>Ga0308161_1000023_pt1 | contig 517746 bp, 464 predicted proteins | sample PhyFR2_FD_201034 | JGI IMG/M metagenome (GOLD analysis project Ga0308161, IMG submission 201034) | Phyllosphere microbial communities from UC Gill Tract Community Farm, Albany, California, United States - DLSLF.R2 | ecosystem: Host-associated > Plants > Phyllosphere > Unclassified | place...
AAGGTAAGGTTGTAGTCTGCGCAGCGATGAGGAAATTGCTCCAGATCGCTTACGGCGTATTGAAATCGGGGCTACCTTTTGACGAAAAAATCCCCCTTGCTAAAGCGTAATTAAGACGGTATCTCCCTCGTCTTAAACTGCGCGCTATCGCTGGAACGACGAACATGTTCTGGTGCATCAGTGAGTGGCGCAAAATGTCATCGCTGCGCGATTCCCGAATTTCAGGTGTCGAGCCTCTGGTCTCGAACCGTTCATTCGGTGCCATTTTTGAGCACGCCAATCAACTTTTCTAAAAGATGAATAACAGTCTGCCGTTGACTTTAAGATCGTGCGGGCGATTCAGAAATCTTGCTGAGCGGAGCGGCCTGGAGACTAAAGGCTCCAGGACCGAGTGAAGGCACCGCGCAGCGGCAAGATTTCCAGCCTGTCACAGCGGTAACTGAAACATAGCCAGCGAGCGAAGCGCGCAGTTAAAAAAACGCAGGATTCCAAAGGGTTTCGTTTAAAACCCTTTGGGCCAGTGTGGGCGCCGAGCCCACGACCTTGACCTTAAGGCCAGTTTGGGTGGCAACCGAAGGTCTTGCCCTTAGTGGTCAGCGAAACGCGAGATTAAACAGCGCCCTGTTTATAAGCATCTTCCCCCCATCTCACCATCGCCTCCAGCAACCGCTTCAACAACACCTGTAATTCAGCTGCTTTATCAGGCGCAAAAGCGAATGGCTCGATCTCCTCCATGTAATTCACCTGCGCCAGTTCCAGCTGAACGGCGTGAATATCCAGGTCCGGCTGGCCGTAGGCACGGGTGATGTAGCCACCTTTAAACCGGCCATTCAGGACATGACTGAACCGCGATTGCTGGTTACAGGTGCGTTCGAGGATTTCACTCAGCGCCGGTGAACAGCTGGCGCCGCTGTTGGTGCCGAGATTTAAATCGGGAAGCTGACCGTCGAAAAGACGTGGGATGACTGATGCAATGGAATGCGCGTCAAACAGCAGTGCGTAGCCAAATTCCTGCTTCATGCGCGCCAGTTCTGACTGGATTTTCTGGTGATACGGCTGCCAGATCTGATCAAGATATTGCTGGCGCCGGGCATCTGCTGGCACCATACCCGGTTTGAACGTAGCGCGGCCATCAAAGAGCGTATCGGGATATAAGCCCGTCGTGGCAGTGGTATACAGCGGTTTATCGTCTGAAGGCCGGTTCAGGTCGATAACAAAACGCGAATACTGTCCGACCAGAATGCTGGCACCGAGCGCCCGCGCAAAGTCGTACAACTGCGGAATATGCCAGTCTGTATCTGAAAGCGGCAGCGCGGCATCACTCAGACCGCTGGCGACCTCCGGCGTCAGGTGCGTTCCGGCGTGGGGAATGCTGATCAGTAAGGGCGCGGTACCTTGCGTAAACTGGTAAGGTTCGGCGATAACGGTGTCAGTTGACAGGCTCATGAACGAAACTCTCCCCGGACTTCTCCACGAAAGACAACGGTGCAGGGCAGCTGCCCGCCCAGCCAGTAAACCAGCTCAGCAGGACGCGACAGCGGCCAGTGTATGAAATCAGCGACTTTTCCAGCTTCCAGCGTGCCATGCGTATCCTGTAACCCCAGAGCACGTGCGCCATGGCTGGTGATCCCGGCCAGCGCTTCTTCAGGCGTCAGGCGGAACAACGTACAGCCCATGTTTAGCATCAGACGCAGAGAAAGTGCAGGGGAGGTCCCCGGATTGGCATCACTGGCCAGTGCCATCGGCACGTGATATTTGCGAAACTCATTAACCGGCGGACATTGTGTCTCGCGCAGTAAATAATAGGCACCGGGCAGTAAAACAGCCACGGTGCCGCTGGCAGCCATTGCCTGTGCATCTTCGGGTGTGGCGTATTCCAGATGATCGGCGGATAACGCATGGTGCCGTGCCGCCATTGCGCTGCCGTGCAGCGAAGACAATTGTTCGGCGTGTAATTTCACCGGCAACCCCAAAGCCTGCGCGGCGATAAATACCCGCTCAACCTGTGCCGGAGAAAAGGCCAGATGCTCACAAAACGCATCCACCGCATCGGCCAGCTTTTCACTGGCGACGACCGGTAACAGCGTATCGCAAATGAGATCAATGTAGTCATCGGCACGCCCTTTGAATTCTGGCGGCAGGGCATGAGCTGCCAGACAGGTGGATTTCACCTCGACCGGCAACATATCGCCCAGTCTGCGGATCACTCGCAACATTTTGAGCTCACTTTCTACGCTCAGCCCGTAACCGGATTTAATCTCAACGCAGGTTACGCCCTCTGCCAGCAGCGGCTGTAAGCGAAACAGGGCCTGCGCCAGCAGCTGGTCTTCGCTGGCTTCACGGGTGGCGTTGACGGTCGATAAAATCCCGCCGCCAGCTGCCGCGATGTCGGCATAACTTACGCCGTTCAGCCGCTGTTCAAACTCTGCGCTGCGATCTCCGCCGAACACCAGATGCGTATGACAATCGACAAATCCCGGTGTGATGATGCCGCCCTCAAATTCATGCACCTTTGCAGCGGGAAAATCCGGGCAACGGTCGGCGCTGCCGGTCCAGACGATTTTTCCGCCGGTAACCGCAATTACGCCATTTTCGATCAGGTTGTAATGTCCGTCCTGCATAGTCACCAGCGTGGCACCGCGCCATACACTTTCGCAGTCAGAAGGGGGGGCGGAGGAAAATTGTGGGGAGAGGGCTACCGGCATGACAAAGACTCCAGGCTGAATTCATCTTGTATAGACAACTAAAGTCAACCTAACGCATAACCCGTAAACCGGCAAGGCAGCCAGCAATAGTTTTTTCTTATTACGAGATGTCTTCCAAAATTTGAATGAAGATTTGTATGAAGGTTTGTATGAAGAGATAGCGGCGGTTCAACGCCGCTATTAAGGTGTGCCGGGGTCAGCCGTGGCTGGAGAAACGGCCGAATAACTGATAGCGGGAACCCGGATAAATCAGGCGTGCTGAGGTGACCACGCGGCTGCCGCTCCAGGTACGGCGGTGGATCAGGAGGCAGGGCTCATGTTCGCCCAGTTGCAACAATTCGCGTTGTTCATCGCTGGCGCTGATCGCTTCCACGCGATGTTCACCTGCGGTCAGCGGCGCGATTTCCATCAGATAGGTATAAGGCGACTGCCTGTTCAGCACTTGCTGCAAATAGTCCGGCGCAGTTTCGGGATTCACAAACCGGTCTTCGATTTGTACCGGTACATTGTTTTCGTAATGCACAATTTGCGAATAAAACAGCAGGGCACCGGTCGCGATCCCCAGCTGAAGCGCCTGATCGGCATCGGCCAGCCGGGCCTCACACACCAGGATCCTGCTGTCATGCCGATGCCCCCGCCGGGCGATTTCATCGGCAATGTTATGCACTTCCAGCATCGGGGTATAAGCCTTGGCTTCAGCAACAAAGGTGCCGACCCCCTGCATGCGGATCAAAAATCCTTCGCTGGTCAGCTCACGCAGGGCGCGGTTGATGGTCATGCGGCTGACGCCAAGCTCGTTCACCAGTTCACTTTCCGAAGGCACGCGCTGGTGCGGTTTCCAGACACCGGCACGGATCTGACTGATGATTGCCTGTTTCACTCGCTGATAAATCGGCGCGGGCGTATCGCTCATGGCGCCCGCCAGTTCGGACAATGTCTGCCGGGACACTTCCTCTTGCGCGGTACCCGTCTGCGACAGTGGTGTGGTCTCCGGCATGTCATTTACCTCACTCAACTTTTCTCTCCCTCAATTTTTATCTCACCCGACATTTATCTCAGCCCACTTTTATCTCAACCAACAAGTGTACAGGCGTGTCGTGAATGTTTTTTCAGTCTGCACGCTAGTTTCCCCCAGAGGAAATTAAATAAAAAGGGCGTGACGGAAAACTAATTTTATAAAAAAAAGGACAGTTGCAAGTTTACAGCGCAATCAGGCGTATGTATATGTATAGACAAGTCGCACAAAAGTTTCGCAATTGTTTCATGAAAATTGCGCCTATGTTTTTTCTTGCTGACCAGGAATGCTGTTATGCCTGCTTATTTTGCTTCTCGCGCCTTACTTGCCCGGGGCTGGGCACACAATGTGCGTCTGGACGTAGATGTTACCGGATACCTTTCTGCTGTTACGCCTGACAGTGATCCGCAGGGCTGTCAGCGCCTCAACGGCCCGGTTGTGCCGGGAATGCCTAATCTGCATTCCCATGCGTTTCAGCGGGTGATGGCCGGGCTGGCAGAAGTCGCCGGCGATCCGCAGGACAGTTTCTGGACCTGGCGTGACCTTATGTATCGCATGGTGCAGCGTCTTACACCCGAACAGGTCGGTGTGATCGCCCGCCAGCTGTACATCGAAATGCTCAAGGGCGGCTATACGCAGGTGGCTGAATTCCACTACCTGCATAACGACATCAACGGGCAGCCCTATGCCGATCGCGGTGAAATGACCGCGCATCTGAGCCACGCCGCCACCCAGGCGGGCATCGGTCTGACCATGTTGCCGGTGCTTTACAGTTATGCCGGATTTGGCGCTCAGCCCGCGCAGGCAGGGCAAAAACGTTTCATACAGGATGCTGACAGTTATCTGAAGCAACAGGACATTATCCGCAAACAGCTGAACGGAAATCCGCTGCAAAATCAGGGGTTATGTTTCCATTCCCTGCGCGCTGTGACGCTTGAGCAAATGCAACAGGTGCTGAACACCGGTGACAAAAATGTGCCTGTGCATATCCACATCGCTGAGCAGCAAAAAGAGGTGAATGATTGTCTGGGCTGGAGCGGTCAGCGCCCGATCAGCTGGCTTTATGACAATCTGGATATTGATGCCCGCTGGTGCCTGATCCACGCCACTCACGCTGACCGCTTTGAACTGGCGAGCATGGCAAAAAGTGGGGCGGTGGCAGGGCTGTGTCCGACCACTGAAGCGAATCTTGGCGACGGGATTTTCCCTGGTGTGGATTATCTGACTCATGCTGGCCGCTGGGGTATTGGTTCTGACAGCCATGTATCACTCAATGTGGTGGAAGAACTTCGCTGGTTTGAATACGGGCAGCGTTTGCGTGACCAGCGCCGCAACCGCCTGACCACTCCTGCACAAAATTCAGTGGGCGACGTGTTGTATAGCCAGGCATTGCAGGGCGGTGCACAGGCCTGCGGGGCAGCCATCGGACAGCTTTCGGCAGGGTATCGCGCTGACTGGCTGGTACTCGACGGCAACAGTCCTTATCTGGCTGCGGCAAAAGACGGCGAACTGCTTAACCGCTGGTTGTTTGCCGGTAATGCCGGGCAAATCCGCGATGTCTATGTCGGCGGTATCGCGCGCATTACAGACGGGCAGCATGAGCAACAACAGGCTGCGGCTGCGGACTTTCTGCACCTGCTGAATCAGCTGGCGGAGAATGCCGTATGACAGACTTGCAGCATTTCACCTTTGACAGTCTGCCGGTCAGCGCGTGGCGCAACGGCGGTGGTGAGACCCGCGAAATCATCAGCTATCCGCCGGGTAGAAGTGATTTTGACTGGCGCATCAGCATTGCCACTATCGCGCAGGACGGCCCGTTTTCGGCCTTTCCGGGTATTGACCGCTCCATTACTTTGCTTAGCGGTGATGGCGTGTATTTACAGGCATTGCCGGACATCGACCATGCTCTCACTGTTACCGGCGAACCCTTTTCGTTTAGCGGGGATATCGCGCTCAGCGCCCGTCTGGCGGGCGGTGTGACGACGGATTTCAACGTGATGACACGTCGTACAGTTTGCGCCGCGCGGGTCGTGCCTGTCAGGGAAAGCCTGTACCTCAGCCTTGAAAAAGGCGGGGTAATTTATGTCATGAGCGGGATATGGCAACGTCAGGATGGCACGCTGATCCGGGCGGGTGAGGGTTATTACTGGTCTGAACCGGCAGAACATCGCAGGGAGTCACTGACTCTGATACCCGTTGAACAAGTGGACGGGTGCCTGTTGTTGTGGGCATCGATGATTGCACCGGAACACGTTTCTGTACCTTAGTTTTTAGCATTGTCATGAATACATAAACACCCGGCAGACAGCGTTCTTAGCCGGGTTTACTTTCCGTCCCACTTGTCTATACAGGAATAGATTATGGCTTCTTCATCCACTGAATTCACCCTTTGCCGCCTGCAACCGGGTCACGTTGACTTGCCGATGTTGCGCAGGATTTATCAGGGCAATGTTCGCCTTGAGCTGGCTGAGGAGGCGCGTGCAGGCGTGCTGGCATCGCAGGAGACGGTCACCCGCATCGTGGAATCTGGCAAAGTGGTGTACGGCATTAACACCGGTTTCGGCAAGCTGGCGCAAACGCGTATTCCGGCAGAGCATCTGGCGGAACTGCAGCGCAATCTGGTGCTGTCTCACAGTGTGGGTATCGGCAAGGATCTGGCTGACAATGTGGTGCGTCTGGTGATGGCGACCAAAGTGCTGAGCCTGTCACGCGGGCATTCCGGTATCCGCATCGAAGTAATTGATGCGCTGATTACGCTGTTTAACGCTGGCGTTTATCCGTGCATTCCTGAGAAGGGTTCCGTCGGGGCTTCCGGTGACTTAGCGCCGCTGGCGCATCTTTCCCTGATGCTGATTGGTGAAGGTCATGTGACAGCAAAAGGTGAAAAAATGTCAGCCACGCAAGGGCTCGCCACCGCTGGTCTGAAGCCTTTCGAACTGGGTCCGAAAGAGGGGCTGGCGCTGCTCAACGGTACGCAGGTTTCTACCTCACTGGCGCTGTCCGGTTTGTTCGAAGCCGAGCGTGTCTTCTCTGCCGGCTGGTGGCGGGTGCGCTGTCGCTGGAAGCCATCAAAGGTTCGGTCAGACCGCTTGACCCGCGTATTCATGAAGCCCGCGGTCAGTTGGGACAGGTAAGCGTGGCGGCTGCACTGACCACTTTGCTGACTGGCAGTGACATTGTCACTTCTCATGCGGATTGTAGTCGCGTTCAGGATCCATATTCCATCCGCTGCGTACCGCAGGTCATGGGCGCCTGCCTCGATAACCTGCACCATGCCGCACGCATCCTGCGTATCGAAGCCAATGCGGCGTCCGATAACCCGCTGGTGTTTTCCGAAAACGGGGATGTGATTTCCGGCGGTAACTTCCACGCCGAGCCGGTGGCGTTCGCCGCTGACATCATCGCACTGGCTGTTGCCGAAATCGGTGCGATCTCCGAACGCCGCATGGCACTGCTGCTGGATACGGGACTTTCCGGTCTGCCGCCTTTCCTGGTCAATGACGGCGGGGTGAACTCCGGCTTTATGATTGCGCAGGTGACGGCCGCTGCGCTGGCATCAGAAAACAAATCACTGGCACATCCGGGCAGCGTGGACAGCCTGCCGACTTCGGCGAATCAGGAGGATCATGTTTCTATGGCGACCTACGCCGCACGCCGTCTGGGTGACATGTGCTTTAACACCAGCGTCGTGGTGGGGATTGAAGTGATGGCGGCGGCTCAGGGGATCGACTTCCACCGTCCGCTGCAAAGTTCGGCCACGCTGGAAAATGAGATGAAAGCCATCCGCCAGAACGTGGCGTTCCTGGAGAAAGATCGCCTGATGGCGCCGGACGTGGAAATGATGCGTCTTTGGGCTTCCCGTGAACACTGGCCGGCTGCGATTGAAGCGCTGCTGCCAAGCTTTGCCTGAAACTATTTCTGAATCCGAATCTGAATTTTAGAGGAAACGACAATGAACGCTCCACAAAAAACGGCGATTGCCCGTGTTGTCCGTGCGCCACAGGGCACAGAACTGAGCTGCCAGAACTGGCTGATTGAAGCGGCGTACCGCATGATCCAGAACAACCTGGATCCGGATGTTGCTGAGCGCCCGGAAGATCTGGTGGTGTATGGCGGGATTGGTAAAGCAGCGCGTAACTGGCCTGCGTTTGAAGGCATTCTCGAAAGTCTGCGCAAGCTACATGAAGACGAAACCCTGCTGGTGCAGTCCGGCAAACCGGTGGGTGTTTTCCGCACCCACACTGACGCACCACGTGTGCTGATTGCCAACTCCAACATTGTGCCGCACTGGGCGAACTGGGATCACTTCCACGAGCTGGATAAAGCCGGTCTGATGATGTACGGCCAGATGACCGCCGGTTCCTGGATTTACATCGGTGCGCAGGGCATCGTGCAGGGTACATATGAAACCTTTGCGGAAGCAGGGCGTCAGCATTACAACAGCGACCTGCGTGGCAAATGGATCCTCACTGCCGGTCTGGGCGGCATGGGCGGTGCTCAGCCACTGGCGGGCGTGCTGGCCGGTGCCTGCGTGCTGGCGATTGAATGTCAGGAATCGCGCATTGATTTCCGTCTGCGCACCCGTTATCTCGATTACAAAGCGCACAGCATTGATGAAGCGCTGGCGATGATTGAAAAAGCCTGCGCTGAGAAGAAAGCCATTTCTGTTGGCCTGATGGGTAATGCCGCTGAAATCATGCCTGAGCTGGTGGCACGTGCCAAAGAAGGCGGTTTGCGCCCGGATATCGTCACTGACCAGACTTCTGCCCATGACCCGCTGAACGGCTATCTGCCGGAAGGCTGGAGCCTGGAGAAATGGCAGGAGTCACGTCAGTCAGACCCGCAGTCTGTGGTAAAAGCCGCGCGCGCGTCGATGGCTAAACACGTTCAGGCGATGCTGGATTTCCATGCGATGGGTATTCCGACCGTGGATTACGGCAACAATATCCGTCAGGTCGCTAAAGACGAAGGCGTTGCCAATGCCTTTGATTTCCCAGGTTTTGTACCGGCTTACATCCGTCCGCTGTTCTGTGAAGGTAAAGGCCCGTTCCGCTGGGTAGCGCTTTCCGGGGATCCGGAAGATATCTATAAAACCGACGCCAAACTGAAAGAGTTATTCCCGGATAACGCCAATCTTATCAACTGGCTGGATATGGCGCGTGAGCGCATTGCCTTCCAGGGATTACCGGCACGTATTTGCTGGTTGGGTCTGGGCGAGCGTCACATTGCCGGTCTGGCGTTCAATGAAATGGTACGCAACGGTGAGCTGAAAGCACCGGTGGTGATTGGCCGTGATCATCTGGACACAGGTTCTGTTGCCTCGCCAAACCGGGAAACCGAAGCCATGAAAGACGGCTCGGATGCGGTTTCCGACTGGCCGCTGCTTAACGCCTTGCTTAATACCGCGGGTGGCGCAACGTGGGTGAGTCTGCATCACGGCGGCGGCGTGGGTATGGGCTTCTCGCAACATGCCGGTATGGTGATCGTGGCTGACGGCACTAAAGAAGCTGATGCGCGGCTTGAACGCGTGCTGTGGAATGACCCGGCGACGGGAGTGATGCGCCATGCGGATGCGGGGTATGATCAGGCGCAGGCGTGCGCAGAACGGAATCATTTGAACCTGCCGATGATCTGACTTGCCTTAGGTGTGGCTTATCGCTGCGTGTCTGTTATGGCCTAAGAATCTGTTTCCATATCGGCAACCGAGAAACTCCCTCCCCTGCGAAGGGGAGGGTTGGGGTGGGGTATTAAAGTAAAATCAATGAGTTGAAGTTTACTTTGACAAGATGTTAGCCCTTAAAACCCCCTCCCAACCTCCCCCTTCGCAGGGGGAGGAGCAAAGATGAAAAACAATCTGCCGTTGAATTTAAGATCGTGCGGGCGATTCAGAAATCTTGCTGAACGGAGCGGCTTCGAGACCTATGGCTCGAAGACCGAGAGAAGGAACCGCGCAGCGGCAAGATTTCCAGCCTGTCGCCGTGCTTCCTGAAACATAGCCAGCGAGCGGAGCGCGCAGTAAAAAAAACGCAGGATTCCAAAGGGTTTCGTTTAAAACCCTTTGGGCCAGTGTGGGCGGCGAGCCCACGACCTTGACCTTTCAGTCAGTGTGGGTGGCACAACCCACGACCTTGACCTTGACCTTGACCTAAAGGCCCGTTTGGGCGGCGAACCCAATTCTCTGGCCTGTGTGGGCGGCGAGCCCACGAAAAATTTCACTTGTCCAGCTTTGTAAGCTGGTGTCAAATCAGATGATTAGCGTCCTGACGGGCAAGACCGTTAAATAAAGGAAATCATATGACCCAGACCCTCCGCGTAGGCCTCATCGGCTACGGCTTTGCCAGTAAAACGTTTCATTCCCCGCTGATCGACGGCACGCCCGGTCTGGAACTTGCCGTGGTTTCCAGCAGCGATGCCGGTAAAGTCCATGCCGACTGGCCCAATGTGGCGGTAGTTGATTCGCCGGAAAAGCTGTTTGCTGATGCTTCTATCGATCTGGTGGTGATCCCGACGCCAAATACCACGCATTTCCCTCTGGCTAAGCTGGCGCTGGAAGCCGGTAAACATGTGATCGTGGATAAGCCTTTTACCGTCACGCTGGCAGAAGCCCGCGAGCTGGATGCGCTGGCACGTGAAAAAGGCAAAGTACTGTCGGTGTTCCATAACCGTCGCTGGGATTCCGATTTCCTCACGGTTAAAACGCTGATTGAAGAAGGCGCGCTCGGCGAGGTTGTGTATTTCGAATCCCATTACGACCGCTATAAACCACAGGTGCAGCAACGCTGGCGTGAAAGTGATGCGCCGGGCAGCGGCATCTGGTTTGATTTAGGTTCGCATCTGCTGGATCAGGCGCTGCAACTGTTCGGTGTGCCGGAAACTTTGCAGGCTGATCTGGCTGTGTTGCGTCCCGGCGGCAAAGCTGTGGATTATTTTAACGCCGTGCTGACGTATCCGCGCCGTCGCGTCGTGCTCCACAGCACCGTGTATGCAGTGGCGGAAACAGCGCGCTTTATTGTGCAGGGCGAAAAGGGCAGCTACGTGAAATTTGGTCTGGATCCGCAGGAGGACCGGCTGAAAGCCGGTGAACGTTTACCACAAGCTGACTGGGGATTCGACAAACGAGATGGCGTGATTACGCTGAGTCAAGATGGCGTGTTGGCTGAGAAATCACTGCTGACCATTCCGGGCAATTATCCGGCCTATTATGCCGGTGTGCGCGATGCGATTAACGGACAGGGCGATAACCCGGTTCCGGCCGCAGATGCTATCCGCGTCATGGAAATGATCGAACTGGGGATCCAGTCCTCAGAACAACAGGCGACGCTGAAAGTCATTAAGAACTAATAAGTCGTCTGCGTTTATGAAGTGTCACTTTCGTGGCACTTTTATTTTTCATTTGTTATTCACTTTGCAAGGAAGGTTCATGTCCTGGTTACAACGTCTGAAAATCGACAAATTTTTGCTGATCCTGGTCTGTATTGTCGTCATCGCTTCATTTTTCCCGTGTGAAGGGATTTATAAAACTTTCTTCGGCTACCTGACCACCGCCGCTATCGCGCTGCTGTTCTTTATGCATGGGGCAAAGCTTTCCCGTGAAGCCATTATGGCGGGGATCAGCCACTGGCGCTTGCATCTGGTGGTGTTCCTCAGCACCTTCGCGCTGTTCCCGTTGCTCGGTCTGGGCATGAAATGGCTGGTGCCGGTGGGTATTTTGACGCCGACGTTGTATTACGGTTTCCTGTATCTTTGCGCACTGCCAGCGACCGTGCAGTCGGCGATTGCTTATACCTCAGTGGCGGGCGGTAATATTCCGGCGGCGATTTGCAGCGCGTCGGCATCCAGTATTCTCGGCGTATTCCTCTCGCCGGTGCTGGTTGGCTTGCTGATGCACACGCAGGGCGGCACCAGTGACACCTTGCACGCCATTGGATCTATCGTTTTACAGCTGATGGTGCCGTTTATTATCGGACATCTGTGCCGTCCGCTGATTGGTGCGTGGGTGCAACGTCATAAAAAAATCGTCAATATTACTGACCGTTCTTCGATACTGTTGGTGGTTTATGTGGCATTTAGCGCTGCCGTGGTTGAAGGGATATGGCACCAGATCGACGGATGGTCACTGCTGGCGATCCTCGGTTGTTCGATTGTGTTGCTGACGATTGTGCTGATCATCAACACTTACGTGGCGCGTCTGTTTGGTTTCAACACCAAAGATGAAATCACCATTGTGTTCTGCGGTTCGAAGAAAAGTCTGGCGAACGGTATTCCGATGGCGAATGTGCTGTTCCCGGCGGCGGCTGTGGGCGCGATGGTGTTGCCACTGATGATTTTCCATCAGATCCAGCTGATGGTCTGCGCGGTGCTGGCTTCGCGTTATGCCAAACGTGTGGCGCGTGAAGAAGCTGAAGCGGTAGTGAAGAAAGAAGAAGTTAAGCCGGTTTAACACACTGAATAAAAAAGAAAAGGGCGGGAATAGTATCCCGCCCTTTTTTGTTGCTTAAAAAACAGTTACGCGGACACTTTATCGCGAATAGCCTGCTTCTCAGTTTCAGTCAGGAACGCCATAGTCAGGCCATTCTTTTGCGCCTGACGGATTTCTTCCTGAGTCAGACCAGCAGCTGGCGCGGCAACGTTATATTCGTTGGCAATCTCGATACCCTGAACCGCCGGGTCATCGGTATTGATAGACGCCAGCACGCCGTGGCGCAGGAATACTGCCAGCGGGTGGTTTTCGAAAGAGCCGACGGTGCTGGTCTGAATGTTTGAAGTCAGACAGGATTCGATACCAATCTGGTGCTTCGCCAGGAAGTCCATCAGTTCAGGGTCTTGCGCCGCTTTCACGCCGTGGCCGATACGTTCTGCACCCAGTTCACGGATAGCCTGCCAGATGCTTTCCGGACCTGCCGCTTCACCGGCATGAACGGTAATGCGCCAGCCCGCGTCACGTGCGCGGTTAAAGTGGCTGAGGAACAAGCTGCCCGGGAAGCCCAGTTCATCACCGGCCAGATCCAGCGCGGTAATGCCATCGCGGTGCGCCAGCAGGCCTTCCAGTTCCTGCAGACAGGCGTCTTCACCAAAAGTACGGCTAAGAATGCCGATCAGACGCACATCGATATCATGATGTTGCTGACCTTCGCGGATCCCTTCAATCACCGCTTCCACCACGCCCGCCACCGGCAGTTTGTGGTTCATCGCCATGTAGTAAGGGGAGAAACGCAGTTCGGTGTAATGCAGACCGGCACGCGCGGCATCTTCAACGTTCTCTTTAGCAATGCGACGGCAGGCATCCAGATCGCCCAGCACTTTGACGCCCCAGTCGAGTTTTTGCAGAAAACTCACCAGATCCGGTTCGGTATGCATCACCTGCACGTGCGGGCGCAGGGCTTCGAGTTCATTGGCAGGCAAGGTCAGATTAAACTGACGTCCTAAATCGAGAATGGTTTGAGCGCGGATGTTGCCATCAAGGTGGCGGTGAATATCGGTCAGGGGAAGGCGTGTGTCGATCATGGTGTGCACTCATTATTATTGAAATGTGCGGGGCATTATAACTGTATTTAGTTGCGCAACAAGAAGGGTTTTGAATTTGCTCCCTCCCCTGCGAAGGGGAGGGTTGGGGTGGGGTATTAAAGAAATATCAGGAGGTTGAAGTGTTCATTGACCGGGTGTTTGCCCTTAAAACCCCCTCCCAACCTCCCCCTTCGCAGGGGGAGGAGCTCAGACCAACTCTCTGATGCCATTGATTAATTTTTCAACACCGGCTTCCACCTTCAAACGCGGGCAACCGACGTTCAGGCGCAGGAAGCCGTTGCCTTCTTCGCCATAGGTATAACCCGGCATGATCGCGACTTTTTGATGTTCGATCAGCTCATTTTGCAACTGTTTATCGTCAAGTCCCAGCGGACGCAAATCAATCCACGCCAGATAGGTGGACTGCGGCGGTTGCCAGTTCAGTTGCGGGAATGCGGCATTCAGCTGGTCGGCGACGTAACGCAGGTTGGCTTGCAGGTATTCACGCAACGCATCCAGCCAGGATTCACCGTGATGATACGCTGCCACGTGGGCGTGAACTGCCAGCACCGCCGGAGACGATAACCCGTCGCAGGCTTTCAGCTGATGCAGGTAAGTTTCGCGCTGCGTCTTGTGGCTGATCAGCCCGTAAGCGCCGGTCAGCGCAGGGATGTTGAAGCTTTTCGAGCCTGACGTCAGTAATGCCCATTCACCGCGCGCCACTTCATTCCACGGCGTATGCTGATTGTCGCCCCAGACCATATCCATGTGGATTTCATCACTGATCACCCGCACGTTGTGACGTTCACACAGCTCAGCGATCAGCGTCAGTTCTTCGCGCGTCCAGACTTTACCGGTCGGATTGTGCGGGCTGCACAGTAACAGCAAGGAGCAGGCCGGTTGCGCCAGCAGGCTTTCCAGATGTTCAGCATTCAGCGACCAGTCGTTACCGTTTTTGATCAGCGGACAGGCCAGCATCTGGCGCTGATTGCCATCCACTACTTTGAAGAAGGCGTCGTAGGCGGGCGTAAATGTCAACACGCCGTCACCCGGCTGGCTCCACTGGCGGATAAGTTGCGCAACCATATAAATCACTGACGGGCCATACACCACCATGTCAGTGTCAATCTGGCTGTTAAAACGCTGCTGATACCAGTGCGCCACCGCGCCAAGAAAATCGTCATGATGCCAGCGGCTGTAACCGAGAACGCCGTGTTGCAGGCGTTTTTGCAGCGCGTCGAGAATGCACGGCGCGGCGGGGAAATCCATGTCTGAGATGGTAAAGGGCAACAGGTCGGCGCTACCAAAACGGTCGGCGACATAATCCCACTGGGTACACCAGGTGCCATGACGATCGGTCACGGTATCGAAATCAAAAGAAGCTGAGGACATTCGTTTCACTCCCTGAATAAAGCAGAAAAGGGCGACATAAGTCGCCCTGTTAATCAGAATCTTACGCGGTGACCGGTTCCGGTGCGCTGTGACTGGCCGCAGTGCGGATCAGGTAATCCAGCTCATCTTTCACCGACTGCACCTGCGGGCCGATAACCACTTGCAGGTTGTGCTCGTTAAGATGCACGACACCAATTGCACGGTTAGCTTTCAGCGTAGCATCGTCAACCAGTGACATATCCGCAACCGAAAGACGCAAACGGGTGATGCAGTTATCCAGTGAAACGATATTACCGGCACCGCCCAGTGCGCTCAGAATAACCGGCACGTTGTAGCCAGATTTGCTGGAAGACGGTACGGCTGCTGCGGCTGGCATATTCTCAGATTCACGACCCGGCGTTTTAATGTTAAAGCGCGTGATGGAGAAGCGGAAGATTGCGTAGTAAGCCGCGAACCAGATAGCGGCCACCAGCGGCACCAGATACCATTTGGTCGCTGTACCGTGCAGGATACCGAAGACCACGAAATCGATGATGTTGCCATCAGTATTACCGATGGTTACACCCAGAACCGACATGATCGTGAAGCCCAGACCGGTCAGCAGTGCGTGGATAACATACAGAACCGGTGCCACGAACAGGAACAGGAATTCGATCGGTTCAGTCGTACCGCCAACCACACAAGCCACAACGCCAGAAATCAGCAGGCCCTTAATTTTATGACGGTTTTCTGGTTTCGCGCAGTGGTACATCGCCAGTGCCGCACCCGGTAAGCCGCCGAGGAAGGCTGGCATTTTACCCTGAGACAGGAACTGCGTCGCGCTTTCAGAGAAACCGTGAGTGGTCGGGCAGGAAAGCTGCGCCTGGAAGATAGTCAGTGCGCCGCTCACTTCGCGACCGCAGACATCCAGCGTGCCGCCTGCTTCAGTGAAGCGGATCAGCGCAACCAGAATGTGATGCAGACCGAAAGGTAACAGCAGACGTTCGCCGGAACCGAAGATCATCGGACCAAACACGCCCGCGCCCTGGATCAGACGGCCAAGACCGTTGATCCCTGCGGCAAAGAAAGGCCAGATCAACGGGATAATCAAACCAACCAGACCCAGCACCACGGTCGTCACGATAGGGACGAAACGGGTACCGCCGAAGAACGCCAGTGCATCCGGCAGACGGATGGTGTTGTAACGTTCATGCAGGATGTAAACGATGATACCGACGATGACCGCGCCCAAAATACCGGTGTCGATAGACTGGATCCCGAGGATCATCTGAATGTTGTTGGCTTTCAGAACCGCCGGATCCACTGTCGGCAACGTACCGTTAGCAGTGAGGAAGAAGTTGATCGCCAGGTTCAGCACTGCGAAACCGACAAAGCCGGAGAATGCTGCCACACCTTTGTTTTCACGCGCCATGCCCAGCGGGATAGCGATAGCGAACATCACCGGCAGGAAGCTGAACGCGAACGAACCGACCTTGCTCATCCAGACGAAAATCAGCTGGAGAATGGGATTACCTAAAGCAGGCAATAACGTCACAACGTCGTGGCTGCTTAACGAACTGCCGATACCCAGCATGATGCCGCAGAAGGACAGCAAGGCGACCGGCAACATGAAGGTTTTCCCTAAGCTTTGGAAGAATTCCCAAAGTGTGACTTTTTGTTTTTTACTGGCAGGCATACCCGCTCCCTGAGTTGTTTTATTAAGCTGTGTTTTGATGGCGGCTAAGATAAAACGTTTTACCTAATTAATACGTGTTGTACTTCACAATATTCGATCATGCCCGCACTGCAATGGTAAAGTGGAGGTTAAACGTTTTACTCATTACATCGAATTAGGTATAACTGTCTGACCACGCTAATTTTTCCTGCGGTAGAATTCCGGGGCAATGCAGCGGACGGGAAAGGATCCCGTTTCATGGAGTTTGATATGAACGACAATGTCTGATGAATCATAAAAAAATAACCATTATCGATGTGGCGCAGCATGCCGGTGTTTCGGTCACTACCGTTTCGCTGGTGCTCAGCGGAAAAGGGCGGATCTCTCAAACCACGGCAGAGCGGGTGAACCGCGCTGTGGATGAACTGGGGTTCGTGCGTAACCGTCAGGCCAGTACGCTGCGGGGCGGTGAATCCGGGGTTGTCGGGCTGATTGTGCGCGATATCTGTGAGCCGTTTTATGCCGAAATGACCGCGGGTCTGAGTGAAATGTTTGAAGCGCAGGGGAAAGTGTTATTTCTGCTGCAAAGCGGTTCAACCGGCAAAGGGCTGATGCGCTGTTTTGAAACCTTACTTACGCATGGCGTGGACGGCATTGTGATCGCCGGCGGGGTGAATTCAGTCGCAGGTCTGAAAGAAAGAGCCGAAGAGCAGGGCGTGCCGCTGGTGTGTGCCGCGCGTTCAGGCGGTATTGAAGGTATCGATGTGGTGCGCCCCGATAATATGCTGGCCGCAAAAATGGCCACGGAATACCTGATCAAACATGGTCACAAACAAATTGCTTATCTTGGCGGCGAAAGCCATTCGTTAACCCGCGCGGAACGTCTCGGTGGTTTCTGCGCCACGTTATTACAGTACGGCCTGCCGTTTCGCAGTGAATGGATTATCGAGTGCGATTATCAGCAAAAATGTGCGGCCGATGCGGCAGAAACCTTGCTGTCGCACTACCCGAAAATCAGCGCCATTGTTTGCCATAAATCGTCTGTCGCTCTGGGCGCTTACTTTGGTGTGTTACGCACCGGCGCTGAAGTTGGCGGCGGGGCGGTAGACAGTTTTTATCAGCAGAAAATCGCCCTGATCGGCATGGAAGACGCGCCTGAATCTGAACTGACCGAACCGCCGCTGACGTCGATTGCCAACTCAGCCCGTGAAATTGGTCATGCCACGGCAAGGCGTCTGCTGCTGCGGATCGGCGGACAAAATCTTGAAGCACAAAACATCATTGTGCCTCCGGCGCTGGTGGAAAGGGAATCCGCTTAGCAGGTTGAAGGCTTATGCACGTCTGCCAAATCTAATCCTTCTGCAATCGCTGCCGCAAACGCATCGATTGCAGGGATCTGACTGGCCGGGACATTCGGATAGATAAGCCACAGCTGACTGCGCGGGGCGAAATCTTTCAGGGCATACAATTCCAGCTGATCGCGCAGCGCGTGGTGTTCAACCAGAGCGCGGGGCATCAGTCCCAGTCCGCGACCTTCAGCGATCAGCGATAACTGCAACGTCGTTCCAAACGCTTCGAGATTAATCAGAAGCGGCAACCCTTGCTCGGTCAGCGCACGTTGTAACGCGGCACGAAAACCGCACCCCTGCGGATTCAGGATCCATCCGCGCTGATAGCAATCCTCCAGTCTCTGCGGCAAAGCCTGCTGATCCTTCGGTCCGACAACCACCAGATCCACCGCGCCCAGCGGTTGATTTTCCACACCTTCAGGAAACTGTTTGCTGAGCGGAAACAGCACGACGGCTGCTTCAAGCTCCTGGCTCTGCACGCGCAATAACAGCTCCTCGCCCCAGCCGCTCGACAAACGTGGCTGGATCTCCGGGAACTGCGATGAGAGTTTTTTCAGTGCTGGCAGCAGACTGCTTTCGCTCAGGCTTTGTGGTACCGCAAGACGCAGCAGGCCGGACGGCGGGCTGTCGGCGGCAACCAGATCGGTCAGGGCATCCACTTCGCGCAAAATATGACGGCATTGCTGATAAACCCGGTTGCCCATCAGCGTAGGTTTCAGCGGTTTGGTCTGGCGGTTGAGAAGCGCAATGCCCAGCGATTCTTCGAAATTCTGTACCCGGCGGGTAATGGCCGGTTGCGTCAGCCCCAGTTCATCGGCAGCGAGGCGGGTGGATTGCAGGCGTATCACTGCCACAAAAGCAGTCAGGTCTTCAATTTTCATCAGTACTCTTTATGTAATTGGCTCGCTTAATTGGCCATTTCTGCGGGCATTTTCTTGCCCGACATCGTCATTGGTCAGTCAGGCAGAATAAATCAATTTTAAGCGGGAAGCTGGATCCTGCTGCACATTTTTATGTGTGATTTGCATATTAGCTTATCCATAAAATGAATTTTGGTTGTGTTTCGCCGGTGCTAGCCTGTGGTGATAACAGTGCTGAGTTGTCTCTGATGAGACAAAGAGAAGAGGAAAGCCATGACAACATCACAGGTCGCGCCGCTGCGGCAATTTCTGGCGGATTTCACGCGGCTGGTGCAGGAACCGCACGGGCAGACAGAAATTCTGGTGCAGGGAAGTCGTCTGCTGGGCGAACTTATCCGCCATGACAGCTGGCTGCCCGACGAGTTTGCACAACCGCATCCTGAGCATTATCAGCAATATTTGTTGTATGCCGATCCGCTTTCGCGTTATTCCGTCGTTAGCTTTGTCTGGGGGCCGGGGCAAAAAACGCCGATTCATGACCATCGTGTCTGGGGGCTGATTGGTATGCTGCGGGGCGCGGAAATCAGTCAGAACTATGCGCGTCATCCCGATGGCTCACTGCAACCGGAGGGTAAACCCGTCACCCTGCAATCGGGTGACGTCGAGAAAATTGCGCCGGATGTGCTGGATATTCATCAGGTGAGCAATGTTTACAGCGACCGGGTGTCGGTCAGTATTCATGTTTACGGCGATAATATTGGTGCGGTATCGCGGGCGGTCTATCTGCCTGATGGCACTGAGAAAACCTTTATCTCCGGCTATTCCGGTTCCTGTCTTCCCAATATCTGGGATCTGTCCAAAGAGAAAACTCATGACTGATTTGCATGCGTGGCCATTGCGCCATTTTTCAGGGCTGCATGAAGCCCTGCGCGAAGGGCAGGAAGTGGCACTGATTGATGTGCGCGAGGAAGCGGCATTTGCCACCGGACATCCGCTGTTTGCCGCTAATCTTTCACTGTCGAAGCTGGAACTGGACGTGTTGGATCGTATTCCAAATCGTCGCACAGCGATCACGTTGTACGACAATGGCGAGTTTTACGACGAGGCCCGTGGTGAGCGTAAAGCAGTGCGTGCCGCTGAATTTCTGAAGTCGCTGGGTTATCAGGATATCGCTTTGCTGGCTGGCGATCTGGCGGGCTGGCGCGAAGCTGGCGGCGAAATCTTTATTGATGTGAATGCGCCAGGTAAAGCCTTTGGCGAATGGGTAGAACATCATTACCACACGCCATCGCTGACCGCAGAACAGGTGCAGGCGCTGCAACAGCAGGGCGCAAACATTGCAGTGCTGGATGTCCGCCGCTTTGACGAGTTTCAGACCATGAGCATTCCCGGTGGCGTCAGCGTTCCGGGCGGAGAACTGGCGCTGCGTCTGCGCGATGTAGTGCCGGACGAAAAGACACAAATCGTGATCAACTGCGCCGGACGCACCCGCAGTATTATCGGCACGCAGTCGCTGATCAATGCCGGAGTTAAACAGCCGGTGACTGCCTTACGCAACGGAACAATTGGCTGGACGCTGGCAGGTCAGGCTCTGGCGCATAATCAGCTGGCGCATTTTCCTGAACTCAGCGAAAGCGCCAGAACATTTGCCCTGAAAGGCGCGCAGGCTCTGGCGATTCGGGCTGGTGTGCGATCTGTGACGTTGTCACAAATTCATGACTGGCAGCGGGATAATTCGCGCACGCTGTATCTGTTTGATGTGCGTACCGCTGAGGAATTCCGCGCCGGTCATCTGGCTGGATCACGCCACGTACCAGGTGGTCAGCTGGTTCAGGAAACCGATCACACGGCGAGCGTGCGCGGTGCCCGCATCGTGCTGGTGGATAATGACGGTGTACGCGCAAGGATGGCGGCTTCGTGGCTGGCGCAGATGAACTGGGAAGTGTATGTGGCCGATGTTCAGCCGGATGATTTAACTGAGCAAGGCGACTGGCAGGCACAGGTGGCGCCCGCACCGGCGGTTGAGTCGGTTAAACCCGAGCAACTGCTCAACTGGCTGAGCGACGAAAAAACCGGGGTGCTTGATCTGACCACCAGCGCCAACTTCCTGAACCGCCGTATTCCCGGTGCTGTCTGGACCACACGCGCTGACATCCCGCAGATTATCGCTGCACAGCCTGAAAAACAGCGCTGGGTGATCACCTGCACCAGCGGATTACTGGCACGTTACGCTGTCACCGAAGTGGCAGCACTGACGGGTAAAGAAGTTTATCTGCTGGAGAAGGGAACCGTAGGCTGGATTGCGGCCGGGTTGCCTCTTGAACGTGGTGAATCGGCATATCTGGACAATGCGCAGGATCGGTATAAGCGTCCGTATGAAGGAACGAATGTCAGCCCGCAGGTCATGCAGGATTATCTCGACTGGGAATATGGTTTAGTCGCGCAACTGGAGAAGGACGGGACACACGGTTTTACGTTATTAGCGGGTCAGGCTTAACGCTGTGGCCTCTGCGTGAGGAACGCAGAGGCTGCATTAATACTTAACGGCGGCCGCGCGGATGGGTGCGGGCTGTCCAGTCATAGGTTGCGGAGGTACTTGGAACGGCTTTATTACGACGCTTTTCAGCACGGGCTTTAGCAGCCACTTTTTCTTTTTCTGCCATCAATGTATCGATGTAATCATCTTTGATTCGGTTATTTTCCGAATTCGTCAGCTCACGGCCCTGTGCTTTACGGGCTTTATCCAGCAGAGTTTTCAGCTCACGCTGCTCGCTTTCCGTCATATCTTGTTGAGTCAGTCTTTTCATGGTTACTGCATCCTGTGAGGAAAGTGGCTACCAGTGTAGTCGAATTACGTCCCCGAGTCGCTGCAGGCGCTGACTTTATCTTTGTTACCGTTCTGACGTCGGTGCAGGCCTGAAAACAAACCTTGCTGATCTGATGGAAATTACTCAGATCAATAAGGGGATCCCGATGATCGGCGCTGATCTTTCGTTTGATCAACGGCATAAAACGATCCCCTGCATCAAGTTACCGGACGACGTTGCTTTCAAAACCCGCTAAAAGATTATTCGACGGTGGAATACTTCACATAATGGTTGGAGCAGTTGAAGTGTGCGACATAACCCAGCGTGCCATTCGGGCCTTTAGCGCTGAAGGGAATGTTGTAAGTCCCTTTGTCTTCTTTCACATCATCGCTGATAAAGTTCAGAACCGGCACGGAAGTGCCCATATTGTCTTTATCATTGCCCCAGTTCGGGATGCGGTTTTCCATGTAGTCACGGGTCACCGTATCAATGGCGTTATCTTTGGTTATCTGAGCACATGCGCCTTCAGTTGAACGCTGCATCCACCACGGATACACATACACGGAACCCAGCATCAAAACCATCAATACGAAAATGACTGAAATGATCCCGATTAAAACGACTTTACTCATAATGCTTGTTACTCCTGAAAATTATCAGTCAAATCATAAGCTGCCCGGATAAATCATGGTCACGCCCGAGCATGAAAGCGCGTATGTTACGCCACTTAGTCAGCATAGGTTAAGTAATATCAGCCTTTCTGTTGCATTCGCTTACAGAACCCACTATCGCAGCCCAGACCTGTGATGTTAGCCTTTTTACATTATTGATTGTTATCACAAGGAGTAAGGCATGAGTCAGCAAACAGATTCGCAACAACCTGTCGTCGCCGTGCTGGGACTGGGTGCAATGGGGCATGCATTTGCCGCAAACCTGATTAAAAAAGGATTCACCACCCGCGTGTGGAACCGTACCTCTTCCCGTGGTGATGATTTAGTGTCAGCTGGCGCGGTGCGAGGACAAACCCCGCGTGAAGCGGTACTTGGCGCGGATGTGGTGATCACCATGCTGTCTGACGGGGCAACGTCGATGGACGTGTATCAGGGCGATAATGGTCTGCTTGCCGGTCTTAAACAGGGCGGGATTATTGCCCAGATGGGCACGCTGGGCGTCGAGGGTACCGAATCTCTGATTGCACTGATTAAGGCGCAGCGTCCGGATGTCATCTTCTTTGACGCGCCGGTTTCTGGTACCAAAGCCCCGGCTGAGCAGGCGCAGATTGTGGTACTGGCCAGCGGCGATCGCGAAAAGGGCGCTGCGGTTGAGCCGGTTTTTGCCGCTATTTCTAAGGCGACCAAATGGCTGGGCGAAGCAGGGCGCGCCTCGAAAATGAAGCTGGTCGTTAATGCCTGGCTGATTGCCATGATGGAAGGGATTGCAGAAAGTACCCAACTGGCAGAAGAACTGGGTTTCACTACCGATGACCTGTGGAACGTGCTGGAAGGCGGACCTCTGGCGGCGCCGTATATCAAAGGCAAAATGGAAATGTTCAAAAGCGGCGATTATACCCCGCAGATGCAGCTGACCTGGGCGCTGAAAGATATTAATCTGGCGATTGAAGCAGGCAGTCAGCTCGAACTGCCGGTGATGAAGCGCATCAGTCAGACCTGGCAAAGCGCTGTTGACGGCGGTTATGGCGATCAGGATCTGGCAGTGGTGTATCGCTACCTTGGCAGCAAATCGTCTGCGTAAATCCTTACTCTGGCTCACGGAAGAGCCGGTAGTTTCCGTATTTTTTCGTGGTCTTTTTTCATAACCTCGCAATATAAACCAGACCATCTGGCTATTGGTCACCCGTTCTGACGTTGTGATAGCGTTGAATGCTGTTCCTGTCACTGCGGAGTTCGCGATGAGTCAGACTGTTACCTCTATTCCCCTGATCGACTTCAGCCAGTTTTCGGGTTCGCCTGATCAGCGCGACGCGTTTCTTTCACAGTTGCGCTATGCCGCCCGGGAAATCGGTTTCTTTTATCTTAAAAATCACGGTGTCGATGCGCAATTGCTCCGTGCTGTGCAACGGGTCTCGCGCGAATTCTTTGCGTTGCCGGAAGAAGAAAAACTGTCGGTGGCGATGATCCACTCTTCGCATTTTCGCGGCTATAACCGTGCCGCCTCGGAAATCACACGGGGTCAGCCGGACTGGCGCGAACAGTTTGATCTCGGTGCCGAACGTCCGAAACTGCCGGTCAGTGACAACACCCCGGCATGGGCACGATTGCAGGGGCCAAATCAGTGGCCCGCCGCGCTGCCCGAACTGCGGCCGTTGCTGCTGCACTGGCAGCAGGAAATGACAGCGATGTCATTACGACTTCTGCGCGCCTTTGCGCTGGCGCTGAGACTCCCGGAGGACGCGTTTGATGCGCTTTACGGCGAAAAACCTAATGAGCACATCAAGCTAATCCGTTATCCGGGACGTTCAGAAGGCAGCGGGAACCAGGGCGTGGGCGCGCATAAGGATTCCGGATTTCTCAGCTTTTTACTTCAGGATCAACAACGCGGCTTGCAGGTTGAAGTCGAGGAAAATCAGTGGGTGGATGCGTTACCGGTGGCAGATACGCTGGTGGTGAATATTGGCGAACTGCTTGAACTGGCGACTAACGGCTATCTGCGTGCCACCGTGCATCGCGTGGTTTCGCCACCCGCCGGAGCAGAGCGGTTGTCGCTGGCCTTTTTCCTGGGGGCTCAGCTGGACGCCGTGGTGCCACTGTTTCCGTTGCCTGAGGATCTGGCAAAAGAGGCGCGGGGAGAGGCCAGCGATCCGCTCAATCCGTTATTCCGCGACGTTGGTTTCAATTATCTGAAAGGGAGGCTGCGCTCACATCCCGATGTAGCGCAGCGTTATTATGCAGATATTACAGGCTGAGCCTGATGCGCTCAGCTTTCTGGTGCCTGTGAAGTATCGACGCTGACGACGGTCGACATGCCCGGCCGGAGTTGATCACTTTGCAGCTGTCCGGGTTCCAGTTCGATACGCACGGCGATGCGTTGTGAAATCTTGGTGAAATTTCCCGTTGCGTTGTCGGCTTTCAGCACGCTGAACTCTGAACCCGCTGCGGGAGCAATCCTCACCACATGCCCCTTAAAAGCGTGATCGTTAAGGGCATCAACGGTGAATGATGCTGGTGTCCCGACCGCCATGCCCGCCAGCTGGCGCTCTTTGAAATTGGCGGTCACCCAGACCATTTTCGGGGTAACCGAAGTTAACTGCGTGCCGGCGCTGACGTATTGTCCCAGCCGCGCACTCACTTCACCCAGTTGGCCGTCAGAAGGCGCCACAATCTGCGTATGTTGCAGGTTGATTTGTGCAACTTCTACCCTGGCCTGGGCGGCTTTAAATGCAGCGGCCAGCGACGCTTTATTGGCATCCACCAGTGCCAGACTCTGGCGGGCGATATTGACCGATGCGCGGGCTTTGGCCACGTTTGCCTGTGCGGTCAGCAATGCTGCATGAAGTTCATCGCCGGTGGTTTTGGAAACCAGACCTTTCTCCAGCAGCGGGCCGTTACGGCCGGTATCCAGCGTCGCTTTGCTTTGTGTGGCCAGCGCACTCTGCAGTTCCGCTTCAGCCAGTTGCAGGCTGGCCGCGCCGGAAGCCCGGTTTTGCTCGAAGTTCTGCAACGTCACCTGAGCCTGCGCTACCGCGGCTTGTGCCTGCAGAAATTCCTGGCGATAGGTGCTGTCGTCGATAACAAACAGCAGGTCACCTTTTTTCACCGGCATAAAATCCTGTACTTTCACATCGGTGATATAGCCGGAAACCTGCGGGCTGAGCAGGGTGACATTGCCGCGTATGTAGGCGTTGTCCGTCGATTCGACCTGAGAATTAAACGGAAATAACTGCCAGCTGTATAACACAATCATGACCCCGATAATCCCGAGGCAAAGCACCACAATAATGGATGGGTAACGAAATATATTTTTCATCAGTTTTTCCGTTTCATTCTTTTTGATTCATCAGCAAAAGCCCGTTATTTATGCAACAGCCTCAGCGGCTGCACGTTTTTTTGTCTGGATCCTTCCGACCCAAATATGTGCGCAAAGGACGGCAAAACAGCCCAGCGACATATAAGAAACCACCATGAAAACATCGTTGTAAGCCAGCAGACCGGCCTGTTGTGTGACTTTCTGGCTAAGGAGGGACAGACCCTCTGCGTTGAGCTGCGTTCCGTCGTTTAAGACCGGTTTCAGCAGGTGGCTGTATTGCGCAATACGTTCGGCAACCAGTGGATTTTGCAAATTGATATGTTCCACCAGTGCGGCTGAGTGAAACTTTTCCCGCAGGATCTGAATGGTACCCAGGAATGCGCTGCCCACCTGCGCACCGACGTTTTGCGTCGAGAGAAAAACCAGCACAAAACTGATGATCTGACTTTGCCCGAACTGCAACGCGCGGACAAAACCGAGCCACAATGAGGTCGGCAGGAAGATGGCACCGGCAAACGCGATCATTCCCTGTGTCAGGTAAAACTGTTCGGGGCGGGTGTCCACCGTCGAACTGGCATCCATCAGCGAGGCAATGCCGATCAGTGCAATCGAAAAAAGATGGATGTAAACAATCCGGTTGGCTTTATGAATGATGCTGACGACAACCAGCCCGGCAAACGTTGCCGCCAGGATCACCAGGAATAAGGTCACCAGCTGATCATTAAGCAGTCCAACCAGATTCAGAAATCCCACCATACCGGTGGTTTGCTCTGACAGCAGCATTCGCACGAACAACATGGAGCCGGTAAACAGCAACATCTCCGGCGTCATCAGCCAGCGCAAATCAATGATCGGGTTCTTACGTTTTAACTCGACCATAAAAGAGAGTGTGAGCGCGATAATACCGACCACCAGCACTTCACCAATCCAGTCTTTTTCCTGCCACCAGTAATAACGACCCATAGTCAGAACCACTGACATACAGGCCACTGCGGTGGCGATCAGCGGATAACTTATCCAGTCGGTACGCTCAAATACTTTCACCCGCGGCGGGTGAGTCAGCGGCAAAATCCAGATGATCGCCAGGCAGATCAGCGACAGCCCGGATTCCAGCGTGGTCAGCTGATGCCAGTGCCCGAGATCAAGCAGATGCGGTGAAATTATGCGGGATACCGGCAGGGCAATCTGGCTTCCCGCCAAACCAAAACACAATCCGGCGGTCAGCTTTTTGGCCGGGGGGAAGATTTCAAACATATAAAACAACGCCAGCGGGCCGAGCGACGCCATCGCAAACCCCATTACCGCGCGCACGGCCAGCGCGGTCTGGAAATCATGCGTAAAGGTTTGCGCCATAGACGCCACGGCAAAAAACAGCAGCCCGTATTCCCCGAAGCGGCGAAAACCAAACTGTGTGCGAATTTTATAAAGCAGGATCGTGCCGGTCACGCTGGTCGCCGTGTAGGCCGCCACCAGCCAGTAACTTTCAACGTTGGAAATACCCAGCGACCCCTGAATTCCCGGCAGATTTGAACTGACCAGGTTGATGCCCAGCCCCTGGGTCATACCGATAATCAGAGATGCCAGTGCATACACTGCAATACGCAGACGCGGATACCGCAAAAGCCAGGTGCTGACCTGAACCGCAAAAGGGTGATGTGTTGAAGGCGGAACCGGCGGTGCAGTCTCTGCTTTTGGTGAGGCGGCTTCTGGTTGAACTGTTTGTGGTGATGCATCCCGTGTTGATAATTCACCGGCATCCTGCCGGACATCTGAATCAGAACGCGTCGTCATCGTTATGCCTTGTAAGTCATTACCTAACTAGTTTGTAGCTTGCTACATAATGTAATAAGACGTGTCATATGTGTCTAGTTCAATTATTCATATCGGTGATATTTACAAATGCGAATAGCGTATAACTAATCAGTAACGAAAGTAATTAATCAAAAAGGAGGGAGATAACGGGAAGGAGTAAAACGCCACTTACAATGCGGCGATATTGGCGGTGATACAGGCGAGAACGCCGCGGGCGATATCCACGTTTTCAGGCGGAATGCCTTCCATCACGCTGATAAGAATATCATCGGTCATGCTGCGAACCTGATTGGCAAGTTCGATGCCGGCTTCTGTCAGCCTAATGTCTTTAGAACGACGGTCGGTTTCACCGGGGCACCGTTCCAGCAAGCCAAGCTCAGCCAGACTGTCGAACAGGCGGATAGCGGTGGGGTGTTCGACTTCCAGCAGCGAGGTGAGTTCACCCTGAGGCAGGCAGCCATTGGCGGCTTCCAGATGTAATAACACCTGACCGCGGGCCAAAGTCAGGCCAATAGTTTTGAAACGGGCATCACAATAGGTACGCAACTGGCGACCAATATGAATGGTCTCCGGTAAAAAACGAACGGCGGGAGAGGTTGCTTCCGGGCGGCGGCGTAATGTGGTCAAAGGTTCCTCACTGTCGGAGCGTAAGCAGGTTTTAGTCGCGTCAGAGTAGCACGATGGGCAACATTTACCAGAAAAGGGAGGGCGCTGTTAACATTTTGAGACAAGTGGAAGCAGGATCTAAGCAAAGTATTCAAAAAGTATTTATTCTGTCAGCAAGGTTTTTTTCATGATTACTTTCATCCCTCTGACGGAGAAAAACGATGCAACCAGTCATCAATATGATCACCCTGGGCGTTAAAGATTTAGCCATCGCTACGGAATTTTATCAGCACGGACTTGGCTTCCCTAAAGTGGTCATTGATTCTGACGGCGTCAGCTTCTTTGAGTTAGCCGGTGCCTGGTTGTCATTATTCCCCTGGGAAGAACTGGCAAAGGATGCGCAGGTCAGCGCTGAAGGACAGGGTTTTCGCGGTATGGCACTGGCACAAACCGTCGCCAGTGAGGCTAAAGTGGACGCGGTATTAGCGCAGGCAGTGAAAGCGGGCGGCAAACTGATCAAACCCGGACAAAAAGTCTTCTGGGGCGGATATTCGGGGTATTTCGCCGATCCGGACGGACATCTGTGGGAAATTGCTTATAACCCGTTCATGCAGATAGGGCCGCAGGAAGAATGATTTCTTGTTTTCCCGGCGCTGACAAGCGCCGGGTAGCGTTGCAGTGGATTGCGATCCTGCTTCCAACTTTATAATTTAATGTTTTTTTTGCCACTCCTCTTTTGTTTATGGCCTTCACGCAAAGGTTCACGGTCATCTCTCTCCTTAGACTCCTCCTCAACGTGTTATCAGCTGAGGAAAAACTATGCGCAATTCACGACCGCTTAACGCAGCCTTATTCGGGATAGGGCTTAATACGTACTGGCCACAATTCACCGGTCTGGAGGCACGGCTGACAGGCTATCTCGGGCAAATCGAGCAGCAACTTACTTCGCCGGAGATCCTCATTCATAACGGCGGGCTGGTCGACAGTGTGGAAAAAAGCGACACGCTTGCCGCTGAACTGAAACAGGTTTCTCCGGACGTCATTATTATTGCCATCAGCACTTACGCTCTGAGTTCAACAGTGTTACCGCTGGTGCAGCAATTTCAGGTTCCGGTGCTGATCCTGGCTCTTCAGCCTGAACGTCATCTTCCGTATCAGGTTATCAGTGAAATGACCGATCGCGGGGCACGGACCGGTGAATGGCTGGCACATTGCCAGGCATGCAGCGCGCCGGAACTGGCCAATGTGTTTAACCGTGCGGGCATTGCATACGAGATGATTGTCGGCGCGCTGAATAATGACCCGTATGTCTGGCAGCAAACACAGCAATGGCTGACCGCGATTGGCGTAAAAATCCGGCTGGGCAAAAGTACGGTGGGAGTACTGGGGCATTATTACAACGGCATGGTGGATGTGTATTCCAACATGACCAATCTTTCAGCCAAATTAGGTGTCCGCTTTAAACCCCTCGAGATGTGCGAGCTGAACAGTTTGCGTGAGCAGGTCAGTGATGCGCAACGTGAGGCGAAACAAAAGGAAGTCGGGAGAAGTCTCCGCACAGATACCAGTTGCGATAAAGCCGAGCTCGAAAGGGCAGTGACGACCGCCGTCGCGCTTGAGCAACTGGTTGATAATAACGGGCTGGATGCACTGGCCTATTATTATGAAGGGGCGCCGGGCAATGCTTACGAGAACATCGTGACGTCGGTGATCCTCGGCAATACGCTGCTGACGGGGCGCAATATTCCCGTTGCTGGTGAATATGAAATCAAGAACGTTATCGCCATGAAAATCATGTCGCTGCTCGGAGCGGGGGGATCGTTCTCTGAACCTTATGGTATTGATTTTGATGATGATGTTGTGCTTTGGGGGCACGACGGGCCAGCTCATCCGCTGATGGCAGAAGGTGAAGTGCGTCTGGTGCCGTTACCTGTCTATCACGGCAAACCGGGGAAGGGCATTTCTATTCAGATGAGCGTGCGCAAAGGCCCGGTAACGTTCCTTTCTGTCATCGAGGACATCAATAACCGTGTGATTTTACAATATGCCGAAGGGCAGTCGGTCGAAGGAGAAATCCTGGATATCGGGAATACTAACAGCCGTTACCGTTTCCCATTGTCAGCGCGGGAATTTACGAAAGACTGGTCATGCGGAGGAGCAGCACATCATTGCGCGATAGGGATTGGACATCAGGGCGAAACAATTGAGAAACTGGCGACATTACTGCGCGTGGTAACACAGAGGATTTGTTGATACATTAACAGGAATAGATATTTTAGTTACAACATACAGTTTATTGCTTTTAATAACGGTGACCGTCTGTTAGCCATAATAAAACACCGCCATGCGGCGGTGTCTGTCATTATTCTTACAGGAAAAGAGGGGATTATAGACCCCGTTCTTCCATCAAAAGAGCCAAATCGACCAGACGGTTTGAGAAGCCCCATTCGTTATCATACCAGGCGAGGATCTTCACCAGTTTGCCGCCAATCACCAGCGTAGAAAGCCCGTCGACGATAGAAGAGCGCGGGTCGCCGCGATAATCGCTGGAAACCAAAGGTTCTTCGCTGTACCCCAGAATTCCTTTCAGAGGGCCGGATTCAGCCGCCTTACGGAATGCTGCGTTGATTTCCTCAACAGTGGCTTCACGTTTCAGATTGACCGTCAAATCAACGATGGAAACCACAGGGACCGGCACACGCAGTGAATAACCGGTCATACGGCCATCCAGTTCAGGAATGACTTTACCGATGGCTTTTGCCGCGCCGCTGGAATAAGGAACAATAGATACGGCCGCAGCACGGGCACCGCGCAAATCTTTTTCCGGCTGGTCATGCAATGCCTGACTGTTGGTATAGGCATGTGTGGTATTCATCAGGCCATGTTCAATGCCGAATGTCTGATGTAAAACCTGCGCCGCAGGAGCCAGACCATTAGTGGTGCAGCTACCGTTACTGACAACTTTATGTTTGGCCGGGTCATACTGGCCATCGTTTACGCCCATCACAATCGTGATGTCATCGTTTTTGGCCGGTGCGGAAATGATGACGCGTTTAGCACCACCTTGGGTGATATGAACTTCCGCTTTTTCTTTCTCAGTGAAGAAACCGGTGGCCTCAATGACAATGTCAACGCCCACGCTGCTCCATGGAATAGCCGCAGGATCTCTTTCAGAAAATACGCGGACAGTTTTGCCATCAACCAGCAACTGACCTTCGTCAGCTTTTACGTCTGCCTGTAAGGTACCGGAGAGGGAATCATATTTGAGAAGGTGAGCGAGGGTTTTGCTGTCAGTCAGGTCGTTTATGGCGACAACCTGAAAATCATCGCGACCGAGCGCAGCACGCAATACGTTACGTCCAATCCTGCCGAATCCGTTAATACCAACTTTGACCATGATGAACTCCTTAGTTATCTGACTTAGGGTTAATCTAATCTGAAGAAGGGATGGCGTAAATGACAACAATAGATCTATTTACGCCAACATGCGTGAGCAAAATCGTTCTCTGTATTCTGTTGGCGTCAGTTGTAAATTTCTCTCAAAGACACGACGCAGATTAAGGCCACCACCAAATCCTGTGGTGACAGCAATTTGCTCTACGCCTTGTGTGGTTTGTTCAAGAAGCTGTCTTGCCGCATTGAGGCGAACTTCTTCGACATACTTCGCCGGTGTGATCCCCGTTTCACGAGTGAATACCCGGGTAAAATTACGCGGGCTCATTGCCACGCGCCCGGCCAGTCCTTCAACAGATAAATCGCCGGTAAGATTTTCAGGCAACCAGGCCTGAAGCTCGCGGATAGGGCCATCGCTGGCCTGATTCAAAAGATAGCGGCTATATTGCGCTTGTCCACCAGGCCGACGGAGAAACATCACTAGGTTTTGTGCGACGTTTCTGGCAACGCTGAAGCCGTGATCATCCTCTACCAGGGCCAGGATGAGATCGAAACCTGAACTGACACCGCCGGATGTCCAGACTTCACCGTCCTGAACGTACATCGGTCCGCGTTCGACTTTTACCTGCGGAAATTTCGCCTGCAGGGTATCAAGCAGCCGCCAGTGTGTGGTGGCATGACGGCCATTGAGCAGACCGGCCTGAGCCAGCAACATAGCACCGCCACAAATTGACACCACCCGCCGCGCGTGGGGTGCTGCGTTTTTCAGCCAGTTAACAACGCTTGAGCTTTCTTCTTCAGTCAGACCTTTGCCGGTGATAATAATCGTGTCACGGGGTTCTGTCGGATCGAGATCACACAGCCGGTGGTCGGCCAGCAGGTTCAGACCTGAAATACCATGAACGACACGGTGCGATTGCGTGGTAGCCACGGCGACCTGATAAGGCGAACTTTTGGGATTACCGGGCAGTAGCTGATTAGCCTGCATCAGGATATCGACGATGCCTGCTGCTTCAAATAACATGCCCCCGTCAGGAACGATAACCAGAATGGTTGTCATGGCGTTAAATATACCTTTAATACAAAATGAGTCATATTTGAGTTTAGCAAATAAGAACCTTTTACGGCAGTTAAAAGCGAAAGCAGGGCGCAGATGCCAATTCTTCCATGTCTGTCACAGGTTTTCGGGTAAAAAAAACAGATTTATGCATGATCCTGAGGGATGATATCGGTATCTTGTCAGCGCTGAGACTCACTTATTTAAACCGTGGAAATTCATGATTTCTCTACTAAAAAAACCTTTCAGACTCAGTATGATTATCATGCTGATGATTTTGGCTGGCTGCTCGAGTAAGCCGAAATATAAGAAATACGATACGCATGCCTATGATGATGAAATTGAAGATGCTGCTGACCAATATAAGGTCGACAGAAAACTCGTTAAGGCTATCATCCAGGTCGAATCAGGTTTTAACCCCGAAGCCGTAAGTCGTTCAAATGCCATTGGTTTGATGCAACTTAAAGCATCAACCAGTGGCTGTGATGCTTATCGCTATAAAGGCAAACGCGGCTGCCCTGATGACGATGATTTGCTGGATCCGGAAACCAACATTGACCTCGGAACCGCATACATCAGCGCATTGCAGCGTCAGCAACTAAACTGGATCAACGATCCGCTGACACGCCGTTATGCAACCGAAGTGGCTTATGCAAATGGTGCGGGCGCATTATTGCGAACATTCTCTGCTAATCGCCAGACCGCGATTCAGATGATCAATCAGCTGACGCCCGAAGCGTTTAACTGGCATGTCCGGCAGTATCATCCGGCGCCTCAGGCACCGAGATACATGGCCAAAGTCGAGAAGGCTTATGCAGGTTTATAGCATTTAGACACGCTGAAAATGGGTACGCTACGTGAAATCTGCAGCATTAGGGTACTGATGTAATTCCAGAAATCACGTAGCGCGATCAGTTCATAGTGCGATTTCTGATGTCAAAAGGTGGAAATTTGAAAACGAGAAAGAAGTGCGCGTGATGAATGCCGGTGACTTCGTAAATATCCCGGCGTTGTGCAGACATCGTGTAGAATGGACAAGTACTGAAGAGCCAACGGTTTGGTTAGCCATTTATTATGCTGAAGAAACCCAGGACAAAGCAGGTGAGGGATGAACGGCGTTGGATATCGAGGTGCTGGTACGTAGCTGATATCTCATTTAACATAATATACATTATGCGCACCGAGTGTGTGATACCTTTCAGACTCACACGGTATCCGGAAGTCATTGCCCCGGATACCGCTCAACTCAATTGCCTACGGGTCTACTCACGGATAACCTGACCGACGTCTATGCGGTTGCCATCGGGATCAGCAAAAACAAAAGCACGGATACCGTACTTTCCCTACCCCGTAAATCAAGAACGAATACTACGAGCCGTTTACAATCTCTATTCGGCTCGTATAATGAGCCGAATAAGATCGCTAATCGGCTCACAGGACTCTAAATGGATAACCGGCAATGGATTTGGCAATCACCTGAGTGGCCTCAGTTCAACTGGGATGACGATATCATTCAGCCCCAACTGCGTCAGACACGCCTGAAAATAGGTAAACTTGTCGGTAAAGCCGAATCACGGCCCGGCCATGATGCTGCCGAATATTCTCTTGATGCGATGCTAAGTAATATTCTTTCATCATTCGCTATCGAGAATGAGCGGCTTGATGCACATTCTGTCCGTTCATCGCTGGCCAAACGTCTTGGATTAACCTGGCATCTTCCTGGAACCACCACAGAACACTCGGAAGGCTTAGCCAAAATGATGATGGATGTTTTCAATCCTCAAGCGGGCGATCTGACTGAATCCCTTATTTTTCAATGGCATTGCTGGTTATTTCCGGAACCAGCGCCGGCTTTTTTACGACGTGGAGAATGGCGCGGGGATGCAACAATGCGTGTCGTATCAGGCCGGATTGGAAAGGAAAAAGTGCATTATCAGGCACCGCCACGCGAACAACTTTGTGCTGAGCTGACCGCTTTTATGCAATGGTATAATCAGTCACGCTATCGGGCGGCTTTGGATCCTCTCCTTCGTGCGGGGCTGGCACATTTCTGGTTTATCACACTTCATCCTTTTGAAGACGGGAATGGTCGGATTACCCGCGCCCTCACTGATATGGCGTTATTTCAGGCCGACGATCAAAGCGTACGTTTATACGCTGTTTCAGAAGCCATTCTCAATCACCGGAAAGATTATTATAACGTGCTGGAGACCACACAGCGCGGAACGATGGATTTAACGGCCTGGCTCAGCTGGTTTCTTAAAATGCTCGAAACCAGCGTAGATACTGCGACCAGACGTATCGATCAGACTTTGGCAAAAACGCTTTTCTGGCAAGTACACCACAACAGCGCACTCCCTGCTGAACAAGTTAAGGTGCTGAATCGTTTGCTGGACGGAGGAAATAACGGATTTGCCGAAGGGATCAGCGCGGGACAGTATCAGAAAGTGGCGAAAGTCAGTAAGGCGACCGCTACCCGCCATCTCGCTGATCTGGTCGCCCGGGGCTGTCTTACCAAAACCGCAGCGGGTGGACGCAGCAGCCGTTATATAATCAACAACACCTTTTCCCCTTTTATTGGAAACTTTATGAAAGACATCACTTTTTACGGCAGATTTGAAGATGATATTCTTGCCGGTCGTAAAACAATCACCCTGCGCGAAGCCAGTGACGCAAATTTTTCTGCCGGTGATAAGGTCCGAGTCAGCCGTTATGAGGATGACGTATTTTTCTGCAATATCGAGGTAATCTCGGTAACGCCAGTGATGTTCGATGATCTGAATGAAAAACATGCCCTGCAGGAAAATATGACACTGGAACAGTTAAAGGATGTCATTAGCGAAATTTATCCGGGCCTGAAAGAGCTGTTTATGATTGAGTTCCGGCTTATCTGAGGTCATTTCGACACAGCTACACAGGCGCGCTATGGATCAATCCGCGCGCCCTTTTCTACTTATTCGTTAAGTTTTTTTTAAAAAGCTATTAAAATCAAGCTTCTTTCGCCACCTGCGTACGACGAAAACACTCCGGATGGTGAGTGTTGATCAGGCCGGTAGCTTCCAGCCAGGCATACACAATTGTTGGTCCCACAAACTTAAAGCCACGCTTTTTGAGATCCTTTGAAATACGCTCGGAAAGCGCATCTTTCGTCGGAACCGGACCCACGTGCTGAATTGCCTTTCCGCCGATTTGTGCCCAAATCCACTCACCGAAATCAACGCCAGCCTCCTGCATCGCAAGATACGCGCGGGCGTTATTAATGACCGCCGTAATCTTGATGCGCGAGCGGATAATATCGGCGTTATTCACCAGCCTTTCGATGTCATCTTCAGTGAATTCAGCCACTTTCTCCGGTTCGAAATGGCTAAATGCCAGCCGCAATGCATCGCGTTTTTTCAACACAATTCGCCAGGATAATCCGGCCTGAAAACCGTCGAGCATCAGTTTTTCCCAAAGTGCCCGGCTGTCACGTACAGGTTTTCCCCATTCTTTGTCGTGATACTCAAGCATCATCGGGTCAGTTGTGCCCCACGGACAACGGATAAGGTCAGTCATAGCGAACTCCTGCAACGGATACATCCTTTATTCTAACCTGACAGGTATCAGGACGTGATAAACTTTGTTCCCGCCCTGCAAAGCGACTAAAACTCCGAAACCGATGATTTCCCTGAAGTTCATGTGTGCACGTTTTATAATTATACCCTACACTGTATGTTGTAACTAACTGGAGGGTTTATGGCGGATTATGATTTAATTGCCCGGATGAACGGTTGTTTTAACGAACTGGAACTGGCGTTGCAGGATCTGGGGCATTTCCTGAGTCAGCTGGAATTATTGCAGGCGCGGGTCTTTGCGCTTCCTGAAGTTGTCAAAGGTGAAGAACATAACCCCGCAGACAAAATCATCGTGACACCCCACACCGGCGAAGCCGCGCAGCAACTGGCGTTACAGCATTTTCAGCGCCTGTTTATCCATCATAATAATGAGAATGTCAGCAGCAAATCCGCCGTACGTTTGCCCGGTGTGCTGTGTTATGCCGTTGATCCCGCAGAACATCAGTCTGCCCTGCTCCTGATTGAAGAAGTGAACAAGCTGAAAGCCGAACTGGAACATATTGTGACGGTGGAGTCCGGCCTTGCCCGCGAACAGCGTTTCGAGTTTGTGCATACACACCTTCGCGGGCTGATTACGCTCAACGCCTACCGCTCGGTGACGTATCTGACTGACCCGGATTCGGTGCGTTTTGGCTGGGCAAATAAGCACATTATTAAGAATGTCACCCGTGATGAAGTGCTGGCACAGCTGGAAAAAAGCCTGAATGCAGGACGTGCCGTTTCGCCTTATACGCGCGAACAATGGATGGAAAATATTAATCGTGAGATGAGCGATGTGAAACGTCTGCCGGAACATGCTGCGCTGAAATTTAAACGACCGGTGAAAGTGCAGCCTATCGCCCGCGTGTGGTATCGCAACAGCCAGAAACAGATACAACATCCCTGCCCGTTGCCGCTGATTGCTTTATGCCTGCGCTCTCCGATGATGCAGGTGCCGAAGTTAGGTGAACTGCATGATTACGATGTCACAACCATTAAGCATAAATACAAGCCGCAGTCACAGCCGCTGAGTCTGCTGATTAAGCGCCTGCATCTGTACACCGACTATCCGCTATAAACCTCAGAATGCCGCCATAAATAAGGTCCGGTTTCCCGGACCTTATTCACTATGCTTTGATGAAAAACCTTAAGCTTTCATACTGCCAACCATGGCTTCCGGACGCACCCATTCATCAAACTGTTCTTCAGTCAGATAACCGAGTTTCAGTGCAGAACCCTTGAGCGTCAGCCCTTCTTTATGTGCTTTCTTGGCAATTTCAGCGGCTTTGTCATAGCCGATATGCGTATTCAGTGCCGTCACCAGCATCAGCGATTCATTCAGCAACTGAGTGATCCGGTCGCGGTTCGGTTCGATACCCACAGCGCAATGCTCATTGAAACCACGCATTCCGTCGGCCAGCAGACGCACCGATTGCAGGAAGTTATGGATCACCAGCGGACGGAAGACATTCAGCTCAAAGTTACCGGAAGCCCCGCCAATATTCACCGCGACATCGTTACCCAGCACCTGCGCGCACAGCATGGTCATGGCTTCGCACTGCGTCGGGTTCACTTTACCTGGCATGATGGAACTGCCTGGCTCGTTTTCGGGGATAGAAATTTCGCCAATACCACAACGCGGGCCGGAAGATAACCAGCGTACATCGTTGGCGATTTTCATCAGCGAAGCAGCCAGACCTTTCAGTGCCCCGTGTCCGTGAACCAGCGCATCGCAGGTGGCCAGTGCTTCGAATTTATTCGGCGACGTGACAAACGGTTGATTGGTCAGTTCCGCCAATGCTTTCGCCACGCGCACCGCATATTCCGGGTGCGTATTCAGGCCGGTTCCCACTGCGGTACCGCCCAGCGCCAGCTCGGCAATGTGCGGAATGCTGTTTTCAATGTGAGTTAAATTGTGCGCCAGCATCGCCACCCAACCGGAAATTTCCTGACCCAGCGTCAGCGGCGTGGCGTCCTGTAAATGGGTGCGGCCAATTTTGACGATGTCGCGATACGCATCCGCTTTTGCTGCCAGCGTTTTGTGCAGCACTTTCAGCTCCGGGATCAGCGTTTCACGCAGTTCGATCACCGCGGCGACGTGCATCGCGGTCGGAAACACATCGTTTGAACTCTGGCTTTTATTCACGTCATCGTTCGGGTGAACTTTACGCGCTTCGCCCCGCTCGCCACCGAGAATTTCACTGGCACGGTTTGCCAGCACTTCATTCATGTTCATATTGGTCTGAGTACCGGAACCGGTCTGCCAGATAGCCAGCGGGAATTCTGCCGGATGCTGCCCGGCAAGCACTTCATCAGCGGCGGCAATAATGGCGTTTCCGCGCTCTGCCGGCAGCAACCCCAAATCCATGTTCACACTGGCGGCCGCACGTTTGGTCAGAGCCAGCGCGTGGATCAGCGCTTCAGGCATTTTTTCAGAAGAAATACGAAAATGCTCCAGGGAACGTTGCGTTTGTGCGCCCCAAAGCTTATCTGTCGGAACATCAATTGGCCCCATTGAGTCTTTTTCAATGCGTGTTGCTGCCATTACTGTCTCCTTAGATGCTTATTACGATGATAAATCAGGTTTTTTTGCAGGTTTTTGAATGCCGCTCGCGCTCCCACGCATCCGTTGGCGACCGATCAATTATAGTGACTTATAAGGCTGGCGTATAATTCGATTCGATCTCCATACCGAAATTACGCGCTCATGGCACTTTTTGGGGCTTCGCAGTTGTAATGCCTGCTTTGGCATTGTTTACTAGGCGGCAATATTTTCTATTCAGGATGAAGCAATGCAAAAGATGCATAACGGTGTACAGAATTACGCCTGGGGCAGCAAAGACGCGCTGACCAAACTCTACGGAATTACCGACCCGCAAGACCGTCCGATGGCCGAATTATGGATGGGCGCTCACCCTAAAAGCAGTTCTCAGGTTGAGAATGCCAGCGGTCAGACCGTCTCTCTGCGTGATCAAATCAGCGCTGACCTTAACGGTCAGTTAGGGACCAAGGTCGCTAAACGTTTCGGCGAATTGCCATTCCTGTTCAAAGTGCTTTGCGCCGATCAGCCACTTTCTATTCAGGTTCACCCAAGCAAAGGTGCCGCTGAAATTGGTTTTGCGAAGGAAAATGCTGCCGGGATCCCGCTGGACGCCGCCGAGCGTAATTATAAAGATCCGAATCACAAACCTGAGCTGGTTTATGCCCTGACGCCTTTCCAGGCGATGAACGGTTTTCGTGAGTTGCGCGACATTGTTTCTTTATTGCAGCCTGTCGCAGGCGCGCATCAGCTGATCGCCAGCTTCCTGAGCTTCCCGGATGTTGACCACCTGCGTTCCCTGTTTGCCGGTTTGCTGAGCCTCGAAGGTGAAGAAAAATCCCGTGCGCTGGACGTTCTGAAATCCGTGCTCGATGATCAACACGGCGATCCGTGGGACACCATCCGCAGCATTTCTGAATTTTATTCAGATGACAGCGGCCTGTTCTCTCCGCTGCTGCTGAACGTGATTACCTTGCAGCCAGGCGAAGGCATGTTCCTGTATGCTGAAACCCCGCACGCTTACCTGAAAGGCGTTTCACTGGAAGTGATGGCGAATTCCGATAACGTGCTGCGCGCCGGTCTGACGCCAAAATACATCGATATTCCTGAATTACTGGCCAACCTGAAATTCAATGCGAAACCGGCCGCTGAATTACTCACTACGCCTGTCGTAAAAGGCGCAGAACTCAACTTCCCGATCCCTGTCGAAGATTTTGCATTTTCAATTCACAGCCTTGGTGCAGAACCACAAACGCTGGAACAGGACAGCGCTGCTATTGTCTTCTGTATTGAAGGCCAGAGCGTTCTGGCAAAAAATGATGAAACGCTGGTGCTCAGCCCTGGCGAATCATGTTTCTTGTCTGCCGGTGAGTCTCCGGTCACGGTCAGCGGTAACGGTCGCATTGCACGGGTGTTCAATACGCTGGTGAAATGATCTGAAGCCTAAACAAAACGGGGCTAACTGCCCCATTTTGATGATTTTTCTGCTGATTCAGCTACACTCTGAAGACTAATAACGCCGTAAGGCGTTTTTTATTTTCGGGATATTTCATAAGGATAAACAGAGATATGAAGAAGTCACTAGTCGCTGTAAGCGTCATTGTAGTCCTTGGCGCGGCCTGGACAGGCGTCTCCTGGTACACGGGTAAACTGATTGAGCAGCATATGGATGAGCAGGTCGCCAATGCCAACAGCCAGCTGCAAAGCGCTTATCCGAAAGCCGGTCTTAAAGTCAGCTATGAAGATTACCAGCGCGGATTGTTCAGCAGCAAAATGCGCATCGTGCTGCGTCCGGATGCTGCCGCTGCCACCGCAGGCAGCAGTGTGCTGAAAACCGGTGACGAAATTGCCTTTATCGAAACCATCGACCACGGTCCGTTCCCTGCCGCTCAGTTGAAAAAATTCAACCTGATCCCAAGCATGGCCTCTGTTCATTCCGAACTGCAAAACACGCCGACCGTTAAAGGCTTGTTTGATGTGACCAAAGGGAAATCCCTGGTTACCGTCGATACCCGCGTTTCTTATAGTGGCGCGAGTGCATCGGCGATTGACATCATTCCTGTGACGTACCAGAAAGACGAAAGCCAGCTGGCCTTCTCCGGCGGTACCATCAATGTGGATGTTGATAAAGACCTGACCGCCATGAAGCTCGATGCTAATACCGACAGCATCGCGCTAACGTCTAAAAACCAGTGGGGGCAACTTGAGAAAGTGACTCTGGCCGGTTTTAGCATGGACAGCGATACCCGTCAGGGGAAATTCCAGGTGGGCGTGGGCGATCAGAACCTGACCGTGAAGCAAATCCTGGTGAACGTTGATGGCAAAGACGCCGGTTCTCTGGACAACTTCAAGCTGGTGAGTAAATTCTCTGAAAACGGCAATAACATTGGCGGTCAGCAGGATTACACCATCGATGCACTGAAAGTTCAGGGTCAGGATTTCGGTTCTGCAAAACTGACCCTGAAGCTGGATAAGCTTGATGGCGCAGCCCTGAAACAGTTTGCCGACAACTACAATCAGCAGTCACGTGAGTTGCTGATGAAGCAAGGTGAACTTGACCCTGCGGCTTATCAGCAGCAGGCTGCGGATTTACTGCTGGCAAATCTGCCGTTACTGCTCAAGGGTAATCCGACCATCAGCATTGCTCCGCTGAGCTGGAAAAACAGTAAAGGCGAAAGCAGCTTCAATCTGCTGCTGGATCTGAAAGACCCGGCTGCCACCCCGGCACAAACGCAAGATCAGATGCTGTCTCAGCTGGTGAATAAAGTGGACGCCAAACTGACGATCCCTATGCCGATGGCGACTCAGGTGACCACTCAGGTTGCGCAGATCGAAGGCTATAATGCTGACGATGCTACTAAACTGGCTCAGCAGCAGGTTCAGGGGCTGGCGGCGATGGGTCAGATGTTTAAACTGACTACAGTGAAAGACGACACCATTACCAGCAGCTTCCATTACGCTGACAATCAGGTTGACCTGAATGGCCAGAAAATGACGCTGCAGGAATTCGCCGGTCTGTTCGGTATTCTGGGTGGGCCAGCAGCGCCAGCCCCGACGCCTGAGCAGGAATCTCCGGTAGCGCCAGCGCCCGTTCCGGCTCAGTAATCTTCTTTACTCCTCCCTCTGCGAAGGGGGAGGCTGGGAGGGGGTTTATACACGACACCTTCTGGCCTGTTCTGACCTACACCCCTCCCCAGCCTTCCCCTCGTGAGAGGGGAAGGAGTAAAACATCCTCCCGTTACCAAAGGATTTTCAGGCGTGACCACTCCTACTGACCTCCTTCGTCTGCAAGACGTCTCTTTTACACTCAACAATATTCCGCTTCTTGAACCTGTTTCCCTCACCCTCAATCCGGGTGAATTCACCTTACTGACCGGCCCTTCGGGCAGCGGTAAAAGTACGTTGCTGAAGATCGTTGCTGCGTTGCAAACGCCGACCGGCGGGAAGCTCTGGTTTAAAGGTGAAGATATCGCGCAAATTAAGCCCGAAACCTACCGCCAGCGGGTGTCCTATTGCTTCCAGACACCATCGCTGTTTGGCGAAACAGTGTATGACAACCTCGCCCTGCCTTATCAGATCCGCAATAAAAAGCCTGATGACGCGCAACTTCGCGACTGGCTGAAACGGGTGAATTTATCGGAGGATATGCTGACCAAACGCACACAGGAGCTTTCCGGCGGAGAAAAGCAGCGTGTCGCCCTGCTGCGTAATCTGCAATTTATGCCGGACGTACTGCTGCTTGATGAGATCACCAGCGCATTGGATGAAGAAAATAAGAAAAACATCAACGAGATCATCGCGGATCTGGCTGACAGAGAGCGGACCGCCGTATTGTGGGTAAGCCACGATCAGAATGAAATCCGCCACGCGAAAAATGTCGTCACTTTGACCCGTCATTCACAAGGAAGCACGGCTCATGAATCAGCATAATATTACTAACCAGTCGCTGGCTCTCGCACTGATCCTGGTGGTCGTCGCCCTGCTGGTCAGCAAAAAAGAAAAACTCGGTCTCGAAAAAGACATTATCTGGAGCGTCGCCCGCGCCGTCGTGCAGTTAGTGATTGTCGGCTATGTGCTCAAATACATTTTCGATATCAATAACAGTCTGTTAACGGTACTGATGGTTTTGTTCATCTGCGTGAATGCCGCACTGAACGCCAAAAAACGCAGCCGCAACATTGATAACGGTTTTATTATTTCGTTTATCGCGATCACGACTGGCACCGCGCTGACCCTGTCCATTCTGATCCTCAGCGGCTCGATTGAGTTTCTGCCCATGCAGGTTATTCCGATTTCAGGAATGATTGCCGGTAACGCGATGGTGGCGGTAGGGTTGTGCTACAGCAATCTGAATCAGCGTTTTCTCGATAATCAGCAAAAAATTCTCGAGATGCTGAGTCTGGGTGCGCCGGTAAAAATGGCTTCAGGGCAGATTATTCGCGACAGTATTCGTGCGGCGATGATCCCGACGGTCGATGCCGCCAAAACGGTGGGGATTGTGAGTTTACCGGGGATGATGTCAGGGCTGATTTTTGCCGGTATCGATCCGGTGAAAGCGATCAAGTATCAGATTATGGTGACGTTTATGCTGCTGGCGACCGCCAGTTTATCGACAATTATTGCCGGTTATCTGTCTTATAAACGTTTCTACAATGACCGTGCGCAACTGCGCGATTTGCAGTCATCATAATCTTTTCTTGCCCGTCAGCGATTGCACTGGCGGGCACTCTGCTTTTACGGCGTTATAAATCCGATAATGCCTGACGCAAATTCACTTCCCCGGCGGCCTCATCGTCCAGATCCAACACCCCTTCCAGATCGTCGAGATGTTCCTGCATGATTTCTGCCGCCTGGGTATTGTCACCGGCTTCCAGCGCATCAATGATCGCCTGATGCTCATCACACTGGCATGAAGGAACTTCATTACGCTGATACAGCGCGACAATCAGGGAGCTGCGCACCATCAGATTCGACAGAATTTCACTGAGCACGTCGTTACCTGAAATTTCGCCCAGTATCAGATGGAACTCACTTAATTCACGCACGACGGCACGGCGGTCTTCAGACGATACCGCTTCTCGCTCACCGCGCAAATGGGCAGTGATCCGCTGACGATGACGACGAATAACATCTGGTCCGATGCATTCCACAATGGCGCGTTCAATAGCACGGCGGGCAATGAAGACTTCGCGCGCCTCTTTCGCTGTGGGCTGAGCCACCATCGCGCCACGGTTAGGTTCGATGGTAACAATACGCTGTAAAGCCAGACGTTGTAACGCCACCTGAACATGATTGCGGTTAGCGCTGAGTGCCTCAACGAGTTGAGATTCAACCAGACGTGTTCCGGGACGCAGGCGTTGCTGGGCAATGGCTTTTGATAAAACGTCGACAATGCGCTGAACTTCCAGCTGCTTGGCGGTTGTAGTTGGATTACTCATGGAATGCTAAATGGCCTCTTTCTGGCAGTTTCCCTGCACGCTAACATCAACCGTTTGCTTTCGTCATTAGTAAATGACGTGCAGTCCCAAATCATGCAAAAAATCCTATTAAATAGCACTTAACATTCATAGTAATTATCATTCCAGCACACATTCCCAATATCCCCGCGATGACCTTCCGTATCCTTGCTGTACCTCACGCTATGCAGATAAATGTTCAGAACATGTAAAGTAAGCGCACCAACGTATTGAAAACAGGACAATAATGAAACACACACTTTTGAAACATTTACTCAATTTTATCGTATTAGCACTGGGAGCCGTCTTCACTGCATTGGTCATCTGGCTGGATGTGGCAGTATTCAAAGACGGTGTGCAGGAAATTTCCGCCACTGAAATCCTGCAGGAACTGACACTGCTGGCCATCAGCGCACTGTTTTTCCTGCAGGCCAAAAAACATCCGGCATTACGCGGCGGCATGATCCTGATTGGCGGGTTCTTCTTCTGTATGCTTATCCGCGAACTCGACGCCTTATTTGATCAGATCCACTATGGTTCATGGGTCTATTTTGCCAGCCTGATCGCGGTCTATTGTATTGTCTGGGCATGTATCACCCCGAAAACCAGCCTGCGCGGATTGTCTGCTTTTCTGGCCCATCCGGCCTGCCATTATATGGTTTGCGGTCTGGTGCTGATCCTGGTCTTTTCCCGTGTCTTCGGAATGAACCTTATCTGGAAAGCCGTGATGCAGGGCGACTATGTCCGTGAAGTGAAAAATATTGTCGAAGAAGGCACCGAAATGATGGGTTACCTGTTGTGCCTGGGTTCTGCCATTGCTTTCTGGAAACGCAGCGAGCCGCTTAAAACGCTGTAAACCGCTATCTGCTAAAAACGATAACTGTTAAAAAAAAGCCTGATGCGAGTTTATGCAGCAGGCTTTTTCATTCATATCCGCCAAGGCAAGATGCCTTCAGGAAGGCGACGCGCGAACAGCGAGGCCAGCAGCATAAACCCCAGCACGACGACAATCATCAGACATCCCACCGCAGCGGCCAGGGTTGATGAACCGCCTTCATCCAGAAAGACAATCATCGGCCCGAGGGTTTGAGTGCCGGACGTCACCAGCAAAATCGACACCTGAATTTCATTGAGTGCGGTCAGGAAGACCAGAATAGTTCCGGCCATCGCCGAAGGCGCGGCCAGCGGCATCAGAATATCGCGCATTCTTCGCAGGAATCCCGCACCAAAGATTTGCGCGGCTTCATCCAGCGAGCGTTCTATCTGGGCGAATCCGGCCAGTGTCGGGCGCAGCACCAGCGCCATGAAATTCGAAAGATATGCCGCCAGAATGATCCAGACGGTGCCGTAAAGGCTGATGTGCAACAGCGGCAATGGCCTGAGGAAAAACAGGATCGCCGCAATGCCCGTGACAATCCCCGGCAATGCGTACGCCAGTTCCGTGGACAGCTGCAAAATCCGCACCAGACGCGTACGTTGCCAGCTGAGAAAATAGGCCAGAAACAGCGAAACTAGGGTCAGTATCAGCGCGGTCATCACGGTCAGCCCCAGACTGGTGATAAATGCGTGTCGTATAGCCGGATAGCCAAACAACGCGTTAGCATAATTGCTCAGCGTCAGGCTTTGTATCGTCAGCGTCTGACCAAAGCCTGTTGTCAGCGAGGTGGTCAGCAGCGCGGACATTGGCAGTATGAGCGTCAGCACCATCCAACCCCACACGGCAACCTCAACCGGCAAACGCCAGCGACCGAGTGTCTGATGCAACGCCCGCGGCGTACCGGTGACCCGCACATCCTGTCGGCCGCCCAGCCAGCGACTGAACATCAGTCCGGCCAGCGTAATCGCGGCAATCAGCAATGAAAGCACGGCCATATCCGCCAGAGCCGATGCGCCCACGCTGTTGAGCTGTTGATAAACCAGCGTGATAAGCGTCGGGATCCGGCCCGGAATACCGAGCATCGCCTGAATACCAAAATTGCCCGCGGAGGTGACAAAAGAGAGTGCCGCACCCGCAAAAATAGCCGGACGTACCAGCGGCAAAATCACTGTAAACAGCACCCGCCAGGGTTTAGCTCCGCCGCTGCGTGCTGCTTCCACCAGTTCAGCCGGAAGCCTGCGTAATCCTGCACGCACCATCAGAAACACCAGCGGCGCGTTATGCAGCCCCAGCAAAACAATAATGCCGGTCAGCGAATACAACGGTGAAGGTGAACCGGCGGGTAAACTGAGCCCCAGGAATTGTAAAACCGGGCTCGACGGTGAAAGCGCCTGCACCCACGCCAGTGCCGTAACCTGCGGCGGGATCATCAGTGGCAGAATAAAGGTAAATACCCATGCCTGCTTACCGCGCAGATTGGTCAGCGCAATCAGCAGCGCCGCCACCGTACCCAGCAACATCGCCAGAAGTGTTGAGATAATGGCAATCATCAGCGTATTCACCGTGGCGGACACCACTTTGCGAGTACCCAGCAGATGCATAAATCGTGTGATGTCCGGCACGCCATCGGGGGCAATTGCCGCCCATACCAGCCGTGAGAGAGGCGCTATCGATAATATGCCTATCAACAGCGTCAGTCCCCAGAGTACCACTTTCTCACTGCCCGGCCACCCACGACGCGAAGGGGTTACCCGGCGCTGGATTTCACTCATCACGCTCATTTATCTGCCCTTTGTGCTGTCAGCCACCAAAGATTTCAGTGAATTTTGCGCGGACTTCTTTGTCGTCTGCGACGGCTTTATCTGAATCGAGGGTCAGCAGTTTGATTGAATCCATCGGAGCAAATCCTTCGGGCGCCGCAACGCCGGCATCAATCGGACGGTTGCCCTGCTTCGCCACGAGTTGCTGACCCTTTGGCGACAGCATGAAATCGACAAACGCTTTTGCTGCCGGTACGTTATGCGCTCCGGAGAGTATCGCGACCGGTTCCGTCACGAAAGAAGCCCCTTCTTTCGGATAAACCAGATCTATCGGTGAGCCCTGTTTTTTGGCACGGATAATATCGGCGTCCGTGATCACACCGTATTTCGCCATTCCGCTGGCGACCGCCTTCAGCGCTGGACCATTACCCCCTTCCGGTGTAATACCGTTTGCCGCCAGTTTCTGATAGAACGCCCAGCCAATGTCAGGCGTATTAATCGCCGTATGCAGATGATATAACGCCGCGCCGGAATACAGAGGACTTGGCACTGCCACCTGACCTTTGTTTTGTGGATCGGTCAGCGCCATCCAGCTGTCTGCGGGTTTGGCATTTTTAGTGTTATAGGCAATCACCGTGGCAATGATTTTGGTGCCAAACCATGTTTTATCTTTGTCATAGAAATTCGGGCTGATATTCCCCACCGGTGCATCAGCATAAGCCATCAGCTTGCCGTCTTTTTTCAGCGCACCCAGATTGATGGAATCCGCGACCAGCAACACATCAGCTTTCACATGACCGGCCATCATTTCCGTCTGCAACACATTCATTAACTGCGTGGTGCCATTACGCGTCCATTCCACCTGTACATTCGGATATGCCGCCTTAAAGGCATCGATGGTCTGTTGCGCGATTTCAGGTGCCTGCGAGGTATAAACCACCAGTTTGCCTGAAGCAGCATCTGCGGCGTATGCCGGAGCTGACAGCGCCACTGCCAAAGTCAAAGCAGAAGACGTAAGTTTTATTTTATTAAACATGTTCGTAGCCCTGTCCTTAAGAAATGAAAATTACTGAGGAATGATCCAGCCGTCAGTGATGACAAAAGTGACATTGTCACCAATACACCAACGTCTGCCGGCAGATGAATGCAGTGAAAGCCGAAGTTCGGGGGTGCTTAAGGGTTCAACGTCATACTGATGATATCCCCCGCGATAAATCACCCGGGTGATACGGGCAGCGATACCCTGTTCACCGGCCTGAGCAAAGCGTAAATCATCGGCGTGAACACAAACTTGTGCGCTGACAACCGGAGTCTGGTCAGGTGATGCCCGCAAGCGGACTCGCATCCCCAGAATCTCAGCCAGAGCACTGCCGCTTTCTGCTGGCAGGATGTTTTGTGCCGGAATAACGCGACCATCGTCGATAAAGGACGCAACCATGGCGTTAGCCGGTTCCCGATATAACGTTTGCGGTGTCGCGAACTGCATGACTTTACCTTCATTCATCACCACAACGCGGTCAGCAATCGCCATCGCTTCCTGCTGATCGTGCGTGATATACAGCAACGTCGCGCCGGTATGCTGATGAAAACGGCTGAACTCCTCCTCCATCGCTGCACACAAATGCACATCGAGATTCGCCAGCGGCTCATCCAGCAGCACCACACCGGGGCGTGTCACCAGGCAACGCGCGAGTGCCACACGCTGCCGCTGACCACCGGACAGATCCGCAGGACGACGCGTCGCATAATCACCTAAACCGACCAGCGCCAGCGCATCCTGCGTTCTGGTGCGGCGTTCATTACGATCCATTCCCGCCACTTTCAGGCTGTACGCCACGTTCTCCTCAACAGACATGTGCGGCCATAACGCGTAATTCTGAAACACGATGCCCAGGTCACGTTTCTCCGGCGCCACATGAAAGTCAGATGATGAAAACAGACGATCTCCCACGGTGATCGTACCGCTGCTGACCGGCTCAAAACCGGCAATAGTGCGCAGTAAAGTCGTTTTTCCGCAGCCGGAAGGCCCGAGCACGGCCACGAACTCGCCGTGCCGGATATTCAACGAAACATCATTTAACACCGGCTGGGTGGTGAAGGATTTGCTCAGGTGGGAGATCTGGATAGCAGACATGCGTCGGAGGTTTCCTCAGTGCGGCAATGGCCTGTTCGATGAGGAACAAATTACTGCGGTTTTGTGACTGTTTTATGAACCGGTGGCGAAGGTTTGGTTTGACTGATGTTTCAGTGAGTTATTTTTTGCGAGACATCGCGGAGGAAAACACCGTCCATCTGATCACGGTGAAAAAGAGGGACAGAATGCTTGTTCGTGATCACACGAAACGGCGGAAGCAGGCAGAAATACGAGACAGCTTCCGGTTTGAAAAGAATCATAAATGATTACTTCCTATTTGAACAAAGAGTAATCATACTCCACCGCAAGGAAAGCGATTGTATACGACGTAACCCTGTTGCCCAGTGCTCAGAAAACACTTCTGAAATTGCCTATGACACTTTATGCCGCTGTCGTTGATGCACTGGAAGATCTTGAGAACTACGGAGCTGATCTGCAAGAACCCTTAGTAAGATATGTTGGAAAAGGATTACGAGAGATTCGGGTTACCAGCCGGGATGGTCTGGGCAGAGCGTTTTACTTTTTTATGAAGGGTCGCCGTATTTATGTCGTCCATATACTTCATAAAAAGACGGATAAGACGCCTCCCCATGATTTAGAGCTGGCTATAAAACGTATGAAAACGGTCAAAAGGAATGAAGCATGATTGACGATGATGATGACTATGAACTGATCCCCTTTAGCGTGGTGAAAGCGGAAGCGATGAAGAATCCCGAGTTTGTCGCCGCTTACGCCGCACACAAAATGCATAAAAAAATGGTCGCAGATCTCAAAGCCATGCGAATTGCAGAGTCCCTGACACAGCAAGACATTGCACGCCGCACCGGGCTTAAAAAGCAAAATATTAGTCGCCTGGAAAACGGTGTCGCGTCCCCAACTCTGACCACCATCAGCCGTTACGCCGTCGCACTCGGCGGCACCTTCGAGTTCAAAAAACTCAGCTGACCACCTGACTGTGCGCGCCATACGCGGCAATAAACTCTCCGGCAATGGCTACGGCGATTTCTGCGGGGAGTTTGCCGCGTACATCAGGCAGCCCGACCGGGCAGCGCATTCTTGCCAGCTGCTCCTCCGGAATCCCTTTCCCCGATAACCGGTAGTCAAAGCGTTTACGCTTAGTCTCCGAGCCAATCAGTCCGAAATAGCGGAAATCTCCACGTTTGAGGATCCCCTCGCTCAGGGCGAAATCCAGCTGATGATCATGCGTCAGCACTATGAAATAACTGCCGGCGGGCATCTGCGCCACGGTACCTTCAGGTTCTTCATCGACGATGCAGGTAATTTGTGGATCCACTACCACGGGAAATTCACTGGCACGGGCATCTACCCAGGTAATACGGCACGGCAACGTGCTGAGAATATTCACCAGCGCCCGTCCGACATGCCCCGCGCCATAGACCACCACATGCGGCTGCGGTTGGCCGAGCGGTTCGAGCAACACCGACGCCATGCCGCCGCAACATTGCCCGAGCCGGGCTCCTAAGGAAAAGTGTTCGAAACGGGAGGTTTTCGCTCCAGATGCAAGCATTTCACGGGCAATGCTGGTCACCTGAAATTCCAGATTACCGCCGCCAAGCGTAAAAAATATCTGGTCAGCGGTGATCAACATTTTACTGCCCGCATCACGTGGCGTGGAGCCCTGATTCTCGACCAGCGTCGCTACCACACACGGCTCGCCGCGCCGTTGCAGATCGTGCAGACGGGTTATCCAGTCATCAGTACGCATGAGAACCTCCGTTAGCCGGTAACGTTGACGCGTTCGGCAGAATCACAAGTGACAACGTCACCTGAAAAATGTAACTGATTCACACCGTTAAGCACTCTTTCTGGCGTGGCGGGCGCATCGATATGCGGATGCACGCGGTAATCAGCAAGACTGGCAACGGCGTCTTTAATTGCACACCAGACCGAAATCCCGAGCATAAACGGCGGCTCACCGACGGCTTTGGAATGGAAAACCGTGTCTTCCGGGTTCTTGCGGTTCTCCACCAGTTTCACGCGCAGGTCCTGCGGGATATCGCCGATAGCCGGAATTTTGTAGGCTGCCGGACCACTGGTCATTAACCGCCCTTTGTCGTTCCACACCAGTTCTTCCGTCGTCAGCCAGCCCATGCCCTGCACAAACCCACCTTCCACCTGACCGATATCAATCGCCGGATTGAGCGAATCGCCGACGTCATGCAGGATATCTGCCCTGAGCAGTTTGTATTCTCCGGTCAGCGTATCGACCAGCACTTCTGCGCAGGCTGCGCCGTAGGAGAAGTAATAGAAAGGATGTCCGGCGGCTTTGCTGCGGTCGTAGAAAATCTTCGGCGTTTTGTAATACCCGGTACTGGACAGTGGCACCTGATTCAGCCAGCACTGGGTGGCCACCTGTTCAAAACTGAAATACTGATCGTTAACCCGCACCTGGCCGTTACTGAAAGTGATGTCCGTTTCCTGCGCATCATAAACACGCATCAGCATCTCAACCATGCGCCCTTTGATAATTTCCGCCGCATTCTGCGCGGCCTTACCATTCAGGTCAGCGCCGGATGACGCGGCGGTTGGCGACGTATTCGGCACTTTTCCGGTATCAGTGGCGGTGATCTGAATGCGGCTGATATCGACCTGAAATACTTCGGCTACCACCTGCGCAACTTTAGTGTTCAGCCCCTGTCCCATTTCGGTGCCGCCGTGGTTGAGCTGAATACTGCCGTCGGTATACACCAGTACCAGCGCGCCAGCCTGATTGAGGAAACTGGCGGTAAATGAAATGCCGAATTTTACCGGTGTCAGCGCCAGACCTTTTTTCAGATAACGGTTGTGGCGGTTAAATTCTGTGACAGCGTCACGTCTCGCCGTATAGTCTGCACTCTCTTCCAGTTGCGCCGTCATCTCCTGCAACAAGTTTTGCCCGACCGGCTGGTGATAATGGGTAACGTTACGGCTTTCCTGACCATAGTAATTATTTTTACGCACGGTCAGCGGATCCAGCCCCAGTTCACGGGCGATGTGATCGACAATGTGCTCAATCGCCACAATACCCTGCGGTCCGCCAAATCCGCGGTAGGCGGTATTCGACGCCATATTAGTTTTGCAGCGATAACCGGTGATCAGCGCATCGCCGAGGTAATAGGCGTTATCAGAATGAAACATCGCACGATCGACAATAGAACCGGAGAGATCCAGCGAATAACCACAGTTAGCCGCCAGTTTAATGTCGATGCCGTGAATGACGCCCTCATCAGTAAACCCGACGTCATAACTGACGTGGAACGGATGACGTTTACCGGTGATCAGCATGTCATCCTGACGCGCCAGACGCATTTTCGCCGGACGTCCGGTCAGATGCGCCGCCAGCGCCGCAAGGCACGCCGTCCCCGCCGCCTGCGTCTCTTTGCCACCAAAACCGCCGCCCATGCGACGCATATCAACCACCACTTTGTGCATCGGCAAATCCAGCACCGAGGCCACCAGCTTTTGCACTTCGGTCGGGTGTTGTGTCGAGCTGTACACCAGCATCGCACCGTCTTCACCGGGCATCACCGAAGCAATCTGCGTTTCGAGATAAAAATGTTCCTGGCCGCCTATTTCCAGTTCACCCTGCAAACGGTGCGGCGCACAGGCCAGCGCCATTTCAGCGTCCCCGCGTTTATGCTGATGCGGCTCTTCCACGTAATGTTCCAGCGCCAGCGCCTGTTTCACGGTCAGTACGGCGTCACGCGGCTGATATTCCACTTTCGCCCGCGCGACCGCGGCACGGGCGGCCTCCATTGAGGTTGCCACCACCACCAGCACAATCTGGCCGACATAGTGCACGATGCCCTGCGCCATCAGCGGATCACCAAAAGTGAGCGGCGCAATGTCCGGATCCCCTGGTACATCTTCGGCAGTCATCACCCGCACCACACCGGGCACGGCGTAACAAGGTTCGGTATCGATATGCAAAATGTCGGCGTGCGCATGCGGGCTGAGCAGCGGCACCAGATGCAGCTGATTGGGGAATTCCAGCCGGTCGTCGACATACACTGCTTCGCCGCTGACGTGTTTATCCGCGCTTTCATGCTTCTGGCTTTTGCCGACGCCGCTCTGCAATCCTGCCCGGAACAGCGTCTCCATTTCCTGTTGCGAAAGAGCCGGTTTAGATTCAGACATAGTGAGTTACCCGCATCAGGGTTTCAGGAGAAGTCATTTCGATATGACAGCGGCGCAGCAGGTTTTTCGCCACCTGCATACGGTATTCGCGACTGGCACGGAAATCGCTGACAGGCGTGAAATCCAGTTCCAGCGCCTGACAGGCTCGCTCGATAGTCATCGTCTGCCAGGGTTGACCGAGCAGTTGTGCCTCGCAGGAAATAGCGCGCTTCGCCACTTCCGCCATGCCGCCGAACGCCACCCGGGCATGTATCACCACGCCGTTTTGCACTTCGATGTGCAGAGCCGCGCAGACGGCGGAAATATCATCCTCCAGCCGTTTCGACACTTTATAAATCCGCAACTGGCGCGCCGCCGAAGTGCTGCGCGGGATGCGTATTTGTTCGATAAATTCGCCGGGCTGTAACGCCGTTTTGCGATAACCGAGGAAGAACTTATCGAGCGGCAATTCGCGTTGTTCCGCGCCCCGCCGCAGTAACAACGAAGCACCCAGCGCCAGCAGTACCGGTCCGCCGTCTCCAATGGGCGAACCGTTGGCAATATTGCCGCCAAAGGTGCCCTGATTACGGATTTGCTGTGAGGCAAAGCGTTCCAGCAACTCGCCGAATTCAGGGAATTCATCGTGTAAGACCGGCATACAGTCGCTCAGCGGTGCCGCCGCACCAATGTGAATAGCCTGACCGGTCAGCGTAATAACTTTGAGTCCGGGAATATGGCTCAGCGAAATCAGTTCAGGCAGACGCTGATAGCGTTGAGTAACCTCCAGCGCCAGATCCGTCCCCCCGGCCACCAGTCGGGCATCAGGTTGAGCAAGATAACGGTCGGCCAGTTCATCAATACTGACCGGTTCTCCGGTGGCTGAAATCGCACGGAGTTTCTCCAGCGTCAGCCCGGCATCGGCATCAAACTGATCCGGTTGCGGCGCATCGCAAATGGCTTTAGCCGCATCCATGATCGGCCGGTAACCGGTACAGCGACAAAGGTTGCCGGAAAGCGCGTGCTGAGTCTGTGCGACGCTGAAAGTTTGCTGCTGTTTTTCCAGCGCAAACAGGGACATCACAAACCCCGGTGTGCAGAAACCGCACTGTGAGGCATGGTTATCCACCATCGCCTGCTGCACGTGATGCAGTTCGCCACGGTGTTTAAGATCTTCCACGGTGATCAGTTGTTTACCATGCACCGCGGGCATAAATGTCAGACAGGCATTGACGGTCCGGTAGGACAACGCATCACCTTGCGGTTCAGCCAGCACCACCGTACAGGCGCCGCAATCACCGGAAGCACACCCTTCTTTGGTACCGCAACGCCCTGCATTGCGGCGCAGATATTGTAATACCGTCGTGTCAGCGGGCAGATTTTCCGTGTGGATCCTGCCTTTCATCAGAAATTGGATCATGATCATATCCTTCAAAAATCACTGGTTTGCTCCCTCCCCTGCGAAGGGGAGGGTCGGGGTGGGGTTTCAAAGCAAAATCAAAGCGTTGATGTGTGCTTTGACCGGGTGTCAGCCCTTAATACCCCCTCCCGTCCTCCCCCTTCGCAGGGGGAGGAGCAAAGGCTTTACAGCCGTTCAGAATCAGTGTCGTCACTTCATCGATAATGTGCTCACGCGCCTGTTCATTGCCTTCAAAATTGCCGTACATATGCTTCACCTGAACCGCAAAATCGGCGTAATACTGCGTCACCGCCCAGATATGCATGATGAAAAGACGGGCATCCAGCGCGCGGATTTTGCCCTGCTCAATCCACTGATGGATCAGGTTCTCTTTGCCGGTGATATTCTGCGTGGCCTGCGGCCAGTATTTGTGAAGATAATGACCGCCTCCGAGCACTTCGCTGGTGAAAATGCGCGACAGTTCGGGCTGGTCAAAACTGAAATTGAGTTTGTTACGGATATAGCGACTCAGCACCGCTTCCGGTTCGCTGAGCGACGGGTCAAACTGAATGATGTCGCCCCAGACTTTCAGTACTTTCTGCAAGAGTTCTTCGTACAACTCTTCTTTCCCGGCGATGTAATAGTGCAGCTGGGCTTTTTTGATCCCCGCACGCCGGGCAATGGCCTGGGTCGTCGCGCCCTGAAAGCCCTTTTCACTGAATTCTGCAATCGCGGCAGCGTGGATATTTTCCAGCGTGCGCTCGCGTGCAACGCGGACTTTGCCACCGGTTTCATTGTTCATCATGCGCAACATTCCCCCTGCCCAGCATCCCGCGTATAGACCTGTTCGCCATCGACATACGTGCAGTAAACATTGCGGTCGTCACCCAGCGTCATCAGCACAAACAGCTTTTCGGCCAGCGTTTTGCTGTTGGAGGCGCGCAATTTTTGTAATGCACTGACACCCGGTTCGAGCACCACGAAATCGGCCTCTTTACCAGCGTTGAAATTGCCAACCTTGTCGTCAAGATGCAGCGCCCGTGCGCCGCCGAGTGTGGCGTGATAGAACGCTTCAAAGGCGGATAAACGATAGCGCTGAAGTTGTCCGACTTTATAAGCTTCCGACAGTGTTTCCAGCATATTGAATGTGGTGCCCGCACCGACGTCTGTGCCCATCCCGACGCGCACCTGCTTCTGCCAGGATTTCTGCAAATTAAACAGGCCGCTGCCCAGAAACAGGTTGGACGTTGGACAAAAAGCAATGGTCGAATCGGTGTCGTGCAGGCAATCCCATTCGCTGTCATCCAGATGCAGGCAGTGCGCAAACACACAGCGTTCGCCGGTCAGACCGTACTGATGATAAACGTCGAGATAATGCTGATGTTCCGGGTGCATCTCTTTCACCCACGACAGCTCGGCAACGTTTTCGCTCAGATGGGTATGCATGTAGACATCGGGGAATTCTTGTTTCAGCAGTCGAACTTTTTGCAACAGCTCCGGCGAAGATGTCGGCGCAAAACGCGGCGTCAGCGCGTAGCTCAGGCGCTGACGGTTGTGCCAGCGCGCAATCAATTCGCGCGTATCACGCTCGCTTTCTTCAGGGGTTTCCAGCAAGGCATCGGGGGCGTTTTTGTCCATCATCACCTTGCCCGCCACCAGGCGCATATTGATGTCGGATGCCTCTTTAAACAGTGCGTCGACCGACTGCGGATGCACGGTGCCAAACACCAGCGCCGTAGTGGTGCCGTTGAGTAACAGCTGATCGAGGAAGAATTTCGACATGCGCTTTGAATAATCCGCGCAGTGATATTGCTGTTCGGTCGGGAAGGTATATCGGGTCAGCCACTCGAGCAGTTGCTCGCCGTAAGCGCCGATCATTTCAGTTTGCGGATAGTGGATATGCGTATCGACAAAACCGGGCACGATCAGTTTGTCGCGATAATCATCGATTTTCAGGCCTGCGGTTTTTTGTGCCAGCGCCAGCCTGCCTTCACCCTCCTGCCAGTTGCCCAGCCAGACGATGTGACCGCCGCTGAGCAACATCAGGCCGTCTTCGATATAGCGCACCTGCGCTTCAAAATCTTCCGGCCGCAACACCGGCTCGCGGATATCGAAGAAATTGCCGCGTACAGCGCGGGTGATGATCTGACTCATGGCATTTACCTTCTCTGCAACATTCACGTTCATGATTGATAACAGAACATGTGCAAAGCGTATGCCAAATCTGACCGATTGGTCAGACCGTGTGGATGTTTTTTAGAGCCGGAGGAAACTCTACTTCAGTAACACCTCATATTGCGGATTGAATTCGTCGAAGATCGGCAGTGCCGCCGCACCCAATGCTGCCGTGTCACTGCCGGACATGCCGAGACGGATGCGGGCACTTTGTGCGTAGCGGCTGCGGACCGAACTGTAGAGTGGCGTCAGACGCCGGATCAGCTTCTCCACCAGAGTCTTAGGCATCGTTCCGCCGATAACCACGCTCTGCGCATCGAACACGCATTCCATAATATTGATGGCCTGCAACGCCGGTTCGACAGCGGTATCCAGCCATTGTTCAAACAGCTTTTCGTCCACGGTAAGCAGGTCTTCCGGCATCGCAGACAACGGATCCAGACCGCAGGCTTCGTACGCGGCCTGCAAAGAAACATAGCGCTCCAGGCAACCTTTGTTGCCGCAATAGCATTCCCGACCGCCCGGTTGCACCACAATGTGGCCGACCTCGCCCGCATTGTGTGCATGACCGGTGTAAATCCGCCCGTCGGTGAAGATACCTGCGCCAAGTCCGGTGCCTATATACAGATACACAAACGACGATAACTGCTTAGCCACACCGTGAAAACGCTCACCAATGGCGGCGACGGTGGCATCGTTTTCTAGCGTCACCGGCCAGCCGGTCGCGGCGCTTAAACGGGCTTCAATATCAATGTGATCCCAGCCGTGCAGTGTGGTCGGCCCCTGTGACGAAATCCCTTCCACGCCAAACGGCCCCGGCATCACCACACCCATACCCAGGATTTTTCGCCAGTCAATTTTCACCTGTTGGCGCATTTCTTGCAGAACCTGATCGATAAGAGCCAGCGTGGGCTCTGGCTGAGGTTTCTGTACATGGATCAGTTTGCGAAAGCGGACGGTTCCCGTCAGATCCACCAGCACAATCAGCAGCGACTGATGATCAAGATGGATGCCGATAGAATAGGCGCTGTCAGGATTGAGTGTCAGTGGCGTTGCTGGTTGACCACGCCCTCCCGCACGGCGCGGCAGGTGGGAAGACAAAATCCCCGCCTGCTCGAGTTCGGTAGCGATGTTAGAAACGGTTTGCGGAGTCAGTGACGTCAGCCGGGCAATTTCGGCACGGGTGAGTTCACCGTTAAGGCGAATGGCTTCAATCACCACCCGACGATTGTGAGCACGGGCGTGCTCAAGATTAGTGCCAGAAGTTGTTATCACGGCTTGTACCCCACAGGAGACCTGCGGGCAGTATGCTGTCACTGATTACAGCAATCAAATTGATTTTATTAACCCGTCATACTTCGTATTACAGATGCGTTGGCTGCGCGCACTCACCCCGGTCACATAGTTATCTATGCTCCGGGGATTCGTGCACTTACCGCCTTTCTGCAACCCGAATTATTTAGGGTTAACCTGGGATGATATGAATATGACGGTGCCATCACAGCTTTGAATGTTATTGCCATGTTAATAATAATCGCCAGTCACTATTTAGATTTGAATCATCCGTGTAGCACACGTTTTATACCCAAGATAATTCGGGCTGCAGGAAGGCGGCAAGCGAGTGAATCCCGATGAGCTGACATAAGTCAGTGATTCGGGTGATGGAGCGTAGCCAACGCATCAGCAGCCCGAAGTATGAAGGGTAAATCCGGCAGGGACGCAGGGACTGGCAGAACTATGCCTTCCCATTTTTTTTAGCCGATTAAAGCAATCAAATTGATTTAATAAACTTAACCCTGTTTCGGAGAATGACGATGAGCCTACGACTTTCCCCTGCGGCCACCCTGTGCGCCCTCTCTGCTCTCACCCTGGGATATTCCCTCAATGCGCTGGCGGACACCACGCTCAGTGCCCTGTTTATGACGCAGGCGGCGTACAGCGAAGCGGATATCCGTGCCATGACCGCAGATTTCACTAAGCAGCATCCGGATATCAAAGTGAATCTGGAATTTGTGCCTTACGAAGCGCTGCATGACAAAATCGTTGCCGCACGCGGTGCCGGAGACAAAGGCTACGACGTGGTGTTATTCGATGCCATCTGGCCTGCTGAATTCAACAAATACGGCCTGTTGCAGGACGTGACGGCGCGTATTCCTGCGGACGAAAGCAACAAGATTTTTGACGGCGCGATTTCTACCGTGACCTACAAAGATAAACGCTGGGGAATGCCGTGGATCCTCGACACCAAATATCTGTATTACAACAAAGCCATGCTGGCTAAAGCCGGGATCACCACCCCGCCTGCCACCTGGGCTGACGTTGAGAAGCAATCTGAGATCCTCAAAGAAAAAGGCATCGTGAAATATCCGCTGGTCTGGAGCTGGTCACAGTCCGAAGCGCTGCTGTGCGACTACACCACATTGGTTTCCGCGTTTAAGGGCGATTTCTATAAAGACGGCAAACTGAATTTCACCAATTCCGGCGCGATGAAAGCCATCAATTATATGAAAGAGACGCTGGATAAAGGGCTGACCAACCCGAACTCCCGCGAGTATCTGGAAGAAGATGTGCGTAAGTCATTCTCCAACGGCGACGCCGCTTTCGCACTGAACTGGACGTACATGTACAACATGGCCAACGACCCGAAACAGAGCAAAGTCGCGGGTGACGTCGGCGTGATCCCGGCGCCGGGTGAAGCCGCAGGCGGCGCTTCAGGCGTTAACGGTTCGATGGGTCTGGGCATCGCCAAAGCCAGCGCGCATCCGGATCAGGCGTGGGAATACATCAGCTACATGACCTCGCAACCGGTACAAAACAAATACGCCAAACTGAGCCTGCCAATCTGGAAATCTTCTTATGAAGATCCGGCAGTACAGAAAGATCAGGAGCAGTTGATCGCTGCGGCGAAAACCTCGCTGAACGTGATGTTGTCGCGCCCTGTGACGGCGGATTACTCACGTCTGTCGAACATTTTGCAGCAAAACATTCAGGCGGTATTGCAGGGTAAAACCCCGGCAAAAGACGGTATGGAAGCCGCAACAACCGCCGCTGACCGTTTACGTTGAGTTTTTAAAAGCCAACACAACGCCCTGAAGGTTCCGACCTGACGGGCGCACCAACACCACGGAAATTCATTATGTTGACTTTACCGCAACGCGAGCGCCGTCAGGCCTGGCTGCTTCTGGCACCCATGTTGTTGATGATGTTTCTGCTGACTGCCTGGCCGCTGGGCCGCACGCTGTGGCTCAGTTTTACCGATGCCGGTTTGATTGGTGACGGTTCTGCGCCCAACTGGGTGGGCAGCGATAATTTTATCTATGCCCTGACGGATCCTGATTTTCGCGCTGCACTCTGGCGCACACTCTATTTCACCGTGGTTTCTGTGATTATCGAAGGCATTATCGGCGTGCTGGTGGCACTGTTGCTGAACCAGCAGTTTTGGGGACGCAGCGCCCTGCGCGTGCTGGTAATTTTGCCATGGGCTCTGCCAACTATCGTCAACGCGACGATGTGGCGGCTGAATTTCAATCCTGATTACGGCAGCATCAACGCCCTGCTTTCCCAGCTCGGGTTGATTGATACTTACCGCAGCTGGCTGGGTGACCCGTCTTCCGCCATTAATGCCGTGATGTTCGCTGATATCTGGAAGAACTATCCGCTGATTACCCTGCTGGTGCTGGCGGCGCTGCAAACTATTCCGGAAGATTTGTTCGAGGCCGCGCGACTGGACGGCGCATCAGCTTTCCGTCGTTTCCGTAAAATCACCTTACCGGCGATTGCCGCCCCGCTGGCCGTGGCGCTTATCCTGCGCACCATCGATGCGTTTAAAATCTTCGACATCATTTATGTCATGACACGAGGCGGCCCGCTCGACAGCACAAAAACCGTCAGTTTCTTTGTCTATCAGGAATCTTTCAGCTATCTGCGTGCAGGCAGCGGCGCGGCTTACGCCATTCTCATGACGCTGATCTGCGCCCTGCTTATTCTGATTTATATGGTGATGTTATTGCGCCAGCGTCGTTCAGGGAGCGCCGAATGAAACAAAAAATCCGGCTCGTTTTACGCTATTTCGCCGCACTGTTGCTGGCGGTGTCGATTATTGCGCCGCTGTTATGGATGTTCCTGATGAGCGTCAGCTCGGCGGAGGACCTGACCCGTATTCCGCTTGAATGGCTGCCGCGCCACTGGGATTTCAGTCGTTACGCCAGCCTGCTGACCTTGCAGGCCGGTCAGCCCGGTGCATTGTTCTTGCACGCGCTCGGTAACAGTTTGCTGGTCGCTTGTGGTGCAACGGTGATTTCCCTGCTGCTGGCCATTCCTGCCGCCTACAGTTTTTCCCGTTATCCCGGTCGCGACGGCTGGCTGTTTGGCAGTCTGGCGATTTACATGGTGCCGCCGGTGGCCTTCGTGCTGCCGCTGTACTTCATCCTGGAAAAGCTGACTCTGCTGAACACGCATATCGGGCTGATCCTGGTGTATTGCTCAATGATTTTACCGTTCCTGACCTGGATGCTGAAAAACCAGTTTGATGCGTTGCCGGTGGATATCGAACAGGCATCACGCCTCGACGGGCTTCGTTACTGGCAGGTGTTGTTGCGCATCACATTACCGCTGGCAAAACCGGCGCTGGGTGCTTCGGCAATGTTCGGCTGGCTGCTGGCGTGGGATGAATTTTTCTACGCATTGCTGTTTACCAACAATATCAACGCCCAGACGCTACCGGTAACCATCGCTGGTTTCACTGCCGGGCGCGCCACCGATGACGGGCTGATTGCCGCCGTCGGCATTCTGGCGGCCATTCCGCCGCTCTTTATTGCACTCTGGCTGCAAAAAACGCTGGTCAGCGGGTTAACCGCCGGCGGCAGCAAGGGCTGATTATGAACATCAGGGAAACCTCATCAATGACTACCCGACCGGACACCCGCGCCACGCTGTACGTGGCGGGCAATATCAATGTGGATTTGATCATGAGCACGCTGCATGAATGGCCGAAAAAAGGCACCGAAGCGATGCTTGAAAGCAGCACACTGCGCCCCGGCGGTTCTGCGGGAAACTGCGCGCTGGCGGTATCGGCGCTGGGAGCGCCCTTTCGACTGGTGGCGAATCAGGGCAATGACCAGTTCAGCGACTGGCTGGCGGCAATGTTCCCGGAAAGCGCACCGCTCTGGCCGACGTACGATTGCGAAACCTCGCTGACCTTTGGCGTGACGCATCCGGATCACGAGCGGACGTTTTTCAGCAATCAGGGGCATATCGTCCGTTTATCCATGCAGGACGTACTGGCACAAATCCCGCAAACCGCCCGGTCCGGTGACTGGGTATTGCTGTGCGGCACCTGGCTGTGTACCGCGCTTTATGCTGACTATCCGCAACTGCTGGCAGCGCTGAAACAACGGGGTTATCAGGTGGCTGTCGACAGTGGCTGGCCGCCGGAAGACTGGAGCGACGCGTTACGTCAACAGGCGGCAAACTGGCTGCCATTCTGCGATGCGCTGCTGCTCAATGAAGTCGAAACGCTCGGGCTGGCGGACGCTGAAACGCTGGATCCTGCGGCGCTGAGGTTACTGTCGCAGATGGCTGAGAATGCTTTTTGCGTCGCGAAATGCGGGCCGGAGGGTGCGCGTTTATGGGCGAAAAACTTGACGTTGCATCAGCACGCTGAACCGGTCGATGTGGTCGATACCATCGGTGCCGGAGACAGTTTTAACGCCGGATTTTTATCCGCGCTGATTTATGGCCTGCCGCCTGCCACGGCGCTGCAATGGGGTGTGCGCGTCGCCGGTTGTGCGATCAGCAGTTCCCCGCGCCGTTATCCTGACTGGCAATCGCTTTTTGGCCTTGTGGAGAAAATCTAAATGGCTCTGGTTGAACTGGTAAAAGTCGCCAAACATTATGGCAAAGTGCAGGTCCTCAAACCGCTGGATCTGACCATTCCTGACGGCAGTTTCACCGTACTGGTCGGCCCGTCTGGCTGCGGAAAATCCACGTTGCTGCGCCTGCTGGCGGGACTGGAATCACTGTCTGACGGCGATATTCTGCTCGATAAACAGCAGATCAATAATTTTGACCCTGCGGATCGTGATATTGCGATGGTGTTCCAGAGTTACGCGCTGTACCCGCATCTGACCGTGGCTGAGAATATGGCGTTTCACATGCAGGTGAAAAAAGTGCCAAAGGCTGAACAGCAAGCCAAAGTACAACAGGCCGCGAAAGTGCTGGGGATTGATCATCTGCTGAAACGTCTGCCAAAAGATTTGTCCGGCGGTCAGCGTCAGCGCGTGGCGATGGGCCGTGCGCTGGTGCGTAATCCGAAAGTGTTTTTGTTCGATGAGCCTCTTTCCAACCTCGATGCCCAGTTACGCATGGAATTGCGGGCAGAAATCAAATCCCTGCATCAGCAGTTTCGCACCACTACGGTGTACGTGACGCACGATCAGATAGAGGCGATGACGCTGGCCGATAATATCGTGGTGATGAAAGACGGTTTTATCGTACAGCAAGGCGACCCGCTGTCGATTTATGACAAACCGGTCAATACTTTTGTGGCGCGTTTTATTGGCTCGCCGCCAATGAACCTGCTCAATGGCGTATTCCAGAATATCGACGGGCAGCCGGGCGTGACCTGCAATCAGCTGTGGTTCGCACTGCCGGAAAAATGGGCGTTGCAGGCACGGCATTCCGAAGGACAGCCGGTTACCCTCGGCCTGCGACCGCACGATATCAGACCGGTGCAGCACAGCGTACAACCGGCAGCCACACTGCGTTTGCTTGAAGTCACCGGTGAAAGCAGTTTGCTGCATATCGACTGGAGCGGTTTTCCGCTGCATGTACAGTTCGCCGGACGCGCCCGCGTCAGCGCCGACCAGCCGTTGTATCTGGAAGCCAACAGCGAAGCGATCCATCTGTTTGATGCGGCAACGGGTGAAAGGCTGGCGGAAGTCTGAGTCTTACTCCTTTGTTCTCCCCCTTATCCGGGGGAGACGCTAAATCATTGACGCTATCCTGCGATGCGCTATGCTCAGACCTTGCCTGATTCATTAGCGCGCTTACCTTCTATGAGCTTCTTCTCAAACAAAAAATTCTCACTTCCGCCAGGTTCTGCGTTGCCACTGCTGGTCGCAGGGGCTTTCTTTATGGAAAACCTCGATGCCACGGTGATCGTCACCGCGCTGCCGCAAATGGCGAAAGATTTCGGCGTGCATCCGGTGGATATGAACATCGGCGTTTCGGCCTATATTCTGACGCTGACCGTTTTTATTCCTGCCAGCGGCTGGATTGCTAACCGCTTCGGCACGCGCAATGTGTTCTCGATGGCGCTTGTTCTGTTTACTCTCGCCTCCGTGCTATGTTCCGCCAGCGTCAGTCTCGGCACGTTTACGGCTGCGCGCATGTTGCAGGGATTCGCAGGTGCGCTGATGGTGCCGGTCGGGCGTTTAGTGGTACTGAAAAATACGCAAAAATCGGATTTGATCCGCGCTATCGCCACCATCACCTGGCCTGGGCTGGTGGCGCCAATCCTCGGGCCACCGCTCGGTGGTTTCATTACCACTTACGCTTCCTGGCACTGGATTTTTATCCTCAATGTTCCGCTGGGGGTGGTCGCATTGCTGTTTGCGCGCAGACTTATCCCGCAGATCCCGGGCGAAAAAGGCGTGCCCTTTGATGTTACTGGTTTCGTACTCACCGGCATTGCCTGCCTCGGGCTGATCTTCGGGCTGGATAAATTCAACGAGGGGAATATTGACTGGAAACCGTTCGCCATGATCGGCGCGGCACTGATGACCGGCGCACTGGCAATATGGCATTCGAAACGTGCCGCGTATCCGCTGTTACCGCTGGTGGCGCTGAACATTAAAAGTTACGCCGTCACAATTTATGGTGGATCGCTGTTTCGCGTGGCCATCGGCGCCCTGCCTTTCCTGCTGCCGCTGATGTTTCAGCTGGCCTACGGCATGAGCGCCTTTGATGCGGGTTTGCTGGTACTGTCGGTCTTCGCCGGAAATCTCGCGATGAAGCCTTTTACCTCGGCGATTTTGCATCGTTTCCGCTTTAAGTCGATTATGCTGGTTAACGGCCTGCTGAATTCAGTGACTATTTTTGCCTGTGCGTTGCTCACGCCTCAGGTCCCGACCGCACTGACATTGTTACTGTTATTCGCCAGTGGCATGACCCGCTCCATGCAATTCACGGCGCTCAATACACTGGCTTTTTCCCAGGTTCCGGCCGGGCAAATGAGCGGCGCGAATACGCTGTTTAATACGGCTCAGCAGCTTTCTACCGGCCTCGGAATTGCCATCGGCGCACTTTCCCTGCGTATTGCCGGACACTTCTTACCGGCCAGCGAGACATTGCAGATCGACACTTTTCACATTGCCTTTATCATCATTGGTCTGTTTTCGCTGGCGGGCACGCTCGACAGCCTGACACTCGATAAAACCGCAGGCGATGAAATAAGGCGTAAAAAAGAACCTGTACCCCGACCGGCTGTGCCGGAAAAATAAAGGCATAGTCAGACTGAAATCACGTTTCCGAAAAATGGAGAAATACCATGGAATACCGTTTGTTAGGCCATTCTGGTCTGAAAGTTTCAGTTCTAAGCCTGGGCACCATGACGTTTGGTGGTCAGGGCAAATTTGCCAAAACCGGACAAACTGACGTCGGTGCCGCCCAGCGCCAGATTGGATTGTGCCTCGATGCCGGCGTTAATCTGTTCGATACCGCGGATGTCTATTCAGGCGGTGAATCAGAGGTGATTTTAGGCAAGGCGCTGGGCAGCAAACGCCACGACGTGCTGGTCGCCAGTAAAGCCCGCTTCCCGATGGGCGAAGGTCCGAACGATCGCGGCTCATCCCGCCACCATATTCTGCGCGCCTGTGAAGCCAGCCTGAAACGTCTGAACACCGATTATCTGGATTTGTATCAGTTGCATGAATGGGATGGCCTGACGCCGCTGGAAGAGACGCTGCGCGCGCTGGACGATCTGGTTTCCAGCGGCAAAGTGCGTTATGTCGGTGTATCGAACTTTTCCGCCTGGCACATTATGAAAACTCTGGGCGTGGCACAGGCGAATCATTATATCCGCCCCGTCAGCCAGCAGATCCATTACACCCTGCAGGCGCGTGAAGCTGAATATGAACTGCTGCCGGTGGCGCAAGATCAGGGACTTGGCGTACTGGTATGGAGTCCGCTGGCGGGCGGTCTGCTTTCCGGTAAATATCGCCGTAATCAGGCGGCACCTGAAGGCACACGCCATCTGGCTGACTGGGGCGAACCGCCGGTGCGCGATGAAAGCGCACTGTACGATGTGGTCGATGTGCTGGTGGAAATCGCTGAAGCCCGCGGTGTGTCTGCGGCGCAGATTGCGCTGGCGTGGCTGATTGCCCGTCCGCAAGTCACCTCTGTTATTGTCGGCGCACGTACTGACGCACAGTTGCAGGACAACCTGCTCGCCGCTGACTTAACCCTCAATAATGAAGAAATTGAAAGACTTAATAAAGTCAGTCAGTTGCCTTTGTTGTATCCTTACTGGCATCAGGCGCAGACCGCACCCGACCGCCTTTCTGCGGCGGACTTATCGCTGATCGCGCCGTATCTGAAGAAGTAACCGCAACAAAATGATACGCACTGAGACCGGTTGATGATGCCGGTCTCGTTATTTTTGTGTTAATACTTACAGAGTTTCTTTTGTGCGCCTCAGGCGCACCTTGCTTAAAACAGAGGAATACCGGGATGATTATTTTTGTTACCGGCGCTACCGCCGGATTTGGTGCAGAAATCGCACGTCGATTTGTTAAAGAAGGCCACAAAGTGATTGCAACCGGTCGCCGCAAAGAGCGCCTGGATGATCTGAAAGCCGAGCTGGGAGACGCACTTTACGCAGTAGAACTAGACGTGACTAACCGCGCTTCCATTCAGGACGCTATCGACAGCCTGCCTGCCGACTGGCGTAACATCGACGTACTGGTCAACAACGCCGGTCTGGCGCTGGGTCTTGAAAAAGCCGATAAAGCGTCGCTGGAAGACTGGGACAAGATGATCGACACCAATACCAAAGGTCTGGTGTACATGACCCGCGCAGTTCTGCCGGGCATGGTAGAGCGTGATATCGGTCATGTGATCAACATCGGTTCTACCGCAGGTAACTGGCCTTATGCTGGCGGTAACGTCTACGGCGCGACTAAAGCGTTTGTCCGTCAGTTCAGCCTGAATCTGCGCTCCGATTTGCATGGCACCCATGTGCGTGTCACCAACATCGAACCGGGCCTGTGCGGCGGAACTGAATTCTCTAACGTGCGTTTCAAAGGCGACGATGAGAAAGTCAGCAAGACCTATGACAACACCAACCCGCTCACCGCTGTAGATATCGCGGAATCGGTATTCTGGGTTTCAACCCTGCCTGCGCACGTCAACATCAACAGCATTGAAATGATGCCAGTCAGCCAGTCTCTGGCAGGCTTGCAGGTACATCGCGAAGCGTGATACTGCTTCCTGATTTACAACAAAAGCAGCTTCGGCTGCTTTTTTTATTACCTGTTTTATTTCCTGCATTTTCTCAGGCCAACAAAAAAGGCGCGGCAAACGTGCCCGCGCCTTTCTGATAACTGAATGCGTATTACGCGCTCAGCCAGCCCAGTTTAATCACGAACAGAATAGACAGCACAATCAGCGCGGCATTCAGTTCACGCGCACGACCGGTCAGCAGTTTTGCCAGCGTCCAGGTGATGAAACCAAACGCGATGCCGTTAGCAATAGAGTACGTAAATGGCATGGTCAGCGCAGTCACGGTGACCGGCGCAGCAACGGTAATATCTTTCCAGTCGATTTCTGCCAGACCGGAGGTCATCAGAACCGCGATGAACAGCAGCGCCGGTGCGGTTGCGAATGCCGGGACACTGCCCGCCAGCGGAGCGAAGAACAGGCTCAGCAGGAACAGAATTGCGACCACAATCGCTGTCAGACCGGTACGTCCACCGGCACTCACGCCCGCGGCGGATTCGATATAACTGGTGGTTGTCGACGTCCCCAGCAGAGAACCAAACAACGCAGCGGCACTGTCAGCCACCAGCGCACGGCCCATTTTAGGGATATTGCCGTCTTCATCCGCCAGCCCTGCACGTTTGGTCACGCCAATCAGGGTTCCGGAGTTATCGAACACATCCACGAAGAGGAACGCGAACACCACGCTTATCAGCGAAACGTTGAATGCGCCCTTAATGTCCAGTTGCATGAAGGTTGGCGCAATCGACGGAGGCATAGACATCACGCCACCGAACGGAGAATACCCCAGGGCAATCGCCAGAACAGTCACAGCCAGCACGCCGATCAGCACCGCACCGGTGATTTTACGCGCTTCCAGCACCACAATCAGAATGAAACCGAGCATCGCGAACAGCGGGCCAGGCTTGGTCAGGTCGCCCAGACCGACCAGTGTTGCCGGGTTAGCAATGACGATACCGGCGTTTTCCAGCGCAATCAGCGCCAGGAATAAGCCGATACCCGCCGCAATCGCCGAACGCAATGGCAACGGAATACTGCGGATAATCCATTCGCGGATTTTAAAAATAGATAACGCGAAGAAAATACAGGCTGAGAGGAAAACTGCACCCAATGCGATCTGCCAGGTGTAACCCATGTGCAGCACGACGGTATAGGTGAAGAAGGCGTTCAGACCCATGCCCGGCGCCAGTGCGATCGGATAGTTGGCGATAAAGCCCATCAGTGCGGAACCGATTGCGGCAGCAAGACAAGTTGCCACAAATACTGAGCCTTTATCCATCCCCGTCGCGCCCAAAATAGACGGGTTAACAAACAGAATATAGGCCATTGCTAAAAATGTAGTCAGTCCTGCCACAATCTCAGTGCGCACGTTAGTACGGTGAGCTTTTAACTTAAATAGTTTTTCTAACATGAGAAGGTATCTCTTGGTCGCATGATCACGTTGAGTCTGGTTTTCAAACATGCACGCTTGTTATTAGTGTTGTTTTTCAAAACACGATCATGTGCCAGCGGTGCAAATGCCACCGTTCGCCCCGCTTTCCATCACTGATAGCGGCACACGAGCTAAAACGTGTTTTGACGAACCCTGTCATTTGCCCATTTTGACTGTAAAACAACCTGAGGTGATTGTTTTACAAAGGGGCATCGCACAATCTAGGAAAATTGAGTGATGCAGTCCATAATAGATATCTCACTTATTCACTGCATAAATTAGTACACCCATGTCCCCATTCTCCCGTTTTTCGCAATATTTTACTGAAGTCGCCCGAACAGGAAGTTTGCGCAAAGCGGCAGAAGTGCTGCATGTCTCCGCCTCGGCCATAAACCGGCAGATATTGCAGGCCGAACAGACGCTGGAAACCCCATTATTTGAACGCCTGCCCACAGGCCTGAAACTGACCTCTGCGGGTGAAATTTTGTTTGATGACATCCGACGCTGGCGAAAAGAATTTTCCCGCACAAAGGAACGGTTCGATGAGATCCAGGGATTGCGGCGCGGACACGTCACTATTTCGATGATCGCAGCACTCAGCGAAGGCATGGTGGCGGAGCTGATTGCGGAAGTGGGCGCAGAACATCCTTATCTGACATTTGATATCCGTATAGAAGACAGCCGGAATATAAGCGAACAGGTAAGTTCGGCGGAGGTTGATTTCGGATTGTTACTGGATCCGGTGGAGCATACCGGGCTTGAAGTGCGGGCTTTCGCGGAATTACCCATCGGCATTGCCATGCCGGTCGGACACGAACTTTCACAGCAGGAATCGCTGTCTTTCAGCGATATCGCCTCCTACCGGCAGATCATTCCCTCGGAACCGCTGATGGTGAATGCCCGCGCCAGATTGCTTTACAATCGCTATCAGTTGCTGGAAACACCGTCGATCGTCTGTAATGACGTGCGCATGATGCGCGAACTCATTCGTAAAGGTGCCGGGGTTGGCGTGCTCAGCCTGCTGGATGTTTTGCCTGATTTACAGGAAAAGCGGCTGACGTTTGTACCGCTGCAGGGACGGACGGCCAAACCGCTGACGCTGGCTCTGTGCGTTGCGCCCCGCCGTCAACTGTCCCGCGCTGCGCAAATCGTGATTCAGAAAGTCATTGTGCTGATGGAAAGGTTGTCGCAGTAATCGCTTATGACGCTTTCCAGCCTGAAATGATGATCAGCATCCCCGCCAGCGCCACGCACGCGCCCAGCCAGTCGGTGGTGCTGAGTTTTACGCCATCGATAAACCGCAGCCACAACATCGCGGTCATGACATACACACCGCCGTAAGCCGCGTATACCCTGCCGCTCGCCGCCGGATGCAGGGTCAGCAACCAGACAAACGCCGCCAGACTGAGAGCCGCAGGAAGCAGCAGCAATATACTGCCCCCTTTGCGCAGCCAGAGATAAGGTAAAAAGCAGCCTATGATTTCCGCCAGCGCTGTGGCAAAGAACAGTAAAGATGTTTTGAGCATAGTTGAGCCAGGTTTACAGTGCGGACTTCAATAAGATATCAACCAGTTTACAGGCAAAGGGTGACGCCATTCAGGTGGGTGTTATAATTCAATGATTCGCCTGAGCGATGTGTAAATTAAAAGGATTAGCTAATGAATACAAGGTTTATAACCCGACTGACGCGCGCCATGCTTCCTGTTGCTTTGCTGGCCATAACCGCCGGCTGGCAGGTTCCTGTGCAAGCTGCCACCAACTGTGCGGGCGGAACCTGTGTCTTTGGCGGTACCGGCAATGATGCCATGACCAACGAAGAAGCACGTCAGAGCAAAGAACAGTGGAATGAAACCCAGCGTCTGCGCGCGATGAAAAATCAGCGCAACGAGAAGGATTTCTCCAAATATGACAACGCCATAGATCTGCGCGATAAATGTGAAGCCAGCCAGAACATCAATGCGTACTGGGAACCGAACACTGAACGCTGCCTCGACCGCCGTACAGGCCGTCAGCTGATGGCGCCGTAATAATTTCCTTCCAGATTGTCTCTCACCCGTGGCGGTAAATCTTACTGCCACGGCATATCTGCTAAACTTATTCTTTAGATAATTATTTTCTTCTCATAATAAGTAATACGCCGGTTCTCATAAAAGGAATGAATGATGAAAAAGACACTCTTAGCTGGTCTCGCTGTCGTGATGTTTGCACCTCTGATGGCACAGGCATCCTGTGAAAGCGTCAAAGCAGACATTACACAAAAAATTGTGGCAAACGGTTTACCTGAATCCGGGTTCAAACTGGACATCGTTCCTAACGATCAGGCTGACCAGAGCGGCGGTCAGGTCGTCGGCCATTGCGGTAATGACAGCCAGAAAATTGTTTACACCAAAACTGCGGATGCGGGAGACAGCTCTGCTGCCAGCCCGAAAACCGGCACCAGCCAGGATTCCCAGTAACGTAGCAATCACGTAATCGTTTTGCTCCGCCCCTTCCTCTGTCTGAGGGAGGGTGCATCTCTCATCCCCCCTTTTACACCCTTCTCCCGAAAATAATTCACCCGTGCGATCCCGCTGGTTAACTCCGTTTATTTCTCTCGCATCCTGTAATGCACATTTTTCATATTAGCTTATGAAGATAATGAATTTCTCACATAGTAGGTTGCCGTTTAAGGTGATATCTCCTGCCAGCGCAGACCTTCATTCGCTGGCCTCATCTGAGGAGTGACAGCTTATGAGCGTGCAATTTATTGGTATGATCGGCCATCGTCTGGCTTCTGAAATCATCCCGCCTACAGGCCCGATTTTCGATAAAAAATACATCGCCGATTTCGCCAGAGCCCATGAAGATGCCGGTTTTGACCGCATTCTGGTGGCTTACGCCTCCGATCAGCCTGACGCATTTCTGGTCGCGGCGCACGCCGGTGCCAGCACTTCCCGTATCCATTTTCTGCTGGCACATCGTCCGGGCTTTGTCGCCCCGACACTGGCAGCGCGCAAACTTGCCACGCTGGATCACCTGCTGGAAGGACGCGTCGCCGTGCATATCATCAGCGGCGGCAGTGACGCCGAACAGCGTCGTGACGGCGATTTCGAGCCGAAATCTGGCCGCTATCAGCGCACGGACGAATATATCGATGTGCTGAAACAGAGCTGGTATTCGGAAACGGGCTTTGATCATCAGGGTGAGTTTTATCAGGCGGAAAACGCCTTCTCCGCCATTAAGCCATATCAGAAAAAGCTGCCGGTATTTTTCGGCGGATCTTCTGATGACGCCATTCGCGTTGCCGGAAAACAGGCAGATGTGTTCGCGCTTTGGGGTGAGCCGCTGGAAAGTGCTGCGGAAACGGTCGCAGCGGTGAAAGCGTCTGCGGCACAACATCAGCGGGAGATCGATTTCAGTATTTCATTCCGCCCGATCCTCGGTAAAACCGAGGAAGAAGCCTGGGCTAAAGCCGACGAAATCCTCGCGAAAGCCACCGCACAGCAGGCTGAAAAAGGTCAGGCGCTGGCGGCTAAACCGCAAAGTGTCGGCGCACAGCGTTTACTGAAGGCAGTAGCACAAGGCGACCGTCTGGATTCCTGCCTGTGGACCGGCATTGCCGGACTGATTGGCGGCGGTTCAAACTCCACCGCGCTGGTCGGCACGGCGGAACAAGTCTCCGATGCCCTGCTGAAATATTACGAACTGGGGATCACCACGTTCCTGATCCGCGGTTTTGATCCTCTCAATGACGCCACCGAATACGGTAAAAGTCTGATCCCGCTGACCAGGCAGAAAATCGCTGCGCGTCAGGCACAAAATAAAACCGCCGCCACCACGCTGGTATAAGGAACCCTGATGCGAGTGAATGTGAAAAATCTTCTGCTGCTGGTTTCGCTGATTGGCAGCGCCTTTGCGGTCAATGCCGAACAAATCACCCTGCGGGTGGCCGACCAGAAAGGCAATATGCGGGCGCAACTTGAGGCGGCCAATAAACTGGATAATCTGCCGTACAAAATTGAGTGGTCAGAATTCCCTGCCGCCGCGCCACTGGCTGAAGCGCTGAATGCGCAGGCGGTGGATGTCGGTATTATCGGTGATGCCCCCCTGTTATTTGCCGAAGCCGCAGGCGCGCAAGTGAAAGCTATTGCCGTGGATAAATCGGATGCCTATGGCACCGCGCTGCTGGTAAAACCGGACAGCCCGATTAAAAGCGCGGCGGATTTAAAAGGTAAAAGTATTGCCACGAACCGCGGTTCCATCGGGCATTTCGTGGCGCTAAAAGCGCTGGCATCTGCCGGACTGACGGCCAAAGACGTGACCTTCCGTTTCCTGCCGCCGAGCGACGCCAAACTGGCGCTGACCCAGGGTTCCGTGGATGTCTGGGCTACGTGGGAACCTTACACCGCTTTCGCCGAAACACAGGATCATCTGCGGGTTCTGGTGAATGGCCGCGGTTTGTGGTCGGGCAACAGTTTCCTGGCGGCAACAGATACCGCGCTTAAAGATAAAGCCAAACGTGAGGCGATTGCCGACTACCTGCAACGTCTGAGCGATGCGCAAATCTGGGCCTATAAGAATCTGGATGCGTATAGCGAGAAGCTGGCGAAAATCATCGGCTTCCCGCTGGATGCGGCGAAACTCGGGTTTGAGCGACGTAAATCCTACTGGCAACCGATTGATGCCGCGACGGAAACGCAGCAACAGCAAACGGCGGATTTCTATCATGAGCAGGGATTGTTGCCCGTCGCCCTGAATGTCACCGGCACGTTTGATCACTCGTTCCTGCTGAAATAACCGCATCACAATGACGGCACCGGCGCTCAGCAGGTGCCGGTTCACCTCGCTATTTCTGCCGCCCGCCATTAGTTACGCCAATCATCCTGACTTAACGTGCTGATAATGTGAACTATCACCCTGTAACTGAAAGCCGGACGTGGTTAATAGAAGACGTCGCCAGAAATCAGGCTTAGCTAACAGGATGCAGCATGGAAAATTACGCCAATAAAAGCGGTGATTCACAGGTCGTCAGCTTCCAGATTGATGCCAATTCGATCAAAGTCCGTTTCAAGAATAACCACGTTTATCTCTACGACATCCGCCACCCCGGCCCTGAGCATCTTGAGAAGATGAAAGAACTGGCCCGTGCCGGATGGGGCTTAAATACCTACATCGAAAGCGAAGTGAAAACCGACTTCTCCTCCAAAGTATTCTGAAATTTTGCACACTCACCGGGCGGATGTGAGTCATTCGTCCGGTGATTTCAAAATCAATTACACCTTGTTAATAATCATTTGTGACAATTCTCGATTTTCAGGCCGGGAAATTTGATGTGAATCTCAGGGACAAAAAAGGCGCCGAAGCGGCGCCTTTTACGTTCAGAAAATCGAATCAGATTTTCAATTTCACGTAATCAATCGCACGGCTGATGATCCCGCCTTCTGCGACATCTTCCAGTGCCACCAGCGGCACGGTTTTGATGACTTTGCCGTTATCCACGATATTAATGTTGCCGAGCTCCTGACCTTTCTTCAGCGGCGCGTCAATCTGCGGATTGGTCAGCACATATTGCGCTTTGAGTTTATCGGCGTCAGCCTGCGGCACGCTGATAAACACATCGCTGAGGGAACCGACTTTCACCTGAGGAGCAGCACCATACCAGACGTGCTCATCCGAAACGGTCTGACCCGCTTTGAAAATCTGTTTGCTGGTGTATTCGCGGAAACCCCAGGTCAGCAGTTTACGCGCCTGTTCTTCGCGCCCTTTTGAGCTTTTACCGCCCATGACAACGGCAATCAGACGGCGATCACCCTGCGTCGCAGAGGCGATGATGTTGAAACCGGCGCTTTCAGTGTGACCGGTTTTCAGGCCATCCACCTGCAGGTTTTTATCCCACAGCAGGCCATTACGGTTTTGCTGGGTGATGTTGTCGTACGTCAGCGATTTCTCGGCATACATACGATATTCCTCAGGCTCACCGCCGATAATGGCGCGGGACAGCTTCGCGAGGTCATAAGACGTGGTGTACTGACCCGGTGCATCCAGACCGTGGACGGTTTCGAAATGCGTATTGGTCAGGCCGAGGCTGGTGACGTATTGGTTCATCATGCCAACGAATGAGTCCTGGCTGCCCGCGACATAATCGGCCATCGCCACACAGGCATCGTTGCCGGAAGTGATGATGATGCCGCGGATCAGATCACGCACGCTCACACGGTCACCCGGTTTGAGGAACATCAGCGAAGAACCTTCCAGGCTCTTGTTACCAGCAACCCAGGCTTCCTGAGGCACGGTGACCACATCGTCCATGGTGATTTTTTTATGATCCAGTGCGCGGTCAATGACATAACCTGTCATCAGTTTGGTCAGGCTTGCCGGATTGCGGCGGTCGTCCGGATTGCCGGCGGCCAGCACATCACCACTGGCATAATCCATCAGCACAAAAGAAGCTGCATCAATGCTCGGCGGGACAACAGGGAAATCCAGTGGTGCGATCGCTTTCGCACTGCCTGCGGAGAACATCAATACACAAGATAAGACACTAATTACACTACGTTTCACTGAATCTTCCTTAAACGCGCTACAGAGTCGGGGCATAAACTGAGCCGCACTCTATACAAAAAACCTATGGATTCAAAATCTGCGGCATAGGTTGCACTAAAACTACTCGCAGAAAAACCCTTAGTCTTTTGCTAAGCATTTCATAATGAAACGATACTGTTACAACTTGTGTTAATTTCAGCCGAAAACCACATCGCGCGAGGTCATTAGTTTTCATTATCACAACCCGCTGTTTTCAAACTGATTGGTAGTGCGCTCCCGCCCCTGATTTTTAGACGCTATTTGCGTTATTCCCCGATATTTTCCTGCGATAGAGCGCTTCTATCACACCATCATGGCATTCGATTAGACGGCAGCGCATACCACTCCTAAACTTGTGACATAAAATTAACAATCCGGTTAACAATTCATCGTTGCGGTTGTTTAAAATCAGACAAAAATCACCTGCGAAGCATAATTATGAAATTCAAAACTGAGATCAAACCCTACCACGGCGCGGCCGGCGGCTGGGGTGCACTGGAATCAACCACCCGTTTCGTCTTCGACAGTAAAAAAGTTCTGTCTAACCTGCGTAACCTGATGCGTGTTAACAAAGGTCGTGGATTTGACTGTCCGGGCTGTGCCTGGGGCGATGATAACCACAGCACCTTCAGCTTCTGTGAAAACGGCGCGAAAGCCGTCAGCTGGGAAGCCACCCGTAAAGCCGTTGAGCCTGAATTCTTCGCCCAACACAGCGTGAGCAAGCTGCGCGAACAAAGCGATTATTTCCTTGAATACCAGGGACGCCTGACTCACCCGATGCGTTATAACCGCGAAACTGATCATTATGAACCCGTCAGCTGGGACGCCGCGTTTGCGCTGATCGCCAGTCATCTGAAAGGTCTGGAAAACCCGGATCAGGCAGATTTTTACACCTCCGGTCGCGCCAGTAACGAAGCCTCGTATCTGTATCAGGTATTCGGCCGCATGTTCGGCACCAACAACTTCCCTGACTGCTCAAATATGTGTCACGAAGCCAGCGGTGTCGGCCTCAAACAAAGTATCGGCGTCGGTAAAGGCACTATCCGTCTGGATGACTTTGAAAAAGCCGATGCCATTTTCGTCTTTGGCCAGAACCCGGGCACCAACCATCCGCGTATGCTGCACAGCCTGCGTCATGCTTCTGACCGTGGCGCAAAAGTGGTGAGTTTTAACACCCTGCGTGAGCGTGGTCTGGAACGTTTTGCCGATCCGCAAAAACCGCTGGAAGTGGTCACACCGAAAGCCGGTCGCATCAGTGCGGCGTATTATCAGCCGAATCTTGGTGGCGATATGGCCGCCGTGCGCGGTATCGTCAAAGCGCTGTTGCAGACTCACCGTGAGCGTATTGCTTCCGGTCAGCCTTCCCTCTTCGATGAAGATTTTATTGCGGCTAACAGCGTTGGCGTGGATGAGTATCTGGCGGTCGTGGATGCCACCAGCTGGGAAAAAATCACCGAACAGTCCGGTCTGAGCGAACAGGATCTGCGTGAAGCAGCGTCTATTTATATGAACGCCGAACGCGTGATTTGTACCTGGGCGATGGGCATAACGCAGCATAAACACTCCGTTCCGACCGTGCGTGAAATCACTAACCTGCAACTGTTGTTTGGTCAGCTCGGTAAACCGGGCGCCGGTCTGTGTCCGGTTCGCGGCCACAGTAACGTACAGGGCAACCGCACCATGGGCATCGATGAAAAAGCACCAAAAGCACTGCTCGATGCCATGGAAAGCCACTTTAAATTCACGCCACCACGCGTGCCGGGCCACAACACCGTTGAAGCGCTGGAAGCGATGCTGCGTAAAGAAGCCAAAGTTCTGATCTGCCTCGGCGGTAATCTGGCAGCGGCGGCACCGGACACACCGCGCACCGAACGGGCGCTGAGTAATCTTGAGTTGTCTGTGCAAATCAGCACCAAACTCAACCGCTCTCACCTGACACCGGGCAAAGAAGCACTGATCCTGCCAACACTGGGGCGTACTGAGCTGGATATGCAAGCCACCGGTTCGCAGTTCATCACCGTTGAAGACTCCTTCAGCATGGTGCATGCGTCCGAAGGTGTCGGCATTCCGTTATCGAAAGAACAACGTTCCGAAACCGCGATTGTCTGCGGTATCGCCAATGCCGTTCTCGGTGATAAATACCTCGACTGGATGGCGCTGGCTGACGATTACAACCTGATCCGCGACCACATCGAAGCGACCATTCCGGGCTTTAAAGATTTCAATGCACGCTGCGATATCAAAGGCGGCTTCTATCTGGGCAATGCGGCAGCGGAACTGAATTTCAACACGCTCAGCGGCAAGGCGAATTTCAGCGCGGCTCCGTTGCCGGACGTGCTGATCCCGATGGGCGATCAAAATGCGCCGTTCACCCTGCAAACGTTGCGTTCGCACGACCAGTACAACACCACCATTTACGGCCTTGATGACCGTTACCGTGGCGTTTACGGCCAGCGCGAAGTGCTGTTCATCCATCCGCAGGATCTGGCTGATTTAGGCCTGAAAGACGGCGAACTGGTGGAAATAGAAACGCTGTGGAACGACGGCATCGAGCGTAAAGTTACCGGCTTCAAACTGGTCAGTTACGACATTCCGCGCGGTAATCTGGCGGCTTATTATCCTGAAACCAATCCGCTGGTGCCGATGTCCAGTTTTGGCGACCAGACCCACACCCCGACCTCCAAAGCTGTTCCGGTGACTATCCGTCGCTGCGAGCAAAAAGTCGACCTGCAACGTATCGCTTAAGTCAGACTTGCGCACCATCGCGCAAATCTCCCCTTTCGCTTCAGGGTTATGAGGCGAAAGGGGTAGATGCCGCTTGCCCGAAGGGGCCAGATCGCGTAAAACTGTCTGCCGCTAATCGAGCCACATTAACCCCCAATTCTCTGGACGATATGTTTCAAGATAACCCGCTGCTCGCGCAGCTAAAACAGCAACTTCACTCTCAGACTCCACGTGTCGAAGGCATCGTGAAAGGCACTGAGAAAGGCTTTGGCTTTCTTGAAGTAGACGGTCAAAAAAGCTATTTCATTCCGCCTCCGTACATGAAAAAAGTCATGCACGGGGATCGCGTCATTGCCTCCCTGCAAACTGAGAAAGAGCGTGAAATCGTCCAGCCGGAAACGCTGGTTGAGCCGTTCCTCAGCCGTTTTGTAGGCCGCGTGACCAAGAAAGACGACCGTCTTTCCATTATCCCGGACCATCCTTTATTACGTGATTCCATTCAGTGCCGCGTTGCCCGCAATATCAATCATGAAGTGAGCGACGGCGACTGGTGTGTGGCTGAAATGCGCCGCCATCCGCTGAAAGAAGGCGATCACAGCTTCCAGGCTGAAATCACCGAATGGATCACCACCGGCACCGACGATCTCGCCCCGTGGTGGGTAACGCTGGCACGTCATAATCTCGAACGTGAAGCGCCAAAATCTGACATCGCTGAACTGCGCGATGAAGGCCTGACCCGCGAAGATCTGACTGCACTGCCATTTGTCACCATCGACAGCGGCAGCACGCAGGATATGGATGACGCGCTGTATGTGAAAGACAACGGCGACGGCACCCTGCAAATGACTATCGCGATTGCTGACCCGACGGCTTATGTCAGTGAAGGCAGCGATCTCGACAATATTGCCAAAAAACGCGCATTCACTAACTATCTGCCGGGCTTCAACATCCCGATGCTGCCGCGTGAATTGTCTGATGATATCTGTTCCCTGTGGCCGGACGTCAGCCGTCCGGTACTGGCGTGCTCTGTGACGCTGGGCACCGATGGCGCACTGGGCAGTGATATTCGCTTCTTCGCCGCGACCATCGAATCCAAAGCTAAACTGGCTTACGACGATGTGTCTGACTGGCTGGAAGCGGATGAGAAAAGCGAGTGGCAACCGGCCAGCGATGTCATTGCCTCGCAGATCCGTCTGCTGAAACGCGTCTGTGACGTGCGCAGCGCATGGCGCACCGAACATGCACTGGTATTCAAAGATCGTCCTGATTACCGTTTCGTATTAGGCGAGAAAGGCAACGTGCTGGAAATCGTCGCTGAGCATCGTCGTATCGCTAACCGCATCGTGGAAGAATCGATGATCGCCGCCAACGTCTGTGCGGCTATCGCCCTGCGTGACAGCCTCGGTTTCGGCGTTTACAACGTGCATACCGGTTTTGATCCGCTGCTGGTAGAAAACGCAGTGACCGTGTTGCAGGCCAACGACGTGGAAGCTAATGCTGAAGAACTACTGACGCTGCCAGGTTTCTGCGCATTGCGCCGTAAACTTGATGCGCTGCCAACGCAGTTCCTCGACAGCCGTATTCGTCGTTTCCAGACTTTTGCAGAAATCAGCACCACTCCTGGGCCGCATTATGGTCTGGGTCTGGAAGCTTACGCCACCTGGACATCGCCAATCCGTAAATACGGCGACATGGTGAACCACCGTCTGCTGAAAGCGATGATCCTGCAACAGTCTGCTGAGAAACCTCAGGACGAGATGACTGTTCAGCTGGCAGAACGCCGCCGTGCCAACCGCATGGCCGAGCGCGATGTTGGTGACTGGCTGTATGCGCGTTATCTGGAAGATAAAGTCGGCACTGATGTTAAATTCAGCGCTGAAATCATCGATGTCACCCGCGGCGGTCTGCGAGTACGTCTGCAAGATATCGGCGCCGTGGCGTTCATCCCTGCTCCGTTCCTGCACAGTGTGCGCGACGAACTGGTATGCAGCGCTGATACCGGCACCGTGCTGATCAAAGGCGAAGTGGCCTACCGTCAGAGCGACATCATTGATGTGAACATTGCGGAAGTTCGCATGGAAAATCGCAATGTGATCGCTAAACCGGCAGTCTAGGTTTCGCTTTTTAGCGAATATAAAAAACCGGTCATTTGACCGGTTTTTTTATATGTGAAATTTGCCTTGCCAGGCGGGTTACGTCTTGCCAAAGCCAATTTCGGTTTCTCAATTGCTGCGATCACTTAGCGCGCTGCGCCGAAACCGACCAAGAGGGAAAAATGCTTTTTCCCTCTTGGATCTCCCTTCGCTTTTTCACTGCGCGCTCCGCTCGCTGGCTATGTTTCAGTTGCCGCAGCGACAGGCTGGAAATCTCGCCGCTGCGCGGTTCCTTCATTTCGGGATTGCAGCCTAAGGTCTGCAACCTCTCATTCAGCAAGATTTCTGAATCGCCCGCACGATCTTAAATTCAAAACACAAGGGTTTATCTTTAGAAAAGTTGACTGGCGTGATCAAAATTCAGCTGAACGGAGCGGCTTCGAGACCTGCGGCTCGAAGACCGAGAGAAGGCAGTGCGAAGCACCTGGATTTGCGCCACTCACCAATGCGCCGGAACATGTCCGTCATACCCGCGACAGCGCGCAGTTAGAAAAGCGCGGAGTCCAGAGGCCCGCGCGTTACCGGGTCTCTGGTCGGTGTGGGCCGACGCCCACGACGTTGACCTTAAGGCCAGTTTGGGTGGCAACCCAAGATGTTGACCTTAACCCAGGGGCTTGCCCCTCAGATCTGATAGTCAATTACCGGTTCTCCCCCCGTCGTAAACACCTTCTCTTTAATCTCATTCACCGACAGTCCCGGATTACACAATTCAATAAACCGCCAGACGTAGTTACGTTGCAATTGCGATTTTTTCAGCCCCAGCCAGACGGTGTTGGCTTCGAACAAATGCTCGGCGTTAATCAGTTGAAGGCCCGTATCACGGGCAGCTTCGAACGCTTTATCCGCCAGGATGCCGACACCCAGCCCTAATTCCACGTAGGTTTTAATCACATCGGAATCCTGAGCGCTGAGCACGATGTCGGCGGTGAGCGCGGCGCGGCTGAACGCTTCATCGAGACGCGAGCGGCCGGTGATCCCCTGACGATAAGTAATTAACGGCTGTTCACTGAGATGCTGCAATGTCACCGGATGCTGCAACGTCAGCGGATGCCCTTGCGGAACGACTATCGCGTGATGCCAGCGGTAATAGGGAAACGACGCCACAGCCGGGTCGTTCATCAGTTTTTCACTGGCGATGGCTACATCCGCCTGCCCGCTCAGCAGCATCGCGAGAACTTCCTGCGGCGAGCCCTGATGTAATTCCAGACGTACACCGGGATAAATCGCGCGGAATGCTTTGATGACTTTCGGCAGGCTGTAACGCGCCTGTGTATGTGTCGTGGCAATAGTCAGAACGCCGGCATCCTCTTTCGAGAAAACATCGGCCAGACGGCGAATGTTCTGGGCTTCGTTGAGGATCCTTTCGGCAACAGCCAGCAACTCTTTACCAGGCTCCGTCAGCCCCAGCAAACGCTTACCACGACGGATAAATATCTCAACGCCCAGCTCATCCTCCAGCTCGCGGATATGGCGGCTGACCCCTGACTGTGAAGTGAATAACATGTTCGAGACTTCAGTCAGGTTGTAATTGCATCGCGCTGATTCCCGTATAATTTTGAGTTGTTGAAAGTTCACCGCTGTCTGCCTCTTGCTTGCCAAAACCCTATTGTTACGATCTGTTGCTATGCCAGACAAATAAGAAAAAGCTGTGTCTTATGCTTTTTCTGACTAACGGCGGGATGACACTCGTAAAAAAACGCCGTCAGGCGGCGTTTATGTCAGGGTGCAGGCGAGCGGTGAAAACGTGCTATTGCGGCACCGGGGTCATGACCGGTTTGTCGCTAAAATGCGCCGTGAGATTAGATAACACCAGCGTCATCATGTTTTCCACAGATTCTGGCGAACGGCCTGCCACGTGCGGCGTGATGACCAGGTTATCCAGTGTCAGCATTTGTGCAGGTACCTTTGGCTCGCCATCAACCACGTCCAGCGCCGCGCCGGCAATTTCACGATTCTGGAGACTGGCGATCAGCGCCCCGCTATCCACCACGCTGCCGCGGGCAATGTTAATCACAAATCCGTCCGGCCCCAGCGCGCGCAGCACGTCCGCATCCACCAGCCTGACAGTGTCTTTGCCACCCGGCGTGGCGACCACCAGATAATCGGCCCATTGTGCCAGTCCGGTGATATCCGGGAAATAACGGTATGGCGTGTCCTGCAGAGGACGACGGTTATGATATGCAATTTCCATATCAAACCCGCCCGCAGCGCGGTGTGCAATAAGACTGCCGATGTTGCCCATGCCGATAATCCCTAAACGCTTACCCGCCATTCCCGGCGTATTCCAGCGCGCTTTTTTCCATTCTCCGCCACGCACCGCCGCATCAAATTGCGGGATTTTACGGGTGATCGCCAGCATCAGCGCCAGCGTGTGATCGCTCACGGAAGAATTATTGGTTCCCGGACCATGCGTGACATGAATACCGCGCTGTTTCGCTGCAACCACATCAATATGTTCATACCCGACACCTTGCGCGCATATGATTTCCAGAGTGGGCAGGTTATCCATTTCTGCCGCGCTTAAACCGATACTGCCGATAGTCAGCACCGCGCGGATCTGCTGCGCTATTTGCGGGTCCAGCGAGGCACGTTGTTCCGGGGTCGTCGCAAAATAAAGAGTAAAACCGGCCGCTTCGAACCGGTCAGGATAGCCAGCATCAAGATCGACATGGCTGAGTAACGCGATGGTCATGGGAATTCCTCGGGAGAAAATCAGACAATAACTAGCAGGCTAGCCTTTTCGTTCTCACTATCATTGAAGCCCGGCGCCTTGTACAGCTTTTCGACGGTTAACGGGAGAAGTTCCAAACTCCGGTCTACACTCGTTGTTATCGTCTGTGCATGCGCAGATGGCCCTCTTTCGGCATTTTTTTGTCAGATTTCCCTGAAACGGAGTGACGTCAAGTATGACAAAGGCCCGGTCAAGCAAGACAAGTAAACCTACCGCCACAACGGAAGAAGTTCGCACAGTTCCTTCACATGCTCAGGTTGATATCGCCGTGGATGAACTCGGCGTGCGGATTATCCATCCCTACAGTGACGGCGAAATTGTTCGCAGTTTCGATTCCGGACACACCACCCGCGTCCGTGAAGGATTGCCCGTACCGCTGGGTGCAACGTGGGACGGACTGGGTGTGAACTTCGCCCTTTTCTCGGCGAATGCCACTAAAGTCGAGCTGTGTCTTTTCAATGAAGACGGCGAACAGTACGACGTGATTGAGCTACCGGAATATACCGATGAGGTCTGGCATGGTTATCTGCCCGATGCCCGTCCCGGCCTGCTTTATGCCTATCGTGTGCATGGCCCGTATGCACCGCATGACGGACACCGGTTTAATCCCGCCAAACTGCTGCTCGACCCGTATGCTAAACAGATTGTTGGTGAGCTGAAATGGGACGATGCGCTGTTCGCCTATGATATGCAGAGCCCAAAAAAAGACCTGCACATTGATAACCGCGACAGCGCAGAGTTTCTGCCCAAGTGTCGTGTAATCGACCCGGCATTCTCATGGGCTCGCTCTCGTAAAAGACACATTCCATGGGAAAAAACGCTGATCTACGAAACGCATGTTCGCGGTTATACCATGCGCCACCCGGCGGTTCCCGAGCATCTGCGCGGAACATTTTCCGGCATGAGTACCCCGCACATTGTGGAATACATCCGCTCGCTGGGCGTGACGTCGGTCGAGCTGATGCCCATTCATGCATTCACTGATGACCGGCATTTGCAGGATAAAGGACTGCATAATTTCTGGGGGTATAACACACTCAGTTTCTTTGCACCGCATCCGCAGTATATGGCGACGCAGACCGTAAATGAGTTCAAGCAAATGATTGCCACCCTGCACGCCGCCAATATCGAGGTGATACTTGATGTGGTGTACAACCACACGGCGGAAGGAAACGAACTCGGGCCGACGCTCTCTTTTAAAGGCATCGATAACGCCAGTTATTACCGGCTGATGCCGGACAATAAACGTTATTACATTAACGATACCGGCACCGGAAATACCCTCAACCTCAGCCATCCACGCGTGCTGCAAATGGTTACCGATTCGCTGCGTTACTGGGCGACAGAAATGCAGGTCGATGGTTTCCGCTTTGACCTGGCCACTATTCTCGGGCGTGAAAGTTACGGCTTCGACGAAGGTTGTGGTTTTCTCGACACCTGCCGTCAGGATCCGATCCTCAGCCAGTGCAAACTGATTGCTGAGCCGTGGGATTGCGGTCCGGGCGGTTATCAGGTGGGCGGCTTCCCGCCGGGCTGGATGGAATGGAACGACCGTTTCCGCGATACGGTGCGCAAATTCTGGCGAGGTGATGAAGGCCAGCTGGCGCAGTTCGCCACCCGACTTTCCGGCTCAGCAGATTTGTTCAATCACCGTGGCCGCAAGCCCTACGCTTCAGTGAATTTTATTACCGCACACGACGGTTTTACGCTCAATGACTGGGTTTCGTATGCCAGCAAACACAACGAAGCCAACGGCGAGAATGGTAAGGACGGCAGCGATAATAACATCTCGGCCAACTACGGTGTGGAAGGCCCGAGTGATGATCCGGCCATCAACGAACTTCGGTTGCGGCAGATGCGCAATATGCTGGCGACGCTGCTGCTTTCACAGGGTACGCCGATGCTGCTGGCCGGTGATGAGTTTGCGCGGTCGCAGAATGGCAATAACAATGCCTATTGTCAGGACACTGAGATTGCGTGGATTAACTGGAATATCGAAGAAAAAGGTCAGGCGTTACTGCTGTTCACTTACCGGCTGATTGCGCTGCGTAAGCGCTTCCCTATTTTACATCGCGGGCGCTTTCTCACCGGTGCGGTTCACGAGAAGCTGGGCGTGAAAGATGTCAGCTGGTTCCAGCCACAGGGGCCGGAAATGACCGATGCAGCCTGGAAAGATCCGCACGCCAAATGCATTGCAATGCTGCTTGACGGTCGCGCACAACCGACTGGTTTACTGCGTCAGGGTTCATTAAGTACGGTCCTGCTGTTGTTTAACGCCTCACACAAAGACGTGGTGTTCACGCTGCCTTCCGTTGCACACGGCGAAAGCTGGCGGCATATTTTCGACACCTTCCAGCCGGATGACGTTAACGAACATAATTTCGAATTCGGCCGCGAATATATCTGCACATCCCGCACCGTGGTGCTTTTCGAGCTGATAAGTACCTCGAAACACTAAAATCGGGCAGCGCTGTTTCAGTTACCGAGGATCTGAAGCAGCGTTTCCCTTCCCTCTGCCAGCCCTTTCTCACGTCCAATTGCCTGACGGCTCACACCTTCAGCACGAATAAAATTCCGACACAATCTTTATTCCGGGTCTTTCAGATAGGCTTTGAACTGCGGCGACATATAACTTTTGAACGTGTCACCTTCTTTGGTGATCAGATATACGGCCAGATGCTGTTTTTCCGCCAGCGCCAGCGCTTTATGCGTGCCCAGCACCATCAGTCCGGTATCCCATCCATCGGCTTCCAGCGCGGTGGGCGCAATCACCGTCGCGGATACAAGCTTGTGCGTGATCGGCGAACCCGTGGCGGGATCAATAATGTGCGAAAGGCGTTTGCCATCCAGTTCGTAATAATTGCGATAGCTGCCGGACGTGCTGATACCCATGCCCTGCAAATCGACAATCGCCTGCACGGCCGTTTCTTTGTCCGTTGGCTTCTGAATCGCTACCTGCCACGGATTGCCCTTCGCATTATGTCCGCGGGACACCACCGCACCGCCCACAGACACCAGATAATTACTGATGCCATTGCCTTCAATCAGCCGCGCCAGATGATCCGTGGCGTAACCCTCGCCGACCGTTGAAAGATCCACGTACATTCCCGGCAAATCTTTTTGCAGATACTGTCCGTCGCTTTGCTGGATCACTTTCAGATGCTGTAATCCGGTCAGTTTACGTGCTGCGGCAATCTGATCCGGCGTCGGCGTTTTGACCGGTTGTTTGTCAGGCCCGAAGCCCCAAAGATTGACCAGCGGGCCAACGGTGATATCCATCGCGCCGCCGGTCAGCATTCCGATGCGCATAGACGTAACAATCGCATCGGCCATGCCTGCGCTGATGGGTTGCGGCACGCTGCCCTGATACTGATTAAAGCGCGAAAGCACCGAGTCTTCTTTGTAAGTCGAAAGCTGGTGATCATCTTCTTTAAGCTGCGCCTCGATTTGTTCGCGCAGCGCGGCTTCACGACTTTTATCCACGCCCGCCAGACTGACGCGGTAAAACGTCCCCATGGTCTTACCTTCAATCACCATCGTCTCGCTCTGTTCAACCGCTTTGCGGTCACAGGCAGATAAAAGAGTGACGCCGCAAAGCAACAGCGCGCAGCGCAAATAAATCGGTTTAGGGAACATGCAAATAACTCAATTAAGTGCCCGTTACCGGGCATGGAAAAGTGTCAGGACAGTAAGGGATAGCGCTTAAACCACGCGGCAACAAACGTTGACTTGGCCGGATCCGCGAGTATCAGCGGCTGCGTTTGGCGTGGCGTTCCCAGTTTTCCTGTTTCGCCTGCGCGGATTTTTTCAGCGCGACATAACAGGCACCGGCACCGCCATCTTTTTGGATAGCCACACAGAAGGCCTGAACATCATCAAGCTGTTTCAGCCATTTGGCGAGATAACTGCGCACAATGTTGGCATGACTTTCATCATCACGGCCACGACCGTGGATGATCAGCAAAGTACGCAGATTTTCGGCCTGTGCCTGGCAGAAGAACGTAAATAGCTCCTGACGACACTGTTCAACGGGTTTGCGCAGCAGATTCAGGCTGGCTTCCAGCGGGTATTTTCCCTGACGAAGTTTGTCGAGAACGCCCTGCTGAACACCGTCATGCTTATACCCGAGCGGTTCGTCGCACGGCTGGATATTCAGAAAGCCAGTGGTCAGCGGATTTTCACGTTTTTCCGTTACCTCTTCGCTGCTGACCTTCTGTCCGGTGGTTGAGTTTTTGAGGTAGACCACCCGTTTATCCGACGCCAGTGGCTGAACTCCGGCCATTTCCTGACTGAATAAATCATCATCTTCGCTCATCTGCTTACCTCTTTCTCAGCGGTGGGACTGCTGCAAATTATCCCTGTAAACCTCCTGCGGGTAAAGCTGCCAGCAAACGAGTCTGCGGCGGTAAAAAATCCTGAAATGGCGGCGCGGTCAATAAAACTCATTTTTCTATCTATACTTAGCTGCTGGGACAGAACTAAATCGTTAAAGATTTGCGTCTGTTACCGGCTGAATTGAGGAGAAAAGATGCCTTACCTTGACGATCCCTTGATTATTTTTACTGACCTTGATGGCTCCCTGCTCGATCATCATGATTACAGCTGGCAACCGGCCCAACCCTGGCTGGATAAACTTTCGGCGGCAAAAATTCCGCTTATTCTGACGACCAGCAAAACGCCTGCTGAAGTCGCGACACTGCAGTCGGCTTTGCACCTGACGCACCAGCCTTTTATCGCTGAAAATGGCGCGATGATCCATCTGCCGCCGGACTGGCGAACCGCTGATGAAGTCCCGTTTTATATCAACGGCGCGGGTTACAGCGAAATCCGCCAGACGCTGGTCGAATTGCGTCAGCGTTACGATTTTGAGTTTCGCGGTTTTGGTGATGTCACGCCAAAACAAGTCGCCGTCTGGACGGGTTTATCGGAGCAAGAAGCAGAGCTCGCCATGCAGCGCGTGGCGTCCGAACCGCTGGTCTGGTTTGGTAATGATCTGGATTTTGCGCATCTGAAAAAATGCCTGGCCCGCGAAGGTCTGGCACTCACCCGTGGCGGACGGTTCTGGCATGTCATGGCAGCCGGTGCAGGTAAAGGTCAGGCTGTGCAGTGGTTGTCTGATCGCTATAAGCAAAAACGCGGGCAAGCGGTTATCAGCATCGGTCTTGGCGATGGCCCGAATGATTTATCCATGCTGGAGGTGGTGAATTACGCGGTGGTGGTTAAAGGTCATCATGATCATGAAATGCCGCTGCATCGTGACGATATCTCAGGAGTTTTTCGTACCAGTGAATTTGGCCCCCATGGCTGGAGTCAGGGGCTGAGTCATTTTATCCCCCTTCTTTAAAGGGCAAATTTGAAGAGGTAATGGCCTTTATTAATAAATTGTTTTCACATTGTTTATCGTTCTGTATTTACAGAGAAGACTTCCAATAATTTTATCAATTCTAAAATTGGAGAATACCGTATGAGCGATTTTTATCAGGATGGAGTCATTACCAATTTTCATAATCTGACTAACCGCAAAGTCGAAGAACTGGAATACGATTTGCAGGTTTTTTCAGGCCGCCGTTCAATGGGATTAATATTACCGTCACTTTTTTCAGAACTTGAAGGTCCGGCACTGACCCGCATTGTGGATGAGCTGACCAAAGTCCCGTATCTGGAGGAGATCGTTATTGGGTTAGATCGCGCTGATCGCGATCAGTTTTTATTTGCGCGTCAATTTTTCTCCCGCCTTCCGCAGCGCCACCGAATTTTATGGAATGATGGCCCGCGCCTCAAAGCGCTGGATGAAGAGCTGAAAAAAGAAAATCTTTCACCGAATGAGCCGGGTAAGGGCCGAAACGTGTGGTTCTGTGCCGGTTATACGCTGGCGTCGCGGCGCACGTCGGTAGTCGGGCTGCATGATTGTGACATTGTCACGTATAGCCGCGATATGCTGGCCCGTCTGATGTATCCGGTGGCGAATCCCAACTTCCATTACGATTTCTGTAAAGGGTATTACGCCCGCGTCGCCGACGGAAAATTCAATGGCCGCGTGGGACGTCTTCTGGTCTTCCCGCTGCTGAAATCGCTGCAAATTGTTTACGGCCACTCTGACTTTCTTGAATACCTGCGTACCTTCCGCTATCCGCTTTCCGGCGAATTTGCGATGCGCACGGATATTCTGAATGACCTGCGTATCCCGAGCGACTGGGGCCTGGAAATTGGCGTACTTTCAGAACTTCATCGAAATACGGCGACCAAGCGTATTTGTCAGGTCGATATCGCCGATACCTACGATCATAAGCACCAGCCGATGTCCGAAGATGATGCGACAAACGGGCTGCAACGCATGAGTATCGATATCACCAAGGCGCTTTACCGCAAGATGGCGATCCTTGGTGTGAATATCACCAGTGAATCTTTCCGTATCCTGAAAGCCACCTACTATCGCAATGCGCTGGATATGATTGACGGGTTTGAGAATGACGCAAAAATGAACGGATTATCGTTTGACCGTCACAGCGAGGAATCTGCCGTGGAACTGTTTTCAGGCGCGATTATGGAAGCCGGTCAGGCATTTGTGGATACGCCGAGCGAAAAACCCTTTATCCCGAGCTGGAGCCGCGTACAGTCTGCCTTCCCGGATATGCTGGATCGCATTCACGAAGCGGTGGAAAAAGATAACGAGGGTGATGTGTAGCGCCGGCAATTTCTCTCTCCGCACAAAGCAAAAACGCTGCATTCGCAGCGTTTTTTTATATCGATACGTCAGCTCACGCTATGCGGCTTCTTTTTTCCGGGAAACAACAAGCTGGCAATAATGCCCAGCGCAAGAACACCCAGCACCACGTAGAGGCTGGCTAAGGCGCTGATTTCAACCCCGTGATGCCACAGATGATTACTGGAATTCAGTGCCAGTTTCGCCGCCACAAAGAACAGCAGGAAAATCACTGATTTCTCAAGATGCACCAGATATTTGCGCAATGCCTCGAGCACGAAATACATCGTACGTAAACCGAGTACTGCAAACATCATGGCGGAATAAACAATCAGCGGTTCGCGGCTGACGGCGATAACCGCAGGCACGCTGTCGAACGCAAACATCAGGTCAGAAATCTCAACCACGGCAATACACAACAGCAACGGCGTCGCGTAACGCACGCCCTTTTTCACTGTAAAACTGAAGCCCTGATTTTCAGGCTTTGCCAGCTCAGCTTCGACCTGTTCACTGCTGACCAGAAAATGCGGGCCGACCAGTTTTGGAAACACCGGGAAGAAACGGCGAACCAGCCGGTTGGCGATATGATCTGAGTAATCATCATTTTCTTCGTCATCATTTCCTGCACGCATCATCAGGATCGCTGTCCAGAGGATCACCACGGCAAACACCATTTCGACCCAAGGTCCGAGCGCCAGCAAACTGGTGCCGATCACCACGAAAATCCCACGGAACACGATTGCGCCAATCACGCCCCAGTACAAAATCCGGTGACGATAGCCGTCAGGCACTTTGAACCAGGCGAAGATCGCCATAATCACAAACAGGTTATCGATGGAAAGCACCTGCTCCAGCGCATACCCGGTGAGGAAAAGACTCGCGACTTCTTTGCCATGATGGACATATAAAAACGCGGCAAAACTCAGGGAAACGGCAATCCAGAACAGTGTCCATAAAGAGGCACTTTTCAGGCCAATCGGCTTGTGGCTGCGGTGCGCAAAGATGTCAGTTAACAACGCGGCGACCGCCACGACGACAAAAACAATGGTTGTTTCCAGCGGAAAACCCAGGGAATCGGACTGCATGACACCTTTCCTAAAAGTAAACGAATGCTAAACGAAGGGAGCATTGTAAGCGGTTGTGAGGAGAATGGGTATCAAAGTCGATCCGGTTCAGTGTTTATGCCATAATCCTCTGCCGCAAATTTCAGGGTTCATCAGGGCTAAAATAAAGCAAAACGGGCGAAAAAATTCATTCTTAGCCTGCTATAAATTGATTTAAAGCCTTTATTTTCTCCGCACTAAATATTCCCTCCATCAATAAATTGATCCTGATTTAAAGCTCATTGATTCTCAATTCGGCTTAATTGCATGTAAAGATCAATTTTTTATTTAAAAAAAAACCTTTTAAAATCGGGGTTTTTTAACATTTCGCTCTTTTCGCTCCTTTAAGCTACTTATCACTCGGCGTAAAAGATGTTAAAATTGACCCATATCAATATTGCCAGAGTGACTCTTATGATCCCGGAAAAGCGTATTATTCGACGTATCCAATCTGGTGGCTGTGCGATCCATTGTCAGGACTGTAGCATTAGCCAGCTTTGTATTCCTTTCACGCTTAATGAGCATGAACTTGATCAGCTCGATAACATTATCGAAAGGAAAAAGCCGATCCAAAAAGGTCAGGCATTGTTTAAAGCCGGTGATGAATTGAAATCCCTGTATGCCATTCGTTCCGGGACAATCAAAAGCTACACCATTACCGAGCAAGGTGACGAGCAAATTACCGGTTTCCATCTGGCAGGCGATTTAGTCGGCTTCGATGCTATCGGTGGCTTGCAGCATCCGAGCTTTGCTCAGGCGCTGGAAACCTCAATGGTTTGCGAAATTCCTTTCGAAACCCTGGACGATTTGTCCGGTAAAATGCCGAATCTGCGTCAGCAAATGATGCGTCTGATGAGCGGTGAGATTAAAGGTGACCAGGATATGATTCTGTTGCTTTCGAAGAAAAATGCTGAAGAACGTCTGGCGGCATTTATCTATAACCTCTCCCGCCGCTTCGCTCAGCGTGGTTTCTCTCAGCGCGAATTCCGCCTGACGATGACCCGTGGCGATATCGGTAACTACCTCGGGCTGACTGTAGAAACCATCAGCCGCCTGCTCGGTCGTTTCCAGAAATCAGAAATGCTGAGTGTTAAAGGTAAATACATCACGATTGAGAATCATGAAATGCTTTCTCAATTAGCCGGTCAGTCTGCTCCGGTCTCTGCCTGATCTGTCAGGCTCCTGCCTGACAATTATTGCGTCGGATCATCAAGGAATAATTTGTTGATCCGACTCAATTTCTCCGCTATCCGATTGCTTAATCTTGGTTTACTCTGTACTTAATACACTGACCGCCGTTCTCTTACAGGTGTTAAGGAGTCCCCATGGCTAAGTATCAGAATTTACTCGTTGCTATCGACCCCAATCAGGATGACCAACCCGCGCTTCGTCGTGCCGTTTATCTGGTGCAACGTAACGGCGGCAGCATAAAAGCCTTTTTGTCGATTTATGATTTCTCCTATGAAATGACCACCATGCTTTCGCCAGATGAGCGAATCGGTATGCGGCAAAGCGTAATCAGTGAACGGGAAGAATGGATTAAAGAACAGTGTCGCTACTATGTCGAAGCGGGTATTCCGATCGACGTTAAAGTGGTCTGGCACAACAAACCTTTCGAAGCCATCATTCAGGAAGTGATTGCCGGTAATCATGATTTGCTGTTGAAAATGGCCCACCAGCATGACCGTCTTGAATCTGTCATTTTCACGCCTACGGACTGGAATTTACTGCGCAAGTGCCCTTGCCCGGTCTGGATGGTCAAAGACCAGCCGTGGCCTGAGAGCGGTAAAGCCGTTGTCGCCGTTAACCTTTCCAGTGAAGAACCCTATCACGACCCGCTCAATATCAAACTGGTGAAAGAAACCATCGAGCTGGCCTCTCACGTTAATCAGACGGAAGTCCATCTGGTCGGCGCGTATCCGGTCACGCCGATTAATATTGCCATCGAACTTCCTGACTTTGACCCAAGCGTCTATAACGATGCTATCCGCGGTCAGCATCTGATTGCGATGAAAGCATTGCGACAGAAATTCCAGCTTGACGAAAAATTCACACACGTGGAAAAAGGCTTACCGGAAGAAGTCATTCCTGACCTTGCAGAGCATTTGCAGGCAGGTGTGGTTGTTCTCGGTGCGATTGGCCGTACCGGTCTTTCTGCGGCGTTTTTAGGCAACACCACGGAACAGGTGATCGACCATCTGAAATGCGATTTGCTGGCCATCAAACCGGATGATTTTGAATGTCCGCTGACATTCGATGACGAAGAAGAGGATGACGACGAGTAATCTGTGAGAATACTGTCTGAGAATAATCGCTGAATCGCGCATAAAAGAAAGGCCAGTCAACTGACTGGCCTTTTTCATTGCGGCTCAGGAATTAGAGAGCACGCAGGATTTTCTCAACGCTTTCTTTGGCATCGCCAAACAGCATCTGAGTGTTTTCTTTGAAGAACAGCGGGTTCTGCACACCGGCATAACCGGTATTCATTGAACGTTTGAAGACGATCACGTTCTGCGCTTTCCACACTTCCAGCACCGGCATACCGGCAATTGGACTGCGTGGATCTTCCTGTGCCGCCGGGTTCACGGTGTCATTTGCACCGATAACCAGCACAACATCGGTATCGCTGAAATCGTCGTTGATTTCGTCCATTTCCAGCACGATGTCATAAGGCACTTTCGCCTCAGCCAGCAGCACGTTCATATGGCCCGGCAAACGCCCTGCAACAGGGTGAATACCGAAACGAACCTTGATGCCTTTAGCGCGCAGTTTGGCGGTAATGTCATGCACCGGATACTGTGCCTGAGCCACCGCCATGCCGTAGCCCGGGGTGATGATCACTGAGCTGGCGTTTTTCAGCAGTTCAGCCACATCTTCCGCGCTTGCTTCGTGATACTCACCCATCTCTTCAGCGTCGCCCGTAGAAGAGCCATCAGTACCGAAACCACCGGCGATCACGCTGATAAACGAACGGTTCATCGCTTTACACATGATGTAAGACAGAATTGCACCTGAAGAACCCACCAGCGCACCGGTGACGATCAGCAGGTCATTGCTGAGCATAAAGCCCGCTGCCGCCGCTGCCCAACCGGAATAGGAGTTCAGCATGGACACTACAACCGGCATATCCGCACCACCGATGGATGACACCAGGTGCCAGCCGAACGCCAGAGCGATGATAGTCATGATCAGCAATGCAACAACCTGCAGACCGACGCTATCAGTGCGAACAAACATCACCATCAGCAGGAAAGAAACAACCAGCGCAGCCAGATTCAGTTTATGACGATGCGGCAAAGCCAGCGGTTTGGAAGAGATAATCCCGCGAAGTTTACCAAACGCCACAATCGAACCGGTAAAGGTCACCGCACCGATGAAGATACCGAGGAATACTTCGGTCAGATGGATGTTTTCCATCACGCCTTCCATCGGCACCGCACCGTGATCCAGATAGCTGTTAAAGCCCACCAGAACCGCAGCCAGACCCACGAAGCTGTGCAGAATGGCAACCAGCTCAGGCATTTCGGTCATTTCGACTTTACGTGCCAGATAAACACCAATCGCACCACCGATCACCATGGCGACGATGATCCAGCCAACGTTACCGGAGTCAGGTCCAAGAATGGTCGCGATTAACGCGATGGCCATCCCGGTGACGCCGAAAATGTTACCCTGTTTTGATGTTTCATGTTTTGACAGCCCGGCAAGGCTGCAAATAAACAGAATAGCGGCAACAATATATGCTGCTGTAACTAAACCCCCAGACATATATTCCCCTTAGTTCTTACGAAACATCTTCAGCATGCGCTGAGTGACGGTGAATCCGCCGAAAATATTGATACTGGCAATCAGCACGGCAATAAAGGACAGGAAACTGACCCATCCGCCATGACCGATTTGCAGTACGGCACCGACCACAATAATCCCCGAAATGGCGTTAGTGACCGACATCAGCGGGGTATGCAGCGCATGGCTGACATTCCACACCACGTAGTAACCGACCACACAGGACAGCGCAAACACCGTAAAGTGAGAGAGGAACTCTTTCGGCGCCACATTCGCCAGCCAGCCAAACAGCACAATGGCAACGGCCATGATGATGAATTTGGTCCACGGAGACGCGGGCTTAACTTCAGCTTTTGCTACCGGCTCAGCGGCTTTCGCAGCTTGGGGCTGAGCAGAAACCTGAATTGGCGGTGCCGGCCAGGTCACTTCACCCGCTTTCACCACGGTCACACCGCGCACAACGGTATCTTCAAAATCGATTTCGATTTCACCGTTTTTCTCTTTGCACAGTAATTTCAGCAGGTTAACCAGATTGGTGCCGTAAAGCTGGGAGGACTGCGTCGGCAGGCGGCTTGGCAAATCGGTATAACCGATAATCTTCACGCCGTTTTCTGTAGTGGTAATCTGGTCTGCAACCGTCAGTTCACAGTTACCGCCCGTCTGGGCTGCCAGATCGACAATCACGCTGCCCGGTTTCATCGAAGCGACCATCTCTTTGGTGATGAGCTTCGGTGCTGGACGTCCCGGGATAAGCGCGGTGGTCACAATGATGTCTACTTCTTCGGCCTGGGCTGCGAACAGCGCCATTTCCGCTTTAATGAAGGCTTCTGACATCACTTTTGCGTAGCCGTCACCGCTGCCCGCCTCTTCTTCGAAGTCCAGTTCCAGGAACTCCGCACCCATACTTTTTACCTGTTCCTTCACTTCAGGACGGGTATCAAAAGCACGGACGATAGCGCCGAGGCTTCCTGCTGCGCCAATGGCAGCCAGGCCAGCCACACCGGCACCGATGATCATGACTTTCGCCGGCGGCACTTTACCCGCAGCAGTGATCTGCCCGGTAAAGAAACGACCAAATTCATGGGCGGCTTCCACAATCGCGCGATAACCCGCGATGTTAGCCATTGAGCTCAGGGCATCAAGAGATTGTGCGCGGGAAATACGAGGCACAGAATCCATTGCCATTGCCGTCACCTGACGGTTAGCCAGTTTTTGAATCAACTCAGGGTTTTGCGCAGGCCAGATGAAACTGACCAGCGTGGTGCCTGCTTGTAATTTATCGATTTCATCGTTTTCAGGCGCATTCACCTTCAGCACGATATCTGATTGCCATACATCATCGCCGCTGACGACAGATGCACCCGCCAGTTCATAAGCTGCATCGTCAAAGCTGGCTAATTTACCGGCTCCCTGTTCGATAGCGACCGTAAAGCCGAGTTTAAGCAACTGTTCCACCGTCTTCGGCGTGGCTGCAACCCGGGCTTCATTGGTCAACCGCTCTCTTGGTACACCAATACGCATAGTATTCCCTTCACCCTTTTCATTGATGATTTATGTCATCGTCATAACAATTCAACTTCACGCCTGCCGGTTGATAGTAAGCCCCGGTTTGTATTTTTTCAGGCCGCTTATAACCTACTGAATATCTAATCAATAATCTACGTATCACAGCGATAGTCAGACAATTAATAATAAAAAAATTGATATGGGCCGCAAACCTGCTGCAAACCTGAGTAAACAGGCCTTTAATCCACCTGATAACCTGCTTTAAACCCGATCTATCACTGAGAGTTTCTCTACCTTAACCCGCTCAGAACGGGCATAAAAGTTAGAAAATAGTGAATAATTAACATTTATTTCACTACTTGGATTATTCAACAAACTTATATAAGTTATACCTGGTAAAAAAAGTCGCTGTTATCGTCGGTGGCGCACGCATTATTGCCATAAATTGCTGAGACACTCGGCATTGTTACATGCAATAATCGGCCGCTAACCTGTTACACATCAAGAATTCAGCACGTTTCAACATTACTGCGCAAGGTGAAAGGATTTTTTATGAAGCTGACAAAAACGATCATCGCATCGGCCCTGTTTTCTGTTTCTGCGCTGTCGGCTGCACATGCCGCGCAGGAAATTAGCCCACAGAAAGCTGCAGCCATTAAGCCTTTTGATCGCATTGTTATTACCGGGCGTTTCAACACGCTGGGCGATGCGGCTGATGCCGTGTCCCGTCGTGCCGATACGCTGGGTGCAGATTATTTTTATATTCAAGATACCAACAGCACTAACAATAGCGGTAACTGGCGTGTAGTGGCAGATATCTATAAAAAAGATGCGCCGGAAGTGAGCAAAGATCCCCATTATCGCGTCATTAATGGCGTGGTAGAGCTGCCGAAAGACGTCGCTTATGGACTTGAGCCTTTTGATACTGTGACTGTCAGCGGTTTCTATCGCAGCCAGCCAGACGTTAACGATGCCATTACAAAAGCGGCGAAAGATAAAGGGGCTTATTCCTTCTTCATCGTCCGCCAGATTGATGCCAACAGCGGCGGCAACCAGTACATCACTGCGTTTATTTATAAGAAAGATGCGCCAAAACGTGTGGTTCAGTCTCCTGATGCTATTCCTGCCGATTCTGATGCAGGCCGTGCAGCACTGGCAGCCGGTGGCGCGGAAGCGAAGAAAGTTGAGATCCCAGGCGTAGCATCATCCGGCAGTCCAAGCCGTGAAGTAGGCCGTTTCTTCGAAACACAGTCGTCTACGGGTAAACGTTACACCGTCACAGCAACTAACGGTGCAAAAATTCAGGAAGTGAATGACGTGACCGCTGCACAGATGGTGCCGTTTGACTCCACGACCTTCACCGGTCACTTCAACAGCACCACGGATGTTTCACAGGAAGTGGCAAACCGTGCAGCTGCCAAAGGCGCCAAGTTCTACCACATCACTCGTCAGTGGCAGAACAAAAGTGGTGGCAACCTCACCATCAGCGCAGACTTCTTCAAATAAGTTTGAGCCCGAAACAGCAAAAAGGCAGCCAGAAATGGCTGCCTTTTCTTTTGCCGCGAACATTTTTCCCGCAGCCTTACTGCCCCCAGGTGCGTTCCAGCACATTAATCCAGTTCTTGTAACAGATTTTCTCCAGCAACGCCTGGCCATACCCCGCTTTGCGCAGTGCTTCAACCAGCACCGGCAGTCCGCGTACGTCCTTCATAAACGGTGCCATCGATGCCCCGTCAAAATCCGAACCGAAGCCCACGCCATCCTCACCCAGATGTTCAACCAGATAATCCACATGACGCACCATAATGTCTGTGCCGGTATCGTCGCTGCGTTTGCCGTCTTCACGCAGGAATGGCACAGCAAAATTGAGCCCGACAAAACCGCTGCTCTCTTTGATTGCGCCAAGCTGTTTATCGGTGAGATTACGCGACATCGGACATATGCTGAACGCATTGGAATGGCTGGCCACCAGCGGCGAGTCGCTCAGTTCAGCCACCTGCCAGAACCCTTTTTCGTTCAGATGTGACAAATCAATCATGATGCGTTTTTGGTTACAGGCTTTGATCAGCCGGATACCCGCATCGGTCAGCCCCGGCCCGGTGTCCGGCGACGTCTGGTATTTGAATGGCACACCCTCGCCGAAAATGTTCGGGCGACTCCAGACTGGCCCGAGAGAACGCAGCCCCATGCTGTAAAGCACATCCAGATTATATAAATCCTCATCTATCGCTTCCGCCCCTTCGATATGCATAACCACAGCTAATGCATGGTTATCTATCGACTGTCTGATTTCCTGCGCGGTACGACAAATTTTCACCTTTCCCTGCGACTGTTCTTCGATTCTGAGCAGGAACGCCATCATGCCAAATGTGACGTCACGTGCAAAATCGAAAGAAGGTGTCGGGGAAAAATCAGGATGCTTTTGAGTACCTTCCGGCAGAAAACGGGTGTCCACAGTACGATCAGGCACGCTAATTGCTAGATCTACTTCAGGAGTAGGCACCCAGGCGGCGAAAAGCCCGCCGGCAAAGCCTGCGTCACGACAGCGCGGCAGGTCTAATTGTCCGCTGGCGGGTCCCTGAAGGAATGACTGTGCAGGATCCTGACGATGTTCGTTCCAAAGTTGTAGCAAAACATCGTTATGTCCATCAAAAACCGGCATTAATTCTTCAGTTCCGTGCGCTACGTTATTCATAAAAAAGGTCTACCTTTGATTGAGCATGGCTAAGACAACGGAGATATGTTCCGACAGGGTGCACTCACCGCGTGAAATTGCACCAGCAAAGAACAAGCACAGTACGCTTCACATTAGTTTTTTCGATATGAAACGTCGGGATGTGTAAAGCAACGGTTTTTCATTTAAGCCAGTTGCCCGGAGTTAAGTCAAGGGTTGGCCAACGTAATTTTTAATTTTACTTTTATATATCAACACGATGGGAGTAGTTATGGTTACCAGGCGTCAATTTGTTACCGGTTTTTCCGCAATACCTGTTCTGTCCTACCTGAAATTCGATGCTGTGTTTGCTGCCACACCAGCCTCAATTCTGGTTATGGCTATCCAGCTTGATATCATTACCAGCCTTGATCCGCATGAAAGCTTCGAGTCCGTGGGCAGTGAAATTACCGGCAATATGTACCAGCAACTGGTGAAACCAAAACTGGCCTCCCCTGATGAAATCGAAGGCGATCTGGCTGTTTCATGGACCGCTTCCGACGATAAAAAAACCTTCACGTTCAAACTCGACCCGAAAGCAAAATGGGCCGATGGAAAACCTGTCACTGCCGAAGACGCCGCATTTTCCCTGCAGCGTGTGGTGAAACTCGACAAGAGCCCGGCCTACATCATCAACCAGTTTGGCTATACCAAAGATAACGTCGACAGCCTGATTACCGCGCCGGACGCCGAAACGCTGGTGATCCAGACCACTGAACCTGCTTCTGAATCCTTCCTGCTTTATTGCCTGACCGCGAACGTGGGCAGTATCGTGCAAAAATCTGCCTGCCTGGCCAATCAGGCGGGTGATGATCTGGGTAACGCCTGGCTGAAGAAAAACAGCGCCGGTTCCGGTGCTTTCAAACTGCGCGACTGGAAAGTCAGCGAATCCGTGATTCTCGAAAGCAACAAAAACAACCCGCACGCAGGCAAAATCCAGCGCATCATCATGCGTCACATAGTTGACCCTTCTGCCCAGTTGCTCATGTTGCAGAAAGGCGATATCGATATTGCGCGTAACCTGACTACCGAACAATTACGTCCTCTACTGAAGGACAAAAACTTCACGCTGGTACAGAAAGGCATTGCCGGCACCTTTATGCTTTCTGCCAATACTGCGCATCCGAATCTTGCCAAACCGCAAGTCTGGCAGGCGATTAAATGGGCAATCGATTACGAAAACATCCAGCAGCATATCGTGCCGCTGACCCACAAAATCCATCAGAGCTTCCTGCCGGAAGGTTTCCCTGCGGCGGTGAATACCATTATGTACAAACGTGATGTGGCAAAAGCCAAAGCGCTGCTGGCCGAAGCCGGTTTCCCGAACGGTTTTGAAATCACCCTCGATCACTACTCCGCCTCACCTTCTTCTGACATCGTGCAGGCATTGCAATCGAACCTCGCCGAAGTCGGGATTAAAGTCACGCTGCTGGCTGCCGAAAGCCGTCAGGTGCTGACTAAAATGCGTGCGCGCCAGCAGCAACTGGCGATGACCCAGTGGGGCGCGGATTACTTCGATCCGAACTCCAACGCAGAAGCCTTCTGCAGCAACCCGGATAATACCGACAAAGCCAAGAGCCGCACGCTGGCATGGCGTTGCAGCTGGCAGGATAAAGAAATTTCAGATCTCAGCACCAAAGCGCTCAAAGAGTCTGATCCGGCCACCCGCATCAAACTCTACGAAGAGTTGCAGACCAGACATATGGAAAACAGCCCGTTTGCCATCATGTTGCAACCCACCATGACCGCCGCCTGCCGCAACGTGATTTCCGGCGTGGTATTAACAGTAATGAGTACCAGCCCTTACGAGAAGGTTGTTAAAGCGTGAGCAAGAGACTCAAAGGATTTCTGAGTACCTGCATCAGCGTTTGTCTTACTTTGTTTGGTCTGTCGGTGGTGACTTTTTTCATCGGTCGCGTGATGCCGACAGACCCGGTTCTGGCTGCGGTTGGCGATAATGCCCCGCAGGCAGTCGTCGAACGGGTTCGTCATGAAATGGGGCTGGATCAGCCCCTCTGGATGCAGTTCTTCCATTATCTCAGTCAGGTATTTCACGGTGACTTAGGCCGTTCTGCCCTGACCTCCAATCTGGTGACCACCGATATCGCGCGCTTTTTCCCGGCAACGCTGGAACTGGCGACGGCGGCCATTATTATCGCCGCTATTGTCGGTATTCCGCTGGGCGTCTGGGCGGCAACGCGTCAGGGCAGCTGGATTGATCAGACGATCCGCGTGGTATGTCTGGCCGGTCACTCCCTGCCGGTGTTTGTGCTGGCGCTGCTCAGCCTGCTGATTTTCTATTCCGCGCTGGGTATCGCGCCGGGGCCGGGACGTCAGGACATCATCTATCAGGACATGATCCCGCAGGTCACCGGTTTGCTTACCGTGGATTCGCTGCTGGCCGGTGACATGGGCGCATTTTGGGATGCCCTTGCGCATATGGCTCAGCCGGTGCTGATCCTCGCGTATTTCAGCATGGCTTACATCACCCGCATGACCCGTACTTTTATGCTCAACGCACTCGGCGGGGAATATGTGATAACGGCCCGCGCCAAAGGGCTTTCTGCGCAACGCGTCATCTGGAAACATGCTTTCCCGACGGTCGGCGTGCAGCTGATTACGGTGCTTGCACTAACGTATGCCGGTTTGCTGGAGGGCGCAGTAGTGACTGAAAACGTCTTCTCCTGGCCCGGCCTCGGGCAATACCTCACCGTCTCGCTGATGAATGCGGATATGAACCCGGTGATCGGCTCCACGCTGCTGATTGGCGCGATTTACGTGCTGCTTAACCTGCTGGCCGACCTTCTCTACCGACTATTGGATCCCCGCGTAAAATGAGCACTCTTCCTGTCACACCTCAACCCCGTGCAGGCAGCCGCGCCTGGCTGCTGGCGGATACACCACATACACGGACACAAGCCGTCTGGGGCCGTCGTTACCGCATCTGGCTTGGTCTTCGCAAAAATCCGCTGGCCGTTACCGGTCTGTTCACCGTGCTGATCGTCCTGCTGATTTCCATCTGTGCGCCGTGGCTGACCAGTTACGATCCGGGTGCGCAGGATCTGGCACACCGTCTGGCAAAACCGTCTTCCCTGCACTGGCTGGGTACCGACGAACTGGGACGCGATACCCTGAGCCGTATTCTTTATGGCGGACGTATCACGCTCGGGATGGTGATTATTGTGGTAGCGATTGTCGCCCCGCTCGGCCTGCTGATTGGCTGCGTGGCCGGTTACGCGGGCGGATTGCTTGACCGTATTCTGATGCGCATCACCGACATTTTCCTGGCATTCCCGCGTCTGATCCTGGCTCTGGCCTTTGTGGCTGCACTCAGGCCTGGTATCGAAAGTGCCATTCTGGCGATCGCCCTTACTGCCTGGCCGCCTTATGCACGCCTCGCCCGCGCGGAAACTATGCAGGTGCGCGGCACAGATTATATTGCCGCCTGCCGCCTGACCGGCGCGACACCGGCGCGTATTGTGCTGCGCCATATCATGCCGTTGTGCGTACCCAGTCTGGTGGTGCGCATCACGCTGGATATGAGTTCGATCATTATCACCGCTGCCAGCCTGGGTTTTCTGGGGATGGGCGCTCAGCCGCCGTCGCCGGAATGGGGCGCAATGATTGCCACTGCGCGCCGTTTCCTGTTCAGCGAATGGTGGGTGCCGCTGATCCCAGCCATTGCGATTTTTGTCACTTCACTGGCGTTTAACTTCCTCGGCGACGGCCTGCGCGACGTCCTCGATCCTAAGGAGAAATGATGCTGGTTGATATCAAAGATCTGCATATTACCTTTCAGACCAACAGCGGCAGTTTCGACGCAGTTCGCGGCGTATCACTGTCACTGGGTAAAGAAAAGTTCGGAATTGTCGGCGAGAGCGGCTCGGGGAAATCCCTGACCGCACGTTGCCTGATGAACCTGTTGCCATCAAGCGCAAAATGCCGTGCTGAAACGCTGTCTTTCGACGGTATTGATTTGCGCAACGCCAGTGAAAAGCAGATGCGGCAGATACGCGGCAAACGCGTCGGATTTATTTTGCAGGATCCGAAATACTCGCTCAATCCGGTCATGCCCATTGGCAAACAGGTGGCGGAAGCGTGGCAGACGCATAAAGGCGGTTCGAAAAAACAGGCAATGAACGCCGCCATAGAACTGCTGGATCAGGTGCGTATCCGCGACCCGCATAAAGTCGCCGAACGCTATGCGCATGAAGTGTCCGGCGGTATGGGCCAGCGCGTAATGATTGCCATGATGCTGGCGCCAGATCCGGAGCTGATGATTGCCGATGAACCGACCAGCGCGCTGGATGCCACCGTGCAGGCCGAGATTTTACGCCTGCTGGATGACTTAGTATCCAGTCGCGGCATGGGACTGATTCTGATCAGCCACGATTTACCGCTGGTATCCAAATTCTGCGACCGCGTGGCCGTGATGTACGCAGGCCGTATCGTCGAAACATTACAGGCGGGCGACCTGCTGAAAGCGCAACATCCTTACACCCGCGGGCTGCTGGAATGTCTGCCGTCGCTGAAACATCCGCGTGACAGACTGCCGGTTCTGGTGCGTGACGAAGCATGGAAAACCTCATGACTGACCAATCCCCTCTTTTCTATCAGGATGCAGATAACAGCAAAATTATTCTCAACAATCTGCGGATTGCTTTTGGCGAGACCGAAGTGGTCAAAGGCGTGAGTTTCAGCGTTGCGCCGGGCGAATGCTTCGGGATTGTCGGCGAAAGTGGCTCCGGAAAATCGACCATTTTACGCGCGCTGGCCGGACTGAATCAGTCATGGTCAGGAGAAATGGTAATCGGCGGTGAAGATCAGCTGCCGGTACGCCAGAAACGCTTCTTCCGCCGCGTGCAGATGGTGTTTCAGGATCCGTACGGTTCGCTGCATCCACGCCAGACCATCGACCGCATTCTCAGCGAACCTTTGATCGTGCATGGTTTTCTCAACATTGAGAAGCGCATAACCGATGCCCTGAGCGAAGTCGGTCTGCCGCAGGCGGTGCGTTTTCGTTTCCCGCATCAGCTTTCCGGCGGACAGCGTCAGCGTGTCGCCATTGCGCGGGCAATGATTTCGGAACCGGAAATTTTACTGCTCGATGAACCGACTTCGGCGCTGGATGTGTCGGTACAGGCGGAGATCCTCAATCTGCTAAGCGACCTGCGTGAACGGCGGAAACTGACTTATATCCTCGTCAGCCACAATCTGGCCGTCGTAACGCATCTTTGCACCAGCATTGGCGTAATGATTGGTGGTGAAATGGTTGAGCTTCTGAGCGCAGACGATTTAAGGACGGGCAACGTCACCCACCCGCATACAGCAGAATTACGATCGTTAAGTCTCAGTTTAGAGGAGCCCGAATAACCGTTGCACAAACGCACATTATTCCGGTCTCACGGGCAGTCCGGCTGCCCTCTTATTCACTGATAGACAGTCTGTGGAGATTCTCATGACCTCTGATTTACAGTGGCAAGCCGCTGAGGCGACAGCAAAACGCATTACTCAAAACTGGGATAAGCCCGGCGAGCCCGGCGGGGCAATCACTCTTTTCGACAGTCAAACACTGCGCGGTTTCGCCACCGGTGGCCTGGCCAACCTGACCACTTCGCAGCCCTTCAGCATAGATTCCGTGGTTCGCTATGCTTCAGTCACCAAGCATATTTTCGCGGCGCTGGCCTTACTGAAAAGTGATGCCGGACTCTCAACGCAAGACCGCCTCGGTCAGTATCTGCCTGACTTGAAACCGCCGATGTCTGAAGTGACTGTCGGTCAGGCACTGGACATGACGGGCGGGTTGCCAGATGTACGCGAAACGCTCTCCCTGCTGGGGATTTCGGTTTATAACGTCAGCGATGCGGAGGCGATTATGGAATTTCTCGCGCAGGACGGCGCGCTGAATTTCCCCGCTGGCACCGAGATTTCCTACAGCAATACCGGTTACCGGCTGGTGGAAGAAATCCTCAGGCGAAAAGGCATTTTGTTTGAAGATTTGCTGGCGGAACACATCGCGCGTCCGCTTGATGTAGCCTTCCGCGCGCCGGAAACCTGGTTTGATATTGTGCCCAATCTGGTGCCCGGTTACTGGCAGGACACGAGCGGCTGGAAAACAGCGGTCGCCGGATTACATCTTTCGGCTTCCGGCAGTCTGACCGGCAGCGTACGGTCGCTTTCCGTCTGGCTGCAAAGCCTGCTGGCAGACAGCGGTCCGGGTGCAGGCGTGCTGAAAGCGCTGACCGCGCAACGCCATCTGCACGGCAATATCCCTTCCGCCTACGGACTGGGAACCACGTCGTCGCAAATCGGTGAACATACGGTTTACGGCCATGGCGGTTCCCATGCAGGATACAAAACCTATTTCCTGCTTCACCCGCAACTGGATGCTGGCATCGCGCTGGTGTCCAACCGTGAAGATACCACCGCCTATACGCACGCACTGGAAGTGATGTCCGTATTACTCGCATCACCGCTTCCTGCCCGCAGCGACGCCCTGCCGGACGGTTTGTATTCCAGCATCGCCGATCCTTACTGGCTGAAAGTCAGTAACGGCACCGCCAGTTATCTCGGTTCCGCCGATAACTTGTATCAGGGCGAAGATGCCGGTGAGGCCATTACACTTTCGGCGCATATGCCGATGCGCTTGCGCTGGAATGGTCATGCCATTGAAGGGGAAATCGGCCACGCGCCACGTTACTTCCGGCCAATCGAGCCCAATGACTGCCTGAAGATGGTTCAGGGGCGCTGGTATCATCCCGAGTCAAAAGCCGCCTTTGATATCGACGGCGACAAACTGCGGACTGGCGTTGGCACTCAGCGCGCCAGCGGCCAGCTAACCTCGCTGGGGGCAGGACGTTTGCTGGTGGAACTTCCAGACGGGCCGTGGAAGAAAACCTTCTGTCTTTATTTCCAGGGCTACAACGTCAAACTCGTCTCGAACCGCAGCCGTGTGCTGAGCTTCCGCCGCGATGAATGCCGCAGCAGCTGGCAGCCGGGTCAGTAATCCAATACGCGTTATTCTACAGCCTCCCTTTGTGGAGGCTTTTTTGTTAACTTCATCACAATTTATTAATACAAACGGATCATCTGGTACATAACCGCACAAAATGTTCAGTCCTTATTTAACAAGGCCTGCAAGCCCGTTTTGCCCAAAATACCCTCACAAACTCTCCTGAAAATTAGTTACCACCCGCAACCGTCACTTTTTCACGCTTGTTAATTGAATTAACATCTGGGAAACAAAATTCAATACCCGCTTCATCTGCATGGCATTAAGAAACACATCAAGTGTTCAGCTTATGACGCCATTGAATTTTAAAGATATTGATTTAATGCAACTATTTTTCCAGATCTTTTTTAAGCAATGTTTTGCTACCGCTACAAGGGATGAGTCTATGTCTGTTAAAAAACACACAGCACGTGCTGTAATTTGTGCTTCCGCTTTATTATTCTCCGCCACTTCTGCTTTCGCCGCCGGGCATCCTCAGCTCGATAACGCGCAGACTGCTAAAGTCATCGACAGCGTAAAAGCGACCATTGCTGAGCAACACAGCACCGGTTGCGTTGCTGTTGTTGATGCGTCTGGTTCATTACTGGCATTCCAGCGTCTGGACGGTTCTCCTGCCGGATGCGTTGAGGCCTCCATCGGTAAAGCACGCACTTCAGCGCTGTATCACGCTCCTTCGCTGAAATTCATGCAGCGCCTGCAAGGCGGTGAAACCACCGTGCTGGCAATCCCGCACGCCGTGGCACTGGGTGGCGGCTTCCCGCTGACCATCGACGGTGAAGTGGTCGGTGCAGTCGGTGTCAGCACACCGAAGCAGGACATCGATAATCAGTCATCAGAAAAAGCGGCCAGCGTCCTGAAATAACAGGCACTTTTAATTACTCCTTCTTGTTGACGGCCACGCCCGTGGCCGTTTTATACGGAACATTTACGGACTTTCAGCATGATCAATCTCTCTCGTCGCCGGTGGATACTCGGCACTGCGGGCGTCATGGTTGCGGGTATCGGTAGCCAGATGCTGGGCGGTGGCGTATTTGCCACCCTCGCCCATGCCGCGCCACCGCTGGCTTCTGCTGTGACAATGCCTGACAGTTTTATGGCACTTTCTAAACAGCTTACCGGCATGGACACACTCGAACCGCACCTCGCTCAGGCGCTCTACAGCTGGCTGCATCAGTCACAAAATAATCAGTCATCAAATAATGCCCAGCTCGACACGCAGCTGGATGCCCTTTCGGCGCTGATCACCACGCACAAAAATGTGGTCGGCGATGATTTGCATCAGTTGCTGGCCGCGCAACCGGCAGAGCTGGCGCAGCTGTATCAGCAACTGGTCAGCGGCTGGTATCTCGGTGTGGTTGGTCAGCCCGGCAGCCAGAAATGTATCGGATTCGAAAATATCGTCAGCTATCAGTTGCTGAAAAATAACCTGCTGCCGCCAAGTTATGCGCCGGGTGAACCGAATTTCTGGGTCAACAAGCCTGCTGCACTGCAACAAAATTCCACGGAGGTGATTGCTCATGGCTGATGCACTGAATGCAGATGTCGTTGTTATTGGTGCGGGTATCGCCGGTTCGCTGGCTGCGCTGAAAATGGTGAAAGCCGGCGTTTCCGTGCTGATGCTCGATTCAGGGCCGGTGATTAAACGCGATGAAGCGGTAGAACTGTTCCGTCAGTCACCGCTGAAAGGCGATTTCACCGAGCCGTATCCGCCGAAACCCTGGGCTCCGCAACCGAAGTTCCAGCCAAAAGATAACAACTATCTGATCCAGAAAGGCCCGGACCTCTATGCTGCGCAATATCTGCGCGGTGTCGGTGGCACGACCTGGCACTGGGCGGGACAGGCGTTCCGTTTGCTGCCAAACGACATGAAGATCAAAACGCTGTATGGCGTCGGTCGCGACTGGCCTATCAGCTATGAAGATCTGGAACCGTATTATACCGAAGCAGAAATTCAGATGGGGGTTTCAGGTGATGACGCACTGGATTCACCGCGTTCGCAACCCTATCCGCTGCCGGGTATTCCGCTGCCCTACGGTTTTGACCGCATCAGCAAACGCATTGCCAAACTCGGTTACGTATTAGGTATCGGCCCACAGGCGCGCAACAGTATTCCTTACGATGGCCGTCCTGCCTGCTGTGGCAACAACAACTGTATGCCGGTCTGTCCGATTGACGCGCAATATCACGGCGGTATCTCCGCGCGCAAAGCCATTGAAGCCGGTGTACGCGTGATTGCCAACGCCGTGGTGTACAAAATCGAAGCCAATGACAGCGGTGAAATCGTGGCCGTGCATTATCTCGATGCAGACAAAGTGACCCACAAAGTCACCGGCAAACGCTTCGTGCTGACTGCCAACGGCATCGAAAGCCCGAAACTGCTGCTGATGTCCACCAGTGACAAATACCCGGACGGCATCGCCAACAGTTCCGGTATGGTCGGCCGCAACCTGATGGATCACCCGGGTACTTCCGTTGAATTCTATGCCGATGAACCGGTGTATTTCGGTCGCGGCCCGATGCGTCCCGGCAGTATCAATAATCTGCGTGATGGTGATTTCCGCCGCGAGCGCTCTGCGTTACGCATCGACGTCGCCAACACCTCTCCGGTGCGTTATCTGACCGAGCGCCTGGTACGTCAGGGATATTACGGCAAAGCGCTGAACGACAAACTGACCTACCAGTCCGAGCGTTTTATTCAGCTGAAATGCCTGCTGGAAATGCTGCCGGAGCCTGAAAACCGTGTGGTTCTGAGTAAAACCGAGAAAGACGAATGGGGGATCCCGCGTCTGGAGGTTCACTACAAATTCCCGGACTACGTTCACCGCGGCTATGACCAGTCGATGCTCGACTTCCAGAAAATCGTCAAAGAGATGGGCGGCACCGAAGTGGTGTACAGCAAGCGTGGCGTTTACGACAACAACCAGCACATTACCGGCACCATGATCATGGGCAGCGATCCAAAAGATTCCGTGGTGGATGGAAATTGCCGTACGCATGACCACCCGAACCTGTTCATTGCCGGGACCGGCATTATGCCTTCTGCTTCGACAGTGAACTCCACGCTGTCCGGAACCGCGCTGGCATTACGTATGGCTGACGCGGTGCTGAAAAGCCTGGCCTGATTGATTTTCTGAGGATTGAGCAATGAAAATGAAATTCGTGCTGGCGGCGCTGCCGATAATGGCAGCAGCCGGCGCCTGGGCTGATGATGCAGCAGGCAATGCGGAGATGATTAAACGCGGTGAATATCTGGCAATAGCCGGTGACTGTACCGCCTGCCACACCGCGCCGGGTGCAGATAAAACCGCGAAGTTCGGCGGCGGTTATCCGCTGGCATCCCCTTTCGGGGTGATTTACGGCACCAATATTTCTTCTGATAAGGAATTTGGTATCGGCAGCTGGAGTGACGATGAGTTCGTCCGCGCGGTGCGTGAAGGCGTTGGCAAAGACGGACAGCAGTTGTATCCGGCAATGCCTTACGATTCATTCACCAAAATGAAACGTGAAGACGTACTGGCGATCAAAGCCTATCTGATGTCGCAACCAGCAGTACATTCCGCCGGGCCGCAAACGGATTTGTCTTTCCCGTTTAACCAGCGCTGGGGCATGCGCGTGTGGAAGATGTTTAACTTCGACAAAGGCGAACTGAAAAACGATCCGTCCAAATCAGCGGACTGGAATCGCGGCGCATATCTGGTGGAAGCGCTGGAACACTGCGGCACCTGCCATACGCCGCGCACGCTGACCATGGGCATGGATACCGATAAAGCGTTTTCCGGCGGTGATTTAGGCTCGTGGGTAGCGTTTAACATCACGCCGGACAAAAACGCCGGGATCGGCAACTGGTCGCAGCAGGAACTGGTGACTTACCTGAAAACCGGTTTTGTGGCGGGCAAAGCGTCAGCTTCCGGTGCAATGTCTGAAGCCATCGAGCACAGTTTGCAACATCTGACAGACAGTGACCTGAACGCGATTGCGACCTATATCCGCTCGGTTCCGGCGATTGCTGATGACAAGCAAACCAAACCGCGCGATGCATGGGGCCAGAAAAATCAGGACGTTTATCCGCTGCGTGCTGAAGGTCAGACAATTGACCAGTCAGCCGCCGCCCTGTTTAATGCCAGCTGCGCAGCCTGTCACGGCAAAGGCGGTGAAGGCAGCGGCGAGGGATTCCATGCGTATCCGTCGCTGTTCAGTCATACCAGCACCGGTTCTTACGACAACAGAAATCAGCTTTCCGTTATCCTTAATGGCGTGCAGCGTCATATGGATAAGGGTGAAATCATGATGCCGTCGTTTGCCAGTCAGCTAAATGACGAGCAGATTGCAACACTGAGTAATTATGTCAGCACGCAATTCGGAAATCCGGCAGCGGCGACTGTCACCGCCAAAGATGTCGCAAAAATGCGTAAAGCGGCTGATCTGAACTATCCGCCGAAAATTGAAGAAGGCACACAGAAGTAATCTGCTTTCTGATAACAAACCCAGGGAGCCTTTTAAGGCTCCTTTTTTACATTCTGGGATAATGACGTTTCGTCCCGAGCGTAGCCAGTGTCAGGATCGAGCTGGCGACCACGCGGTTTTTGCCCTGCCGTTTGGCCTCATATAATGATAAATCCGCCAGTTTTAGCGACTTGCGGATAATCATTCCAGGCAAATACAATGACACGCCTAATGACACCGTCACTTTAAGTTCCCTGCCATCTTCCAGAATGATCACGCAGTTATCGACTTCCTGGCGGATGCGTTCCGCTATAGCCAGCAGCGTCGGCGGGTCATAAGCCGACGTCATGACAAGAAACTCCTCGCCGCCGTAGCGCCCGGCGAAATCTTCATTGCGTGTCAGGTGGCGTAATAAACGTCCTACTTCAATTAATACCCGATCGCCCGCCAGATGCCCGAGGGTATCATTCACCCGTTTGAAGTTATCGATATCCAGCAGAATTAAGCCGCAGGCTTCCCGCTGCGTTTGCCGCTGCGCCAGCCAGTAATCAATACTGGCCCGGTTATTAATTTGCGTCAGTTCATCAGTCGCCGCCTTGACGCGGATGGTGAAAACTTTGCTCATGTAGATTTCTTTATAATTCAGCGCGTGATAACAAAGGATCATGCAGAATGCGGCCACCAGCTGATAAAAAATCAGCGCCGTCCATGGCACCTTAATGCCATGCAATCCGGAAACCAGCGCCAGACGGAAAATACCGATCAGCACAATGGTAATGTAAAGTTCACGGTGTTTCCGCCGTTGCCAGACACGGAATAAAAACAGGGTGCAGAGGATTATTGCGATAAATAGATTATTAAGCGTGAACATACCGCTGAAGAAAAATGCCACGAAATAACTGGATAACCCACTGAGCCAGCCGCCGAAAAAAGTCACTAAAATCATCGGCAACATTTCAAAACTAAAAGAAAGGCTGTCCGTTAGCGCCAGCTGATTGCCCCGCAAATAGAGCGACGTGATGCCCGCCACCAGGCCGAAGGCCAGGCGTTTCCAGTACGACCCTTTGAAGGTAAAAGGCTCACTGCGGCTGAGGACAAAAAAGCTGACCGAAAGCGTGGCGTACGTGACACAAATATCCGCATACAGGCTGGTCAGCGAAAATATATCCGGCATAATTAAATGCGTCCTCTCACGCTATTACCTGTCGATTCACGGGTATTAACATAAATATAGATGATGAATGCCTTCATCGTATTCGTATGTGAAATTACTGGCGGCACATCACATTGCCACCCGTTACAATAAAATGAAGACTACGCAGGAAAGTGTTATCGAGTCTTGATTTATATCTACGTAACCCGAGTCAGACCGGCGTAGGCTATGACTTTTCCGGTGACGGAATACCGGGTTATTATCAATTCTTCTCCCCAGGTGGTTTACGCCCTATGAATATCTCAGGAAGTCGCCGCATCAGACTTTTCAGTGCTCTGACCGACGCCTGTTTTCGTGAAAAATATACCTTTCAACGTTTACTCAAAGACGCCATTGCGGGCGTAACTGTCGGGATTATCGCTATCCCACTTGCGATGGCGCTGGCCATTGGCAGTGGCGTTCCGCCGCAATATGGGCTTTATACCTCAGCAGTAGCCGGGATAATTATCGCTATTTTCGGCGGCTCTCGTTTTAGCGTATCAGGCCCGACCGCGGCATTCGTGGTGATCCTCTATCCGGTTTCGCAGCAATTCGGCTTATCCGGGCTGTTGCTGGCGACACTGATGTCAGGCTTTATGCTGCTGCTGATGGGGCTGGCGCGTTTTGGCAGGCTGATTGAATATATCCCGTTGCCCGTCACGCTCGGCTTTACCTCCGGCATTGCGATTACCATCGGGACGATGCAGTTCAAGGATTTCTTTGGTCTGACGATGGCGACGGTGCCTGAACATTATCTGAGTAAAGTGGCCGCGCTGGTGATGGCATTGCCGACGCTGGATATGGGGGATGCGGCGATTGGCATTGTGACGCTCGGGGTCTTAATCCTCTGGCCGAAACTGGGATTGCGCGTTCCCGGCCATCTTCCGGCGCTGCTGGCAGGTTGCGCGGTAATGGCGATTTTCATGCAGGCCGGACATCCGGTTGCGACTATCGGTTCCCGCTTTCATTTCCTGTTACCGGATGGCTCGCAAGGTAACGGCATCCCGCCTATCTTGCCGCAATTCGCCCTGCCGTGGACTCAACCCGATGGCAGCGGACTGAGCTGGTCTCTGGTGCAGGCGCTGCTGCCCGCTGCGTTCTCCATGGCAATGCTCGGCGCAATTGAATCGCTACTGTGCGCCGTGGTTCTCGATGGGATGACCGGCAAGAAACACCATTCGGACAATGAGCTGATCGGTCAGGGTATTGGCAATATGGTCAGCCCGTTCTTTGGCGGCATTACGGCGACGGCGGCCATTGCCCGATCCGCCGCTAACGTTCGTGCCGGTGCGACATCGCCGGTGTCTGCGGTGATCCACTCGTTGCTGGTGATCCTCGCCCTGCTTATTCTCGCGCCGCTGCTTTCATGGTTACCGCTGGCGGCGATGGCCGCGCTGCTGCTGATGGTGGCGTGGAATATGAGCGAGGCGCATAAAGTGGTGGATATCCTGCGCCGCGCACCGAAAGACGACATTCTGGTGATGCTGACCTGCATGAGCCTGACGGTGCTGTTTGATATGGTGATTGCCATTACTGCCGGTATCGTGATGGCGTCTTTACTGTTTATGCGTCGGATAGCGAAACTGACGCGGCTGACGGAAGTCCCTGGCGAAGCGGCGGAAAATACGCTGGTACTGCGTGTTAACGGTCCGCTGTTCTTCGCTGCGGCTGAGCGCCTGTTCAGTGAATTACAGGCACGCAGTTCCGGTAAGCAAGTGATTGTCTTGCTGTGGGATCGTGTGGCTGTTCTCGATGCCGGTGGTGTTAACGCGTTGCAGCACTATATCGACGGCTTACCGGAAGGTACCGAACTGCGGCTTGCCGAAATCCCCTTCCAGCCCCTGAAAACTATGGCCCGTGCCAGAATGCATCCGGTTGAAGGAAAACTCAGTTTCTATAGTTCTCTGCAGGATGCCCTTCACAATCACCACTAAACGAAAAGGCGACCCGAAGGTCGCCTTTGTTTTATCTGGCTGAGACAGATTATTTGCTGGTATCGAGTGCCGGGAAGCTTTTCACCAGATCGTCGATAGCTTTCATTTGCACCAGGAACGGCTCCAGTTTGTCCAGCGGCAATGCAGAAGGACCGTCGCATTTCGCGTGTTCCGGATCTTCGTGCGCTTCGATGAACAGGCCTGCAATACCGACCGCCATGCCCGCGCGTGCCAGTTCTGCTACCTGAGCACGACGACCGCCGGATGCTGCGCCAAACGGGTCACGTGTTTGCAGTGCGTGAGTCACGTCGAAGATGACCGGATGACCGCCAGTGGCGTTGATCATTACGTTCATACCCAGCATGTCGACAACCAGATTGTCGTAACCAAAGTTGCTGCCACGATCGCACAGGATAACCTGATCGTTGCCGCCCTCTTTGAATTTATCAACAATGTTACCCATCTGACCCGGGCTGACGAATTGTGGTTTTTTGACGTTAATGACAGCGCCGGTTTTCGCCATGGCTTCAACCAGATCAGTCTGACGCGCCAGGAACGCTGGCAGCTGGATCACGTCAACCACTTCAGAAACAGGCTGTGCCTGCCAGGATTCATGAACGTCAGTAATGATTTTTACACCGAAAGCTTTTTTCAGTTCCTGGAAGATTTTCATGCCTTCATCCAGGCCCGGACCGCGGTAAGAATGAATAGATGAGCGGTTGGCTTTATCGAAAGACGCTTTGAACACGTAAGGAATACCGAGTTTCTGGGTCACGGTGACGTAATGTTCACAGACGCGCATCGCCATATCGCGAGATTCCAGTACGTTCATCCCGCCGAACAACACAAACGGCAGATCGTTGGCGACTTTGATGTCCTGAATGCTAACCACTTTATGTTTCATACTTTGGCCTTTTAGTAAAAAATCCTTCATCTGAATCTGCCACAACTGGCTGTTTTATCAACATTTATCAGATGGAACGAGAGGTAATTATAAATTAATGCAGTGTCACTTGCTTGTGCTCAATCGAGTGGATCTGCACTTTAATCACTTCTGAAATCGGGTCTTCCGGGCACTGTTCAACGAAATAGTTAAGATCGTTGATCGCCACATGATCACATTCCAGCTGGGCGTATATCAGCCCGCGGTCACGGATTTCATACGGGTCTTCCGGGTCGAACTGTAATACGGTTTCACTGGCACGAAGAGCCAGTTCAAACTGTTTTTCTTCCATCAGTGCGGCTTTAAGCGTGTCGAGCATTTTACGCACGATAAGCGTGTTTTCCGCTTCATCGAGATCATCATCTTCGATTTCCGCCGTCACGCCCAGATTGCCTTTCAGCCACACATTGAGCATGTGTTCATTGAGCGTGTCGCCGTTGATAGGATTGAGCAGCCACATTTCTTCATCGAGCCAGTCGGCACGCATGATAAGTTGTGTCGGGAAAATAACCGGCATTAGCGGCAGATCAAGCTCATGCGCGATATGCAAGAAAATCACCCCCAGCGAAACCGGGGTTCCCTGGCGTGATGACAATACTTTGTCTATCCAGATGGCGTCAGACAGGCGATAAACGCCCCCCGCGCCACCAAAACCCCAGGTACGGTAAAACAGTTCAATCAACACTTCGAGCTGCTGATCCTGATCAAGATCCGCAGGAACGACGCTGCGCGCTTCATCAACCAGCAATTGCAACTGATGGCGAACTTCGTCCGGATTAAAATCAAAACGCACGGATTCTGTTACTTTGATCACCCCGGCACTGAGCCGGGCGGTGTTAAATTCAAAATCAGCAAGGGTACTCATAGTTATCCCATTAGCAGCGGTATTTTCGTCAGCGCCAGTTTAAGAATCACATACAGGCAAGCAAGCGCCAGGATAAAGGCCAGCCAGCGGGTTTTCTGACTCACTGGTCGCTTGCTCAGGGCTACAAAACCCAACGCAATATAGATAATAACGCCAAAAATCTTTTCGGTCAGCCAGGTTCCCTGTGGGCTGAACGGATAAAAGTGTGTGATGAAGATAAGCGAAATACCACTTAATAGCAGTAAAGTATCCACAATATGTGGAACAACCTTCACCCAGCGTTTCTGCATCATAGCAGAACCCGCCCATTTCCAAAAAAATCGCAGGACAAACAGAGTAATGCTCAGCGTGATTGTCAGCAAATGCAGATTTTTAATCCAGACATACGACGCCATTGTCTGTTTCCTTTCTGTCAGTTGTTCTTAAAGAGTGATGTTCTTAGAAATTGATGATGCATCGTTATGGCTGCCATTGTCCGAGGCTGACACGATCATTCCCGCCATAATCTTTGATGGTCATCACCTGCTGATAGCCGGCATCCTGGAAAAGTCTTTGTACATCCGCCGCCTGTTGCCAGCCATGTTCAAGCAATAACCAGCCGCCTTTCTGAAGATACGCGGGTGCAGCGGCAATAATATGTGCGAGATCAGCCAGACCGGCATTATCTGCCACCAGTGCGCTCGCGGGCTCAAAACGCACATCTCCCCGAAACAGATGCGAGTCTGTGGCATCAATATAAGGGGGATTACTGGCAATCAGCGCAAAACGTTCTCCGGCAACCGGCGTAAACCAGCTGCCCTGCAAAAACTGCGCATTCAGGATACTTAGCTTCTGTGCATTGTGTTGCGCCAGGCTGACAGCATCGGGTTGCAGATCAATCCCGGTGACCTGGCAGTCAGGCCGTTCACTGGCTAAAGCCAGCGCGATGGCACCGGTGCCGGTTCCTAAATCGAGAATACTGACAGGTTCAGACGGCAGACGTTCCAGCGCCTGTTCGACCAGACATTCGGTATCAGGACGAGGAATTAATGTGGCAGGAGAAACAGAGAGAGGCAGCGACCAGAATTCGCGTTCTCCGGTCAGATACGCAACCGGCTCACCCTGCTCACGTCGCGCCAGCAGGGTTTTGAGCTGTTGAAGCTGTTCAGCGGAAAGTTGTGTTTCACCAAAAGCCATGATGAAAGTTCTTGCCCGGCCAGTCACAAAGCCGAGCAGGATTTCCGCATCACGTTTCGGGCTTTCACCCGCAGCCAGACGACCGGTGGCGTCACGCAGCCAGGACTGAAAATCCATCAATCCTGCTCTGAAAGTGCGGCGAGCTGATCGGCCTGATACTCCTGCACGATCGGCTGGATAAGACTGTCCAGTTTACCTTCCATCACTTCATCCAGACGATAAATAGTCAGGTTGATACGGTGATCGGTAACGCGACCCTGCGGGAAATTGTAGGTGCGGTTACGGTCTGAACGATCGCCGCTGCCGAGGAGGTTACGGCGCGTTGAAGACTCTTCAGCCTGACGTTTCGCCATTTCAGCAGCACGGATACGCGCCCCCAACACTGACATCGCTTTGGCTTTGTTTTTGTGCTGAGAACGTTCGTCCTGACATTCCACCACGATACCGGTGGGAATGTGCGTAATACGGATAGCCGAATCGGTGGTATTAACGTGCTGACCGCCCGCGCCCGATGAACGGAACGTATCGATACGCAAATCACCGGCGTTGATTTCTGGCAGTTCGGCTTCAGGAATTTCTGGCAACACCGCCACGGTACAGGCGGAGGTATGAATACGCCCCTGAGATTCGGTTTCCGGTACACGCTGAACGCGATGACCACCTGACTCAAATTTGAACTGGCCGTAAGCACCTTCGCCACTGATTTTGGCGATCACTTCTTTATAACCGCCGTGCTCACCTTCACTGGCGCTCACGATCTCTACACGCCAGCGACGCATTTCGGCGTAGCGGCTGTACATACGGAATAAGTCACCGGCGAAAATAGCCGCCTCATCACCGCCGGTTCCCGCACGAATTTCCAGGAAACAACCGCGTTCATCGTCCGGATCTTTTGGCAGTAACAGAAGCTGTAATTTTTCTTCGAGTTCTTCGATATTGGCTTTGCACTCTTTGATTTCATCCTGCGCCATTTCGCGCATTTCTTTATCATTAAGAGCAGGATCGTTGAGCATCATCTCAGCGGTTTCTAAATCTTCCTGTGCCTGACGCCAGGCCAGAAAACATTCAGAAACAGCCGTTAACTGTGAATATTCGCGGGAAAGACTGCGGAATTTATCCTGATCGGCAATGACGCTGGCATCGCCAAGCATCGCCTGCACTTCTTCGTGGCGCTCTTGTAACGCTTCCAGTTTGGCAACAATAGAAGGCTTCATGCGTGGTGTTTAACCCTGTGAGAAAAGGAGAACTATTGCTGACCCAGCCCGAGGCTGTCGCGTAAAATTTGCAAACGCTCCACATCACCGTCGCTGGCTGCCTGTTGCAGAGAACGGGTTGGCGCGTGAATAAGGCGGTTTGTCAATTTATGGGCTAATTCATGGATCACCGCTTCGACGTCAGCGCCCTGCGCAATGGCGGCGAGAGCTTTTGCTTGTGCGTCGGCGCGAATAATATCAGCACGTGAGCGATAATCACGAATAATTTCAACGGCTCCCTGCGAACGCAGCCAGGCCATGAAGTTTGAACTCTCCTGCTCCACGATAGTTTCAGCCTGAATGGCCGCCGCTTTGCGTTGTGCAAGATTGTTTTGAATAATGCTGTGCAGGTCATCGACGCTGTACAGATAGACGTTCGCCAGTTTGCCGACTTCCGGTTCGATATCACGCGGAACGGCGATATCCACCATCAGCATTGGCTGGTTACGGCGGGCTTTTAATGCACGCTCGACCATACCTTTACCGATAATCGGCAACGGACTGGCGGTGGAACTGATTATGATGTCGGCTTCAGCGAGGCGGGAATCGATATCCTGCAGGCTGATCACTTCCGCGTCCACTTCCGTCGCCAGCGACTGCGCACGTTCGCGCGTACGGTTGGCAATCATCATGTGACGCACATTATGCTGATGAAGATGACGCGCAACCAGTTCGATGGTTTCACCCGCACCGACCAGCAACACATTAACATCTGAAAGGGATTCGAAAATCTGACGAGCCAGCGTACAGGCAGCAAACGCCACAGAAACGGCGCTGGCACCGATATCCGTTTCAGTACGGACACGCTTGGCCACCGAGAAGGATTTCTGGAACAGACGTTCCAGCTCACCGGAAACGGCCTGACCGTTTTGCGATTCGGCGAAGGCTTTCTTAACCTGCCCGAGAATTTGCGGCTCACCGAGAACCAGCGAATCCAATCCGCTGGCGACGCGCATCAGATGGCTGACGGCTTCATTATCATGATGCCAGTAAAGGCTTTTGCGGACTTCATCTTCACTCAGATGATGGTAATCGCATAACCACTTAACCAGCTGTTCCTGCAGATTTTCCTGCTGCTCAACGCTGAGATACAACTCAGTGCGGTTACAGGTAGACAACACGACTCCGCCCTGCACCAGCGGTTGCTGGAGCAGACTGGAAAGCGCCTGATCGAGAGTCTCGGGTGAAAATGTTACCCGTTCACGCAGAGACACCGGGGCTGTTTTGTGGTTGATACCTAATGCAAGCAGGGTCATATCGGGAGCGGTTATCGGCTTATACTTTATAATAGTATGGGTTTACGTCTGCTGCGCATTCTACAAGATGCGCGAGATCAATAAAAGGCGAACAGCACCTTCGGTTAAATCCTTTTACACATCAGCATTGTCCCAAAACGAATTGATCGCCGATCATCTGCGCAGGGTTGAGATCATCCAACGCTTCTGCTGTGCTAAACTGACGCACGCCACATTTGCCCTGGCATCCCATTTCGCCAAAGCACAAAGGATTTTATCTGTTATGCCAATGCGTAAAGCACACTTTGTCCGCCTTCTTCCTCTTGCAAGCTTAGTGCTTGCCGCCTGTTCGATTAACGCGCCGAAAGGCCCGGCGACCAGCCCGACTTCTCCGCAGTGGCGTGAACATGAAGCTCAGGTTAAACAGCTCGAGCATTATCAGACCCGCGGTTCTTTCGCTTATCTTTCCGATAAACAGAAAGTCTATGCCCGCTTCTTCTGGCAACAATATTCCCCGGACAGCTACCGTTTATTGCTGACCAATCCGCTGGGCAGCACCGAAATGGAGCTTAAAGTGCAAAGTGGTATTGCGCAGCTGACCAATAATGAAGGCAAACACTACACCAGTGATAATCCAGATGACATGATCCAGAAGCTGACCGGCATGTCGATCCCGCTGGCTAATCTGCGTCTTTGGATGCTTGGCCTGCCAGGTGATGGCACCGATTTCACGCTCGACAGCCAGTACCGTCTGTCTCAGGTTAAATTTACGCAGAACGGCAAAGCGGGCACTGTGGTCTATCAGAGCTATGACGATGACGCCAAACCTTCCCTGCCGCAGCGTCTGGAAATGACTCAGGGCGAACAGCGTATCAAACTGAAAATGGATAACTGGACGCTAAACTGAGATGACGCAGCAATTGTGGCCTTCTCCGGCTAAACTCAATTTGTTCCTTTATATCACCGGGCAGCGTCCGAATGGCTACCATGATTTGCAGACACTGTTTCAGTTTGTCGATTACGGTGACAGCCTGAGTTTTAACGTTCGTGACGACGGCGACATCGTCCTGACCACCCCGGTTGAGGGTGTGGCTGCCGAAGATAATCTGGTGGTGCGCGCCGCGCGTTTATTGCAGCAGCATGCGGGCACGCCTCAGGGAGCCGATATTGCGCTGCAAAAACGTATTCCGATGGGCGGCGGTCTGGGCGGCGGTTCTTCTAACGCTGCGACCGTGCTGGTGGCGCTGAATACGATCTGGAATTGCGGGCTTTCCGATACTGAACTGGCGCAACTGGGTGTAACGCTGGGTGCGGATGTGCCGGTGTTTGTGATGGGGCATGCAGCTTTTGCCGAAGGCATCGGCGAGATTTTACAGCCGGTCGAACCGGCGGAAAAATGGTATCTGATTGCACATCCGGGCGTCAGTATTCCAACGCCGGTGATTTTCGGCGATCCCGAGCTGACCAGAAATACACCAAAACGCCCTGTTAATGTGCTTTTGGACACGCCTTACGCAAATGATTGCGAACCGATTGCGAGAAAACGTTTTTACGAGGTTGAACAGCTACTTTCTTGGCTGTTAGAATACGCGCCGTCGCGACTGACCGGGACAGGTGCTTGTGTGTTTGCAGAATTCGACACTGAGTTTGCCGCCCGTCAGGTTTTGGACAAAATGCCATCGTGGAGTCGGGGTTTTGTCGCGCAAGGTGTTAATATTTCGCCGTTGCACCGTTTTCGCGAAGTCTGGTTGAGAACTGCGGGCAAAGCGTAGAGAGTCACAGCAGTTTTGTGTCTGTTCTTTGCCAGCCAATTATTCAACAGATTTAAGTAGTAAGATTTAGAAGTATCGTGAGCATAATGCTTTGGTACCGCTCACCGCCCGGTGGTACCAAAAGCCAATGTCTTCCCTGGACGCAAGCCTGAGGTTCTTCTCGTGCCTGATATGAAGCTTTTTGCTGGTAACGCCACCCCGGAACTAGCACAACGTATTGCCAACCGTTTATACACCAGCCTTGGTGACGCCGCCGTCAGTCGTTTCAGCGACGGTGAAGTAAGCGTGCAAATTAACGAAAATGTACGTGGCGGAGATATTTTCATTATCCAGTCCACCTGCGCGCCTACTAACGATAACCTGATGGAACTGGTCGTCATGGTTGATGCCTTACGCCGCGCCTCCGCTGGTCGTATCACAGCCGTTATTCCTTACTTCGGCTATGCACGTCAGGATCGCCGGGTGCGTTCTGCCCGAGTGCCAATCACCGCTAAAGTTGTTGCTGACTTCCTGTCGAGCGTTGGCGTTGACCGTGTTCTGACTGTAGACCTGCATGCAGAGCAGATTCAGGGCTTCTTCGATGTACCTGTAGACAACGTGTTCGGCAGCCCTATTCTGCTCGAAGACATGCTGCAACAAAACCTGGAAAACCCGATTGTGGTTTCTCCGGATATCGGTGGTGTTGTTCGTGCCCGTGCTGTGGCAAAACTGCTGAACGATACCGACATGGCTATCATTGATAAACGTCGTCCACGCGCAAACGTTTCTCAGGTGATGCACATTATCGGTGACGTAGCTGGCCGTGACTGCGTACTGGTCGATGATATGATCGACACCGGTGGTACGCTGTGTAAAGCCGCTGAAGCACTGAAAGAACGCGGTGCTAAACGCGTATTCGCTTACGCTACCCACCCGATTTTCTCCGGCAATGCAGTGGAAAACATCAAGAACTCCGTCATCGACGAAGTGATTGTGTGCGACACCATTCCACTGTCCGCAGAAATCCGCGCACTGAAAAAAGTGCGTACCCTGACCCTGTCAGGCATGCTGGCTGAGGCTATCCGCCGCATCAGCAACGAAGAATCCATTTCTGCGATGTTCGAGCATTAATCATTACGCCCCTGTTTCAGGGGCGTTTTGTTTTGCCTGAATGCGTTTTGCCATGAACAGAAATGCAAAAACCGTTATCGCGTGAGCGACAACGGTTTTTTATTCTTTATAAAATATTGTTTATAAAACGTTGTTTATAAAACTTTTTTAACTTTGTTTAGGAGACTCAGGAATGGCGATGTGATTTGCTGTTCGCGCAGCGGGAATCAAAGTGGCGAACCCACCAGTAACGGTCTGCGACACGTTCATGCCCGCCGACTCTCGCTCCTGCCACCCATAAAATGGCACCTACGAAAATACTGCCGATTGCGCCATGGGCCAGGAATTGCGGCAACCCGAGTTCAGGCATCTGGTTCAAAATCGAATAACCAACACCACCGACCATTGTGAGTAAACCGAGTCCCATCAGGCCATTGCCGATCATTCGTGCGGTTTTACGTTTCATAAGTCACCTCCAGTTGTCGATAGTCTTAGCATCATTGCTGTCTTGTCTTTTCCTGCCTTTAACTATAGACGTCCCATCCGGTTCACTTTGCGGCAGCGATCACAGAGAGAGAACATTGAACGACAAATCTTTACGTTTTCCAGACATATAGGTTCGAAAGTTAATAGTCAGCACAATGAACTATTCAATATTTTTCGTAACTGGCACGAATTATTCTTTGTGATGTTTGGCACAGTGAAACGCGACAGGTAAACTAGCCCGCTAAACCTCACCGGATAAAGAAGCGAAAATCGTGAGCAGCATTAAATTGATCGTTGGACTGGCCAATCCCGGCGCAGAATACGCCCAGACCCGCCATAACGCAGGCGCCTGGTATGTTGATCTTCTCGCCCGTCAGCACAACCAACAGCTGAAAGAAGAAAGTAAGTTTTTTGGTTACACTGCGCGTCTGTCGCTGGCCGGTCAGGACGTCCGTCTGCTGGTGCCGACCACCTTTATGAACCTCAGCGGCAAAGCGGTTCTGGCGATGGCGCAGTTCTACCGCATCGAGCCGGACGAGATTCTGGTCGCGCATGATGAGCTGGATATCCCTCCGGGCATGGCGAAAATCAAACTTGGCGGCGGTAACGGCGGTCACAACGGTCTGAAAGATATTCAGAGCAAATTCGGTAACAACCCGAATTTCTACCGTTTGCGTATCGGAATCGGCCATCCGGGCGATAAAAGCAAAGTAGTGGGATTTGTGCTGGGCAAGCCTCCAGCCAGTGAACAGAAGCTGATCGATGATGCGATTGATGAGTCATTGCGCTGCACTGAATTGCTGATGAAGGAAGGTCTTGAAAAAACCATGCGTCGTCTGCACACCTTCAAAGCAGAGCTTTAACGCGCGTTTCCGGCAAGCAAGATGACCAGCGGGCGCAACTTTTGCGCCCGTTTTCTTTATATGAACAGAAGAACAAAATCCAGACGTTCAGAGCGGCTCGTCGAAACGCAGTAAACGTCCGGCGTTACCCAGCACCAGCAACGTGCTGAGATTATGCAGCAATGCGGCGATCAGTACGCCCGCCACGCCGAGCAATCCCATTGCAGCAGCAGCCATCACCACCAGCGTCCAGCCCAGTCCGATGAATACGTTGATTTTCAGCGTCCGGCGGCACGCACGGCTCAGGCGCACACACGTGCCGAGACGACGTAAATCGCTGCCGATCAGCACCACATCGGCAGAGGCCAGCGCGATATCACTGCCACCTGCGCCCATCGCAATCCCCACCACGCCAGCCTTCAGCGCCAGAGAATCATTGATGCCGTCACCGACCACCATCGGACGGTAGCCCTGGGCAATTTCAGCGGAGACCTGATGCAGTTTATCTTCCGGTAAAGCCTGAGCGATCACATCACTGATGCCCAGTTCACCGGCAATACGATGCGCCACACTGGCGCGATCGCCGGTCAGTAAAAGCTGTCGTTGCAGCCCCAACTGACGCAGTTCGGCTAACGCAGTCTGCGCTTCAGGCCGTAAAGAATCTGCCAGCAGCAACCAGCCAAGAAAACGCCCGTTCAGCGCCAGACCGACCAGCGGCCCGTCATGCTCAGGGACATCACTCACTGCGACGTTGTTCTGACTGAAAAACGCCGGACGACCCAGCAATGCCTCGCCCTGCGCAGTTTGCGCCCGCACGCCCATGCCCTGCTGTTCTGAAAAAGCTTCCAGTGGTAAATATTGTTCGCGAGGAAATAACTTCGCCAGCGCGCGGCTGACCGGATGGCTGCTGGCCGCGCCGAGACTGGCCGCCAGAACAAGCACCGTATCCGGGGATTCGTTTTCCTCCAGCACCGTTTGTTGCAGATGCAGTTCGCCGTGCGTCAGCGTGCCGGTTTTATCCACCACAATGGCGTTGAGATCGGCCAATTCTTCCAGAAAAGCAGAGCTGCGGATCAGGATCCCGTGACGCGCCGCGACAGCAATACCGGCAATTGCAGTGGCGGGTGCGGAAAGCACCAGCGCACATGGACAGGCCGCCACCAGCACCGCCAGCATGGCGTGGGCATCGCGCGTGATGAACCAGGTCGCCGCCGCGATCAGCAAAATCAGCACCAGATATTGCCCGGCATAACGCTCGAGCAGACGGGTGATCGGCGGTTTGGCATGTTCAGCTTTTTGCATCAGCGCAATCACTTTACCCAGCGTGGCATCCGCGCCGGTTCGCGTGACTTCAACAGACAGCAATCCGTCGAGATTAATGGCACCACCAAAAACATCGTCTCCTGCACGGGCTTCCTGTGGCACGGATTCGCCAGTGATAGGCGCAGTATCCAGACTGGCACTGCCGGAGATGACACGCCCGTCGGCGGGCAACCGGTCGCCAGCGCGGACTTCAACCCGGTCGCCGGTTCGTAGCTCATGGTTGTCGATCTCTTCAATCTCACCATCGGGCAAAATCCGCCGTGCGCGGCTGCGGGTCAGACGGCTGAGCGCATCAATGGCTTCCTGCGAACCGATCACACTGCGCTCTTCCAGAATATGACCAAAAATCATAATGCCCGGCAGCAATGCGGCGGTCATCAGGTCGCCGGTCGCCCACGCGCCGAGCATCGCCAGCGCAATCAGCTGATCGGTAACGCCGTGCAAACTCGGGCTGCGCAAGCTGTAAATCGCCGAACGCAATACCGGCACCGCCACCAGCAAAGACGCCACGCCGAACAGAATCTGCCCGACATCGCTTTGCTGCGGGGACAGCCACTGCCAGATCCAGCCGCACAGGAGCAAACCGAACGCGGTCATCGCCAGAAGCAGCTGCACCGCCATACTCCGCTGTTCATGACGCGTCAGCAGCACGCTTTTCGCTGCCGGTTCTTCAGAAGTAAAAGAAGTCACAGGGCAAATACCTCAGGGTTGAGAGGATGGACGGTCTGGCCCCGGCAGGATCAGATGCGCGTCGTCATGGGGGTCAACCGCCGTCACGCTGCCGGCATGAGCCAGGATCGCAGGCATCCACTCGCGCCACAAACGCCACAACAATTCAGGAGAATGATCGTTTGCCAGTTGCACAATCGTCGCGGTATCGGTGGAAGCCCGTGCAATCTGTTCACTGGCTTTGGCCTGTGAAACCTGTAAGGCGCGATCTGCCGACTGAACAGCGTCCTGATGCACGCGGGCCGCCTCATTAGTGGCGCTGGCGATATTTTGCTCCGCCTGCTGACTGGCAGTCAGAACGGCATTAAATGCATCAACCGCCGCGGGCGGCAAAGAAGACTGCACGTCAACGCGCATGACTTCGATACCGGTGCTGCTGCCCGCCGTATTCAGCGCGGCGAGTTGCTGATTAATACCCTGACGCAAATCACCGCGCAGCCGCTCGCGTCGTTCGGCGATATTGCTACTGTTACCCACCATTTCTGGTCGTGCGACCAGAATCGTATCAAGGTCGCGTGAAGCACAAATCGCCACCGCAGCGTGTTCGGTTAAGCGATCCAGCGCCGGTAATACGTGCCCGCCCTGTAACACAAACGCCACCGGATCGGTGATGACGTAATACACCTGCACATCCAGCTGGACCACGCCGGAATCACCGGTCAGCAAATATCCTGCACCAGCAACCGCGTCACTTTTCTCGCCGCCGGTGTTGGTCCACGCAGGCACAATGTCTTTTCTCAGCAAGGCTGTAACATGGTGTTCGATCACCCTGTCGGCGGCGGGTAATATTTCCACCTGCTCCAGCGGTTCGGGCCACGCCAGCAGCAGACCGGCACCTGCCGTGCGTGATACGGCTCCGAAGCGCATCACCACCGCGCGTTTGTCCGGCTCAATCTGGCGGACATTGGAGAACAGCCAGCTGGCGGCGGCAATCAGCGTTATGGCAAACAAGGCCAGATACGCCATCCTTCCCGCCTGAAACCAGGCATTGCCCTGAAAACGGGCCAGCGGATTCATGGATGTGGCTCGTTATTGGCGGCGGGTAAAACCGGCGGGCCTTCGACCAGCTGTCTGAACGGTGCGGCATCGGTACGCAATACAAGCTGCGTGCCGGGCGTGATCACGCTGTTGAGCGTATCGAGCGAGCGCAGCAAATCGTACAACGGGGGATTACCGGCCCACGCTTTGGCGTAAATCGCCGCACTTTGTACCTGCGCCTGCGCTTCAATATTGGCGGCGTTAACCGACGCATCGGCCTTTATTACGCGGGCATCGCGCTCGGCGGAAGACCGGATTTCGGCCGCCTGACGTTTGCCTTCAGCAGAGCGCTGGGTGGCGATAGTTTCGCGTTCAGCACGCATACGATCTACGGTTGCATCCAGTGTCACGGAAGGCAGCGTCAGGCGCTCAACGCCAACCTGCACCAGTTCGATGCCGTAGCTGTCGAGTAACTGGCGGGCAATCTGGTCATGCAAATGCTGTTCAAAACCGGAAAGACGAATTTTGCTGGCGTCGGTATTCACCAGATCAGCCAGCGCAAAACCGCTGGTGGTGGTTTCCAGCGCCGAGCCGATAAACGTGCGTATCTGCGCGGCAGCCATATCCGGCTGGTTTTGTACCGCACGGATAAAACGCTGCACATGCTGGGGATCGTTTTTCACCTGCCAGACGGTATACGCCTGCACGATGATCCGCAGGCCGTCGCGCGTGCCGACATCCTGCAAACCGCTCGACGTGGTACGAATGCGTAAATCTACCGGAATGGCGGTTTCCAGCGGCACCGGCAGATGCCATGCCAGCCCGGGATTCAGCAGCACGCGCACCGGCTCACCAAATCGGGTGATCACCATCGCTTCGCCGGAACGCACCTGTACCAGACAGGCCGACGCGGCAATCAGCGCCACCAGCACGATGGCAACCGATGCGCGCCGCCAGAATTTCGGCGCAGCGGATCCTGAATGCGCGTGGTGATGATGGTGATGTCCGCCACCGTGATGATGCCCGTGTTGGGCGCCGTGGTCATGGTCGTGCGACTGAGTATGTTGGGCATCACTCACCGGGTAGTCTCCGCTTTAACAGAATGCGCCGCTTTATCCGCACCGGGCGTAAATGGCAGGGTGAAATTTCTCAGATCCAGAACCGGCGGCGTTTCGCCACCAATACGGCTGTCGACAATCAAAACTTTAGGATGTTGTTGCATCGCCAGCGTCAGCTGGCTGAAATAACGCTCATTCAGGAACGACTGCCCGCCAGCCTGATACGCCTGATTTTCCGCGTTAAACCGCAAGGCCATCACCTGCGCCTGATCGAGATTTTCATGACTTTGTGCCGTGGCAGCATCCAGCGCCAGACGGGAAAATTGCTGCGCGGCATTCAGCTGCTGCGCGGCCTGTCCTTTCTCACCGGCAATCGCACTTTGTGCCAGGATCTGCGCCGCCTGTACGCCATGATAAGCATCCGCTGCGCCCGCTGGCGGATGGATGGATTCAATCACCGTCGCCAGCAGCTCCACACCGCTGTGGAGATTATCCAGCTGGCGTTGCACTTTTTGCCCGATATCGGCGGCAAGGCGGGTCTGTTCGCTGCCCAGCAGATTGTCAAGCGTGCGGGAGGAGAAATCATGCACCAGCACCTGATTGGCGATACTGCGGATCAGCACCGGCATATTTTCGGTGTGATACAAACTCGCCATTGCTGCGTCATCGTTCATGCCGATGCGGTACACAAACCGCACGTCCATATCCATGATTTGAAAGCTCTGCCGGTCATTGCCCGCGCTGGCGATAATTTGTGATTTGTCGCTGCTGTGGCTGGAATCCCATAACCGGTTGGCGCTTTCCGGGGCGGGGCCTTCGGCGGTATCGGCAACCTCGACCGGCGAAGCCGTCGCCGGTTCTTCCGCGCCGGTGGTGAGTTCATGCACTTCGCCGTTGTCGACCATTAGCGTATGCCCGAAAGGCCACGGCAGACCGAGATGCAAACCGGGTTGCCTGACCGCGACCGGTTTCCCGAAAGATTCATAAATCCCCCGCTGCGTCAGCGGGACTTCACTGACGCCGGTCAGCAGCCAGCCCGTCAGCAGTAAGAATGCGGCCAGCGGCAACATCACACGGCGGATAAAATGGAATGCCCAGATCTGGCGCAGATCGATGCCGAAATGCTGATGCAACTCGTTCTGCACATACTGCAGCGGACGCGGCGGCCAGCAAATTTGTGCCGCCAGCAGACTGCCCGCGATAAACTCCGGCTCTTTGTCCTCACGCGACGGCGAAAACAGCGCCATCAGCGCGCGCAGGAAAAGTTCCAGCGCCACCAGCGCTGGTAATATTCCCGTGAGCATCAGCAAATGCGCGGGCCAGAACGCCGTGCCACGTGCAAACATCACGCCGGCGGCACTCAGTAGCAAAACGCCAATCAGCATGCGCATCAGCGGTGCCAGTCTTGCGGCTTCCGGCCATTCCTGCGGATTTTTTAACGTCCAGTGACGTTCAAGTACCAGCACCGCAAAGGCGCAAAGAAGGAAGAATGATCCGGCAAAATACCCCGCATCCCCTGCTTCGTTAGCAGGTAAAGGCAGTTGCCACAAAAGAAAGATGAGCAGTAATGCGGCTAATGCAGGAAATGCCTGAAAGAACACGTGCGCATCGACATAACGCAACAGCGGGCGCACGCGGGCTGAAGCGGTCAGACGATGGAGAAAAGCGGAAGGTTTTTCCGGCAAAACGGGCTCAGCCGGAGATGCAAACTGATGCCCGCGCCAGCGGGTAATGCGTCGCGCACATTGCAGGGAGGCGGCGCAAACCCACAGGGCGGCCATAATATTACCGGTCACCCAAGGCCAGACTGAGTCCGGAGAAACCATATACAGCATCAGCAATATCAGATACAGCACGCAGCTGATCACCATAATGGCGTTGATAAGCCCGGTCAGCCAGCGTGTGTGGGAGGCGGCCACCTGAAAACGCAGAGGTTTACCGGCGTCATCAGCCCCGGATGCCTTGTTTGTGCTCATGTCTGCTCCGGCAGAGAAAAATAACCCGCAAAGCGGGCACGGAGCCAGCAATTACGCAGTCAGATGAGCGTAACCGTATAACATTACAGAATTTTCAGCGATATGAATTTGGCCGTTTTTTTGCCACGAATTGTAAGCATTTATCAGCAAGGCGGGACGGCCGGCAGATTGGTTTTCTGCCAGCCGTTTTTATAAGGAAAGTCAAAGGAAAGTCACATAAGAGGTGCGCCATTTTCAGGCGACACCATGATGATTTCAGAGAGTATCTTCCGCGACATAATATTGCGGATCGTCGAGTTCATGCGAGCAGAACGGTCCGGCCTTCTTAAGCAGACTTATGCAGTCATGACTCAGATGGCGCAGGCGGATACTTTTACCGGCTTCAAGATAACGCGTCGTCAGCTTATCAATCGCCTCCACCCCGCTCGAATCCATCACCCGCGTACCGGCAAAATCCAGCACCACGTTTTGCGGATCGTTTTCAGGATTAAACAGCTCGGCAAAGGTTGCGGCGGAGCCAAAGAACAGCGGCCCGTCCAGTTTATATACCGCCAGGTCGCCTTTGGTTTTGTGCTCACGAATACGGATACGCGCCTGCTGCCAGGCGAAAACCAGCGCCGAAATAATCACACCGCTGATCACCGCCACGGCCAGATCGGTGAAAATGGTAATGACGGTAACAATCAGCATCACCAGCACATCGGCTTTAGGCATACGGCGCAAGCGGCGCAACGAACTCCACTCAAAGGTGTTGTAGCAGACTACCAGCATAATCCCGGCCAGCGCTGCAACCGGCAGCAGACCGATATATCCGGAGAGACTGACCACGAACAAGATCAGCAAAATAGCGCCCACCGTACCGGAAATGCGTCCGCGACCGCCGGACGTGAAGTTAATGATCGACTGCCCGATCATTGCACAACCTGCGAAACAGCCAAACAATCCGCAAATCGTATTCCCAGCACCCTGCGCAATACTTTCGCGGTTACCGTTACCTTTCTTATTGCCCATTTCATCGAGCACTGTCATGGTCAGCAGCGACTCAATCAAACCGACCAGCGCGATGACGACCGCATACGGCAACACGACTTTCAGCATTTCAGCATTGAACGGCGCTACCGGCAGGCTGAAATGCGGCAACGCGCCGGAAATATCCGCGAGATCTCCCACACGTAAAGTCTGCAGATTAAAGCCAATCGCGACGGCGGAGACCACAATCAGCGCAGCCAGCGAAGACGGAATGATTTTGGTCAGTTTAGGGAACAGCACCACCACCAGAATCGCCAGCAGAACCAGCCCGTACATCAGCGGTCCCTGCCCGGCAATCATGTGTAACTGCGCCAGCATAATGACAATAGCCAGCCCGTTCACAAAACCGTGAACCGCAGGCAACGGCACCAGACGGATAAATTTACCGAGGCGGAAAACGCCAATCAGGATCTGAATGATCCCCGCAAAAATCGTCGCCCACAGGACGTATCCCATGCCGTGCTGCGCCGCCAGACTCATCAGCACCACCACAATAGAACCTGCCGCGCCGGAAACCATGCCCGGTTTGCCGCCGAACAGCGCGGTCACTAACCCGATAATAAACGCCGTGTGCAGACCGACAATCGGCGACAATCCGGCCACCAGCGAGAACCCGACCGCTTCCGGGATCATCGACACCGCCACCACAAATCCGGCCAGCGTTTCATTCTTCACTTCTGACAACTTCAAACCACGCGGGCTAAACATAAGACATCCGGTATATTTCCAACTCAGTTAAAAAATTGTGACAAGTATCTAAAAATGACGGAACTGAGGCAAGGTTTAATCCGCAGCCTGCACCACGTGGGATCACAAGCGGATCGAGATAAATGTCGTTTACGTGTATAATGCGGAGAATTATGGACATTACATCGTGCGGTTAGAGTTAATCGCTTGATAACTAAGCTATTAAGGTGAGAAAAACATGGGATTCAAATGCGGTATCGTGGGCCTGCCGAACGTCGGTAAATCTACTCTGTTCAATGCGCTGACCAAAGCGGGTATCGAAGCAGCAAACTTCCCGTTCTGCACCATCGAACCGAATACCGGCGTGGTGCCAATGCCTGATCCGCGTCTCGACAAGCTGGCCGAGATTGTAAAACCGCAGCGCATTCTGCCAACTACCATGGAATTCGTGGATATCGCAGGTCTGGTAAAAGGCGCATCTAAAGGTGAAGGCCTGGGTAACCAGTTTCTGACCAACATCCGTGAAACCGAAGCGATCGGCCACGTTGTACGTTGTTTCGAAAACGACAACATCATCCACGTTAACAACAAAGTGGATCCGGCTGACGACATCGATGTCATCAACACCGAACTGGCGTTATCTGACCTCGATACCTGTGAGCGCGCCATTCACCGTGTGCAGAAACGCGCTAAAGGCGGCGATAAAGATGCCAAAGCGGAACTGGCTGCGCTGGAAAAATGCCTGCCACAGCTTGAAAACGCGGGTATGCTGCGTGCGCTGGACCTGACCGAAGAAGATAAAGCGGCCATCCGTTACCTGAGCTTCCTGACGCTGAAACCAACCATGTACATCGCGAACGTCAACGAAGACGGTTTCGAAAACAACCCTTACCTCGACGTGGTGCGTAAAATCGCAGACGCAGAAGGCTCTGTGGTTGTGGCCGTCTGTGCAGCGGTTGAGTCTGATATTGCTGAGCTGGAAGATGCTGACCGCGAAGAGTTCATGGCTGAACTGGGCATTGAAGAGCCGGGCCTGAACCGCGTGATCCGCGCCGGTTACGAACTGCTGAACCTGCAAACTTACTTCACCGCTGGCGTGAAAGAAGTCCGCGCATGGACCATCCCTGTCGGTGCTACTGCGCCACAAGCTGCCGGTAAGATCCATACCGACTTCGAGAAAGGCTTCATCCGCGCACAAACCATCGCGTTCGAAGACTTCATCACCTACAAAGGTGAGCAAGGCGCGAAAGAAGCCGGCAAAATGCGTTCTGAAGGTAAAGACTACATCGTTAAAGATGGCGATGTGATGAACTTCCTGTTCAACGTGTAAACCGCACTTCAGTTTCTGCATTAACTTAAAACCCACGCATTGTCGTGGGTTTTTCTTTTTATGACTATGCTGCTGGCGCCCGCCCCCCTCTTTCATTTCGCCTCTCCCTCATTACGCGATATATTAGAGGCATTCTCATAAAATTTTCTCTTTGTAACAGGTAACATCTCAATGGCACTGATCCCAAAAAACTACCAGCGGCTGGAAAGCGGCTATCGTGAAAAAGCACTCAAAATCTACCCGTGGGTGTGCGGACGCTGTTCGCGGGAGTTTGTGTATTCAAACCTGCGTGAACTGACGGTTCACCATATCGATCACGACCATACCAATAACCCGGCAGATGGCAGTAACTGGGAGTTATTGTGTCTATATTGCCATGACCATGAGCACTCGAAATACACCGAAGCCGACCAGTACGGTTCAACGGTGGTAGCCGGTGAGGATGCACAAGATGATGTCGGCGCTGCCACCTATAATCCGTTTGCTGATTTACAGGCGATGCTGAATAAGAAGAAATAGGATCGATTTCGCTCCGCTCCTCCAGCAAAACTAAAAACCTCGGCATTAACCAAAATCCACGCGATGCCGTGGATTTTTTTATGATGTACGAGGCGATTCCCGCCAAATAAGTTAGCCAGCTTAGATTTTCCTTGCATCCCAAAACGCCATAAGCATAATCGCAAATCAAAATAATAATGATTCTCAGTCCTTTTTATATCAGGGTGACATTATGCGCGATTCAGTTACATTCACAGGGTTTAAACCGAGCCTGCTGGCACTCTTTGTCAGCGTCACTTGTATACCGGCGATGGCGGCGACCGCTCCTGCTCCGGCGACCTCTTCGACAGCAGCGTCAGGCGATACCATGACCATCGTCAGCGCGCCAGATAATGAATTCAAACCAGGCGGAAATGATCTGGTTCCGGCGTATCTCGACGGACAGGTGGCGCACGGCGGCCGTCTCGGTATGCTCGGCGAACAAAATGCGATGGATGTGCCGTTCAACGTGATGAGCTTCACCTCGAAACTGGTGCAGGATCAGCAGGCAAAAACCATCGCTGATGTAGTGCGTAATGATGCCACCGTCCAGAACGTACAGGGATACGGCAATTTTGCCGAAACCTACCGCATCCGTGGTTTTGAACTTGACGGCGATGACATGACCTATGGCGGACTGCCGGGCGTCGTTCCCCGTCAGGTCATGGATGCCTCATTAATCGACCGGGTAGAAATTTTTAAAGGTGCCAACGGATTGATGAACGGTGCAGCGACGAGCGGCGTCGGCGGCATGATCAACCTCGAACCGAAACATGCGGATGACACGCCACTGACCCGTGTCGGTATTGATTACACATCCTCTTCTCAGGTCGGCGGCACGCTGGATCTGGGACGTCGTTTTGGCGATGACAACCAGTTTGGTGTCCGTCTCAATGCCGTTAACCGCGAGGGTGAAACCGATATTGATGGCGAGAAAAAACGCACCACGGCAGCGTCACTCGGGCTTGATTATCGCGGCGATCGTCTTCGCACTTCCGTGGACATGGGCTATCAGAAGAAGACCTTCCACGACGCCCGCCTTGGCGTGAATATCAGCGGTGTAGATTTCATTCCGAAAGTGCCGTCTAACAGTCACAACTACAGTCAGGACTGGGTATACAGCAACATTGAATCTGAGTTCGGGATGGCAAAAGCGGAATACGATATCACCGATAACTGGACCGTCTATGGCGGCGTTGGCGCACAGCATTCGCGGGAAACCGGCGACTACGCGTCCCCTGCGCTGAAAGATGAAGACGGAACGGCGACGATTGGCCGTCTGGACACTAACCGCATCATCAACAACTTCAGCGGTATGGCAGGCATTCGTGGCAATTTCGATACCGCATTTATCACTCACAAAGTTAACTTCGGTTATTCCGCGCTGACGTCACGCAATAACACCGCCTGGCGTATGGCCTACGGTGCCAATGCAGAAAACACCAATATTTATGACACCCCGAATGTCCCGAACCCGACACCTAATCTGTCAGGCGGCAATTACAACGATCCGCTGACGACCGGACGTAACCGCACTCAGGGCTATTTACTCAGCGATACGATGGGTGTGCTCGATGACACCGTATTGTTCACCGTCGGTGCCCGTCATCAGAAAGTGGTTGTGCGTAACTACAGCAATGCCACCGGCGCAGAAGACGTTTCAACGCGTTACGACGACAGTCGCTGGATGCCGACGTACGGCGTGGTCTATAAACCGTGGCAGCTACTTTCCCTCTACGCCAACCATACCGAGTCTTTGCAGCCGGGCGATGTCGCACCGGATACCGCGAAAAACTACGGTACAACCACCGGGATTGCGCATTCAAAACAGAATGAAGTGGGCGTAAAAACAGATTTTGGTCGCATCGGAGGTTCACTGGCGTTATTTGAAATCAAAAAACCTTCCGGCATCCTGAACAGTGATCGCTATTACGGCATGGACGGTGAACAACGTAACCGTGGCGTGGAGCTGAACGTGTTTGGCGAACCGGTGCTCGGCCTGCGCTTGAACGGCAGCGCGACCTGGATTGATCCGAAGATGACCAAAACTGAAGACGACACATACAACGGCAAAGATGCGATTGGTGTGCCGCGGTACAATCTGGTGCTGGGCGCAGAATATGACATCAAACCGGTGGAAGGCCTGACCGCAACCGCGCTGATTAATCATTCCGGATCACAATGGGCTGATTCTGCTAACACGAAGAAAATTGACTCGTACACCGTTCTTGATCTCGGCGTGCGTTACCGGACTAAAATCAACCAGAACGATATGGTCTGGCGTGCTGGGGTGGATAACGTGACCAACGAAAAATACTGGGCAAATATCGACAGTACCGGCACCTATATCTATCAGGGCGAGCCGCGTTCTCTGAAAGTCTCCATGACTTACGATTTCTGATCCTGAACGTAATGAACAGCGGGGATGCATTTAGCATCCCCGTTTTTTATGCAGGTTCACCAAGCGGCCATAATGCTTCATACTCCCTGCATCGGTTTTGGTGATGAGGTAAACGGCAGATACTGGTACATCCAGGTTTCTGACAGCGTCTTGTCGCCAGATTTGAGGTAGAGCCGGAGTTCAACCGGTTCTTTGCCGTCGAGGTGCAAATCAAAAAACGTCCGCCAGTGGCCTTTACCTGAAGGGAGTTTATTCACCTTAATGCCTTTCAGCGTGCCGCGTGATGCGCTGACCACCGCATCAATATGTGCATCTGCGGGCAGTTGCTCCAGTACGTCGCCGTGGAATTCAACCATAAATTTGCGTGCCGCAGGATCGGTATAAGCGCCGGGATTGCCCCCTCTTCCCAGCCGCGTTATCCCGCAACGCGCCAGTTTTGAAGGATAAGGCTCATCGGCCAGCCAGTGCATGCGATAACTAAACTGATGTTCACTGCCGGCTTTGGCTTCCTGCGCAGGTACCCACATCGCGACAATGTTATCGAAAACCTCGTCATCAGTAGGGATTTCTATCAGCTGTACCGAGCCTTTGCCCCAGTCACCTTTCGGTTCTACCCACAAATCCGGGCGCCGCTCATAACCCACCGAGCCAAGATAACTCTCAGGGTCGCGTTGTTTCTGCATGAGGCCAAACCCCCGCGGATTATTGTCACTAAATGCTGACACTCTGATTTGCAAAGGATTGTTCAGTGGCCGCCAGATATGTTCGGCACTGCCGGTCAGGATCGCTAAACCGTCGGAGTCATGGACTTCAGGTCGCCAGTCGGAAGCGGATCCTTTCGCCATTTCGGAAAACCAAAACATAGAGGTTTGCGGCGCGATACCCAAACGCCCCACGTCACGGCGTAAAAACAGGACGCAGTCGACATCCATCACCACGCCTTTGGTGCGCTGCAGGTCAAAACGGTAGGCACCACAGACACTCGGCCCATCCAGCAGTGCATAAACCACCAGACGATCGCTGTCTTTCTCCGGAGATTCGAACCAGAACTGCGTGAAGTCGGGGAACTCTTCTTTGGTGTCGCCAAAAACGGTGTTAATTGCCACGCCGCGTGCAGACAGTCCAAACTGACCGAGTTCGCCTACAGCACGGAAATAGGATGCCCCCAGAAATGATACCCAATCTTTCACTGCCGGCTTGTCAAGGGGTTGCTGATGATCCAGCACGCGGAATCCGCTGAAAACGTTACCTTTCACGGCAGACAGCGCACCCTGACTATTATCCGGGAAGATAAAATAATCCGCATTCTGGATGATTTCCCGGGCGCGTTTATATTCAACCACCGCCATTTTTACCGGCAATTTATGCAAATTGCTGACGCTGAAGAAGGTCACCGGAAAACGACTGACGCCTTCATTAAAAAGCGCATATTCCGGCTTATACATGATCTTGCTGTAGATGTCGTAATTGATGCTGGCCACTGCACTGTCGGGCACCTGTTGGGGCGCAACATAAGGACTTTTGGCGCTTTCTTTTGCCTGTTGGATGAGCCCTTCGAAGCTAAAAGGTGTATCCGTTCCCAGTTTTAAACCTTGTGCTGCAAAGACGGCTGGCGTGAAACCCAGCGCGGAGAGCACCATTGAAAATGAAGTATAGGTAATCAAGTCACGCCGCGTAACCATAAACAGCACCCACTTATGTTTGAGAATAATTGTTCTTTTAAGTAAGTCTTATCAGAAAGTAAGAAGCTATTTACCAGACAAGTTGTGCTTCAATTCTAGAACACTTTCTCAGAAAAAATAGGCGCGAAGACACAGACAAAAAATCCACGCAAGGCATGGATTTTTCTTCTCATCAGGCAACCGGTATTAACAATATTCTCCGGAGCAGCCTTTTAGGGTTTAAGAATGATTTTGCCACTGAAACTGCGGGTTTCGAGCAAACGGTGAGCCTGTGCACCGGAAGATAATGCGAACTCAGTGACCGGCGGCAGTGTCACTTTTCCTTCTTTGATCAGCGCAAATAGACGATCTGCGCGACGCTGGCGCTCTTCACCGGATGTCAGATACGTCCACAGATCGGCACCCAGTATGCCGTGCGAATTTAGCTGAAGGCGTGAGGGATCAAATGCAGAAAGTGCGCCGCCTGACATACCGAACAACACCACCCGACCGCCATCTTTCAGTGAATCGAGGCTTTCGGTGAGCGTCGTACCGACAGAATCAAACACGACGTCAAGCCCCGTGCTCTGCCATTCTCTGACTTCTTTAGCCCAGGTATCGTAACCGCCAGCGGCTTCTGCGCCGAGCTCCAGACAGGCAGCCTGCTTGTCCTGATTCGACGCGACAGCAAACACATGAATGCCCTGATGTTTCAACATCTGCAACAACAAGCGGCCAACCCCCCCTGCCGCAGCGAGCACCGCGACGTGCATTCCTGCACGCAAGGACAATACATCGTGCAACAGATAATCGGCGGTCAGCCCCTGCAATAACACGGCTGCGGCGTCAGATTCCGACAACCATTCAGGCAGGCGGATAGCGTGTTCAACGGGGACACGGAGTTGACTGGCATGTGCCAGAGGGACATCGGCAAAACCGACGCGATCGCCGGCTTTCCATCCTTTTACGTTTTCTCCGACGGCAATCACCTGCCCGGCACCTTCATAACCGGCGATATACGGTGAATTACCCGCCAGCGGGTAGCGCCCCTGACGACGATAAATATCGGCGAAATTCAGTCCGGCTGTGCAGATCCTCGCGACTGTGGAAGATGCGGATTCACTGGCGCGGCATCTCAACGAAGAAGTCACCGGTCTGTTGCGTATCAGCGCACCGGTTTCGTTCGGACAGCGGATCCTGACGCCGATATTGTCGACCTTTTTACAGCGCTATCCCGCCGTGAATGCCTGTCTGGTGCTGAGCGACCGGCGGGTGGATATGATTGAGGAACGCTTCCAGATAGCCATCCGCATTGGCAGCTTGCAGGATGAAGGCTATATCGCCTTGCCGCTTCCTGCGTATGAAATGCTGCTGGCGGCATCGCCTGCATACCTGGATAAACACGGCACGCCCGTGACTCCGGCTGATTTGTCCGCTCATAACTGCATCAGTTTCAGCCAGTGGCGTGCTGATCATCTCTGGCCACTTAACGGACCGCAGGGGCTGGTCGATGCACAGGTTTCCCCGAGACTCACCGTCGATTCTGGTGAAGCTATCCGTCAGGCGGCATTATCGGGGCTTGGGATCGTCATGCATTCGTGCGTGGTGTTACAGGAAGACATCGATGCCGGAAGGCTGTGTCGCGTATTGCCTGATTACGCGCCGGTATCCAGACCGATGCATCTGCTCAGGCTTCCGAACCGCCCTGCGCCACTGGTATCCGCTTTCTCTGAGCACTTCATGGAAGAACTGGCGAAGCCCGCAAATGCGCCGGAACCTTATTAAATATGAACACGATTTATCAGCCCTTATATTGTATTGCGCAGGGCTCAAATCCATAAAACTGCGGTGCGGGTTCATGCGAATATTCACGCCTTACACACATCAAAGGAAATGAAATATGACGACCTTGAATGAACGCCTGGAGTGGCGCTATGCCACCAAAAAATTTGATGCTAGCAAAACGGTAGAAACTGAAAAACTGGAACGCATTATCGAAGCCGTTCGTCTGGCACCGACATCCAGCGGACTGCAACCCTTCGAACTGTTTGTAGTCACCAATCCGGATATCCGCGCCAAAATCCGTACCGTTGCCTGGGATCAGGCGCAGGTCACCGACTGTTCTCACCTGCTGGTATTCGCGGCCTGGGACGACATCACGCCGGAACGCGTCAACATGATGTTTGATCTGACCAATGATATCCGTGGTTTTAAAAACGAAGGCTGGGAAAACTACCGCCAGATGCTGCTGGGCATCGTGGCTGAACGCGGTACCGAAGCAAATTATCAGGCCGCTGCACGTCAGGCCTATATCGGTCTGGGCGCCGCGCTGATTGCTGCCGCCTTCGAAGAAGTGGATGCCACACCGATGGAAGGGTTTGATCCTGCCGCCGTCGATGAAATTCTCGGCCTGAAAGAGAAGAACCTGCGCAGCGTCATCATATTGCCACTGGGCTACCGCGCCCACGAAGGCGACTGGCTGGTGAACCTGAAAAAAGTCCGTCGCAGCCGTGAAAGCTTTGTAACTGAGATCAAATAATATACATCTGTTCCATCTTTTGCAGTACTGCCTTATTATTAAGGGGTATTGCGGAGGGTGGGACCCACCTCTTTACATCTAATTAAAAACTTAATTTACATACCCATCCTCCGCTTTTATTACATCCTCTTCAAACCTTGATTTAATTAAAATTTAAAATCCAAATTTGGACAATTATGAAATCGTTGTAGCCATAACAGCAATATATCCCTATAGTTAGCAAGCTCTTTATAATATGTATTTATTATATTTAGGCAGTTAAACATTCCTTATACGGATAGATACATCGAGCATAACTCGTAAATTAAAGGATTAAATATGAACAAAAAATTACTTCCAGTATCCATAGCAGCATTAATGATGATTGGCGGTATTAATACTGCCTCTGCTGCTTCAATACTTTTCACCGGTGCAATTAATGCGAATAGTTGTATCCTTGATGTGAATAACAGTGGTTCTACGGTAGGCGATGTGGATATGGGCAACATTGCGGTCAGTACACTGACCGCTAATGCTGGCGCAACTTCGGCTCCCGTTCCGTTCACTATAAGCCTTAAAGAGTGCACCGGCGCTTCATCTTATTCAATTGAGTTTGCTGGCAACGGCTCACCCGCGAATGACAATTACTTCATTGCTCCGCAGTCAATGGGCTCCGGTGTGTTCTATGAAATCAAAGACAGTGAAGGTCGGAACGTCAAATCAAAAGAAAGACTCGAAACCAATATCTCTAATGATAACCAATCGGCTGACATGAATTTCACTGTTAACTTAGTGGCAGTTAACCAATTAGTTAATCAAGGCAGTTTTGTTATGTCTAATGGTATAAATGTTCATTATGAATGATGTTTGATGCCTAATTTTCACTACGCATAAATAATTAACATTAATAAACATCACCAATATACGGATATATTATGAACAAAAAAATCATCGCACTTCCTTTGAGTATCTTACTTACTCTGGGCTTAATGGAAACCGCCTCGGCAACAGGTACCGTTAATTTTAAAGGCAATTTAGCAGGCAGCCTATGCACAATTGATGTCAATAGTACTGGTGTGGACAATGGTAATGTCGATCTGGGTAGTATCAATGCTAATACTCTCAATACCGTGAATGCAACTTCGCCGTTAGTCCAGTTCCATGTCGACATGACAGGCTGCCCGACAGGTTATTCCAGCTTTCAGGTCCAGTTTTCTGGTGATGAATATGCTTCAACGGGCGACTTTGCTGTATCGCATGGACAGGATGACGGTGTCGTTATTGAACTGAAAAACCTTGATGGCACCCAGATATCACCTAACGCGCCGATTCAGGTGGCAGCAGCGGCACATAGCGATTCAAAAATAAGACTGCCTTTCACTGCAAATATTCGCTCTACCAAAGGTGAAGCCGCGGTCGGTCAGTTTGTTATGGCTACCAATATTTCTGTTCTTTACGAATAACAGACAGCCGTAAATAATGGTCCTTTATGAGACAGCCTGCATAGGATGTCTCATAAAATAAGGCTCACTATTTTTCAACTTGTGGATCTCTTTATGTCATTTTTGAAAAAGGCCCTGTTGCCTCTTATTCTATTAACCCAATCATCATTTGTTTTTGCGGGTATACAAATCGGCGCAACACGTGTTATTTATGAGGAACAGAAACAGGATTCCGTCATAAAGATATCAAACCCAGACAAAACCAACAATTATCTGATCCAATCTTGGGTTGAATCATTATCAGACGCCCCTTCTGCAACAGATGCCATAAAGAAAACACCAAAATCTAAAGTTAAATCTCCTTTTATCGTAACGCCTCCACTTTTCAGCCTTTCGGCGGGCGAAGAAAATGTGTTGCGTATTATTCATAATGGAGCCGCCCTGCCCGCGGATCACGAGTCCCTCTTCTGGCTAAATATAAAGTCCATACCTGAGACTGAAAAGAAAGACTCGAACACAATGGTTTTTTCAGTCAAATCAACGTTGAAACTTATTTATCGTCCTGAAGCGCTCTCTGGGGACAAAGCCACCCGCGCATATAAAAAAATCACGTTCAAAAAACAGGGAAACCAACTCGTTGCCACGAATTCAACCCCGTATTACCTGACATTCGCCTCACTCAAGGTTGATGGTAACGATCTGGTGATTAAAAACAAAGCAATGCTTGCACCCGCTTCGTCACTGACTTATGACTTAAGAAATTCATCTAGCCCAGCGACGGTCTCATGGACAACATTGGGCGATCAGGGCCAGACAACACCGGCAGAATCATCGAAACTCTGATTTATAGGTTGATTTTTCATGCCGTCCGCATTTACTGATGAGGACGGCATTTTATTTTTTGTATATTACTTAAGAATTTTCACTGACAAGACGTCAGAATTGCTCCCTTTTTATTCATATCGCAGGAGGGCGTAGTTGTAAGGTTAAAGGATTGATCATGTCAAAATTGTTCTACCCGAAAGCGGCTAAAAGGCCAAAATATTCCTGGAGGAAAATAGCCTGCATAACGTGTGCTGAATTATTGATCATCCTGAACCCGACGTTAGTATTAAGCGCAGAAAAGTATTATGACGCGAGCGCACTCGAATTAGATGGCCCTGAAGGTGAACAGCAGGTTGACCTGTCTCGATTTAATACCCCGGGTAAACAGTTACCTGGTATATATCACGTCGAAATATTCATAAATGAAAAAAGCATCGGGCAACGTGATATTAATTTTGTAGAGAATAAAAAAGGTGAACTAGAGCCAGAGATCCCATTGAGCCAATACCGCAAAGCAGGAGTCAAAATTGATGAAATCCCAGCATTTGCAGACATCGAAGAGGATAGCATCATTGTTGATATTGATAAAAAAATTGAAGGGGCATACGCTAAATTTAATTTCAAACAACAACGAGTTAAGATTAACATCCCACAAATTTTAATGAAAAATATCCCTACCGATTATATTGACCCCGAACAATGGAGTCAGGGATTGACAACTATTTTTACCAGCTATGACTTTAGTGGTGCCCAGACCCATGATAAAAATATCGGTTCGGAAGAAGGCGATCAGTACCTTAATTTACGTAATGGTGTAAATCTGGGAGCATGGCGATTAAGGAATTACACAACCTGGAGTCATAATTCCAGTGGTGGAAAATGGAACAATATCAATACTTACTTGCAGAAGGATATTGCTAAACTAAAAGGTAAATTAACTCTGGGTGACGATTCAACCCAAAGTGATGTTTTTGATAGTTTTGCCTTTCGCGGTGTAGAAATGGCCTCGGAAGACAGAATGATGTCAAGCAGGGAAAGTGGTTTCGCTCCTGTCATTCGCGGCATAGCGAATACCGCAAATGCTCAGGTCACGGTAAGTCAGGGTGGCTATGTGGTTTATCAAACCTATGTGCCCGCGGGCCCGTTTGAGATAACTGATTTATTCCCTAGTACGGGTGGTGGGGACCTTGACGTCACCATTAAGGAAGCTGACGGTAGTGAACGCAAATTTACGCAAAGTTTTGGTTCAGTCCCTGTCATGCAGCGGGAAGGACATCTGAAATACGAAGTCATGGCGGGGAAATATAACAATGACAGTGGTTCGGATCAAGATCCTAATGTAGCTTTAATTACCGGGCTTTATGGTTTGCCACACGCCATGACCGTATACGGTGGCATAACCAACAGCGATCAGTTTACAGCTCAACAGCTTGGCTATGGCCTGGGATTAGGATCATTCGGTTCTGTGTCTGTTGATGCGACACATTCTGAAACGCGTACTGACGGTAAAGTTTTTTCAGGAAAGTCATACCGTATAAAGTATGCAAAATCTCTTATCAGTACGGGAACACAAATTAATTTATCCGCTTTAATGTATCCAGACAAAGACTATTATTCTTTTGAAGATGCGCTGGACATTATCAGTAATGATTCAAAGTCATCATCTGGCCAAAAACATGACCGATATGAAGTGAGTTTCAGCCAACCATTGAAAGATTATGGTTCTGTTTCAGTCTATGCATATAGACAAAACTATTGGGATAAGGAACCCGATAATTATTTTTCTGTATCCTACAGCGGCAGTTATGGGGCTACAACGCTAAGCATTAACTATAACTATACTCAGAGCGAAAACGGCAAGCCGGATAAACAACTCGCCTTAAACCTTCAGATACCTTTAGAAAGTTTATTGCCGCAAACCTGGGCGACATATTCTATGACATCAGACAGTTCCAACCACATTACCCAGTCGGCAGGGATTAATGGCACTCTTCTTGAAGACAAAAACCTGAATTATGGTATCAATTCCAGTGTGGGAAACGATAGTGATGGTGGCAGCATTAATGCCGTTTATAAAGGAGCATCTGCTGAACTGACCAGCAATTACAGCGAGACTTTATCAAACCGACGCTTAAGCTATGGCATCCGGGGGGCAATACTGGCACATCCTTATGGGGTAACACTCTCCCAGCCATTATCTTCCGATGCGCCTATTGCATTGGTCAGAATACCTGATCAGGAAAATATTTCGATTACAAATGGTGTCGGCATCAAAACCGACAGCCGGGGATATGCCGTTGTGCCCAATATACAGCCCTACCGGAACAATGCAATTGGTCTCGACACAGATTCTCTGGGCAGTAATTTAGAGATTGCCACAACGATGAATAATGTCATCCCTGGTGATGGTGCATTAGTATTAGCTGACTTTAATGTCCGAACAGGAGAACGTGTATTAATGACATTATCGCGTCCCGACAATCGTGAAATCCCCTTCGGCGCGACAGCAACAGCAGGTGAAAACAGTAGCAACAGTATTGTTGCAGATAATGGCTTGGTGTATTTGATTGGCATGCCCAAAAAAGGGATCGTGACCGTGAAGTGGGGAGAAGAAGAGGATGAGCAATGTAAGGCAGCGTTTGAACTTCCCGCTCTACCCAAAGACAGTAAAGTAAAAAAATTCTCAATGGTTGAAGTTAATGGATTATGTGTTTAGGAGATAAATAATGTTACAGCCAGGAACAACAAGAAAGTCAGTGACAAAAAGGCCACTATTACTCACGACTACAGGGGTGTTTTTTCTTTTCTTTTTTTCTATACAAGGCCATGCTCAATGCACATCGACTGAGCAAGCGAGGGAATTGACATTTACCCCCGGACATATCGTGATCCCGCACAATCGTCCGGCGGGTTACGTGCTTTATGAACAGGTATTGACGGCCCCCTCCAGTGGCGGAGTCAGTAAGATACTCAACTGTCAGGGGGGCGGTAAAATAAACGCCAGAATTAATTTAGGTAATTTATTAAAAAACAACATTTACAGTACAAACATTCCGGGGGTCGGATATCGTTTATCATTAAGTGAACACCCATTCCCCTGGGATCTTGATTTAAAATGTAACAGTACGATTTGCCAACGTGATATTCCGGTCAATACACAATACAAACTTGAGTTGATTAAAACTAATGACCGAAAAACAACGGCAGGCGTTTTATCCGCAGGGCGTTATGCTAAATTAATGACTGACGGCGGGAGTGATATTACTCACATTAATATTGGCAGTACCATAATCGCGCCCTCTGCGTGTACACTTTCCGATGAAAATATTCACGTTGATTTAGGACGCTTTGATGTTAAAGATTTCAAAGGGCCGGGTAGCAGCGTAGGCGAGCGAAATTTCAGAATTGATCTCAATTGTGATGCCCAAATGCAATACAGTATTGTATTTGATGGCACAGAGCCGGAAGCAAAGCCTTCTAATGGACTGATTGCATTAGATAAAACCTCAGGCAGTGCCGAAGGGATCAGTCTAAGAATCAAGCATAACAGTCAACCCATTGAGTTGAGGAAAGATATCCCCTTCACGTCAGACGTGATGGGGACAACCTCGTTATTATTCAGTGTTGAATACTACCAGATGATGGATAAAGTAGTTGCGGGTAAGGCTAATGGTAAGGCGACATTTAATATACGCTACGATTAATGATTTTATGAGGGAGTCATCGGTGACTCCCTCATAAGTCATCAGTATTTTTCAGGGAGTTTAATAATTTTTATCAGCTTTCCTCTTTTTATTTCAACATATCCGCCTTTACGCAGATCTGAAAGAATCTTCATTATTCCACTTCTGCCAAGGTAACATCTTTCGGAGATATATTTTTCAATACTGTAATTTCGGATTATTTCATCTGGCTCATTGCTCATTTCGATCAACAATGACCTAATCACCAGATAGCTACTCCTATGCGAAATATCATAGTACCGGCTGGACAAAAAACCGACCTGAAATGCCAGACAATGCGCCAGAGAACTCCAGCATTGTTTTTTTGAAATAATTTCAATGGCCTTCTGACTTTCTAACCGATAAATCACACCCTCTGAAATATGTTGAATTGCTAAAAGACTCACTTGCTCCGGATATAAACCTTTAGCTATACCTAGAATGTAGGGTGCTGATACTGTTTTAATACTCATTCCAGCCGAGATGTCTTTGACGAGAAAATGACCCGATTTAACTAAATAGACAAACGAAGTATTGTTTTCATCAGTAATAAAAAATTCGCTGCCGTCCATGACGGTAAGTTCTGTCGAATATGGAACAAGGGAATCAAAAATTATTTTAATATGTGCATTGAGGTTGTCTCTTTGTGTTTCAAAATGCATTATTTTTAGAGTTCCACACTAAATAAAAATGTGATTATACCCTTTAAGAGAACACAGCGGCACTCTCTTTTTATTGGTTTATACCTTAAGTTATCGCCTATTTTAATTCAAAAAATAGATGTTTTCGCCACTGATATTTCGATGATGAATATCATTACTGACTTTCTCCAACTAAGAACCAAAGGATTAATGACTTCAGGGTCGGAGCACTATAATAATATTGAGCTGATATTTTATCTGACAACACTCTTTTCAGGTCTGTAAAAGGAGGGGATATCTTTGTATAAATACAGGATGCGTGATTTGTTCAGCCGGACTCGTGCCGCAAAGATGCTTTCAACGCTGATGATTATCATGGCCATCGCCCCAATCGCCGGGATTGCGATAACCATACGGTTGTCGCTGAGAACTGAAGCTTGATCAACTCGTCCCCCTGCGAAGCGGGACGAGCAAGGTAAAGTCCTCTCTTTTATATGCCCGCGGGTTTCGGTCTTACCGCCCTTTCCAGCGCTGCCTTTAATTCATTTTCCGTCATCCGCACACAATAGGCCGGCATGCCTTTCTGGAAGCGCCAGCCTTCTGAAAGTGCGCCGGCGTCAACAGCGTTAAAACCAAAGGCGTCATAGAGCGCCATCACTGCCTTTTTCGTTTCCGCATCATCACCAGCGACGGGCAACGCGCGACGTTGCGGGGCGCCAGCAGGCAAACCGTCGCTTTCGAGATCCGTCATCTGAATCGCATTGAACGCTTTTGTGATTTTGGAATGTGGCAGAAAACCTGCGAGATATTCGCTGGTAGTCGTCGTCTGATCATCAAGTTCAGCAATCTGCCCGTCGCGTTCAGGGTAATAATTCACTGCATCAATTACCGGTTTTCCACCGATTTCGGCCACCGGCAGTTGCCCGATAGCCGTCATTGGCACGGCAATCAGCACTATATCGCCAAAAGAAGCGGCGTCTGCCGCGGTACCGATTTCACAGCCGATCATCGGCTTCAGGCTGAACAGCGTCTGAGGGCCGCGTGAATTACTGAGCATAACCTGATGTCCGGCCTTGATTGCCAGTTTAGCCACCGCCCTGCCCACAAATCCTGCACCAATAATGCCTATTTTCATGATTCTCACCTTTCATTTTGTTGTCGATAGGGTAAGAATAATTCCACACTCATTATTGATAAATCGCCTTCGCAGACATAAACAAACAACAAATAAGAGGGAATCGTGGATCGTTTAACCAGCATGAATGTGTTCGTCAGAACTGCCGATCTGGGCTCTTTCGCGGCGGCGGCAGAAGCATTACGCATTTCGCCGCAGATGGTGGCGAAACATATCGCGCGCCTCGAATCCCGGCTGGGGACGGCGCTGATTAACCGCACGACGCGGCGTCAGCACCTGACAGACATCGGGCGCAGCTATTATGAACGCTGTAAGATCGTGCTTTCTGAGGCCGAGGCTGCTGATGCCATCGCGCTGGAAATGAAAGTCACGCCCTCCGGCACGTTGCGCGTGAATGCGCCGGTGACTTTTGGCACGTCCTCGCTGGCACCTTTCATTACGCAGTATCTGGCGCAGTACCCTGAAACGCAGGTCGAGCTGACGCTCAGTGACCGGATGGTCGATCCGGTTGAAGAAGGTTACGAAGTGATCCTGCGAATTGGTGAACTCAGCGACAGCCAGATGATTGCCTATCCGCTGCGACCGTACAGGCTGATTGCCTGCGCCTCCCCCGGTTATCTCATGCAAAATGGTGTACCTGAAACACCGGCTGAGCTCGCCGCCCATTCCTGTCTGGTTTACGGTATCTGGTCGCCACAGGCACCCTGCCGCTGGCAATTTTACCAGGACGGGAAAATGCAGGAAATCCAGCCGGCAGGCCGTCTGCGCTCCAATGACTGGCGGGCACTGCTGCACGCCGCCGTCAGCGGATATGGCGTCACGCTGGGGCCGGAAGATGTGCTGCGTGAAGAAATCAGGGCGGGACGACTGGTGCAGGTGTTACCGGATTACGACGGGCCTTCACGACCTATGCATGTGCTGACACCGGCAGGATTAAGGCAAACTGTGAAAATCCGCAGTTTTATTCAGGCCGTGCGTGAGACATTTGGCTGAAGCATCCCTTGTCTATAAAAAAACCCACGCTCGTACGTGGGTTTTCGCATTTATAGCCTTTCACATTCTGACGATTATTGTCTCGCCAGCGCCGCCGCATTCTTACCGGCGAGAATGCCGAAGATAATGATGTCGGCGACAGCGTTACCACCGATGCGGTTTGCGCCGTGAATACCGCCGACCACTTCACCTGCGGCCCAGGCACCTGTAATCACCTGTTTTTGCGCATCAAGCACAGCGGTATCCGGATTGATGGTCACACCGCCCATGGTGTGATGCACGCCCGGCGCGATGCGGATGGCAAAGAACGGTCCCTGATTGAGCGGATGACGCAGCGCGGTGGTACGGCCAAAGTCTTCATCCTTTTTCTCCACCACAAACAGGTTGTAGCGCAGCAGGGTTTCAGAAAGTGTCTGAGGATCCATATTCAGTTTCACCGCCAGTTCTTCCGGCGTTGGTGCGCTGATCACAAAGCCTTTGGCGATATATTCATCGGCTGCTTTATTATTCGACCGCACCTGTTCATCGAAAATAACCCACGCGCTTTTCTCTGGTAAGGCGATGATTTCAGCAGACACTTTGTCGCGGGTTTCCATCTCGTTGTAGAAACGCTTTCCAGCCTGACTGACCAGGATCGCGCCGCCGCCACGGATAGCTTCGGAAATCAGATAGGACGTGGTTTGCTCAACCGTCGGGTGGATCTGAATTTCACCCATATCCACGGTGTCTGCGCCCAGTTTTTGCAGCATGGCGATACCGCTGCCGGTCGCGCCAGGGTGGTTGGTCGTCACAAAACCATCGAGTTCAGGGCGATATTTCACCACCATCTCGCGGTTAGCACTGAAACCACCGGTGGCGACAATCACGCTTTTCGCATTCAGAATGCGGCTGTCGTTATACTCATCCACCACTTTCACGCCAGTCACTACGCCGTTATCAGACAAAATTTCCGCGACCGAGGTTTCCAGCAGCACTTCAATTTCGCGCTTGTTGATGTTTTTCACCAGACCGCTGATCAGGAAGCCACCTACCGCTGAACGATCCGCCGGACGGTGCGTACGGTCGATGCTCATCCCGCCAGTGATGGTGATGTCATTCAGTTCAATTTCTTTCGCTGCCAGCCATTCGACGGCTTCCGGTGCCAGCTCCACAAACTCACGCAGCAAGACCGGGTTGTTTTTGAACTTGCCGCCTTTCAGCGTTTCGTCATAAAACAGCTCTTTACTGTCTTCGATACCTTTCAGTTTCTGGAAGCGCGTTTCTGCTGCGTTCATCCCGACTGAGGCTTTAATCGTGTTACCGCCGATGGTCGGCATTTTCTCGATAATCACCACATGCGCGCCTTCGTCATGCGCCTGAATCGCCGCTGCCAGACCTGCGCCGCCGCTGCCGATGACCACAACGTCAAAGTTTTGCGGCGCCTGCGGATTGCCGCCTTCTTCAATCACATGCTCTTTGCTGGAGGTCGCCAGTGCGCGGGAAACGGCTTTTTTCAGCGCCTCACTCTGCGTGGTCGCGCCGGTGATCGCATCAACGTGTGGACTGTTGGCGACCAGCATACGGGTTCGCAGGCTCTCGAACGTGGTGGTGAAGTCCACGTCCAGCGAATCGTCTTTGACCAGCGCAATGTCGGTAATACGGTCGGTGTCGAGCGTAACGCTGATTTTCAGCTTCAGCGCTTCGGCTTCGACTTTCTCCTGATATACACCGGCTTTGTATTTACGGCCAGTAACGCTGGTGTCGCGGATCATGGCGTCAACCAGTGAGAAGCGCCACAACGGTTCAGGGATATTCAGTTCTTCGCGTTTGTGGCTGTCGATAAACAGCTCGAGGTGATCGTTATTAATGATGCGATCGGCCCAGTCCGGATAGGCGATGCAGGCTTTACCGACAGCAATCAGATCAAAGCCGTATTCCAGCCCTTTCTCGGCATCGGCTTTGTTGATCACGCCGCCGACGCCAATTACCGGCACTTTGGCCAACGTTTCAGAACGCATGGCGCGGAATTTGGTGATCAGCGGAGTCGGATCCTGCGTATCAACGATGGAAGGCCGCAGCAGCTGACCGACAGAGAAATGCACGTAGTCCAGCCCGCGCGCGGCGAGTTTTTCCAGCAGATACATGGTGTCGTCAAAGCGGATGCCCGGCACTTCCAGCTCTTCCGGAGAGAAACGGTAGCCGATAATGAAAGAGTTGTCGGCGAAACGTTCTGCCATCTTATGGGTGATTTCCAGCACTTCCAGCGGGAAACGGGCGCGTTTGTCGCGGTCACCGCCCCATTGGTCGGTGCGCTGGTTGGAGTTCGGCGAATAGAATTGCTGGATCAGATAGGTGTTAGCGCCGTGGATTTCTACGCCGTCGAAGCCTGCTTTGATCGCACGGTTAACGGCATCACCAAACTTGGTGATCATGGTTTCCACTTCTTCACCGGTCAGTTCTTTCGGCTGGGTTGCGCCTTCACGCGGAGCAGCGATAGCACTTGGCGCGACAGGCGTACGGCCGCCGATCAGTTCCGGTTCCACCATTCTGCCGCCGTGGTAAATCTGCAAAATCGCTTTCGAGCCTTTGGATTTAATGGCATCGGCAATTTTCTTCAGACCGGAAATTTTGTTGTCGCTGTCGATAGCGATAGCGCCGGGGAACGCCGGGCCCATACGATCTATGAAGCAACATTCGACGATGATGGTGCCGATGCTTCCGGCACGGTCGCGGTAATATTCCACCAGTTCACTGGTGACGGTACCGTCATAAAAGCCGGTACAGGTGGTCATGGGTGCCATCAGCAGACGGTTTTTCAGCACCGCGCCGTTAGGAAGCGTGAGCGGATTTAGAACCGGGGTTAGCTTATTCATTATGATCAACTCCGAAATATGTAAGTCTTGAATTTTTCCGTGGCCGCATTACTTATCGTTAGAAAACTACCGATTAATTAAGCAATACGAAGCAGGCGAATATAGAAATCTGTTGGCTAATTTATTTGCATCAGGCGATGAAATTGGCGTTATAAACGTGCTGGAAGCAGGAGTTGTTTATTTACCCGACATGAAAACCAATACCACCTTCAAGTGTTAATGATGAGTTGACAAAAATCAACTTTAGATTAACATAAAAAATCTCACCTGCAAAATCAGCAAGTTGGATTGAATGTTGGCGTTTACTCAAATTTACTCTACATTCACATAAGCGGACTCTTTCAGGAAATAAATAACCACATTTTTTGTAATGACATTCATTTAAATATAAGTGAATGGCTCGTGTCATTTATCTTAAGAATAATAGTAATGTCTTAATTGCTTCACAAAGGCTGCATCATCGTTACGTACCGCTTAACACATTTCTGATAAAGCATAATAAAGGGTTCGTTGAACCAAGACACGATAACCGGGGCATCAGGCTCACTCTCAATTACGGGCAGATAAAATTTATGAAACCCACATCCACGCTCAATGATCCCGCCAAGGCCGCACCGCCTGCCGCGAGTCAAAAAAAACATCTGATTATGCTATTCCTGCCGGTGCTGGTGGCGGTGCTGTTACTGCTGATGCCAGTGCCTGCGGGGCTTGAACCTTATGCATGGCACTTCTTCGCTATCTTCGTCGGCGTGATTGTCGGGTTGATTTTCGAACCCCTGCCGGGCGCGGTAATTGGCCTGACCGGTGTTGTCGTCATCGCCCTGTTCAGCCAGTGGCTGTTATTCAGCCCGGAAGAAATCGCCAACCCTAAATTTAAGATGCCAACTGAAGCCTTCAAATGGGCGGTGAGCGGCTTCGGTAACTCAACAGTCTGGCTGATTTTTGGTGCGTTTATGTTTGCCGCTGGGTATGACAAAACGCAGTTTGGCCGCCGTCTGGCGCTGATTCTGGTGAAATATCTCGGTCGTCGCAGTCTGACGTTAGGTTATGCCATTACCTTTGCGGACCTTTTGCTGGCGCCCTTCACGCCGTCCAACACCGCGCGAAGCGGCGGGACGATTTACCCGATTATCGCCAACCTGCCACCGTTATACGGCTCCAAGCCCAATGACCCGAGTGCGCGTAAAATCGGTTCTTATCTGATGTGGGTGGCGATTACCGCCGCGTGTATCACCAGCTCGATGTTTCTTTCTGCACTTGCGCCGAACCTGCTGGCGCTGGCGTTAGTCAAAAGCATCACCGGCTTTACCATCTCCTGGGGCATGTGGTTCCTGGCATTCCTGCCGCTGGGCGTGCTGTTGATCCTGACCATGCCGCTGCTGGCCTACTGGTTCTATCCGCCGGAAGTGAAGATCAATGATGAGGTACCGCGCTGGGCGAAAAGCGAACTCGACAAACTGGGTAAGCTGTCACGCAACGAAATCCTGCTGCTGATCTTCGTCTGTTCTGCCCTGCTGATGTGGATTTTTGCTGCATCGTGGATTGAACCTGCCATGGCTGCGCTGCTGGTTGTGGTGCTGATGCTGTGGACCGGCGTGCTGAACTGGAACGACATCACCAGCAACAAACCGGCCTGGAACACCTTCGCATGGTTTGCCACGCTGGTGGCACTGGCGGATGGTCTGGCCCGCGTCGGCTTTATCGCCTGGCTGGGTAAAGAAGGCGGACAACTGCTCGACGGATTCGACCCGCAGGTGGCGGCCGTAATGCTGTTGATTGCGTTCTTCATGCTGCACTATTTATTCGCCAGTACCACGGCGCACACCACCGCGCTGTTACCGGCAATGCTGACTATTGCGGCGGCTATTCCGGGCATCAACATGCCGGTTTACTGCCTGATGATGGTGACATCGCTGGGCGTGATGGGGATCATCACCCCGTACGGCACCGGCCCGAGCCCGATTTACTACGGCAGCGGCTATCTGCCAACCAAAGACTACTGGCGTCTTGGCACCATCTTCGGTGCTATCTTCCTCGGCGGCATGATGCTGATTGCCTATCCGTGGATGGTATTGATGTTCTGATACGCTTTCTGAAAAAGCACAACCGGCCAGTGGATTACCTCTGGCCGGTTTTTTTATCCTGGTATTAATCGCGCATCACACCTGCGCCATACCGCCGTCTACGAACAGCTCAGTGCCGTTGATAAAGCTGGCGGAATCGGAAGCCAGAAACGCCACCACTTTACCGATTTCTTCCGGCTCACCCAGTCGTCCCAGCGGCACCTGTGCGGCGAGCGCATCAAATAATTCCTAACGGTGTTCATCAGGAACCAGCCCGCCAAGACCCGGCGTGCGTACCGGTACCGGACTGACGACGTTCACACGAATGCCGCGCCCTTTCAGATCCAGCGCCCATGAGCGGACAAAATTACGCACCGCCGCCTTACTCGCGCTGTACACGCTGAAACTTTCGGTGCCCTGAATCAACGTCGTCGAACCGGTCAGGATCACCGAGCCCCCTTCGCGCAGCAACGGTAACGCTTTTTGCACGGTGAACTGTAGAAAGTTTAAATTGACAGCCGAATACTTAAAAAGTCTACCTCTTGTCCCGATGCCCTGAAATCGCCACCGGCCTGGTTGCGCAATCAAAAACTGAATGCCATGCCGATACCGTAACCCGAGGTGTTATTTCCGAACATGTAGCGTGCAACCACGCGTGTACGGCTGATCACAACATCATACTTGCTGCTGTCGAGTTCCAGCCCCAGTCCTAACGAATTTAAGCTATCAAAACCCAACTGACCTCGTTGATTTCCAAGGTATTCTGTACGTGCACCTTCCATTACATACCGTACTGGTTTACCCAATAGCGTCCAGTCGGCTATTGGCGCTCTACGGCGCAGATATAGCCCGATATTTTCCGCGTTGGCGTTGCCGCTGACAACGTCCGGGCTATTGGCGAAACTTTGCAAATGCTGATAGGAATAGCGTAATTCCAGGTCAATATCCTGGGTCTTAGAGAACAGTTCGTAGTCAAGCATCAGTGCTCCGCCCAACCCGTAGGCATTGAGGCGTCCACCGTCGAGGAAGTCGTACTCACCGCCGCTTTGGCGTTCAAGCACCCGGGCGCCGATGCGTAAATCACTCGCCACGGTACCTAACGAAAAGTTAGCGATCGGGCGTAATACCAGGTTACCCCCCAATTTATCTTTAAGCAGGCGGATGTCCCAGCCAATGCCCCCGGTGGCGGTCGCGCTGTTCCATTTGACCGGGATATTACGACTCTCGCTGCCATTGGAGACAACAAACTGCGGATCGTATCGGCTATATCCCAGGACACCTTCCAGATAGATGGGGACCGTTTCACTCAACGTAGCTCCGCCCCCGATCTGGGTAAGAGTGAGCGCCGTACTCTCGTTGGATGTATTGCGGATATTGAGGTCGCTGGCGGTGATATCAGGCACCACCGTATAGGTCATCAGTGAAAGAACCGCATCGGCCCGTTTCTTGATGAGGTCCCCACCGGCGGAAAAAGTCTTCGCGTTTACCAGTAATAGTATTAATAAGATGACCATTTTGAACTGATAAATTGCGAACCGCATCACCATACTTGGCTCCATTAAAACCCTTTGCTGGTGGTATATAGTTATATTAAATGTTTTTTCTTTAAATGAGTGCTGAGAAAGAACTATGAAAAGCAGTCCATCTTTTATAAAAACAGCATTAATTTCATGGATTTAAATTTAAGTACTCTGTAAACATTCAGTATAGTGTATTAATGCGCAGAAAAAAAAGGCGGCAATGTTATTTAACGTCTATTATTTACTCAACACCACTTATTGAGGTTCCAGGCCGCTATGTTCCTGAATTATTTTGCGTTGGGTGTCCTTATTGTAGTCTTCCTCATTATCTTCTATGGGATTATTATTCTTCATGATATTCCCTATCTCATTGCCAAATCCAGAAATCATCCTCATGCTGATGCTATCCACGTGGCAGGCTGGGTAAGTTTATTTACGCTACATGTTATTTGGCCGTTTTTATGGATATGGGCCACATTGTATCGTCCCGAACGCGGATGGGGCATGCAAACTCAGGAAGCTTCCTTGACCCAGTTGCAGCGACGGGTCACGGAATTAGAACAAAAACTGGTAAACACCAACATTCCTCCATTGGAGTAACACGATGGATTTACTCATTATCCTGACTTATGTCGCCTTTGCGTGGGCAATATTTAAGATTTTCAAAATACCGGTAAATAAATGGACAATACCCACTGCGGCCTTAGGTGGCGTTTTTTTAATTGGCGCGCTCATTTTATTGATGAATTACAACCATCCCTATACAGATTTGGCGCAGAAAGCGGTTATTTCAATTCCTATTACTCCTCAGGTAACGGGGATTGTTAGTGAGGTAACCAATAAACAAAATACGTTAATGAAAAAAGGCGACCTTCTTTTCAGGATCGACCCAACCCGCTTCCAGGCTCGTGTTGATAAATTACAAGCTGATCTGGTGACGGCTATTCACAATAATCAAGTACTCAAGGGACAATTAGAGGGCGCTATCGCTAATACATCGCGCGTCAGTGCCGAACGCGATCGTTTATATAAAGACTACCAACGTTACCTTACCGGGAGCAAAGCGCGTGTAAACCCTTTTTCTGAAAGCGATATTGATAATGCCCGGCAAAACTACCTGGCTCAGGATGCGCTTGTGAAAGGATCGGTTGCCGAGCAGTCACAGATTCGAAGTCAGTTAGACAGTGTGCTGAACGGGGAGCAATCGCAAATAGTGAGTATCAGAGCTCAGCTAGCCGAAGCTAAATATAATCTTGAGCAAACCGTCGTTCGAGCCCCGAGTAACGGTTATGTAACTCAGGTATTGATTCGACCTGGAACTTATGCGGCTTCCCTACCCCTGCGCCCGGTAATGATATTTATTCCTCAGCAAAAAAGGCAAATCATAGCTCAGTTCAGACAAAACTCGCTGCTACGACTGGAGGCTGGCGATGAGGCTGAAGTTGTATTCAACGCACTCCCAGGGCAAGTATTTTCTGGAAAATTAACCAGTATTCTTCCCGTAGTACCAGGAGGGGCATATCAGGCTCAGGGTGCCCTCCAGTCACTGAGTAACGTCGCGGGCAGCGACAGCGTGATTGCCATCATTGAACTGGCGCCAAACAATGAAATTGACGTCTTGCCTGATGGTATTTACGCACAAGTGGCCGTGTACTCAGACCATTTCACCCATGTTTCAGTGATGCGTAAAGTACTGCTGCGTATGACCAGTTGGATGCACTACCTCTATCTGGATCATTAGTGAAGCGTTCGATAAAAGTTGGCCACTTCATGAGGTGGCCATTTAAAACCCCTGTAGGTCCGCTTCTGGCGAGATAACCGTCAAATTTACAGACCCAACTCCGACAGACCGGGATGGTCATCCGGGCGACGGCCCAGGGGCCAGTGAAACTTGCGGTCACCTTCTTTGATAGGCATGTCATTGATGCAGGCGAAGCGACGGTGCATCAGGCCATCTGCTTCAAATTCCCAGTTTTCATTCCCGTAAGAACGAAACCAATTACCTGAGTCGTCACGCCATTCATAAGCGTATCGAACAGCAATGCGGTTACTACCGAACGTCCACAACTCTTTAATGAGACGATACTCAAGTTCTTTGTTCCACTTACGTGTGAGGAATTCTTTGGCTTCTTCACGATTATTTGCAAACTCTGTTCGATTCCGCCATTTGGTCTCCAGTGAGTACGCCAGCGATACTTTTTCGGCATCGCGGCTGTTCCAGCCATCTTCAGCGAGCCGAACTTTCTCAGTCGCCGATTCGTGAGTGAAAGGTGGAAGTGGCTGGCGAATGTGTGTATCGGACATGGTAAAACCTCCCGTAAAATTGGAACTATAAATAGAAACAGTTTTGTTACTCAGGCCTAAGGAGAGACCTGTTCCAGCAAACGTTCCGCAACTTCCCTTGCACTGTCGGCGGCGCTGCTATCGCCCATCACATAGGATATGGTGATTGCGCCCTCTATCAGAATCAGCAACTGTTTGGCCAGAACGACAGGTTGCTCAATGTTTAATTGCTCCGTGAGATCGAGCGTGTAATCCAGCAATTTTTGTTTATGCAGCTTTGCTATCTGACGAATGGGGTCGTTATGATCACCAACTTCTCCGGCTGTATTTATAAAAGCACAACCACGAAAGCCTTCTGAATCAAACCAGCCCCTGAGCACACTGAACATATTCAAAATGCGCTTCTGAGGAGTATCACCTTTATCAGATTCAGTTCTGAACCAGTGCATCCAGCGTTCATCACGTTCTTTCAACGCGGCTGCTGCCACGTCATCCTTGTTCGCGAAATAGCGATAAATACTTTTCCTTGCTACGCCTGAGGTCTTGACCAGAAGGTCCATGCCTGTGGCATGAATTCCATTCCTGTAAATCAATTGCTCAGCGGTAGTCAGGATTTTTTCGCGGGTATCTGTTGGCTTCTTATTCATGAGATGAAGGTAGAACGATCGTTCTCCATGGTCAACAGTTTTCTTAAAAACAAGTATAAAAATGAAAAAGTACAGTCTTTGAGGGTTAAAGAATGGGTAGCCACTTATGAATAGAGCGAGAATTGAAAATGTCCCCTTTTGGCACAAAGCGGCCAGCATCACCTAGTGCTGAGTCCGCTTTGAGCGAACAGCAGACGTTCGCAGTTGTTCTCATTACTGATGAAGGCATTACTTAAATCGCGGTGTGTAAATCAACGGGGGATTAAGTCATATGGCCTGAGATGCTTCACGGTATTGACGAGAGTGTCGTTCTAGCAAGCTCTATCGCCGTCAGCCCAGCGCTTGATATCACTTATATTTGGCGACCTGATGCCCACACTCAAGATGTTCTTGGTTGTGTATAGGCTGACCTGTGCTTTGTCCCCATCATGTCTTTCTATTTCAATTAGCGTGTTGTTAATCAACAGTCCCTGCGCAAGGAGCTTTTGATTGATCTCACCTTCATTGCGCTCACCGTCAAACTCGCTTAATACGATGACCGGATTTCCTGAATATGCCTCATATTCCAGGCACTGCCTTGCCAAGTGTCTTAAGGTTCGATAGGTATCGGAGGGCTCCGTCTTGCTCGTGAAGCTGCCGTCATAGGATGATTGACTGCTTTTTAATTCGCTGACGGTTATGGCGCACCCGCTGATTGAGATAGAAAATAATAGTGTAGACAGCGTCAAATATTTCAATTTCAACTCCATTGTTCTGACAGAGGCCCTCCGCTGGGCTGGTATCAAAATCATGTTTTCTTTCAGGCGGACTTGTGGTTTGGAAAGTCAACAGTAACCATGAGCCCACCTTCTGCAGACGTACTCAGGCATACGCTGCTGTTATGTTGCTGCGCAACCGCTTTGACTATGGCAAGCCCCAGTCCACTCCCGCTTTGTATCTGATTGGGATCGCGAAAAAACCTATCGAACACGCGCTCCCTCAATTCAAATGGAATGCCGGGCCCTGCATCTGAAACACGTAGCTGAGCAGATTTATCAAGTGATCGTACATCTACCTCAACCCGTCCGCCCTCAGGGCTATACTTCACGGCATTTTCAATTAAATTATCAATCAGCGACATCAGGCGTTCCCTGACGCCTGTGATCCAGACTTCATCATCAGAGTAGAATTCGAGCTCAATCCTGCGCTCAGCCGCCAGCGGTGCCAGTGCAGCCATTCGCTCTTGTATGAGCGTTGTCAGCGGCACAGGCTCCATAACAGTGTCAATGCGCACTTCGCTGTGCATCATCAGCAGCAACTGATTGACATGACGCGCTGCACGGCTGTTGCTGCGAATAATCCCTGCAAGCAACTCCTGTTGATTATCGCTGCTTACATAGGACTGCAAAGCCTCCACATTGATTCGCATCGCAGCCAGTGGGGTACGCAGTTCGTGAGCGGCATCTGCAATGAAAACCCGTTCCCTATCAGAACTCTCTCGCACCCTGGCGAGAAATAGATTAGTAGCGTCCACCATTTGGCGAAGCTCCATGTGCTTTGGCACTTCTTTTAAGGGAGAGAGATCTTCTGAAGTTCGTAAGGAAATTTCATTTATCACCTTGTTCCAGGGGCGCATTGCAATACGGATTGACAGCCACGCGGGAAACAAAAGAAAAGGAATGCACACCAGTAGCGGCAATATGTAGTATCCACGCGAGTTCAGGTATATAAAAAAGTTCCAGCCGCCGGCAGGCGTGACAAGTGTTACCTCCACATCGGATCTCCCGGACTTGAGAGTACGGCTAGTCCAGGTGCGACCTTCACTCTGAATGCTCTGAATTTTCCCATACAGGGTGTTTGTCACCCCTGCCGGAGCGCCATCAGATGAATAAATTATCTCTTTATTCTTCCGAACGATTAGGCTGATTGACAGTTTCGGATCTTCACCTCCGCCATAACCTTCCCGCAACGCGGTGCTGAACTTTTCCAGCACCGCGTTGCGATCCTGCGGGCGATCATCCATACGATCAACCAATGTAAGAATGGTTTCGTAGGTATTGTTGCCCGTTAGCATAGGGGGGCTACGCAAGTTCTCCCACAAAATGTAGGTCAGAAAAAGACACCAAAGCAATGTAAGCAGTAGCATCTGGGCGATCATAATTCGCCGTACGAGCGTTGGAGTTCTCAGGTGGCGCCAAAAATTTCGCATCAACCAGCCCCTTTCTGAATCGGCACAGTATCAATGACATACCCTACGCCCCTCACCGTTCGTACATAGCCGTCGCCGATTTTGCGACGTAAATTACCCATATGCACATCGAGTGCATTGCTCATATTTTCTTTTGCGCCGAATATCCTTTCTTCCAGAAACCTTCGTGTAAGCACGCGATCAGTGCGCATCATTAAAGTTTCAAGCAGCGCGTATTCACTTGCCGTCAACTCAACATTCCGCGCGCTCACTGTCACGCGACGAGTCGGCACGTGGAGAGATAACCCACGAATTTCTATCACCTCATTCTCAAAACCGTAACTGCGTCGCGCAAGGGCTCTCACCCTGGCCAATAACTCGGCAAGAATAAAAGGTTTGACGAGATAGTCGTCGGCACCGGCATCCAGCCCGCACAGGCGATCCTGCAGAGTGCCGCGCGCGGTCAGAATGATGACGGGGATCCCCTTGAGCTGCTGGCGCAAGTACGCCATCAGGCTCATGCCATCGCCGTCGGGCAGTCCGAGGTCGAGCAACACAAGTTCCGGCACGCAGGCATCGAGTTGATGCAGCGCATCCACTTTGCGGCGAACCCATATGACATCTAATCCTTGATCTGCAAGGGCAATACGTACGCCGTTGCCGAGATCCAGGTCGTCTTCGATGAGGAGAATTTTCACAATAGTTACGTTATCAACAGTGAATGAAGAACGTCTGAAGAAAAAAACGGTATCAGGAAATTTATCAGGTTTGTGTCACCGGTACGTGCTTAAGTATTTCTTCATTTTTAGCTCATGAGAACTTTAGGGTGCGTATTCAAACTGAGCGTTCTGGCGTTTAAAACCCGCTTGCATCGTAATCGTTTGAATCCATAAGGACTTCTTTAATGAGCAACTTCGAACTGCGTCATAAGTTCCCCTATTCACTCTCAGGACGCACCCTGATAAAAATGCTGCCGGGCGCGCTGCTGGCGTTACTGGCCACCCCAACACTTGCGGCAGAACCACAACAGGGTAACGCCTTAACGTTGGGAGGAGGCGTGGATGTTACGCCACTTTATTCTGGTTCGGATGAAAACCGCGTCACGACAGCCCTGGTGCTTGATTACTCGATGCATAATGGGTTCTTCGTGAGTACCACGCGGGGTATCGGTTACGGCAACAGCACCGGCAAGCTGGATTACAGTACTGCGCTGAGCTATCGCGCAGGCCGTAAGGATCATGACGTGGACAGCGACTCACTGAGCGATGGCAGTGACGACTTGCGGGGTATGGGCGATGTCAAAGGCTCGGCTATCGGGGCATTGGGTCTGGGGTATAAGGTCACCGACTGGCTTCATTTGCAATTGCAGGCTGAGGTGCCATTTTCTCAGCGGGACAATGGCGCGGCCCTGCATTTCGGCATTATCAGCCCGCTTTATAGCTCATCGGAAAATACCGTGACGATGGCGCTGACCAGCAGTTGGGGAACAGGCAACTATATGCAAACTTACTACGGGGTAAGTTCATCACAGTCAGCCGCATCGGGGTTTAGTCAATATGATGCCGGTTCCGGGATTTATGCCTATTCACTGAATATGGACTGGACACACAAGTTCAACCAAGACTGGAGCGTGGTTGCCGCAACAGGCTTTACGCAGTTGGCTGGTGATGCACGCAACAGCCCGATTGTGCAACGAAAAGCATCGCCCACTGGAAGCTTGAAAGTGACATATAGCTTCTGAACGTAGTGCGATTGCACTGTCAATAAATACACACTCGATCCGCCCCGATACAGATGATGGGGCGGTACTCACAAAGGACGTAAGGATTTCACTTAAAGAAAGCTCACGCATTGTTGTTTCTCTTAATTACAGTAACTGGCAAAAATAACGTGCTTATTTCTCATGGAGAGAATCCATTGAGAAGCTGAAATGGCATAGTGAATGTTTTTTATACCAAATTTTTCCAAGTCTTCCGGAGGGTATGAAAACCATTTCTCCGGAAATCTTTCTTTATAGTCATCTTTTAATTGCGGACAAAATGACACCCTGATGTTCACACCAATTCTTCTATAGAATGCAATGTCATCATTTTTTAATTTTTTAAATTCCTGAAGCATAAAAAAATCATCTTTAGAAATATTTCCTGATACTGTTACTTCTCTCTCAGGGCCGTTGACACCAACATGCCACAGAAGATATGAATTATTACCTAGATATTTATTCTTCCCGGCCGGGAAAATATAGTTAGCACAGGCAGAAGCGCAAACACTACGCACATCAACACTGAGGCCATTTTTGTAGATGTAGTCACCTATCTCCATAGCATTTCTGGCATCACCACCAATGCTATTTATAGATATTTTTTTGATGTCATGATTTATGGTTAGATTCAAAACAGCAACGTAAGAAGTGTCTGTAATTTTTCCATTATAGTAAAGCACATCCCCCCTGCTATATATTTCAGGAGGATCTAAAAGAACCTTCACGTCCGGGAGATCGATCTCCTAATATGCTCCACATGGTGCCGGGGAAAATAAAAAGACAATCAAAAATGCTGAAGCCATCACTTGATGATTAAAAATGGAAAAAATACTAAAATGGACATGTCTCATTATTTTGAATTCCTTTTCACAACATAAATGGAAAATTAAATATGCAAATCATTTTGACACGTTTTTTTTTGTTTCTTTACGGCAGGAGGATAGCCACATTTTCTTTGTGTAATGTATTCTCTAAAATCGCCTGCTTTAAGTAAACAAATGTAAGTGAATGTGTTTTTCATCAATTTTTTTGAATAAAAACTAAAGTGATTGCACAGAACTATGAGCGCAAACAGTCACTCGGCTACTCAGCCCTGAAGGGTTGCTTACCGGATTTACTTTCACCCCCTGGCTCCGGGGTTAATCAATGTCCGCTTTAGGCACCAAACTGCTGTAGGTGAAGCTCATCAGGCTGCTTCGAGCGAGGAGCGGACGTACCACCACATCATGCATTTGTGCCAAAAGTAACTTTTGTTATTTGTAGTCTCTAAGTGCCAGCCGGAGATGATGAGCGATAAAGTCGGCTTTAAGAGTACTATAGAGAGGAATATTATCCTCACTTGCCAGTGCTGCAGCATGCTTTATCTCAGCATACTCATCAGCTTCTTTCTTGTTTTTTCTCAAATAATCGCGGAACGCCAGATGTTTTACTATTTGAGGATTGCCTACGCCAAAAGCATGAACGTGATGACTACGGTGCTCTTCTCCTTTAGTGAAATATCTTCGATTTGGAATTCCATTTTCACCACGAACGCAGTATCCGGCACGCTCCATTGCAAAGTTTAATTTATCCAGCTCATCCAGATCATATACCTCCAGCAATATATCTATGATTGGTTTTGCTGATAGCCCCGGTATAGACGTACTGCCAATATGATGAACCTGTGAAATTACCTTCCCCAGCGTGTTCTGTAATAAGCCCCTTTCAGCCTCATATCGGGTATGCCATTGCTCTTCATACTCCACAACAATGATCCTACGCATTTTTTACTCCGGTTAACTTCTTTGAGGTTTTACTAAACCATCATTTATGTTGATAGCATGATTTGATGTCCGCTCCTGGCACAGAGCGGCTGTTAAATCACGTTCGATCTTATGCCAAGGTTCCTCGGGTGAACGATGATATTCTTGCTGGATATACTCAAGTAAAATGCGAAGGGAAGTCAAATCTGATGGAATTATGCACACAGAAAATGCATCTTTCAGGATGCTGGGAAAAATTACCGAACAAGCAGATCCAGCCAATCTGGGTCCTCAATTTTACGGGAATAGGGCAGTATCGCACGATTAATCAGCTCAAAGAATTCTGACTCCTCCATCCTTGCTGCTTCGCTTGTGCCTGGTCCCCCCCATTCATCAAAGAGATGCCAGTATAGCGATTTCAGGGTATCGACGACCGCAGCGAAAATCTTTACGTCAGGTTCAAGCCAATGACACACCAGAAAATACATTTTCTGTTCTGCATCATGGATGGACGCAAACTGGGAAAGTTGACGCACAAACAGCTTAATCCAGACCAATGCTGCTGTTTTTAGCGGTGGCAGATCTATCCGCTGCTCTGCCATGTACCGTGAGATAAATAATTCAACCTCGGTCCGCTCAGGTTGGTTATCAAGCCCCAGTGAAGCGAGAATTAAAAGAGTCTCTGAATCATTTCCTTCGGTGATTTGGTCTTCAGCCCATGCAATGAACAGGCGGTCCAGATCATTGTGGAGAAAGTGATATTTCCGGGAAAAAACAAGCAACCCGAGTAGGTCATTGAGTGTGTATAGAGACGGCATCTGATAATCCCTTACCTGTATTTTTTTCATGAACTCTGACAGTGATAATTTCTGAGTACATCATGAACTGAACGGTGAGTCTGTGTAACCGAATGAAACTCCAATTAACCTTCATTTTATCTTACCTATTGATATAAATTCTATAAAGTGTAGTGGAATACCGATTTAGGCCACATAAGCAGAATCGTGAAATGTCCGCGCCTGGCACAGGGCTGCTGTTGCAGCCCTGACAACCTTAGACTTCAATCGACTCAGAGATCTCTAACGCATCATCGACTTCAATGCCCAGATATCGCACTGTGCTTTCCAGTTTCTTATGACCTAACAGAAGTTGGATGACCCGGAGATTCTTGGTCTTCTTGTATATCAGGTAAGGTTTTGTTCTTCTCATGGAGTGTGTGCTGTACAGCGAATCTTCTAGACCAAGCTTTCCTACCCATCCATGAAAAATACGGTTGTATTGCCGGGTTGAAATGTGTTGGCAAGAACCGACCCTAGACTGGAACAAGTAGTCTTTACTGTGCAGATTACCCAGCTTTATTAGCGCTGCAACTGCTTCTCTTGTCCCTTTGGTTATCTCAAATTGGACGGGGCTACCGGTTTTCTGTTGTAACACCGTTGCTCTGCTCGAAACAGAACTGCCATATGCAACATCTGATACTTTGAGTTTTACCAGATCACAGCCCCTGAGTTTACTGTCTAAGGCCATGTTGAACAGGGCTAAATCGCGCGTTTTGCCTTCCAGTTTAAGTCTAATTCGAATCCCCCAGATATGAGATATCTGAAGCGGTCTTTTTTGTCCGATGATACGGTCTTTGTTCCACGGTGACGTGTTCATGCTCAAACCTCCTGCAATGTGGGAGATTTAAGTATGATTGTCCCTCATGAGCGATGAGCGGACATACAAGAAGAGGGAGGCTGGCTGATCCCAATAATTAGTTTTTAAGTTACGAAGCATGCTAATTGGAAAATACGCCATAAAGTGACTTCCGATGGTATGGTTACATTCTTACCACTAAAAGAGGAAACACTAATGATTGTAAGGACCTGGCACGGTTGTGTTCCACTAAAACATGCTGAAGCTTTTGCGAAACACCTTGAGAAAACAGGTGTAGAGCATTCTAAGAGCATATCTGGGAACATAGGCGCTTGTGTGCGTAGAGAAACCCAAGGTGGCTGGGAGCATTTTTTTCTGGCTACTTACTGGCAAGACCTACAATCGGTTAAGACATTTGCCGGAGAAAGCTATCACGTAGCTGTGACTTACCCAGATGACGAAGAATTTGAACTACTTTCCGATCCCTACGTATTCCAGCATGTAGTGGAAAACGTTGCGCCGCTTTAGCTTCGTTTTCGGGATAACCTGTCGGTTACCCGAATTTTGTATAATATCCAAACTCATTCAACGTGCTGAGGTCTGCTCTTGGCACTGAGCGAATGACGCATGTGAGGAAGGTCAGCCATGAGCGAGGAGCAGACGTTCACAACTGTCATCGCCATTGATAATGCTCTACTCACCTTCCCGTGTGTTAACCGACAGAGAGCGAGGCCGGCGCTCAAGCCTTCCCCTTAGAAGATATCGGCATGCCCATTTCAAGCGCACGCACCTCAAAACCAAACTCCTCATACAAGCGGATTGCTGCCTTGTTGAAATGCCATACAGCCAGTCGGAGTTCCTGCGCGTTACGTGCCAGAGCCCATTCACGCACTCTGTTCATCAATACTTTACCCACTCCTTGCCCTCTGTATGTTTCAAGAACACATATTGAGCAAATCCTACAACCAGGGACTGGCTTCAGAAGTGGACTTGTTGGTATTGATATGTTCGCTGCAATAAACCCGATGGGAAGAGAGTCATGCCGGGCTATAAACGCAACATGATCATCAGTTTCAATAAATTCCATCCAATGGGGTTCATCTGCTCCCTCATTCAAAGTCACATCAGCATAAATATCTGGGCGCGCTTTATGATGGATGATATTGAGCTCGCGAGCCAAATCACTAATGATCGCAATATCAGAACGTATTGCTTCTCGGATACTGAGTTCCATATCCAAATTTTTTATCTCCAATGAGGATCCTCGACAGAGTCTGTCAGTCAGTCGGATTAATTATAAAATCAGTTACGACGAGGATGCATTACAGCAAGTTTGCACTTTTCGTTGAGTCATGTGGACCTGGATTGCATTGTTCTTTTGTTCCTGGGAGATAAAAAGTGCCATTCTCAGCAGGATCCGTTCCTCCTGGGCATCCTGCCCTGCCTGGTGAATTATCTGAACTGCCGCCGTCAGAACCTCTCCCTCCGTCTGCACCTGGTTTACCAGGTTGTGACATAGACCCACCGTTTCGACCATCCGCCCCCTTACCTCCCGCACCACCATCTGCAGCACCCACAGAAAAAGCGACAAGCGCGAAAATACACACAAAAGAGTGTTTATCCATATATGCATCTCCATTATTGAATAGACTCATGCTGGCCACATGAGTTTTCTAAAATATCCGTTGAATCTGCTCTCATCAATTAAAATATCGTGATGTATATAACGTCCGCTTCTGGCACAAACCGGCCCCTCAGAGTGCAACACTGGTTTTACGCTGCCCTCAACCCATGCAGCGTAAAACCTTTTCCACCGTCACACCTCAAACATCTCCGCCCCGATATAAGAGCCCTCTTTCGGTGCCGGTGGCACGAAGAAGATCCCTGAACCGATATGCGAGATGTATTCGTTCAGCGCGTCCGATGCACCGAGTTTTGTCTGCAAGGCTTCGAACTACGCCGGGTCTTTCTGATAGCTGATGAACAACAATCCGGCATCAAGTTGCGCCATATTATTCAGCCCGTCGGTGTAATTATAAGAACGGCGCAGGATTTTAATCCCGCCATTGTTTTCATGTGCCGCCAGACTGATATGCGCCGTTGCCGGAATAACTAAGTTGCCGTCGGCATCCTTTTGGGTGAAGTGCGGGGTATCAAACTCTTTGGTGCCGGTCAGCGGCGCACCGGAAACTTTATGGCGTCCGAACACATTATTCTGGTCACTGACCCGGTCTGTATCCCAGCTTTCAATATGAATTTTGGTTTTCCGCACCACCTGATAACTGCCCTGCTGCTGCCACTCCGGACCGCCATCGTTGATCCAGACGTATTTATCAAAATCCGCTTTCTCGGTGATGTTACGGGTGCCGTCTTTAAAACCGAACAGTAAAGGTGGCTAACAAAGGTGACTCCAGCAACAAGAAGCATTATCAAATTATTAATGATAATTGATATCAGTTGACGCTATAGCTGGAAAGGAATGGAGTATGTGGATTTGCAACAGATTGCGTGAGAAATGTAAATTTGCTGAAAAACTGGGGTGAATTGTAAACAGACGAAAATCAACGCAATTATTGTTTTGATTTCAGCCAGTTCACGATCACCCCGCCCGCCACAATCAGCAGGATGAAAGAGGCGTAAAGGAGCCAGTTATTCACTTCGGCAAGGATATCGCCGAACAACCAGCCAATGGCAAGCAGAAACAAGGTCTTGGGAATGGCCGCAATAATGTTATAGAACAGAAAAGGCACCAGCGGCATATGCGCCATGCCCGCAGCGGTCAGCACCAGCGCGCCAGCGGAATGCGTCAGTTTACCCAGCACCAGCAATCGTCCGGCTTTGCGTTCAAAACTGCTCACCACTTTTTCCAGCCGTTCCTGAGTCAGCCCGAGACGGATAAGCCAGCGCGGTGGTTTGCCGTCCGCGCCAATCACCCAGCGCCCCAGCGAGTAAAAAAGCAGATCCCCGAACACTTCCACGGCCATGACCACAGCAAAAATCCCGGTTAAGTTTAAATAACCGAGACGTGCAAAATAACCGGCGATGACCGTCACTACCGGCCCTTCCAGAATAGCCAGCGGCGTCATAATCAGCAGCCCGTGCGCTCTGATCAGTGCTTCAAGAGATTCAAGTGAAAACATACTTTCCTTATTAATCTGACTGCTGGCGGGCAATGACTGACACCGTACCAAATCAGGTAGCATAAAAAGCCAAAAAAACGCACTTATCGCTAAATATTTTATTTCAGCCTTGAAATTATTAACTTCCTTGCCTATTACTTAATGTTAGCGATAAATCGTTGTTTTACAGCAAGGTTTGTCGCCAACAGGGTAATTATAAATTCGCTTATGGCAAGTACATCTTCCCTTAACGGGCATTCTGACATTTGAGGCATACATGAAAAAAATTAGCGTCGTTATCGCAGTGGCTCTGGCCGGCTTGATTTCTTCCAGCGCTTTTTCTGCTCAGTTGATGAAAAAGTCCGAGTTCGAAAAAGTAGAATCTCAGTACACCAAAATCGGTACGGTCAGCACGTCGAATAAAACGTCTCAGTCTGGCGCGCTGGAAGATCTGTCCAAGAAGGCAGATAAAAAAGGCGGTGATGTTATCGTATTAACCTCAGGCAACACCAACAACAAAATTCACGGCAATGCCGATGTGTATAAGAAAAAATAAGATATTTGTTTCTATACAATAATTTTGTTTATATGCAATAAAAAGAGGCCCGCAAATTTGCGGGCTTTTTGATGCCCGATTATGCTCATTAAAAAACTTTGTCTATGGCCGTCAGCTGGTCTTTCGTGTCTTTCAATAAAAGGGAAATTTTATGCTGTTATCCGCCCCGCTGATGCTGGTCATCATTGGTCTGGGATCCTTGCTGGCGCAGTGGCTGGCGTGGTTATTAAAAATCCCGGCCATCCTGCCTTTACTGTTACTCGGCGTCGTACTTGGCCCGGTGACGCATGTCATCCAACCCGATGCCCTGTTTGGCAATCTGCTGTTTCCGCTGGTGTCGATCTCGGTTGCCATCATTTTGTTTGAAGGCGCGCTGACGCTGCGTGTGGACGAAGTCCGCGGACTGGGCGGCGTGGTGCGCAATCTCGTCACTATCGGGATGCTGGTAACGTTCGCCGTGATCAGCCTAGCCTGCTGGTGGCTGCTTGGTTTTGAGCCGGAACTGGCCGCACTGGTCGGTGCGGTAACTGTGGTGACCGGCCCGACGGTGATTGCGCCGTTAATGCGGGTGGTGCGTCCGAATGCGGCCATTAACCAGGTGCTGCGCTGGGAAGGGATTGTGATCGACCCGGTGGGCGCAATTTTTACCCTGCTGGTGTTTGAATTTATTACCCTGCGTGAACACGCCGAATCCCTGACACACCTTATCTGGACGCTGGGCGAAACCGCTGCCGCCGGGCTGATACTGGGTTCAGTTTTTGGTTACGTGCTGGGCGTCGCACTGCGCCGTGTGTGGATCCCCGCTTATCTGCAAAACCTCGGCGTACTGGCAGTGATGCTGACCGCGTTCGGGCTTTCCAACGCCCTTGCCGATGAATCCGGTATGCTGACCGTCACCGTCATGGGCATCTGGCTGGCGAATATGCGCGATGTCGATACCACTGACATTCTGGCTTTTAAAGAAGAGCTTTCGGCGATCCTGATTTCCGCACTGTTTATTATCCTTGCGGCACGCCTCGATATTCATGCACTGGTGGAAATGGGCTGGCCGCTGATCGGCCTGCTGCTGGTGGTGCAGTTTATCGCCCGCCCGCTGTGTATTGCCGTCTCGACGTGGCGTTCTTCCCTGCACTGGCGTGACCGTCTGCTGCTGTGCTGGATTTCACCCCGCGGCATCGTGGCGGCGGCGGTCAGCTCGCTGTTTGCCCTGACGCTGCAGCGGATGAATTATCCGCAGGCCGACAAACTGGTGACCGTGGTCTTTGCCATTATCATTGGCACCGTGGTGCTGCAAAGCCTGACCAGCCGGGCGATTGCCCGTGCGCTGCGGGTACAGCAGAAAACGCCGCGCGGCGTGCTGATCGTCGGTGCGAACAGTGTGGCACGGATGCTGGCGAAAGTGCTGATGAAGCAGGATATTCCGGTGCGCCTCACCGACAGCAGCTGGGAATATTACCGGCAGGCGCGGATGGACGGCATTCCGGCCTATTACGGTAATGCGTGGTCAGAACATGCAGAAAACTTTCTCGATCTGAGCGGCGTATCGCAGGTATTGGCGCTTTCGCCTAACCGTCATCAGAATGCGCTGGCGGTGTATCATTTCGGCCATATTTTCGGTCGGGAAAAGGTGTTTGCCGTGCGCTCAGGGCCCGCGCTGAAAGGTGCCCGCTCGCAGGAAAACAGTCGTTTTCAGCGTCATGAAGTGCTGTTCAACAGCGACGCGACCTACTCGAAGCTCAGCTCTTTGCTGGCGAAAGGTGCGGTGATCAAAGCCACGCAGCTGAATGAAAGTTTTGGCTGGATAGATTACCTGGAGAAAAACAGCGGCGTGCTGCCTCTGTTTGCGGTGCGGGAAAACGACACACTGGTGGTGCTCAGGGACGGCAATACCCCACCGGTGCCCTGCACGCTGATTGCACTGGTACAAAACGAAGCATAAAAAACCCGCGCCGCTGGTTCATCTTAAGGAGCAGCGGCGCGGGCAATTTCATTACGGGTTACGCCAGTTCCGGCCAGCGTGCGGTCGGGTACAGCGCCATACGGATGTTGAACAGATGGAACAGCGGCGTGAACAGTTCGATGTCCGCACGACATAACGCTTCAAGCCTGAGCAGCGCCTGATTCAGCGCACTGAGCAACGAATCCGGCGGTCCGATGTAGATATTTTTCAGCCGCATTTTGATGTAATTATTAATCTCATACATCAGCACTTCCGTTTCAACGTTATGATTTTTCAATACGTCCTGATGCCGGGCATAAAAATCATAGCAATTCACGCCCAGCCAGATTTCAGTGATCAGATTCCCGCCCAGCGCCACTTTAGGTGACGGATCCGCTTTGTTGCGCGGCAAAATAATGTTCACTTTATCCAGCATACTGGCGACGTATTGCTGCCGCCCGCGCAGCGAAGACGCATTGATTTTGATTTCGCTGGTGAACTGTAATAGCTCTTTGATGCCTTTGCGCCGCGCACGTTTGGCCGTCCATGAAGGCCGCTTATTACGGATAAGCGCGGTGGTCAGCAGCGCAATCATTATCCCGACAATCGTCGAAATCGCCGCATTCACAATCACCAGCACGTCAGGTTTAAAATCATGCCCCATGCCGATAAAACCCGGGATCTGCGTGGCGATAATCAGGCCGATAAAATTGGTCGAAGGATTAGCAATGACTAGCCCAAGCGCCAGCAAACCGGGTGCCAGACAGATAATCAGCGACTCAAAGGTGATCGCCATCGGGATGAAGATGACCGCGTAAATCACGCTGATAACGATGGCGATCAGCACCCCTTTCAAAAAGACTTTCATCGAGGCAATCGGGCTGTCGAGCGAGGCAAAGAACGAACAGATAACCGCTGCCATCATCGGCGCAGATGCCCCGTCGCGCCAGCCGGTCCCTATCCAGAACAGGCAGCCAATCATGGTGGCGGTGAAGGCGCAAAACGCAGAAAGTAAAATTATCCCTTCATCAATATGCTTCCTGAGCCCCAGTTTTATTTTGCTGCGCTTTTTCTCTTTACTGAACTGCGTCACCCGCTCGGTTACGCCGTAATACGATTCAGTGATGTGAACAAAGTTTTGCAAACGCTCAAGCAGGCCGGTGAACAACAGCCCTTCTTCCGGTGTCATTTCACCACTTTCATAAAGATTTTTGATGCGGGACTGCGACGCACGGATTTCCGCCTGAATGCCCTGCGCATTGCCGCTGAGTTCGGCGCTGTTCAGCCACAGCAGAAACTGGCTGAACGTCTCTGAGACAAAATCAGGAAACGGGATTTGCTGCTCGGCCAGCAGATTCAGACGCTTTTCGATGGCCGTCAGCGTGGGGATCAGATACGACAAATGCTGATACTGTGCCATCACCAGGCGGATCAACCTGCGGGCGGAATCCCCTTCAAACACGCAGTGCGTGATCAGCGTTTCCACGCTAAGCGGATAGTTAGCCATCTGCACCAGAATATGTTCCCGCTCCGGCAGCGGATCTTTAGCGGTGACGGTCAGTAATTCATTGCACAGCTTTTTGGCACTTTCGTACCAGTTGTTGACGCTGTTCTCCAGCAAATTGCGCATGCGCACCGGAAACACCAGCATGTGGATCAGCGTACTGCACACAATCGCCACGGTGATTTCTTCGACACGCGAAATCACCGTATAAGTGATCGACATCGGGGTATCGACATCGGCAAATCCCATGATCGCCGCGCTGTAGCCCGCCAGCATAAAAACGTAGCCTTTCGGCGTGCGGTCATGCAGCGAAAGATACAGGCAAAATGCCACCCACAGCGACACGCTCAGGCTGAACAGCACCGGGTCGGTGACCGTAAACGGATACACCAGAAAGATAAAAACGCCGCCCAGCACGGTGCCGAGAAAACGGTACGTGGCTTTGGAAAGTGTTGACGCAGAATAGAGCTGTGAGATGACGTACACCGACACCATCGACCAGGCCGGTTTATCGAGATTGAGTTCGAGGGCTATATATAAGGCTAAAAATGCCGCAATACAGGTTTTGACTGAGAACAAGAGCGCATTTTTTGTTAACCATTTCATCGTTAAATCAACAGCTCAGCGTGTTTCAAAACATCATTTTATACGCTGCCAATTCTTGCACCAGATTCAAGATTGTAACAAAACATACCTGACTATTAATCACCACTGATAATCTGTACCTCCCTACATAAAATATCCACGCGTTCACGTGGATTTCCTGCTCTGCCATCTGCCTGACTTTTTTAAAATCAGAATCTTAGAAAGGCCGGATGATGGCCATAATGCCGATAATGATGACGCCAATGACAATCACAGTTCCGGCTTTGCGCACCAGCGCAAAATCTTTAGCGGGCTGACCGCTGGCGAGACGACGTAAGTTGCCGGAAAGCAAACCATGCAGCGCGGAAAGCACCAGCACCACCACCATTTTGATCAGCAGCCAGGCGTGCGGGAACTGGCCGTGACTGACAATCATCCAGATCCCCGCCACCCACAGCAGGATCATCGCCGGACTGGTAATACAGCGGTTCCATTTTTGCACGGTGACGGCCAGCGCCCGCAGCCCGTCGTTTGCGCCGGTTCCCGCACTGCGAAACACCACGCTGACCAATGTCAGCGCCAGCAACCCGCCAGTCCATAACATGCCTGCAATAAGATGTAAGGTATTCAGCCATTCATGAATCATTTTTCTCTCCGAAAGTTAACGACAATGCTGCCCGCCGGATGAGTCCAACCTGCTGTCTCTCCACGGCTTTTGCCGGATTATGTCCCTTTCCCACAATAAAGGCACGGGCAAAATCGTCACTTTCTCTTATCATTCACTGACTTTACAACAAGTAGGTAGACTGGTATACCTACTGCAAATTCATTGTGACGAGAAAGCCTATGTCCGCATCAGACTCTTCACCGCAAAGCGCCCGCGACCGCCTTCTGGGCGCAGCACGCGTACTGTTTTATAACGACGGCATCGCCGCCACCGGTATCGACGCCATTATCAAAAGAGCCGGAGTGGCGAAAAAAAGCCTCTACAACAATTTCGAATCCAAGGCCGAACTGGTGGCAACGTACATTGAAATCCGCCACGACGAATGGTTACAGCTTTACGCCAGCAGACTGGAAAACGCGGTCACGGCGAAAGAGAAAGTGCTGGCCGTTTTTCAGGCTTACGACGATCACGCTGAGTTTTCTTACGAACGCGGATTCAGGGGCTGCGGTTTGCTGAACGCCGCGGCTGAACTGCCCGCCGGTGCGCCCGGACGCGTTGCCGTGCGCGGACACAAAGAACAGGTGGAAGCGATCGTGACCGCGCATCTTTGCGAACTGTTCCCGGCTGATGAAGCCAAAGCACAACTGATGGCGCGCCATTTTTCGTTTCTGCTGGAAGGCGCGATTTCCCGTGCCGGACTGGAAGGCAATGGCCGGTGCGTGCGTCAGGCAATGGCAATGGCCGCTGAAATGATGGAGGCGTCATGATCGTCGCCCGCAGGGAACGCATGCTGGGGATCCTCGCCGTTTTGTTCGCATCCGTTTTATGGGGATCGACCGGCACCGCCGCGACCTTTGCGCCTGACGTCAGTCCGCTGGCAATCGGCGCGGTGGCAATGGGACTGGGCGGATTATTGCAGGCGCTGATTTCCGCCAAAGGCATTATTGCCAGCCACCGCCGGTTTCGCCAGAACTGGCGCATGTTACTGACCGGCGCGCTGGCGGTGGGTATTTATCCGCTGGCATTTTACGCCTCCATGCATCTGGCCGGTGTCACGGTGGGTACGGTGATTTCTATCGGTTCCGCCCCGCTGTTGTCGGCGCTGATTGAGTATTCGCTCGACGGGCAACGTCTTTCACGCCGCTGGATGACCGGCGCTGCCATCGGCGTGGCGGGCATGATTTTACTGTGCGTGGCGGAAAGTGCCAGTCATGCGGCAACCGGTCAGGGTTCCGGCGTCATTGCCGGGATCGGGCTCGGGCTGCTTGCCGGTCTGACTTACGCACTCTATTCCTGGGCGGCACGCCATCTCATGCAGCGGGGAATAGGCTCCCGCGCCGCGATGGGCGCCACTTTCGGACTCGGCGGCCTGTTCCTGATGCCGGTGCTGTTTGTCACCGGCGGCCCGCTGCTGGCGTCGTGGAATAATGCAGCGGTCGGCGCTTACATGGCGCTGATCCCGATGTTCGTAGGGTACGTCTGTTTCGGCTATGCGCTGGCGCGGATCCCGGCGAGTATGGCGACCACCATCACCCTGCTGGAACCGGCTGTGGCGGCGGTATTAGCGGTGCTGATTGTCGGCGAAAGATTGCCTGCGCTGGGCTGGACGGGAATCGGACTGGTGGTGCTGTGCCTGATTTTCATCACCGTACCGCTGAAAAGACGCGGATCGCTGCCCGTTTCTGCATAAAAAAATGGCTCCGTTATTCAGGAGCCATTGTTATTTCTGTTACTGCTCAGTGATCCTGTTGATCAGACTGTCGCAGGGGCATCCAGAGAAGCCATATCAATCACGAAACGATAACGCACGTCCGCTTTTTCCATGCGCTCGAACGCTTCGTTGATTTCATCCATACGGATCATTTCGCAATCCGGCAGAATGTTTTTCTCAGCACAGAAATCGAGCATTTCCTGAGTTTCGCGGATCCCGCCGATTGGCGAACCGGCCACGCGACGACGGCCTAAAAGCAGCGGAACGGTGTTGAACTCGTCCATCGGCCCGACCTGCCCGACCAGCACCAGCGTGCCGTCCACATCCAGCAACGGCAGGTACGGCGTGACGTCATGTTTCACCGGCACGGTATCGATGATTAAATCGAAATGATCGTGTGCCTGCGCCATGGCATCGCTGTCGGCGCTAACCAGCAGACGGTTAGCCCCCAGGGCCAGTGCGTCGGCTTCTTTGGCATTCGAACGGCTGACCACGGTGACATCCGCACCCAGACCGACCGCCAGTTTCACTGCCATATGACCCAGACCACCCAGACCAATCACGCCCACACGGCTGCCCGGTTTGACGTTCCAGGTTTTGAGCGGCGACCAGGTGGTGATCCCGGCACACAGCAATGGCGCAGCTTTGGAGAGATCTAATCCTTCCGGCATACGCAGACAGAACTCTTCGCGCACCACTAAATGCTTGGAATATCCGCCCTGTGTCGGTTCTTTGGTGAAACGGTCATAACCGGCGTACGTCCCGGTATTCCCTTCACGACACAGCTGTTCTTCGCCTTTTTTACACTGATCGCATTCCTGACAGCTGTCCACCATGCAACCAACCGCGACATGATCGCCAATCTTGTACCGGCTGACCTGGCTGCCAGTCTGCGTTACGCGTCCGACAATTTCATGGCCGGGAACAATCGGATAATAGCTCCAGCCCCAGTCATTTCTCGCCGTATGCAAATCTGAATGGCAGACACCGCAGTACAGAATTTCCATTGCCACATCGTTATCACGCAGGCCGCGACGCTCAAAGGCGTACGGAGCAAGCGGTTTTTTAGGATCGTAGGCCGCAAATCCAACAGTTTTCATCAGTCAGCTCCTGAAGTGTTAATGACCCATTTACTATAGATTTAAAGCCCGCAGCAGCAAGCCACAGTTCTCTTTATTTCTTGCCTGATCCTGCCAACTTGCCTGAGCAGAGTTTTCGTTCCGGGCGCTCTTTATCCTGCAAATCATGCCGCAGAGACGCGCTGCGCTTTAAGCCGCTCCTGTAAGAAGTCCAGAAACACACGGGTGACTTCGCTGCGCTGACGATGCTGCGGATAAATGGCATGCAGATCCAGCGCGCCGGGGTGGAAATCGTCCAGCACCCGCACCAGTGCGCCATACTGCAACGCCGGTCCGACGATGAATTCTGGTAATAACACCAGCCCAAGCCCGGCCACGGCAGCATCGCGCAGCACTTCGCCGTTGTTGCTGACAATTGGCCCCCGCACTTCGAATAACCGGCGCTTGCCGTTATGATCCAGCTCCCAGCCCGTCTGCCCTTCACGGCCATAACGCAGACACTGATGTTGCAGCAGGTCTTCCGGCGTTTGCGGCGTCCCCATGCGTTCCAGATACTGCGGGCTGCAACATATCACCCGTTTCAGCTCACCGAGACGGCGTGCCACCAGCGAAGAATCGGCCAGATTGCCGATACGCAGCGCAATATCAAAGCCTTCACCGACCAGATCGACATACCGGTCCACCAGATCCACCTGAAACTGAATGGCCGGATGCTGCCTCAGAAATTCGGCAATTAGCGGTGAAAGATGGCTGATACCAAATGACATCGGAATACTCAGGCGGTAAGACCCCTGCAACACCTGGCGCTTTTGCGACACCGCCCGCTCCGCTTCTTCTATATCGTCGAGGATGCGCTGCGCGTGTCCGGCAAACAGCTGACCGGATTCGGTCACCGACAGTTTGCGGGTATTACGGTTAAGCAAACGGGCATTCAGCCCCGCTTCCAGTGCGGCCATACGGCGGCTGACGTACTGTTTCGACAACAACAGCTGTTCGGCAGCGGCAGTGAAACTTCCGGCTTTAATCACCGCGACGAAAATACGAAGATCTTCTATCTGCATCACTTTCTCTCCTCTTTGGCACGCCGCATTTTTGTCAACTAAAACGTGACAGTGATAGTCAAACCACCGCATTTTTGAGCAAATTAGTTTACGTGTATTCTCTGTTCATCGGAAGCGCAAACGCACTTCCTCCCTGACACACTGAGGAGTACACCATGATCGAACAACGTCTCTCTGAACAACGCGGCTTAGGTGACCACGGCTGGTTGCATTCCCGTCACACCTTCTCTTTCGCCAGTTACTGGGATCCAAAACAGGTCGGTTTCTCAGACCTGCTGGTTATCAACGATGATCAGGTGGCAGCGGGACGCGGCTTTGGCGCGCATCCTCACAGCAACATGGAAATCATTTCTTACGTGCTGGAAGGCGCACTGGCGCATAAAGATTCAATGGGTACCGGCTCAGTGATCGTCCCGGGAGATGTACAGTTGATGAGCGCAGGCTCCGGGGTAACGCACAGTGAGTTCAACCATTCCGGCGACGACAGCGTGCATTTCCTGCAAATCTGGATTGTGCCAGCGGAAAACGGCACCGAACCGGGTTATCAGCAGGTGTCTGTGCCTGAAGCGGACAAACGCGGTCAGTTCCGTCTGATCGTTTCGCCAAAAGGTGACGCAGGCTCGCTGACTGTTCGTCAGGATATGAAGATCTACGCCGGTTTCTTTGATGGCGCGGAACAGGCTAAGGTTGATCTTGACCCGAACCGTTATGCCTACATCCATGTGGCTCGCGGCAGCATTAAAGTGAACGGTATTGAGTTCAGAACCGGTGACGGTGCGCGGGTTCGTCAGGAAGATAAACTGACCTTTACCGACGGAGATCAGGCAGAAGTATTATTGTTTGATTTGCGTGCGGTAGAAGTAAATAATCCAACCCGCTGATAGCAATGGATACAGCCTCCCCTGATGCGGGAGGCTTTTTTTTGCTATTAGCTGAACAGCTAAAAACCCTAATTAAATCAACATTTATGCCCGTTTTTATCCGCTTGGTTTACGCTACCTATTTACGCTATAGTGCATTTGCCACGGCAAAATCCGTGGCCGGGATTTGCACCCCGGATGTCACAACGTCGATATATATACTTTACGTTATATATCGAGGCCTTTGCACACCTGTTGCTGATTACGCTTTCGTGTAATATGCACGTCTCAATGGTGGCTCAGAGGGGGCAGTCTCCGGACTGGCCGGCATCCGTTGTGCCCGGTAGTGCAAACTCCGTCTGAGCTATCACCCCCAGAGATTTGCACCTCTTGTGGTAGCTATCTCATCGCTTTGCAACGGAAACTGCGAAATGACCACAAACTATCCACCCAAAATATCTTTTCCTTTTCAGGACTGGCACCCTGCCGACATTATTGCGGCACTGCGCAAAAAAGGTACCACTCTGGCCGCAGTATCACGCGCGGCAGGGTTGGGTTCATCCACTTTGTCAAATGCCTTGTCCCGCCCGTGGCCAAAAGGCGAATTGCTGATCGGTCAGGCAATTGGAGTTCCTCCCTCCACGATTTGGCCTAGTCGTTACTTTAATCCAGTCACAATGGAGTTTGTTGATAGGCCCTTAAGGCCTGCATACAAAAGAGCGGCTACCTCTGAATAGCGGGTTAATCCAGGGCGCAGCAAGTGCGCCCTTCTTCGGATATCAGGTTTTGCAGGTGGGGAACCAGGGGCGCTTTTAAAATCGAATTCAGTTTCAAGGTCGTGGGCTCGCAGCCCACACTGACCCAAAGGGTTTTAAACGAAACCTTTGGAATCCCGCGTTTTTTAACTGCGCGCTTATGCTCGCTGGCCATGTTTCTGGTGCCGCAGCGATAGCCGTTGGGGGATACTGGAGCCGCTATTTAACGGCGGGGTATGATGCTGAAGGTCAGGCAGGATAACATCAGTAACAAAGTGCAGCGCGGCGGCATCTCTCAAGGATCAGCCGCCGGTTATGTGTGAACATTACTCGTAGGTGACGGTGAAGTTCGCTACGGCGTTAGCGATACCCGGTTTGATGGTATCGGCAGTTTGTATATAGGCGGCGGTCAGTGGAATGTTAAATGCACCTTGTTCGGTGGCCTGTGCCACAAACAGCGTCTTGTTAAGTTCAACCGGCGTGCTGTTTAGTTTTAGCTGAATGCCTACACCTTCTGATCCGCCCGCCGTCAGGTCAATGATGCCGTTGCCTTCTGATGACTTCGCATCAAAATTGATATTCACCTTGGTTCCCGCGCTGCATTGCAGTGGAATATTGATATTTTGGGGTTTCAGCGTTGAGTTTTTGCCCTGAAAATCTTCTTTCATCACATCGCCCATTGACACAGGGATTGCACTGGAACCGGTAATTTCGCACGAAGATTGCTTAATATTGACCGAGCCTATATTCACAGTAAATACCTGCTTTGTCCCTGCGCTGTCTTTCATCTCAATGGTGGCTAACTTCCCTGGTGTCATAGGACCGGGGACAATATCCCCTGTTTTAACGAATTCTACGTCAATTACCTGCAGATTAACCGGGCTCGAACCGTCTCCGTTACCATTGGTCTGATTAGCCCCCGTAGACAGCGTAGCAACGCCTATCGCGAGCCGGATACCCACGCCCTCGACACCGCTTTTAAATATCGTGGAGGTGGCTGAAGGGTAGACAGCGGTATTCACTGTTTTCGTCATTTGATACTCGCCAGAGCAATTCTCAGCCACTCTATAGGGTTGACTATAAGTCATTCCCCCAATGACGAAGCCAGTTGGCCAGTCCTGCTGCGAGGTAAAGTCAGCGTTCAAAATGAGCTGCGGCTCTGTGGTTGGGTAAGTACACACCCCCAGCGCCATGGCGTTATTCACGCCCCCGACCAATAACACGACAGCCAGAAGTGTTCGTAGCCCGCTTTTGCCTGAGCCGATTTTTCTTAAAATATTGCAGAAATTCTTCATGTTACTTCCTCATGCCTTAGTGGCATTGCGCCGTAATTTGTTTAATCAGCGCAGACGGGTCACTGGCATTGCTGCCGGCCAGCGTGTAAGCACCTTTACACTGCTCGTTGCTGCCGTTGCCCCATTTCGCCATGATGTTGCCGGTTTCCGGCAGGCCGGTCAGGTACACTTCGCCGTTGTCACTGACAATGCCGGTGACGGTGCTGTCGTTGTCCAGCAGGCTGACCGTGGCACCAAATGGCACCGGTTTACCCAGGAACAGCATCTGCACTAAGGCACGCTGACCGACGCGGGTTTTGAAGTCCGCACGCACTACCGCGCCGCGGGTTGGGATCACCGTCTGGGTGTTCATGTCCATATCCACGTCGTCAGCAAAGCTTTCGGTTTCCAGCGTCACGCTGTTTTTACGGTATGGCTGGGCAAAAGGCACGACCGCATAGCCACGCCAGTCGGTATGGACACCGCTGTTGTTTTCGACATCAACGTCATCGGCTCCCGGCGCTTTCACCAGCGCGATGGTATCGCCCAGCGGTTGTGACAGCGTGATGCCGTTTTCGTGGATCAGTACGCCGCCCTGAATGCCGTAGCTCCACTGGCGGGTATCCTGGTCATAGCTGTAACCGAGATTGCCTTCACCGGAGCCGCCTTTGTAATCCATGCTGGCATTACCGGACGCGCCGTTGCCCTGATTTTCATACCCCTGCTGCGCGGAATAACTCAGGTTTTTATCATCCAGCAAGGTGCCGCTGATACCGGCCTGCTGAATGGTGGAACCATGGCGTTTGGTGCTCATGCTGTACGTTGCCCATGTGCCGGATGGCCCCATGAACTTATCGAGCGGCACGGACATGTTGAAGGCAAACACCTGATCGGCCTCGGTCATGCCCGGGTTTTTCGAGTAGTTATAGTTAAAGCCGTAGGAGATGCCGTAAATGCTGGTGTTGTAGCCCAGCTGTAACAGCTTCTCTTTACCGTCGCCGCCCCAGTAATCCTGCTGGCTGCCGCTGACATAAATCGACCCGTAGTCACCGATTGTCTGGTTGACGGACACCTGCATTTTGCTGCGCTGATTGTGCGAGCGGTTGTAGTTGTCGAAATCGTTATCGGTGTCTTTCTGGTAATCCTGCACGTCACTGAAGGCATAGTAGCCTTCGGTAGAGTAGCGGTAACCTGCGATTTGCAGGTTAGTGTCCGTTGCCTCGAAGTTCTTGGCATACATCGCCCGGTAGGACTGGCCTTTTTTGGTGCCCGGCGCATCATCAAACTCACTGGTGGCCTGGGTGGCATCAAATGACACGGCACCCACGGAACCTAAGTCAAAACCAACGCCGACGTTAGCCGCACGATAGTTTTCGGCATACTGCACGCCACCGTAAACGGTGGTGCGCGCGGTCAGACCATAAATATTAGAAACCTGAATAAAGTTCGGGGTCTCAGTATCGTCATTACCTGAACGATATTTACCCAGCGCCAGGTTGTATTTGAAGCGGCCTTCACGTTGTAAAATCGGCACTGAACTGGTGGCAATGTTGAATTTGGTGGTGGAGCCGTCAGATTCGGTTACCGTTACTTCCATATCGCCGCCGTTACCGGACGGATAGAGATCCGTGATGGCGAACGGCCCCGGCGAAACGTTGGACTGGTAGATCACATAGCCATTCTGCTTTATAGTGACCTGCGCATTAGACTTGGCAATGCCGCGCACTGTCGGAGCAAACTGGCTCATGGAATCCGGCAGCATCTGGTCGTCGGAGGCCAGTTGCGCACCGGTAAACTGGACGCTGTCAAACACGTCGGCGGGCGTGGAATACTCGCCCAGCGTCAGTTGCCCGCCCTGCAGGAACCGCACGTCACGCTGCACATAGGTATTAATCGATTCAAACTTGCTGGTGCTGGTGTCTTCGCCGCCGTGCGAGCCTTCAGTTTGCTGATTGCTGTAGGTCGAATAATTACGCAGACGCCACGCGCCGAGGTTAGCCCCGCTGCGCAGGTTAACGAAGTTACTCTTTGACTGACCGCTGTCGTCGCGCTGCGTGGTAGAGCCGGAATAGCTGTAATTGAGCATAAGGGCGTTAATACCATTATCCCAACGCTTTGGGTCAACCGAGTTGCGCGGACGTAGATTTACCCCGATTTGCGGTACGGTAATGTCATAACGCTTACGGTTTAAATCCAGATTTTCAGTGGCCTGCGGCACATAGGCGCTCAGCGGCTTGGTCAGTTTTGCATCAGGTGCAACGGCCTTCAGATCAGGGAATACGTCCAGCTTGACGCCGTACTCTGCCATCTCTGCGGGCGTGATCGCGCCATAAAGTTTACCCGGCGCATCCGGCAGGCTGACAAACTCAACGTTACGTGAGTCAACCTGCTGGTTGTTCAGGTAGATATCCACCTGATAGGTGCCGGGCATCTGCCCGCCTTTTTCGGCGAAATAATCCAGATTGACGTCTTGCAGGCTACCACCGTCACCGATAGCTTTGAGCATCTCCGGGTTAAAGGTTTCAGCAGAAAAGGCAAATACGGGTAAAGATAACAATATGAAAAATGATAAGGGTTTTAACAAAAAACAGCGGACGGCGGAGTTGCCCTTCAACATATCGATTTTTGCTTTAGTCCCTTTTCTTCTGGCACTGTCTTTTCCCTGACGATTTTTAATATTGTTATTTCCCATAATAAACAGACATTCCCGTTTTTAATCTTTCGACTTATTTAAATTGATGCTTTGGCTTTTTCGGTTAACCCGCCGAAGTCATTAATCGCCTGCCAGGTGATGCTGTTACCTGCCGGGGCATTATCAATTCTCAACGAAGACTTCGGTGGAACCATATAACCGTCTTTTAACTCTTTGCCGTTAATACTGACTTTTGTGATACTGACATAATAAGGTGTCGGATTGCTGGCGGTTAAGCCATTACCTGAGCGTGAGAAAGTAATTTGCTGCCAGGCTTTTGCGATCGCTTCTTTATCATTTAATGCTGTCGGGCGATAGATCAGTTTGATACGGGTATTAATAGAAAACTGCAGAGAGTTCTTTTCTTTTGCAGCGGGTGGGATTGCCAGCGTATTCAGCCAGTAAACAGACTCTTTGTCCTGCGGTAACGCCGATGAAGTCTGCGTGATACGGATAGCATTATCCTGACCTGGCTCGATGCGGAACAGCGGTGGCGTGGTAATAAAGGGAACCTTTTCCCCTTTTTTATCAGAACTTACCCATGAACGAATAAGATAAACATTCGAGTCTTCGGTATTTTTAACTGAAAGTGAAGCCTCTTTCACATTCCCATTATAAATAACGCGGGTTGCACCAACGGAAAAACCGGCGGAAGCAGAGATTGAGATGCAGAGAGCCGCTATCCCTAAAGAAAGTTTAGAAAAGATATTCATTTTAACCTGCTATAAATAATGGCCCTTATTTTACCTCAATAAAACAAGGACCTGGATTTACTATAAAACCCTAATATTACTGGTAAGACATTGTGTAGTTAATGGCCATAGAGAAATCACCATCAGCAGTAGTATTACCACCCGTCCACCACTTGGTTAATGAAATATTATATCTCAGATCATTAACACCAGCAGTTGCCACACCTTTACTCACAAATTCATTAGGGGTAACCTTAGCCGATGTTTCAGCATCAAAAATCATCGCCGCAACGTTTGCCTGACGTAGGGTTTTATTATCTCTAAAGCCCTGAATTCCAGCATCATAATAAGAACCGCCTTCAAACTTTACGGAAATAGGCGTATCAGCAGGGCAATCTGCCAATTTGATGGTAAATGGTTTTGTCAGTTGTGCGTTAGTATCCCCTACCGCGGGCAAGCTCAAAATGTTATCTTTTGCGAGAGTACCAAAGTTTACAGCTGTATTTAAGCTGGCAGCATCAATACTACATGCAGTTGTAGTAACATTCCCTGAGAAATTAAGGGTTCCAGTTTCAGCAGCCTGAGCAGCCGTTACACCCATAGCCAACATCATCGCAACAGCAATACTTGATTTTTTCATAATATGGTTTAATCCTTTGAACCGGGTTAATAAATATCAACAGATTTTTGATAACAGTTAATTATTAACAACGGATATTAGTTATAGGTCAGGGAGAAGTTAGTCGTTGCAGAGAAAGCACCGCCTGTAACTGTGTCTGCGGTTGACATCGCAGCCGCCTGCATAGAAATGGTTGCCGAACCGGTTTCAGCGTTAATGGCTGCTACAGCGGAAGACGAATTCATCGGGATCAGTGAACCGTCCATGTTATAAAGGGCAATACCCAGGCCAGTTGCAGTAGAGTCACCATTGAGTGCAAGCAACTGGTTATTTGTCGCATCAGCGGCACCCAGCGCAGTCAGGACGACGCCAGCCTGAGTTACCGGACATCCGGTCAGAACAACGTTAATATCCTTTTTATCTGAAATTGACCCGATGGTTGGGAAATTTCCGGGAACCAGTTCCCCCAAATCAACCGGAGCTGCAATGCTTGCAGCATCTACCTGACAGCCTGTCTCAATAATGGTACCGCCAACGTTAATGGTACCATCTACAGCATTTGCGCCCATTGCTGCAACCATGCCTGCAGCCAATACGCTCATTTTAAAAAATGTATTGAGTTTCAAAATTATATCTCCATTGAAATTGAAATCGTCAGTTAAATCCCTGATTCCATAAGCAGGGGAGACGCATTATTCACATTGCAGCCATTGAAATAAACACAGTGAACTGAAACATTCATTCAGAACATTAAAGATTTCATAATTACTTGTGCTATTACATGCAATTAGAGGATAAAAAAATTCCTAAATAACATTTAATAATTCATGCACACGCCCCGATACTTGGAAATTACGCCGCAACTCAATATATTATAAAAATAAACCCAAGATCTATCCCTGTATAAATTGACTAAAATAAGGATGATGGATTTGTGCGTTGTTTTGATTTTTAAACGATTTTAAATATCACACGAATCTCATCCAATGGTTCAACAAACCATCATTTCTTATACATTTAAGTGAGGAAAATATGAAACTCAATCACAACACAGAACGTCTTCATGCTATTAAGGGCTTTGATCTCAACCTGCTAACCATGTTCGAATCTGTTTATATCCATGGCAGCATCACCAAAGCTGCCGGTATATTGGGACTGACTCCTTCAGCCGTGAGCCAGGCTATTGGACGTTTACGCGATCACTTTTCTGTTCCCCTTTTTGTCCGGCAGGGAAAAAACCTTACCCCTACCAAAACGGCAACTGGAATACATGAAAAACTCTTTGAGTCCTATGATAATTTATTGTCAAGTTTTCAGGAGATAGATCACCCGCTTGCCATTTCAAATATAGTGATTAATTGCCCACCCTATTTTTCTCTCACTATCCTGGGACCATTAATCAGGGCGGTCGAGAAAATAGCACCTGGCTGCAAGGTAGTTCACACTGCTATAGGAAATTCTCCGCAGGCAATAGATGACTTGCTGACTTTTCGTAAAGCTGACATCATATTTGATATAAATCCGCACAAAAATTTATCTCGTAATACGTTTTTGCTTTATGAGGAACCATTGATGGTGATACGTGCAAAAAATCACCCGAGAATTAAAGGTAAAACCTCCCCCGAAGATGTCATGAGGGAAGAGTTTACATTTATAAACAACGACAGTTTACTACGAATTAACTATGCTCAAAAGCTTGAAAAAAAAGTGAATATTAAAAGGAGAATTCGTTATTATGTCGGTTACATCGGTGCAGCAATGCCAGTCGTTGAAGCTACAGATACACTGGCGTTTGTTCCTGTCAAGGCATATGAAGAATACAAAAACCTATATGATATTTGTTCGGTTGATGTGGATATGGATCTTCCACGCATGCCGGTCTATATGGTTTATAACAAAACATCTTTAAATAATAAGTTATTCTCTGAGGTTATAAAATCTCTGGAGAGTATGTTTCCTACCTTGCATAGTTGAAGAGGGAAATACTCCCTGACTAACCAATGCCGCTATAGCACTTTAAAGGCGACATAAGTCGCCTTTTATGTTTTTCAAACACCAGTTAATCGTCTCCGGCTAAGATTCGCGCATATCTCGCCCGCCAACCTCACCTCCTATTCCATCTCCCGCAACTCCATAGCAACTATTGTTGTTTTACATCTTTTGTCCCTGACTTTAATAATCCCTGTTAACGACGTGTTGCGAATAAAGGGAAAAACGATGGGATACCGTTTAAGTTTGCTTGAAAAAAGTCCGCTGGATGAGCATGAAGATGCCGCAGGGGCATTACGCAGGACGCTGGAACTCGCCAAAAATGCAGAGCGCTGGGGCTATCACCGGTTATGGCTCGCGGAGCATCATAATACTGACAAACTCGCGATCTCTTCGCCGGAAATCGTGATCGCCTGGATCCTCGCGCATACGCAGCACCTGCGGGTAGGTTCCGGTGGGGTCATGCTGCAACATTACAGTCCGTATAAAGTGGCGGAAAATTTTAATCAGCTGGCATCACTTGCCCCCGGCCGTGTAGATATCGGCATTGGCAAAGCGCCGGGCGGATTACCGCTTTCGACCCATGCCCTGCAACACGCGGTGGATCCGGCACGTAAGGGCGATTTCGCGGAACAATTGCGTCAGCTCGACGACTGGCTTTCAGTGCCCGTCAGAGGCAAAGACGCCGATGCGCTTTCTGCTACCCCACAGCCGCCGCAGTCCGCCTCACGTTTCTTATTAGGTGCCAGCGAACAAAGCGCCCGTCTGGCCGCCAGTCTCGGCTGGAATTTCGTCTTTGCTGCGCACCTGAATGCCGACGAGCGCGATATTTCCAGCGCCCTTTCCGCTTATTCGCACGACAGTCACGGCAAGCGGGCGCTTCTGGCTGTGCCGGTAATTGTCGCTGATACCACCGAACAGGCTGCACGGCTGGTGGATAAAACGCAGCGGTATCGCGTTATCGCCAGCGACGGGCAAAGCGTCAACGTCGGCAGCCATGAACAAGTTGAGGCGTATCTGCGTCAGTCAAAAGCAAAATCTCATCGTATTGAAGAACGTCAGTCCGAAGTGTTGTACGGCACCGGTGAGGATGTTCATCAGCAACTGGAAACATTGCAGGCAAGGTACGGTGTGGAAGAATTTATCATTGATACGCCGGTTTCTCAGCCTCATGCGCGCCTGCGGTCCCTCGAACTGTTAGCCACGTCCAGCGTTGCGCTGGCTTAAGGACACACTATGAGCCACGTGATCCGCCTTGCTCAGGAATCAGAAGCGGCTGCGCTGCACAGCCTTTTGCAAAAAGCTTACGCGCCGCTGCTGGAACATGGCATTCATTTCACCATCACCCGCGCCAGCGTTGAGGATGTGCGGGATGTTATCCGCAATGAAACCACCTATGTGCTGGAAAAAGACGGCGTACTGACGGCGACGCTGACCACGCGTTTTCTGTGGACGCCTGCGAAAAATCATCTTGCGCCGTGGCCATTTGTCCACTGGTTTGCGGTGGCGGAACACGCCAAGGGTCAGGGTTTTGGCAATGAAATAATCCGTTACGTCGAAGAAACATTCTTACGCGACACGCTGAAATCACCGGCCGTGTATCTGGCGACGGCGGTAAAACATCCGTGGCTGACCGCATTGTATCAGCGACGCGGTTACGAGCCGTTTCATCGGGCGACCAATCCGCTGGGCGTCGAACTGGTGTATCTGCGCAAAATCCTCAATCAGCAGGCATTCGATGCCCAGGAGCAGGCGTTGCTGGTTCGCTCTGTCGCTGAATTACGCACGCTGGCTTAACGGCGGCTGAATAATATAATCTTAAGGATGAATCAATGAGTCAGAAAAAACAGTTACGTCTGGGTGCCATTATTCAGGGTGCGTCCGGAAATATGTCTGCATGGCGTCATCCGGATGCCGTCGCCGATGCCAGTATTAATATTCAGTTCTGCCAGCAATTAGCGCAACGAGCCGAACAGGCTAAGTTTGATTTCTTATTTGTCGCTGACGGACTTTATATTACCGAGAAATCTATTCCGCATTTTCTCAACCGTTTTGAGCCGATTACCCTGCTTTCAGCGCTGTCGCTGGTGACTCAAAAAATCGGTCTGGTGGCGACATTATCGACCTCTTACAGCGAACCGTTTACCGTCGCACGCCAGTTCGCCAGCCTCGATCATCTGAGCGGTGGCCGTGCGGGCTGGAACGTAGTGACCTCGCCGCTGGAAGGTTCGGCGAAAAACTTCTCCCGCGATAAACATCCGGAACATGACGAGCGTTACCGCATTGCCAGCGAATACGTCAGCGTGGTGAAAGGCCTGTGGGACTCGTGGGAAGAAGACGCGTTTGTGCGCAACAAAAGCACCGGCCAGTTCTTTGCGCCACAGAAACTGCACACGCTCAATCACCACGGTAAATACTTCTCGGTGCAGGGACCGCTGAACGTCGGACGCTCGCCACAAGGCCGTCCGGTTGTCTTTCAGGCCGGAGCATCAGAACAGGGCAAAGCCTTTGCCGCCGAAGCTGCCGACGCTATTTACACCCGTCAGGAAACCCCGGAACTGGCACGTGAATTCCGCCTCGACGTCCAGCGCCAGTTAGCAGAACACGGCCGTGACGCTGAGGACATCCGCGTATTCCAGGGTATCAGCGTGATTATCGGCGACTCGCCTGCCGATGCTGAACGCAAGTACCAGGAAACCGCGCAACTGGTGACGCTGGAAAGCGCGCTGGATTACCTCGGGCGCTACTTTGAGCATCACGATTTTGCGCAATACGATCCGGATGCTCCCTTCCCGGACATCGGCGATTTAGGGCAAAACAGTTTCCGCAGCACGACAGATGAAATCAAACGCAACGCTCATGAACACGGGCTGACACTACGACAGGCCGCGCTGGAAGCCGCCACACCGCGTCCGACCTTCTCTGGCACTGCCGAAGACGTCGCCGACGGTCTGGAACACTGGTTCACCTCAGGCGCAACCGACGGTTTTATCGTTCGTGGCGGCACCCCGACGGCGTTCGATGATTTCATCGACAGCGTGATCCCAATTTTGCAGGCACGCGGGTTATACCGGACGGACTATGAGGCGCAGACCCTGCGGGGGAATCTGGGGTTAAGTGAGCCGGAGAATCAATTCACTGCTAAGAGTGTGCATTCCGATGCACTGACGGTTTAAGGTCAACACCTTGGGTTGCCACCCAAACTGGCCCTAAGAGGCGCCTGTCGCCGCGCCTCTTAGGAATCTCCGGCTCTTTCACTGCGCGCTCCGCTCGCTGGCTATGTTTCAGGTACCGCAGCGACAGGCTGGAAATCTTGCCGCTACGCGGTTCCTTCTCTCGGTCCTGAAGCCTTTGGTCTCTAGGCCGCTCCGTTCAGCAAGATTTCTGAATCGCCCGCACGATCTTAAATTCAAAAACGGAATGGATTTATCTTTTAGATGAGTTAATGCAGGCCGAACACCGCACCGCGCTGTTGTTTATCTCCCATGATTTAGGCGTGGTGCACCATCTGGCAGACCGGGTGATGGTGATGAAAGACGGCAGCGTAGTGGAGCACGGAAAGGTCGATGATGTGTTCTACCACCCGGCGCATCCATGGACGAAAAAGCTGATTGATGCGCTGCCGGTTGTCAGTTCAAACCAGCACAATAAAGATTATCCGCTCCGGCATCATGCATAATATTACGCCCCGCATATCGTTAGCGATTTAAAGCATTTGTCGCAGGCAACCGAAAAGTTAATATTCTTTTAAGGAAATATGCGCGTTATTTATATTAACCAGCGGGAGTTTGCATGATCACTGTCAGCGGATTGAATAAAACATTTAACCAATTCCCTGCCCTGTCGGATATTAATTTCACCGTGAATAAAGGTGAAGTGGTGTCGATTATTGGCCCCTCAGGTTCCGGGAAATCCACTCTGTTACGTTCGCTGAATTTGCTCGTCAGGCCGGATTCCGGCCAGATCCAGATTGGAGATAAACACATTAATGCGGACACACTCACCCGCAGACAAACAGCCGATTTTCGCCGCCAGACTTCGATGGTTTTTCAGCACTACAATTTGTTTAAAAATAAAACCGCACTGGAAAACATCACTGAGATCTTACGTTTTACCCAAAAACTGAACAAAGCGCAGGCGCGCGAACGGGGTGAAGAATTGCTTGCGCAGGTGGGTCTGGCGCACAAAGCGGCGGCTTATCCCGGCACACTCTCCGGCGGACAGCAGCAGCGCGTAGGCATCGCCCGAGCCATGGCCGTTGATCCGCAGGTCATTTTATTCGATGAGCCCACGTCTTCCCTGGATCCTGAAATGCGCCGTGAAGTGCTGAACCTGATTGAAGGGCTGGCCGGGCGCGACTTAACCATGATGATCGTGACGCATGAAATGGGCTTTGCACGGGATGTCTCTGACCGGATATTTTTCATGGAGCATGGCCATATTATCGAACAAGGCGAACCGGCCAAAATTTTCCAGACCGGATCCTCGAACCGCACCCGTTCTTTCTTACACGATTTTGCCTGATGGCCGTACACGGAACTTTGCACAATGAATTTTGATTTTCCTTATATGCTCGGCGTTATTCCGCAGATCCTCGTTTATCTTCCCGTGACCTTGCTGATTTCATTGCTTTCCATTTTACTGGCTACCGTTCTGGGTATTATTTTCGCCCTGTTACTCAGGGCCGGTAAAATACCCGCGGCTTTCGCCCACCTTTATATTTCCTTCTTTCGCGGCACGCCGGTTCTGGTGCAGTTACTGATTATTTATTTTGGTTTGCCGCAAATTATTCCTTCGATGAATTCACTGAGCGCCATGAATGCGGTGATCCTCGGTTTAAGCTTAAACACGTCCGCTTATCTGGCGGAAATCTTCCGTGCCGCCATCGACTCTGTTGATAAAGGGCAGCTGGAAGCCTCTCTGGCCTCCGGACTGAGCATCTTTAAAGCCTCCAGCCGCATCCTGTTTCCGCAAGCCTGCCGCAATGCCATTCCGGCGACCGGCAACGTGTATATCGGCCTGATCAAGAACTCTTCGCTGGCGTTCACCTTAGGCGTTAGCGAACTGCTGGCCGCCGGAAAAATGGTGGCCACAGAATCGCTGAAATTCTTCGAAGCATATTTCGCCGTGGCGCTGGTCTACTGGGCGCTGACCATCATTTTCAGTGAGTTACAGCGTCGCCTCGAAAAACATCTCGGCAAACCTTATGCCGGTTAAACAGGAAATTAAGCTATGCGATTGTTAACACTGGCTATTTGTTCGCTCCCTCTTCTGCTGACCGCATGTGACAAGCCCGCCGAAAAAGCGGATGACGAGCCGGTTCTGCGGGTAGGTGCGACACCCGACGGTTATCCGCACTATTTCAAAGAGGGCGATACCATCAAAGGATTCAGCGCGGACATTCTCAACGCCGTTGCCGGTAAGATTCACTATAAAGTTGAATGGGTAACGTCCGACTGGGTGGGCGTGCTGGGCTCTCTCGAAACCGGCAAAGTGGATACCGTAGGCAATTTCGCCGACACGCCGGAGCGGCGCAAAAAATATGATTATTCGGCGCCCTACTATTACTCAGCGGCGCAGTTAGCGGTGAGTAAAAACAACACCACCATTCATGGTTTGCAGGACATGAAAGGGAAAACCGTCGCCGCCGATCTCGGTTCTAACTATGCCAAAGTCCTGAAAGAATTTGATCCGAAAAATGAAATCAAGCTGGTGACCTTTGAGGGGATGGATGTGGTGGTAAACAGCGTGGCGCAGGGAAAAGTGGATGCCTATGTTTCCGGCCAGGTGATCCTGCTCGGGCAGATCAAGCATAAAAATCTGCCGCTGAAAGTTGTCGGTGAACCGTTTGGCCTGAAACAGGTCGCCCTGCCGTTCAGGAAAGACGCGCGCGGAGAAGCACTGAAACAAAAAGTGGATGTCGCACTGGGCGAATTACGGGCCGACGGAACCTTGAAGAAGATTTCTGAAAAATGGTTCGACCGGGATCTGAGTGTGGATACGGAATTAACGTCAGTCAGCAAAAGACAATAATCCTGCCGTCTCTCCAGTCTGAAAATCCCGCCGGAACCAGGCGGGGTTTTCTTTTACGTCCGCAACCCCTGACGACGTTTTATCGATTTACCGGCCAGATACGCCAGCGAGGCGCACAGCAGATAATACATCAGCCCGACCAGCAGGAAGATTTCTGCCGGGTAAATTTGTACCCGGTTATTCACCTGTCCGGCAACGGTGGTCAGTTCCGGCACGTTGACGATAAACGCCAGCGACGTGTCTTTCACCAGAGAGATCAGCAGCCCGAGATACGACGGCAGCAAATTCGGCCACGCCTGTGGTAACAGCACGAACAACAGCACTTTGCCGTCACTCATGCCGGACGCTATTCCCGCTTCAGTTTGCCCGCGCGGCAAGGCTTCCAGACCGGCCAGCGTCGAATGCATCACCGCCGCCGAGGTAAACCAGGCCAGCGCCAGAATCACCGTCATCGGCCCAGGGATCGACCCGCCAAATACCACCGGCAGCAGGAAATACAGCCAGAAAATCACGAATATCAGCGGAATGCCGCGGATAAACGACGCCCAGATAAACAGGATTTTCCGCGTCCAGCCGCCGAAACGCCACGCCAGCGCCGCCATCAGCACACCGAACACTAACGCCAGAACGCCCGCCGATGCCGCCATGATTAGCGTCAGCAATACTCCGCCCGGCTCGCCATCCGCTAGCCTTCCCCACAGCAGATAAGTGAAATTATCGTGTATAACAGACCAGTCAAACTCCATCGCGGGTTTCCTCCTTCAGTACCACCTGCGGCCTGTGCTGCGGTCGTTTCGGGCCAAATGCCGTCATCAGCCAGCCGAGGATCAGTCCGAGCGCCAGATAAAGCAGCGTCCCGACGGCGAAACCTTCAAAGGCGTGCGCGTTATAGCTTTCAATCTGGCTGACCTGATACGTCAGTTCCGAAAAACCAATACCTGTCGCCAGCGAGGAAAGCTTCATCAGGTTGAGATACTGGCCGGTGATCGGCTGCCACGCGTTGATCAGCGCCTGCGGCAGGATAATCGAAAGCAGCAGCGTTTTACGGCTGAAACCCTGAGAAATCGCCGCTTCGGTCTGGCCTTTGGGCACAGAATTCAGTCCGGCCTGCACTTCTTCCACCAGAAACGCCGCCGTGAACAGCGCCAGCCCCCAGGCCGCACACAGAAATTCCGGGGTCAGCCACGCAATGTTGCCCGGAAACGACGCCCACGGATGATTGTCGCCGATATAAAAACGCCAGCTTTGCGGCAGCGCCCCGTATGCCGCGAAATACCAGAACAGCAGTTGTACCAGCAGCGGCGTGTTACGAAAAACAGAGACAAACGCCGCCACCGCACCGCGTGCCAGACGCGACGAACTCATGCGTAGCGCCAGCAGCAACACAGTCAGTAACGTGGCGAGCAGGCTGCCAACAATGCTGACATACAGCGTGGTGAGGAAGCCGGATATTATCCATTGCAGAGGCTGGCCGGTCAGCACGCCAGCCCAGTCGGGATGCCAGTTCATAGCGCGACTCCGCTCTGCGGATGCAGCGGGAACAGGACTTTTTGCAGAAACCGCTGCGCACGCGGATGTTGCGGACGGAGGAAGAAATCTTCCGGCTGCGCCTGTTCAAGAATTTCACCACCGTCCATGAAAATCACCCGGTCAGCGATTTCACGGGCAAAACTCATCTCGTGCGTCACCACAATCATGGTGATGCCGCTTTTCGCCAGTTCCTGCATCACCAGTAATACTTCACCGATCATTTCCGGATCCAGCGCCGACGTTGGTTCATCAAATAAAATGATGCCCGGATCCGTGACCAGCGCCCTGGCAATCGCCACGCGCTGCTGCTGACCGCCGGAAAGCTGCTCAGGATAATGCTGCGCTTTATCGCCCAGCCCGACGCGCGTCAGCAATGCACGTGCCTTTTCGCGTGCCTGAGTTTTCTTCCAGCCATGCACTTTGAACAGCGCCAGACTGACGTTGTCTTCAGCGGTGAGATGGGCATAAAGGTTGAACTGCTGAAATACAAATCCGATGTGCGTGCGCAACTGGCGTAATGCTGCACCTTTGAGATTGCGCGTCGGCTGGTTATCGATATAAATTTCACCGCTGCTGACCGATTCCAGCTGATTAATCAGCCGGATCAGCGTGGATTTTCCCGAACCGGAGGGCCCGCAAACTGCCACCACTTCGCCGCTGTCCACACGCAAATCCACGTTACGGATCACCTCATGCGGACCGAAAGATTTACTGACCTGGCGGAATTCAACGGCCGCCGTTTTTCCGGCGGATGAATGTGAAAAAACCGCAGACGTCGCTGCGGTTGAGAGAGTGTCTTGCTGCATGTGTCTTACCTTGCATAAAACAGATTATTTGGCTTCGATTTTGAACAGACGCGGCTGAGGTGATTTAGTCTGCGGACCGAACCAGACGTTATAAATGCTGACCGCCTGACCGTTTTTCTCCAGATTCAGCAGCTCGTCATTGACCACTTTCAGCAAGCTGGTCTCGCCTTTTTTGACACCCACGCCAATCTCTTCTTTGCTCAGTAATTCAGGCAGCACTTTGTATTTCGCTTTATCCGGCGCGCCATCCAGCAAACCGGCCAGAATGGTGCTGTCCTGAGTAATGGCCTGCACGTTGCCGTTACGCAGCGCAGAAAGTGCCAGCGGAATATCGTCATAAGACAGCACGCGGGACTGCGGGAAGCGGTTATGCAATTCCTGCTCGCCGGTGGTGCCTTTCACCGCACCGATACGCGCCGTGGCATACGCATCCAGTTTATCCGGCGAATTTGCCGGCACCAGGAACTGCTGGCCGGTGACGAAATACGGCACTGAGAAGTCGATCACTTTCGCGCGTTCCGGCGTGATGGTGATATCAGCCACAATCAGATCCGCTTTACCGGACTGTAACAAAGGAATGCGGTTCGCCGGATTGGTCGGTACCAGTTGCAATTTCACGCCCAGCGTTTTCGCCAGCGCTTTTGCGAAATCAACGTCATAACCGACGATGTCATGCGTTTTAGCATCCACAGACCCAAACGGCGGATTGGAATCGAAGGTCGCGACCTTCACCACACCGGCTTTCTTGATGTCCGCCAGCTGATCTGCGTGCACGGCAAAAGAAGAAATCGTGCTGAGCGCCAGAAACAACCCGGCAGCAATCTTAGTTTTATTTACGTCAATGACAGCCATCGCTTTTCCTTATGAATAGTCTTCAGAGGGCTTACGCCCCAATTTTTCAAAGTGGAGTATTCAGACAAATACTGACCTGTTTTTCTTTTGTAAGTCAGAGAATTGCACAAGGGATGAAGGCGGTGCCACTAACAAAAAGGGATATAGATGGGTGATTTAGGCATAAGCAGGAGAGATGTTGGGTTTGGGGGTCCAAACTGACCTTAAGGTCAAGGTCAAGGTCGTGGGCGTCGGCCCACACCGACCAGAGACCCGGTAACGCGCGGGCCTCTGGACTCCGCGCTTTTTTTACTGCGCGCTGTCGCGGGTATGACGGACATGTTCCGGCGCAATAGTGAGTGGCGCAAATCCAGGTGCTTCGCACTGCCTTCTCTCGGTCTTCGAGCCGCAGGTCTCGAAGCCGCTCCGTTCAGCTGAATTTTGATCACGCCAGTCAACTTTTCTAAAGATAAACCCTTGTGTTTTGAATTTAAGATCGTGCGGGCGATTCAGAAAGCTTGCTGAACGGAGCGGCCTGGAGACCAGAGGCTCCAGGACCGAGTGAAGGAACCGCAAAGCGGCAAGCTTTCCAGCCTGTCGCTGCGATACCTGAAACATAGCCAGCGAGCGGAGCGCGCAGTAAAAGAGCCCGGGATTCTCAAGGGGTGCGGCGACAGGCGCCCCTTGAGGCCAGTTTGGGTGGCAACCCAAGGTGTTGACCTTGACCTTGACCAAAGTCGGTGTGGGCCGACGCCCACGGTTTTGAAGTTGCAGTTGAAGTTGAAGTCAAAGGCCGATCACACGCGGCCCCAGCCTGTAATCCCCTGATTTTCTTAAAATCCCCCTCTTTGTACATTCCGTTACACGCCGATACCAATCACTCACGGACAGCAGCGATCCACATGCCTATTATTCTTTCACCGGCCCCGCAGTGGGGTGGACACTTAAACTAAAATTCTTAAGGAATTACACATGAAAAAAGTATTAGCTCTGGTTGTTGCCGCTGCAATGGGCCTGTCTTCAGTTGCTTTCGCTGCTGAAACCACTGCAACGCCAGCACCTGCTGCAACAGCAACTACCGCTGCTCCGGCTCATGCGACTAAGCATAAAGCACATAAAAAACCTGTGCAGAAAGCTCAGGCTGCCAAGAAACACAAAAAAGTAGCTCAGAAAGCTCAGGCCGCTAAAAAACACGTGAAACACGCTAAAAAAGCTGCACCAGTAGCTCAGAAAGCCCAGGCTGCTAAAAAACACGTGAAACATGCTAAGAAAGCTGCACCGGTAGCTCAGAAAGCCCAGGCTGCTAAAAAACACGTGAAACATGCTAAGAAAGCTGCACCAGCTGCAAAAGCAACGCCAGCAGCATAAGTAGTCAGTAAGAAGTCTTTGTGAGCGTATCTACTCACCATTATCAAGACTGATGATTTAACACCCGGTTCGCCGGGTGTTTTTTTCTCCGGTTCTTTATCTTGAGGTACTGATGGAAGATGCTGCGCCGCTACCTGTTCGAAATCACCCTGTGCTCTCTGATCCTCTGCGGTCTGATCACCCTGTTCTTCTACTTCTGAAGTATCCCGGATGACGTCCGTCATCTTCTCAAAAGATTGAGTTATCAGACAAATCTATCCAACACGAAAGATAACCGTCTATAATCGTTCCATAATAACTGGTTATCGGGTTCTCCCTGTTTTCAAGGTCAGAATGTTATGCGCATCGCGTTACCGCTTTTTTTGTGCTTTTTCTGTTTTACAGCCAGTCCTCTTGTTCATGCAGATTCTCCGGATGACGCAGACAGCGACGCACCTTCAATCAGCTTAAAAGAAAAAACGGCCCTGTTCTTCGGTCACGATCAGCGAACTCAGGTTTCTGCGGCGGCGCACTGGCCGTGGCAGGCCATCGGACAGATTGAAACCGAAAGCGGTAATTTATGTACCGCCACCCTGATTTCCAAACATCTGGTCCTCACCGCCGGTCACTGTGTTCTCGCGCCTCCGGGTAAGATCGACAAAGTCATTGCCCTGCGTTTTATTTCTCACAATCAGAAATGGCGTTATCAGATAACGGCACTGCAAACCCTGGTGGATCCTAAGCTCGGTAAGAAACTGAAAGCCGATGGCGATGGCTGGATCGTTCCGCCAAAAGCCGCACCGTTCGATTTCGCGCTGGTCCGTCTGACGGATGAAAAGCTGGCATTGCCGATCAAACCCCTGCCGTTGTGGGAAGGTTCACGCGATGATCTGACTGCGCTGCTCAAGCAGGAAGGCAGAAAAGTGACACAGGCAGGCTATCCGGAAGATCATCTGGATGATTTATACGTGCATCAGGATTGTCTGGTGACAGGCTGGGCGCAACCGGGCGTGTTATCGCATCGCTGTGACACGCTGCCGGGCGACAGCGGTTCGCCATTGTTGCTGAAAAATGCTGACGGCTGGTCGTTAGTCGCGATTCAAAGTTCCGCGCCTGCCGCGCAGGATCGCTATCTGGCAGACAACCGTGCCCTGGCCGTTCCGGCCATTCGTGACGCACTGAACACGCTGTCTTCTGGTGTCATCAGCGCCAGCACACCGGTGAAGGCTCCCGTTCAGTAAACGTCTGAATCACCGTTGCAGAGCATAAAAAAACCGCCTTAAGTCACTAAGGCGGTTTTTTAGTTTAAAGAACCGGTTAAACCAGCTGTTCCATAGTCTGTAAAATACGTTTATCCGATATCGGATATGGCGTGCCCAGTTGCTGAGCGAAGTAGCTGACGCGCAGCTCTTCAATCATCCAGCGCACTTCTTTTACATCCTCACTTTGCTGACGCACCGGCGGCAGTTTGTTGAACCACTGCTGCCATTGCTGCTGGATGTTTTCCACTTTTAACATCTGTGCGCGGTCGCGGTGCGGATCCATGGCCAGTTTGTCCATCCGGCGTTCAATCGCCTGCAAATAACGCAGCGTATCCGGCAGACGCTTCCAGCCGTTTTGCGTCACGAATCCGCGATAAATCAGCCCGGACATTTGCGCTTTAATATCTGAAAGCGCCAGCGCCATGGTGATATCAATCCGCCCTTTCAGCCGCTTGTTGATGCTGAAAACAGTGGTCAGGATTTGCTCCACCTGAATCGCAATCTGTACCACCGTCTCATTCAGATTGGCGCGTACGTGCTCATGCAGCCTCGCAAAATCTTCCTCGCGCCACACCAGGCCGCCGGATTCAGCAATCAGTTTGTCGATACCGCAGGAAATGCAGTCGTCGATCAGATCCAGCACTTTACCGTACGGGTTAAAGTACAGCCCCAGTTTGGCTTTGTTCGGCAACTTCTCGTGCAGGTATTTGACCGGAGATGGAATGTTCAGCAACAGCAAACGCCGCATACCACTGAGCATCGCCTGCTGCTGTTCCAGCTCGCTGTCGAACAAACGGATCGCCACGCTGTCTTTCTCATCGACAATCGCCGGATAGGCTTTCACTTCGTAGCCACCACGTTTTTGCTCGTAGCGTTCCGGCAACGTACCGAAACTCCAGACATGCAGATCGCGCTGTTCGATGCCGTCATCCGCCACCGCAGACAGCGTTTGCTGAACCTGCTCTTTCAGGCCGGATTTCAGTGCCAGCAGGTCTTTGCCCTCACGCAGCGTTTTGTTTTTGTCATCAACAATGCGGAAGGTCATTTTGAGATGATCAGGCACCTGATCCAGTTGCCAGTCTTCACGTGACACCGTCACGCCGCTCATCTTACGCAACTCTTTTTCCATCGCATCGAGCAATGGCATTTCGAACGGTTTAATGCGACCGAGCAAAGCGTCGGCGTAATTCGGTGCCGGCACAAAATTGCGTCGAACCGGTTTTGGCAGCGATTTAATCAGCGCCATAATCAGGTCGCGGCGAATGCCAGGGATCTGCCAGTCGAAACCTTCTTCCGTCACCTGATTGAGCAGCGGCAACGGAATATGCACCGTCACACCGTCGGCATCCGTACCCGGTTCAAACTGATAAGTGACGCGCAGTTTGAGATTGCCCTGATGCCAGAAGTTCGGGTAATCGTGGGCGCTGATGTTGCCTGCGCCCTCTTTGATCAGCATGCTTTTTTCAAAGTTCAGGCTGTCCTGAGGCTGTTTTTTCCACCAGGTATCAAAGTGACGCGCAGACACGACTTCCTGCCCGATGCGCTGCTCATAGAACAGGAACAGGGTTTCGTCATCGACCAGAATATCGCGGCGACGGGATTTGTGCTCCAGCTCTTCGACTTCGGTACGCAGACGCAGGTTAGCGCGGAAGAACGCGTGACGCGTCTGCCAGTCGCCTTCCACCAGCGCGTGGCGGATAAACAGCTCGCGGGAAACCACCGGATCAATCGTGCCGTAGTTGACACGACGCGCCGCCACAATCGGCAGGCCGTACAGCGTGACTTTTTCCGTTGCCATCACCGCGCCCTGTGCCTTTTCCCAGTGCGGTTCGCTGTAACTGCTTTTCGCCAGATGCTGCGCCAGCGGCTCAATCCATTCCGGTTCGATGCGCGCGGCAATGCGCCCCCACAGGCGGCTGGTTTCCACCAGCTCGGCAACCATCACCCATTTCGGCGGCTTTTTGAATAATCCGGAGCCCGGGAAGACGGCAAAACGAGCGTTGCGCGCGCCGGTATATTCCTGTTTATCCACGTCTTTCTGACCGATATGCGACAGCAACCCGGTCAGCAGCGAGCAGTGAACTTCGCGATATTCAGCCGGTTCGCTGTTCACCGGCAGGCCAAGCTCTTTCACCACCTGACGCAGCTGGGTATAGATATCCTGCCATTCACGCACGCGCAGATAGTTGAGGTAATCGCTGCGGCATAATTTGCGGAACTGCGCCGAAGACAGCTCTTTCTGCTGAACTTTCAGGTGATCCCACAGGTTCACGAACGCCAGGAAATCTGAATCTTTGTCAGCAAAACGGCGATGTTTTTCATCGGACGCCTGCTGTTTGTCCATCGGACGTTCACGCGGATCCTGAATCGACAGCGCGGAAGTGATAATCATCACCTCGCGCATACAGCCGTTTTTCTGCGCTTCCAGCACCATGCGCGCCAGACGCGGATCCACCGGCAACTGCGCCAGCTGGCGGCCCAGCGGGGTCAGCGTATACCGGCCATCGACGGCATTATTGATGGCGTTCAGCTCTTCGAGCAGACGCACGCCATCCTGAATATTACGTTTGTCCGGCGCTTCCACGAACGGGAATGCGCCAATATCGCCCAGCCCCAGCGACGTCATTTGCAAAATAACGGACGCCAGGTTGGTGCGCAGAATTTCGGGGTCAGTAAACTCCGGACGCGACAGGAAATCTTGCTCCGAATAAAGACGGATACAGATACCTTCGGACACACGACCGCAACGTCCTTTACGCTGGTTGGCGGACGCCTGAGACACCGGCTCAATCGGCAGACGCTGCACTTTGGTGCGGAAGCTGTAACGGCTGATACGCGCGGTACCGGGGTCAATCACATATTTAATGCCCGGCACGGTCAGCGAGGTTTCGGCGACGTTGGTCGCCAGCACAATACGGCGACCGGAATGCGACTGGAACACGCGGTTCTGCTCGCTGTTCGACAGTCGTGCATACAGCGGCAAAATCTCGGTGTGCGGCAGATCCAGACGGTTCAGCGCATCAGCGGTATCACGAATTTCACGTTCACCGCTCATGAAAATCAGGATGTCGCCCATGCTTTCGCGACCGAGTTCATCGACCGCATCGAAAATCGCCTGCAACTGGTCACGATCCACATCGTCGGCATCATCAACAATCGGGCGATAGCGCACGTCGACCGGATACGTCCGGCCAGACACTTCAATGATCGGCGCATTGTTGAAATGGCGCGAGAAACGCTGCGGGTCAATGGTCGCCGAGGTAATAATGACTTTGAGATCCGGACGCTTTGGCAGCAACTGACGCAGGTAACCGAGGATAAAGTCGATGTTCAGGCTGCGTTCATGCGCTTCATCGATGATCAGCGTGTCGTACTGCATCAGCATGCGATCCTGCTGGATTTCCGCCAGCAGAATACCGTCGGTCATCAGCTTAACCAGCGTGTTTTCACTGACCTGATCGTTAAAGCGAACTTTATAACCGACCGTGTTACCCAGCGTGGTATCCAGCTCATCGGCAATACGGTTGGCCACAGTACGCGCCGCCAGACGTCGCGGCTGGGTATGACCAATCACGCCTTTGATGCCGCGACCGAGTTCCATACAGATTTTCGGGATCTGCGTGGTTTTACCGGAGCCGGTTTCACCTGCGACAATCACTACCTGGTGATCGCGGATAGCGTTATAGATGTCTTCTTTCTTCTGGCTGACCGGCAGGTTTTCCGGATAGCTGATTTTTGGCCGTGAGGCTTCACGGGCACTGACTTTTTTCAGGCTCTCGTTGATGGCGGTCTGGATTTCAGCACTTAACGCGTCGAGTGCTTCGGGTTTATCAATCTTTCTGGCACCCTGCAAACGACGTTGCAGGCGTTGCCGGTCACGTAGCATCAGCCCGTCTAACTGCGCTGATAATGCCGCGAGCGGTGATTTCACGATCGGAATTCCTTGTTACATGTCAGCCGGAGAGCAAATCATCTGCGCCAGCTGAATCTGAATGGGGGATGAGGAAGGTTCACGCCTTGCCTGCTTGTGTCTATGTTAACACAAGGTATTGAAGATGCTGAAAACGGGTGATTTTGCGACCGGAGTTGAAGTTGTTCAAAAAAATCGATGATAGGTCTCTAAATATTGCGCTATCACTGCATAAGCTTTCTGAATAAAGTAAGTTCCATTCGGGGAACGTTCTGGTTATAAAAACCAACACCCTATGTACCACACAGTTAAGGAACTCACTAATGAGCAAAGTACTCGTTCTGAAATCAAGCATTCTGGCTAACTTCTCTCAGTCAAACCAACTGGCCGATTACCTGGTTGCACAGTATCAGTCTGCAAACAGCGGTTCTACCGTGACAGTTCGTGACCTGGCGGCTAACCCAATCCCTGTATTAGATGGCGAACTGGTTGGCGCACTGCGTCCTTCCGATGCTCCGCTGACACCACGTCAGGAAGAAGCACTGGCGCTGTCTAACACCCTGATCGACGAACTGCAGGCGCATGACGTGATCGTTATCGCTGCACCAATGTACAACTTCAACATCCCGACTCAGCTGAAAACCTATTTCGACCTGGTTGCCCGTGCTGGCGTGACGTTCAAATACACCGAGAAAGGCCCTGAAGGTCTGGTGAAAGGCAAACGCGTGATTGTTCTGACCAGCCGTGGTGGTATTCATAAAGACACCCCAAGCGATCTGGTTGCCCCATACCTGTCTCTGTTCCTGGGCTTCCTGGGAATGAGCGACGTAGAATTCGTTTACGCGGAAGGTATTGCGTACGGTCCAGAAGTGGCGACCAAAGCACAAACTGATGCGAAAGCAGCCATCGATGCGGCCATCAAAGAACTGGCTGCCGCATAATTGCAGTGATCACAATCTGAGTCACCATTCACTTAAGAATCTGTCCGTTCCGCTCAGATGATGTTGTGATAAAACTATTGCGTGCCGAGAGGCGCGCTTTTTTGCGCCGTTTTTCCCCAAAAATCACCCGATCTCTTCTGTAAACCCTATTTCTGCAACCACTGTCCGTTAATGCCGCGGACGTATTCACCCTTTCCTGCTCTGGCGACCAGTTTCTGTCCGGCCAGTTTTGCCACATCATCGGTACTGACGTTATTTTCCTGCGCCACCTGCTGGTATTGCTGTTTGCGCGCCTCGTTGATTTTTGATGCCAGCGCGACACTTTCCGCGTCTTGTTTTAGCGGTGCCAGATAGCCGGACAACGTTTCACCCACGCGTCCCTGTTGCTTGGCTTCATTAAGCGTTAATGCGAACGCCTGACTGCAAAACAGCAAACCACCGGCCAGCAACATCAGGCTGATTCTTTTGAGGCCATTTTTATTGAAAATTATCGCGGACATAGTGGCTCCTAGAATAAATCGCTCTGATTTTTCAGCAGATCTTCCACGTCTTTATCCACTTTGATATGAATTTCGTGTTCAATTTTCACGTTCATATTGATAGTGATCGGCTCTTTCGGCGCAGCCAGTTCGATGCGCGGCACGCATCCGCTGAGCATCACTACGCAAAGCGCCACGCACGGTCCTGCAAATTGCAGTTTCATTGTTCCTTCCTCACTGTTAGATCCTTTTTCTGCCCGGCCGCAGCGGAGCCTTTTGACAGCGCATTCGCAGGCAAAGACATCTGCTGTTGCAGCCATTCCTGAAGATTGTCGCCAAAGCGCAAGCTGCGCCAGAGCTGGTAGATGTTCTCCTCGTGGGAATAGTTGAGGACGATTTCACGTTTTTCTTTGTCACCGCCGTGCGTCGTGTCGGTGTAGTTCACCCCGTCCACTTTCGCTTTCATGGACAGCACGCCAAGATTATCCAGGCTGACCAGCGCATCAGAACGGCTGATTTCCAGATAGCGCAGCAGGCCAATCACCATGTTATTGGCGAAATTCCCGCTGGCCATCGCGTCCGCGAATTGCGGATCGAGGCGCAGCGTCAGGCCGCCGTCATTTCTGATCCAGCCGTTATGGATGATCCACTGCGGATTTTCCACGTACAGCGGCAGTTCACCATAGACGACGCCCGACATCGCCAGTTGTTTCGGTTTCAGCGCCGTGAAGAGTTCGCTGAGATTGATCTTGTCGAACTTCAGCACCGCCGCATCGTGCTGCGGCATACGCAGCGCGGAAAGGCTGAGATGCCCGCGCAGCATATCGACACCCAGATTGCTCAGGGTCAGCGGCGTCTTTTCACTCCACGGATAATGACCTTGCAAATCAGCAGTCACATTCTGCATTTTGACCAGATTATTCACTTCGCCGATGCGCAGCGTCACCGGTTTTTTCACGCCGAGCTGCCAGACCTGATCTTTCAGGCGATAAGGCAGACTGAAATCCAGCCCGCTCAGATCGCCGTCCTTCATCCAGAAGCCGCCGTTTTTCACTACCCAGTGGCCGCCCGCGACAAATCCCTGCCCGCGCGCCGCCGAGAATGCCGACTGCGCATAGAACGATCCTGCACGTAATTTGATGTTCAGATCCGGCGTCAGCAGTGTCTGGAACGCGGTGAGTTGTTGTTTAGGCCACCAGCCTTCACCGCGCAGGCGTTCGCCGTCCCAGCGCCCGTTGAGGCGGATCGGGCCAATCGGTTTGGCATCAAGCATTCCGCGCATCGTGAAACTGTCGGGGCTGTCGCCGCTGAGCTGTAACGCCAGCGTTGCCGGAGGCAGATATCCGCCGTTCTCCAGCGCAATTTTTTTCGCCACCAGTTTGACGTCACCTTTAAATTCTGTTGGTAAATCAGGGTACTGCGGTTTAAAACGCGAAGACGGCGGACGTTTCCATAGCAAAGGATGTTCCAGTGTCAGACGCGGCGCATCGACATCGACGAGGCCGTAATGCAGCCGGTCAAAACCGGTGGAAAGCGAATTAATGCTGATGAGATTGTCATGCCACTGGCCTTTACCGGACATATCCCAGCGACCGTTAAGCGGCGGCAGATGACCGTTACCCCAGTAGTTGAAATTCCACTGGCCGATATCTGGCCAGAATGTCAGCGCTTTACCGCTGAGATGTAAATCAAACGCGCCCCAGAAGCTGTGGCGTGCTTTAAGAATGGCCTGAAGTGGCCCGCTGACACCTTCAGCCGACACTTTTACGCCCGCCAGCGGCCAGCGCGCATCGCTGATCGTCAGCTCCGGCGTCGGTTTCCCCCACGCACGCAGCAGTGAACCGCTGCGCAGTGACAGCGTCGGATTCAGAACCGAACCGCTGAGCTGGCCGGGAAGCGACGCACTCAGAGAAGTGGCCTGCAAATTGGCTTGTCCGGTGAGGCGGAAACCGAGATTACTGTCGAGCAGCCCGACGCGCCCCGGCCCCATGGTCAGCACCACGTTCGCCTTACCATTGTGCCCCTGCGTCAGTACGTTCAGCCGCGCCGTGATATTGGTTTGATCGAACGTCGGCGTCCAGTCACTGAGCGTCAGATTTACGCCACCGGCCAGCGGTTGCGCGGCATACGGCCAGCGCCACTGTCCTTGCGTAATGTCTAAAACGTTATTGCTCAGTTTCCACGGCAGCATCAGTAAAGGCTGCTGGCTGTCTTTTTCTGTCAACGTCAGCACGCCTTCAGTCGCCTGCCAGCTGAGCTGAATATCCAGCGGGTTGGGCACCTGCGCAGTTTGCATTTCGGCGTGCAGTTCGCCGGATTCCGGGAGCGTATCTAACGTCGCAGGCAGCAGCAATTTGCCGCTCAGCGTGACCGGCTGGTCGCTGCCCGGTGGCGTCAGGCTGAAGGAATGGATCGCCAGCTGACGGTTGCCGTCCAGCACCGCGTCGAGTTTCAGCGATTCGCCATTAAAGGAAAGATGCTGCGTGCCGCCAGCATTACTGATCTGCAACTGACCGGCATAGCGCTGCCAGGGCGTGACAGAAAGATGATCAATGCTGATATCGCCGGGCGGCAACATCTGCTGAATATCGGCCAGCGAAAGCGTCTGCTGACTGTCGCTTTTCGGCATTTTAGCCAGACAGGCGGTGTCGACGCTCAGGGCGTCCAGTTTCAGCGCCCATTGTCCGTCATGACGGCTGAGGCGGGCATTGCGCGCGGTGGCAAGCTGGCAGTCACCGGCGGCATAACTCACGCCCGGCAACTGAAGTACTCCGTCAGCCCAGCGCGGTGCGCCTTTGAGCGTCAGTTGCGTGCCTGCGGGGAGCCAGTGCCCGGCCACAACGGGCAACCAGCGCGGCACGGTTTTCCATAACACCCACATCAGCAATGCGATAATCACCACTATACTCAGGAGTATCTGCGCGCTTCTCTTCAGTCCGTTCCTCATGACTTGCCTTGTCTTATACTTCACTAAATGACCTAACCGCCCGCAAGATATCATAATTAGCGTAACAACTGATGGCCGGATTGCCAGAACACCTGAGCCAAATAGCACGGGAAAAATTGTCTGCGCCCCTGCGCTCTGCTAGTTTGGTACCATATTGCGAATTGTTTCTGAAACTGTTTATTCCTTATAAAACAGGTGGAAACCGTTTCGCCAGAGATTCAAACTCACTGCGGAGAAACACCATGAAAGTGGCTGTCTACAGTACTAAAAATTACGACCGGAAATATCTGGAACTGGTCAATCAACATTATGGCTACGAGCTGGAATTTTTCGATTTTCTGCTGACCCCGCAAACGGCGAAAACAGCGATAGGTTCTGATGCAGTCTGTATTTTTGTTAACGACGATGGTTGCCGCGACGTGTTACAGGAACTGGCAACCCTTGGCATTAAAACCCTCGCCCTGCGTTGTGCCGGTTTTAACAATGTCGATTTAGATGCAGCGAAAGAGCTGGGGATTTCGGTGGTGCGCGTACCGGCCTATTCGCCGGAAGCGGTGGCCGAACACGCAGTAGGTATGATGATGTGTCTGAACCGTCACATTCATCGCGCCTATCAGCGCACCCGTGAAGCCAACTTCTCACTGGAAGGCCTGATCGGTTTTAACATGTATCAGCGCACCGCCGGCATTATCGGGACCGGTAAAATCGGCGTGGCCGCCATGCGTATTCTCAAAGGCTTTGGTATGCGCATTCTGGCTTACGATCCGTACCCAAGCCCGCTGGCGCTGGAACTCGGCGCTGAATATGTCGATCTGGATACGCTGTATGCTGAATCCGATGTGATTTCACTGCACTGTCCGCTGACGCCGGAAAACCACCACATGCTGAATGCCGGTGCGTTTGCCAAGATGAAAGATGGCGTGATGATCGTCAACACCAGCCGTGGCGCATTGCTGGATGCCACCGCCGCGATTGATGCGCTGAAAAAACAAAAAATCGGCGCGCTGGGCATGGACGTTTACGAAAACGAACGCGATCTGTTCTTCGAAGATAACTCCAACGAAGTGATCCTCGACGACGTATTCCGCCGCCTGTCATCATGTCACAACGTGCTGTTCACCGGCCATCAGGCGTTTCTGACCAGCGATGCGCTGACCAGCATTTCGGAAACCACGCTGATGAATATTGATCAGCTGTCGAAAGGCGTTCACTGCCCGAATCTGCTGACCGCATAAGGATCGTAAAACGGGTAAGGCTCACTTTGGTGAGCCTTTTTTATTTCTGCTGTCGCTGTCAGCGGCTGAGTTGTCAGCGACTAAGTTGTCAGCGACTAAGTTGTCAGCGACTGAGCACCCGGCTGATTTCCGTGCCATAACCGGTGATGGTCAGCACGTCATCGGCCAGCGTCACCGAGGAAAACGGCAGGCTATTTTCGCCATCCACCATTCCCTTGAGCGTTATAAAATCGGTATTCCCGACGCGATCGTAGCCGCCGCGATGGTAGTGACCGGCGAAATAGGCGCGCACGTCATAACGGCACAGCAGTTCAACCAGCGTCTCGCAGTTCCACAGGTTATGGCTGTTTACCGGCGTCAGCGGGTAGTGGCCGAAAACCAGCACCACTTCACGCCGTTCGCGGGCTTCTCGCAGATTCTGTTCAATCCATTCCAGCTGTTTGCGACCTACCGCACCGTTCCACGGCTGCGCCTGCGACTGCTGGCATTCGGTCAGTTCTTCCAGCATATATTCAGCCAGCTGATGGTCGTCACCGTTGGCATGATTGCAGTACAAACTGACGTCGTTGCCGTCAATGACCAGAAAACGATAGCCCGGCAAACTGAACGAATAGTAACTTTTCGGCAGACCCAATGCCGGTTTTTGCGCACCGAGATGTTCAGAAATCACCTGCGCATCGTGGTTGCCGATCAGCACCGCATGCGGATGGCGCAGCGCGTCATAACGGTCAAGAACCGCCTGAAAACTGGTCCAGTCTCTGTCCACCAGGTCACCCAATGTGACGACAAAATCGAGTTTTAAGTCATTCAGCTCATTGATAGCCGTAGCCAGTTTATTCAGGCTGTTGCGGTAATAACGGATGTTATGCGGATCGGCATCTGCATATTGTGGATCCGCAATCAGCCCGAACCGCAGCCGCGCGCCGTTTACCAGCGCATCATGCACCTCCGGCGGTTCGTACAGTGAACTGACATTGCCCAGCGCCTGTGCCTGCCGCTCAGATAACAAAGGGGATGAAGTCGTGACGGTCATAATATTCTCCTGTCAGGTGCTTATCGGATCCCTGCCCGCATAAAAGATTGAACGAACTGGCGCTGAAAGATAAGAAACAGCACCAGTAATGGCAGCACGGTCATCAGCGTCGCGGCGCTGATCAGCGCCCATTGCACGCCCTGTTCCGGCGCGGAAAACAGCTGAAGTCCGACCGTAACTGGCCGCACCTTCACCGAATCGGTAATGACCAGCGGCCAGAGAAAATCGTTCCAGTGGAAACTGATAGAAACCAGCGCAAAGGCGACGTAAATCGGTTTCGCCAGCGGGATGTAGATTTTGCGCAGAATATAGAACCGGCTGGCGCCTTCCACGATGGCGGCTTCTTCCAGCACCAGCGGAATACTTTTAAACGTCTGGCGCAGCAGAAAGATGGCAAACGCCGAAGCAAAATACGGCAGCGCAATACCGGCCAGCGTGTCACGCAGCCCCAGCGCACCAATGGTTTTGTAGTTGTTCAGGATCAGAACGTCGGGACTTATCATCAGTTGCAGCAAAATCAGCGCGAAGATAAATCCACCGGCTTTGAGTTTACATCTGACCAGCGCATACGCCGCCAGGGTCGCCAGTATCAGCTGGCAGACCACAATCATCAGCACCAGCAACGTGGTGTTGAGAAAGTAACGGGCGAAGGGAGCCGCGTTCCAGGCATTGATAAAATTCTGCAAGGTCAGCGGTGCGAACAGTGAAAAACTGCCCTGCGCCGAGGCCGGATGAATGGATACCCAGACAGCCACCAGCACCGGCAAAAACCACAGCAAAGCCGCCAGCCAGATGGCGAGGTTCAGGGAAAAACGGCTGAGAGAAAAACGATTCACTGATAGTGCGCCCTTTTATCCAGCAGATTAAATTTGATCAGCGCAATAGCAGCGAGGATCACCAGCAGGACGACTGTCATGGCTGACGCGGCCGGTAAATCCCAGTAACTGAACGCTGTGCGGTAGATGTAAAAGAGCAACAAACTGGTGCTGTTATTTGGGCCGCCGTTGGTCATGGCAATCACCTGATCGACAATCCTGAAAGCATTCATCGAGGCATTGATCAGGATGAACAGCGTGGTCGGCATCAGTAACGGCCACTGCACGCGAAAGAAGAAATAGCGTTTTGACGCTCCTTCAATTTCAGCAGCTTCGGCAAGACGCGGATCGATTTGCTGTAGCGCCGCCAGATAAAAAATCATAAAAAATCCGGCTTCGCGCCACACGGAAACCGCCATCAGGCTGTAAAGCGCCGTGCCCGGCTCGCCGAGCCAGTTGACCGCAGGCAGCGAAAACAGCGCCAGCAGCTTGTTGAGCAAGCCGAGTTGCGGCGTGTAGAAAAACAGCCACAGGTTGGCAATCGCCACCATCGGCAACAGCGAGGGAATGAAAAACGCCGCGCGGGTGATGGCGTTACCGCGCAGACGACGGTTCACCGCCAGCGCCATCATCAGCGCAAGAATGACCGACAGCGGGATGGTGATCACGGCATAAAGCAGGTTATTGCGCAGCGACAGCATAAAGATGTCGTCGTCGAGCAGTGCGCGGTAGTTATCCAGACCGACAAACTGCGCGGAATGCCCGCTGCGCGCGGCGCTGAACAGGCTTTCCCACACCGTCGCCAGCGCCGGATAATGGGTAAACAACAGCAAAAAACAGAGCGCGGGCAACAGCAGCAGATAACCGTAAAGCTGTAAAGACAGCCCGCGAGTGCGGGCGGCCGGTGCAACAGTGTGCAGGATGCTCATGCCGGTCCTTACTGATAAGGTTTCAGCAGGCGGTCGGCCTGTTTCTGCGCCGAACTCAGCGCGTCTGCCGGCGTTTTGGCCTGCGTCACGGCGGCTTCGATCGCGTGATTCAGCAGTTCCTGGATCTGTACGCTGTTATACGTCGACAGCTCCGGCTGGGAATATTTAAGCTGCTCACGCGCCACCAGCGCCTGCGGCACCTGTTTCACGTAATCCTGCATGACCGGCGTTTCCCAAGCGGCGGGTGATGTGGCGACGTACCCCGTCGCGATACTCCAGCGGGCGGCCTGCTCAGGCGCAGAAACCCAGCGGATAAACGCCATGGCGGCTTTCTGCTGTTCCGGTGTGGTGTTTTTGAAAACGTACAGGTTGCCGCCGCCGGTCGGGCTGCCGCGCCGGGTTTTCTCCGGCAACATCGCCACACCGAACGGGAATTTGGCATTTTCACGCACGGTAGTCAGGTTGCCGGTGGTGGTCACCATCATCGCCGTTTTACCGTCGATAAAGTCCTGCGGCGTGGTGCCCCAGGCAATAGTGCCTTTTGGTGATACGCCCTCTTTTTGCGACAAATCAGTCAGCCATTGCAGCGTTTCGACGTTAGCCGGCGTATCAAAGGTGACCGCCGTACCTTTGCCGTTATCCAGATGGCTGCCGTTGGTGGCGGCAATCCCCTGGAAGTTCCAGTAACCGTTTGGCGTTGAAGGAATTTCGATACCCCACTGCTTCACTTCATTGCCGTCACGCACCACCAGTTTTTTGCCGAAATCCACCACCTCCTGCCAGTTAGCGGGCGGCGTATCGCCATTCAGCCCGGCTTTCTCAAACGCCTGTTTGTTCCAGTACATCACCACGGTTGAACGCTGGAACGGAATTCCCCAGACCTTGTCCTGAATATGGCGGATAAAGGCCGGATAAAAACCGTCGATCCATTTTTTGCCGTCTGCGTCATTCGCCAGATCACTGACCGGCAAAATCGCGCCCGCGTCGATCAGCGAATAGGCTTCAATGTCGCCAATCACGGCGATTTGCGGGGCATTGCCGCCACGGAACGCGGTCAGCGCTTTGGTCACTGTGGTGGCGTAATCTCCGGTATACACCGGCTGAATGCTGATATCCGGATGCGTTTTTTGGAAATCTTCCACCAGGGTATCCACGGTATGGCTGATTTTTCCGCCCACGGCGATCGGGTAATACATTTGTAATTTCACAGGATCCGCCGCAAAAGCCGAGGTTCCGGTGATTAAAAGCATCGCTGCGGTCAGACGTGAGAGACGGTGCGCAATAGACATGATGTTCCCTTCGGTAATAGTCGTTGTAAGAATAAAAGTGACTAAAAAAAACGTGCTACACGGCGACGCGGTTATCTGAAGGCTGGCAGGCTTGTTCCGCCTGATAACAGCGTTTTCCGTCCGCTGTGAAGAAAAAATATTGTGCGCCCGTCGCCCACTGCAACCCGACGGACTGGCCTTCGGCGTAGCGTTTCATCCCGGCGACTTTGACCGTCAGCGGTTGCGCATATCCGGCTAAGGCGCAGGCGATGAGAGTATCCGCACCCATGTATTCGTGGCTTATCACCTGCGCGGTCAGGCTGGCGTTTTCGGCGGCAATCAGCTGAATATCTTCTGCGCGCAGCCCCAGACTGATACTGTCATGATGAAAATTTTCCACCACCGGCAAGGACATGGTGGCCAGATAATGGTGATGACCGCGGCGTTCTAACGGCAGAATGTTCATCGGCGGCGCCCCGATGAATTGCGCGGTAAAAATGCTGGTCGGGTTGTTATAGAGATTGTCCGGCGTGTCGTGCTGTTCGATACACCCGTCGTTGAGCAGAATGATTTTGTCCGCCATGCTCATCGCTTCGATCTGATCGTGGGTGACGTACACCATCGTCAGACCGAGCTTTTTCTGAATCGCACGGATCTCACGACGCATACTCTGACGCAGCTTGGCGTCCAGATTGGAAAGCGGTTCATCCATCAGACACAGCTTGTTATTGGCAATCACCGCCCGGCCCAGCGCCACACGCTGCTGCTGTCCGCCGGAAAGCTGCGCCGGATGCCGGTCGAGCAAGGGTTCCAGCTCCATCAGTTTGCTGACTTCCTGTAACCGCGAAGCGAAATGACGTTTATCCTCGCCGCGCGCCCGCAATCCGAATAACAGGTTTTCGCGAACGTTCATGTGCGGAAACAGTGCGTAGGACTGGAACACCATAGAAAGCTTGCGCTGTGACGGTGTGAGCGCTGTCACGTCTGTGTGCTGGAAATAAATCGCGCCGCTGTCCGCGGATTCCAGGCCGGCAATCGTGCGCAGCATGGTGGATTTCCCGCAACCGGAAGGCCCCAGCAACGCAATGAAATCGCCCTCTTCCACATCAAAGCTGATGTCGTTGAGTGCCACTTTATTGCCCCAGGATTTTCGGATGTGGTGAAGTGATAAATAGCTCATGCCGCCGGTGTCTCTCTGACTCGTGATGGGCATAACCTATCGGGCTAAAATGACGCTTTTATGATGGGGAGATGACGGGAGAAATACAGCAAGGGTTAACTTGACCATCCATTCACGCTATAATACTCCGACAAATATTGCATAAGTCAGTTGAATGTATCGACATGGCGAGTGCTAAAGGAATATTTCTCAGGAGAGAAGATGAAGAAGTCACTGTTTATTCTGGCCGCCGCGATGACTCTGGGTGCCTGCAGCATGAATCAAGACACTACTGTGAAACAAAACGACCTGCAGCACCACCGCTTTGAACTGCTGAGTGTCGATGGTCAGACGGTTCCTGCGGCGCAGGGGCGTATTCCGGATATCGAATTCGGCTCAAACATGCATGTTTCCGGCAAAATGTGTAACAACTTCATGGGTCAGGGCAAGCTGCAAAACAACGTGCTGACCGTGAAAGGCCTGGCGTCCACCATGATGCTGTGCCCGGATGAAAATCTGAATAAATGGGATCACGTGATCAGCGACGTTCTGAATAACGGCGCGGCAGTGACCCTGCAGGATCACAAACTGACCCTGACGCAGGGCAAACACCAGCTGGTATATCGTCTGAAAGACCGTATGTAACAGCAGGTATGTCGTAGCACGAATGCAAAAACGCCAAACATCAGTTTGGCGTTTTATCAGGCTTTACAGAGTCCCTGCATCAGCGCGCCTTCAGAGCACTGACGGCCATTCGCCATCGAACACATGCCGACACGGCTGCCATCAAGCTGCGGCGCCATTCGTAACTGGCCTCCCGCCATGGAACAGGCTGCATAAGCCGGGCTGTCTATATTAACGGTGCGCTGTCCGATATTAACGCTGTTGCCTTTTTGCACAACATCAGCCGAATCGTCGTGGCTGCTGCATGCGGCTAACACCAGCACACCCGCGGCCAGTAACACGCGAAACGCAGTGATCATCTGTCCTGCTCCTGAATATGACGGGGGGAATTTTTTTCGAATCGCCATCATATCCGACGTTTTTCATCGCCGTCGAGCCCTCCGGAGAAATAACATCAACTTTTTCCTAAAAAAAGGGCGTATTTAAACACTCAGACACATTTTATTTCGCCTGGTTATTTCTTCTGCTAATAAAATTAACGGTTATTAACCTCTTTTCCGTCTACATACACTGGAAAATATAATCAACAAGGAGCCTTTTTATGCTGACAGATTTTCTCCTGCGTATTGCCCTCGCCGGAGCCCTGGGTGGCTTAATCGGTATTGAGCGTCAGTTGCGCGCGAAAGAAGCCGGATTACGCACCCATATTCTGGTGGGTATCGGTAGCGCGATGTTTATGATTGTGTCGAAATACGGTTTCGCCGATATCCTGATGCAAACCCACGTCAGTTTCGACCCCAGCCGTGTCGCCGCACAGGTCGTCAGCGGGATGGGTTTCCTCGGCGCCGGGACCATCATTATTCAAAAACAGATTGTAAAAGGCTTAACCACCGCCGCCGGTTTGTGGGTGACCGCCGCCATTGGTCTGGTGATTGGTAGCGGGTTGTACGAAATCGGTATATATGGCGCTTTCATGACCTTAATTGTGCTGGAAGTCTTTCGCCAGATCAGCAATCACTGGGTCGGCCATCACCATTTAATCGAAATACGCCTGATGCCGGAAAGCGTGCCTGCGGTGTTATTATCGTTACAGAAAATGCGTATACGTCCGGGTCATATCAAAGTGAATCAGCGCGACGAAGATGAAAGTAAATGTGAACTGGTTCTGGATGTGATCCTGCGTCCGAAACAAAGCGTGGACAAATTGTACGAGGCGCTGATGTCGGTGAAAGGAATAAAACGCATCGATATTAATTAATCACCGTTTCATTTCCTCATTCCCCTATTTAGCCGCTGCTGAGTTTGTGTTTTCCGCCAGCGGCTAATAAAAATCCTTACACCGCGGGTCATTGCGTAACCGGTTCAAAAATAGAGCGAAATAGCCCTGCACACAATCAGGATAAATCGATTAATCCGCCCTCTGCTAAGCTTTTATCATTCTTGCCAGCAAAACGAATTTCCTGCTGGCCGCAATTGTGAGCAACGCAAAAGGGTATTCCATGATCACCACTGACGGTAATAACGCAGTCGCTTCCGTGGCTTATCGCACTAACGAAGTGATTGCCATCTACCCGATCACACCAAGTTCCACCATGGCCGAAATTGCCGGTGCGTGGTCTGGCGAAGGAAAGCAAAATCTGTGGGGCGATGTCCCGACGGTAATGGAAATGCAGTCCGAAGCCGGGGCAATTTCTACCGTTCACGGCGCATTGCAGACCGGTGCGCTGTCGACCTCCTTCACCTCGTCGCAGGGTCTGTTACTGATGATCCCGACGCTCTACAAACTGGCCGGTGAGCTGACGCCGTTTGTGCTGCACGTTGCGGCGCGCACCGTCGCCACCCACGCGCTGTCGATTTTTGGCGATCATTCCGATGTGATGGCCGTGCGCCAGACCGGTTGCGCCCTGCTCTCTGCTGCCAGCGTGCAGGAAGCACAAGACTTCGCGCTGATTTCTCAGGTCGCCAGCCTCAACAGCCGTGTGCCGTTTATTCATTTTTTTGATGGCTTTCGTACCTCGCACGAAATCAACAAAATTGCCCCACTGAGCGATGACACGCTCCAGCAAATGTTGCCGCAGGCGCAGATTGACGCGCACCGCGCACGTGCCCTTTCTCCGGATCATCCGGTGATCCGCGGGACGTCTGCTAACCCGGACACCTATTTCCAGTCACGCGAAGCCACCAATCCGTATTACGACGCGACCTGTCAGCACGTTATCGACGCCATGAATGCGTTTGCCGCCCTGACCGGCCGCGAATATAAGCCGTTCGAATATGTCGGCGATCCGCAGGCAGAACGGGTGATCGTGCTGATGGGTTCCGGCATCGGCACCGCAGAAGAAGTGATTGAAACCCTGAATGCGCGCGGCGAGAAAGTCGGCGTGCTGAAAGTGCGTCTTTACCGTCCGTTCAGCGCCGAACATATGTTATCCGTGCTGCCGCAGACGGTGAAAAGCATTGCAGTGCTCGATCGCACCAAAGAGCCGGGCGCGCTGGCTGAGCCATTATACCTCGACGTGATGACCGCGCTGGCAGAAGCGTATAGCCGTGGCGAACGGGATTCGCTGCCAAAAGTGACCGGCGGACGTTACGGGCTGTCCTCTAAAGAGTTCGGCCCCGACTGCGTGATGTCGATATTCCGCGAGCTGTCACTCAGTCAGCCACGTCCGCGCTTTACCGTCGGCATTTATGACGACGTGACAGGCCTTTCCCTGCCGGTGGTGGAGGAAGATTTACCGCAGCACGCTTCGCTAGAAGCCCTGTTCTACGGGCTTGGCAGCGACGGTTCGGTATCCGCCACCAAGAACAACATCAAGATTATCGGCAACAGCACACCGATGTACGCGCAGGGGTATTTCGTTTACGACTCCAAAAAGGCCGGTGGTCTGACGGTGTCGCATCTGCGCGTCAGCGAGAAGCCGATCAAATCCGCGTATCTGGTCAGCCAGGCGCATTTTGTCGCCTGTCATCAGTGGCAGTTTATCGATCTGTATCAGATGGCAGAACGCCTGCGTCCGGGCGGTATTTTCCTGCTCAACACGCCATTCAGCGCCGATGAAGTCTGGGCGCGTTTACCGCTGGAAGTTCAGGCGACGCTTATCCAGCGCGAAGCCCGTCTCTATGTGATCAACGCCGCCAAAATTGCCCGTGAATGCAAACTCGGCGCGCGCATTAACACCGTCATGCAGATGGCGTTCTTCCACCTGACGCAGATCTTGCCGGGCGAACAGGCGCTTGCCGAATTGCAGGGCGCGATTGCCCGCAGCTACAGCAGCAAAGGGGAGGAAATCGTCACCCGCAACTGGATGGCGCTGGCGGCCACGCTGGAAGAACTGGTATCAGTGCCGTTACAGGCGATTCCGGAAAACCCGCGCAAACGCCCGCCGATTGTGTCCGACGCTGCGCCGGATTTCGTCAAAACCGTCACCGCCACCATGCTGGCCGGTCTTGGCGATGCCCTGCCGGTTTCGGCTTTCCCGCCGGACGGCACCTGGCCGACAGGCACCACGCAATGGGAAAAACGCAACATTGCCGAAGAAGTGCCGATCTGGAAGCCGGATTTGTGTACTCAGTGCAACCACTGTGTCGCGGCCTGTCCGCATTCCGCCATCCGCGCCAAAGTGGTTCAGCCGGAGTTTATGGAAGACGCGCCGTCTGCACTGCAATCTCTGGATGTGAAATCCCGCGACATGCGCGGCCAGAAATACGTGTTGCAGGTTGCGCCTGAAGACTGCACCGGCTGTAATCTGTGCGTGGAAGTGTGTCCGGCCAAAGACCGTCAGGATCCGTCCATCAAAGCCATAAATATGGCCGACCGCATTGAGCATCTGGAAGAAGAACGCGCCAACTATGACTTCTTCCTCAAACTGCCGGAAATTGATAAAACCACGCTGGAACGCATCGATATCCGCACGTCGCAGCTGATCACGCCGCTGTTCGAATATTCCGGTGCCTGCTCCGGTTGTGGCGAAACGCCTTACATCAAACTGCTGACCCAGCTGTACGGCGATCGTCTGCTGATCGCCAACGCCACCGGCTGTTCATCAATTTATGGCGGCAACCTGCCTTCAACGCCGTACACCACCAACGCCGATGGCCGCGGTCCGGCCTGGGCAAACTCGCTGTTTGAAGATAACGCCGAATTCGGGCTGGGCTTCCGTCTGACTGTCGATCAGCATCGCCGTCGCGTGCTGCGTTTAGTCGCCTCGCTGGAAGAACATATTCCCGCAGAGCTTTTAGGCGGCCTGCGCGATGAGACGTCCACGCCGGAAGCGAAACGCGAACATGTCACGGCGCTGCGTAACATTCTGGCAGACATTGATACGCCGGATGCGCGTCAGCTGGCGACCGACGCCGATTATCTGGTGGATAAATCCATCTGGCTGATTGGCGGCGACGGCTGGGCGTATGACATCGGTTTCGGCGGGCTGGATCACGTGCTGAGCCTGACGGAAAACGTCAACGTGCTGGTGCTCGATACCCAGTGTTATTCCAACACCGGCGGCCAGCAATCGAAGGCCACGCCGCTTGGCGCGGTGACGAAATTTGCCGAACAGGGTAAACGGAAATCGCGTAAGGATCTGGGCGTCAGCATGATGATGTACGGTCATGTGTATGTGGCGCAAATTTCGCTCGGTGCGCAGCTCAACCAGACGGTGAAAGCCATTCAGGAAGCCGAAGCGTATCCGGGGCCGTCGCTGATTATCGCGTACAGTCCGTGCGAAGAGCACGGTTACGATCTGGCGCTCAGCCATGACCAGATGAAACAGCTGACCACCACCGGTTTCTGGCCGTTGTACCGCTTCGACCCACGTCGCGTGGAAGAAGGTAAACCGGCACTGGCACTGGATTCAAGGCCACCTTCCAGTGGTCTGACGGATACGCTCAACAACGAGCAACGCTTCCGTCGACTGAATTCCCAGCAGCCGGAAGTGGCAGAAATGTTGTATGCGGCGGCAGAGAAAGAGTTGCAGCAGAAATATGACTTCTTAGCCATGCTGGCCGGGAAAAAGGCGGAACCGGAGTCTTAAAACTGAAGCGCTGCCGCCCTTCCCGGGCGGCTTTTTTTATCGTAAATCACCCTGCTCGAATTTTGCGGAAATCACAGGTGAAGTTTCTTTAATTACTTAACGCGATTTCTCAGGCCAAATTTCTAAAGGGGACTAACATCGTTCCGGGAGCACGTCTCTCGTTCCAAAACTAAATTTTAGTGATCATTCACTGGCCTTCGCTCGCGAAGGCTTTTTTTTATAATTTCTGCATCAGGCGATATCAATGTTCAGGACAGTTATCAGACGCATATTGCCTGCCGAAAAACTTAACGCATTGAATAAATCACTGCCCTGAGCGTTATTTCATTCGTGTTAAACGGCGAACCAGGTCCATTTCTGCACGACGGAACGGAATGCCGTATTCATCCAGCACATCGTGAAACCACAAATGCGCATAATCATGATTGCCCTTACGCACCGAGGGCCACGGCAGCGTGGTCTGCGTTTTACCGCGCACTAATCCCCACTGATAACAGCCCGCATTGAATGCGCTGAACAGCGGCAGTTGCTCCTCGAACACGCTGCCGACGTGGCGCGCCAGCCATTCGGTACATAACACCGGACGGTCGTATTTCTGCCAGAAACGCAACGCCTGCAAAAGTTTCGGCGTGGCGACGTAGGCGTGGAAACTGATGATATCGGAAAGTTTTGCCGCTTCGACATCAATGGGATGGGTGAAAAACTCGTTTTCCGGCTCATCCGGATCCTGCGAGAAATGCCATGCGCAGACAGTCAGCGGCTGAAGCGGATCTTCATCCCGCGCCCAGACAAACGCCTTTTGCATCAGTTCCAGCGCAAAGACTTCGAGTTTTTCATCGTATGACACTTCCTCAAGCCCGCTGGCAAAGGTGCCACGGTTGCCCGGCTCGTTATACAAATCCCAGATGGCGATACGTTCATCGGTGCGGAAATAACGGACAATATCGCGCACATAACGCTCCACTTCCGGCCACATATCGCGGTTACACACCACATCGCGCCCCGGACTGGCTGCCGCCTGGCTGTTATGTTTACCCGGTTCCGGCGCTTTTTGCGGTCCGAGGAACGGCTCGTCGCCGGAGAACCCGCAGTCATCCATCAGCGTCAGCATCACTTTAATCTGATGACGGGCGGCAATCGCCAGAAACTCGTCAATGCGCGCCAGCAAACCGTCGCGATCATCCTGCCAGACAATAAACGGCAGATTGATGCGCAGCTGGTTGTAACCCGCCTCATGCGCCCAGCCGAGTTCCTGATCGATAGTTGGCGCATCAAAAGTCTCGCGCTGCCAGAGTTCCGTCCAGTTCACTGCCGTGCGTGGCAGATAGTTAAATCCACAAATCCAGCCTTGTTGCCGGCTCCACACGGATGCCTGCTCCCTGCTCCACTGCTGTTTCATTCATCGCTCCTGAAGTTAAATGCATTAACTGACATTATTAGCTGTCTTTTATTCTCTGCAGAGAATGGCTGCAAATTAATTGCTCAGGTTATGGAGTTAAGATCACACTCTTTTTACCTGATTTGCGCAGCCATCAGGGGATTTTAATGCGGTGACAAAGTGTGAAATTAAAATAGAGCGAAGGGATAAGCCGGAGTGAAAAATTCTATTGCATACAATGAGATAATTATATTGCACGTTTGTTACGGATAATAATATTAATCACCATAAATAATGGCGGAAATAACGTCAGTAAATAAGATGAATGATTAATGCTTTCCGGTTAAGGGGAATATCGGAGATGCAGATATTCCCCTTTGCAGAATCAGTCCAGATCCACGCCGTTGCTGGCGATCACTTTCTTGTACCAGTAAAACGATTTTTTTCTCTTTCTTTCCAGCGTGCCATTTCCGGCATCATCACGGTCGACGTAAACAAAGCCGTAGCGTTTACTCATTTCGCCGGTCGAAGCGGAAACCAGATCGATACAACCCCACGAGGTGTAGCCGATCAGCGGCACGCCGTCGGTGATCGCCTCGCCCATCGCGTGAATATGCTCGCGCAGATAGCTGATGCGGTAGTCGTCGTTGATTTCACCTTGCGCGTTGATTTCATCTTTCGCGCCGAGGCCGTTTTCCACCAGGAATAATGGTTTCTGATAGCGGTCGAACATCATGTTCATGGTGATGCGCAGGCCGAGCGGATCGATTCCCCAGCCCCATTCGCTGGCGTCGATGTACGGGTTTTTCAGCGATTTGACGATGTTGGCCGCGCTGCTGTTGTTGTCGTTCATGTCTGCCGATGCGCAGCGTGAGGCGTAATAACTGAACGAGACGAAATCGACGGTGTTTTTCAGGATCTCTGCGTCGCCCGGTTCCATCACCACGTTCACGCCCTTCTCTGCAAAGACCCGCCGGGTGTACGTCGGATATTCGCCGCGCGCCTGCACGTCGATGAAGAACAGGTTTTCGCGATCTTTCTGCAACGCTGCCCAGACATCCGCAGGCTTGCAGGTTTGCGGATAAAAATTCCCACCCGCCAGCATACAACCGACCTGATTTTGCGGATTCACTTCATGGGCGATTTTGGTCGCTAAAGCGCTGGCAACCAGCTCATGATGCGCGGCCTGATATTTTACCTGCTCCTGATTTTCACCTTCTTCGAAGACCAGACCCGCCCCGGAGAACGGGCTGTGCAGCAGAATATTAATCTCGTTAAACGTCAGCCAGTATTTCACCAGTCCGTCGAACGCCTCAAAACAGGTACGCGCATAACGGGCGAAAAACTCGACCATTTTACGGTTTCGCCACGACCCGTATTCGATCACCAGATGCATCGGCACATCGAAATGGCACAGCGTGACCAGCGGTTCGATGCCGTACTTTTTGCATTCGGCAAACACGTCGCGATAAAACGCGATCCCTTCCGCGTTCGGCGTCAGTTCATCGCCGTTGGGATAAATCCGGCTCCAGGCAATTGACGTGCGGAACACCGTAAAGCCCATTTCGGCCATCAGCGCGATGTCTTCTTTATAACGGTGATAGAAATCAATCGCCTGATGCGCCGGATAAAACTCGTCTTCTTTCAGTGAGAAACGTTTTTCCTGACCGGTTTTAACCGCCAGACGGTGCGCGCCATGCGGGATCATATCAACCGTGGTCAGGCCTTTTCCGCCTTCAAAACTGCCGCCCTCAGCCTGATTTGCGGCAATCGCGCCGCCCCATAAAAAACCTTCAGGAAATGCTGATGCTGCCATGAGAAATCCTCTCCTTTAATTTATTTAACTGCGCTCTGCGAAACCGCAAAGGCGGCGGGAACCGTTGATTCCGGCGCTGTATTTTTTGGCGCCACGGTTTCCACCGGAATATCTTCAAATCCGAGTAACAGCGTGGTGAAGAAGGAAATCACCACCGCGAGGATCATTACACCCGCGACCCAGACAATGCTCATCGGGTTTGACGGGTCAAAGAACTGCACGCTGGTAAACAGCCCCGGCGACGCCATCGAATGGCTGGCAAGTCCGCCTAATCCGGCCACGCCACCGCAGATGAAACCACTGATTAAACAGGCGATCAGCGGACGTTTCAAACGCAGCGCCACGCCGTACAGCGCGGGTTCGGAAATCCCGGCGACAATCGCCGATGCCGCCGCCGCCAGCGCTGTCTGACGCAGTTCCGGGTTTTTAGTACGCCATGCGACCGCCAGCGAAGAACCGCCCAGCGACAGGTTCGCGCCAATTTCTGACGGCATCACCATCCCTTCTTTGCCGGTTTCGGCGATGGTCTGAATAATGGTTGGCGTGAACACGCGGTGCATGCCGGTCATCACCAGCAACGGCCAGGCCGCCCCCATAATGGCGACCGAAAGCCAGCCGAGATAACTGTGAACGGTGTACACCACCGCCGAAATCCCGGTACCGATCCAGATACCCAGCGGGCCAATCAGCATGATGGCGACCGGTGCCGCAATCAGCATGATCAGCATCGGTTTGAGGAAGTTTTTGGTCACTACCGGTGTAATACGATCAACCCATTTTTCGATGTAAGACAGCAGCCAGGTCATGCACAGCGCCGGAATGACGGTGTAGGTGTATTTCACCGCTGTCACCGAAATACCGATAAATTCGACTTTCTGTCCCTGCGCCGCTTTCGCCATTAAATCGATAAATGCCGGATGCACCAGAATCCCGGCAATGGCAATCGCCAGCGACATATTGGTTTTGAATTTCACTGCCGCCGACGCCGCCACCATCACCGGCAGGAAGAAGAACGCGCCGTCGCCGATGGTATTGAGGATAATCAGCGTCGACGCCCCCTTGTCGAAGACGCCGGTCATATCCAGGATCATCGCCAGCAGTTTCACCATCGACCCGCCGATAATCGCCGGGATCAGCGGTGACATGGTGCCGATCAGCGCATCCAGAATGCCGGATCCAATGCGTTTAAGCGTGATTTTGCTTTTGTCCGGCGCGTCATCACTGGCCGCAGCAAAGCCTTCCGGCAGCAGTTTCAGCACTTCAGCGTAGGCCTGAGAAACGTTGTTACCGATGATTACCTGACACTGTTTTTCATTGCGCACCACACCCATCACGCCGGTAATGGCTTTCAGCGTGGCGGTATCGACGGCAGATTCATCATTCAGCACGAAGCGCAGGCGTGTCATGCAGTGCGTCACTGCTGCCACATTCTCTGCACCACCGATTGCCGCGACAACCGACTGTGATATTGCTGCAAAATTTTTAGACATGAGAACAACTCTCTCGGATTCATAGGGTTATGAATGTTTTTCAGAAGCCCTGGCTTCTGTGAAACCGCTTTTTATGCAACGTACTGGTTATTTTGTGAAAGGCTGTGAAACGATAGGTAACCGGTTTCATACGAGAATGTGCAGTTCTATTCCTGACATCAATAAAAATCTGCAACGCTGTTTTATTTTTGTGATGGCGATCTCCCGCTGGCGTTGAGCCGGGCTCAATTCATCGCAAAACGCGCGGAATGTGTAGAATGACGGATAATTTTTCTTTTTGGGGTGCGGCTGATGTCAACAATGCAGGAAGTGGCTAATAAAGCAGGAGTTTCCAAAGCCACCGTTTCCCGAGTGCTTTCCGGTAAGGGATATGTGAGCCAGGAAACCAAAGATCAGGTGTTTAAAGCGATTGAGGAAGCGGGCTACCGGCCAAATCTGCTGGCACGGAATCTGGCGACCAGCAAATCCATGTGCATCGGACTGGTGGTGACCAACACCCTGTATAACGGCAATTATTTCAGCGAGTTAATCTCACAGGCGGCAAAAAAACTCGATGCCAACGGACGTCAGCTGATCCTGGTCGATGGCAAACACAGCGCCGAAGAGGAACGCGAAGCCATTCAGTTTCTGCATGATTTGCGCTGCGACGGCATTATTATTTATCCGCGCTTTTTATCCGTCGATGAAATGGATGACATCATCGATAAATATAAAAAGCCGGTGATGGTAGTGAACCGTAAATTACGAAAACATCAGAGCCACTGTATTTATTGCGATCACAAAGGTTCAGGTCTCCAGGCCACCAATGCGCTGATTGAGCGCGGCCATCGCAATATTGCTTTTGTTACCGGCTCGATGGATTCCCCGACCGCGATTGAGCGCCTGTCAGGTTATAAAGAGGCGCTGATGGCAGCCGGTTTACCGGTAAATGATGCACTGATTATCCCCGGTAAATGGTCAGCAGCCAGCGGTGCCGCCGCCGTAGAAGCCCTGCTCGCCGCCGGTCAGACGTTCAGCGCCATTCTTGCCAGTAACGATGAAATGGCGATCGGCGCGATGAAGAAACTGAATGATGCCGGAATTGCCGTCCCCGCCGATGTTTCGGTGATCGGGTTTGATAATATCCCGACTGCGCCGTTTCTTATTCCGGCGCTGTCGAGCGTGAAAGATCCGGTCAGCGATATGGTCAGCGAAGTCATCAGCCAGATTATTTCCATGCTCGATGGCGGTTATTTGTCCGAACAGAATAAGTTTGTATCAGAGCTTATTTTGCGGGAATCGGTGACGAGCGGACCTTATCTTAAACCGCGCTGACGTGATAGACTCACACCGTTAATTTCTTGTTTTACAAAAAATTATTATTGAAATTACTTATAGGGAATAGTTATTCAAACTGCTGTTTAGATGGAGTTAAACGATGAGTGAAATGATTCACAAAAATATTCGCAATCCAAAGTTTTTATCAGAGGATGATATTTGTCGCCCTGTCAGTGCAGGCGCAATGACAATTCAAAACTGTGCCGTTATGCGCCCGCTTCCCTGCATTGTGATTCTGGTTCACGGCGTGAATGATGTCGGTGAGGCTTACCAGGAGCAGGATACCGGCATTTGTGCCGGACTGAATACCCGGCTGGGACGTCAGGATCTTCATCCACATGAATGGAAAACGCACGAATTCATGATTTCCGACGCCGATGACAATGTCGCGAACCTCACCTGTAGCGTGCAGGATCACACCTGTATCGGGGTCGCTAACCGCTCACCGGTGATCCCGTTTTACTGGGGTTATAAACCGGTCGACCATGAAACCTGGGAGGAGGATCAGAAGCAATACCGAAAAGACTTACTCGAAAAATATAATAACGCTGACCTGCCTTACGATACCTACCGCGAAAATGACGCAGTCAAAATTCGGCAACACGACAACCAGAATATCGACAATCTCAATAACTGGCTTGATCTCACATCCGCCAAAGGCGGCGGCACTTTTGCCAATGCCACCACCTGCATTCCTGATATGTTTGGTCCCGGTGCATCCGGCCGTATTTTAGAAGCCGTCGGGTTATTCAAATCCCGCAGTGATCTCGAAAATCACGGTGACTGGAGTCATCCGATTTATGAAAATCCGCACCGGATTTATCAGGCTTATGCCGCACGCCGCCTGGCCGATCTGATTTTAGATATAAGACAAAATCCGTTAACCCAGAATGACACAATTAATATTGTTGCCCACAGTCAGGGCACGATTATTACCATGCTGGCCAATATGTGGGTGCAGGCTGAAGGCGCAGCGCCTGCCGACTGCGTAGTACTCAATCATTCACCCTATGCGCTGGAGAACCGCTGGCTGGAAAACGCCATGCCCGGAAATCAGCAAACCAGTCAGGGACGGCAAAAAACGCTGAACAATTTTTGCCGGCTTATGTCACAGAACCCTCTGTACCAGCCGGGAGCATCCTCTCATGACAGTGCCTATCTTCAGCAATTGCACGACATCGGCTGTATTTCATTAAATAAATCACCGTGGAACGACCCGCTTTATAACCGCAATAATTTCGGCAAGGTATATAACTATTTCTGCCCTAACGATCAGGTCGTGTCCATGTCACCCATTCAGGGATTCGGCTGGCGTGGGATCCCTGACAAAATCAAAGCTCAGTCAGGCGATAACCTCTATCAGCGTGTTTTCTGTAAAGACGTCGTCGTGGGCGATAAGACAGCGTTTCATTTTGAGATGCCTGCGCGTCAACCTGATGATTCCGCAGATACCGGTTATTCATTTACCGACGTCACCGTCAATGCCCCGGTTTTACCTGATCCGTTTGTCTTTAAGCTGATGGCACAGGGCAAAGGTTATAAGGCGGCACTGAGCGGTAACGATCCTAAAATTGCTAAATCCGCGATGAAAGCTGAACGGTTCCCTGCCGAATGTATTGATGTACCCGCCTCCGCACAATTTCAATATCTGGATAATGGTGTGGCGCTGAATGAAACCCAGCTGGAAGAGCTGAGAAGCCAATATCCCTGGGATATTGTCAGCGGTATTTATCATGAACTTAATGGTTATTTCCGCCAGCTGGTACTGTTACGCCGGATGACAGATAAAGAACTGGACCGTGCAATAAAAATGGATACCACGTTCAGTCAGCACTCCTCCATTGTAACCAATATTGAAGTAGCGCAGAAATCTACCGCGTTTGATCTGGCCATCGGGCAATGTCAGGCATTTGAATATCAGGAGTTCTGGGAAGGATTGTTATTAAAAGCTGACTGGCGTCGTGAAATGAATCCGGATCCCAGTGTGAAGGCTTATTATCGGGATGGGCTTTTACCCTATACCCAGATTAAAAGATTTATGAATAAACCTGAGCGTCAGGACGGAATGCCAGTAGGTCAGTTAGGCGTCGTTAACGATTATGGTGTTCGTGTTGTGCGTAATCCTCAGGGAATAGAGGTTGCTGAAGTTCTTCAATGGGATATGCCGGTGCCAAAGGTTTAAAAAGGACATAAGTATGGAACATCTTAAAATGTTAGGGATAATTTTAGGCGCTGGCCTGCTCTCTTCTTGTGATACAGAAGCCACAGCCCCACCCACGCAAATCGTCTACCGGTTCGATGACGCCCGTTATCTGGAATTGACAGGTTATCACTGTCAAGGTGGCTTGAGTTACGTAGATAAAAAGCGCGGTATTCGCTCTGAAATATATGATATTTCTGACGGTTACCGAATTTTCACTAAAAAACTCATCCATCCATCAGAACATTATATTGCAATAACTTCCTATGAAGCAGACGCATTAATGGTGTCAAAAGATTTTGGCAAAACCTGGGGTATTGCCCGTTTCTCCCCCGGCTCCGGCGCAGTCCAGTACGGAGCTGACGGCCCGCAACGCGAAGAAATTGAATCCATCACCGTCGTCAACGATCAGGGCTATATGCTGACCAAACAGGGCGACCTTTATATGAGTTCAAAGCCCTTTGAAGATCCCCGGCTTGAACCCGGCGGTAGCGGCATTGATTACACATTCACCAACAGCCGCGGGCAGGCTCAAACTAACCATATCAGGCCAGGATATGGGGGTGGAAAATGGGGAGAAAATTATGTTTCATGGAATTCATTGCAGGGTACACCACCCAGAACCATTTTCGCTTACCGAACGAATTTCCAGAACATCCCCAACAAAGTGCCTGAGGTGATAAATTACACCGGCTGGGATCGTATGCGGTGTGATCCGGATTTGGGGTTGCCAGCAAAATGAAGCTCTCGCAAAATCTTTTCATCCTGTCTGGGCTATTAGTGATGACGGCTTGTGATACAGCGGCCGCAGCCCCACCCACGCAAATCGTCTACCGGTTTGATGACCACCGTTATCTGGAATTGACGGGGTATCACTGTGAAGGTGCCTTATGGTTCACCGATAAAAAACTCGGTATTCATTCTCAGGTGCAAGAACAGTTTTATCGTATTTTCACCCAGCCCTTTATCCACCCATCCGAAAAGTACTTAGCTATCACTGAATATCAGGGTTCAGGCTTTTTCATTTCGAAAGACTACGGACGGACATGGGGTATTGCCCGTTTCGCCCCCGGCTCCGGCGCAGTCCAGTACGGAGCTGATGGCCCGCAACGCGAAGAAATTGAATCCATCACTGTCGTCAACGATCAGGGCTATGTGCTGACCAAACAGGGCGACCTTTATATGAGTTCAAAGCCCTTTGAAGATCCCCGGCTTGAACCCGGCGGTAGCGGAATTGATTACACATTCACCAACAGCCGCGGGCAGGCTCAAACTAATCATATCAGGCCAGGATATGGGGGTGGAAAATGGGGAGAAAATTATGTTTCATGGAATTCATTGCAGGGTACACCACCCAGAACCATTTTCGCTTACCGAACGAATTTCCAGAACATCCCCAACAAAGTGCCTGAGGTGAAAAATTACACCGGCTGGGATCGTATGCGGTGTGATCCGGATTTGGGGTTGCCAGCAAAATGAAGCTCTCCCAAAATCTGTTTATCCTGTCTGGGCTATTAGTGATGACGGCTTGTGATACAGCGGCCACAGCCCCACCCACGCAAATCGTCTACCGGTTTGATGACGCCCGTTATCTGGAATTGACAGGTTATCACTGTCAAGGTGGCTTGAGTTACGTAGATAAAAAGCGCGGCATTCGCTCTGAAATATATGATATTTCTGACGGTTATAGAATTTTTACTAAAAAACTCATCCATCCATCCGAACGTTATATTGCAATAACTTCCTATGAAGCAGACGCATTAATGGTGTCAAAAGATTTTGGCAATACCTGGGGTATTGCCCGTTTCGCTCCCGGCACCGGCGCAGTCCAGTACGGAGCTGATGGCCCGCAACGCGAAGAAATTGAATCCATCACCGTCGTCAACGATCAGGGCTATGTGCTGACCAAACAGGGCGACCTTTATATGAGTTCAAAGCCCTTTGACGATCCCCGGCTTGAACCCGGTGGAAGTGGCATTGATTATACCGTTGCAAACAGCCGTGGACAGATGCAAACCCATCATATCCGCCCCGGATATGGCGGCGGTAAATGGGGCAATGAATACGTTTCGTGGAACTCATTCGCCGGACCAAAACACTGGACCATCGATACTTACAGAGCCAATTTCCAGAACATCCCCAACAAAGTGCCTGAGGTGAAAAATTACACCGGCTGGGATCGTATGCGGTGTGATCCGGATTTGGGGTTGCCAGCAAAATGACCCGTGGGGGAATATTCCCCCGGCTCTTCCTTAAGCTTTCCGTAAACGCGGTTTAAATTATCCGTTAAACACCACCGATTAAGCCTTTTCCGAATTGTCGTTTATCCCTTTGCCCTGCATTGTGCGCGTGAACATGATCCACAGTCATGACGGGACACAGGAAACAAAAATGAAAAAATCTGGAATGGTTGTTCTTTGCGCAGCACTGCTGGCTGCGAGTGTCAGCGTCTTTGCTGAAGGCCCGCATCAGCCGCCGGTTAAAGAGCCGCAGCCGGTACATAACACGCACAAGCCGGTTGTTCATCATCAGCCTGCGCATCACAAAGCTAAACCGGTGCCGGTTCATCAGAAGGTGAAACCAAAGCCGGAGATGAATAAGCCCGAACATCGCGGCTAAACAATTTCATGACAAGCCGCACACTATTGCGGCTTTTTTGCATGCTGATTAAACACGTGTAACGCCTGAACGTTGTGTGCCTTTTTATTAAAGTTACTTCCCCGTCTGCCGATAACTTCCGTGCTATTTAAAACCCAAAGAGTGAATTTCACTTAAGGCCGATCTTTTTGCTAAATACGCTTAAATTTAAGCACGTTAGAAGCAAAATTTGGCGAAGTAAGAATTATCTTATGCTAACGTTTCATCCGCACATCACAGCAAAAATGCGTCGGGACAGGCGCACTATTTAGCCGGACTTTAGTACGGAAGGATCCCCGTAAAGGCGGCAGGCTAGCAGGCAAAATAAAATGAGCGAAGATTCTGATGTATTGTATCGGTTGCTGGTTCAGCGCGTAGAAGACTACGCGATTTACATGCTTAAACCCGATGGCATTATTGCGAACTGGAATGCCGGTGCGCAGCGGGCAAAGGGTTATACGCCCGAGGAAGTGGTCGGAAAGCATTTTTCGTGTTTTTACACCGAAGAAGACCGTAAAAGCGGCTGGCCGCAGCACGGCCTGGAAACAGCGCGCGAAACCGGCCGCTATGAATCCGAAGGCTGGCGACAGCGCAAAGATGGCACTCTCTTCTGGGCGCACATCATTATTGAAGCGTTGCGTGAAGCCGGTGAAATCATAGGTTTTGCCAAAATCACCCGCGATGTGACAGAACGTCGTGAAGCCGAACAGGCATTGTTACAGGCCAAAGAACTGGCTGAATCTAACAGTGAGCAACTTGCTTCCCTTTCGCAGTTTCTGAATACGGTCATCGCCAATATCCCGTCATCCGTGATTGTTGAGAATGCAGTTTCCCGCGAGATCTTACTGGTTAACCGTCAGGCAGAACGTTTACTGGGCATTTCACGTAAAAAAATGCTCGGTAAACGTCCGCAGGATTGCATGGGTTCAGGGCTGAGCACCTTTATCAATAAGCAGTCGGACGAGTGTCTGCGCGCAGAAGGTGTTCACCGCAGCGAACAGCAATTGCTGACCGCCATCGGCGACCGCACGTTACAAACCACCAGTTCGGTGATCCGCGGCAACGATCCGCAGACCAGCTACGTGATGATGATCGCCGACGACGTGACGGATCAACAGGCTGCACATGCCCGGATTCATCATATGGCGCATCACGATAATCTCACCAGCCTGCCGAACCGCATTCTGTTCAGCCAGCGTCTGAGCGAAGCCCTGCAACGTGACAGTTATAGCCATAGCCACACCGCCACGCTGTGTCTGGATCTCGATAACTTCAAAAACGTCAACGACGCACTGGGCCATCAGATTGGTGATGAACTGCTGCGCGCGATTTCCAAACGCCTGCGCATGACGCTGCGTGATGACGATACGCTGGCGCGCATTGGCGGCGATGAATTTGCCGTGGTGCTGCCGGGGCTGAAAGACATTTCAGCGGCACATCAGATTTCTAAACGACTGATTGAATCAGTGCGCCCGCCAGTGATCATCGACGGCCATTCGCTGTCTGTCGGTCTGAGCATTGGTATTGCGCTGGCAGATTCGGCAGAAAATACCCCGGATCAGTTACTGCGTTGCGCAGATATGGCGCTGTACGAAGCCAAACGTAATGGCCGTAACCGCTACGAAGATTTCCGAATCGAAATGGATGCCGCCGCCCGCAAACGCCGCGTGGTGGAAATGGATTTACGCGATGCGATTACCTGTAATCAGCTGCGTCTTTATTATCAGCCGATCACCGATGCGCGTCATGATGCCGTCATCGGATATGAAGCGCTGATGCGCTGGCAGCATCCGGAAAACGGGCTGATTATGCCGGTCGATTTCATTCCGATTGCCGAAGAAACAGGGCTGATCCACAGTCTTGGCTCATTTGCCTTGCACGAGGCCTGCCGCGAAGCCACCACCTGGAAAGGCAATCAGACTGTTGCGGTAAACCTTTCGCCGATCCAGTTTAAAAACAGCGGGCTGGTGTCTGTGGTGGAATCTGCGCTGGAAGCCTCGGGGCTGGATCCGTCGCGTCTGGAAGTCGAAATCACCGAATCGGTGTTGCTCGATAACACACTGGGAAACATCAGCATCCTGCGCAAACTGAAGGCGCTCGGCGTGCGTATTGCACTGGACGATTTCGGCACCGGCTATTCATCGCTGAGTTATCTGCGCTCCTTCCCGTTCGACAAAATCAAAATCGACCGCTCGTTCATCAATGACATGCAGGACAGTCGCGAAGCACTGGCGATCATCCGCGCCATCACTGGCATGAGCCGCAGTCTGGACATTCAGACCACAGCAGAAGGCGTGGAAACCGACGAGCAGTTCTGCCGTCTGAAAGAAGAAGGTTGTACGTTGTTCCAGGGATATTTCTTTGGACGGCCTCAGCCCTCAGAGTCAAGACTAGTTGGGTTTGCACCCCTCTGATGATAGGTATTAGACACGGGTTTTGTCGGGAGTGATCGGAGGAAAAGCGACGTAAAAGGCTGTTATTTCTGACGATTGTTTTTGCTCCTCCCCCTGCGAAGGGGGAGGCTGGGAGGGGGTTTTAAGGGTTAACACCCGGTCAAAGTACACTTTAACTATCTGATTTTGCATTAATACCCCACCCCAACCCTCCCCTTCGCAGGGGAGGGAGCTGAACTGAATTCTCTGGCTCCCCTGCGAAAACCTGACCAGTACTCACAAACTTGCAGACGAAACCACTGCCCGTGTCCGCTACGACTTGCGAATTATTCCTTATTACTCCGCCCGACCCTTTCCTTCTTTGGTGAAGCAACCATATAGCGAACCATTAGCCAACTTATTACGCTTATTTGATCTACTTCTCATACCGCCACACCACGCACCATTACGATCCGTTAACATTAATTTAACGCACCACACCTGTGCATATCAGCCAGATATCAACACCTTATAAATACTGAAAGCGATCTTCCAATTAAAGCGTGTAATTTTTAGTCGTTTGAAATTAAAAACAAATTTGCCGTTCTGCCTAAGCTTCTCATGAACCATTACAAAATTGGTTCAGAAAATGCAAAGGACTGATTAACGATTTTATTCCCAGCGGGAAACTGAAATATGCCAACAAATTCCGGGGCGCTGTCCCCTTCTAACGGGACCTCGAACTCAGCACTGGAACAGCTGCGTCAGCTGATACAGCAGCATCCGGATCAGACTCAGCCGTTACCGGCGGAACGCGATCTGATGCAGATGTTTAACGTTGGCCGCCGTGAAATCCGCCGGGCGCTGGATGTGCTGGCAGAAGAAGGCCGCGTGTGGCGCAAACAGGGGAAAGGCACGTTTATCGGGCCGAACGGTCCTGCGCAGCCGCTGAGTTTGCAGACGTTACCGAAGCAATCGAACTTGCAGGAAGTGATGGAAGCGCGTTTGCAGCTCGAACCGGGGCTGGCGAAATACGCCGCACTGCGCGCCACGCCGGAACAGATACAGCTGATGCGCCGTCTGCTCGACAAGGTGAAAACCATGTCACGCGGCGATCCGGATCAGATTGAACTGTGGGACAGCGCATTTCACCGCGCAATTGCCGATGCCGCCGGTAACCGGCTGTTACTTGGATTGTTCGATGCCGTCGATGCCATCCGCCGTGATCCAAGCTGGCTGGCGGTGCGTAACGCCGCACGAAATCAGGAGCGCCTGAACCGTTACGACGATCACCATGAGCGCATCGTAGAACACATCGCCGCACGCCAGCCCAAAGAGGCCGCCAGAGTCATGCGCGAGCACCTTCTGGCGCTGCAACAGGCGTTTCTTTCCACCCTGAATGATGATGACGAGGATTTTACTGATGACTGACCCGGCCGAACCCGTCACGCCGCTTTTACATATCAGCGACCTGCGGGTGCAGTTTTCCGGCTCCCCCGCGACCGTGCTCGACGGCATTTCCTTGCAGCTGGAAGCCGGAAAAACGCTGGCGCTGGTCGGGGAATCCGGTTGCGGCAAAAGCGTGACATCGCTGGCGCTGATGGGGCTGTTACCTGCCAGCGCCAATGTGTTGCAGGGCGATATCCGCCTGAATGACACCTCGCTGCTCGGGCTATCTGAACGCCAGTACGCAGACCTGCGCGGTCAGGAGCTGGCGATGATTTTTCAGGAACCGATGACCTCACTCAATCCGGCGCTGACACTAGGCGATCAGCTGGCTGAAGCCGTAATGCGTCATCAGGGTGCGGATAAAAAACAGGCGCGAATGCAGGCGCTGGAAATCCTGAAAAAAGTGCAAATTCCTGCGCCGGAATTGCGAATGGACGCTTATCCGCACCAGCTTTCCGGCGGTATGCGCCAGCGGGTGATGATTGCGATGGCGCTGATCAACCGTCCGCAATTGCTGATTGCCGACGAACCGACTACCGCGCTGGACGTGACCATTCAGGCGCAGATCCTCGCCCTGCTCAACCGCATTCAGCAGGAAACCGGCAGCGCATTATTGCTGATCACCCATGACCTCGGCGTGGTGGCGGAAGTCGCTGACAGCGTGGCGGTGATGTATGCCGGACAAATCGTCGAACAGGGTCTGGTGGCCGATATTTTCAATAATCCGCAGCATCCGTACACCATCGGGCTGATGGGGTCGATGCCGTCGCTGGCCTCGCGTCAGGGCGCACTTTCCACCATTCCCGGTGCCGTACCGTTGCCGAAAGACATGCCGAAAGGCTGCCGGTTTTCGACGCGCTGTCCGTTTGCCGATACGCGCTGCCATCAGGAACGTCCGGCGTTGCGTCCGCTGCATCAGTCTTCGCACCACGTCGCCTGTTTTTATGCGCCGCTGGAAAATTTTTTTGCCCTGTCCGCTGAAGGAGCCTGCGCATGAGTCTCGCACCCCGCCCCATTCTGGAAGCCGCCGGGCTGACCAAAGTCTTCAAAGGCCCTTCAACGCTGTTCACGAAACCCAAAATCGTGCAGGCGGTGGATCGCGTTTCGCTGCGCGTCTGGCATGGCGAAACGCTGGCGATTGTCGGCGAATCCGGCTCGGGAAAATCGACCCTTGGACGTCTTTTATTACAGTTACTCAGCGCCACCGACGGCGACGTGTTTTATGAAGGCGAAAACCTGAAACAGTTTTCTGCTGACCAGATGAAAAAGCTGCGCCGCGACCTGCAAATCATTTTTCAGGATCCGTTTGCCTCGCTCAACCCGCGCATGACGGTAGAAGAAATCGTTGGCGAACCCCTGTGGTTGCACAACATCGTCAGCGGCAAAGCGGACAGGCAGGCCAAAGTGCGCGAACTGCTGACCACCGTCGGCCTGCCCGCCGCATTCAGTAACCGTTATCCACATGAGTTTTCCGGCGGTCAGCGCCAGCGTATCGGCATTGCGCGTTCGCTGGCGTCATCGCCAAAACTGCTGCTGGGTGATGAGCCGGTGTCGGCGCTGGATGTGTCGGTACAGGCGCAGGTAGTCAATCTGCTGGAAAATCTTAAACAGCAGTTTGGCCTGACGATGATCGTCGTCGCGCACGGTCTGGCGGTGATCCGCCATATGAGCGACCGCGTGGCGGTGATGTACCTCGGGCAAATCGTCGAACTCGCCAGCACCGATGACATTTTCGACCAGCCGCTGCATCCGTATACCCAGGCGCTGATTGCTTCCGCGCCACAACTCGCGCCGGGGGTGAAACGTCCGGTACCACTGCTGCAGGGCGATATGCCCAATCCGGCCAATATGCCGACCGGCTGCCGTTTCCATACCCGCTGCGCCTACGCCACCGACGAATGTCGTCTGGTGGAGCCGCAACTTGAAACCGTCAGTGACAACCGCATGGTGGCCTGCCACCGCTGGAGCGAACTGCAACGGGATCGCACTTCGGTGCTGGTTCCGCCGCCGTCCGCCGCTTTCACCTTACGGCGTGCGCTGTTTGAACAAGCGAGCCAGAACCGGCTTTCACTTTCTACTCCGACATCAACTCTGGGAACCCGACCATGAAATTTGCACCCCGCTTAACTGCCTGCATTCCGGCCTTCATGTTGCTGACTTCTGCGGGCCTCGCCCATGCGGAAAGCACCCTGCGTATCGGCCTTGGCAGCGATCCTGACATGCTGGATCCGGCCACGGCGCGCACCTATTACGGGCGTTTCGTGTTCAGCGCCATGTGCGAACGGCTGGTGGATGTCGATCAGCATCTGCAAATCGTTCCGGGTCTGGCGAAAGACTGGGCGTACAGCGAGGATGGTAAAACGCTGACCCTGAATTTGCGCGAAGGCGTGACTTTCCAGGACGGCGAAAAATTCGATGCGCAGTCGGTGAAATACAACATCGAACGTTATCTGACGCTGCCGGGTTCTTTGCGTAAAAGTGAGTTGTCCTCGGTTGAATCCGTTGAAGTCACCGCGCCGTACACCGTGGTTTTCCATCTGAAAACGGCGGATGCCGCGCTGCTGATGCAACTGACTGACCGCGCGGGCACCATGATGGCGCCAGAGGCAACGGCCAAGGGCAATGTAGCCGCGCATCCGGTCTGTTCCGGTCCGTATGAGTTTGTCAGCCGCGTTCAGCAGGATCGCATCGTGCTGAAACGGTTTGAGAATTACTGGAACAAAGGCGCATATCACTTCGATAAAGTGGTGTTCCTGCCGATCCCTGATGCGTCCGTGCGCCTGGCTAACCTGCGTGCAGGTGATCTGGATATCACCGAAGGTATTGCCGCCAGCGACACCGCCACGGTGAAAGCCGACAGCAATCTGCAACTGGCCAGCACCACCGGCCTGGGGTATATGGGGCTGACAATTAACCTCGCCAACGGCACCGCCAACACCAATACACCGCTGGCGAAAGATGCCCGTGTACGTCAGGCATTATCGCTGGCGATTGACCGCGACGCATTGAATCAGGTGGTGTTCCAGGGGCAGTACGCGCCGGCGAATCAGGCCTTCTCGCCTGCCAGCCCTTATCACGCCGACATTCCGGTGCCAAAACGCGATATCGAAAAAGCCAAAGCGCTGCTGGCGGAAGCCGGTGTGAAAACGCCGCTGACCATTGATTTCCTGGTCGCCAACAACCCGACGTCCCAGCAGGTTGCGCAGGTGCTTCAGGCGATGGTCAGCGAAGCGGGCATCAACCTGAATCTGCAAATGACCGAATACGCCACGCTGCTGGATCGCCAGCAAAGCGGTGAATTCAAAATGAGCATGTCCGGCTGGTCAGGACGCCCGGATCCCGACGGTAATATCTTCTCGTTCCTCAACACCAAAGGCGGCCTGAACGATGGCAAATACAGCAATCCGCAGGTTGACCAGTGGTTGCAGGAAGCCCGTCTGACCAGCGATGTGGAGAAGCGTAAAGCCCTCTACAAACAGGTCGTCGTACAGGAAAACCTCGACGATCCGCTGGTGTATCTGTACTTCGAACCGCGCATTTTCGGTATCAACAAGAAAGTGACCGGTTTCGTGCCTTACGCCGACGGGCTGATCCGTTTGCAGGGTCTGGCGCTGAACAAGTAATTGCCTGAGGAAAGACAATGTTAGAACTGGTGGTGAAACGGCTGATTTCAGCCATACCGACGTTGTTTCTGGTCACGCTGATGGTGTTCTCGTTGCAGAAATTGCTGCCGGGCGACCCGATCACCGCGATGGCTGGCGAGGAACGGGATCCGGCAGTCATTGCGCAGTTACGCGAGCAATACCATCTGAATGATCCGATCCCCAGCCAGTATTTTCACTGGGTCGGCAACGCGCTGCGCGGTGATTTCGGCACCTCGCTGCGCACTCAGGAACCGGTGTTACAGCTGATCGCCAGCAAACTGCCGGTGACGCTCGAACTGTCGCTGCTGGCGATGATTGTGGCGCTGATCATCGGCATCACCATGGGCGTGCTGGCGGCGGTGAACAAAGGCACCTGGATAGATAACGGCACCAATTTTCTGGCGCTGTCGGGGATTTCGATCCCCCATTTCTGGCTGGGTGTGCTGCTGATTATGCTGTTCTCGGTGAAACTGCACTGGCTTCCGGCGTCCGGTTACGTGCCGTTCTCAGAAGATCCGCTGCAAAACCTGAAAACCATGCTGCTGCCTGCGGCGGTGCTCGGTACCGGCCTTTCCGCCACGCTGATGCGCCATACGCGTGCGGCGATGATTGCAGTGCTGAAAGCCGATTACATCCGTACCGCCCGTGCCAAAGGGCTGCTGCCAAAAAAGGTGATCATGAAACACGCGCTGCGCAATGCGCTGGTGCCGATCATCACGCTGACCACCTTGCTGTTCGGAGAACTTCTGGGCGGCGCGGTGCTCAGCGAGCAGGTCTTCACCATTCCGGGCTTTGGCAAAATGATTGTCGATTCAGTGTTTAACCGTGATTACGCCGTGGTTCAGGGCGTGGTAATGGTGGTCGCGGTCGGTTTTCTGCTGATGAATCTGCTGGCCGACGTGTTGTATGTGCTGGTCAACCCACGTATGCGGAGAGCCTGAGATGAGCGTATCTGTGATTTCCGTGACAACGTCACCTCCGGTCCGCGAACCTAACCGTGTGCTGCGCAAATTTTTGCGTAATAAAAGCGCGGTGATTGGCGCAGTACTGGTCGTCACCTTCGCCCTGCTGGCTTTGCTTGCGCCGTGGATTTCACCGTTTGATCCGATCAAAGCTGATTTCATGGCAGTGCGTAAAGCGCCCTCCGCCCTGCACTGGCTGGGTACCGATGAGCTGGGCCGCGACATTTTATCGCGCCTGTTCTGGGGGGCACGCACCTCGCTGATGGCCGGTTGTGTGTCGGTGATTATCGCGATTGTGATTGGCGTGCCGCTCGGCCTTATCGCCGGTTTCTGGCAGGGCTGGCTGGACAGCGTGATTTCCCGCGTGGTTGAGGCGCTGCTGTCGTGTCCGTTTCTGGTGCTGGCGATTGCGCTGGGCGCGTTCCTCGGGCCAAGCCTTGGCAATGCGATGATTGCCATCGGACTTTCCGCCATGCCGATTTTCGCCCGCCTGACGCGAGCGCAGGTGATGAGTATCCGCAACGAGGAATACATTGAAGGCGCGCGGGCGATTGGTCTGCCCGACCGCTGGATCCTCTGGCGCTATGTGCTGCCGAACGTGCTGTCACCGATTCTGGTCCAGGCGACGCTGGCGATTGCCTCGGCGATCATCACCGAAGCCAGCCTGTCGTTTCTCGGCCTCGGCCAGCAACCGCCGGACGCCTCATGGGGCGCGATGCTTAATACTGCGCGCAGTTTCCTTGAGCAGTCGCCGTGGATGTCGATTTTTCCCGGTCTGGCGATTTTCCTGACCGTACAGGGTTTCAATTTGCTGGGTGACGGGCTGCGTGATGCGCTCGACCCGCGTTCTGAATAAACCGTTTGCTGCTTTTTAAGGAAGAAACATGTCTGAGAATTACGATTTTAACGTAGCTTATCCGACCCTGCGTCCGTCGATGATGGGGGCTAATGCGGTCTGCGCGTCACAACCGCTGGCCGCACAGGCCGGTATGAAAATGCTGATGCTGGGCGGAAATGCCGCCGATGCTGCCATCGCCACCGCTATCGCGCTGACCGTGCTTGAACCGAGCGGCAACGGCGCAGGCAGCGACGCGTTCGCTATTATCTGGGACGGCAAAAAAGCCCACGGACTGAATGCTTCAGGCCGCTCACCCGCCGCGTGGACACCGGACTATTTCGCCGCTAAAGGTCTGGACGCCGTGCCGACTTACGGCTGGGATGCCGTCACCGTACCGGGCGCAGTCTCCGGCTGGGTGGCGCTGGCAAAACGCTTCGGTACCCTGCCGCTGACCACGCTGGCACAACCGGCGATTGATTATGCCCGTAACGGTTTTCCGGTATCGCCGCTGATTGGCCGCCTGTGGGAAATCGCGGTCAAAAAACTGCATAACCAGCCGGGCTTCATGGAATGTTTCGCACCTGAGGGCCGTGCGCCGAAAATCGGTGAAATCTTCCATAATCCGGCACTGGCGGATTCATTAGAGCTGATCGCTAAAACTGAAGGCGAAGCGTTTTATCGCGGTGAACTGGCAGAAAAAATGGTGGCGCACAGTCAGACCCACGGCGGCGCGCTGACGCTGGACGACCTGGCGAATCACAAAGCCGACTGGGTGGAAACCATGCAACAGTCTTTCGCGGGCGGCTCGGTTCATGAACTGCCACCGAACGGTCAGGGTATCGCCACGCTGATCGCACTGGGCATTCTCGACAAACTGGATATCGGCAGCCAGCCGGTGGACTCGGTCGAAACCACGCACCTGTGCATTGAAGCGATGAAACTGGCGCTGGCGGATTTGGATCAGCACGTCACCGACAGCGAGCATATGTTCTTCGATCCGCAACTGTTTCTTAACGACGATTATCTGGCAGAACGCGCGAAACTGATCGACCGCAGCAAAGCCAGCGACGTGACCTACGGCGCACCGCGTCCGGGCGGCACTGTGTATCTGACAGCGGCCGATTCCAGCGGCATGATGGTCTCTTTCATTCAGTCGAATTACATGGGCTTTGGTTCCGGCGTCGTGGTGCCGGGCACCGGTCTCAGCATGCAAAACCGTGGCTGTGGATTTACTCTCGACACGGCACATGCCAACTGTGTCGCGCCGAATAAACGCACGCTGCATACGATCATTCCGGCCTTTGCCCAGGACGCCGCAGGTAAACCGCTGATGTCATTCGGCCTGATGGGCGGTCCGATGCAGGCACAGGGACATCTGCAACTGGCGCTGCGCGTGATGCTGTATAAACAAAATCCGCAGGCCGCGATAGATGCGCCACGCTGGCGGATCAACGGCGGGCGTCAGGTGGCGATCGAATCGACCTTCAATCACAATACGCTGGCTGCACTGCGCGCGATGGGTCATGAGCTGATCGTCGAAGACCCGCTCGGCGGCCATTCGTTCGGCGGCGCGCAGGTGATTGTCACTAATCCGGCAGGCGGCTATCTGGCGGGCACCGAATCGCGCAAAGACGGACAGGCGCTGGTGAAGTAGTTTTGGTTTTCCTTCCATCGTGAATGGGTTTTGCCCTGCTCCTCCCCCTGCGAAGGGGGAGGACGGGAGGGGGTTTTAAGGGCTAACACCCTGTTTAAAAAAACCTTAACATCAGTTTTTGACCTTAATACCCCACCCTAACCCTCCCCTTCGCAGGGGAGGGAGTTACCCCCGCCTTTGTGACTTCCCTTCCAAATATTCGCTAAATCACTGTAATTCGATCCCATCGCTATAAAAATTTGAAACAGCGTTCTATAAATGGAGTGTTGAGTACTTTGCACTTTCATATGGAGAACGAATGTATGACCAGTCCACTGTTTCATGGCGTGATCCCACCTGTCGCGACAATCCTGAATGAGAACGAGCAGCTTGACCGTCAGGGGATGGCGCGTCTGATTGATTTTACGATTGCAGGCGGCGTAAACGGCCTGTTTTTTCTCGGCAGTGCCGGGGAATTTGCGCATATGTCACAGGCGCTGCGTCACGAAGTGGCGGAGTTCTGTACTCAGCATGTCGCCGGACGCGTTCCCGTCCTGATTGGTGCAGCGCATCCGGGCACAGCAGAAACGCTGGCGTTCGCGCAGCACGCGAAAAGCATCGGCGCGGACGGCGTGGTGGTGGTGAATCCTTATTACAATCCGGTGACTGAAGAAGCGCTGTATCTGCATTACCGCACGATTGCTGAAAACGCGGGTTTACCGGTAATTATGTACAACTATCCGGGGCTGACCGGGCAGCCGTTGCCCGTCAGTCTGATCAAACGTCTGGCGCTGGAATGCCCGAACATTGTCGGCCTGAAAGACACCGTCGACAGCCTGAACCACATCCGCGAAACGATACAGGCCGTGAAACCTGAGCGCCCTGATTTCGCGGTGTTCTCCGGGTACGATGAATATCTGTTCGGTACGCTGATCCTCGGTGGCGATGGTGCAATCCCCGCCAGCGCCAATTTCGCCCCGCAGCTGACCTGCGGAATTTACCGCGCCTTTAAAGAGAAAGATTTCGCCACCGCCGTCGCACTGCAACAACGGTTGTCATTTCTGCCGCCGCTTTACACGCTGGATACGCCAATTTATAACGTCATTAAATACGCCATTTCACAGGTCATCAGCGGAATGCCGGTGCATTCACTCAAACCGGCGCTGCCGCTGAGCAATGACAAACAGAAAATTGTGCGTGAGATTTTGAAACAAGCGGGTGTCAGCGTCGTCTGCTAACCCCCTCCCGGCCTCCCCTGAACAGCGGGAGGCAAAAACCCTCAATCTAAATCGAAATCATTACTATTCCGCTTTAATATTCGTTACTCTATTCCCATGATTTACCAAGCCGAATGACTTCATAACGCAATGATGCAAACACTCCTCGACAGTTTCCGCGAAACGCCTGTGAGCTGGGTCGCCGACACTTTCAAACCGATGTCGCCGCTGGTGACTAACGCCGTGCCGATGTCGCATCTTACGACGGCGGAAGGTTGTGCCAGCGTGCTCAAACGCTATCTGGACGCCAATGCGGCCGATGCCGCGAAGTGCGATACACGCCGGGCGCGGATCTCGATGTGGTCACAATGGTATTTCGCCACGCTGCTGCCAAGCTGGGTGATCGTCTCCTTGCGCCATGGCTGGCAGCTGCCAATCGCCGCTGAAAATGTCTATCTGTGTATGCAGGAAGAAGGCTTACCGGCGCAGATTTATCTGGATGGCGAAGGCGAAGCGCTGACGTCTGCCGAGCCTATGGCGCGTTTCGATGTGATGATCGAGCAGCAATTACGCCCTGTTTGCGAAGCGCTGGCCGAATTCTCCGGTCTGAAACCAGGCATTTACTGGAGCAACGCCGCAATACGCGTCGGCTGGGGCGTCAAACAGGCGGAACTGGTCAATGCCGATATCTCTGACGGTATGCAACTGATGGCGTCGCGGCAGCTGCGTTATGGCGGCAAAAATCCGTTATTCCAGCCGCTGCGTGCGGAAGATCCCTCCGACCCCGACAGCCCGCAATACCGCAAGCAATGTTGTCTGCGCTACGATCTGGCCGATCACGCCATGTGTCCTTCCTGCCCGTTATTGCTAGCAGAGCGAAAATCCGGCAAAAGACGTAAAACTCTCGCGGAGTAATTTGCAGATCTGCCAGCCACTTACAAAACCTGAATAAACTTAGCGTAAAAAATGATTGGATCTTAGCAGCGGATAATTATAAGAATTGGGTTATATAGACCAACGAGGTATTTATCATGACTATGAAAACACCGAAGAGCTGGCCCTCCGCTCTTAACTCGCTGGCCTCAGAGGTGATTGATTCTCTGGCGCAACCCGTTAACCGCGTATGGAATATGTTAACTGGCAAGCAAGAACCGCTCAGAGCAAGGATTGTTCATCGTTACGCGATTCCGTCTTCCCGGACGATCAGCGTCACGGAAGGGTTCTTCGGATTTATTCCGGTGGAATCTTATGAGAACGAACGTTTTATTCTGGAAGTCGCTTACGCTGACAAACAGTATCAGGTAGAAGTCCCGCGGGCTTACTACCAGAAAAGCAATATCGGCGACGGCATCGACATCCACACGCTGTAATCGCCCCGCGTTAAACAGGCTGCTCCTTTCGAGGCGCAGCCTTTTTTTATGCCAAAAAACCTGCCTGACCCCACACTTCCCGCTTTTATTTTGTTCAATACATGAAAATTATTGACATAATAATCACCGAAATTTAGAAAATTATTTACATCTTAATTCGCCCGCCCTTTTCTTTTTCTTGTGAGGTTTATGATGACCCGCCAGGTTTCTCCCGCAGTCGCCAGCGCCAGCCAGTCACGTCGCGCACTCGTCGCCGGTTCGGTCGGCAACTTTATCGAATGGTATGAATTCGGTGTCTACGGCTATCTGGCGACGATCATCGCCGGTAACTTTTTCACGCTGGAAGGCCAGACCGGCATGACCGGTTTACTCCTGACGTATGCGTCGTTCGCGCTGGCGTTTTTCTGCCGTCCGGTTGGCGCGATCATTTTTGGTCGCATCGGTGACCGCATTGGCCGCAAACCGACGCTGATTGCCGTCGTTCTGCTGATGACACTCGCCACGGCGATCATTGGTTTGCTGCCGACGTACGCGCAGATTGGTGTGGCCGCCCCGCTGTTGCTGACCCTGATGCGCATGTTCCAGGGCTTGTTTGCGGGCGGTGAATTTGGCGGAGCGGTGTCGCTGATGACCGAATTTGCACCGAAAGGTAAACGTGGCATTTATGGCGCGTGGCAATCGTTTACCGTGTCGCTGGGCTTGCTGACCGGCGTAGCGCTGGTGGCGTTGCTGGTTCAGACGTTGCCTGAAGCGCAGATGAAAGACTGGGGATGGCGTGTTCCGTTCCTGCTGGCACTGCCGATGGGGCTGGTGGCGCTGTATCTGCGCCTGAAACTCGATGAAACGCCAAACTTTGTCGCCAGTAAAAAAGCAGAGCCGAAAGTGCAGAAAACGGCGGCGGAAAAAGCCTCTGCCATTGCCACCGCGAAGGCCATCGCGCTGGGGATTGGGCGCATGATGGGCTGGTCTGCGGGCGGTTATACTTTCCTGGTGGTCATGCCCTCTTATCTGCAAACCTCGCTGCACGCCACATTTTTACAGGCGCTGGTAGCAACCGTACTGGCAAACGTCGGTTTCGCGCTGGCTATTCTGCCCTCCGGCTGGCTGAGCGATAAAATCGGTCGCAAGAAAGTGATGATGATTGCCGTATTCGCGGTGATTGTGCTGAGTTTCCCGCTGCTGCATCTGCTGCAAAATCCTGAAAGCAGCCTGCTGGCGAAAGGCATTGCGGTGCTGATTGCCGGTGCGACGATCGGCATGATTGCCGGTCCGGGTCCGGCGATGCTGGCGGAAATGTTCCCGACCCGCGTGCGTTATACCGGTCTGGGATTATCCTATTCATTGTCGAACGCCGTGTTCTCAGGCTGTGCGGGACTTATCATCACCGGCCTGATTAAAGAAACCGGCAATCTCGATATTCCGGCGTATTACGTGGTCGCCACCTGCGTGGTCAGCCTGTTTGCGCTGATGTCGTTGCGCAAAGACGACCATTTACGCGATCTGGACGAATAACCATGAGTGACACCCATTTGCAGGCGCGACTGAACGCATTACAGGGCAGCTTTTCTCCGGCGGAAACGCGCATCATCACGATGATCCGGCTTGACCCGCCGGGCGTCGCCAATATGGGTGTGACGGAGCTGGCAAAGTCCGCGGAAACCAGCACCGCCACGGTGGTACGTACCAGCAAACGGCTCGGTTTCAGCGGCTATCCGGCGCTGCGGCTGGCGTTAGCGGCAGAATCTTCCAGCCCGATGCCTGTCGATATGCCGCTGGCCGCGAATATCGGCGAGAACGATTCGCCTAAGCAAATCCTGCAAAAGCTGCTGGAATTTGAAGTTAAAGGGGCGAATGAAACCACGCAATTACTGAGCGCGGCGACGCTCGAACAAGCAGTGGCGTTTCTTTCGCAGGCCAGACGGATTGATATTTACGGCGCCGGTGCGTCGGCGCTGGTCGCGCAGGATTTCTGCCAGAAACTGCGGCGTATCGGCGTTGTCGCCCAGACTTACGGCAGCACCGATGAAAGTCTGGTGAGCGCCTGTCAGCTTGCTGCCGGGGATGTCGCGCTGGCGATTTCTCACTCCGGTAAAACCGCTGGAGTGGTGGAAGCCCTGTCGCAGGCTAAAGCCGCCGGCGCAACGACACTGGCGATCACCGCCAATGGCCGCGCCGCCGTCGCCCGCAAAGCCGATGTTGTGCTGCGAACCAGCAATCGCGAAATGGGTTTTCGTGCCGCTGCCATGGCCAGCCGCACCAGCCAGTTGCTGATTATCGACTGCCTGTATATCGGCGTGGCGCAGCGTCTGCCGGGCGCGCGTGAGGCATTGCGCAAAACTCACGAGGCGGTACAACAGCACCGCCGCTGATATTCCTCCGTTACACGGCGCGCCTTCTATACTTCATAAAACACTCCGGTTTATGAGGGCATGCATGTTCACCCATCGTTTGGTATTTCCTGCCAGCGTCCTGCGCGGACGCGGCGCCATTAAACATCTGGGCGCGATGTGCGGACGTTTAGGCCAGCGGGCAATGTTAGTGGGCGGCCAACGCGCCATTGCCAGCGTCGAGGCGAAAGTCGCCGATCAGCTCGAGCAGCAGATGGTCAGTTATCTGGGCAGTGAAATCTTCGGCGGCGTCTGTTGTCAGGAGGAAATCAGCCGGCTGGCCGACGTGTTCCGCACGCAGGGCGTGGAAGTGATTATCGCCACCGGCGGCGGCAAAGCACTGGACACCGCCAAAGCGGCTGGCGTGGCCTGTAATATTCCGGTAGTGACCTTACCGAGCATTGCGGGTACCTGTTCAGCGGTGACGTCGCTGGCGTTCCGTTATCATCAGGACGGTGAGTTCCGCGACATGATGCCGTTACCCTGCGGCCCCGCCGCCGCGGTCATCGACGCTGATTTGCTGGCAACAGCCCCTCTTGAATGGCTCTCGGCGGGGATCGGCGATACGCTGGCAAAATGGTATGAATATCGCGCCATCAGCGACCTCAGTCAGCTTACCGGCCTGGCGGGTGTCGCCCGAACCAACAGTGAACTCTGCTATACGCTTATTGAACACTTCGCCGCTGACGCCTGTTTTGCGGTGCAGGACGGCAAAGCCAACAACGCTCTCGAACAGGTGCTCGACGCCATTTTCCTCTACGCCGGACTGACTTCCATCATGAGCAACGGCGCCCACACTGGCGCTTCCCACGCATTATATGAAGGTTTCACCGCCTGCCCGAAAACCCGTCACATCGCCCATGGCCTGCTGGTGGGTTACGGCAATCTGTGCCTGCTGGCACTGGAAAACCGCAGCGACGAGGAGTTGCTGACCGCTATCGCCCTCGCCCGCGCCAGTGCCGTTCCGACTCAGTTAGCGCATATCGCGACAGATCTGACGGAGCAGGATCTGGCGGTGATTATCGACCGCAGCCTGAGCACGCCTGATATGGCGAACATGCCAGGCGATATTACATTTGAAGATGTCAGAGGTGCGGTAGAAAGAGTGGAGAGACTTGGGGCGAAAATTAATTAGATTTTGGGATGCCCGTAGCGATAGGGCTAAAGCGGCCATGACTCTGCTCCTCCCCCTGCGAAGGGGGAGGTTGGGAGGGGGTTTTAAGGGCTAACACCAGAGTAAAGCTAACATCAACCCTTTGATTTTACTTTAATACCCCACCCCAACCCTCCCCTTCGCAGGGGAGGGAGTAAGGCTCAGACTCCCTGAACTCTGAGATCCCACAGCTTACTACGTATCAGTTGTTTCAGCCGGTTCGAAGCCTGCGAGGCCGGCTGGTCCCGCCTGCTCAGCAGAATCACCTCAAACGGCAGCGGTTCCACCACCGGCACAATCTTCAGCTGATCGACATACCGCCGGGCGGTAAAGGTATCGACCACGCCGACACCGCCACCAGCCAGCACCATGTCGGCGATCACCGAGTAGGTTTTGATGAACAGCGCAGAATGCGGCATCAGACCGTTTTCGCGCAGGACGCGGTTGAGCACCTGACCCAGCGGATCCTGCTGCTGCAACATCAGCAGATCGTTGTCACACAGCCAGGCGAGCGATACCGGCCCTTCGACGTCCGAATCTTTTGGCAGCAGCGCTACCATATTGCCCTGATAAATCGACTCGGCGACCAGTTCCTGTGTGGCCTGCTCGCCGAACGCCAGCGCGAAATCCATTTTGTATTGCAGCAGGTCCTGACTCAGGGTGTTGAAATGTCCGGTCACCAGTTCGACACTGCCGCCGGGCGTCTGACGGCGGAAATCCACCAGCACCGGTGCCATCACGCTGTGCCCCAGCGCGTGCGCAGAACCGATGCGTACATGCTGGCCTTCACCTTGTCGCAACTGTTCTGCCAGCTCGCCGATGGCCTGGATATGGCTGAACAGCGCCTCGACTTCCGGCATTAACCGCCGCCCTTCCGGCGTCACGATTAATCCCTGCGGCGTTCGGTCGAACAAGGTAAAACCCAGTTGCTGCTCAGCGTGATTCAGTACGCGGCTGACGTTGGGTTGCGACACGTTGAGCAAACGCGCCGCGCCGCTGACGCTGCCCGCCTGTAAGACAGCCTGAAACACTTCGATGTGGCGTAAACGCATTCCTGCCCTATTTCTGCGTGGTCGCTAAGTACGAGAAGGCACTTAACAGGCTGATAATGTTGGCGACGGTCGGGCTGTGATAACCGACAGTGACCGCATCAAGACGCTCAACGCCCGGGATCAGACAGAATAAATCTGCCAGTACCGGTCTGGCGGTCATCAGCTCAAGATGATAAGGCGCGCTGAATCTTGCGGCGGTGAGCGGCGCAGGTTTGCTGACCGCAATCGTCGCCTGTTTGCGGATTTTGGCACAGGCGATAGACGGGCTGTCAGACTCGGCCGCATTGGCGGAAATCGCCCGTTTGACGCAGACATATTGCGATTCAGGGTAATAGCGGCGGATCCAGGTTTCGAGGTGATCGTCGCCGGTCACCAGCCACAATGGAACGTTAAGTTCCGCACCGGCAGCGGCGTATAAGTCGCTTTCGCCGACCACGTTGCCGTTGAGTTTAACGCGGTAAAAGGCGCGGCCATTAATGGTGTGCGCCAGTACGCCGTTTTCGCCCGCGGCAGTGTGATAGCCGACAAACATCAGGCCGTCGTATTGCTGTTGCTGCAACCCTTCGACCATCGACAATCCGCGCGGTTTGCCCTGTACCAGACGGGCACGCGGGTCGATTTTATCGGCACGCAGGTTTTGCATCATCGCGTGGCTGTCGGCCACCGTCACTTCCATCGCGCCACCGGCAAAAGCGCCGTCGATGGCGGCGTTGACTTCCCCTTCCATCAGCGCACGGGCAGCGTCGTAATCGGCATTGCCCGGGCTGCACTGTTCCGGGCGCATTACGCCTGCAATACCTTCAATATCCGCAGAGATAAACACTTTCATCAGTCGTTCCCTTCTTGGTTTGGTTACCAGACGGAGGCAAAACCCACACCCCATCCCAGCCTTCCCCTCGTGAGAGGGGAAGGAGCCAGGCTAGTTCGCCAGATTATCTAATACTTCACTCAACCCCAGCCGGTAATGTCCGTCGAATCCGCAGACGGTTTCTGCACTCATCAAGGCATCAATAATAGCGTGTTCTGTGGCATCTGCCGCCAGCGCCAGTAAAGGTTCCAGTTCGGCATCCGGTAATGTGACACCGTCACGTTGGGTGGAAAACGCCAGCGCGATATCCCCTGAGCCATGCCCCCAGTAACTGCCGAGACGGCCTAACCCGGCACCGGCGCGTTTGGCGATGCGTCCGAGCTGGCGGCTGTCGAGATAACGGTCGCAGGCCATCACAATAATGATCGAACCCGCATCAGCCTGCGGTGCCAGTTGCGTCTGGATTTGGGCGATGGCATCTCCGGCACGCACGCCGTCGAGGGTCAGTTCAGAGAGTTTGCCAAAGTTCGCCAGCACCAGTACGCCTAATGTCGCGTTTAGCGTTTCGCACCAGCGTGAGGCCGTGCCGATGCCACCTTTTAATCCGAAGCAACTCATGCCCCGTCCGGCACCCACGCTGCCACGGGCGAATGTTTTTGTCGCGCCGTCGAGTGCGGTCAGCGCATCGTCTTCACTGACTGCCATCGCCTGAATATCGTTTAAATAGAAATCGTTGCACTCAAGGATAACCGGATTGATGGTGGAGTCCGGGCGGCCAATTTGCGGGAATTGCTGGCAGCTGCGTTTCACCATCGCGTTGAATAATGTGCCAGTGGCGAAGGTATTGCTGAGCAGCACCGGCGTTTGCAGTTCGCCCAGTTCCATCACCTGAATCAGCCCCATCGGTTTGCCGAAACCGTTTAACACCGCCACGCCGCACGGCAGCGGTTTTTCATACAGATTATCGCCGGGCGGCACGATGGCGGTGACGCCGGTCTGCACATCTCCGGCGGCCAGCGTGCTGTGTCCGACAGTCACGCCGGTCACATCAGTCAGAGAGTTGGTGGCTCCGCACGGGAAACGCGGGCGAAAAATCTGCCGCGACGTGCGCCAGCGTTGCAGCAAAGCAGACAGAGCCTGCTGCTGAAATTCATCTTCATGTTGTTGCGGATGCATCAGTTTTCCGTTTCAGCTGTTCAGTGGCTATTACTTTTTCAGTTTAGGATCCAGCGTATCCCGCAGCGCGTCGCCCAGCAGATTAAATGCCAGAACCGTGAGGAATATCGCCAGCCCCGGGAACACGCTGACGTTCCATTTTCCCGCCATCATCATATTGCGGCTCATCGCCAGAATATTGCCCCACTCCGGCACGTCAGGTTCCGGCCCCAGACCGATAAAACTCAGGCTGGCGGCCGTCAGAATACTGGTGCCGATACGCATGGTGAAATAGACGATCACATTCGACAGCGTACCCGGCAGAATATGGCGCAAAATCACCACCCTGTCCGGCGCGCCTACGCAGCGAACCGCTTCGACGTAGGCACTTTGCTTAATCGATAACGTGGCGGCTCGCACGATGCGGGCAAATACCGGCACGCTGAATACCGCAACCGCGATGATCACGTTGTTCAGCCCCGGACCAAGAATAGCCACGACGGCGATTGCCAGCAACATGCCCGGAAAAGCGAACAAGACATCGGAACCGCGCATGATCAGCATATCGAGCCAGCGGCCATAATATCCGGCCAGCAGTCCGAGCAATACACCGGCGATCATGCCGAGCGTCACGGAGAAAATGCCAACATAAAGGGATATGCGCGCGCCATAGATGATGCGGCTGAGAACATCTCGTCCCAAATCGTCGGTGCCAAACCAGTGCTCCGGCGTCGGGCCGACACCCAGCGCCATCCAGTCTGGCGTCATCGGGTCAAAAGGTGCCAGCCACGGCGCGAATATCGCCACAAGCACCAGCAGCAGGATAAATCCGCCGGATACCAGCGCCATCGGATGGCGAAGAAACGTGTGAAAAAAGTCATACCACGGCGAACGGATATCATCGTTTTGCGAGGCTACCGCAGCCGGTGTGGTTTCTTCCAGCACAGAGACAGGATCGGTCATGAGCAGCTCCTAACGCAGACGGATTGCCGGATTGACCACCGCATAAAGCAGGTCAACCAGCAGATTTATCAGAATAAATTCAAACACGAACAGCATCACCAGTGCCTGAATGACCGGCTGATCCTGCGTTTTGATGGATTCAATCAGTAACCAGCCGAGCCCCGGCCAGCTAAACACGCTTTCGACAATAATTGAGCCGCCGAGCAAAAAACCAAACTGCAAGCCGAGCATGGTGATAATCGGGATCAGCGCATTGCGCATGATGTGTTTCCACGTCACCAGCCGCGCACGTAATCCTTTGGCGTTGGCGGTGCGCACGTAATCTTCCTGCGCCACGTCGAGAAACGCCGAGCGGGTGAAGCGCGCCATCACTGCCGCCACCGAGGAACCGAGGGTGATCGCCGGTAAGATAATGTCAGCGGGCGAATTAAAGCCGCTGACGGCGAAGATCCCGAACGGCATGGCGACAAACTGGATCAGCAATAACCCGAGCCAGAACGGCGGCATGGAAATTCCACCGACCGCCATGCTCATCAGTGTCCAGTCCTGCCATTTTCCGCGTTTGAGCGCTGACACCACGCCAATCACCAGCCCGAGCACCACCGACCACGCGAAGCCCGCCAGCGCCAGTAACAGCGTTGGCATAAAACCGCTTTCAATCACACTTAACACCGGCTGACGCGTGCGATACGTCGTGCCCAGATCGCCGTGAACCATACCGTTCAGCCAGTGCCAGTACTGCGCGGGCAGCGGATCGTTAAGGCCAAGCAGTTGCCGTGCTGACTCAACCGCCTCAATCGGCGCATCCTGTCCGGCGTAAATACGCGCAGGGTCACCCGGCAGCAGCTTGATAAAGCCGAAAACCAGCAACGACACCACCAGTAAAACGGGGATCATTTCCAGTATCCGGCGGATAAAATAGGTCAGCATAAAAGTGTTTCCCTGAACCTGAATATTGATGGTGATGTGCTCCTCCCCCTGCGAAGGGGGAAGCAGACCGGAACATGCATTGGCTTTGCCCTTTGCTCCTCCCCCTGCAAAGGGGGAGGTTGGGAGGGGGTTTTAAAGGCTAACACCCTGTTTAAACAAACCTTAACATCAGTTTTTGACCTTAATACCCCACCCCAGCCCTCCCCTTCGCAGGGGAGGGAGTTGACCAAAATCTGCTTAAGCTCCGGGAGCAAAAAATTATTTAAACTGTGCCTGATTAAAAATCAGCGAGCCGTCGGCCAGCATATAGACGCCGGAAAGGTCTTTGCTTTTGCCGACCAGATTGTCCGGTACGCCGAGATAGGCCACCGGTGCATCCGCCCACAACAATTTCTGGGCATCGGCATATGCCGCTTTGCGTTTTTCGACGTCAGCGGTTTGCAGACCGGCGGTGATCGCCGCATCCACCTGTTTGTTGCTGTAATAAGAGACGTTATACGCCGACGGGATCCAGGATTCGGTGGCAAACAGCGGACGCAACGCCCAGTCTGCATCGCCGGTCGAGGCCGACCAGGCGCCGTAATACATTTCTACTTTCGCCTCTGCCGGTTTCGGTGTGCTCCACAGACGCTGCGTCAGCGTACCGGAATCCATCGGCACCAGTTTCACCCGCACGCCAATCAGGGAAAGCTGTTGTTTCAGGAACTGCGCGCTGCGGATACGGTCGGTCTTGTTCGAGCTCCACATTTCAACGTCAAAGCCCTTTTCATATCCGGCTTCTTTCATCAGCGCTTTGGCTTTGGCAATGTTATAGCTGTAATCCGGCGTGGTTTGTTTCTGATAGAACTGGACATTTTTCGGCAGCGGCGAAGTGGACGGCGATCCCAGACCGGCGAAACCGACTTTCAGCCACAGATTGCGGTCGATGGCGTAGTTAATCGCCTGACGGACGCGCACATCCGAGAACTCTTTTTTCTGCGTATTAAAGGCGATGTAATACAGATAGATGCCCGGATCCTGCGCGATATCCAGCTTCGGATCGCTTTTCACCGTATCCACCAGATCGGACGGCAACGGATAGACCGCGTCCACGCCGCCGGATTTCAGTTTTGCCACCTGTGTGGAATCTTCCGGCGTCGGATACAGCGTGACGGAATCCACTTTCGGCCAGCCTTTCTGCCAGTAGTTGTCGTATTTCACCAGCTTGACGTCTTTACCCTGCTGCCATTCCACAAACTTGAACGGGCCGGTGCCGACCGGATGCACACTCAGATCCTGCTCATTCGGATATTGTTTCAGGGATGCCGGGCTGTGCATGACCGCAGAAGGATGCGCGAGGGTGTTGATCATCGCGCCGAACGGTTTGTTGAGGGTGATTTTCACCTGGTACGGGCTGACGGCTTCGACGGATTTAATCATGCTGAACAGCGAGTTACGTTTCAGGTGACTGGCCGGATTAGCCAGACGATCTAGGTTAGCTTTTACCGCGTCGGCGTTGAAGGGCGTACCGTCCTGGAAGGTCACGTCGTGGCGCAGATTGATGATAAATTCGGTGGCATCGCTGTTACTGGTGTAATCGGTCGCCAGCACCGGCACGACGGCCATCTTGCTGTCGAACTGGAACAGGCGTTCAAAGATGCCGCTCTGAATGGAATAACTCAGCGTATCGGTGGTGTCGTGCGGGTCGAAACCAGTCACGTCCGCATACATGGAAATACGCAAATCTTTGGCCTGAGCGGACGCCGCAAAGCAAAGCGCCAGTCCGGCGGCAAGCAGGCTCTTACGCAGTAAAGTCGAATGCATGGTGTTCTCCTGTGTGTCCCAAAAAAGAAAGTTGAGTTATCCCTGTGCGACCCAGTGATGTTCACTGACGCGGGAATATTTGAGTTTTTCTATCTGTACACCCGCCGGATGCACCGGCGATTTCACTTCCACATCATCGAACTGACGCAACGCACGCTGCGTCGGATCCGCCACCGGCACCGAACTGAGCAGGCGTCGGGTATAGGAATGTTGAGGATTACTAAACACCGCATCGCGGGGACCAATCTCCACAATCTGTCCGCTGTACATCACCGCTACGCGGTTGGCGATACGCTCCACGACGGCCATGTCGTGCGAAATAAACAACCACGCCACGCCGGTATCGCGCTGTAAATCCATCATCAGGTTGACTACCTGCGCCTGAATCGACACATCCAGCGCCGACACCGCTTCGTCAGCAATAATCACCTGCGGCTGCAACGCCATCGCGCGGGCAATGGCGATACGCTGACGCTGTCCGCCGGAGAATTCGTGCGGATAACGCCGCGCATGGGAAGGTTCCAGCCCGACACTTTTCAGCAGCTGATTGACCACCGGCGTGGCGTCGGCCAGCGACTTTTTCAGGCCGTGCAGTAACAAGGGTTCGGCAATGGAAAAGCCGACGGTCAGACGCGGATTGAGTGAAGCGTAGGGATCCTGAAACACCATCTGGATCTGACGGCGCACCGCCTGAAACGGCGTGTCGCGCATCAGGGTAATTTCCCTGCCTTCGAGATGAATGCTTTCGGATTCACTGCCGACCAGCCGTAAGATTGCGCGGCCGGTGGTGGATTTGCCGCAGCCACTCTCGCCTACCAGCGCCAGCGTTTCGCCCGGCCAGATGGAGAAATCAATTTGCTCAACGGCGTGGACTTCTTTGGTCACGCGTGACAATACGCCGGAACGGATCGGATAGCAGACGCGCAACCCGCGCACGTCGAGCAGCGGTGGCGCAGCATAATCAGCGGTTTTCTGGTCGTCTTCCGCTGGCGGAATGTGAGGCAGATCACCTGCAACCGATTGCTTTTCGGGCGAAATATTTTGACCGGTTTTGGCGGCTAACAGCGGGAAGCGACGCGGCCATTTCAGCCCCTGCATATCACCCAGTTTCGGTACGGCGGCCAGCAATGCGCGGGTATACGGATGCTGGGCGTTGGCGAAAATCTCGGTCACGCTGCCCTGCTCCACGACTTTGCCCTGATACATCACCACCACACGATCGGCGATTTCCGCCACCACGCCCATGTCATGCGTAATGAACAGAACCGACATCTCGGTGCCCTGTTGCAGGTCGCGCAGAATTTGCAGAATGCGCGCCTGCACCGTGACATCCAGCGCGGTGGTCGGTTCGTCGGCAATCAGCAATGCCGGATCACAGGCCAGCGCCTGCGCAATCATCACCCGCTGACGCATACCGCCGGAAAGTTCGTGCGGGTAACATCTGAGGATGCGTTCGACGTCAGGAATACGAACCTGTTTCAGCAATTCACGGGCTTTATTCAGCGCCGTGGCTTTACTGGCGATGCCATGATCCAGCAGCCCTTCGGTCAGCTGATCGCCAACGCGCAGCACCGGATTGAGCGAGGTCATCGGCTCCTGAAAGATCATCGACATTTCCTGACCGCGCAGCTTCCGGCGTGATTCTGCGGACATCGACGTCAACGCATGACGCGTGCCGTTACGGCCAAAAAATTCGATACTGCCCGCGTCAATGTGCGCCGAATCCGGCAGCAGCCCCATGACGCTCAGTGAGGTGACGGACTTACCAGATCCGCTTTCGCCGACCACCGCCACCACTTCACCTTTATTCACCGAGAAGGAAACGCCTTTCAGCGCCTGCGTTTTGCCTTGCCGGCCGGAAAACGTCACCGACAAATCGTTAATCTGCAAAATGGGCACTGTCATCAATAAACGCCTCCTTTATAGGCTGAACTGTTAAAGCCAGACTTCACCGTTTTCATAACGCAATGCCGGTTCAGCGTCCTGCGACAGCCAGATTGGCCCGTCGAGATCGACACGTTCCGCCTGCACCGCCACCGGCAGCGCGGCTTCCATGGCGATGGAAGAACCGAGCATGCAACCGACCATAATCCGCAAACCGAACTGCCGCGCCACGCCGGTCATCGCCAGCGCTTCTGTCAGGCCACCGCATTTGTCGAGCTTGATGTTGATCATCTCGTAGCGGTCGCGCAGCCCTTCAATATCGGCACGCTCATGACAGCTTTCATCGGCGCAGACAGGAATGGGATGCAAACAACGCACCAGATCGTGGTCATTACCGGCAGGAAGTGGCTGTTCGATCATCGCCACGTTCAATTCATGCAGCGCCTCAAACACACTGCCTAGATCTAAACCCGACCAGGCCTCATTCGCGTCTACCACCAGCGTGGCATGTGGCGCAGCGGCGCGGATTGCCGCCACTTTCTCTATTATCTGCTCGCGGTCGAGTTTGATTTTCAGCAACTGCGCGCCACCGGCAACGGCCACTTCTGCCGCTTTCGCCATATTTCCCAGTGAATCCAGGCTCAGTGTTTCCGCGGTAATCACGGAAACAGGCTTCGGCATATCAAGCAGTTGCCACAGGTCTTTGCCCTGTTTTGCCGCATCAAGACGCCACATTGCACAATCGAGGGCATTACGCGCCGATCCCATTGGCAACGCCTGCTGTAATGCGTCGCGGCTCAGCCCCTGTTCCACCTGCGGGCGGATAAGCTCAAGTTGTTCGCACACGCTTTGTGGCGATTCCTGATAACGGGCGGTCGGCGTGCATTCTCCGACGGCGGTAAATTCGCCGTCGGTCAGGGAAACGCGCACCACCGTGACAGCGGTGCGTGTACCACGGGAAATCGCAAACGGCTTTGCCAGCGGCAGTTCGACGGACTGGAAAGTCATCTGAGTCATCAGCCGTTGTCCTTAATCCATTGCGCGATATTTTTGATGCCAAAACGCACCGGGTCAGTGGCAGGCACGCCGAATTCTTCGCTGATTTCAGCCAGCGCGATTTTCGCTTCTTCTTCGCTGACCGCCGACGTATTCAGCGAGAAACCGGCGATTTTGACATCCGGGCTGGTGAGGCTGGCAGCCGCCAGATTGGTATCAAGGCACTGACGCAGCGTTGGCATAAACTGGTGTGGCAGATGGCGCATATGCGGGCGACCTAGCTCATGACACATCACCAATAAATGCGCCTGCGCGCCATGAATAAGCCCCATGCTGACTCCGGCAAAAGACGGGTGATACAGCGAGCCCTGACCTTCGATGATGTCCCAGTGATCGTCGTCATTGGCCGGAGACAGCGCTTCGACCGCGCCGGAAATAAAATCGGCAATCACTGCATCAATCGCAATGCCCGCCCCCGCCACCAGCACACCGGTCTGGCCGGTTGCGCGGAAATCGGCTTTTAAATCCAGTTCACGCATGGCCGCTTCCAGCGCCAGCGAGGTGTACATTTTGCCGACCGAACAATCGGTACCGACGGTGAGAATACGTTTGCCGCTGCGTTTTTTGCCGGTGCCGGTATCGAGTTCCGGTTGCATGTGACGTACGTCAAACAGCGCTACATGATGCTCTTTAGCCAGTTCAACCAGCTCAGGAATGTCGTTCAGCCCCTGATGCAGGCCGTTGGCGACGTTAAGCCCGGCGCGGATCGCCGCTTTGATCGAATCCAGCCAGTGTGTCGGTAATTTACCGCCAGAGTTCGCGGTGCCCAGCACCATGGTTTTCGCGCCCTGCGCTTTGGCCGTTTCGATGTCGAGTTCGGGCAATCCCAGTGACACAGAATCCGTCGCCAGACGAATTTGCCCGACGCAGGCTTCAGGACGCCAGACGTGAATGCCACGCGCGGTTTTCGCGGCCAGCGGATCCATCACATCACCAAGGAATAAAAGATACGGCTTTGGAATTTGCTGCATGTCAGTTTCTCCGGGATTCTTTTTTTAATGGGTTTTAATAAGACCCGGTCAATATTCCACGGGAGAAAGCGGCTGACGAATACTTGTTTGGTCTTGGGGTATAACCTGCGGCTATAGGTTTAGCTGCATGAATTTATTATGGTTATTTGAAAATGAGGAACGCGGTCAGGGAGGGCGAAATGACAGGCACAAAAAAAGGCAGAGCCAATGAAACTCTGCCTTTGCGATTACCTTTTTCAGACACAGAATGGGGTAATAATTTAGTTCACTAACTTAGAAGCGGTAAGTCAGTGCTACAGCAACGATGTCATCAGAGCTTACGCCCAGTTTGTTGTTGTCATCGATCTGGTTGATCATGTAGTCAACATAGGTGTACATGTTTTTGTTGAAGTAGTAAGTCGCCCCGATTTCGAAGTATTTAACCAGATCAGCGTCGCCAACGCCTTCAACATCTTTCGCTTTGGACTGTACGTAACCGATTGACGGACGCAGACCGTTTTCGAACTGGTACTGTGCCACTAACTCATAACCCTGAGTTTTGTTCGCGTAGCCGCCTGGGATTGGTGCCAGGTTACGGGTTTCGTTATACATCGCAGACAGATAAATCTGGTTAGCATCGTATTTCAGAGCCGTTGCCCATGCAGACGCTTTATCACCGCCGCCGATAGCGGAGTCACTTTGTGCGTTAGTACGGTCAGATGAAGAACCTGCGATAACAGCACCGATGCCGGAACCTGCGATATCTTCATAATCGATGGATGCGCCGTAACCGTCGCCGTTCGCTTTAGTAGATGCACGACCGTCGCCTTCGTTTTTACCCTGGTATTGCAGGGCAATGTTCAGGCCAGTGACCAGACCGAAGAAGTCCTGGTTACGGTAAGTGGCCAGGCCGCCTGAACGACCTACCATGTAGTTATCGGAGTTAGCGGTATCACCACCAAACTCTGGCAGCATATCGGTGAAGCCCAGTGCGTCGTAAACCACACCGTAGTTACGGCCGTAGTCGAAAGAACCGAAATCTTTCACTTTCAGGCCAGCAAAGCCCAGACGGGTTTTGTTACCCAGGTCGCCCTGAGATTCTGCGTGGTTAGCCTGAATGTTATATTCCCACTGGCCATAACCGGTCAGTGTGTCGTTAATTTGAGTTTCGCCTTTAAAGCCCAGACGCGCATAAGTCATGTCGCCGTCAGAACTTTTGTCATCGGAGAAATAATGCTTAGCGGTTACGCGACCGTAGAGGTCCAGTTTGTTACCGTCTTTATTATAAATCTCAGCTGCATTCGCGGTAGAACCCACTGCAATTAAAGAGACCGCTAAGGCCAACACACTGCGCTTCATCATTATTTAAGTTTCCTTGATTTTTTTATAAAGGATTTCTCATGCCCGTTCTTTTATAGGACTGAAATATCGGGCTGTGAGTATTTGTACATGTTTTAAAATACGTCTGTCTGTAAAACGATTTGAACCTTAACACTGAGCACGAAAAGTTAAAATGGAAAAGTTCGCCTCGATAAGTCTTTTTTGAGTAAAGAGTTGTAACATCATGTTTCTACCATAAGGCGCTAAGCCCCTGATTATATGCGGTTTTCGCATAACAATTTGCACCATCACAGTGCATTGCACCATTAATGTGCAAATAGTTTGTAAATTTGTAAAGTAGTTGCAAGCGGGATCACCTTTATCAAAAGGTTTTTTTCTGTTAACAATCGTTAAGGAATTAGTGCTATCTGAAAAGGCGTTGCATTTAAATAGTGCATAGCATGGTAATCATTTTGATGTGAACTTCATTATCTAATTAATAGAAAAAGCAGCCATAAGATTTTTGTACTACGCAATTTTTTGCCGATTAGGATTTTTAATAAGGATGCTGAACAAAATAAAGCCAAAATCAGAGAGGCAATAATTACCTGAGTGATTAAATTGAACGAAGTTGAATATTTCCCGTTGCCCATATTGGGTTATTTTTATTCAAAACGGGCTTTTGTTTACAACGGGCATATTAAAAAAAAGAGCATATCTCAGGCGGATCAGGAAATTTTCGGGGAACATTTTGCTGTTGAGTGGCGAAAAATCCGTAAGACGGCCCTCCCCGTTACCAGGGAGGACGCTGAAGATTAGCGGAACTGCGCGGCGTGAAGTTGTGCGTAACGACCCTGTTGAGCAAGCAGAGACTCATGCGTGCCCTGCTCAACAATACCTTCTTTATCGACCACAATAATGCGGTCGGCATTCTGAATAGTTGCCAGACGATGAGCAATCACCAGCGTGGTGCGGCCTTCAGAAAGTTCCGCCAGTGACTGCTGGATGGCCTGTTCGGTCGCCGTATCCAGTGCGGACGTCGCTTCATCGAGGATCAGGATCGGGGGGTTTTTGAGGAATATCCGCGCGATCGACAAACGCTGTTTCTGACCGCCGGAAAGCTTCACGCCCCGCTCACCAATTACGGTGTCCATGCCCAGCGGCAACGCGTCAATCACGTCATCAAGACGTGCGCGACTGGCGGCCAGGCGAATTTCCGCTTCGCTGGCATCGAGCTTACCGTAAGCAATGTTCTCGCGGATTGTCCCGCCAAACAGGAAAACATCCTGCTGCACGATGCCGATGTTATGACGCAGCGAAGTCTGGGTCATGTCACGGATATCAATGCCATCGATGGTAATGCTGCCGCTGTCCAGCTCATAAAAACGGGGCAGCAGCGAACATAAGGTGGTTTTCCCCGCACCGGAAGGCCCGACGAACGCCAGCGTTTCTCCGGCATTAATAGAAAGCGTGATGCCGTTGAGAATTTTGCTCACCGGCGTGTAGCCGAAGACGACATTGTCGTAATGAATGTCACCGCGTAAGTGACTGACCACCTGTGCGCCCGGCCGGTCAGTGATATCCGGTGAGGTATCGATAAGCTGCGTGAAGCGTTTAAAACCGGCAATCCCTTTCGGATAGCTTTCCAGTACTGAGCTGATTTTCGCCACTGGTCGGAAAAACACTTCCACCAGCAACAGGAAACCGACAAATCCGCCATACGTTAGCTGGTCATTAATCACATACCAGGTTCCGGCGATCATCACGATGATCTGCACCAGACGGGTACTGAGGTAACTCAGCGTCAGACTTGCGGTCATGATTTTGTAGGCTTTCAGCTTAGTGATGCGGTAGTTATTGTTATCCGACGCAAACAGCTTTTGCTCATGATCTTCGTTGGCAAAGGCTTTCACCACGCGAATACCACCGATGCTTTCTTCTATACGTGCGTTGAAATTACCCACCATCCCGAACAGGCGTCGCCAGGTGTCGGTCATCTGCGCGCCATAACGGCTGACCATCCAGGTCATTGCCGGAACAATAATGATGGTCATCAGCGCCAGCTCGACATGTACCGTCGCCATCAGGATAAACGCACCGATAAAGGTCATCACTGCGATGAACACATCTTCCGGACCGTGATGCGCAATCTCCCCGACTTCTTCCAGATCTTTGGTGACGTGGGTAATGATGTGACCGGTTTTGGTGTTGTCGTAATAACGGAAAGACAGTTTCTGTAAATGGCTGAACGCCTGAGCACGCATGTCAGTTTCAATCCCGACGCCCAGCGCGTGTCCCCAGTAGTTCACAATCGCCATCAGTAAGGTGTTGATCACATAAATCAGCAGTAAACCGACGGTCGCGCCAATGATCAGCACCCAGTCGTGTGCGGGCAGCAACTTATCAATAAAGGTTTTGATCGCCATCGGGAAACCCAGTTCCAGTAACCCGGCCAGAATGGCGCATCCGAAATCCAGGAAGAACAGCTTTTTATAAGGAACGTAATAAGAGAAGAAACGGCGGAGCATCAGGCATCCTCATAGAAACGACCCGAAGGCGGGCAAGTCCGTCAGTCTAAATGAAAATGGTTATCGATAAAGATAATTTTAGACCCGCCCCGCCGGAAGACCGTTTTCACAGAAGTTTGCGTACACCGTTCAAAATCACGGCAAAGGCCGCATTCAGTGCCTGCCAGGCAATCTCCTCGGTGATCGCTTCATAGGTCGCCAGCACCGCCACAAAGGTGGATTTCTGTGTCGCCAGCAAAGATTCATATTCTCCCGACCGGAAACTGCCTTTACCTTTTTCAATCTCCCAGGTCAGCTGAAGTAAGGCTTCAATCTGCGGGACGGCACTGTTTGCCACCGTATTCCAGTTTGTCCCCAGTGAAGCTTTTGCAGCCGCAATAGCCCTGTCTTTAACATCAAAAATATCACTCATCGTATTCACCTTTATTATTTATTGACTGCTTCTGTACCATTTTTTAATACCAGCTCATAGGTCAGCATCGACTGCATAATCACAGCAACCTGTTTACGCTGAAGAGTGATATACGCCGGAGAATCCTGTTGCGAACAATGCTGCCTTTTATATTTAATCTGATAGAAGATATTTCTCAGGCCAGATATCTGCTGTTCAATAGCAGGATTGTTATTTAAGATTTTGGTGCGGGATTCAATCAGTGCTAAATCCGTTTCAGCGGAATTAAAGAACGCACTGTCGGGTTCCGAAAGGGGGGAAATCAGCAAAAGCGGTTGCCCTGCGACCACGGACGCCGCATGGCAGGCGACAACCGGCGAGGCGGGTTGCGTATTGTCAGTCATTGCCTGCGCAGTCCAGGCCACAAATTGACGGTCGGCTTTGCTCTGGAAGTCAGTAATTTGTTTATCTAAAGCAGGGTCATACTGGTGCGTGGAACAACCGGCCATCGTCATTACGACAATAAAAATCGCGATCCCGACTTTCATTATTGATTTCAAAATGCCTCTCCTGTGACTGATTCCGAAGGTGGACATTATTCCATTGTCCTCGCCATCAAAAATTAGTCACAAGAGAAGACCGGCGCAACCGGTCAGTTAATCATTTCCAATCAAATGCTAAAGTCATTTTTATCATTAAAATAAAAAACCTGTGGATGATTATTTTAATTTCTGGCTAGCTTGCCATCGCGTACCATTATCATTGATAACGTCGTATTCCACTTTATCTGACAGGTTTTTCCCTGCCGGAATTTCCACCCGCTCTGAAGTGAAAGGCGCCACCATCACACCGGATAACTCCGTCTCTCCCGAGCGAAGTGAAGAAATCGTCATATGCCACGGTGTCGGGTTTTGAATCAAAATCTTATCGCTGCCCGCATCATGCCGGATGCTGAACTGCAATTTCTGAATATCACTTTCCTTAAGCTCCCCCACTTTTTCCGGCCTGACAAACACCTTCATCCGGATTTTTAACGGCAGCACGACGCGTTTTTCATTTTTAAGCTGTGTTTCGGTATTTGGCGGAATTTGGTAGATATTCAGCCAAAACACGCTTTCACGGTCTTGTGGCAGGCTTCCGGCTGAAACCAGCAACAAGCGAATATTACGGATCTCCGCCGGTTTCATTTTGAACACTGGCGGGTTGATGACAATCGGGGTGTGGACCTTATCCGGGCTCACCGTCGGGTCACCGTTATCCGTCCAGACCTGCACCACTACCGGTTCTTTCTCGGAATTCACTAATGACAGGGATTCCGCGATACTTCCCGAGTTGAACACCACGCGGGTCTTTTCCGCATTAACCACCGCGCTGGCGTGAAACGCCGTGCAACCGAGCATAATCCCCGCCGCAACGGTGACTTTATTGAAAACTGACCACCACTTGTAACTGCGCATTGACGCTCCCCGCTGTCACTGTTTCGCCACTGATTGCCTCCAGAGAGGCCGTAAAATTTCCGGTGTACGTTGTGACACCGTCCGTAGAATCGCCCTGACTGGTGGTCAGATCTTTATAGGCGTACCAGCCGCCCAAATTACCTGTTCTGGTTGTTTTGCTGGACAGTAGATTAAGGGCCGTGCCGCTTTCATTGTAGATTTTAATCCCCACGCCAGATGCCGAGTCGCTGCTTCCATAATTAGTGTCCAGCAAATGTGTAAGCCCTCCTGAACTGGTCGTCAGCCCGAGATTTGTTGCTGCTGTGACAGCCGTTGGTTGGTTGACCAGAAAACCCATTGCGACAGCGGTTGATGCTGCAGTAGTACCAACACTGGAGACAGCAGCATCCTCACATTTCAGGCTGATTGAAAATGTATTCTGGCTGACTTCGCCATTATTTAAAGATGAAATATTAATCTTCGGTAATAATACGACTGAAGGATAATCCTTGACCAAACACATTGCTCCTCTTACAAACGTAACGTTTGTATACATGGATATTTGGCCGGGCCAGTTATGAGGATAACCTGGAATGGCTATCTCCAGAGCGCCATCAATCAAAGCAGCTGTATCCAAACCAGGGCCGCGAAAAGCTATAAATCCTGATGCAACCCCGATATAAAAAAATGTTGGGGCAGTATTTCCATCCGGATAAGCGGTTGAATCTGTTTTGAAGACCTCAATAAAGGTATCCGAAAATGCACTTGCTGGAATATATATGTAGGAGGCATCTTCTACCCAGTCGTCGGATGTTAATGTTCTTGGTTGCCAACCATTTTCGAAATACTTACCGGTTTTCAAATTAGTCAGTCTAATTGCTACTCCCTTCACTTCTGTATGATATGCACTTGGTATATCGGTGGTTAACGTTCTACCGGCATAAAGATAATAGGATTGAGTAACATATAATTCGTCAAGGGAGCCTGCATCCTTGAGGTCACAACGAAAAAGTATCTGATTTGATGTATAGGGAATATTGCTCGATGCTGTGAGAAAACTGGCAGTCCCACTTGCCAGTAAAGTGCCTGCAGGCAAAAAATCAGTATTTGAACTTAACGAAATAACAGCAGGCAAACCACTAGGGCCATTATAAAAGTTAGTACCACCAGCCCAGGAAGTTGCCGTATAGCCGGCCGCAATAATCTCACTAGACAAAGAGGATGTGCTTGTAACTCTAATACAATTTGCATGAGATACAATGGGCAACGCCAGCACCAGACAGGTGATATAATGTATTAATTTAAGCATGATTTATGATCCAAATTTAAATTTGACAAGGCAACGTTAACTGAACAAATTCATTATCACCTTCTGCAGGTAACTGATAATTAATTTTGCATTGTTCCGCATCACCTTTACCCCATGAAACAAATAACACACCGGAACGATCATTAATACGTGCGTAGATCTGCCCGGCCTGCCCGACCATGCCTAAGCTCTTACCGTCTTTATCTGTCACATCGGCGCCCATCGGGATCATTTGTTTATCTCTGAGCGTGGTATTTATCAACACCTGCTGGCCTGATATTGTTTCAAATTTCACCTGAACGATAGCACCGGCATAAGGCACGACCTGCTGACTGCCACCCTGAATATCCACTTTGGAATTTAATCCCCTGGGATCCAAACTCACGGTGTTATAACGGTAAGGCGATAAAGACGGCATAATGGCATATCCGAAGCTGTCAATTTTCGCACCCTGCCCGTTCTTTATTTCTGCCCCTTTGGCACCTTTAGCTTTAATTAGTGCAAAGGTATCGCTGACATAAGGCCCATAGGTCACGCCGCCCGGATGAATAAGTAAGGTGCCAGATGTTCCCAGACCAAATTGTTTATAACCTGTACCTTGCGAATAAGAACCACGAAATGCCCCTTTCGAAGTATTCTGTTGCAGTGAACCGCCCCAGGTCATTTCATTTCCGCTGTTCTGATAGTTCTCTACACCGCTGTATAACGAATAGGACAAATTACTTTTTTCACCCACACTGCCGGACACGCTGGTTGTCGCCGATTCTGACGTTTTATTTTTTGATACATTAAATGCAACATTAGAACGTGAGTTCGTCCAGTCCAGTGGCATCGAGAATCCCACAGAAATAGTATTCTCAGTAAATTTCTGACGATTTGTCGTATCCTCTAGACCACTGTAATAATTAGTTCGGGTGGTGTAACTGGTTCTTTGTCTGCCCACGTTGACGTTATAACTGATCCTTTTGTAACTGTTGCTATACCCCAACTGCAATTGGGTAATGCGGGAGTTATTGCTGTAATAATCAGAGGTACTGGCATTGAGTGACAATGAGCCATAGTTATCGAAATTTTGCGCAATAGTGGCACTGAACTGATTCTTCTGATTTATCGTATCCGAATAATACGTGGTGGTATCTTCAGCCGCGCGCCTTACGCCCAGCACATCCTGCAAATCGCGGAAACCTTTAGTCGAGTAGCGGTATGCGGCCAGCGTCAGGTTGGTGCCGGTAGTAAAAGTCTTGCTGTAACTGGCTTCAGCCCGCCAGCCTGACTGGGTTTTATTATTTTCAGCCACGGCATGTGAATAAGTCGTGTTAAGGCCGATAGCCCCTAATGACGTCGCCATGACACCGCCGAGCAAATAAGCCTCATAGTCTTTTGCCAGACGTACACCGGCGTTGCCGGTAAAACGGTTACTGATCCCGCGCTGAATTACGCCTTCCACGAACTCGTTATCGACGTTGTAATAATTACGCACCCTGCCGAGTGCGACTTCATAATTCCACATCCCGGGACGTATAGAATCCGGTACGGCCGAATACGGCACAGTGAAGGATGACGTTTGCCCGTTGGCTTCAATGACCTGGACCTGCAAATCGCCCTGTCCTCGGGTATTGTTCAAATCGTCAATGACGAAAGGCCCCGGTGAAACGACGGTTTCATAAATTGTTTTCCCCAGCTGGCTGACCACCACGCGGGCTGTCGTACTGGCGACACCGCGAACTTCTGGCGCATAACCGCGTTTGCCCTGAGGCATCATCCGCGTATCACTGGCGAGTTTGACACCGTTGAAAGACAGGCTGCCGAAAAGACTGCTGTTGGTATAGCTGTCACCGATCGTGATTAAAGAATTGATCGACGGCAATGGCCGTTGCGCGTTTGTACGTACGCTGGTCCACTTTTGACGTGTACGTCCGTCCGTTTCGTTGTAACTGAAATTTGACTGATTTCTCAGTTGCCATAAACCGATATTAGTGCCACTATTAAGGCCACTCCAAAGGTTCTTAGTGTTAGATCCTCCGGTATTCTTCGTTTCATAATAGTTGGTATTATGCTTTACGAATAAGCCCAGGCTACCGCTGTCCCACCGTGAAACAGGAATATAACCACGCGGCTGGCGATACAACGAGGCCTGAGGGATCAGTAATTTTAATTGTTGAGTCGGTTGATCAAACTCCCAGGATGCCCCTTTAGAAAGTGCAGAGAAACTGACGCATTGATCTGCGACCGGTAGCAGGGAGACAACATCCACTTTTAGCTGAATAAGTTTAATATCATCAGCTTTCAGGCAGGGTTGAGCCGCTTCACCTTTTTCATCACTGCTAAATGTAATCTCAGCATTTTCCTTCACCAGCTTATTGTTAACGTAAAGATCAACATAATATTTTCCGGATTCAATCCTGATCACTTTTTGATTTAATTTTTCGAGATTCACAGCAACACCGGAACCTTCCAGCAGACTGGGATCGAAATAAAAATCTTCGGCCTTAACGTTGGGTTGGTGGCAGGCCAAAATACCAACAGTTAATAATGAAAGTGAGGACGATATTTTCTTATTATGGATTGATTTCATACTCATGACTCACTCTTGCTCCCTGATCGTTAATATAATCAATGACCGCCGTGTCATTTTTCTGTAATTGGAGTTTTTTGAACGTCACACTTTGTTGAGAAAAGGGTGGAAGCATGTCCGCAGACTGGGTATAAAGTTTAGCTCCCTGTTTTATCTTTATACTGGCAATAGAAACAAAAAAGGGTGAATCGTTTTTTAACTGTAAAGAGGTTCCGCCAGACTGCGCTGTAGAAATCAGTTTTATTTGATCAGGAAGATTTCCAATACGACTGGCTATAGCTGCAGGTCGGTAGAATACTTTTACCCGGTTTTTAAGCATCACCAGCATTTTATTTTTATTCCGGGTCTCCTCGCCACCTGCATTGAAGGGTGGGATTTGCAGAAAGTTAAAATAAAAAACAGACTCGCGATCCTGTGGTAATTTTTTACTACCCGTAAAGGAAATCCGTAATACCTGGCCGCTGTTAGAGGCGATTTTAAACAATGATGGCGATGCGATAAAAGGTGCCTTCGCCGTCAACGCAGTCGAGTTTACATCTCCATCATCCAGCCAGGTTTGTACGGCGTATGGGATAATATCTTTGTTACTGAACTCGACATTGACTGATTGATTATCAGATGGAAAAACAATCCGGTTGCCTGTCATGATCACGCTGGCATAACTTGTTGCAGAAAAGCCAAATGACAGCAACAGCATTGCATTAAATATTTTATTACTGATTGTAGAATTGAATAACATTGGTATTGCTCTTGTCATTGACACTTTAATTTAATTAACGCTAATAAGTAATATGAAAGAAAGATGGCAGAATGCCTGCCATCTTTTAAATAAAGCCAGACTTACAAATAGCTCACCGCATATTCAATAGAACCTGCTACAGTACCTGCAGTGGCCTGGCCTGTTGCATAATACTGCACATAGAATGTTGCACTGGCGCTTTCATCCCCTACAGCTAAACCAAGTTCATTCTTAGTACTGGTCCAGGTGGAACTTAAATCAATCTCGTCATTAGTCGTATCCAGTAATTGCAGATTGACATTGGTTGCTGTGCCGGTATTTTTCAGTGTGCCTTTATTTGCTGTATCCACCAGGTTTCCTGAGAAAACAGTATTAATCGTTGTCGCAGCTGCTGCCTCTTCACAACCAGACAGCGCAATTTCAAAAGAAGTAGTTCCGGCAACATTACCCGCAGTCGTTAAAGAACTTACGGCTGCAGTAGGTAATAAAACAACCGGGGCAGAATCGCTGTTTACCGACACTTCACAAGTCTGATCCGCTACTTCACCCTGAAATGAAATGGTGTTATCAGATACAGCAGATGCCGTCATTGAATAACCCGCTACCAGTAAACCAAAAGCCACTAAAATTTTCTTATTCACGTTTTTTCTCCATTAGATTAATTTCCTTCTGGCAGATCCCATCGCGGGGTACGCTGCCAGTGCTAGTCACTATAAAGTCACGACCTTTTTCGGCAATCAATCTCGTCAAAAACGCATAAATTAGTGAATTATTCTTCTGAAATGAGTTATTTCATACACTAATCCACTAAATTGATGTAGATCCGTTTTCCTGTCAGAGAAATAATCTGCAATTTTCATTAACATCTCGAAAACACATTCCATCCTTACGCTTTCTTAACTAGGAATATTCTAAATATAATTAAACGCCCGCCTACAAACTGCGTCATTAAGATGATTAACAGATCGCAAAATAATCATTCGGCGTGTTATTTAACCGGAAGATATCAATGACAACCAGATTGAATATTTTCAGAATGAAATTTATGTCAGGACTGAGTAAATATCGATGTCGCTCAAGAATCACTAAAAACGTTCAAAAGGGAAAACCATGGCGACATTGATGTGCTTTAGACAAGCAGATGCGAGATAGGAGATGGAAATCATGAGAGATGAAAATAAAGCGGATTGAACAGATGATGGAGGTACAAAGATAAAAGGGGCACAAGGCCCCTGTCTGACACGCTCAGGAAGTGATTTTATCAATATCCACCGGCCTGCCGTAAAACCATCCCTGTCCGACAATGCGTGGATATTCTTTCAGGAAGAAGTCCGCCTGATGCTGTTCTTCTATTCCTTCCACAATAATGGTCGCACCGGTCTGGGCGAGCATTTCCAGCATCATTTTCAGCATTTTGAAACTGACTGACTGGCTGCCAATAGAATCGGTGAAGATCTTGTCAATCTTAATAAAATCAAACGATAACTTGCTCAGATAATCCAGATTGGAATAACCGGTACCGAAATCATCCAGCGCAATGCGGTAGCCGTAATCTCTCAGCCGGGCTAATGACTCTTTGAGCAGCCGATGGTCTGCCGTCGAACGTTCCGTGATTTCTAAGACGATTTGCTTACGGTGAAGCCTGCTTTTATCGACCTCTTCTTCGAGAAACACTCTGAAATTTGCCTCAGTCACATCCGCGGTAGTGATGTTAATACTCACAAATAAAGCGTTATTCTCCCGCAAGTGTGGTGCGATTTCTGTCAGCGTCCGCGTGACGACAGACCGGGTGAGCGCCTTAATCTGATGTGTCGACTCAGCCAGTTTGATAAATACATCCGGTGGTATATTGTCGCCGTTTACCTCTTTCCAGCGGGCCAGCGCTTCGTATCCAATCACCCTGCCGGTAGCAATATCCACAAAGGGTTGATAGTTGATATAAATGTCATCCCGGCTGATCGCCATCCTGAGTTTATTCTGTAATGAACGGGTATTACTGATGTATTGCAGGAGTGCGAAAGTAAACATTCCACCGGCTGCTAATGCTGCAAGAATAATAAATACTGTCGCCGTGGCTGAAAGGGAGAAAAGTCCGATCTGTGTGTTTCTGGCCATCACGCAAATATCATATCGTTTACTGCATTCCGTGAACCGGGCTTTGTGCCACCACGCAAAACCTTGGATTTCGTTAACATCCCGCACCAGTCCGGCGGTATCGCCAAAAAGCCTGAAGACATGGTCGTGCCGGTGGTTGATCAGCACGGCACCGAAGCCGTTATACGGAACATAAATGTCACGAAATGCGGCCGGTGTCGGGAAAAGCAGAACGTTCTTCGATTCCATCATATCGGCGGTGATCCGCGGGTCTACCATGCCGCTGAAGGATGTCCATATGCGCTGACCATAACGGGTGATGGCATCGGGCACCGACATCGTCACCGGCTCCGGTAAACGGCCGCGCATCGCCGTACATTTCAGCTGGTGATCACGGATGTAGCCAATGTCTGAGATAAATACCGAGGTAAATGAGAGATAACGAATTTCATCAAGAAATTTATCACTGCATGTTTCATCGCGTATGGCATTCACTTTACTGACGATTTTACCGGACTCATCAGCAACTTCCAGTCCGCGCGTCATGATGTGTCGGGCATAGGAAGCCAGATAGTCGCGATCATACGTCGCGATAACGAGATGTGTGACAATCAGGATAAATGTGGCTACCAGCAAGGTACCTGACAGAAATAATAAAGGCCGGCCAACAGATTTTGCGGTTTTCATGGTGTGCCTGAAATGAAAGTGTTTATAAGGTATTATTTTAAAGAAACCGGCGGATACTCGCCAAACTTGCTTCCGGCAAGTGCCATGAACTGACTGAATGCCACATTATTACTCACTTTCAGTTTATCCATAATGATGTGCTTCACCCGGCTGATGCGTCGATATTGGGTTTTCATTTTCGTCGCAATTTCAGTAATGCTCATTTGCTGGCTGAACATAATCAGCACTTCCCATTCATAATCGCTTAGCATTTCGAAATCGTAACGAAGTTTTCTGTCTTCGTAAAAGAGTACGCTCACCATGCTCGTTGCATTAAGGATTTGCGCTGCGGAAGCACGACAGCCCTCAACGCCTAATTGTTTCATATAGATAGCATCTGCATTACTTTGAATCAGTAAAGCAGGAATTTCAATTTCAGTATGAATAATCATGTCAATGGCGGGGAATTGCGCTTTTAGTTTTCTTAAGAAATCCAGGCCTTCAATAATAGACGTATTGGCATCATAAACCTCACTGAAAACCACATCTAATTTTCGCAATTCCAGCAAAGACCTGAGGGATATGAAATTAGAAAGTGTGCCTTCAATAATAATGTCACTCTCTTCTCTCAGGATCTGCGACATTACATCACTGACCATCGAAAGTGGTTCCATAATTGCCACTTTCTCTCTTCTTTTCCACGCCATTAATTATTCCTTACTTTGATTAAATCCTCGCTTTATTTTATCAAGCCACTTTTGGAATTTTGATCTGGGAATAAATTTTAAGATTAGGTTAATAATTTCGAAAAAACCAGCGAGCGTGGGCAATATCCCAAATAATGTCAGATGTTTGTATTATTTCAGGATAAAAATCTGCCGGGATCCTGACTAAACAAAGTTTAAACAAGATAGTAATAGAATGGCAACTAGGAATATTCTTATTGAAATTAAACCGGGTGGAATTTTTTTTGCTGCCAAAGCTGGCCTCAGCAGGCCAGCTTTGGGTGTGAATTTTGACAGTGAGCAACCCGGCTGGCTCCTCAGCGAATTAACTCAGAACAACTCCCTTTGCCATATGTACGGCTCTGTCGCACATATGGTCAATCACGTCCGCATCATGGCTGACCAGAATCATGGTCAGGTCACTGCTGGCTTTAAGATCGTTGAGCAGGTTAAGGATTTCCGCCTGCACTGACATATCGAGCGCAGACGTGGGTTCATCGAGCAATAACAGCTTAGGCTTAAGCAAAAGCGCGCGCACAATCGCCACGCGCTGGCGCTGGCCACCGGAAAGCTGATGCGGATAACGGTGCATCAGCGCCGGATCCAGCCCGACCTGACGGAATCCTTCAGCAATCTTTTGTTCGATATCCTGCTCTTTGAGGATTTTTAATGGCTCAGCCAGCGTGCGCAGCAACTTGTGTTTCGGGTGCAGCGAGGCGTACGGATCCTGAAACACCATCTGTACGTCACGGCGCAGACTGCCGGTGAACGGCTTGCCGGGTTTTACTTTATGATCGAGCAGCGTCAGGCCGCCGTCCCAGTGACCGTTCAGCCCCGCCAGTACCCACAAAAGAGAAGATTTACCGCAACCGGACGGCCCGACCAGCCCGAAGCACTCACCTTTATTAATCGTCAGATTGACGTTATGTACCACGGTGCGGACTTCAACGCCCTGACGGTGGGACACGCTCAACTGATGCAGTTCAGCAATTGCCTCACTCATGATTCGGCTCCTGTTTTAAAGAGGCCAGCAGCGCACGATCCAGCACCGGCAGGCGTTCGCCGTGGGTAAATTTGCTCGGTCTGCACGACCATAACGTGTGGGTATACGGATGTGTGGCATGTGCCAGCTGATCTGCAGGCAATTCATCGAGCAGTTCGCCTTTGTACATCACCAGCACACGCTCGCAGTAGTGCGCCACCTGTTGCAAGTCGTGGCTGATCAGGATCAGCCCCATGTTGCGCTGTTCGACCAGACGCTCGATTAAGCCCAGCACCTGTTCGCGCATGTCAAAATCCAGCGCTGACGTCGGTTCATCGGCAATCAGCCACTGCGGATCGTTGATCAGCGCAATCGCCAGCATCACGCGCTGGCCCATCCCGCCGGAAAGCTGATGTGGATATTGCTGTTGCAGAAAAGCCGGATTGGGCAAACCGACGGCATTCAGCATATCGGCCACTTTTTCCTGACGCTCTTTACGCCCGAGACGCGTATGCAAACGCAGCGGTTCTTCGACCTGTTTGCCGATTTTTTGCGTCGGATTCAGCGCATGTTTCGGATCCTGCATCACCATCGAAACACGGTTGCCGCGAAGTTTGTTCCATTCGCGTTCCTTTAACGTCGTCAGGTCGTGATCGCCCAGCGTCAGTTGCGAAGCACGCAACTGACACGGATGCGGCAGCAGCCCCATCAGCGCGCGGGCGGTCAGGGATTTGCCGGAACCGGATTCGCCAACCAGCGCCACGCGTTCCTGCCCGACGCTGAGTGAAAGGGATTTCACCAGTTCCAGCGGACGTTCGCCCGGCAGATAAATGGTGAGATCTTTCGCGACAAGTTTGTCGGTATTTAAGGAATCAGTTGCCATGTCGTGGATCCATTTTGTCACGCAGGCCATCGCCCAGCAGGTTGAAAGCCAGGCTGGCAAACAGAATTGCCCCGCCCGGTGCAGCGGCGACCCACCACTGGTCGAAAATCACTTTACTGCCTTCAGCAACCATCGAGCCCCATTCCGCGGTCGGCGGCTGAATACCCATGCCCAGAAAGCCCAGACCGGCGGATGCCAGAATAATGCCGCCGAGGCTGAGTGCGGCCCGCACCACGGCGCTCGGTAAACACAGCGGGAGGATGTGGCCAAACATCAGGCGCAATCCGCCGATGCCCTGCATACGCGCGGCGGCCAGATAATCGCTGCGGCGCAGTGCCAGGGTTTCCGCCCTTGCCTGACGGGCAAACGGCGGCCAGCTGGTAAAGGCCAGCGCCAGCGCCCCGTTCATCAGGCCGGGACCGAGAATAGCCACCAGTGCCAGCGCCATCACCAGACTTGGCAATGACATCACGATGTCGGTCAGACGCATCAGAATGCGCTCGAACCAGCCACCGATATAACCGGCGCTGATGCCGATCAGCAGGCCGACCGGAATGGTCAGCACCAGGATCAGCGACACCAGCAGCAGCGTCGGACGCGCGCCGTAAATCACACGGGACAGCAAGTCACGGCCAAAACCGTCGGTGCCCAGCCAGTGCTGATGTGAAGGCGGCAGTAAGCGCAGTTCGATGTGCTGAATATTCGGATCAAACGGTGCCAGTAAAGGTGCGAGCAGCGCGGTCAGCACCAGAATGGCGACCAGCACCAGACCGACGCTCAGCGTGGTAATGCGTCGCGCAGGCTTCCAGACGTTAGTCTCGACTTCGACCTGCGCAGGTTGTTCAGGGATCATTTGTTGTGTCATAAGCGAAAACTACCGGGTCCGCGGATCGAGCAAATAAGTAAGGGCGTCAGCCAGTGCGTTCAGCAGCACGAAACAGGTACCGATCAGCAGCGTCGCGCCAAGGATAGCTGGGGTATCTGCCGCGAACAGCGCGGTAGTCAGATAACGTCCGACGCCCGGCCAGGCGAATACGGTTTCGGTCAGTACTGCGCCTTCGAGCAGGCTGGCGTAGGAAAGCGAAAGCACGGTGATCAGTGTTCCGAGCACATTCGGGAAGACGTGGCAGAGTAAAACCCTCGCCCTGCCCGCGCCTTTGGAACGCGCCAGAATCACGTATTCTTTGTTCATTTCACCGAGCATCGAGGCGCGCAGAAGACGGGTAATGCCCGCCATCGACAACATCGCCAGCACGGTTACCGGCAGCCACAAATGGCTGATGGCGTTATAGAACATGTCGCGGTCGCCGGAAAGCCAGGTATCAATCAGCACAAATCCGGTGCGCGGCGTCATGGTGTACATATACAAGTCGTCCAGTCGTCCCGGACCGCCCGCCCAGTGCAGCACCGCGTAAAACAGCAAAAGACCGAGCAGGCTCAGCCAGAATATCGGCACGGAATACCCGAGCAGCGACACCATTCTGGCGACGTTATCCAGCCAGCTGCCTGGTTTCCAGACCGCCAGCAGCGCCAGCAAAATGCCGAGCGATCCGCCAAGCAGAATGGCACAGGTGGCCAGTTCGACGGTCGCCGGGAAAGTGCGCATCAAATCGCTGGCGACCGGCTGCGCGGTAATGCGGGAAATCCCCATATCGCCGTGCGCCAGATGATCCAGATAACGGGCGAACTGCACCGGTACCGACTGGTCGAGACCTAAATCACGACGCACCTGCGCATAGGTCGCTTCACTGGCGTGATCGCCCGCCACCTGAAGTGTCGGGTCAATCGGGGCAAGATGGGAAAGCGTAAAGGTGAACGCCAGCAGGCCGAGCAACGTCAGCGCCAGCGAAATCACGCCGGTCAGCAGACGGCCTGACCAGCGCCAACCCTGCCGGACGAATCCGGCGGGTGTTGAACTGTCTGTCATTACTTGGTGACCTTGCTGTAGAAGACCATGTCAGGGTTGATGCCCTGCACGTAGCCCTTAATGTTGTCACGCACGGCGATCAGGCTTTTAGCCTGTAAGCCGATGACAAATGGTGAATTTTTCTGCACTTCCAGTTGCAGCTGACGGTAATCCGCCACGCGTTTAGCCTGATCCGGCTCGGCAATCGCCGCCAGTGTCAGTTTATTGAGCGCAGGAATCGACCAGTTGGCGCGCCATGCCAGCGTTTTGCTGCCATCTTCCGGATTGAAAGCAAACGCGGAAGCATTGGTGTTCGGGTCAAAATAGTCCGGGCCCCATGAAGACATATAGGCGTCGTATTCATGCGCTTTCACTTTAGTGGAAATCTGCGAGCTTAAACCCGGATCGAGTTTAACGGTCACGCCGCCCTGCGCGAAGCTGGCCTGCAACGCCTGAGCGATATCCAGATACGGCGGCTGGTTGGCGGTAGACAACGTAAAGCTGACGTTGGTCAGCCCGGCTTTCGCCAGAATCGCTTTGGCTTTGGCCGGGTCATAGGTGTATGGCGTATCGTTCAGCGCGCCCAGATAACCTTCCGGCAGGAACGACTGATGCACCTGGAACTGGTTTTTCATCAGGTCATGCGCGATGTGGTTATAGTCGAACAGGTAACGCGCCGCTTCCCAGAAGGCCGGGTTGCCCAGCGCCGGAGACGCTTTGGCGTTGAACTGCATGAAATATAACGAGGCATATGGCACGGCGAGCGGTTTCACGCCTTTTTTGCCTTCGAGCGCCGCCATCTGATCCGAACCGAGGTTACGTGCCATATCCGCATCGCCCTGCTCAATCAGCAGACGGCGAGCAGCCGGATCCGGTACGTTTTTAATCAGGATAGTTTTCAGCTTCGGCGCGCCTTCAGGAGAGGTCGGGTTGGCGGAGAGGATCACCACTTCATGCGGAATATAGTTACGGATCTGATACGGACCGGAACCGGCAGAATGGTTGCTCAGCCACTGATGACCGAGGTCGTCAGCCGTCGCGTTAGCTTTCACCAGTTTGCTGTCGACAATCGAGGATACCGGCGCAGACAGCAGGCTCAGCACGAAAGACGGGCTGACATCAGCAGTCCAGCTGACTTTCACATGCTGATCATCGACTTTCGTCAGGAAGGTATCGACGTTTTTATCTGTCCAGCCCAGTTGAGTCAGAATGAAAGAGGGCTCGAGATTAAGTTTCACCACGCGCGACAGCGAGAAAATCACGTCATCGGCGGTCAGCGGATTACCGCTGGCAAACACGGCTTTCGGCGACAGGGTAAACGTCAGGCTGCGGTTATCTTTGCCCGCTTCCCAGGAAGTCGCCAGCGTGGGTTTCAGATCAATCGGGTTATTAGGATCTGACTGCACCAGACGCTGATAAATATTGTTGAAAGCCTGAACCGTGGTCAGCTCAAAGCCCTGCGCCGGGTCAAAGCTGGAAGTGTCATCAATGGACTGGGCGATGACCAGCGTGTCCGGCGGTGTGGCGGCCTGAACCGCGAAAGTAGCCGCAATAGCCGTAAACAGGACGGACGGTAATAAAGCTTTCATCAGGTCAGACTCTCCAAAGTAGCGAAATTGCTAAAGTTTTGTTGAGTGTAAAGTTTCTTCAACTTCCCAGAAAGTCTGATAAATACTATCGTTATGCTAATTTTGAATAACGTTATCTGATTGGTTATTAAAGCCGCAGGACGGGCTCTGGCGGGGCATTGTTACTGTACAAACGGGGACGAGCTCTGGCAAAGCGACAGACACTATTACAAGGGCCATCGGCGGCTGATTATACGGGGGATATGAGTCATTTCAGCAGCCAAACCCTGCGGTTTTGGCATACACTTCATTCCTAAATTTCATACTGAGTTATGTGGCGCAGATCACATCTTAATTGTATGATGAATGCATCATTCAACTGGGTGAAACACCATGAGCAATGCAACTTCTCTGGCATTCCAATATATCCGGGCATTTATTCTGATTTATCTGTGTTTATTCGCCGGGAATGCCATTTCATCTCTTCTGCCGCTGACGATCCCGGGCAGCATTATCGGAATGCTGATCTTATTCGCCCTGCTTTCCACGCAGATTCTGCCGTTTAAATGGGTCAAACCCGGCTGCAACATTCTGATCCGCTATATGGCGCTGCTGTTTGTGCCTATCGGCGTCGGGGTGATGAACTATTACGAGCAGCTGCGCACGCAGTTCGGCCCGCTGGTGGTGTCCTGTCTGGTCAGTACGATTATCGTGTTACTGGTTGTCGCGTATTGTTCCCACTATATCCACGGTGAACGCGGCGTGGTGACAGACAAAGCGGAGAAAGAAAATGATTGATATTTTGTGGTCGCTTCCGCTGACCTTGCTGGTCTTTTTCGCCACCCGCAAACTGGCTATCAAACTCAAAATGCCGCTGCTGAATCCGTTACTGATGTCGATGGTGGTGATTATCCCGTTGCTGCTGGTGACCCATATTCCTTACGCCCGCTATTTCGCCGGCAGTAAAATCCTCAATGATTTGCTGCAACCGGCTGTAGTGGCACTGGCGTTTCCGCTGTACGAACAGCTGCATCAGATCCGCGCCCGCTGGAAATCCATCATCAGCATCTGCTTTATCGGCAGCGTCGTCGCCATGGTCACCGGCACCGCCATTGCATTATGGATGGGGGCAACACCACAGATTGCTGCCTCGGTGTTACCGAAATCCGTCACCACGCCGATTGCCATGGCGACGGCACAGTCCATTAACGGCATTCCGGCCATCAGCGCGGTCTGTGTGATTTTCGTCGGCATCCTTGGCGCCGTATTTGGTCACACGATCCTGAACATATTAAAGATCACCACCAAAGCGTCACGCGGACTGGCGATGGGCACCGCCTCACACGCCCTCGGTACCGCCCGCTGTGCAGAAATGGATTATCAGGAAGGCGCCTTCAGCTCCCTGGCGCTGGTCATCTGCGGGATCATCACCTCCCTCCTCGCTCCGTTCCTGTTCCCGGTATTACTCGCCATGTTTGGTCATTAACGAATAATCACCTCACTCTGCGCCCCTCAAAATAGTTCGGATTGGATCAAGGCGGCAACTGAGCGAATCCCCGGGAGCATACAACAAGTATCTGACCGGGGTTCGCGAAGGCAGCCAACGCTGAGCCAGTCTGAAATATGAAGAGGGAAAAAGATGTATGTCGCCAAACCTTAGAAAGACGACATACAAAGCTGAAAGTACCCGGTTTAAGTACAGTCAGAAAAATGCCTGCCGGCCCGCATTTTGCGGACTGGCAGCAGATTATGAAGAGGATAAAACGGGCGCGCGATGCGGGCGCGCCGGAGGGATTACGAGTTCATCTGGAACAGCGACATACCTTGCATGGAGCTGTAGGTCTTGTATGACGCCTGAAGGGCAACCTGTTGCAGCGTGTAGGTGGAAATCGCTGAGGTCCACTCGGTATCAACCAGATTGCTGAGCTTGGTGGAGTTGGTCACGTCGCGGTTATCACCGAGCGTATCGAGGCTGTCGAGCTCACTCATTTGCGTACCGAGCTCGGAACGCACGGACAATACGTTATTAAGTGAGTTGCTCAGGCCACGGTTGGCTTTATCGATCGCGTCGGAATATTCAGTATCCGAGGTGTAATCCGCTGAAGGCGTTTTCAGTGCGGTCAGTGCGCCGTCGATCGTCTTAAAGATATCGGATTCGCCGGTCGTGCCGTCAGGTTCTTTCTTCGCATCACCGGTCAGGGAGTTGAAAATCTGATTACCCGTATGGTTGATGGTCATGGTACGGCTGGCATCAACCTGCTGGGTGATCGCCGTATCGCCGCCGGAATACGTCACCGCACCGGTGGTCGGATCCTGCGTGTAAGGCGCGGTATCACTTTTATAACCGGCGAAAATATAGCGCCCGTTACCGTCGGTGCTGTTCGCCATATTCACTAACTGCGATTTCAGACTTTCCAGCTTGGTGGCCAGAGAAGAACGGTCATCGTCACTCAGCGAGCCATCACCGGCCTGTACGATCAGCGTCTGCGCGTCCTGAATGGTGGACGTCACGCTCGACAGAATCGATTCTTCCTGACTCATGCTCTGGTTAGCAAAAGTACGCGCAACAGAGAACTGGCTGTTTTCAGACTGCGCCTGACGCACCAGCACGGCCTGTGAAGCCGCCAGCGGATCGTCAGAAGGTTTACTGACTTTGGAGCCGGTAGACAACTGTAAACCTGTCGCCTGGAAACGGTTCTGCCCATCCAGCACCGCATCCATGTTTTGTTGGTAAATTATATTGGTACTAAGGCGCATGGCATCAGTTCCTTATCAGTTCACATTTTACTTTATTAATACCTAAATAATTCGCGATGCAGGAAGGCGGCAAGTTAACGAATCCCGATGAGCTGACATTGAGTCAGTGATTCGGGTGAGCAAACGTAGCCAACGTACCTGCAACGTGGAGTATGACGGTATTAACGAAGATTGATGATGGCGTCGAATATGGTGGATGCGGTCTGCACCACCTGCGCGTTAGCCAGATAATATTGCTGATAACGCTGCAGATCGCCGTATTCCTCATCGAGGTTAACCCCGGAGATCGACTGCTGTTGCGTCGTCAGCTGCGTCACGATATTGCTTTGCGCGGTGCTGGTGGTGGTCAGTGTCGCCACCTGGTTCCCGACGTTACTCACCAGGCTGGCGTAAGCACCGGACAGCGTAGACTTGCCTTCCACCAGTTTGGCGGTCTGCAAGTTCAGTAATTTTTGCGCGTTGGTGTTATCACTCACACCGCTGTCGGCTGCGCTGGCAGCGGCAATCAGTGAAGAATCGGTGATCGCCACCCCCATGCTTCCCGCCACGTTGCTGACGGTTTTGATGGTGAAGCTGTCATTGGTCGATGGCGTGCCGGAAACAGAAACCGATAATCCGTCGAATTCCATGGTCGGATTGCCGCTGCTGTCGGTGCCTGCCGTTGGCGTGATTTTTGCGCCATCGGAAACGCGGGTCACATCCCAGCTGGTGCCGTTATAGGCCATAGTGTAATCACTGGCTTTCACCGCGGTGGTGTCTTTGTACGCCACGCTGACATCGGCAGTGCCGGTGTTTTTGGTGTTACCTACGGTCGTTGCGCCGGTGTAAGAGAAGAAATCTGTCCCTGCGTCACCGTTGAGATCAAAACCGGCTTTGTTGGTGCTGTTGAACGCATCAGAGAAGGTCAGCGCCAGTTGCCCGAGCTGATTAATGGCCGGCTCGAGGTTGTCTTTACGAAACGCCAGTGTGCCGCCGAGAGATCCGGTGGTCAGACGGCTTTCCTGAATTTCAGAAACAGTGCCGTCCGGCTGAGTCATACCGACGGTCAGTTTGGACGGATCCGCGCTGGAAGCCACGGCCACCACCGTCTTAGAGTTGCCGCCGCTCACCAGTGGCGTGCCGTTAGCAAAGGAGACGTTGTACGTGTCGCCGTCCTGCTGTGTCACGGTCACACCGGTAATGTCGTTCAGCTGGCTGACCAGCTGGTCACGCTGATCGAGCAAAGCGTTAGGTTCCTGACCGGTGCTGCCACGGGTTGCCGTGATCTGCGTGTTCAGTTTGGCAATCTGCGCCGCATAGGTGTTGATCTGGTCAACGTTCTGCGTGATCTGCTGATTCACCGCGGTGTTCATGTCGTTCAGGTATTTCGCTGAACTGTTGAACTGCGCAGTTAAGCCCTGCGCTTCGCCGAGAACCGCCTGACGTGCCGAGCTGTCGCTGGCATTGCTGGTCAGGGTTTGCAGGCCTTTGAAGAAGGTGGACATGGTGGCGTCGATGCCGGTTGAGCTGTCGCCCAGCAGGTCATCAATTGAGCTTGCCTGATCCAGCTGCGTTGAGAGCGCGCTGCCGGTGGCGCTGGCGCCGAGCAACTGGGTCACTACAAAGGAATTGTATTCACGGTTCACGCCGGTCACGGTCACACCGTTACCGATGTAACCGGCGGAGGTGGAGTTGCCGTTGCTCTGGGTGATGATCGCCGTCTGACGGTTATAGCCCGCCACACTGACGTTAGCGATGTTGTTCCCGGTGGTACTGAGCGCGGCCTGCGCTGCGTTCAGTCCGCTCATTGCGGTATTAATTAAGCTACTGGACATGAGTGACCTTTTGTCTGCCGGTGACCTTTTTTACCACCGTGTAATTAAGGGAACTGAATCGGGGCTTTCCCCTTTTCCCATTCTGATCTGGTTATCGGCCTGCACCGCCAAAACTTGAGAAAAAAAACGAGGATTTGGGGATCTAAAAGATATCTTTTAAATCATGGCCATAAGCCTTAACCGCCTGCTCGCCTGCCCCTTTAATTTTCTGGATAACGCTGACCAGTTTGTCGGCATAATTCGGGTCGGTGGCATAGCCTGCGCGTTGCAGTTCATGCGCGGCTTGTTCAGGGGTATTGGCGGAGGCCACCTGGGCGTAACGCGGGTTGCTGGTCAGCAGTTTGATGTAATCGCTGATGGCTTCCACGTAAGAGCCGTAAACGCGGAAACTGGCCTGGACTTTTTTCGCCACGCCGTTGGTGTATTCGGTGGTGGTGATATTGGTGGTCGGGCCGTCCCAGCTGCTGCCCGCTTTGATACCAAACAGGTTGAAGCTGCGTTTGCCATCAGCGGTCGGTATTTCGCGCTGTCCCCAGCCGGATTCCAGCGCGGCTTGCGCCATGATCAGCTGATGCGAAATCCCGCTGTCTTTACTCGCTACCTGCGCCGGAATGCTCAGGCTGGACACAAACTGTCCGCTGTCAGCCGGCAGCGGCGCGCCACTGGTGGTGCGGTCCGGGGCGGTCGGAATGACTTTACGCAGATACTGTTCCATCGCCTGCACCGGCATACTTTTCAGCACTTCACCGTCAAGCGCCATCGGCACCGTACCGGACAGCTCCGAAGGCTGTTTAGAGCCGCCGGTCAGCTGTTCCACCATCATATCGGCCATGCCCAACCCTTTGTCGGACATGTCCTGTGCAATTTGCTGATCGTACATCGATGTATAAAGTTTGGTGGACTGGTTATCGAGAATCCCCCCCTGCGGCAATGCCTGACGCATACTTTTCAGCATCATCTGGACAAAGACGCCTTCAAACTGTTTCGCTACTTCTTTGAGATGCGCCTGCGGATTTTGCCCCACATCCCGCTTCAGTTTGTTGAGGGAATTGGCATCGTACGCCGCCCCTTGCGGGTCGAAAGCACCGGACATCGACATCAGATCGCTCATCAGATAATTTCCAAATCAGCGCGCAGGCAGCCGGCTGTTTTCATGGCCTGCAAAATGGACATCAGGTCGATAGGCGTCGCGCCTAACGCGTTCAGGGTACGGACCACGTTATTCAGGCTGGCACTGGATCGCACCTGCTGAATAGAGCCACCGGACTGACGCACGGAAATATTGGTGTTTGGCGTCACCACGGTCTGACCGCCACCGAACGGCGTGTTTGGCTGGCTGACATCGTTCTGACGATCGACCACCACAGAAAGATTGCCCTGTGCGACCGCACAGTTATCCAGCGTCACGTCGCGATTCATGACCACCGAACCGGTACGGGAATTGATAATCACTTTCGCGTCCATCGGCCCGACGTTGACTTCAATATTTTGAATCTGCGCCAGAATGCGCACCTGCGACGTATTGCCGCGCGGCACGATGACCTGAATATTGCGGGAATCCAGCGCCGACGCGGTGCCCATCCCCTGACGGTTAATGGCGTCGCTGACCTGTTGCGCCAGATTGAAATCTTCATCGTTAAGTTGCAGGTTGATCACGCCTTCGGTGCCGAAGGTGCTTGGCAATTCACGTTCGATGGTTGCGCCGCCGGTAATACGACCGCCGGACACCTGGTTAACCGTGACGCTGCTGCCACCGGCAGACGCACCCGCCCCGCCGACCAGCACGTTACCTTGTGCCAGTGCGTAAACCTGGTTATCCACGCCTTTCATCGGCGTCATCAGCAAAGTGCCGCCGCGAATACTTTTGGCGTTACCCATAGAGGAAACGACGACGTCAATCGCCTGTCCGGCACGCGAGAATGCCGGCATTTTGGCAGTCACCATCACGGCAGCCACGTTTTTCAGCTGCATGTTGGTCCCGGCCGGAACGGTTATCCCTAACTGGGACAACATGTTGGTCAGGGTCTGAGTGGTGAACGGTGTCTGCGTGGTCTGGTCACCGGTTCCGTCGAGGCCGACCACCAGGCCGTAGCCGATCAGGGCGTTATCACGCACGCCTTGTACCGTCGTCAGATCACGAATACGGTCAGCGGATGCGGGCAGTACCACCAGGGCGGACATCGCCAGACAGATAACACCGGAAAGTAGTTTTCGCATGATTGCCTCGTTATAACGGCGATAAGTTTAGGAAGAACCGCTGCAACCAGCCCATGTTCTGCGCTTCATTGATGTAGCCGTTACCCACGTATTCGATGCGCGCATCTGCCACCTGCGTGGAGATAACGGCGTTTGCACCACTGATGGTGCGCGGGTTGACCACACCGGAGAACCGGATGAATTCGGTTCCCTGATTAATTTCGATTTGTTTTTCACCGACAACTTTCAGGTTGCCGTTAGCCAGCACTTCCGCGACCGTCACGGTCAGGGTGCCGCTGAAGGTGTTATTGGCTGCTGCGCCGCCTTTACCGGCGAAGGTATTGCCACCGGACATATCCAGATCGGCGCGGGCATTGCCGAACAGCCCTTCCAGGTAGCGCGGCGTAGTGGCGGCGCCAAAGGTGGTTGACCCGTTGCGGCTGGCGTTCGCCGAGGAGCTTTTGCTCGCACTGACGTTTTCCTGCAAGACGATGGTCAGAGTATCCCCGATGTTACGTGGACGGCGGTCTTCAAACAGAGGCTGATAACCATAGTTCATCGGCTGAACGGACTGGAAAATCGAACCGTTAGGCACCGGCGGTGCGGCGGGCGCAGGGGTCGCTGTGGTGGTTCCGGGTACCAGCGGGGTATGCGGCATATACGCGCAGCCGTTCGCCAGTAACGTGATTAACAGCGGCAGCACCAGCTTGCCTGGTCGGTCTGTATAAGAAGTCATTACCGACGTTATTTTTTTGCTCACCACAGTTTCGCCTTAAAAAAATCGACCTGGTAGGGATCTGAACCGGTTCAGGACTGATGCCATCCGGCCCCAGCCCTCTTGTTTTTGTGGCTGCCCGAATCTGCGACAGCCACTTTCACTTTGTTGTTACGTACAAAAAGTAATGACGTACTAAAAGTTATGACGTACTAAACACTTACAGCTGCGAAAGTTTCTGCAGCATTTCATCCGAGGTCGACACGGCTTTACTGTTGATTTCGTACGCGCGCTGCGTCTGGATCATGTTGACCAGCTCTTCCGCCACGTTGACGTTCGAGGTTTCGACATAACCCTGATACAACAGGCCGGCACCGTTAAGTCCCGGAGTACTTTCGGTTGGCGCGCCGGAGCTCTGGGTTTCCTGATAAAGGTTTTCACCCATGGATTCCAGACCGCTGTTGTTGATAAAGGTGCTCAGCGTCAGCTGACCGACTTGTTGTGCCGCCGTCTGCCCCTGCTGGGTCACGCTGACGATACCGTCACGACCGACCGTCAAGCTCAGCGCATTGGTCGGAATAGTGATGGCCGGGATCACCTGATAGCCGCTCGACGTCACCAGCTGACCATTCTGATCCACCTGGAAAGAACCGTCGCGGGTATACGCGGTGGTGCCGTCCGGCAGCTGGACCTGGAAGAAACCTTCGCCTTTGACAGCGATGTCTTTACTGTTGCTGGTCTGCGACAGGTTGCCCTGCGAGAACAGACGTTCAGTCGACACCGGACGCACACCGGTACCAATCTGCAAACCGGATGGCAGGTTGGTCTGCTCAGAAGACTGCGCACCTGGCTGGCGGACAGTCTGATAAAGCAGGTCTTCGAATACCGCACGCTGGCGTTTAAAGCCGTTGGTGCTGACGTTCGCCAGGTTGTTGGCGATGACGTCCATGTTGGTCTGCTGCGCATCCAGACCGGTTTTCGCAATATACAGCGATGGGATCATGTCATTACTCCTCTGCCATCATCAGCTCATTGACAGCAGATTGTTGGCACTCTGTTCATTTTCATCGACGCTGTGGATGACTTTCATTTGCATCTCAAAGCGGCGGGCGTTGGCAATCATGTCAACCATGGTCGACACCGGATCCGCGTTGCTGCCTTCAAGTGTTCCCGGCATCACGTGAATGGTCGGGTCAGCCTGTAAAGCGGCACCGCGCGCCAGCGCCGTGGCCGGGGTCGGACGGAACATGCCGTCGTCGCCACGGGTCACTTCGCTGTTTGCGGCTTTCACCAGCTTGAGCTTACCGAGCTGTCCCATGGTGTTCGGGTCAGCACCGGCTTCGAGCACGGCGATAGTGCCGTCCGCAGAAATCGTCAGCTGTGAGTTCGGCGGAACCTCGATCGGGCCGTTATCTCCCATTACCGGATGACCTTGTACGGTCAGCTGGTTAGTCGGTGACACCTGCATGTCGCCGTTACGGGTATAAGCTTCAGTGCCATCAGGCATCTGCACCGCAAGGAAACCATCCTGCTGTAAAGCCACATCCAGCGGACGGCCGGTGTAGTTAAGTTTGCCTTGCGTCATGTCTGCGCCCGGCGTGGACGCCGTGACCAGCGTACGGGTCGGCAGGCTTTGACCTTCTACCGGCACCGCGCGCATGGCTAAAAGTTGCGAGCGAAAGCCGGGTGTATTGGCGTTAGCAAGGTTGCTTGACGTGACCGACTGCTGAACCAGTGTCTGGCTCGCTGCGCCGCTCGCGGTGTAGATAGCGTGATCCATAGTGCTGCCCTGTTCTCAAAGTAAAAAAGAGCGTCTTAACGCAGGTTAACCAGCGTGTTCAGGATGGAGTCCTGAGTTTTGATGGTTTGCGCGTTCGACTGATAGTTACGCTGAGCAACGATCATATTCACCAGTTCAGCACTCAGATCGACGTTGGAAGATTCCAGCGCACCACTGGTCATGCTGGCAAAACCACCCGCGCCTGCAACACCGTTAACGGCCTGACCGGAAGACGACGTTGCCGTCCACACGTTGTTGCCTTCAGATTGCAGGCCTTCCGGGTTAGAGAAGGAGCTCAGGACAATCTGTCCCAGCAGCTGCGTTTTCTGGTTGGAGTAAGTGCCGGTGATGGTGCCGTCATCATTGATGGTGTAACCGGTCATCTGGCCTGCGGCGTAACCGTCCTGAGTCAGGGAACCGATGCTGTCGCTGCCGGTGCTCTGCTGGATACTGCCGGTGAAGTTCAGGCCAACAGACTGCGGCGTCACGGTGCCGTTGGTGGAGGTATTCATCACGATCGGCAGGGAACCGTCAGCATTGACAGTGCCGTCAGCCTGGGTTGCGCTGGCGAGTGCGCCGCTGGTATCAAATTGCAGCGTACCCATTTTGGTGGCGGCAGAACCGGCCACACTGCTGTCGAGCGAGTACAAATCCCAGTTGTTAGACGCGGTTTTCACGAAGTACACGTTGTTATCGTGCGCGTTACCCTGAGAGTCATAGGTGGTGATGCTGTTGACGTAGTTGTAGGTGGTGTCGTCGTTAGCATTGAACGTCTTCGCCGCCGGAATAGCCGTGTCAGTAGAGTTCAGGTTAGCGACCATGGTGGCTGCGGTAGTGGCTTTCGCACTCATCATGGTGGTCGGAACGCTCAGCGCGGTAGGCTGCGCACCGGCGGCGATGGTCGGCGGCGTACCCGTTGCCGGATAGCCTGTCACGCTCAGACCCTGCGAGTTCACCAGATTGCGGTTAGCATCAAGGGAGAACTGGCCGTTACGCGAGTAATAAACCGTACCGCTGCTGTCGGCCAGACGGAAGAAACCGTTGCCGCTCAGCGCCACGTCCAGGCCACGTGACGTGTTGGTCGTGGTGCCATCGTTAAAGTTCTGCGTAACAGCCGCGACTTTAACGCCCATGCCTGCCTGAGAACCGGCAAACATATCGGCGAAAGAAGCGGTCGCTGTTTTGAACCCCACGGTGGCGGAGTTGGCGATGTTGTTACCGATCACGTCCAGGTCGGTGGATGCCGCGCTCAGGCCGCTGACTGCTTGGGAAAAGCTCATGTTAGCTCCATTTTACTGTGTGTAGTTGCTGCATGAAGTTAAGGATTTCAGCTCTTCTTCCTGCGAAGGAAGTGAGCCAACGGCTTACAAAATCTGGCGAACTGAATCGACGGAAGCGGTTCCCCGCACCCCGAGATCCAGCGCTGTGGTGCCTGATGAACTGGTGGTGACACCATTGACCAGCGCATAGTTAAGCGGGGTCGCGACCATTTGCTGTCCGTTGTTCAGGGCATTGATGCTGAAGGTGTAGCCGCCATCCGGTGCTTTGGTGCCATCGTCCTGCGTGCCATCCCAGGTATAACTGTGAACACCGGCGGTCTGGCCGCCCAGCGAGATGGTTTTCACCACTTTGCCGGTGGAATCGCTGACGGTGGCCGTGGTGGTATCGGACGCTGTTTCCAGCTCAAAACCGAATGGCGTGGTGCTGACGGTGCCGTCAGTATCGCTGCCAACCAGAATGGCGCTGCCGGATACCATGACGCCGTGACCAATCAGGGAGCTGGCCTGTACGGAAGAACCGCTGGTGATTTGCCCCGAAATGCTGCCGAGTGTGGTATTGAGTTTTTCAATCCCGCTCACGGTGCTGATCTGTGCCAGCTGACTGGTCAGCTGACTGTTATCCATCGGGTTGGTCGGATCCTGGTTTTTTAGCTGTGCGACTAACAGCGTCAGAAAACTGCTGGATAAATCATCGGCAGAACTGGCGCCCGTAGTGGACGAACCGCCGGAACTGGTGCCGGTGATCGTGGTGTTGTCTGTGGTGTCATTAATCGACGTGGTAATGGCCATGGTTCGCTCCGCTATTGCCCCAGAGTGAGAGTTTTCATCATCAACGACTTGGTGGTGTTAAGCACTTCGACGTTGGCCTGATAACTGCGGGAAGCGGAGATGGTGTTCACCATTTCGCTGACCACATCTACGTTTGGCATCTTCACATAGCCCTTGGCATCCGCCATCGGATTGCCCGGCTGGAAGACCAGGCGATCCGGAGACGGATCATCAACGACCTGCGCCACTTTCACGCCGCCCGTTTCCTGACCCGGTGCCGCATCCACCTGAAAAACAACCTGCTTCGCTTTGTACGGCTGGCCATCAGGGCCGGTCACACTGTCGGCGTTGGCCATGTTACTGGCACTGACGTTCAGGCGCTGAGACTGCGCGGCAAGCGCAGAACCGGCGATATCAAAAATACCGAGCATTGACATGGGTTATTATCCTTGCAGCACCGACATCATCCCTTTGATCTGGCCGCCGAGGACGGTCAAATCGGTCTGATAGCGCACGCTGTTATCCGCGAAATTAGTACGTTCACGATCCATATCGACCGTGTTACCGTCGGCTGACGGCTGGTCAGGGATCCGATACATCAGATCCATATCTGCAGGCTGGACGTTCGACGCCGGAATATGGCGCTCGGATGTCAACGCTAAAGACATACCGCTGCCACTCGCGCGCCCCTGCTCCATCACCTTCTGCAACTGACTGGCGAAATCGATATCGCGCGCCTGATACCCTGGGGTGTCGGCGTTGGCAATATTGGCTGAAAGTATTTCTTGCCGCTGGGCACGCAGGTTGAGCGCTTCCTGTTGGAACTGTAGTGCGGCGTTCAATTTGTCGAGCATGCGCCCTCCGCAAAGTGAGATTTTGGAGTCGACAGCATAAATGCGAGTGTCAACTGCCTATCGTCTGAATAAGCGCAAAATCGTCCGCTATTTGTTCCTTTAGGAATTGAAAAGTGCGCGTAGACTTGTCGCCAGTAGTAAGTTGGCACAAAGGTGAATTGCGTATGAACAGGCAGAGAATCCGTCGTTTCGGTATCACACTGGGCTGCATCTTTCTGGGTGCGACATCCGGTGCGGCGAGTTATGCACAGTCTGTGCCCGTGACAAACGAGCAGGTCAATAGCGTGCCAGCTTCGGCGAACAGCGATACACTGCTGTCCTCGCAAATCCAGCAGTTCTTCCGCCAGCAATATTCGCAAAGCGGAATGCAGGTGACGGTGCTGGTCACCACACCCGCGGCGCGTCAGCCCCAGTGTTTAACACCACAATTTATGCTTTCCCCCAACAGCCGTACCTGGGGCAATGTGTCAGTAGCGGTGAACTGTAACGGGCAAAAGAGTTATGTGCAGACCAAGGTACAGGTCAGCGGCACCTACTGGGTCGCGGCGAAAAATGTGCCGTCGGGCGCGCATCTGGCAGAAACGGATTTGCAGCAAAAAACAGGCCGTTTGGATTTATTGCCACCGAAGGCCATTCTCGACAGCAAACAGGCGATTAACGGCATTACGCTGCGCAATATCAGCATTGGTCAGCCGTTAACGCTTTCGATGTTACGACGTCCGTGGATGGTGCATGCAGGACAGGAAGTGCAGGTTCAGGCAACGGGCAGTGGATTTAATGTGTCGAGTGCCGGAAAGGCGATGAATAATGCAGCAGCGAATGACTCGGTGCGGATCAGAATGCCGTCAGGCGTGATTGTGAACGGGATGGTCGGCCCGGACGGCTCTGTGACAGTGGAGATTTAGCCCTGTATTGCAACCACTTTTGGACAAAAAGTTGCAATAAAGGCTAAAGTTATTTCGCCACATGTCGATAACAAACGTATCAGAGTCGTCTCACGACGGCATTTTTAGGGTTTTTGTGTTAATTAACAGCCCTGAATACCCTAACCGGAGAAAAGATTATGGCTATCGATCGCACGCAAGGTGTTTCACCTTTAACTTCGATCCAGCAGCGCGACCCTTCTGAAGCTTCTGTTCAGACTGCGCGCAAAGAAGGCACCGTTTCTGGCACCACCACCAGCGGTACGGCGGTGACCCTGAGTTCAGCGCAAGCGTCTCTGACTCAGTCCAGTGCTCAGGACATCAACACGGCACGTGTCGACGAACTGAAACAAGCTATCCGTGATGGCAAACTGACCATGGATACCGGCAAAATTGCTGATGCTTTGTTGCAGGACACGCAGGATTATCTCAAAGGTCTTTAAACTGAGGCTTCAGGATTAAAGACGATAGTTGGAAGGTATTAAGGCCCGATGAAGAACTTTATCAAGACCATGACTACCTTGGTTGAAACGTTGCAAGCTCTGGATCAAGTGATTAATCACGAACAAACGATACTTTGCTCGGGCCGCGTTAATGGTGCTGCCCTGCAACATATCACCGAGCAGAAAAGCTCACTGTTAGCTACGGTAGACTATCTTGATAAGCAGCGTCGTCAGCATGACGAGCGCCTGAAACAAAATGCACCCTACTTAGATCCACAAGGGCAGCGTCAGCCGGAAATCACGGCAATGTGGGAAGAAGTCGTGCAACTGACCACTAAACTGAGTCAGATCAATCGCCATAACGGCATGTTACTGGGCAAACAAATTGCCTATAACACCGAGGCGCTGGCTATTCTCAATGCCAGCCAGACGCAGAAATTCTACGGACCGAACGGACAGGAAACCGTGTCGGGGCAAACCGTACGCAAGATCTCTGTGTAGAGCCAGACGGGGGGAAACGCTTTCCCCTCAGCACGTCTCCCGCACGACAATTCATTTCCACGAAATTTATACCAAACCCGCCAGCTGCTCTAATGTCGCCGGGTCTTTTTCGACCAGCTTTATCAGCAAAATGGCCTGACGATTAGGTTTCGCTCTGCCCTGTTCCCAGTTCTGATAGGTTGTCAGCGCGGTTTGCAGGTAATAGGCAAATACCGCCTGCGAAATATTCAGGTTCTCCCGAATCTCTTTTAATTCCACCGCGCTCAGTCTCACTTCACGATCGACAGTTCTTTCCACCGTTTTAAGCGTACGTTTACCCTGACCGGCTTCCCCCCATGCATTCAGGCCGTCCGCAATCTCAGTAAACAGATCCCGTTTCATTGTCATTCTTGTTTCGCCTTATGCTGTTTCAACAGCAGTCCTAACATCTTTTTTTGGTTTGCTTCAAAAGCGGGTAATTCAACAAATATAGCTTTCATCCATGCCCCTGAGCTTCCCTATACTGTGCCATAACTATCCCCATGTAAAGGATAGTTGAAGGCGTTGAGTGACAACAGGCGCAACAATAGCGGAATGGTTAATGGCTGCTAACTACCAATAGCCAGAGACGGGATACTGCTTCCAGAAGGATTTTTGACGTTTCAGTCGTTGCAGTCGCCTTGCGCTTCTTCACAGAAAAAACGTCAGGCAGCAAAATCGCTGGGGGATATAAGACTGCGCGGAGGGCCCGCGCAGTTTGAAGGGGGAAAGTCTTTAACTCAGGCCGGGCACATCAAAGCCGGGCGTGACCGACAGCAGCATCCGTACCTGTTTTACCAGTTCGCTCATGCAGTCATCACGCATACCGTAATTGTTGAGCTCTTTTTCCAGGGCAAACAAATACTGTGCGTTGGTGCCCAGCGGACCACTGGCCTGCGCAATCAGGGGCGCGATAACCTGATAATCGGTATCCGCTTCGTACTGCGGGTGTGAGGAGTCCATGATAAATACCAGCGCTGTCACCGTGCGGTCATCATCGAGTTCTAACTCGCACCAGGTCGGACGATAGCAGCCGGTCAGCATTTCACGCTTCCACAGCAATTCGAGTTCTTCGTGCAGTTTGTCTTCCGGCAGACGGAATGCCAGCCCGGTGGTCTGCCCGCCATCACGCAGCGCCAGCATGCGGCCCGGTTGCGCATGGGTTCCGCGCCCTGAAGTCAGACGTAAGCAGAAGGCACGGTGATAGCCGCGCAAAATGGCAGGCCGCGCCTCTTCGGAATCGAAAACCGGATTCCACATCAGCGAACCGTAGCCAAAAATCCAGACGGGGCTGTTATCGGGGCGACGCGCCAGTGTGCAGCTCAGTGAGGCGGCACGTTGTTCAGGGGTCAGGAGCATCGATTCGTCAATGCTGCCGAATGCTGTTTTACAATCTGCGTTACGCAGGAAATCTCGAGTTAACATTCATTCCCCCTTTGGTACGACTTACTTTTGAACATGCCATGCTGTTGACGCTGTGTTCTCCGCTATCGTGGTTGTGGACTGATCAGGTTATCGGACAGTTTTCGCCTTAACTTGAGGCGCTGGCTGGGTTGATTCGGAATTTTATTATCACCCTGTCTGATGAAACCTTATTCGTTTCTTTCGTTGCAATCAAGATTGAGAGCGATCACAAAACGAAAATAAAATGATTATTTTGTGAACATTGTAAGAATATTGACATTTAAGAGGGAAATAACACCAAAACCGGCAGGATACAGGCGGAAGTGTGAGAGATAACGGGTCAGGCGTTCCCCGACCCGCCGCCGACATCAGGATTTTTTAGGATGCCATTTGTCGTCATCGCCTTTTTTATAGCTGTGTTTTACTGCGGCCCACGCGACTTTGTGCGCGGTCTCTTCGCGGGAATCATCACCCTGACGATCTTTTGGCTTTGCATACTCATCCCACGCGCTGTTAAAGGCTTCTTTATAGATATCCTGCGCATGTGCCGGAAGAACATGACGAACAGAGTCAGGCAACGCTGAGCGGTTCTGATAAGGCATAACTTGCTCCTTTTTCATGGCGTTCATGATCGTTACATTTAATGTGTGCGCTTCAGGCACACTGGGGTAAGTCTAACTGCTAACCTCAGGTGACTCAGCCAGATTATTCCAAATCTCAGCCTGCGGGCTAAAAAACGCCAGATTTCTCCGATTTTTCATGTGGGTATAGGGATGATTTACAAAAATTGACGCATTACCCGCATAAACCCATTATTAAAAATCAAACCATTGTTTTTATTATGTTTAAATAATTAACAATGAAAATTAACTTGATATTAAACTGACATTTATTTGATTCATGCAACAAAAAATAGCTGTCATAACAGTTTTTATAGATGAGTCATGATAATAAACTGTTAACAGATTAATTTATCTACTATACTTAACGAGTTACAATTTTATGCTGCTATGCATTTTGCTTACAACCGACAGACAGGCGGTTGTAAATTCGTGAGTGTTTATAAGGAGAATAATCATCATGGTGTCTTCACAGGAACATCCAAAAGTAAAAACCCGCCATCAGGAATACTCCCTGATTTTCCCTATTGCTGCCCTTATCGTTCTCGTCTTCTGGGGCAACAGCAGTAACTTTGCCTCAGTCGTCGGCATCAATTTAATCGCGCTGGTCGGTATTCTCGCCAGCGCCTTCAGCGTGGTACGTCACGCCGATGTCCTGGCACACCGTCTGGGCGAACCTTACGGCTCACTCATCCTCAGCCTTTCAGTGGTCATCCTCGAAGTCAGTCTGATTTCGGCCCTGATGGCGACAGGCGACGCCGCTCCGGCGCTGATGCGTGACACCTTATTCTCGATCATCATGATTGTTACTGCCGGTCTGGTCGGCGTTGCCCTGCTGCTCGGTGGCCGTAAATTTGCCACCCAGTATGTCAATCTCGGTGGTATCAAACAGTATCTGATGGCGATTTTCCCGCTGGCGGTGATCGTTCTCGTTCTGCCTGCCGCCCTGCCCGCTGGCAACTTCTCCACGCCACAGGCCTTGTTCGTTGCGGTAATTTCAGCGGCGATGTACGGCGTATTTCTGCTTATCCAGACCAAAACCCACCAGAGTCTGTTTATTTACGAGCATGAAGATGAAGGCGAAGAAGATGGACACGGAAAACCGTCTTCGAAGAGCAATCTAACGCACACGCTCTGGCTGATTGTCCATCTGGTGCTGGTCATTGCCGTCACCAAATTCAATGCCAACCCGCTGGAAAGTCTGCTGACCGAACTGAACGCCCCTGCGCAGTTCACCGGCTTCCTGGTCGCGTTGCTTATTCTTTCTCCTGAAGGTCTGGGTGCCCTGAAAGCGGTACTGAAGAATCAGGTACAGCGCGCCATGAATTTATTCTTCGGTTCCGTGCTGGCAACGATCTCACTGACCGTTCCTGCGGTCACCGTGATTGCCACCCTGACCGGTCAGGAACTGATTTTCGGCCTGGCACCGGCCAACATTGTGGTGATGCTGGCGGTTATGATCCTGTGCCAGATATCTTTCTCGACCGGGCGTACCAATGTGCTTAATGGTACTGCGCACCTGGCGTTGTTCTGCGCGTATATGATGCTGATAATGCTGTAACAACAAGACCTTGGGTTGCCACCCAAACTGGCCCTAAGAGGCGCCTGTCGCCGCGCCTCTTAGGAATCTCCGGCTCTTTCACTGCGCGCTCCGCTCGCTGGCTATGTTTCAGGTATCGCAGCGACAGGCTGGAAATCTTGCCGCTGCGCGGTCCCTTCACTCGGTCCTGGAGCCTCTGGTCTCCAGGCCGCTACGTTCAGCAAGCTTTCTGAATCGCCAGCACGATCTTAAATTCAAGAACGAAATGGATTTATCTTTGCTCCTCCCCCTGCGAAGGGGGAGGTCGGGAGGGGGTTTTAAGGGCTAACACGGTTCTGAGTAAACCTTAACGCTTTGATCTGGATTTAATACCCCACCCCAACCCTCCCCTTCGCAGGGGAGGGAGTTTTGTGGTTGTCACTGCGGTTTATGAAACTTTGGGTCTAGCGGAAGCGTCGGGGAAAAGCCGACGGTCTTGAATTTGAAGTTGAAGTTGAAGTTGAATTTAAGGTCATTCAACCTCGCCCTCAGATCTCCCCTTTTTTCTTCTTGTTCCTGATCACCAGCCAGCTAATCAACGCCATCACGCAGCCGATAAAGATAAACCAGATGCCCAGCATCAGTTGGGGCGCCATTTCTCCCGGCGGGGTTTCAGGGCTGCCGACCACTAAACCGTGGAGGGTGGCAACAATGCCGATCACCAGTAAAATCAGGCTGTTGCGAAGTAAACGACGGGCTACGGTCATGGGTTGTCTTGGGGTGGCCATCAGATGCGTCCTTGAGCAATAAAAAAAAGATAAGGGCGCATCATAGCGCCCTTCGTTTTTATGTCAAAACCGTCATTTCACAATCCGTGAAGGTCAATCAGCGACGATTACGTACCAGCTGATAACGACGGGTCAGATATTCCACCGGCGCGCTCCAGATATGCACCAGGCGGCAGAACGGGAACAGCAGGAATAAGGTCATCCCCAGCACCAGATGCACGCGGAAGATAAACGCCACGCCGTCCAGATGCGCGGCTGCACCGCCACGGAATGTCACGACCGACTGCGCCCAGCCGACCAGTTTCATCATTTCGCTGCCGTCCATATGCTGTGCAGAGAACGGAATGGTGCTCAAACCCAGCGCACATTGCACCACCAGCAGAATGATGATCATGATGTCACCAAAGCTGGACGTCGCACGCACACGCTCGTTACTCAGACGACGCCACACCAGCATACCGCCGCCGATGAGGGTCATCACACCACACGCACCACCCGCCCACATCGCCATTTGCTGTTTCACCGGCACCGGCAGGAAGGATTCATACATCCAGTGCGGCGTCAGCATCCCGAAGGCATGACCGGCGATAATGCCGAGAATACCCACGTGGAACAACGGCGAAGCGATGCGCAGCGTTTTCTTCTCCAGCAACTGGCTGGAGCCCGCGCGCCAGCTGTACTGACCGTAGTCATAACGCAGCCAGCTGCCGACCAGAAATACCGTGCCGCACAGGTACGGATAGATATTGAAAAAGAAGTTGTTGAGGAAGTCGGTCATTTGCGTGGTTCCCCCGCAGGCATTTCATCAAGGTTCAGATACTGTGGTGCGACCGCACCGGCAAAGCGTTTCTGGTGCGCGGCTTCTTCACCCGACGCACAACTTTGCTCACCGAGGAACTTGATTTGCTCCTCTTCCCATACCGCATCCAGCGCGGCAGGCGTGTCATCACGGGCTTCCTGTTTAATCCCTTCGCGCACCGTTGCGGTGGCGATCTCACTGCCGGACATCGCCAGCAGTAAATCAAACAGTTCGGCGTAATGGCTGTCACGCTCCTGCAAACGGGCACTCAGCAAGGCCAGGATTGGCGCGATATCGCGCAGGCCGTCGCGGGCCTGTTGTTCGTCACGCGTGGTGAGATATTCCAGGTACAGCGGCAGATAATCGGGCAGCTCACGGCTGTCAATTTCCAGCCCGGCTTCGCGATATTGCTCCATCAGATCAACCATCGCCTGACCGCGGTCACGGGATTCGCCATGCACGTGCTCAAACAACAGTAACGATGTGGCGCGGCCGCGATCGAACAAACCGGTATACGCCGACTGCGCATCCAGCAGATCCCTTTTACAGAAATCCGTGATGTACAGCGCCAGATCCAGACGCTGCTCAGAGTCCAGTTCAGCAGACTGAGTCACTGCCTCGAGAAGCTCCATCTTGTGTTCCCACAAGTCTTCGGACGGATAATCCAGCAGCAGGCCGATGATGCGTAAACTGTTCATTAGCCCTTCCTTTCTGTTTTCGCGCCGATGTCGATGGCATCAATGCGTTTGCTGTTGAACAGGTTGAATTTGCTGTCGCTGCCGTGACAACCGTCACCGAAGCTGAAACCACAACCTTTGGCTTCCGGGAAGGCTTCACGCGCCTGTTCACGATGGCTGGATGGCACCACGAAACGATCTTCGTAGTTGGCAATCGCCAGATAGCGGTACATCTCTTCCGCCTGCGCCGCAGACAATCCGACCTGCTCCAGCGCGCTGGTATCCGTGATGCCGTCCACCGTTTCAGCACGTTTGAAGTGACGCATCGCCAGCATACGTTTCAGCGCACGCAGCACCGGTGCGGTGTCGCCCGCCGTCAGCAGGTTCGCCAGATATTGCACAGGAATACGCAGACTTTCGACGTCCGGCAGCACGCCGCTGTGCGGTAATGCACCGGCGTCGGCAGCGGACTGGATCGGAGACAGCGGCGGCACGTACCAGACCATCGGCAATGTGCGGTATTCAGGATGCAGCGGCAGTGCCAGCTTCCATTCAATCGCCATTTTATAGACCGGCGACTGGCGCGCAGCGTCCATCACGGAAATCGGAATGCCGTCTTTTTCAGCCTGGGCGATCACGTCAGGATCATTCGGATCGAGGAAGATGCTCATCTGGCTTTCGTAGAGATCTTTGTCGTTCTCAACTGACGCGGCTTCGGCAATACGGTCGGCGTCATACAACACCACGCCGAGATAGCGAATACGGCCAACGCAGGTTTCGGAACAGACCGTTGGCTGGCCCGCTTCGATACGCGGATAACAGAAAATACATTTTTCTGACTTGCCGCTTTTCCAGTTGAAGTAGATTTTTTTGTACGGACAGCCGGTCAGGCACATGCGCCAGCCGCGGCATTTGTCCTGGTCAATCAGCACGATGCCGTCTTCGCCGCGCTTATAAATCGCACCGCTCGGACAGGTCGCCACACACGCCGGGTTCAGGCAGTGTTCGCACAGACGCGGCAGGTACGCCATAAAGGTATTTTCGAACTCGCCGTACATTTCTTTCTGCATGTTGGCGAAGTTCTGATCGGCAGAACGTTTGCTGAACTCGGTGCCCAGATCGTCTTCCCAGTTCGGGCCGCCGGTAATTTTCTTCATGCGTTTGCCGGTCAGCAGTGAACGCGGACGGGCTACCGGCTGATGTTTACTGTCTTTCGCGGTGTGCAGATGCTGATAATCAAAATCAAACGGTTCGTAATAATCATCGATTTCCGGCATGTGGGGGTTGGCGAAGATTTTATGCAGCAGGTTGGCTTTGTTGCCCATACGCGGCTGCAGTTTGCCGTTGATTTTGCGGATCCAGCCGCCCTTCCATTTTTCCTGGTTTTCCCAGTCGTGCGGATAACCCAGACCCGGTTTGGTTTCCACGTTATTGAACCACGCGTATTCCATCCCTTCGCGGCTGGTCCAGACGTTTTTACAGGTCACGGAGCAGGTGTGGCAGCCAATGCATTTGTCGAGATTCAGCACCATGCCGACTTGTGAACGAATTTTCATTTGGCTTTCTCCTGTTGCACGGCGTCCTGCACGTAGTCATTGCCTTCATCGTCTAACCAGTCGATGCGGTTCATTTTGCGCACAATCACGAATTCATCGCGGTTAGAACCGACCGTGCCGTAGTAGTTAAAACCGTATGCCAGCTGCGCATAGCCGCCGATCATGTGAGTCGGTTTCGGGCAAACGCGGGTAACGGAGTTGTGAATACCGCCGCGCTGCTGGCTGATTTCAGAGCCCGGAATATTCACGATGCGTTCCTGCGCGTGATACATCATGGTCATCCCCGCCGGAACGCGCTGGCTGACCACCGCACGGGCGCTCAGTGAACCGTTGGCGTTGAACGCTTCGATCCAGTCGTTATCTTCGATACCCAGTTTTGTCGCATCGTCTTCACTCAGCCAGACAATCGGGCCGCCGCGACCTAAGGTCAGCATCAGCAGGTTGTCGCTGTAGGTGGAGTGAATGCCCCATTTCTGGTGCGGCGTCAGGAAGTTCAGCGCCATTTCCGGATTACCATTCGGCTTCGCATTCAGCAACGGCTGCGCCGCGCGGGTGTCGATTGGCGGACGGTACACCAGCAGACTTTCACCGAACGCACGCATCCACGCGTGATCCTGATAAATCTGCTGACGGCCGGACAGCGTGCGCCACGGGATCAGCTCATGCACGTTGGTGTAACAGGCGTTGTAAGAAACGTGTTCATCTTCCAGACCCGACCACGTCGGACTCGAGATGATTTTGCGCGGCTGCGCCTGAATATCGCGGAAGCGGATTTTCTCGTCTTCTTTATTCAGCGCCAGATGCGTATGGTCGCGGCCGGTATTTTCGCTCAGCGCCGCCCAGGCTTTCACTGCCACCTGACCGTTGGTTTCCGGTGCCAGTGTCAGGATGACTTCTGCCGCATCAATCGCGGTGTTAATCATCGGCTGGCCTTTGGCGGTGCCATCCGCTTTGGTGTAATTCAGTTTTTTCAGTAAATCGACTTCGCTGTCGGTATTCCAGCTGATGCCTTTACCGCCGTTACCGAGTTTTTCCAGCAACGGACCGACCGACGTGAAGCGCTCGTAAGTATTCGGATAATCGCGTTCAACGGCCATCAGATGCGGTGCGGTACGCCCCGGGATCAGGTCACATTCCCCTTTTTTCCAGTCTTCCACACCAAACGGCTGCGCCAGTTCAGCAGCAGAATCATGCTGGATAGGCAACGTCACTACATCGGTTTCGACGCCAAGATGACCGACACAGACGCGGGAGAATTCTTTGGCGATGCCTTTGTAGATTTCCCAGTCGCTTTTCGAATCCCAGGCAGGATCGACTGCCGCTGACAGCGGATGAATAAACGGATGCATATCCGAGGTATTCATGTCGTCTTTTTCATACCAGGTCGCGGTTGGCAGAACGATGTCGGAATACAGACAGGTGCTGGACATACGGAAATCAAGCGTCACCACCAGGTCCAGTTTGCCTTCGCCGCCCTGCGCCTGCCATTCGACTTCTTCCGGCATCACACCGCCCTGAATGCCTAAATCATCACCCTGAATACCGTGTTCAGTACCCAGCAGATATTTCAGCATGTACTCGTGGCCTTTACCGGAAGAACCCAGCAGGTTGGAGCGCCAGACGAACAGGTTGCGCGGGAAGTTCTGCGGATTGTCCGGCTGTTCAGCAGCAAAGCGCACGCTGCCTTCTTTCAGCGCTGCCACGGTGAAATCAGCCGGCGATAAACCGGCGGCTTTCGCCTGTTCCGCGATGCGCAGCGGGTTAACGCTCAGCTGTGGCGCAGACGGCAACCAGCCCATACGCTCGGCGCGCACGTTATAGTCGATCATGCTGCCGGTAAATTTGGATTTATCCGCCAGCGGGGACAACAGTTCCTGCGGCGCGACGGTTTCGTAACGCCACTGGCTGGAATGGTTATAGAAGAACGACGTGCTGTTCATCTGGCGTGGCGGACGCTGCCAGTCGAGGCCAAACGCCAGCGGCTGCCAGCCGGTTTGCGGACGCAGTTTTTCCTGTCCGACGTAGTGTGCCCAGCCGCCACCGCTCTGACCGACGCAACCACAGAAGATCAGCATGTTGATCAAACCGCGGTAGTTCATGTCGAGGTGATACCAGTGGTTCATCCCGGCACCGACGATGATCATCGAACGACCGTGGGTTTTGTTGGCGTTATCGGCAAATTCATGGGCGATACGCTCGATGTTCTGCTGAGAAACACCGGTGATTTTCTCGGCCCAGGCTGGCGTATACGCTTTGATTTCATCATAGCTTTGCGCGCAGTTTTCATCGTTCAGGCCGCGTTCAATGCCGTAGTTCGCCAGCGTCAGGTCGTACACGCTGGCGACCAGACCGGTGCTGCCATCTGCCAGTTGCAGGCGTTTGACCGGCAGTTTGTGTATCAGGATTTCATCCAGCGCGACGCTGTTGAAATGCTCGCTGACCGCGCCGCCGAAGTACGGATAACCCACGCTGACCACTTCGTCGTGATCGCCGAGCAGGCTCAGCTTCAGGCTGACGTCTTTATGGTCTTTCCCTTCGCGGGATTCCAGATTCCACTGGCCTTTTTCACCCCAGCGGTAACCGATAGAACCTAACGGTGAAACCAGCTCGCCGGTGTTTTCGTCAAAGGCGATGGTTTTCCACTGCGGGTTATTTTCCTGACCGAGATTGTCTACCAGATCAGACGCACGCAACATACGGCCTGCGGCATAGGAACCGTCTTCGCGCGGTTCGAGCATCACCAGCATCGGCATGTCGGTATAGCGACGCACGTAATCAGTGAAGTACTGGCTTGGATTATCGATATGGAAAGATTTGAGGATCACGTGGCCCATTGCCAGCGCCAGCGCGCTGTCGGTGCCTTGTTTCGGTGCCAGCCACTGGTCGCAAATCTTAGCGATTTCGGCGTAATCCGGCGTAATGGCGACTGTTTTGGTGCCTTTGTAACGCACTTCGGTAAAGAAGTGAGCATCCGGCGTACGGGTCTGCGGAACGTTAGAGCCCCAGGCGATAATATATGAAGAGTTGTACCAGTCAGCCGATTCCGGCACGTCGGTCTGCTCGCCCCAGGTTTGCGGAGAAGCCGGTGGCAAATCGCAATACCAGTCGTAGAAGCTCAGACACACGCCGCCGATCAGCGACAGATAACGAGCGCCGGATGCGTAAGACACCATCGACATCGCCGGGATTGGCGAGAAACCGATAATGCGGTCCGGACCGAAAGTCTTGGCGGTATAAACGTTGGACGCGGCAATCAGCTCATTCACTTCCTGCCAGCTTGAACGCACAAAACCACCGCGACCGCGTGCGGCTTTATATTCTTTGGCTTTTTCCGGCTGATTAATGATCGAGCCCCAGGCTTCGACCGGATCGCTGTGTTTCAGTTTGGCTTCACGCCATAACTGGATCAGCTTTTTGCGCATCAGGGGATATTTCAGGCGGTTTGCGCTGTAGAGATACCAGGAATAGCTGGCACCGCGCGGGCAGCCACGCGGTTCGTGGTTAGGCAGATCCGGACGGGTACGCGGATAGTCAGTCTGCTGGGTTTCCCAGGTGACCAGACCGTTTTTAACGTAAATCTTCCAGCTGCATGAACCGGTGCAGTTCACACCGTGAGTGGATCGCACCACTTTGTCGTGCTGCCAGCGGCTGCGGTAGCCGTCTTCCCAGTCACGATTGGTATCCAGCGTCTGGCCGTGGCCGTCAGCGAAAGGTTCAGCTAGCTGTTTGAAATAGCGAAACCGGTCAAGAAACTTGCTCATCCGGAACTCTCCTGTGCAAAGGCTTATTTGCGCTTTGTCATTATGTGAATGGCGGGGAATACAACTTCATTGCTCAATTTGGCCTCAGGGTATTCATCCCACACGCGCGTCTACTTGATTGCGATCAAGGCCGCTCCGTCGTGTATTTTTTTACATAACGATAAATACCCCCAAAGAGGTATTAGCGAGGGGATTTCTATCTTATTGATTTACAATATTTAATTTTAAAACGGGTAAGGCATCTAACGCAGGAAGAAAGGATATGGAAAATGAGGGGTATTTCAGAAAGCAGCCGGTTTTCTTTGAGAAAACCGGCTGTAGGTCAGAGGAAATCTTTGGCTTTATTCAGCAGTGAGGCTTTAGTGATCACGCCCAGTAACCGCCGCGATTCGGCATCTTCCAGCACCGGAAGACGTTCCAGCGGCGAGTTGCTGAACATCGCCCATGCCTGCTCGTAGCTGGCTTGCTGGAAAATCGTGGTGAACTCCTGCTCGATAAACGAGTCCATCGGGCTGTCGGATTTCACGCTGCCATCGATAAGACCGGCGGCCACCACGTTAGTCGGCACCACGCCGAGAAAACGCTCTTCCCGATCCACCACATACACATAGCGCGTGCGCTGTTTCAGCCCTTCGCTGACCACTTCAGACAGCGAGGCATCAACGTACATTTTCGAACACGGTGAAATCAGCGAGGCCACCGTGCTGTATTCAAAGGCATTTTTCGCCGCAAACCGCGCATTATGCCGTGCCAGCACCGGATAGGTTCCGCCGACTTTAAGGCGGGAAGCCACCACATAAGAGATCGCCGTCGCCAGCATCAGCGGGAACAGCAGCGAACTGTTGAGGGTCATTTCGAACGCCATCATGATTGACATCAGCGGTGCGTGACTGGTCGCTGCCAGCAGCGCACTCATGCCAATGGCGGCGTAAAGCCCGACCGGACCGGGATCAAATCCCAGCCATTGCAGGAAAGTACAGACCAGCGCCCCGCCCGCCGCACCAATCAGTAACGATGGCGTAAACAATCCGCCCACCGCACCGGAACCGATGGTGATCGCCGTCGCGACAATTTTCAGGATCAGCAGCACCAGCAACGACGTCTGTAAGTCGCCATTGTTAAGAATTAAATCGATGACTTCAAAACCGTTACCGAGCACCAGCGGCGAAATCATCGCCACCAGCCCGACACCCAGTCCGCCCAGCCCGAGACGCAGCGCGGGATGAGAAATGGGTTTCATCCACTGACGGACTTTATCAATAGACGAGATAAACAACGGCCCGAGGATCCCCGTCGCCACGCCGATAATCAGCACGGTTAAAATCGCGCCGGGAGACGGACTGAAAGAGACCGAGGAATAAAGATAGAGCGGCGCATAATCCGTCAGGGAACGCACGGTAAGCACTGCGACCGAGGCCGAAATGAACAGCGGGATCAGCCGCTGCACGGCGGTCACGCCGAAGGCGATTTCTGCCACAAACAGCGCACCGGCAAACGGGGCGTGATACACCGCCGCCAGCCCGCCAGCCGCGGCCATCGCGATAATATCCGACTGATGGACGCCTTTAAAACGTGAAAAGCGCCCGAGCAGACTGCCGCTCAATGCCGAAAGCTGCACCATCGCCCCTTCCCGACCAATTGAACCGCCGCTGGCAATACTGGCCAGTGACGACAACCCGCGCAGCACGGTGCTGACTACCGGAATGCCCGGCAAACGCTGATCAATCACATCCAGATAATCGGGCATCTTGCCGTGTTTGTTTTCGTAACGCAGCGCCAGGATCAGGATGAAACCGGCAATCACGCCACCGGCGGTGGTGATCAGCGGCCAGATGAGTTTCGGGTATTCGTTGAAAGCTTTGGTGATGTCACTGCCGTCCGTGAACATCAGGCCGTTCACACCCGAAATGGCCCCGCGAAATGCAATCGTCACCAGCGCGGCGACAATCCCGGCAGGAATGGCAATCAGCAGATTTATCAGATCGCTCTTTTGCAGGTATTCAGGATTTAGGGCTTTCAGCGTCATAAGATCTCATCGTGAGAACAAGGGGAACGAATAACTCTTTTAGGTTTGCCGTACTCCTCCCCTGCGCAGGGGAAGGAGCAGACCAGGCTTTTTAGTGAGCCAAAAACTTCTCGAGGAACTGTTTTGTGCGGGCGTGTTGCGGATTCGAGAACAGCTCTTTCGCGGGTCCCTGCTCCACGATCCGGCCCTGATCCATAAAGATCGCCCGGTCCGCGACATCGCGGGCAAAGCTCATTTCATGCGTCACGATCACCATGGTTCGGTGCTCAAGCGCCAGTGCGCGGATAGTGTTAAGCACTTCGCCGACCAGCTCCGGATCCAGCGCTGAGGTCGGTTCATCGAACAAAATCACTTCCGGGTTCATCGCCAGTGCGCGGGCAATAGCCACACGCTGCTGCTGACCGCCGGAAAGGCGTCGCGGATAGGCGTTTTCTTTGCCGTTTAATCCGACCTTTTCCAGCAACTGACGCGCGGTGGCGATGGCCTTTTCTTTCGGCTCGCCCTTCACAATCACCGGCCCTTCAATGATGTTTTCCAGCACAGAGCGGTGCGGGAAGAGATTAAAGTTCTGGAAGACAAAACCGACCTGTTTGCGCAGTTCGCGCACTTTATCTTTTTGCTTGCTGATTGGCTTACTGGCATCAATTTCGATATTGCCGACTTTGATGGTGCCGCCATCCGGCTCTTCCAGCAGATTAATACTGCGCAGTAACGTGGTTTTACCGGAACCGCTCGGCCCGATAATCGCCACCACTTCTCCGGCGTTCACCTGCAAATCAATACCGTGTAACACCGTCTGCTTGTTGAACTTTTTAGTCAGTTGCTTTACGTCGATAGTACTCATGAAGGCTCCTGATCCTGACGGTTAACGCGGTCTTCCAGACGGTTTTGCAGGAAAGATAAAACGGTCGCCAGCACCCAGTATATAACGGAGGCGGCCAGATACATGGTGAACACTTCCAGCGTGCGCGAAGTAACCAGCTGCGCCTGACGGAACAGTTCCGGCACCTGAATGGTGGCGGCCAGCGAAGTATCTTTCACCAGACCGATAAAGCTGTTACCGAGCGGCGGAAGCGCCGTGCGCGCGGCCTGCGGTAAAATCACGCGTCGCAGCGTCTGCCACGGACTCATACCAATACTTGCCGCCGCTTCCCACTGCCCTTTTTCAATCGACGAAATCGCCGCACGCAGGGTTTCAGAGGTGTAAGCCGCGGTGTTTAAAGACAGGCCAATCATCGCCGCCGGAATAGGATCCAGCTCGATGCCGAACTGCGGCAGGCCGTAATAAATCATGAACAGCTGAGCAATCAGCGGCGTGCCACGGAATACGGACACGTAAAAACGCGATACCCACGACAGCGGCCAGAAATGCGAAAGGCGCATCAGCGCCAGGATGAAGCCCAGAATTAACCCGAAGACCATTCCGCCCAGACTGAGCTGAAGGGTAAACAGGGTACCTTTCAATAAAAATGGTGCTGAATCCAGCACCAGTTGAATACTTTCTTGCATCTAAGACCTTTAGATTTTCTGGATCTTTGAGATATTCACATATGCTCTAAATAAATGAACTTGCATCAAGGCAGCAAGTGCGCGAGTCCCGATGAGCTTACACAGGTAAGTGATTCGGGCGAGCAAGCGCAGCTAACGCCGGGGCAAGTTCAGTTATGACGAGCATTATTTTGTGACGTCAGCACCAAACCACTTTTCAGAGATCTTCGCGAGTGAACCGTCTTTCTGCATTTCAGCAATCGCCGTGTTGATTGCCGCCAGCAGTTCAGGGTTGTCCTTACGGATTGCTACGCCGGATTCCTGACGGGAGAACGGTGCACCTGCAACAGCCAGGGTATCCCCGGTTTTCTTCACCAGATCCAGTGCCGCCAGACGGTCAACCAGAATCGCATTGATACGGCCTACGCGCAGATCCTGATATTTAGTCGGGTCATCATCATAAGTACGGACATCAACACCTGGCACGTTCGCACGCAGCCATTGTTCATAGTTAGTACCCAGACCCACGCCGACTTTTTTGCCTTTCAGATCTTCAGGTTTGGTGATCGAGCTTTCTGCGCCCTTCTTCACCAGCGCCTGAATACCGGATACGGTGTATGGCGTAGAGAAATCGTATTTTTTCTGGCGCTCAGGAGAAATGGTCACCTGGTTGATAACCACATCAATACGCTTGGATTCCAGTGAAGCCAGCATACCGTCCCACTTGGTCGGTTGCAGTTTAGCTTTCACGCCCATGTGCTGTGCCAGCGCATCAGCGAAATCCACTTCAAAACCGGTCAGTTTGCCGTCTTCACCCTGGAAACTGAACGGAGGATACGTGCCTTCAAGACCGACGATCAATGTGCCGCGATCTTTAACTTTCTTCAGTAAACCTTCATCCGCAAAGCTGTTGCTGATAAGCCCGGTGGATAAAGTCACGGCCACTGCCCCGAGGACTAAACGACGACGTAACGCTGAAAAACCCATATTCACCTCAATTATTGTTCATTATAAAAAGTTATATGCCTTACTGATTTGCGCACAGTAGCACCGGTCGCATCAGTTATCAGGAATATAATTCTATAATCTTAGCTCAAAAAAGCATAAGCGCATTTTAGGCGATCAAACTTGCGGATGATACGCAAACAGTGCCGGTGCGCCACCCGTGTGAATGAACAGGATCGGGCCTTCATCCGGGAACAAACCCCGCTCGATTCCGTCGAGCAATCCGGCCATCGCTTTGCCGGTATACACCGGATCCAGCAGCATGGCTTCCTGCTCTGCCAGCAATTTAACGGCCGCCATACCGGCCTCGTTCGGCTCACCGTAGCGCGGAGCAAAATACTCATCCCACAAAATAACCGGCGGCGCGTTGTCATCAAACTGAAGCGATGTTGCCACTTCACGGGCAATGGCTTCCACTTTTGGACGCTGATCCTGCGCACTGCGTGACACTGTCACGCCAATCAGTTGCGTGTCTGGCATCAGATGATGCAATGCCACCGCCAGCCCGGCGTGCGTTCCCGCACTGCCGGAAGCCACCACGACGGCGCTAAAATCAACAAAATTCGCCGAAGACTGCTCGGCGATTTCCAGTGCGCACTGCACGTAGCCCAGCGCACCGAGCGCATTCGAGCCGCCGACCGGCACAACGTAGGGACGGAACCCCTGCGCTTCCAGACGTTCAGCCTGTTCTGCCAGCTGCGCCATCGGATCATGCAGCGCGTCACACATCACCACTTCCACATTAAATAAATCGAGCAGCAGACGGTTACCGTTAGTCAGATAATTGGCTTCGGTGGTGCCGATGGGGTTTTCCAGCAGTGCCACGCATTTCAGACCCAGCTTGGCCGCCACGGCTGCCGTCTGACGCACATGGTTAGACTGAATAGCCCCGGCGGTCACCAGAGTATCCGCGCCCTCTGCCAGCGCGGCTGCCGCCAGATATTCCAGCTTACGCAGCTTGTTGCCACCCAGCGCCAGCGGGGTGATGTCGTCGCGCTTAATGTAAATGTCGCGTCCGGTGAATTCCGAGAGACGATGAAGTTTCTCCAGCGGCGTCGGGCTGCTTAAGAGTTCGAGACGGTCAAAGGCTTCCAGCCGGGTTTTAAGCAAAGAAATTTTAGCAGGCACAATGTTCCCCTGACGCACAGACGTGTCGCCGTGCGAAGTCGTTATAGTCGAAGTTGGGTAGAGTCTGGAGAATGGTAATAAAGTCAGTATATGAAGAATTTATACTTTGCGCAGAGCGGGATGCAAGACAAAAAAACAGGCCCCCGCAGGAGCCTGTTTGTGTGTTGCGTTATGCAGATTTCTGCCAGGCCAGATACTGGTCGTATTTGCGCAGGGCAATACGGTAGTTATCGTGTCCCGCCACCGGCAAATCACTGATGATCCGCTGGTGGATACTGTCCCCGGAAAGTTTATCCAGAGGATAGTTATTGGCAGAGAGGATTTCATCCAGACGGCGGAGGCGGACAACGTACTCGCGCACCGTGCTGTGATTCATCTCAGTCTGTTCGAACAGATATTGCTTAAACGCCATAATGTCGAAATAAGACGAATGGCTGTTACAGCTTATCTCACTGCAAAAACGACACAGTGCGGTCAGTTCCTGCGACAGGTTGTGCCACACGTCATCATCAATAGGCTGATCCATCTTGGCGATGGCCTCTTTATTGATGATTTGCCCGCGAAACACCAAGGCCATCCTGTCGAGTTCTTTTGCACACTGTGAGCAGTGAGTCTGACTGTGTTTAAAATCTTTAAGATAACGGCTTAAAGGCCTTGTTTTGATTCCCGCTGGCATAAATTTATTCCTGATAAGGGATATAAAATGTATAACCGGCCAGGAAAAAGCGGATCAGTGGTCGTTTGCCAGACGTGTGCGCAAGCGCTTAATCGCCTGACTGTGGAGCTGGCTTACCCGGGATTCCCCGACATCCAGCACCGCCCCGATCTCTTTTAAATTCAACTCTTCCTGGTAGTAAAGCGTAAGTACCATCTTTTCCCGTTCTGGTAACGCATCGATAGCTTCCATCACCCGGTGGCGCAAATTGCCCTCCAACAGATGATGTAACGGGTTGGCCTCTTCGTGCCCTTCCATCAATGCCTCGGCAGTATCGCCGTGCTCTTCACGCCACTCGTCATATGAAAACAACTGGCTGCTGTTCGTGTCCATTAATATTTGCCGGTATTCCTCAATGGGAATATCCAGCGTCTGCGCCACCTCTCCTTCACTCGGTGGTCGCCCTAATTTTTGTTCTGCGCTATGCATCGCCTGAGACACTTCGCGCGCGTTACGTCTGACGCTGCGTGGTACCCAGTCGCGGCTGCGCAACTCATCAAGCATCGCACCGCGGATACGCTGGACGGCATACGTAGTAAACGCCGTTCCCTGCATCGCATCAAAACGCTCAACCGCATTTAACAGGCCGATCCCTCCCGCTTGCAGTAGATCATCAAGCTCTACGCTGGCGGGAAGCCGCACCTGCAAACGCAGGGCTTCATGGCGCACGAGCGGAACATAGCGCTGCCACAAAGAATTTTTGTCTATCACGCCGTCGGCGGTATACAGATCGCTCACTGTCGTAACCTGGCAAATTGAGGGTCAGTATCATTGTGCCAGTGCTATTTGCTGTTCAATCGGCTGAATAAGGCCAGAAAAGCGCGGTTATTTTGATTATGTCTCGCACATTCTGTTTTTGACTGCCCATCACGACGTGCGAACGATGGTATAAAAATCAACCATAACATAAAGATTATCCTAAATTATACCAGCGAATGGTTTTCATTTATCCCAGAGAATCGTAAATTTTAGTTAAAAAAAACCCCGCCGAAGCGGGGTTTAAGCTGTTTATGACCGGACTGCGTAATTTGTCTGCGAAGACAATTATTGCAGCAGGGACAGAACAGACTGAGGAACCTGGTTAGCTTTAGACAATACTGAAGTACCAGCCTGCTGCAGGATCTGTGCTTTAGACATTGCTGAAACTTCTGTTGCGTAGTCAGCATCCTGAATACGGCTCTGTGCAGAAGACAGGTTGGTAGTTGTGTTGTCCAGGTTAGTGATTGCAGAATCGAAACGGTTCTGAACCGCACCCAGTGAAGAACGGAAGGTGTCAACTTTAGCGATTGCAGCGTCGATGGCAGCCAGCGGATCGTTAGTTGAGGCACCAGTGAACTGAGCCGTTGCTGCAAAGGATTTGGTAGGATCCGTCGCATCAGTTGTTCCTGCGCTTAATGCTAAAGTAGTCGCTACGGCAGATGTAGGAGTGGATGTTCCACTGTTAGCTAAAACATCAGTACCTGTGCTGCCTGCAGTGTAATTTTTACCCTGAATGGTTACATAGCCTGCTGCTGCACCATTAGCGTCAGTACCTACTTTTATCAGTTGCTTAGATTGGGTTGCAGTTGATACACCATTCGCTTGGTCTGAATAGGTTACGTCAGTGGTGTTCAGTGTGACTGTACCATCAGTAGCGAGTGAAGCCGCATAGTTGTCCTTGCCTACCTGAACAACATAGTTAGCAGATGCTGTGCCATCTTTGTTCAGCACATTGCGCAATGACATCTGTGATGCATCAGACACACCCAACTGTTTAGCCATAGCTGCAGTCGCATCAGCCTGAGACACTGGCGGGGTAGCCGCTGCATCGGCTGCGCCGAATTTAATGGCAACTGGTGCATCAGTAGCTGCTGCGCCAGGAATTTGGGTAATAGCATCGCTAGTTTTTAATGCATTACCAGAAACAGAGAAACCGTTCAGACCCAGAGTGGTAGAGTCAATTTTCTGCAGGTCAATGGAGATAGTCTGACCATCGTTAGCGCCAACCTGAATTTTCATCGTCTGGTTAGAAGCCAGTACGTTCACGCCGTTGAACTGAGTCTGGCCCGATACGCGGTCGATTTCATTCAGACGTGAAGTGATTTCGTCCTGGATTGAGGTCAGGTCAGAAGATGAGTTGGTGCCGTTGGCAGCCTGAACTGACAGCTCACGGATACGCTGTAAGTTGTTGTTGATTTCGCTCAGTGAGCCTTCAGTGGTCTGCGCAACAGAGATACCGTCGTTGGCGTTACGTGAAGCCTGAGTCAGACCGTTGATGTTTGAAGTGAAGCGGTTAGCAATCGCCTGACCAGCAGCATCGTCTTTTGCGCTGTTGATACGCAGACCGGAGGACAGACGCTCGATAGCGGTGCTCAGTGCGGACTGGGATTTGTTCAGGTTGTTCTGAGTCATCAGAGACAGCGTGTTGGTATTGATAACTTGAGCCATGAGTGTATTCCTTCAAATCTGGTTAAGGGTTCGGGCTTATTGCCCACGGCGTTCATCACCGTCCAAACTTGTATCGGCGCTACACCCGCAACCTTTAGAATTATTTCTCAAAAAAGATCGATTTCTTACTTTGAGAATTACCCTTCCTTATACCGCCTATTCACGCCATTACTTTTTGTTGCATTCCATTAAACTTTTTCTCCGTCGTGCCGATAGGGCTTAAAGACTCTTTTATACCTCAGGTCATTGGTGTTGCAGTTAGCGGCGAAGAAGTGAGTCCGTCAACTAACATCCGTTAGTCAGACAGATGAACCCGCGACGTAAAGGCGACTGTAAATTCAAGTACTCAGGGCAAACAAACTGTAAAGGATAATTATGGCCACTTCAGGCACTATCTCGTCATTAGGCATCGGTTCAGGTTTACAGCTTTCAGACCTGCTGGATAACCTGACCACCGCAGAAAAGGCGCGTTTAACGCCGATCACCACGGCACAGACCAGCTACAGCGCAAAACTGACGGCCTACGGCACGCTGCAAAGTGCATTGCAGACGTTTTCCGATGCAGCGACCGCATTGTCATCAACCAATACTTACGGTGCCACCACCGCCTCGTCGAACAACACGTCAGCATTCAGTGTGTCCACCAGCACCGGCGCGGCGGCGGGTAAATATTCTGTTTCCGTCACACAGCTGGCGTCTGCGCAGTCTTTAGTTTCAGCGACGCAATCAAGTAATAAAACCGCGCTGGGTGCGACGACCACTGATAACACCCGCACCCTGACTATCAGCCAGGGCGACGGCAGTACCCCGCTGAGCATCAAACTGACCGATGATCAGACGTCACTGACCGGCGTTCGTGATGCCATTAATAAAGCGGGCGGCGGCGTCACCGCCAGTATCGTTAAAGTGGATGACAGCAGTTATAAGCTGGTGCTGAGCGCCAACAATACCGGTACTGATTCAGAAATGACCGTGAGCGTCACCGGTGATGACCAGCTGAATAATATTATTGGTTATGACTCATCTACCGGCACCGGTGCGATGACTCAAAACGCGACTGCCGCCAATGCCAAACTGACCTTTAATGGCATCGACCTGGAACGCCAGAGCAACACTATTAGTGATGCGCAGGACGGGATTACTTTAAATCTCACCGACACGACATCAACTGCTGCAACCTTAACCGTTGTTAAAAACACTAGCACTGCAACATCAGCAATTAAGACATTCGTTGATGCCTATAACTCATTACAGGATACGTTCTCCAGCCTGACCAAATTCACGGCAACCGCGACGAATACCGATACCGCTGACAGTACCAACGGTGCATTACTCGGTGACAGCGCGCTGCGCACTATCCAGACCCGTCTGAAAACAGCCATCACCGGCGTTTCAGGTTCTGGCACGGTCAGCTCATTGCAAAGTATCGGGATCACCACTGATCCGGACACCGGTAAGCTGGAAATTGACAGCACTAAACTGAGCACCGCGCTGACCAATAATCCGAACGCCGTGCAGACCATGATGGTCGGTGATGGCAAAACGACTGGTGTGATGACCAATATCAGCAACCTGAACAGCGGGTTCCTGAATACCAGCACCGGTACGATTGCTAACGCTCAGACAGCCGTGAACACCACGCTGAAAAGCCTCACCGAGCAGTACAACAAGGTGAACACCAGCATTAACGACACCATCGCCCGTTACAAAACGCAATTCACGGCACTTGATGTCTCGATTCAGAAGCTCAACAGCACCGCGACTTATCTGACGCAGCAGTTCGAAGCCATGTCCTCATCAAGTTCAAGCTAGTAAGGAAACAGATTATGTATAACGCTAAAGGAACTCAGGCCTATGCTCAGGTAGGCCTCGAAAGTGGCGTCATGAGCGCCACGCCATATCAGCTGGTTACCATGTTATTTGACGGGGCGCGCAGCGCCCTGATCCGTGCCCGTATTTTTATCCAGCAAGGCAGCATTGCCGAAAAAGGCAAAGCGCTGTCTATGGCTATTAATATTATCGACAGCGGACTGAAAGCCGGATTAAGTCGCGAGAAAGGCGATCCTGAATTAGTGGATAACCTGGAAGCGCTTTATTCCTATATGGTCCGTCGTTTATTACATGCCAATTTACACAACGATCAAGAGGCCATCACGGAAGTGCTGGCCTTGCTTGAAAACATCGCCGATGCCTGGCGGCAAATCGGCCCAAACTACCACCCGTCGCAGGACCAATATAATGGATCAACATCAGTATCTGGTTAATGAATATCAACTGATCCTGTCTTTAAGCGAGCAGATGTTGCGGCTGGCGAATGAAGAGAAATGGGATGAGCTGGTCGAGCTCGAAGTCGGTTACGTGAAAGCAGTAGAAGCAACGACGAAGTTACCGATGTCAGAACAGACATCGATCATGGTTCAGAATGATATCCGCCGTTATTTGCGTATCATTCTGGATAATGAAAATACGGTTAAAACGTTATTACAAGCGCGGATGAAAAAACTCACCGAGCTGATCGGGCAGTCGTCAAAACAACAACAAGTAAATATGACTTACGGAAAGATTGATCTCCGTTCGATCGCATTTGGCGATCGCCAGTAATTATTGATCCCTGAAAAATTTAAAGTTAAGTTGGTTTTACTTTTCAATATTTCTTGTACAAAAAGTTTTCAGAGGCAGAGAGCGCCTGGCTGCCAGGGCTGGCACTCTCTGGTCTTCTCTTGTGACACACGTTCCATCCGGCAGCCTGTTTGTATCAGCATAAGCGGGAACTTTATATCAGGCAGCAAGCAACAAATTGCGGTCGTCTTTTTTCGGGCATCATCAACATGGTTCGTAAAATAAAAGTGACACCAGGGATAGGAACTATTTCACTGCTTATTCAGCACAGTGAACTTTTTATTCATGATGTTTATATTAATAAGCCACAGTTGATCCTTGTTCAGAATGGCAGTCTTTCAATAAACTATCAGGAACAACAGGTTACGCTGCAATCCGGCGAAATGCTGGTTCTTAACAGCGGACAAACCCTGAGCCTGACACACCATCTTTCCGATAACGGCCCGTTCAGCAGCGCCATTATGGCGTGGGATCATCAGTTACTCACCGATGCCGGGCTGCATGCCACCGGCTTTAGTCCGCCGCTTATCTCTGTCGAAAACTTACAGGTTATTCCGCATATTCCCACCGCCTTTAAACAAAGTTTTACCGACACGCACAGCGCCATTCTCTGGCACCACGGCCTGCCCGCAGCCATTACCCGCCACCGCATGATCGAACAACTCTTATGGTTATCACAGCTCGGCGTGCGTTATTCGCTGCAACACCCTGAAACCGTCACAGAACAGGTACGCGAACTGCTGATCAATAATCTGCATAAATCATTTACGGCGGCAGAAGTGGCCGAAAATCTGATGATGAACGAGGTGATGCTGCGAAGACGTCTGGCGGCAGAAGATTGTGTCCTGAGAAATCTGATGATTGATGTACGCATGACCCATGCCCTGCGGCTGTTGCAGTGCACGGATCTGGCGATTTCGCATATTGCCCATCAGGTCGGCTACGAAAGTGCTTCACGTTTTGCGGAGCGTTTTCGTAAACGTTTTGGCTTCGCCCCGACCGCCATTCGCGGACATTTGCGCCCTCTTTCGGCGCAGACGCAAGGCACAACCGAAGAAATATAACAATTCACACCAAAGCACCACACAACAAAAACTTGAGTAACATCACACAATAATTGATTACCAGATGTTAACGGAATATCATACCCGCCGTCATTTTTATCCATATTCAGGGGTCAGTTGTGCACGTTTGGTGGGAAGTTATTAAGACGATTTACTGGGGCGGACTGGGTATTGCGGTATTGTTTACCCTTCTGGTGAGCCGTGACACGATTAAAATAAGATTGTTAACCTCCGGCATTATCGGTTTCACTTGGCCTATGAGCTTGCCCGTGGTGATGTTGTTCTCTCTGTTCTGATGCATAGTGCCTGATGCATAGTGCCTGATGCATAGTGCCTGTAGATGTTGGCCAAAAGAAAACCCGGCCTGACCTGTAAGGGTCAAAACCGGGTTACGTTCAAAACGCTGTATCTTTAGGGTTCTGACGATTACTTACGTGTCTGAACCCAGAAGCCGTGGATCAAGCCCGGCAGATAACCACACAGTGTCAGAATGATGTTCAGCAGAAACGCACCGCCAAAACCATTACCTATCAGCACGCCCAGCGGCGGCACCAGAATAGTGATTAACACTCTCCAAAATCCCATACTTATCTCCCTTTGGTTATCATTAACTTAATGATAGACCATCGCCCTGGGCCCCGGACATCAGATGAAACCTAATTGATCAGTTCGAGCATGATTTCTACGTCACGGCGGGCTTTTTCCAGTAACTGCACATCCCCGTCACGGTACTCCGCATCTGTGACCTGATGAATCTGACGCATCTGCCATCTCACCTGATTTTTTTGCTCTTCGGTCATGCTGCGGCACATCACGATGATAAAATTGCGCAACATCATTTGTTGCATGGCAGTTTCTTCGGCGTGTTTGTTGACCGTCATGACCAAATCTATAACATGTTTCTCTGCCATCGCGGGAGCCTGCCGGGTTAGTGAATCAGTCAGGCCAGACTAGCACGTGGGCATCAATACGAAAGGCTGAGCTGATAAGGTTTGACCCGCTATTTCAGCGTGTAGATTTTAAACGGACAAATGACAATGTTTTCCACTGAAGCTGTTTTTCAGCGCCTGGCAGCCTCGCCCTTCCGCCAGCGCTTTCATCTTGGCCCGAAAGAGTATTCTTATTGTCAGGATAAAGGCGCGGCAGACATCAGCCGCCACGCTGCAGATTTCGTTGCCAGCCGTCTTGCGCCATCCGAACCGCAAAATGATGGGAAACAGACACCTATGCGCGGCCATCCGGTGTTTATCGCGCAACACGCGACCGCCACCTGCTGCCGGGGATGTCTGGAAAAATGGCATGGCATTCCCGCGCATAGCGAAATGTCAAAAAACCAGCAAGATTATACCGTTACGATAATCATGCACTGGCTGAATATCGAAATGCAGCGCCCTGTTCCCGTCGCTAAGCCGCGAAAACCTAAGCAGAAAAAGCCCGATAACGGCGATGAAGCACAACAACTCAATTTGTTGTAAGAGGAATGTCACACTCAGAGAAAAATAAAAAGTGACTTTCATCACATATTTTTAGCTTTCACCAGCCAGTCCCCCATCGTGCTCTATAATTTTAAGGAATTTAAAAAAGTGTCACGGGTAGCCCTCAGCGCACCCTTTTAGCAGTGCTTCTTGTGCAGTCTTTAAGATGGTTTTTCAAGGTGAAACGAGTTCGAAACTTGTTGTCAGGATAATTGCCCACATTGGGAAAAGGAGCATGCATGTCTGAGTATCATTATTTACTGGTTGGAGGAAGTCGCAACGGACAACGGCATGTCGATAAATGCCATCAGTTTTCGTTGTGCTTCTGGGAAGATGCATCAAAGCACGCAGAGCGCGAATTTTACGGTAAGCAAAACGAGCGCTACAAAGTGAATCCGGAAAAAGGGGCAGACGGGAACTGGTATCTCGTCGGCTATTGCGGAAATTGTTCGAAAATCAAGGCTGATGAATTAAGTAACCAGGCGCTGACCAAGCACGTCAAGCCCCTGATGTAACCCGCACTACATTATGATGAAGTCATTAAACCCCGCCCGTTTCGCGGGGTTTTTGCTTTTAAGCCGCCATCCCCTGAATGTTTCTGGCAAAGAAAGCGACGTGACCACCCAGCGTAAAGTGCGCTTCATGGTGGCCCAGCCGCCCGAGGGGGGCGATGCGCAGGATTTCGCCCTCAAATTCGCCGTCCTGAATGCTGGTGATCACGACATCAAGCTGATAACTGGCCGGATGAACGCCCACCGGAAACGTGAGTAATTTTACCCGGTCGCCTACCTGAAAACGTGTAAGCAACGGCAACGGTGCCTGTTCGAACAGATCCTGATCCATATGTGACTCCTTGTTTTCCAGTGAGATTAATTAAAGGATAGAATATGTCACCGCGTCCTGCCGGATACCGGCGTGAAGCACTTCTCTCTTTCAGCATTTATTGTGCTCAAAACATCATAAGGATTGGCCGTGAAAAAATTAACGCCAGAGCAATGCATCATCCTGACCGGTTTTACCGGCATTCTGCATGGCGAATTTGAGTGGTTTCACGAGGATTTGGAAAAACGCCTGGGCCGCGAAGTTCAGACGTCTGAACTGGGCTACCCGGAATTTATGCAAGAGTGCCGTGGCCTCTATGAAGACGATTTTAACAACCTGATGCCTGATTAACCTGAACGCGGATCCGTGTTTCCTGATAACTAGTTTCAGATAGACGTGTTTCCAGATAGACGTGTTTCCTGATGAATAAGAAAGGCCGGACAGTTTTCCTGTCCGGCCTCTGATCTCAAAGCTTAATGCGTTGAAGTTTAAGGTTTTATAATCCCCCGGATGAAGTTTTCATTCACCCGAATCACATTCCCGGTCTCCACATTCATGACCTGGTATTGCACTGGCGTAAGCTCATCCAGCACAGCGACAACTTCAAACAAACCTGGTGTAAAAGTAAGCGTGACAAAAACGCCAACAGGATAGACAGCCATATTTTTATCCTTAGAATCAATTTCTTATATTTTACTTCTTTGCACCCTGAGTGATCATGCGCCTTCTATTAATCACACAGAGTTATTTCATTGTATACATTAATCATGTTGGATAAATGTTACTGAAATGAATTAGGTATAACCTATAAAAAGAGCGCAGCGGTTGAAAATCAGACAACTCTGACAGACGTTTCCAGATCATTATTAAATTTTACACTCTTGCTGCGTTTGCAAGGCTTTCAGCCACAGTTCCCTTATTTGCTCCCTTGTTTTTGGTGTAATTCCGGTTAAGAATACGTGTCCATTTTGTTGCGATGAGAGCCCACGCTGTGAGTGCCCAGATTTTTGAAACCGATGCCACCCACCCGCATTTGACCCGGCTTATTGCAGAGCTGGACGCGTATCAATACCCGCTTTATCCGCCTGAATCTTTTCAGGGGATTAACATCACTGAGCTTGATGAAGGTGAAATAACCTGTTTCATGGCGAAGGTAGATGACGACTGGGCCGGTTGCGCCTGCCTGTATATTACCCGACAGGGGCTGGCTGAGATGAAACGGGTTTATGTAAATCCTTTGTTTCGCGGGCAAGGTATCGCATCACTGCTGATCGCCGCAATGGAAAAGAAACTGAAAGCGCTGGGACACCGGGAGCTGTTTCTGGAAACGGGCGTGTTTCAGGAAAAGGCCATTACCCTGTATGAGAAACTGGGTTATTCACGGACGCAGGCGTTTGGGGATTATCAACAGGCACCGGATCCGCTCAGTGTTTATATGATGAAAGCGGTGGCATAAAGCGTTACAGGCAGGAAAACAAATATCTCCATAACGCTGCCTTCTGACAGTGTTATGGAGACGCGAAAAGCCATTACATCAAAACGTTGCTTTTCGTTGCCGTGAGATCATTGGAAGGAATAACCCACTTTTTGAAGGTGATAACAAAGTGTTCTTTGCCCTTAGTGATTTTCGCACCCCGGTCACCGCATTCCAGCGCGAGTTTAAAAAACTCATCACTGTTAATATTAAAAGCCAGTTCGACTTTTTTCACTATACCGGAATTAAGCAGGTCTTCGGCTTCGTGCAATGATTTGGCCTGAATGACTGACATAAATACCTCGTGAGGACAGATTGGATTTGTGTTTGCCCCAATAGGTTATTTCACTTTTGTTTCGTAATTATGACAGTCTTGTGAATATTAAGAATTTTGCCCATTCATTGCACAAATAATGTTCATTCCGTGCAATCCGTCACATCTAGCTGAGACGAAAATGTTTATCCGGCACTGGCGTATCCGGCAGCTGCGTCTGGTTGTTCATCTCACGCAAGTTAATCTCGATATTGGTACACATGGCATCCATCGGCAGGTGGTTATTGGCATAAGCAAATGGCATTTCCAGCTCTTCCGCCAGCGTGTCCAGCGACAGGAAGGTGTAGGAAATAAAGCCCGATACCAGCAACGTCATGTAATGCAGATCAACGACCAACGCGAACGGCAAAAGGCTACAGAATAAATAGACCGTCCGGTGCAGCAACAGACCGTAAGCAAACGGGATCGGCATACTGACAATGCGCTCGCACCCGCCAACCACCTGAGAAAGCTGTAAAAGTGTGGTATCCATGTGCGCATACACGACATCTGACAGCTCGCCGGTCCGGCGACGTTCGGCCAGCCATTGCGACAGCCGCAGCTGCACCATGTTGGTTTGTGCGCGGCGCGACAGAATGTCTTCGGCATCCTCACCCAGCAAACGCTCCAGATCAGGACGCGGATCGCTGTGGCGCAACTGATGTTTAAGACTGTAACAAAATGCCAGCAACAGTGCTGTCACACGCTGCGCCTCACCCGGACATACCGCCATCACCTGACTTTGCAACGTACGACAGGCAATCAGCAATCCGCCCCACAGCTGCCGGGCTTCTGTATAGCGTGAATAGGCCACGCTGTTTCGAAAGCCAAGGAAGATTGCGATAGACACCCCGAGCAGGCTGAAAGGCGCCAGCGTGAGCTTAACGCCCAGCGTCTCGTACCAGGGCAGACTGAGGATAGCAGCCAGTGACATCAGCAGATTGAGACTCAGACGGAACAAAATACTGGGCAGGACGGAGCCATGCCAGGCGAACAAACGCAAGAACCAGTGACGGGGAGGACGGATTATCATTTTGAGCAGGTGCTTTATGCAGGTGAAGCGATTTTTTTTGCGATTCTTGCAAATAAACCTGCACATGCAAAGGACAATTTTGTGACATTGGTAACATTTTTTCTTGAATCCGCTTACAACCCATTACATTGCAATAATAACGTAACTAAACAATTTGCAACAATTCTTCACAACGCCTCAAGTTTTGCTCTGCTATTGTCGATAATACAGATAAGTGATAATTAAGAAACTAAAGGTTTCCACGTTTGGCTGTAATATTTTAACGATAGACTATGATCAGCTAATGGGAACTCACAGAAAAATTCGACTTACAAGAAAGGAAATGAGCTTTGATATATCTAATTATCATCATAGCTGTCGTTGTGTTCATGATATGGTACGTCTTGAAAGCGGCGGTAAAAGACATTGATAACGACTATTAAGAGCTCTCGTTAAACACAATTGCTACGCGGCAACGTGTTTTATAAGCATATATTTTAATTCTTCCCTCATGCTAAACAACTGCCCTCCTGTCCTCCTGAACTTTTATGTTGCTCAAATATCACTCTCCCCAGAAAATTTTGTCAACCTCTAAAGCTGCTCTGGTGAAGCTTTACATTTATTGGAAAAGCTAAGTTGTGGCATACTGTCATGATTTCTTAACAAATGATGAACCGATAGAATGACTTATTTACTATTAGCCTTACTGATAATATTCACAGTTTTATCACCAAAATTCATAACAACCAAAACAACTGTGACGATAGTCACACTGCTGGCCTTTGCCTTTTGGTATATATCAAATATGTTCACTGGCAACGGTGTTAATGATGCTGTCTTTTACCACTTACTAAACAGTTCGGAAGGTGTTTCAGTAGATGATCTAATCCCCAAGATTAAAGTTGCCTCCTTTTTTATAGCGATCATTTTATTCCTTACAATCTACTGCATACTTATCAAGCTAAAAAAAATAAAATCGCTAAACCTGCCAATATCGTTCTTTTTGTATTTGATGGCTTTTATTTCTATTTTATTTTCTTCATTTTCAATAAACATCTACAACGCAACCAAAGAATCCTTCTTCAGCAAGGGCAATGCAGAAGCAGTTAAAAACGAATATATTATCCCAGATAAAAATCTGGATAAGAAATATAACTATGTTTTCATCTATGCTGAAAGCTTAGAGAGAACATTTCGTGATTTAGAGGGTGAAAACTATCTGCCGCACCTCAGTGCCCTAGCTGATAATTATGCAAACTTTACCAATGTAATACAGCCTGCCAACCGGGGTTTTGGTTGGACAATGGCTGGGATGGTTAATACACAGTGTGGTATACCATTAGTCATGGAGCAAGGAAATGCTGGTGGGAATTTATCACAGTTTCTCAGTAATGCTAGCTGTATTGCGACATGGCTTACTAAGCAAGGCTATAGAACAGAATTTCTCAGAGGCAGTCAAAAGGAATTTGCTGGTGGAGATAAGTTCTTTTCGCAGCATGGCTGGAACAGACAAGATGATCTGAATTACTTTGTCAATAATGGCCTTGCATCACCTGACCAGATTAGTAGTTGGGGTGTCCATGATGATGTTCTCCTTAATCATGCATGGATGGAATTTAATCGCCTGGAAAAATCCCAGCAACCTTTCCTTTTATCATTCCTCACTGTAAATACACACTCTCCTGATGGGTTATTCCTTTCTAACTGCCAGAATAAAGTTGGAGTCAATACAGACTATGCAATGTTATCTGCGGTTCAATGTTCTGACTATTTACTTTCTGAATTTATAAATAAAATTATAAATAGCCCATCTTTTGATAACACAATTATTGTTCTCGTATCAGACCATCTTATGATGGAGAATGATGCAAGCGCATTTTTGGATAAAAATAAAGACCAGAGACGAAATAATTTTATTGTAATTAAAAAAGGGATTAATCCTGTCAAAAACAATACTGCAGGCACATTGATGGACGTATGGCCCACAGTACTCGATATATCTGGATCAGAAAATAAATACTTTGGCTTTGGCAGGAGTCTTAATAGCAACCAAGAAAGCAAGTATGTCACAGATTATAAATTAGGGAAAAATGCGGACTACTTAGCTTTTGCATCAAATTTATGGGGTGTTATATCCCTTAAAGATAAGATATTCCAATCTGGTGATAAACTTCAGATGGGTTCTCAGAAATTCTCATTACCGATTTATTCATCGATAAATAACAACAATCTCGATTCCTTGTGGTTCGAAGCCTTTGCAAAAAATATATTAAAAATCACCTCAAAGAAACACTCCTTTTTCTATGCGAACTTCTGCAAAAACATCGGCATAGATGATAATGCCATATGCGGTTACATTGTATCACCAGAAACAATCACAAAACTAAGAATTACTCCACAGGGCGTAGTCTCGAGCAAACGATCGAACTACCAGTCTGTATTTTTTGATAAAAATATTGAAGGGGTTTCTTCAGCACCTTTCTTTATGGAAAGTGGATTCTCAGCCTCCGGCGCGAATAACAGCCTTCCTAGCGGAATCAATTTCCTCTCTCCACAGGATTCTTCTTTTAGAATAGAACTGAATTATCAAACTTGTACTGGCGCCATAGTGGATGATAAGGCAGTACAGAATATTATTGATAAAAATAGAGTTACAATCATTGCCTCAAGTGATTCGATCATATGCAGCAATGATAATGGCTATATAAGCCTTAATGGAACACTAAAGAGCGAAGTATTTTCATCAGTACAGTTTAGACAGCAAGTTATCGGGGCAGTTAAAAATGGTAAAAGTGAATTCATCAAAGGCTTACCTGGCATTTCTTTAGATGCTTTCATTGATACAGATAAGGGAAAGGTAATAAGTGTATGTAAAGCTTTTGATGATTGCTGACGCAAAGCATTAATTAAATGGCCAACACCAGGTTGGCCATCGCAATCTTGAGTTTAATTTAGATAGAAGTGAGTTTTTTTCAAAAATAATTCGAATCGAAGTTAATGTGCATTTCTTGATAGCGATCTGCGAAGAACATTCTCACTGATGAATCCCTAGATGAGCACACAGCGTCAAGGTCAATAATAACTCTTTGGATTTGGAAAATTATGCTTCCTTCATAAGTCACACACAGCACCCGTTCTTCATTAAGTAATTTCTGCCTTCTCCGTGGTTATGTATGTAACAATGCTAACGGCTGATAGTGGGCTATCCAGTCATTAGTTTCTTACAATGTCCAAAAGATATCGACCTTATCTAACTCAGCCACGAAACACTCCGTTGTGCTATCTGCCCTTCTTTGGGAAGCCTCCTGATGGCGCGGATGAACGCACCTTTAATGTCTGAATATCGTGGCGTGGCTATTTCATAAAACAGTGTTGATATACGCAGCATAAATATGAGGAACCGATCTTCGAAAGAGTGTTCTGGTCTAGAAAAAGTTGATACCTCATTAAGCGGCGGCCTCATATTCGTTTGGTGAAAGACCACCAAGACGGGTATGAAGTCGGCACATATTGTAGTATTCAATGACATATTTACTGATGTCCCGCTTTGCACTTTCCGCATCTTGATAGCAGCGTTCTTTAACCCACTCTGATTTCAGACTGGCAAAAAACGTTCCATTTCAGCATTATTCCAGCAATTTCCACGCGGCTTTGGCTGAGTTCTACTCCATTACTTGCAGCATAATCACGCCACTTACCACTGGTATATTGACTGCCCTAATCTGAGTGAACCAACACGCTATCTTTCGGTCGTCGCAATACCTTTGTCAGGCATAATGCCCTAAGAGCTAACTCAGCCGTCAATGTTTTCGCTACATCCCAACCCACGACTTTACGCGAGTAAAGATCGACAACGGCTGCCAGATAGCACCGACCCTGACGTGTCGGGATATAGGTAAAGTTAGTCACCCATTTTTTATTCGGTGTCTCAACGCTAAATTCCCGACCAAAATGGTTGGGCATTGCGGTACTCATATTGCGAGCATATACATACTTGTGTCGGCGCTGACGCCCGATAATCCCAGTTTTTTCATCAGACTACGCGTCGCATGTCGTCCGAGGTTAAAGCCTTCTTTGCGTAACACGACGCTGAGTGTTCTGCTCCCAGGACTGCCACGACTCGCCTTCCAGCAGGCTAAAGCATAGGCATCCCGCTCGGCTTTTAATGATATCGCTGGGCGATGCTTTACCTGAAGCCAGCGATAAAACCCGTTGCGGCTCACCGCCATGGTACGGCAAAGCAGCGCTACCACATGTTTTAGCATGGATGTTGCATTAATCAACTGAATCTACAGTGGCCTTTTTTAGGATTTCCTTCTGCTGCCTGAGTTTTTCATTTTCGGCACGCATGCGGCGCAATTCAGCTTCGACGTCGCTGCGAGGTATTTCCCCCGACAGCTCAGTTTGCAGGGATTGCTCATAAGCAGTCACCCAGCGACTGATATTCTGACCGGCGACATTGAGCTGAGGGCAGCTGCGACACATGAAAACCCTTGTTCACAAACAAGTTTGGCAGCTTCGATCTTGAATTCTTTACTGTAATTTTTGCATGTAGTTCTGGCCATACGCACCTCCGTTTCAAGGATTATATCCTCTTAAGTCGGTGTCACCGATTATTCGTCCAGAACAGAGATCAAACTGGAAAAAGACTATGCCTTATTTTCGTTGGGATACTGAGCCCATAAGGGGATTGACGTCTGAATTTATAAGGGAAGGACAATATGAAAATGATGTTTGTCGTGCTCATATCTGTAGCGATTGTGCTCGGGATGATTTGGAGTGTGATGGGAACAGGCGCCGATTATGCTGATAAGGTTTGTTGAGTTGATCCCCCCAGAAAGCACCTTGCTACGAATCCATATCAAAGAAATTGATGACAATTCTTTACGTATCCTTGCCTTACTCGTTACAAATGATAGGATCATGCCATCACCTTCTTATGATACCTCGTATGTTAAAAGTTTTCGTGAAATATGCTGCAGTTGGCGGCCTGAATACCGCACTGCATTGGATAACATTTGCAATTCTCTACCGTGTCTTTGAGCAGGAGCAAATGATAAGCAACTTTGCTGGATTCTGTGTTGCTGTAACTTTTAGTTTTTTCGTTAATGCTAAATGGACTTTTAAGTCTGAGCATACAGCCATCAGATATCTAATGTATGTCGCCTTCATGGGTACCCTCGCTCTTGTTTGTGGTTATATCGCAGATAGAACAGATCTTAATCCATGGATAACTTTGACAGGATTTTCGGTAATAAGCCTTTTTATCGGATTCCTTTATTCAACATATATCGTATTTAAGGAAGAATAATGAAGATTTCACTGGTGGTTCCAGTATTCAATGAAGAAGATGCGATACCAATTTTCTATAAAGAAGTGCGTTCTTTTGATGGCTTTTCTCAGATAGATGTAGAGATTTTATTCATCAATGATGGAAGCAAGGATTCTACAGAGTTAATCATAAATACTCTGGCACGTTCGGATGAAAACGTAAAGGTCATAAATTTCTCTCGTAATTTTGGTAAAGAAGCAGCTCTTTTCGCGGGTCTTGAGTATGCCAGCGGCGATGCTATTATTCCAATAGATGTAGATCTTCAAGATCCCATTACGGTGATACCTGATTTAATTGAAAGATGGAAGGCTGGGGCAGACATGGTTCTCGCCAAGCGATCTGACCGCTCTAGCGATGGACACATTAAGCGTAAGACAGCTGAAATATTCTACAAACTACATAATAAAATTAGCTCGCCAAAAATAGAAGAAAACGTCGGCGACTTTCGTCTTATGTCACGCGAGGTAGTAGAAAACATAAAGTTGCTACCAGAACGTAATTTATTTATGAAAGGCATACTTAGTTGGGTTGGCGGTAAAATCGATGTCGTTGAATACCGCAGAGCGGAACGTGTGGCAGGTATATCAAAGTTTAATGGCTGGAAGCTATGGAATTTAGCCTTGGAAGGTATCACAAGCTTCTCAACGGTTCCCCTTCGTATGTGGACGTATATAGGATTACTTGTTGCTGGATTTTCATTCTTATACGGAGCATGGATGATATTTGATACACTTGCTTTTGGTAACCCGGTGAGAGGATACACATCTCTACTTGTCTCAATTTTATTCTTGGGAGGGGTTCAACTTATAGGTATTGGAGTACTTGGTGAATACATAGGCAGGATTTATACGGAGTCGAAACAAAGACCACGCTACATAATAAAAAAAGGTGAGAAATGAAGATTTTTTCTTGGCAAACCATTCTACTTTTACTTATTGGATTTTTGATTGCAATCACATCCAGCTCTTTATATATGGTCAATACGGGAGACTACTATAGGTCTATTTTCCCTTTTATAGAAAATATCACACCATTCACGAAGGAAATTCCGCTATCCTTCCCGTTAAGATCTGATGTTCAGTCTATTTTCAGCTACGACTATATTAGCTCTTACAGTTATTTAGTGTATGCTTACGCCATGGTTATCAGGTTGTTTACCAACCATTTCAACATTGCGATATACTCATCACTTTTAAAGATCATGTACATTATTACTTTTACTTTTTTGTTTTTAAAGATCAATAAAACAGAAAATAGAAAAATAACAATATTAGCGTATACTATAAGCCTGTTGCCAATAATTTCCTCTTCAAACTTGGCATTTTTTGGCTCTTTTTATCAAGAACAGGTTTTATTGATTTGCCTTCCTTTATTTCTCGTATCAACCTTTAAAAACGGTTATGCAAGTTTAGCAGTCGCATTTTTAAGCATCACAGTTATAGCATGCAGCAAAAGTCAATTCTTTTACATACCTGCAATTGCACTTTTATATTATTTTATATTCAATAGAGATAAGATTCTCTTAAAACTAGTTCTTATGATTATTTCTTTAGTGCTGGCTATTGCGTGCATTATTGCTGCAACATCAACCGTCACATATAACAAATATCACTCTGAATACTTTGGTGTTTATGAATATGAAAAAATAAATAGCATACCGTTTCCAGATGGTGTCGATAAGGAATGTGTTGGTATTGATGCATGGGGTAATAGATTTGATATTATTAAAGGTGTCACGCAAACTGACATAGGTGAAACTTGCTTCAATCGACATACTGATGCTAACTTTAAAAATAGTCTTTCTGAATTTATAAAACACCCATCTATAGTATTTTTGCTTCCTTTTGATTCTGGAGTGAAGAGCCAGCTTACAGAAAATTATTTTCATGTTTATAAGGCATTGGATCTGATAATAAACAATAAAGGCATTTACTATAAAATTACTTTAATTAAAGATTATCTTTTCAAGGATTATAGGTTCTTGCTTTTATTGATTGCCTTTATAACCTCATTCTTCATTAAAAAGAAAGAGTTGGCTGGGATTTTATTTGTAACGTCCTCTATTGGTTGCTCTCAATTTTACATGGCATTTTTTGGCGAGGGTTATAGGGACATGTCAAAGCACCTATTCGGAATGAATTTCAGTTTTGATATTATATTATTTACTACTATTACTTACTTTATCGGAAAAATATATTATTTGTTTGTTAGCAAACAATACTTAAGTAAAAAAGGGGCGAACCAAATTAAAACCACAACAGGGCATATCAGCTAAAAATAACTGACACGAGGGAACGGTAGTTAGCAACATAACTTGCATTAACTACCGTTCCATTGTGTTTATAATGAGGCTGCGGGAGGCCAATCAATGTCAGAGGTGGAACAGCAAATTGCGATGCTCAACCAGAAATTAGGAGACTTTGTCCCATCCATGCGCCACAAGAAAACTGGATAGTGTATTTATCCAATGTAATTATGTAGTTACACACCCTAAACCGACATATTCATCACATCCTGATACGCCGCCACCAGTTTGTTTCTGACCTGAACCCCCAGTTGCAGTGAAATTGACGATTTTTGCAGATCGACCATCACATCGTTCAGGCTTACGCCGGGAACGCCCATCTCGAGCTTTTCAGATTCCAGTTTCGCGTTGTTCTGCGTTTCGCTGATCTTGCCTAATGCCGCTTTTAATTCGCTGGCAAAACCCGCTTCTGATGCCGTATCGGTCTGCGGTGCCGCGCCAGCCTGGATGGCAGTGGCCTGCATCTGCTGTAAAACGCTCTCAATGCCTTGAATTGACATGTTTTCTCCGTCTGTCGGGGTGTCACGGTACAAATGGCCTATTTCATGGAATGACACCCTATCACATCAGTTTTTTCCTAAACGCGGTAATTGAACCTAAAAACCATGGCTTATCGGGCCATTAACTTTGCCTTGAGGGGCAAATAATGGCTCACCTAGAAAATAGGCCTGCCTTTACGGAGGACTGAAAAATGTCACGCTTCAACGATTGCGCCACCTGGGAGTCTGTTTTGTTAAGAGACAACATGAACACCACCATCCAACAGCTAAATAGGGATCTTGTATGAGTTCCGCAATAGCCGGCGCAGAAACCCCTCGAAGCGGTTTTACTGCGTTGCTTAATCGCCTGCGCGCCAACCCAAAAATTCCTATCGCCATCGCTGCTGCGGCCGCCGTGGCTATTGTTGTTGTTATGATGCTGTGGGCCAAACAGCCCACTTATAAGGTGTTGTTTAGCAACCTCGGTGACCAGGATGGCGGTGCCATCGTCACTCAGCTGACTCAGATGAATATCCCTTATCAGTTTTCTGATAATGGCGGCGCACTGCTTATTCCTGCTGATAAAGTGTATGAAACGCGTCTGAAACTGGCGGCTGCCGGTTTGCCGAAAGGTGGCGCTGTTGGTTTTGAACTGATGGATCAGGAAAAGTTTGGTATCAGTCAGTTCAGTGAGCAGATTAATTATCAACGCGCACTGGAAGGTGAACTCTCCCGCACCATCGAAACTCTCGGTCCGGTGTCCAGCGCCCGTGTGCATTTAGCTATTCCTAAGCCTTCCCTGTTTGTCCGCGAACAAAAAAATCCTTCTGCTTCCGTAACGCTGAACCTGCAACCGGGTCGCGCGCTGGATGACGGTCAGATCAATGCCATCGTTTATATGGTGTCGAGCAGCGTTTCAGGATTGCCTCCGGCTAACGTCACCGTGGTTGACCAGAGCGGTCACCTGCTGACGCAATCCGATAACAATGGCCGCGACCTTAATGCTTCCCAGCTGAAATACGCCAACGAAGTGGAAGGCCGCCTGCAACGTCGTATCGAATCCATCCTGCAACCGGTGGTCGGTAACGGTAACGTTCACGCACAAATCACCGCGCAGATTGATTACGCAAGCCGCGAACAGACGGATGAAAATTACCAGCCGAACGGCTCGCCGGATAAAGCAGCAGTGCGTTCGCGTCAGTTAAGCACCAGTGATCAGACTGGCGCAACTGCTGTTGGTGGCGTGCCGGGCGCGCTGAGCAATCAGCCAGCACCGGCTGCAACCGCGCCGGTGACCAATCCGCCAGCGGCTAATAATGCTAACGGCGCACAGAATCAGGCCGGTAATAACGCGCAGAACACTGCCAGCAATACAAGTTCTTCCGGTCCGTCTAACCGTCGTCGTGATGAAACCACGAACTATGAAGTGGATCGCACCATCACTCACACCCAGCACAGCGCCGGTGCCGTTCAGCGCCTGTCTGCGGCAGTCGTCGTTAACTATCAGGTTGGTACGGACGGCAAAGCCAAACCGCTGACTGACGATCAGCTGAAGAAAATTGATGATCTGGTGCGTGAAGCGATGGGCTTCTCGCAGGAGCGCGGCGATACGCTGAACGTGGTGAACACACCGTTCAACGAAGCGGCCGACGACACCGGTGAATTGCCGTTCTGGAAACAACAGGCGTTCTTCGATCAGTTACTCAATGCCGGTCGCTGGTTACTGGTGCTGATTGTGGCCTGGCTGCTGTGGCGCAAGATGGTTCGTCCGATGCTGCGCAAACAGCAGGCAGAGAAAGATGCCGCAGCGGCAGCCGCTCTCGCCGCGTCCCTGCCGCAGCCTGAAGGCAGCAAGCCGGTCAAACTCAGCAACGACGAGCTGGAGAAACGTAAGCGTTCACAGCAACGCGTCAGCGTCGAAGTGCAGACTCAACGTGTTCAGGAGCTGGCCGATAAGGATCCTCGTATCGTCGCCCTGGTTATCCGCCAATGGATGAGTACCGAACAACCATGACTATGACCGGAACCGAAAAAAGCGCCATTTTGATGATAACCCTGGGCGAAGACCGCGCGGTGGAGGTGTTCAAGCACCTCTCCCCTCGCGAAGTCCAGCAAATCAGTGCCGCGATGGCCAACATCCATCAGATTTCTAACAAGCAACTGGCGGAAGTCCTTAACGAGTTTGAAGACGAATCCGAGCAGTACGCGGCGCTGAGCGTGAACACCAGCGAATACCTGCGTGCGGTTCTGACCAAAGCGCTCGGCGAAGAACGTGCGTCGAGCCTGCTGGAAGACATTCTGGAATCGCGCGAAACCACCAGCGGCATGGAGACACTGAACTTCATGGAACCGCTGATGGCAGCCGATCTTATCCGCGACGAGCATCCGCAGATTATCGCCACCATCCTTGTCCACCTCAAACGGGGTCAGGCGGCAGATATTCTGGCGCTGTTCGACGAGCGTCTGCGTAACGACGTCATGCTGCGTATCGCCACTTTCGGCGGTGTCCAGCCAGCGGCGCTGGCGGAACTGACCGAAGTGCTGAACAACCTGCTCGACGGCCAGAACCTCAAACGTTCGAAGATGGGGGGTATTCGTACTGCGGCAGAAATCATCAACCTGATGAAAACGCAGCAGGAAGAAGCAGTTATCGAAGCGGTTCGTGGTTACGACGGCGAGCTGGCACAGAAAATTATCGACGAGATGTTCCTGTTCGAAAACCTGGTGGATGTGGACGACCGCAGTATCCAGCGCCTGTTGCAGGAAGTCGAAGGCGAATCGTTACTGGTGGCACTGAAAGGGGCGGAACAGCCGTTGCGCGACAAGTTCCTGCGCAACATGTCCCAGCGTGCGGCCGATATCCTGCGCGACGACCTGGCGAACCGCGGTCCGATGCGTATGTCTCTGGTCGAAAACGAACAGAAAGCTATCCTGCAGACGGTGCGTCGTCTGGCAGAATCCGGCGAAATGATGGTTGGCGGCGGCGAGGACTCCTATGTCTGATAACCCGATGTCCGACAAACCTGCGCCGGAAAAGAAAACCGCTGAAGAGCGCAACGCCGAACGTATTAATGCCTTGCCGTGGCAGCCGTGGAGACCGGGCGACCTCGCAGTACCTGTTTTCAGCAAACCCGATGAACCTTTGCTGGCTGACAGCGAAGAGGAGCCGGACGACGGACAACCCAAACTTCAGGTCGATCAGAACGAATTGCTGAATTTGCAACGTCGCGCTGAACAGCAGGGTTTCCAGCAGGGTCTTGAAGCCGGGCAGAAACAAGGCTATACCGCCGGTTTCCAGCAAGGTCAGGAAGCCGGACAGCAACAGGGTTTGCAGGAAGGCCAGCAACATCAGGCCGTGCTGACTGAGCACTGGCAGCATATGGTGTCGGATTTCCAGCAAACGCTGGATGCCCTGGACAGCGTGATCGCCTCGCGACTCATGCAGATGGCGCTGACCGCTGCCAAACAGATTATTGGTCAGGCACCCATTTGTGACGGTTCTGCCCTGCTTAATCAGATTCAACAGCTGATCCAGCAGGAGCCGATGTTTAAAGGCAAACCGCAGCTGCGTGTCAATCCGGCCGATTTCGAGCGCGTCGAACAACAGCTTGGTGCCAGCCTGAGCATGAACGGCTGGCGTTTGCTTGCCGACAGCCAGATCCACAGCGGTGGCTGCAAAGTCAGCGCGGAAGATGGCGACATGGACGCGTCACTGGCTACCCGCTGGCATGAACTGTGCCGTCTTGCGGCACCGGGAGATCTCTGATGACCGCCCGCCTGAGCCGCCTGCTGAAAACGCTTGATGACGCGGAAAAACGCATGGCCCGCACGCCGTCGGTTCGCCGTTATGGCCGTCTGACGCGGGCAACGGGTCTGGTCCTTGAAGCCACCGGCCTGCAGTTACCTTTGGGTGCGACATGCCTGATTGAGCGCCACGACGGGCCAGCAGTGCAGGAAGTCGAAAGTGAAGTAGTCGGCTTTAACGGACAAAGTCTGTTCCTGATGCCACTGGAAGAAGTCGAAGGGATTTTGCCAGGTGCGCGGGTTTATGCCCGTATCGCCGCGGATGGTCAGAGCGCAGGCAAACAACTGCCGCTCGGGCCGCAGTTGCTGGGTCGCGTGCTGGATGGCAGCGCCAAACCGCTCGATAGTTTGCCGCCGCCGGACACTGGTTATCGCGCTGCACTGATCACGCCACCGTTTAACCCGCTGCAACGTACACCGATCACCGATGTGCTGGACGTCGGCGTCCGCGCCATTAACGCCCTGCTCACCGTCGGTCGCGGTCAGCGCATGGGTCTGTTCGCCGGTTCTGGTGTCGGTAAATCCGTGCTGCTCGGCATGATGGCGCGCTACACCAAAGCCGACGTAATCGTCGTCGGGCTGATTGGTGAACGTGGTCGTGAAGTAAAAGATTTTATCGAGAACATTTTAGGTGACGAAGGTCGCGCCCGTTCGGTGGTTATCGCCGCACCGGCTGACGTTTCCCCTCTTCTGCGTATGCAGGGTGCGGCGTATGCCACACGTATCGCCGAAGATTTCCGTGACCGCGGTCAGCACGTGTTGCTGATCATGGATTCCCTGACTCGTTATGCGATGGCGCAACGTGAAATCGCGCTGGCTATCGGTGAACCTCCGGCCACCAAAGGCTACCCGCCTTCCGTGTTTGCCAAACTGCCTGCGCTGGTTGAACGCGCCGGTAACGGCATCAGCGGCGGTGGTTCGATCACCGCGTTTTATACCGTACTGACCGAAGGCGACGACCAGCAGGATCCGATTGCTGACTCTGCCCGCGCTATTCTTGACGGGCACATCGTGTTATCACGCCGTCTGGCGGAATCGGGACATTACCCGGCGATTGATATCGAAGCGTCTATCAGCCGTGCCATGACATCGCTGATTGATGACGCGCAGTACGGGCGTGTGCGTAATTTCAAACAACTGTTGTCCAGCTACCAGCGCAATCGCGATTTGGTCAGCGTCGGCGCTTACGCCGCAGGCAGCGATCCGATGCTCGACCGCGCGATAAAACTGTATCCGCAAATGGAGAACTTCCTCCAGCAGGACATCATGGAACGCAGTACCTACGAAGACGCCTGTCTGGAACTGAATATGTTGTTCCCGGGCTAACTTTTTAACCGATAAAGGTAAATCAGATGGAAAACGCATCACCATTGATCACCCTTTGTTCTCTGGCGCAAAAAGCGCTGGATCAGGCCACCAGTCATCTGGGGCAAATCAGGCAGTCACATCATCAGGCTGAAGAACAGCTCACCATGCTGCTCAACTATCAGCGTGAGTACCGGGAAAAGCTCAATACCACCATGACCGGCGGGATTGCGGCGAATACCTGGCAGAACTACCAGCAGTTTATCGGCACGCTGGAAGTGGCGATTGATCAGCACCGCAAACAATTACAGCAGTGGGATCAGCGGCTTAACGCCGCCGTAAACCAGTGGCAGGACAAGCAGCAACGGCTCAATGCCTACCAGACGTTGCAATCCCGCGCCAGTGAGCAACAGCGTTCTCTGGAAAACAAGCTCGATCAAAAACAGAACGATGAGTTCGCCCAGCGCAGCGCACACAGGAAGAAACAATCATGAATCTGAATATTTTGCCTGCTGCCGTGACCACGGCAAAGACCACCGCGAGCGCGGCGTCCGGCAGTTCATCATCAGCAACCGCCTCTGCGGCTGACGCATCAGCGATCAGCGATAGCACGGCGACTTCGCCGGCCGATTTCGCCAGCCAGCTGGAAGCCCAGCTCGGCTCGAAACTCGACCCTAAACTGACCAGCACGTTAGCCAAACTCGGTCAGCAGATTTCAGCCAAAGGCGAAACTGTCGATAAAGCCACGCTGACTCAGGCGGTGACCACCGGCGAAAACGACGGCAGTCTGATGCTTGATGAAAGTGATTTGAGCAAAATGATCGCCGCCATTCAGGTATTGCCGAATGGCAGCCTGAAAGGCAGCGACGCATCGGCGGTAAAAAACGCCGGGCTGAGCGATAAAGACAAAGACAGCAAAACTGACGATGCCAATACCCTGCCATTGCAGGCGCTGTTCGCGCAGTTAGCCGCGCAGCAGCAACCGGCACAGCAGGTGCAAACCGCCAGTGCGGTGGCAACGCAGACCCCCAGCGATGACGCCACCAGTGCAGACAAAAAAAGCTCGCTGCTTTCCGGTCTGACCGCTTCTTCTTTACTGACCGGTGACGGTAAAACTGCCGTCACCGATACCGATCCGAAAGCTGCCACTGCGGCGAATACGACGACCGCGACATCACAACATGCCGCCAGTAAAGCCACGACCGCAAATACACCTGATTTCAGCAGTGCGCTGGCTTCAATGAGCGCCGCCAGCGGCAATGCCGCAGCGTTACAGCAGAACGACAGCAGCGCGCTGGATAACAGCACGCAGTCGCTGAATCAGCTGAACACCGCGGCGGTTGCCGTTTCATCTGCGCCGGTTTCCACCACGCCGACCACCACCACCGCGGTTACCGCCCCGTCTACCCCGCTGCTCAACGCACAGCTCGGTACGCCGGAATGGCAGCAGCAGCTCGGTCAGCAGGTGATGATGTTTAACCGTCAGGGACAACAAACCGCCGAACTTCGTCTGCATCCTGAAGATTTAGGTTCGATACAAATCAGCATGAAGATTGAAAACAATCAGGCGCAGCTGCACTTTGTCTCCGGCCACAGCGCCGTGCGCTCTGCCATTGAAGCCGCGTTACCGGATCTGAAAACGGCGCTGGCCGACAACGGCATCAGCCTCGGTCAGAGCAGCGTCGGCAGCGACAGTTCGCAGTGGCAACAGGCGCAGCAGCAAAGCGGTCAGTCCGGTTCACAACAAGGGAATGCGGCCAGCTGGGCAGCATTTAATGGCGGCGGCACGACATCTGCCAGCGACGCCCTGCCGGTTCCGGCGTCTATCGCCCAGCGGATCGGTGGCAACAATAGCGTGGATATCTTCGCATAATCGTTACCTGATGTTTCAGCCCTGCCTGTGCGACCTTAATTCAAACGGCAGAGCTGACCTTATTTTTCCCGCCTATTCTGACTATTGAACAACAGGATAAGCGGGATAATCATTGTCAGAATTGACTCAGCAGCTTCGCGGTTCCCTCGCAACTCTGCTCATACTTACAGGAAATCGCCTCATCCATGTCTGACTCTGCTCTCTCGGCGTCGCGTAAGAAAAAGCGCCCGTTAATGATGATTCTGCTGTTACTGATTGCCATCGGAGCCTGTGGTGCAGCCGGTTACGCCTGGTGGATGTTGCATAAACAGCCCGTAACTGCAGCGCAGGCTGCACAAGCGAAGAAGAATGAACCGCCTGCGGCCCCTATTTTCCTGGCGCTCGACACCTTCACCGTTAACCTGCAAACGCCGGATAACGACCCGGATCGCGTGCTGTATATCGGCCTGACTCTGCGTCTGCCGGATGAAAAGAACCGCGCTACGCTTAATGAATATCTGCCTGAAGTCCGCAGCCGTTTGCTGTTGCTCCTGTCCCGTCAGAAAACCTCTGATTTAGTCAGCGAAGCCGGTAAACAACAGCTGGTTCAGGACATCAAACAGGTTCTGGATGCGCCACTGGTCAAAGGTCAGCCCCCTCAGGTGATCAACGACGTGCTTTTCACTGCTTTCATACTGCGATAAACAAATTATGGGCGACAGCATTCTTTCACAGGCCGAGATCGACGCGCTGCTCAATGGTGACAGTGACAGCGCACCCGATAATACGGCAACCGCACAGGCCGCCGCGGCTGATGACGGCGTAAAACCTTTTGACCCCACGACGCAACGCCGCGTTGTTCGTGAGCGGTTGCAGGCGCTGGAAATCATTAACGAGCGATTTGCCCGTCATTTCCGTATGGGGCTGTTTAACCTTTTACGCCGTAGCCCGGACATCACCGTAGGGCCGATCAAAATCCAGCCTTACCACGAGTTTGCCCGCAACCTGCCGGTACCGACTAACCTCAACCTGATCCACCTTAAACCCTTGCGTGGCACCGCCCTGTTTGTGTTTGCACCAAGCCTGGTGTTTATCGCGGTGGATAACCTGTTCGGTGGCGATGGCCGTTTTCCGACCAAAGTCGAAGGGCGCGAGTTCACCCACACTGAACAGCGGGTCATCAAACGCATGCTCACGCTGGCACTCGATGCCTACGAAGATGCCTGGAGCGGCGTTTACAAGCTGAGCGTGGAATATGTCCGTGCGGAATTGCAGATCAAATTCACCAACATCACCTCTTCCCCGAACGATATCGTGGTGACCACGCCGTTCCACGTGGAGATCGGTGCGCTGAGCGGTGATTTCAACATCTGTATTCCGTTCAGCATGATCGAACCTTTGCGTGAGTTACTGACCAATCCGCCGGTCGAAAACTCACGTAATGAAGAAAGTCAGTGGCGCGAAAATCTGGTCACTCAGGTTCAGCAATCAGAGCTGGAACTGGTGGCGAATTTCGTCGAAATTCCGCTGCGCCTGTCGCAGATCCTCAAGCTTCAGCCGGGCGATGTTCTGCCGATTGAAAAACCGGATCGTCTGATTGCCCATGTCGATGGCGTGCCCGTACTGACCAGCCAATATGGCACCTTAAACGAACAATACGCCCTGCGCGTTGAACATTTGATCAACCCAATTTTAAATTCTCTAGATGAGGAACAGCCCCATGAGTGACACCAATAAACCGTCTGACGCCGGATCGGATAACGTTGACGATTTATGGGCTGATGCGTTTAACGAACAACAGTCTGCGGGCGGCGCGAAAGCGTCAACTGACGGTGTTTTCGCCGCGCTGGGTGCCCAGGACGGAACCGGCAGTTTGCAAGATATCGACATGATCCTCGATATTCCGGTGAAACTGACCGTGGAATTAGGTCGCACCAAAATGACCATCAAAGAACTGCTGCGACTTTCGCAGGGTTCGGTGGTGGCACTCGACGGTCTGGCCGGAGAGCCGCTGGATATCCTGATCAACGGCTATCTGATTGCCCAGGGTGAAGTGGTTGTGGTCGCCGATAAATACGGCGTGCGCATCACCGACATCATCACGCCATCCGAACGTATGCGTCGTCTGAGCCGCTGATGAGCCAGAATACCGCGACGGATTCTCCGTACATTTCCGGCCCGGTAAACCATGCCACCACGCAGGCAGCGCCTCAGGCAATGCCCGCCGGTTCTGTGCTGACGCAGGTCAGTTCCGTGCTTGGCGGCATTCTGTTGCTGATCCTGTTTATCGGCTGGGTGGTGAAGCGCGCCGGTTTCGCGCCACAGTCGAAAAATAACAAGCTGCTGAAAGTGACTGCCAGCGTGCAGGTCGGACGCAGTGAGAAAGTGGTGATTGTTGAAGTCGATAACACCTGGCTGGTGCTGGGCGTGACCGCGCAAAACATCACCCCGCTGCATACCCTGAGCGCGCCGCCGGTTGAACAGACGCCGGATTCAGGCCATCCCAATAACGCACCCGCTGATTTCCGTCAGCTGATGCAGAAAATGTTGAAACGTCCGGGAAAGCAGGCATGACTCTGTCCGTCGTGAAGAAAATAATGAAATCCCCCCTTACCTTTTGCCTGCCGCTGCTGCTGTTAATCAGCCCGTCGGCATTCGCGCAACTGCCGGGGATCATCAGCCAGCAGATGTCCAACGGTGCACAAAACTGGTCACTGCCGATCCAGACGCTGGTATTTATCACCACGCTGACGCTGTTACCGGCAATGCTGCTGATGTGTACCAGTTTCACCCGCATCATTATCGTGCTCGGCCTGCTGCGCAATGCGCTGGGTACACCCTCTGCGCCGCCAAACCAGGTATTACTGGGGCTGGGTTTGTTTCTGACCTTTTTCGTCATGGCGCCGGTATTCGACAAAATTTACAGCGATGCCTATCAGCCGTTTACGGAAAACAAAATCACCATGCAGGAAGCGATGGACAAAGGCGCTCAGCCTTTACGCCAGTTTATGCTGCGCCAGACCCGTGAAAGCGACCTTGCGCTGTATGCACGACTGGCGAACATCCCTCCGCTGGCGGGTCCGGAAGCGGTGCCGATGCGTATTTTGCTGCCGGCCTACGTGACCAGCGAACTGAAAACGGCGTTCCAGATTGGCTTCACCGTATTCATTCCGTTCATGATTATCGACCTGGTGGTCGCCAGCGTACTGATGGCCCTCGGGATGATGATGGTGCCACCTGCCACCATCTCGCTGCCGTTCAAGCTGATGCTGTTCGTCCTGGTCGATGGCTGGCAACTGCTGCTCGGATCACTGGCGCAGAGTTTTTACAGTTAATTCAAAACGCAAACTTAATGGGCGTTTTTGCTCCTCCCCCTGCGAAGGGGGAGGCCGGGAGGGGGTTTTACAGGCAACTTCAAATTCTGAGCTGCTATTCATACCCCACCCCAACCCTCCCCTTCGCAGGGGAGGGAGTTGACCGTCTTCTTTTACGAGAATCTTATGACTCCTGAATCGGTAATGGCTCTGGGCAATGAGGCGATGAAAGTGGCATTAGCCGTTGCTGCGCCTTTGTTGCTGGCCGCGCTGGTCACCGGGCTTATCGTCAGCCTGTTGCAGGCGGCGACGCAGATCAACGAACAAACGCTGTCATTCATCCCTAAGATCCTGGCTGTGGTAGCGACTATCGTTATCGCCGGTCCGTGGATGCTAAATCTGCTGCTCGATTACATGCGCACGTTGTTTTCCAACCTGCCGTACATCATTGGGTAATCTATGGTTTCCTTCGACAGCACCCAGCTCGCCGGATGGCTGAGCATGTACTTCTGGCCTCTGCTGCGAATTCTGGCGCTGATCAGCACTGCGCCGATCACCAGTGAAAAGTCAGTCCCTAACCGGGTGAAACTCGGTCTGGGGATGATGATTACCTTCCTGATTGCCCCTTCTCTGCCACCGGTGGACACGCCGATTTTCTCCACCCCCGCGCTGTGGCTGGCGATGCAGCAAATCATGATTGGCACCGCGTTAGGCATCACCATGCAACTGGCATTTGCGGCTATTCGTATGGCGGGTGAGATTATGGGTTTGCAGATGGGGATTTCTTTTGCCACGTTTTATGACCCGAGCAATCGCCTGAACACTCCGCTGCTGGCGCAGTTTTTAAACCTGCTGGCAGTGCTGTTGTTCCTGACGTTTAACGCGCATCTGTGGCTGATTTCCCTGCTGGCTGACAGCTTCCACACCCTGCCTATCAGCCATAATCCGGTCAATGCCGAAGGGTTTATGGCGGTCGCCAAAGCGGGCAGTATCGTGTTCAGCGGCGGAATGATGCTGGCATTACCGATTGTGACATTGCTGCTGACGCTAAACATGGCGCTCGGCCTGTTAAACCGTGTCACGCCACAGCTTTCTGTTTTCGTTATCGGTTTCCCGCTGACGCTCAGCATCGGTATTCTGGCGATAGGCCTGATGATGCCGATGCTCGCCCCGTTCAGCGAGCATCTGTTCAGTGAGATCCTGGATAAGATCGTGCTGATCATGAATCAGCTGGCGATGGATTAACGCCTGGCTTTTAGTACTGCACAGTTATTTACAACAACAAACCCAGGTTTTCGCTGCCATCGGGGTTAAATGAGCTCAGCTCCACTCAGGCACGGCCCGGGAAGCTTTATCCATATCTTCAGGCCAGCGGACGGTTCTGAACGGCGTCCAGTCCGGCGGTGTATCGGTTCGAAGGGGTTTATCAGACACGGCTTTTCCCTGCATATACTGGCAACAGGCACTCCATAGTCCATACACGTCATGGATACTGCCCACGGTCCAGGTCAGGACAAAGCGATCCGCCACCTGATACGTGCCCGGACGGCAAACCGCGCAGTAAACACGGTGCCCCCAGTCCGCATGTCCGGACATCTCAACCCGCTCGCCCTGAATATCCGCCCAGTCAAATACCTTGATTTTCACCGGCCAGCGAGCCCACGGCCAGATGCTTTTTTTATACTCGTAGACATACACTTTTTGCTGCTTACGGTTAAAGCGAACAGGTGCGCCTCGGGGTTCAAATAGCACCGATTTTAGAAAGAAAAAAATCACTAAAAAGCCTGAAAAAAGCACAATTAAACCGGTAAAAAATGACGCTGGATTTAAAAATAAATGAGAAAAAACGCCGAGTGCGAAGAGTATTCCAAAAGAGAATAAGCCAAGCAAAACTGCAAACCATTGCCCACCCCATCCATAATTGACATAACGCGGAATTTCCATCCACACATCATTAATTTCATTCACCCGGATCAGACGCGGATAGACTCTTTGTTCTTCTTCCGGATCAGGCAGGTCTTCACTCCAGCCTCTGACCGGTTTAATCAGCCGGGATGTTCTTCTCCCCATCATTTGATGCTCCACTCAGGCACGGCCCGGGAAGCCTTATCCATATCTTCAGGCCAGCGGACGGTTCTGAACGGCGTCCAGTCCGGCGGTGTATCGGTTCGAAGGGGTTTATCAGACACGGCTTTTCCCTGCATATACTGGCAACAGGCGCTCCATAGTCCATACACGTCATGGATACTGCCCACGGTCCAGGTCAGGACAAAGCGATCCGCCACCTGGTACGTGCCCGGACGGCAAACCGCGCAGTAAACACGGTGCCCCCAGTCCGCATGTCCGGACATCTCAACCCGCTCGCCCTGAATATCCGCCCAGTCAAATACCTTGATCGTCACCGGCCAGCGAGCCCACGGCCAGATGCTTTTTTTAAACTCGTAGACATACACTTTTTGCTGCTTTCGGTTAAAGCGAACAGGTGCGCCACGAGGTTCAAACAGAACAGATCTAAAGATATAAATGACCAGTGAAACTGATGGAAAAATCAGTAGGCTGCCTAATAAAAAAGATGATATATCAGAAAAAAAATCTGGAAAAAGACCGAGAGAAAATAGAATCCCAAAAGCCAATATAGAAACCGAAGCAGCAAACCATTGCCCCCCCCACCCATAATTCACATAACGAGGGATCTCCATCCACACATCATTTATCTCATTTACCCGGATCAGACGCGGGTACACCCTTTGTTCTTCTTCCGGATCAGGCAGGTCTTCACTCCAGCCTCTGACCGGTTTAATCAGCCGGGATGTTCTTATCCCCATCATTTGATGCTCCACTCAGGCACGGCCCGGGAAGCCTTATCCATTTCTTCAGGCCAGCGGACGGTTCTGAACGGCGTCCAGTCCGGCGGTGTATCGGTTCGAAGGGGTTTATCAGACACGGCTTTTCCCTGCATATACTGGCAACAGGCGCTCCATAGTCCATACACGTCATGAATATTGCCCACGGTCCAGGTCAGGACAAAGCGATCCACCACCTGATACGTGCCCGGACGGCAAACCGCGCAGTAAACACGGTGCCCCCAGTCCGCATGTCCGGACATCTCAACCCGCTCCCCCTGAATATCCGCCCAGTCAAATACCTTGATCGTCACCGGCCAGCGAGCCCACGGCCAGAGACTACGCTGCTGTTCGTAAACATAGACTTTTTGCTGCTTACGGTTAAAGCGAACAGGTGCGCCACGAGGTTCAAAAAACGCGGTTCTTAAAAGAAACACCACGAAAGAAAGTAATGCAAAAATAAGCAATAATCCGACAGGAGTCGAAAGCATTCCTATATCTGAGTAAAGCGATGTAAGAAAAATAAGACAACACACACCCATTATTCCAAAAAACCACGAGCTCCCCCATCCATGATTCACGTATCGAGGAATTTCCATCCACACATCATTAATTTCATTCACCCGGATCAGACGCGGGTACACCCTTTGTTCTTCTTCCGGATCAGGCAGGTCTTCACTCCAGCCTCTGACCGGTTTAATCAGCCGGGATGTTCTTCTCCCCATCATTTGATGCTCCATTGCTGCGTGGTGTCACTGTTCACCCACGATGGTTCAGCTCTGACGGTCAGGCTCATTTGTGTATCCGGCTTTGCGCCGTCGACCCAGTAGTCCGCCACCATCGTCACGCCCGGCGTCCGGCTCTGTTCCGCCCAGACAGTCCCCTTCATCACCAGCGTCCCCTGCTCGACCGTCAGCAGATGGGTACCGGCGTAGTAATCCGATGCACGCATACTCTGCTGATGATCATTCTGGCCGGGCGCACCCTGTGACTCAGAAAACAGCACCCGGCTGTCACCGTCACGGGTCACTTTCACCGACCAGCCTCCTTTCGCGGCATCCCAGCCAGGCAGCGCCACCCTGAACTCCACCCGACTATAGGGCACCGTCTGGAGCGTGGTGGTGCCCCCGAATGCCACATCCGCCACCATTCCGCTGACAATCGCCCGGTAATCCACCATGGCCTCCGCCAGGTCATTCATGCTTTCCGCATGCCAGACGATATCCCCAGGATGCCGCCTGGACGGAATGCCAAAGCAGGTACGTCGCAGCCAGATTTCAAGCGGTGTACTGCGCAGGGCACTGGCTTTCGCCGCCAGCATAGCTCCCGCAATCAGCATGAGGAATGCGAAACCAAATGGTGTCAGCATAATTCCGGTTTCAGTGATAATCGTTAGAGCAAAAGCCCCCTGAGCACCATAAAAGATTGAAACAAAGCCGCCAATAGTAGCCGCACCCGCTGATGCAACATAATAGTTACCAGCCGTATCATCACCTGCAGCATAGGCTTCCGTAGAATGTATTCCTTCTCTTATCCCCTCAACAACCCCCGCAATCCCGCCCAACACTGCGCCAAACCGCACGGGCACCGGTACCTGCTCCGATGCACTCAGTACCAGCCAGTTTTGTTTTATTGACAGCTTGTAGGCAAAACCCATCACTTCAGAGAAGCCCTCTATCAGCAGCAACGTGCTGATTGCCGTGTCCGCCGTCATATCCACATCGTTACCTACTGACGCTTTCAGCCGGGCCGACAATTCCTGCCAGTGGTACATCTGCAGCCCCATCAGCCCGGCCCCCAAAATCAGGCCAGCACTGTCGCCGCTGACCATCCGGCGCCCCAGTTCACGGTAATACCTCAGGCCCTCCGGCGTTGTGCGCAGCACCGCTTCGCCGGTGCCTTTCTCCGCCAGTGACAGTCCGGAGATAAACACGTCATGGAATGCACTGAGCAGCCGCGGGTTGCTGGCCACTTTTTGCGTAACACCCGCAGCCGGCGTCATCTTGCGCAACCCTGCAACCGTTCCCGGGGCACTGAATTCGACGTCGACGACCCTATCCCGCATTTTCCCCTGAGCCGCCATAATGGCGGTTATCCGTGCTGCACTGCTCCCCTGATAACCTGTTCCGCCAAAGACGTCGCTATGACTTGCCACCGACAAGGCCAGCGCCGGAGAATGCTGCAGTTGCGCCTGCAACTCACCCACCGTCGTCCGGTAGCGCAGGAGCACCACCGGCTCACCGGCGCTTAGCATCGCGGCCTGGGTCATCCACATAAACCCCTTGCGGGCCGACTCGTCCAGCTTGTCCCCCAGTCGCCCGACGGATCCGCTGGCCGCCAGCATCCTGCTACTCAGGCTTCGTTGCACAATCGGGCTTTTCAGCGCATTCGCAAAATCATCCGAGGTCAGGAGAGTTTTGTAGTTACCAAAGTTGAATACGCTGTCCAGCTGTGATGGATCCATGCCGGTAAAGCCCAGATAGGCAGGAGAGGTGCCTTTCGTCAGCCACTCTTCCTGCCAAACCTTATCTGTCGCCGCGCCCATCGCGCCCCCCTGTACACAGGCCGCCAGCGTGCAGGTCTGTGCCACCCAACTGTTTACGCTGGTCTCCGGGGAGTAGTCATGGTGGATAAGCGACAGCCATTCCTCAGACCGGTACCAGGCCGCGAGGTCATTATCGATCGCCGTCAGCAAACGCTGGGGGGTGCTGAAATAGTCTTCAAATTCCTGCGCAAATTTCGCCCTTGCAGGTTCATCATAGTTGGTCATCAGCCGGGCACGCTGCTCTGAAAAGCTCGCTTCCGCCACATCATCTTTTGAAATCATGCGCGGTGCTTTTCCGAATGATGGTCCGGCCAGCACATACATTGACGGGTCAAGGTCAAATTCAGGATGCGCGTTTTCAGCGATGCCGGTTTTTAGCTTCCGGAGGTAATCCGTGATGGCTTCAGAAATCATATGCCGGTGAAAAACGCCGGGTTGCTCAATATAGGCCTGGGTGTACTCGGCTATCTGCATCCGGCTGTTGTTCAGCTCCTGCACCACGCCCACACTATCATTCAGCGGCAGTGCCACTATCCGGCAATCGTAGCGCATCCCCATTTCCGCGATTTTCATCCCCATCAGGCGCTGTTTGTCCGCATCCCGGCGCGGATAAAAACCGTGTACGCTGCCCGATACCTTCTCACCAATCCGGATCACGTCCGGGAAAAACACCGTCGAAAACTCCTCCACGTTCTCTTTCAACGACGTTAGTGACGGATCGATAACCAGCGCTCCGGGCAGGTTTGCCGGTGCATTCTTCAGATCAGAGAGAGATATTTTGGTGAAACGACTGTCCGGGCGCAGGGAGTTTTGGTAATCATCGAGCACGGTTTGCGTCCACGGATCAGAACTGAACGCCAGCCAGGCCTCGCTGTACAGGTTGTCATCGAGATTAATAAAGCTTGCGATGATGTCGTGACCCGCTGTTCGGCAGGCTTCTGCCAGCGGATTTACCGTCATTCCTTCGGGCATCTCATGGGCATTAAACTGCCGCAGGCAACCCTCGGCGGTCACCTCGTACGCCTGCCAGACACTTTTATCGAGCAGCACATACAGGTAGCCCATGCGCAGAGTACGCAGGGAATATTTGAATTCACGGCTGGCGAGGGTAACAGTCTGTTCAGGAACCGACGGATGCCAGTCGGTTCGCATCAGGCTGCCGGGAACCACGGCCACACGTAACGGAAATACCGGAATGCCGGTACGCTGGCAGGCCTTACAACCTGATGGGGTAGCCGCCGCCTGATGGGCGGCATCGCTGTTTCGCTGCGCCTGCTCTTTCATATCCATGAAAATAATTCCCTTATGATTAATGAGGTTAATGTACCACATCAAACTCGCCGGGAGACATTACGAAAATTTATCCGCGGGCACAAATGAGGAAAAAATATCCTTATATCACAATATGTTGTAGCTTTGTGAATTGGATCAGCCGCAGCTATCTGAGCTGATTATATGTTCTGATAAATCGTTACGCTGACCAGTCGGGATATATTATCGCCGCTCTAATAACGCCATCACTTCGTAATGCGCGGTATGCGGGAACATGTCGAAAAGCTGGACACGCAGAATGTGATAATCCGGCAGTAACGCCAGATCCTGCGCCATGGTGTTAGCGTTACAGCTTGAATAAAGAATAGTGTCGGGCGCCATGTGGCTCAGGTACTCACACAACGCTTTGCCGATGCCGCGACGTGGCGGATTCACCAGCACCAGATCCGGCACCTCGCCTTTGCCGGTCGCGAAACCGGTCGAATCCAGCGCCTGAAACTCGACGTTTTGCAACCCCAGACGCGCCGCCGATTCTTCTGCGCAGGAAATAGCTTCCGCGCTGATTTCGATACCGGTCAGTTTCATCTGCGGCGTTGCGCAGTGCAGACCAAAACCGCCTACGCCGCAGAACAAATCCCACATGCTTTGAATATCACCCCGCGCCCTCACCCAGTCACGCGCCGTAGCGTAGAGTTTTTCAGCCACCACCGGGTTGGTCTGGAAGAAACTCTGCGGACGGATAAACAGCGGCACATGGTTAAAGTCTTCTTCCAGACGCTGCACGTCCGTCAGCGGGATTTCAGTATCGCCTTCGAGGATCGCCATATGTACCGGCTGTATGTTGGCGGAAATTACCCTGAGCTGCGGCAACTGTTGTTGCAACCACGGCAGCGCGGCGCGCAGTTGCGCCAGTTTTGTTTCCGAACGCAATACGAAACGCAGCATCATGCCGCCGTCTTTCTGGCTTTCGGTCAGTAACAGGAATTTGAGCTCACCGCGCTTACGCGCCACGTTATAAGGCGTCAGTCCGGCGCGGGCAATAAAGGTTTTCAGGACTGAAAATACTGCGGGGAAACTGGCCGGATAAAGAGGACATTCACACAAATCCACCGGCGTGCCGTCGCGGTGCAACATCCCAAGTAAAGGACGCTCCACGCTGCCGCTGACCACCATTTTGGCTTTATTGCGAAAGGCACTTTCCGCGCCGGTGACCGGTTCACACCATTCACCCACCGGCAAATCTGACAGCAAATCACTGAGATCCTGCTGCTTGTCGGCTAACTGTTGTGAATAAGGTTTGTCGAGCCACTGGCAGGAACGACAGGTTCCTGCGGTGTAAAGTGCGCAATGCATGAAAAAGTCCGGTCAGAGAATGCGGAAAAAACTGGCGCGCAGTTTACCACTGCGCGACGGGAAAGGCTCACTTACGCTTTGGCTATTTGTGACGGGCTGCTTTTTTCGTTCGACTTTTTACGCGAGAAGTATCTGCGGCTGCTGGCAGGCGCATACAACAGGAAAAGCACCACCATATCGGGGATTTTTTGCATCAGCAGCGCATAGAGAAATTCGCCCTGAGTTTCGACGTTAAAGCGAAAGATGCGTGGCCCGAACCAGTCAAATGAAGCCAGCAGCATGTATCCGACCACAATCACCTGACAACCGATAAACGCCCGGCGCCCCCAGCGACGGCCGCGCATCATGGCATAGGCAGCACGGCATTCGACCAGAACAATCAGCAAGCTGGCCAGCATGATGAAACAGTTCAGCCAGGACTCTGCACTGACTTCGATAAAACTCATCAGCCCTGAAAAGCCCATGGCATCGAACAGTAAAATGAATTCGAGTAAGCGCGTCGCGACAATTGCCGACGCACCTATCATCACGGGAACAGGGATAAATGCCAGTTTCATAAATCCGTTTGGGCTCTCCATTTACGTTCAGGGCGGAATACATCCGCCCTGAAAATTATCTTAAAATTTAAGCTCGTTGAGCGCGCTGTATTTCTTTACGCCGTTGTTTCTCGGCTCGCGCCATAAACCACCAGGCAATCATGCCGATGATCCCAACCACCAGCAGGATCAACGTCGCCAGCGCGTTTATTTCAGGGTTGACGCCCATACGCACGCTGGCAAAGACCAGCATCGGTAAAGTGGTCGAACCCGGTCCGGCGACAAAACTGGCAATAACCAGATCGTCGAGCGACAACGTAAACGCCAGCAACCAGCCGGAAATCAGCGCCGGTAAAATCATCGGCAGCGTGATAATAAAGAACACTTTCAGCGGCGCTGCACCTAAATCCATTGCCGCTTCTTCAATCGAACGGTCCAGTTCACGTAAACGCGCAGAGACCACCACGGCTACGTACGCGCTACAAAACGTCACGTGCGCCAGCCAGATGGTGAACATGCCGCGCTCCGCAGGCCAGCCAAACGCGTGGCCCATCGCTACAAACAGCAACAACAACGCCAGACCGGTAATGACATCCGGCATGACCAGCGGCGCGGTCAGCATAAAGGCAAAACCGGTCGAACCACGAAACCGCTGAAAACGCACCATTACCACCGCCGCCAGCGTACCAACAATCACCGCCATTGTGGCGGCAGCGGTGGCAATGGTCAGACTGGTTCCGACTGCACTTATCATCGCGGAATCGTGAAAAAGCTGAGTATACCAGCGGGTAGACCAGCCCGCCCAGACCGTTACCAGCTTGGAGCTGTTAAACGAATAAATAACCAGCATCAGCATCGGGGCATACAAAAACGTAAAGCCGAGCACCAGAATAAGAATTCGCCACGGCGAACGGACAACCGGTAACTGATTCATTCCTTGTCTCCCAGCTCTTTGTTTTGGTATTTCTGGAACCACAAGATGGGCATGATCAACAGCAACAGCATGACCACTGCGACAGCGGAAGCCACCGGCCAGTCGCGGTTGTTGAAGAATTCCTGCCACAGAACACGACCAATCATATTGCTGTCCGGCCCGCCGAGCAGTTCCGGGATCACGTATTCCCCTACCGCCGGAATGAAGACCAGCATCGAACCGGCAATAATCCCGCCTTTGGTCAGCGGCATTATCACTTTGAAGAAGGTTTTCATCGGACGAGCGCCCAGATCCTGCGCCGCTTCCACCAGCGAGTAATCCATGCGGGTCAGCGCGGTGTAAATCGGCAACACCATAAACGGCAGATACGAATACACAATGCCGATGTAAACCGCCAGATTGGTATGCAAAATTACCAGCGGCTGATCGATAACATGCAGCCACAGCAGCACGTTATTCAGCACACCGTTGTCTTTGAGAATGCCAATCCAGGCATAGACGCGGATCAGGAATGAGGTCCACGACGGTAAAATCACCAGCAACAGCAGGATATTGCGCGTCGAAGTGCGGCTGTGCGCCACCGCCCACGCCAGCGGATATCCAATCAGCAGACAAAGCAGTGTCGATATGGCCGCCACTTGCAGTGATTGCAGATAGGCATCGATATACAGCGGATCCTGCGTCAGGCCGATGTAGTTGGCGATGTTAAGCGCGATATCCAGCATACCGTCTGACCAGGAGACCAGATCGGTATACGGCGGAATAGCCCGCGCCATTTCTGCAAAACTGATTTTGAAAACAATCAGGAAAGGCAGTAAAAACAGCAGCAGGAACCACACCAGCGGCAGCAGGATAACCAGTTTGCGGCCATGGCGTTGTTGCAGACGACCCGTGAAAGCTTTAAATCCGCCCGGAGGTTTACTGGCAGGCGCTTCGGAGATTGCAGACATTTTCATCCCCTCTAAACAGTCAGCACGACACAGCTGTCGGCTTCCCAGCACAGGCGCACTTCGTCGCCCCAGGTTGGCATGCCCTTGCGGAAACGATGACCGTTCTGCAATTGCGCGGTGATCATTTGTCCGCTGTGCAGCCGGACATGGTAAATCGACAGGTCGCCGAGATAAGCGATGTTTACCACTTCACCGACAGCAAAGTTGCAACCATCTTCCGGCACTTCCTCGCATAACATGATTTTTTCCGGACGCAGGGCGACAAACACCGGTACACCGTCGACCACGGAGACATCCGGATCCACTTTCAGCGGGTGTTTAAGCCCCGGCGACGTCAGTACCAGCGCATCATCCAGACGCTCTTTCAGCACGCCCTCGAACACATTCACAGAGCCGATAAATTCGGCGCTGAAGCGGCTGGTCGGGTGCTCGTAAATTTCTTCAGGCTCACCGATTTGCACGAACTTACCGCGGTTCATGATGGCGATACGCCCGGCCATGGTCATCGCTTCTTCCTGATCGTGCGTGACCATAACGCAGGTCGCGCCGACGCGCTCAAGAATATCCACCACTTCAAGCTGCATGCGGTCACGCAGCTTTTTATCCAGTGCGCCCATCGGTTCGTCGAGCAGCAATAACTTTGGCCGTTTCGCCAGACTGCGGGCTAACGCCACACGCTGACGCTGACCGCCGGAGAGCTGATGCGGCTTACGTTTAGCAAATTCCTGCATGTGAACCAGCGTCAGCATTTCCGCTACGCGGCTTTTGATTTCTGCCGACGGCAGTTTGTCCTGCTTAAGGCCGAACGCGATATTTTGTTCGACCGTCATGTGCGGGAACAAGGCGTAAGACTGAAACATCATATTGATCGGACGCTGATACGGCGGCACCTGCGAAAGATCTACGCCATCCAGGACTATTTGGCCCTGCGTAGGCTGCTCGAAACCGGCCAGCATACGCAACAGGGTCGATTTCCCACAGCCGGACGCGCCGAGCAGTGCGAAAATCTCGCCTTTGTAAATGGTCAAGCTCACGTCATCAACGGCGGCCTGACCATCAAAAGATTTGGTCAGATTGCGGATTTCCAGCAAAGGCGTGAAACCCTTCTGGGATTTAGGCTGCGGGCGGGGGATAGCGTCGTTCACTCAGAGAAATCTCCGGTATCAAAATGAAGCAATTCAAATAAGCATAACAGTCAGGGGGAAAAGTGCCTGATCTGTATGCCCAAAATACAGCCGGAAGCAAAACGTCAGCGGCCCCGCCATCAATAAGCGGAGCCGCGTTAACGATACTCAAAATCATTCTGGTTGCATCAAGGCGGCAAGTGAGCAAGTCCCCGGGAGCTGACACAAGTCAGTGACCGGGGCGCGTTCACGCAGCCAACACAGAGGCAGCCTGAAGGATGAAGAGTATTACTTGCCGGTTTTGACCTTGGTCCACGAACGGGTGATAACCCGGTCGATTTTCGGATCCTGAACTTTCAGGGTGAAAAGCTTCGCCTGAACGTCTGCCGGTGGATAAATGCCCGGGTTGTTACGCACATCTTCGTTCACCAGTGGTGTCGCGGCTTTGTTGCCGCTGGCGTAGTAAACAGTGTTACTGATTTGCGCGATAACTTTCGGTTCCATCAGGTAATTCAGGAACTGATAGGCTTCGTCGAGATTTTTGGCATCTGCAGGAATAGCAAACACGTCGAAGAAGGCCAGCGCCCCTTCTTTAGGAATGCTGTACGCCACGTTCACGCCATTTTTCGCTTCTTTCGCGCGGTTAGACGCCTGCATCACATCCCCTGCCCAGCCGATAGCGACGCAGATATCGCCATTCGCCAGGTCGTTGATGTACTGGGAAGAGTGGAAATAACGGATGTTCGGACGCAGTTTCAGCAGCAGATCGTTGGCCGCACCGGTGTAATCAGACGCTTTGGTGCTGTTCGGATCCAGATGCAGGTAATTGAGCACGGTAGCGTAAATTTCCGCAGGTGCATCGAGGAAGGAAACACCGCAGCTTTTCAGTTTCTCGAGGTTTTCAGGCTTGAGTACTAAATCCCAGCTGTCGACCGGCGCATCTTTACCCAGAACCGCTTTCACTTTATCAACGTTGTAACCAATGCCGGTGGTCGCCCACAGATAAGGGATTGCGTATTTGTTACCCGGATCGTGCTGCGCCACCATCTTCAGCAGATCAGGATCCATATTTTTGTAATTAGGCAGTTTGCTCTTGTCGAGTGGCTGGAAGACGCCTGCCGCCAGCTGACGCTCAAGGAAACTGGCCGATGGCACCACCAGATCGAAACCGGTGCTGCCTGCCATCAGTTTGCCTTCCAGCACTTCGTTGGAGTCAAAGACGTCGTAAACCACTTTAATGCCGGTTTCCTTCTGGAAATCAGGCACGGTATTTGGCGCGATATAATCGGACCAGTTATAGATATGCAGCGTTTTTTCTTCCGCAGACGCTGTGACGGACGCAGCCATGACCAGGCCGGCGACAACACCCGATAACCACTTTTTACGCAGGGTGAACATCCGTTACTACCTCCAAGACAGGGGAATATAAAATTGAATTTGTATCACTGGAACGGATACAAAACCTTTCACACTAAGGCCAACTGCCGTCCACGAATGTGCATAGGCATTCAACGTTGACGCATACGCTGCCTGCGAATTAACCGTTTGGTTTTACGACGTAATCACGCGTGATGCAGAGTCAGAAGCATAGCGCCTGCAACCCCTGCGCACCAGCCTCGCGAGGCAAAACCGGCGTTTATCGATTAATTATGCAGATTTAGTCTATACCGTCTGGCATTTTGCCTTTTAACAAAGTGAAATATCTGGCAACAATGGCACAATACCAGCATAACTTATGGCGAAAGCGAATAAAGGCAGCGGAGCCGCAATAAACACGGCTCGCAGAAAAGGATCTTCAAAGGAGGAAAAGGTCTTTACAGAAATAACCGCCATCAGGGAAATGGCAGATGACACGAAAATCAGTGCAGCAAAGGTAAATTCACGGAAGTCACCGGCGTACCTTCTTCTTCATCACCCAAAAACAGTAAGTCATTGGCGTGCGCTTCGAGAATAATCATCGACATCTGCTCTTCTGCCTGTTGCAGGAAGAAAGCAAACTGCTCTTCAGTCACGCCTACCGCGATAGTCAGCGACTGGCAGACAATCAGTTTCGGCAGATTATCATCCTGAATATCGACAAACGCTTTGATGGTCAGCGAGCTGGCATTAATTGAGCTCAGGTCAGCGACCAGCGGGATGAGCGCCGTCGGTTTTACTTCGGCCAGCGCAGAGAACAAAATAACGTTATCTACGATATCGAGTTTGGCATCAAAAATGCCATCAAAATTCTGCATATGCGGCAAATGGAGAGCCTGACAGGAATCACACTCGAAAAAAGAGATGCCCAGCTGATCCAGCCAGCGCCGAAGCAGCGCTAAATCAGGGACGATGAGCGAATCCATAGAATGCCTCACGAGTTCAACACAACGGAAAAAACAAACCCTTCGTAACGCTATCGGCATTACGAAGGGGTCATAGCTTACGGAATTATGCCGGTAAGCGCTACGATCAATACCGGATTGATGGACATTAGCGCGGCTAAATAAGAATTAGCCCCCGGACTTCAGACGAAATCCGGGGCGAGCCCGTTGCTCAATGTAGTCGATCATCATACCGGCGATATCCAGCCCGGTCGTCGTTTCGATACCTTCCAGCCCCGGTGACGCGTTGACTTCCATCACCAGCGGGCCACGATTTGCCCGCAGAATATCCACACCGGCGACGTCCAGCCCCAACGTCATCGCGGCTTTCACTGCAATCTCTTTCTCTTGTGACGTAATGTTGACCTTAGCCGCCGAGCCGCCGCGATGAAGGTTGGATCGAAAATCACCTGGTTTGGCCTGACGCTCAATGGCCGCCACCACTTTCTTACCCACGACCAGACAGCGGATATCACGCCCCTGCGCTTCACGAATATATTCCTGCACCAGAATATGCGCGTTCAGGCCACGAAATGCGTCAATCACGCTTTCCGCCGCCTGACGGGTTTCCGCCAGCACCACGCCGATGCCCTGCGTGCCTTCCACCAGTTTCACCACCAGCGGCGCACCGCCCACCAGTGCAATCAAATCCGACGTATCATCCGGAGCATTGGCAAAACCAGTGATCGGCAAATCGATGCATTCGCGAGCCAGAATCTGCATAGAGCGCAATTTATCGCGCGCGCGGGTAATGGCCACCGATTCATTGAGCGGAAAACTGCCCAGCATTTCAAACTGGCGTAAGACTGCAGTGCCATAAAAAGTGATGGCAGAACCGATACGCGGGATCACCGCCTGATAAATATCGAGCTGACGTCCACGGTAATGCACACTTGGCGCGGCCGGATTGATATTCATATAGCAGGAAAGCGGGTCAATAATATCTATCTCATGCCCGCGGGATTCTGCTGCTTCCTTCAGCCGCTTACACGAATACAAAGACCCGTCACGGGAGAGAATTGCAATTTTCATCCGACACTCCGTCGCCGTTTTAGCGTGTTGCCCAACCTTGCTTGTGCAAAACGTCCAACATAAACGGACGCTGTTCCTTTTTCAGCGTGCGCATAATCAGGTCGCTCCAGGTATCGCGACGCGCATTGCTGTCCCGTTGCAGATAATACTCGCTTAATTGTTCGTCGTACTCTGCCAGTACCGCTTTATCCAATGGCTGATAACTGTTTTCGTGAACCAGCATGGATTGTGGCATACGCGGTTTCACCTGATGATCCTGTGCTGGCGTACCAATGCAAAAACCAAACAGTGGCATGACAAATTTTGGCAATTTCAGCAGCGTGACAACATCTTCAACCTGATTACGGATCCCGCCTATAAATACCCCGCCCAGACCGAGCGATTCTGCCGCCGTCATGGCATTTTGCGCCATCAGCGCGGTATCCACGCAACCCAGCAGCAGCTGTTCGGCAAGGCCAAGTTCAGCTTCGGGATTGATCTGCAAATTACGGTTGAAATCGGCGCAGAAGACCCAAAATTCTGCCGCACTGGCGACATATTTCTGACCGCCGGTGTACTGCACAAGCGTTTCACGTAACGCAGGATCGGTGACGCGAATAATAGAAGAACATTGCAGGAAACTGGAGGTCGATGCTGATTGCGCAGCGCTAATAATGGCTTCGCGTTGTTCTTCGGATACCGGCTGGTCGGTGAAGGCGCGAATTGAACGGTGAGAGCGCAAAAGGTCGATAGTCGGCGTCATTAAAAAATTCCTGAATGGTGTAAGTAAGGAGAAATCTGTATCAATCATTCATGCTGTGAGCACCGTTTGCAAGGCTTGCGGCATCAATTGGTGCAACAATGTGTGGCAGCTAAAAACAGCAGCAGGTTCATTTGGATAGGTCAAAGGTATCGGACTGACAGGTAATTCCTGCTTTTTTTTATGGTTTGCAACAGGCATAGTAGCGACATCAAAAAGGTGATGTGGATAACAAAAATAGTCACTCCCCTTTCATTTTATCTTGCTGGTATTAACAAAGGAGTCTCCATGTTTGCAGTAATTTTCGGGCGTCCTGGCTGTCCTTATTGCGTGCGCGCTAAAGAGTTGGCTGAAAAACTGACTGAAGAACGTGATGATTTCAACTTCCGTTACATCGACATCCACGCGGAAGGCATCACTAAAGCCGACCTGGAAAAAACCGTGGGTAAACCGGTTGAAACGGTTCCACAGATTTTCCTGGATCAGAAACACATCGGCGGTTGCACTGATTTTGAAGCCTATGCCAAAGAGCATCTGGCGTTGTTCAGCAACTGATCCGCAAAAAAATAAAGACATACACACAGCAAAAAGGCGCTCAATGAGCGCCTTTTTTATGGCCTCGACATCATCACATGTCAGTGTTGCCTGAACTGCTGATAAGCGATGAGCAGCATTTGCACGAGCATAGCGCCCAGAACACACCAGAATATCGCGCTGGTGGCATAAGCTAATTCCTGAACCAGTGGACGAACGCGTGGGTAAAAGGCCAGACGCAATAAAAAACAGACAGGAATGGAAACCAGCCCTCCGACAAAGGAGGAAAATATCGCCGAGTCGCGGGAAATCAGCGACGTCACCATGCCGGGTAGTAAAAATAATAGCAGCCCGTATTCAGGGCCCGGGGCGATACTTATAACAACAATCCAACCATTCCTTAATATAATATAAAGAATTAAGAACATCATGAAACAAATAAACGTCGCTAGTACCTTTCGCCAAATGGCCATTTTACTTCCTCCTTAAAGTTGGCGAGATTCACAGGTTCTCTGCACAAAATGCGTTCTTTATTACCTGTCAGAGCCTTCTGGCTCATTTCCCCAGCGCGTTCCGCAATCCCGCGAAACACAAAAAAAGCTTTCAGAAGATTTATACGGGCATTTCTCTGGCTGAACTGGCGTTCTGTGACTAAAATGACGCCCGAAACCCAATTTCCACTTCCCCGGGCTGTTCAGACGGTGCCAGCTAAGTAGGAATTTTCCGTTTCTGAATTTATCCTTTACATTCTCCTATATCAAGAATTTGTTGGTAAACAATAAGTTATCCTTGTGAATATAAACGTCGCTAGTTTGTTAAACGGGAATTACATCCTGTTATTATTTGTGGTTGTGGCACTCGGTTTGTGTCTGGGGAAAATTCGTCTGGGTTCCGTCCAGCTCGGAAATTCTATTGGCGTATTAGTGGTTTCGCTGCTTTTAGGTCAGCAGCATTTCAGCATCAATACCGAAGCGCTGAACCTCGGCTTTATGCTGTTTATTTTCTGTGTTGGCGTGGAAGCCGGACCGAACTTTTTTTCGATTTTCTTCCGTGACGGCAAAAATTATTTCATGCTTGCACTGGTGATGGTCGGCAGCGCCATGTTGCTGGCTCTCGGGCTCGGGCGATTTTTTGGCTGGGATATTGGCCTTACCGCCGGTATGCTCGCCGGTTCCATGACCTCGACGCCGGTTCTGGTCGGCGCCGGGGATACCCTGCGCAACACCATGGGCGGCAATAATCTTCTCGGTTCTGAGCTGGACAATCTGAGTCTCGGTTACGCCCTGACCTATCTGATCGGACTGGTCAGCCTGATTTTCGGCGCGCGTTATCTGCCGAAGCTACAACATCAGGATTTACCGACCAGCGCCCAGCAAATAGCACGCGAACGTGGCCTGGATACTGACAGCAAACGCAAAGTCTATCTTCCGGTGATCCGCGCCTATCGCGTCGGACAGGAACTGGTGGCCTGGGCGGATGGCAAAAATCTGCGCGAACTGGGCATTTATCGCCAGACCGGATGCTATATCGAACGTATCCGCCGTAATGGCATTCTGGCGACGCCGGACGGTGACGCAGTGTTGCAGGTCGGCGATGAGATCTCGCTGGTGGGTTATCCGGATGCGCATTCGCGTCTTGATCCGAGTTTCCGAAACGGTAAGGAAGTCTTCGACCGCGACCTGCTCGACATGCGCATTGTGACCGAGGAAGTGGTGGTCAAAAATAACCATGCCGTCGGTAAACGTCTGAGCCAGCTCAACCTGACCGATCAGGGTTGTTTCCTGAACCGCGTGATCCGCAGCCAGATTGAAATGCCGATCGACGACAGCATCGTTCTCAATAAAGGTGATGTCTTGCAGGTCAGCGGCGATGCGAAGCGCGTCAAAAGCGTGGCGGAGCGTATCGGGTTTATCTCCGTACACAGCCAGCTCACCGATTTGCTGGCCTTCTGCGCCTTCTTTATCGTCGGCCTGATGATTGGTCTTATCACCTTCCAGTTTAAAAACTTCAGCTTTGGTATCGGCAATGCAGCAGGCCTGCTGTTCGCCGGCATCATGCTGGGCTTCCTGCGGGCAAACCACCCTACTTTCGGTTATATCCCGCAGGGTGCGCTGAATATGGTGAAAGAGTTTGGCCTGATGGTGTTTATGGCGGGCGTCGGCCTGAGTGCCGGTGCAGGTATCAATAACGGGCTTGGCGCGGTTGGTGGTCAGATGTTGCTTTCGGGCCTGATCGTCAGCCTGGTACCGGTGGTGATCTGCTTTATCTTCGGGGCATATGTGTTACGCATGAACCGCGCGCTGCTGTTCGGCGCCATCATGGGCGCACGAACTTGTGCCCCTGCGATGGAAATCATCAGTGATACTGCGCGCAGCAACATTCCGGCACTCGGTTATGCAGGAACCTACGCGATTGCTAACGTATTGCTGACACTCGCCGGGACATTGATTGTCATCATCTGGCCCGGGGCATGACGTAACTCATTGAACCGTAATGTGGCAAAAAAAAATCAATAATTTTTTTAAATTTTTGCCACATGGAACGAACTTTTAAAGTTACCTGTAGTCTTAATTAGTGCCACTGCTTTTCTTTGAAGTCCCCAAATTTGGAGAGCCCGTCAATCCCGCCTCGTTAGGTTCAAGATTGCCGGGTTTTTTCTTTTCTGATTCAAAATCCCTTTAAAATCAACTCAATTATCTGTGATCGATTCTTCCTGACGGATAAACGCTGCCAGTTCATCTTTTTTGTTAACCAGATAATCAGGGAAGAACTCTTTGGTCATCGGGATCACTTTCATGACTCTTTGCCGGTTCCATAAATCCTGATTATTTTCAACGCAGCGGCGGATATGATCAGGGTTGTTGAATTCCGGGGTGTTATGTTCTGTGTGAGAGATGGTAGACATTTTCTCTGAGATCCGCTCATCAGTCATAACCCACGAGAAATGCCATCCCCCATTATTCAGCGTTTTAGTTCTGTACTTCAGCCAGTTCCAGCGCAGCCAGCTCTCCCTGATGACAGATCCCCTTCGCTTCACATTTCTTAGCAAATCAGGTTGGGATAAAAAGAATTTCTTCAGCACTTTGAACTTAACCATCTTCGGCAACTTACATTTGCGCGCCGACCCGTCATTGTTTAGTACCTGAATATTAAATTTATAGTTGTAGAAATTCTGATGCAGGATGGTACAAAGATGGAAATGGCTGAACTGAGAAATGCTTTCCGAGTTTATTATTTCATCAACGTCAGAAATGATGATGATGTCATCATCCTGCGCATTTTTAAGTCCCAACATGATGGAATTGCGTGCCACAGTCTCATTTTCCCAGGGATCAGATTGTCCAGCTTCAACGACTGAGCAATTAGACTTAAAGGATTTATCATGAATGACGGGGACAGCTTCATTGATTACATAAATAATCTTGTCTTTGAATTTCTCATATTTACTGATATCGAAATGGAGTTTCTCCCGCTTCTTACCCGTAAATGTGTATCGCGACTCAACGATGACAAACCAGTCGACATGCGGATAGAGTGTGTTAAGACGGATATCTAACAACATATCCTCGTCATAAAACAAAAAGCAATCGTAAATCATGAGCCAACATCCTGTTGGTAAATTGTAAGGAAACAGAAATAATTTGTGCGTAATGATATCAATAATTTTCCATTTCTTCCCTGGTGATATCTCAGCCTGCCACAAATTATTTCTTTTGCTCCTTTAACTATCTCCCGTTCTGCTATGACTCATTCTCAATCACCCGCACCAATGTTCCATCGATATCAATCATGACGCCCATTTTCATCCCTGACTGGATTTGAGGCAGATGAACGCAGGGACGTGAATGAGGATCCTCGCCGATACCTGCGGCTTTAAAAGCAGCAAACATGGCATCGGCGTCATCGACGCGTAAACAGCAACTGAACCAGCTTGTGAGCGGATCAAGATCTGTGTGCAGGAAGAATTCCAGCGTGAGGGTTCCGCGGGTCATGATCAGCCAGCCGTCATCGACATAGGTCGTGGTGAAGCCAAAACTGCCATAGAAATCTTGTGTCGCGCTGAAATTTCGGGAAGGGAGATTAGGTGTAGCGAAATCGGTCATAGCGGCTCTCTGTCGTCGGAAGATGTCGTTAAACGTTCACGCCATCATGCCTGAGCCATCAATGAGAAGAAAGGTTGAATGTAAACGAAAATCCCCCACCTTTCGGCAGGGGATCCAGACACATGAGACGCAGGTGCCCTCACCAATAAGGGCAGCGTCGGTTTATCAGAACTGATAAACCAGACCAACAGCCACAACGTCATCGGTATTGATGCCGGCGTCGCGGGTCAGACGGGTGTCGTCCATCAGGTTGATTTTGTAATCAACGTAAGTGAGCATGTTTTTGTTGAAGAAGTAAGACGCGCCAACATCAACATATTTGGTCAGGTTCTGGTTGCTGTAACCCGGGATATTACGTGCGTGGGACTGAACATACGCGATAGACGGGCGCAGACCGAAGTCGAACTGGTATTGCGCTACCGCTTCAAAGTTCTGCGCTTTGTCCGCGTAACCGTAAGCGGTGCTGCCTGCTTTACCGAAGCGGTTTGCGTTGTAGCTCTGGGTGTACATCGCGGCCAGATAGATGTTGTTCGCATCGTATTTCAGACCACCGCTGTAAGCAGTCGCTTTGTCGCCGTTACCGATGATTGCCGGATTGTTACGGCCATTTTGCTCGGCGGTACGGTCTGAAGCCATCATGGCTGCTGCAGCGCTGAAGCCTTCGCCCAGGTCATAAGACAGGGACATGCCGTAGCCGTCGCCGTTTTGAGCCAGTACGTCACGGCCGTTGTTAGATTCGGTCGCGCTGCCGTTTTTGCCCTGATACTGAACAGCAACATCCAGGCCATCAACAACACCGAAGAAATCTTTGTTACGATAGGTCAGCACGCCGTTAGCACGCTGGAACATGAAGTTGTCTGCACCGTAAGTATCGCCGCCGAATTCAGGCAATACGTCGGTCCATGCCGCGACGTCGTACATCACGCCATAGTTACGGCCGTAATCCAGTGAACCCCACTGGCCGAATTTCAGACCTGCAAAACCAACACGGGTAAAGTTGTTGTTATCAGCGTTTTCCGGAGAATTCAGAGCTGCCTGATATTCCCACTCACCGTAACCGGTCAGTTCGCTATTAATTTGGGTTTCACCGCGGAAACCCAAACGCATATATGACTGGTCGCCGTCAGTGCTGTCATCGCTGGAGAAATAATGTAAGCCGTCGACTTTACCGAACAGATCGAGTTTGTTGCCGTCTTTATTATAAATTTCGGCAGCGCCAGCAGTGCCGGCCATCATCAGAGCAGGAATTACCAGAGAAAGTGCGCGTAATTTCATCATCAATATCCTTGATTATTTGGAAGCTATCTACATTGCCACCCGGCAAGTTAATTCTCAGCCCACCGTGAAGTTATATTTCTTCTTTAGGGTCTGGAACTGATGGCCGTCAAAATAATCCAGGATAAGTTCCGTTGCAACCGAAAAAAAATTTGAAATTGTTTTCGTTTGGCATTGGTTTAAGTTTAAAAAATCATCAACTCATAATAATAAAACCATATATAACATAGAGTTGTCGACAATTACCCCACCCAGTGATTACTATTATCTTTACAGTAATGCCTGATGATAATAATCATTTCCCTGCGGAACTATGGCATGGAAACATAATCTGGATATTGAAAAGCCTAATGTAATGTTTTGTATATCTGCGGTGGCAGGGTTGCAATTTCATCCACAAAAAAGCCTCCGGGATGGGAGGCTGATGGATCTATTTGTACACATGTTTATTACATAATACGTTCGAGATGTTGATCTTTACCGCCTAACCGCCCGTCGGTCTGATTCCATTCATTTTGGTACGCCTGATAAGCAAATACAAATGCCTGATGTCCGTCTTCAAATAACTGGTCCGGGCGTTTATGCCAGCCAGAATATGCGTCGTAACGCAAAATTTCATAGCCGCCTTCTACCGGATGGAAAAGGTAAGTGTAATGTTCACAATATTCCGGCGCGTAAGGAATATCTTCTCCCGCTTCCAGTGTAATAAACAGGCCGCCCAGGCGTATTTTAATCATTGATATCCTTTTTCATTATCCACAATTTAGTCGTCTGTGTGGCCGTCACATTGGCAGTCTCAGCCATCTGATGCATCCAGCTCGTCACAATTTTGCCACAAGCTACCAAAATAATGGCGACAGGTCTCCCGCCCGAGACGCTGTAATACACTTAAATCGGCAAAAACAGCCTCACGAATCTCCATTTCATTGCTCTCTTATAAAATTTTTTACTACACTATTCAGGCCAAAATGAATTGGCAGTTAAGACTATTTTTATAGGAGTCATTCTCATGACGCAAAATATTTACGATGATCAGGCCTTTTTCGATGGCTATGCCCAACTCGGACGCTCGCAGTTCGGGCTGGACGGCGCACCGGAATGGCCTTCCCTGAAAGCATTGCTGCCAGACATGAAAAACGCGCGCGTGGTCGATCTGGGTTGTGGCTACGGCTGGTTTTGCCGGGCTGCACGTGAAATGGGCGCAGGTGACGTTCTCGGCCTGGATGTCTCAGAAAAAATGCTGGATAAGGCCCGTTCCATGACCCCGGATACGGTTATCCGCTATGAAAGACGCGACCTGGAGACGCTAACCTTACCCGAAGCTTCTTTCAACCTTGCCTACAGTTCCCTGACTCTGCATTACATTGACGCACTGCCCGCGATGTTCCGTACTGTTTATCAGGCGCTGGAAGCAGGGGGGCATTTCGTCTTCTCCGCCGAGCATCCGGTGTATACTGCGCCTTCAGAGCCGGGCTGGAAACTCAGCGGGCAAGGTCATAAAACCTGGCCGGTGGAAGGTTATCAGCGTGAAGGCCAGCGCGTCACTGACTGGTTTGCAGAAGGCGTTATTAAGCAGCACCGGAAGCTCGGCACTTATATCAATTTGTTGATTGAAGCAGGATTCGTTATCTGTCATCTGGATGAATGGGGCCCTTCTGCTAAGCAGATTGCCGCTTATCCGGACCTTGCTGAGGAAGCCGAACGACCAATGCTGTTCCTGATGTCAGTGCAAAAACCGCGTTAATCGTTCCCCCCTGATACCCCTCTTTCTGAAATCTTTTCTTTCATTTATCCAGTCAGGCATCACCGCCGGGAGGCTCGTCCTCCCGCCTGCTTAAGGCTTCCTTAAGTTCTTCTGTTTACACTTCATTTCATCGCGAAACTATACCGATGCTCAATGACCGGGGATATTCAGACGATGCCCCCTTTACCTCTGTGACCACGCCAATTAACGTATCCGGCGTTTATGAAGGTTTTGTGACTGATTGATCGCAATTTTTTGAAGGCTATTTTGGCCTGTTTATTCGAGGGTAGTTTAATGGAACAGCTGAACCATCTGGTTTTTCTCTGGATTAATGCGACGCCGGCCTCGCCGGAAATGCTGATCAAGTTTGCCTCATTTCTGGCCAATGACCTGATCATCATTGTCCCCCTGCTGATTGTTGGTCTATGGCTTTGGGGACAGCGCGAGAACATTAGCCAGCAACGCGTTCTGGTCAGCAAAACAGCCATTGCCCTTCTTTTTGCGATGGCGACTGCTAAGTCGTTATCGCTGTTATTCCCTCATGCACGCCCTTTTGTGGAGGGTTTCGGACATACCTTCCTCCAGCACGCCCCTGACAGTTCATTCCCGAGCGATCATGGCACCGCCATCTTCACCTTCGCCCTGTCGTTCCTGTTCTGGCACCGCCTGTGGTCCGGCGCAATACTGATGGTGACCGCCGTGGGTATCGCCTGGTCACGCGTCTATCTGGGGGTTCACTGGCCGCTGGATATGGTCGGCGGTTTACTGGTGGGGATGCTCGGCTGCCTGTTCGCACAGCTGGTGTGGAACCTGTTCGGTGAGCAGATTAACGCGATGATGTGTAAGGTTTACCGCTTCGGATTTGCCTTCCCGATTAAGAAAGGCTGGGTACAGAACTAACAACTGCCCCCCCCTGAATCATTCGAGTTGCTTCAAGGCGGCAAGTGTGTGAAACCCCGGAGCTTACATCAGTAAGTGACCGGGGTGAACAAACGCAGCTACCGCAGAGACAGCCTGAGGGATGACAGGGTTTTATTTCCCAAAAATACTTGCCCACAGACCGCTGATTTTCATCATCACGAAGTCCCAGATACGACCAATAAAGCCGGTTTCCTTCACTTCCTGCAATGCGACCAGCGGACGCTGTTCAATCACTTTACCGTCCAGACTGAAATCTACCGTACCCACCACCTGATTTTTCGCCAGCGGCGCTTCAAGCTGCTTGTTGGTCAGATTAAAGCTGGCTTTAAGATTCTTCAGCTGCCCTTTCGGCATCGTCAGCGACGCATTTTCCGCGACACCCAGCGGCACCATTTTTTCCTCACCAAACCAGACGCGCTGACTGGTAAATGCATCACCGGCTTTAATCGGCGTCAGCGTTTCGTAAAAGCGGAAACCCCATGTCAGCAGGCTTTCGCTTTCGCTGAAGCGGATACGGTCGCTTGGCGCGCCCATCACCACGGCAATCAGTCGCATGCCGGTTGAATCGCTGGCCGAGGAGACTAAGTTATAACCCGCGCCTGACGTGTAGCCGGTTTTAATCCCGTCAACGTTCAGGTTTGAGCTCCACAACAGGCGGTTACGGTTGATCTGTTTGATGTGGTTGAAGGTGAATTCTTTCTCTTTGTGCAGCGCATATTCATCCGGCGTATCGCGGATTAAGGCCTGTGAAAGCAGCGCCATATCGGTGGCGGAGGTGTACTGACCATCCGCATCAAGCCCGTGAACTGTTTTGAAATGCGTATTTTGCAGTTTCAATTGTTCTGCGTAACGGTTCATCAGATTGACGAATGAATCCTGGCTCCCCGCGACGTAATCGGCCAGTGCGATACTGGCATCGTTACCCGACTGAATGACGATGCCTTTATTGAGTTCGGACACCGGCACGCGGTCGCCCGGTTTAAGGAACATCAGCGAGGAGCCGCGTAATACCGGATTTCCGGTTGCCCAGGCATCGTTGCCGACAGAAACCAGATCATCGGATTTGATTTTGCCAGATTTGATCGCCTGTCCGACCACATAGCTGACCATGATTTTACTCAGGCTGGCCGGGTCGAGACGGGCATCAGGGTTAGATTCGGTGATGATTTTCCCGCTGTTGTAATCCATTAACACCCAGGATTTGGCATTAATCTGAGGGGCGACGGGGCCGGTATCCGCCTGAGCGGCGGGAAGCGCCAGCAGGAGTATTCCACTGCCCAGCGCGTAAATGAAAGTCCGTTTGAATGGGGAAGAAATTGTCATAGGTATCAGCGCTTTTGTCCGGGTAACTGAAATTTATCTTATCTTTCAATCAGATTGTGCAAGTCTTTCAGGTGTAAAACCTACTGCTTTCCGCGTCGGGAATAAACCTAAATAGTGTAAAGATCTTAAGAATAGTAAAGTTTTCCGCTGCTTGCGCAGATTCACCTGGCGATAAAAACGGCAGTCAGTGCTTGACCATTTCAAACATGTGCGGCAATTTGGGATAGTTACACATACAAAATATCTATAACAATAAACGGCTTATTCACAACGTGACTTCAACGTGGGTGAACTGATGGCAGGGGCAGAAATGGCAGGTTTGTTCTTTAAAGCGCTGACTGGCGCACTGGTCGTGATCCTGATCGGAATACTCTCTAAAACACGTAACTATTACATTGCCGGGCTGGTGCCGTTGTTCCCGACTTTCGCTCTGATCGCCCATTATATAGTCGGCACTGAACGCAATATCGAGGCACTGCGCACCACCATCATTTTCGGCCTGTGGGCCGTCATCCCGTACATGGTGTATCTGCTTTCCTTATATTTTTTCATCGGTTCAATGAAATTACCTTACGCTCTGATTGCCGCCGTCGCCTGCTGGTCGCTGGCCGCCTGGGCACTGATCAGCCTGTGGACTCGTTTTCATGCCGGGTAAATCGGTTTATTAAGATTACGTGGCAATATCGTTCACAAAACACTCAAACGCCAAAATTGCGCTACGCTGAATGAAGACTGTCAGCTGAGGGAATCCGCACCATGGATCTCGCCATTTTTGAGCTCGACCATACCCTGATTTGTGATGACAGCCACAACCTGTGGCTGCACTGGCTGATTTCTCAGGGTTATGCCTCTTCGGATGAACTCTGTCATTACCACCTGCATGCCCTGCCTGCACAAAATTCAGTCGCCGGTGCTCAGTTTTCCCCGCAATCTGCCGCCCATTACAGTGATTATCTTGCCCGTGCCTTTGTCCCGATGAGCGGTCTGAGTTGCCCGACCGTGGCGAACTGGGTTCAGCGGTTTATTCACCGCGATATCATGCCGCGTGTGTATCCGCAGGCACGTGAAAAGCTGGAGTGGCACCGGGCGCGCGGGGATGAAATCCTGATTGTCTCGGCCTCCGGCGAACATCTGGTGAAACCGGTGGCGAGACGTCTTGGCGCGCAGGCGGGTATCGGGTTAAAGGCGGGCGTCAGCAATCAGCGGTTCAGCGGTGTGGTGGAAGGCCATCTGACGTTTCATCAGGGCCGCCTCGACCGGCTGAAACTCTGGCTGGAAACCCGTAAGCCCCCTGCTTATCAGCAAATATTTGCCTACAGTCACACGTTATACGATCAGCCTTTGCTGGAATTTGCCGACGTGTCGACGGTGATTAATCCCGGCGAGGCGCTGCAAAATATCGCGGCCGAAAAGGGCTGGCATTCTCAGCACTGGTCGCGTTATCCACATCTGCAACAGGCCACCTGCTGAAGAAAGATGTTTTTACCTACAGACCAAAATCACGGATAAACGCTTCGCTTTCCCGCGCTATCTCACCGCGAACAAACTCGATGAATTGCGTCAGCGCAGCGGAACGCCGTTTTCCAGCCGGTGACTGCAACTGCAACATCCGCTGATTCAGCTGTTCAATGTTCACCGGTTTGACGCGCAGATTGTCGCGGCGCGCTTTATACATAATGGAAAAATGACTGCATGCCGCAATTGCGCCGGGCGTATGCACCATAAAATCGTATAACACAGAGAAACGGTTACAGCTCACCGCCGGTTCGAGAAAAACGCCGCTCATCCGGCATGACAAATCAAACAGCTGACGGATGGTGCTGCCCTGCTCGTTCATCGCCAGCGGATACGGATGTAAATCAGTCAGTTGCACATGGCTTTCAGCCAGCGGATGATCTGGCCGCATGACCATCCTTACCGGTGCGGGAAAAGAGGCCATGATATCCACGCCGCGCTCGGCCACCAGGCTGAACTGCAAGGCGAAATCCACTTCCCCCTTATGGATCATTTCCGACACTTCCACCGCCGTACCGACATTGAGGTAAAACATCACGCCGGGATGATCGTGTCTGAACTGTGAAAACAACTGCGGCAGCAGATCAAACGCCAGCCCGTCGGTACAGGCCATGCGGATCACCGTGCGGCGTACCGCATTCAGCCCCTGAATTTCCGCTATTGCATGTTCCATATCCATCATGCTTTTACGCACATGGTTTTCGAGGATCTGCCCGGCATCATTAAGCACCATCCCGCGCGCATGACGTTCAAAAAGCGGCGCACCGATGCGCTCTTCAAGCCGCTGGATCTGACGGCTGATAGCAGAAACGGCGACAAATAATTGCTTACTCGCCCCGCTCAGTGATCCCGTATTTGCTACCGCCAGAAAATAGCGAATCTCCGAACTTTGCATGACTTTATTGCCTCATAACTGTGCAGATGAGCATTACAATAAAAGCAACGCTAAGTTGCAATTATTATTATTGTGGCAACGCTTGCGCAGCGCTTAGAGTGAAACTGCTAAAAAAACCAACAATAAATCCTCAAAACAATTACAAGCAGGTTTCATATGACAGCGGAAAATATCGTTAAACAGGCGCTGGCCTGGTTCGATCAGGGTGAATATAAACGAACTCTGGCACGCAGGGTCGCTATTGCGACTGAAAGCCAGAGTAATCAGCGCGACGCAGAACTGGCGCGCTATCTCGATGAAGAGATCAAACCGACACTTTCCGCGATGGGTTTCAGCCTGCTCAGCGTGGAAAATCCTCATGCCTCACATCGTCCTTTTCTGATTGCCACGCGCATTGAAGACAGCAACCTGCCGACCGTACTGAGTTACGGCCATGGCGATGTGGTGTTTGGCGACGATGAAAACTGGCGACAGGATTTATCGCCCTGGGAGCTTAAAGAGGAAGGTGACCGCTGGTACGGACGCGGCAGCGCCGACAATAAAGGCCAGCACAGCGTCAACATTGCCGCGCTGGAGCAGATTTTCAAAGCCCGCGGCGGCCGCCTGGGATTCAACTGCAAACTGCTGTTTGAAATGGGCGAAGAAATCAGCTCTCCGGGGCTGGCTGAACTTTGCCGTGATTATCATGATGAACTGAGCGCCGATATTTTTCTGGCCTCGGACGGTCCGCGTCTGAGCGCAGAACGCCCGACATTATTCCTCGGCTCACGGGGCGCGGTGAATTTCCGTCTGACGATTAACGCACGCGACAATGCCTATCACTCCGGCAACTGGGGCGGTCTGCTCACCAACCCAGGTACACAACTGGCGAATGCGCTGGCGTCGCTGGTGAATCAGCACGGTCAGCTGCAGGTTGCGGCACTGAAACCACCGGCGGTCAGCGAGGCTATCCGTGAGATCCTCAGTGATGTCGATGTGGGTGGTGGTGCCAGCGATCCGCAAATCGACCCGAACTGGGGCGAAGCGGGTCTGACGCCAACCGAGCGTTTGTACGCGTGGAATACGCTGGAAGTGCTGTCGTTCCTGACAGGTAATCCGCAGCGCCCGATGAACGCTATTCCGGGCAATGCTACAGCAGTTTGTCAGCTGCGGTTTGTGGTCGGCACCGACTGGCAGAATCTGGCGGAGCACGTACGCGCACATCTGGATGCTCACGGTTTCCCGCAGGTCGATGTGGAATTTGTACGCGGCTCACCGGCGACACGATTTGATCCAACCGATCCGCTGGTCGGCTGGGCGCTGGATATCATGCAACACACAACCGGCAAAAAACCGGCATTGCTGCCAAATCTGGGCGGTTCGCTGCCTAATGATGTCTTTGCCGACATTCTCGGTTTGCCGACGCTTTGGGTTCCACACTCTTATCCGGCCTGCGGCCAGCATGGCGTTAACGAACATATGCTGATTTCCGTGGCCCGCGAGGGGCTGGCTATCATGACTCATCTTTTGTGGGATCTCGGTGAGCGCGGTACCCGCCTGCTGGAACAGCATCTTGCCCACGCCGGAGGTGCAAAATGAGCCAGTTAAGCGCCACATCTCAACACGCAGGCTCAGCGGCAGAAAAGCCCAGCCTGATGAAAACCTTGTTCGCGACCTGTATCGGCAATGCTCTGGAATGGTTTGATATCGCCATTTACGGCTTTTTCGCCAGCTATATCGCCCATGCATATTTCCCGACGTCCGACCCAACTGTTTCCCTGCTGCTGGCATTTGGCAGTTTCGGCGTTTCATTTTTGATCCGCCCTCTGGGTGCCATTGTTCTGGGTGCTTACGCCGATAAACACGGTCGCAAAGCCTCGTTGCTGATGTCCATCAGCCTGATGATGATCGGCGGGCTGATTATCGTTATCACACCTTCTTACGCCACTATCGGCATGGCGGCACCGCTGCTGATACTGGCCGCCAGGCTGATTCAGGGGTTTTCCGCAGGCGGGGAATTCGGCAGTTCGACGGCGTTTCTGGTCGAACATTTTCCGGAGCGTAAAGCGTTTATCGCCAGCTGGCAGTTCGCCACGCAGGGTGCCAGCACGCTGCTGGCCTCGGCTTTCGGGCTGGGGTTATCCGCCGTCCTGAGCGAAACGCAGTTACAGGACTGGGGATGGCGTATTCCGTTTATTTTCGGTCTGCTGATCGGCCCGGTCGGGTTGTATATCCGCCGCCATATCAAAGAGTCGGAAAGCTTCAGTAAAGCCGAAAAGACGGCCTCTCCGCTGAAAGAAATCGTCCGTTCACAGAAAGGTCTGTTCTTTACAGCCATCGGCCTGATGGTGGTGTCTACCGCCATCAACTACATGCTGAACTATGTTCCAACATACGCGACCAAAACGCTGCATCTGCCTGCTTCCGCCGGATTCAGCGCCACGTTGGCCGCCGGGATCATCCTGACCGTAGTCACGCCGTTTATGGGGCTGTGGGCAGAGAAAATTGGCCGCCTGCCGCTGATGTGGGGCTCATTGATTCTGTTGCTGCTGACCATTTATCCGGCGTTCTGGCTGATGCTGCAATACACGTCGGCGATGTCATTGCTGCTGCTGATTAGCTGGCTGGCACTGCTGAAATCGGTGTATTTCTCTACCGTGCCATCGATGATGGCGGATTTGTTCCCGATAACCACCCGCGCCAGCGGCATGGCGATCAGCTACAACGTTGCGGTGACTGTTTTCGGTGGTTTTGCACCGTTCATCTGTACGCTGCTGATCTCCGCCACCGGCAGCAGTCTGGCGCCGGGGTACTATCTGATGGTTGTCGCCCTGCTCAGCGTCTGGTCACTGTTTAAAGCACAAAAAACTCAGCGCTGATTTCGTCTCAGCAGCACTCAGCGGCGGGAGATCCTGTTGCTGAGTGTTACTTTTTTCACGTCGCTTAATCACTGACCGTGGCCTATAGTCTTAGCCAGAAAGATGTACACCTTCTGTTTTCCCCTATTAAAAACAAGGAGTTCCGGATGCTCACCCTATGGGGCCGCGAAAATTCAAGCAATGTCAAAAAAGTACTGTGGCTGCTCGATGAACTGAATGTGACCTTTCAGCACATCAATGCCGGCGGCGTGTATGGCAAAAACAATGAACCGCTTTATCTGTCGCTTAACCCGAACGGGCTGGTGCCTTGTCTGCAGGACGACGATTTCGTGTTGTGGGAATCCAATGCCATTCTGCGCTATCTGGCAGAACGTTCCGGCGAAGAAGCCTTCTGGCCGGACAATCTGCAACAACGGGCAGCGGCGGATAAATGGCTGGACTGGTGCAGTAACTCGCTGACCGTACCTTTTCGTCAGGTGTTCCTGACGCTGGTGCGCACGCCAGAAGCAGAACGCGATATGTCGGTGGTCGCGGCGGGGATGGCGGCATTTGAAAAATACTGGGCGATTGCCGACGCCGTGCTGGCGAAACAAAAATGGTTCTCCGGTGAGCAGTTCGGCATCGGGGATATTCCGGTTGCCTGCTACGCCGATATCTGGTTCCGCCTGGATATTGAACGTCAGGCGCATCCGAATCTGGAACGCTGGTATCAGCAACTTCAGCAGCGTCCGGCTTTCTGTAAGCGCGTGATGCTGCCCCTGAGCTGACCGGTCTTCGCGTCGGTTGATCCTGGTTTCGATTTAACCTGCAAATGGCGGTCATTTCTCACCGCCTTTTCTCATCAAATAACCTCAGCTTTGCGGTGCAATTTTCAGTAACTTGCCATCGCTCTCATCCGTCAGCACATACACAAACCCGTCGCTGCCGATCTGCACCTCTCGGATACGCTCTTTGCGATCGCTAAGCAGCCGTTCCTCATGAGTGACTTTATCGCCGTCAAGCGTCAGGCGGATCAGTGATTCACCCGCCAGCGCCCCGACGAAAAGCGAGTTTTTCCACTGCGGGAATGTCTGCGCGTTATAGAACGCCATTCCGCTCAGCGCTGGCGACACTTCCCAGTAGTAAATCGGATCTTCCGCGCCCGCCAGCGTCGTCCCTTTCGCTTCAGGGATCGGCTGACCAGAATAGTTAATCCCAAACGTCGCCAGCGGCCAGCCGTAGTTTTTCCCCGGCTGCGCAAAATTCACTTCATCGCCACCGCGTGGCCCGTGTTCGGTTTCCCACAGCGCCCCGCTCCATGGATTGATGGCCAGCCCCTGCGGATTGCGGTTGCCGTACGTCCAGATTTCAGGCTTCGCATTCTTGTCGTGCACAAACGGATTGTCCTGCGGTATGCCACCTTCCGGCGTGAGACGCAAAATCTTGCCCTGTAGCTGATTCAGATGCTGGGCATTAATGCGCTGATTGTTATCGCCGGTGGACAGATAAATATTGCCCTTATCATCAAACGCCATGCGACCGCCAAGATTGATACCGCTTTGCAGGGCCGGTTGCTGAATGAAGATCACTTTAAAATTACTCAGCGTTTTATTATCCGCCGACAATGTGCCGTAGCCGAGCGCAGCATGAGGTTCGCCCTTTTCACCGGGCTGCGAGAAAGTCAGATACACCCGACGATTGCTGGCAAAATCCGGCGATAAACGCACATCCCACAAACCGGCCTGTCCGCCGACCCAGACGCGCGGCACGCCCTTCAGCGGCGAAGAAAGCCCGCCGTCCGGCTTCCATAAACGAAGCTGTCCGCTACGTTCGGTGATCAGCGCCCCCTGATTATCCGGCAAAAAAGCCAGCGACCAGGGATGATCTAAGCCATTCGCCAGTTCCGTCACTTGTGCGCCCGCTGCGGGTGGCGGAACCGGTGACTTCGTCGCGGCACCGGCGTGAGCGGATATCAGGACAAGGGTAAAAGCAGGCAATAATGTGTCGCGGAAAGAAAAGGACATAAGGCTTCTCCCGGAGGCATTGTTAAGAATGAAATTCAGAGGTGAAGTTTCAGTTTAGGCCATGTGACTGATTTTGCTGTGCGACGGTTCGTTCCCTATAACCAACAGGAATAACGCCTGGCCGAAATATAATAATAACAAGGCATTCCCTCTTTCTTAACATACCGGTAAACTACCCCGACGGAATAGACGTCTGGACAGACAGACTTCTGTACATCCTCAGTTAAAAATGACACCAGAAAAACCGCGTCCGACGGACCTCTTTAATAATAAGAGCAATATAATGAGAACAGTATAATGAGAAAAATATCCGCATCCCTGCTGGCATTGAGCCTGTTTTCAACTGTACCCGCCTTCGCTGCAGGTGAAACGCCAGCGCCCGTTCCGGCGACCATTGCCCAGCACAACGGCCCTGTCCGCATCGCGGTTATCCGTAATCTCGGCTCCGACGACAACACCACCCAGTTTCTGGCCGGTGCCATCAAACAAGGCCGTGCGCTTGGGTTCAAAGTTGATACCTTCCTGAGCAACGGCGATGACGCCAAATTCCAGGATTTCGTCAATCAGGCCATCAGCCAGAAATACGACGGCATCATCCTTTCGCAAGGTCGCGGACCTTACTCTGAAGCGCTGGTGAAACGCATCGCCGCTGCCGGTATTGCGGTGTCTGCCTTTGATACCGAAGTGCCGGAGAATATTCCAGGCGTCACGGTGACTCGTCAGGACGATGCTTCACTGGCAAAAGCGTCTGTGGGTCAGCTGGTGAAAGATTTCAACGGTAAAGCCAATATCGTCAAATTGTGGGTAGCCGGTTTCCCGCCAATGGAACGTCGCCAGAAAACTTACGAAGCCATTCTGAAAGAGAATCCGGGTATTCATCAGCTGGAGTCTATCGGCGCGGTGTCATCTGACGTTCAGGGCGATACGGCGAACAAAGTCGGCGCGATACTGGCGAAATACCCGAAAGGTCAGATTGATGCAATCTGGGGTGCATGGGATGCCTTCAGCCAGGGCGCATATAAGGCCCTGAAAGAGAATGGCCGTACTGAAATCAAACTCTACAGCATCGACGTGTCGAATCAGGATCTTCAGCTGATGCGCGAAAAAGGCAGCCCATGGCAGATGACCGCCGCTGTCGATACTCAGCTGATCGGCGCCGTGAACCTGCGTATCGTGGCCCTGAAAATTGCCGGTGAGAAAACGCCTGCCACTTATGAATTCCCGGCACAAACCATTCCTCAATCCCTGTTGCTCAGCCAGCCGGATGGCATCAACGTGACCGGCCTGAGTAAAATCATTCCGGGCTGGGGAAAATCTGAAGATTTCACTGCGCCGTGGTTTGCAACGCTGGAAGCAAAATACAAAAAGTAACCGCCTCAGACCTCCCGGAAACGGGAGGTTTTCCTTCGCTGTTCAGTACTTCGCCCGTTTGTTCCGCTCAACTTTTCCCCGTTTACCCCGCGCGATCACAGAAATAAAGAAACATAATTTCAGAAACAAAAATCTCAATAGCCTCAACGCCTTGTAAACGTTAAAACTCCTACTCTCCCATTTCATACGGACATTGAAGCAATGAGTACTGAGATCCTTTCGGTCAAGGAAAAGATTGGATATGGATTAGGCGATGCGGCCAGTCACATAATTTTCGATAACGTCATGCTTTACATGATGTTCTTTTATACCGATATCTTCGGCATTCCGGCCGGTTATGTCGGTACCATGTTCCTGCTCGCCCGCGCGCTGGACGCAATTTCTGATCCCTGCATGGGATTACTGGCCGACCGCACCCGCACCCGCTGGGGGAAATTCCGTCCTTACGTACTGTTCGGTGCTATTCCGTTCGGTATCGTCTGCGTCTTTACCTACACCACGCCTGAGCTCAGCATGACCGGCAAAATGATTTACGCCGCCATCACTTATACGCTGCTGACGCTGATGTATACCGTGGTGAATATCCCTTATTGCGCGCTGGGTGGCGTGATCACTTCTGACCCGACACAGCGTATTTCGTTGCAATCGTACCGCTTCGTGCTGGCCACCGCCGGCGGGATGCTGAGTACGGTGCTGATGATGCCGCTGGTGAATTACATCGGTGGTGAAGATAAAGCACTCGGCTATCAGGGCGGGATCGCGGTACTGGCAATTGTCGCTGCCGTCATGCTGGCGATCTGTTTCGCGACCACCAAAGAACGTGTCGACCCGGGCAAACCGACCGGCACCATGCGCGAAGATTTGCGTGATATCTGGCACAACGATCAGTGGCGCATTGTCGGCCTGCTGACCATCCTCAATATTATGGCGGTCGCGGTTCGCGGCGGCGCCATGATGTATTACGTCACTTATATTCTCGGCAATCCGGTGCTGTTCGCCTGGTTCCTCGGCGTGTATTCGGTCGGCAACCTGTTCGGCAGCGCACTGGCTAAACCGCTGACTGACTGGAAATGCAAAGTCAGCGTGTTCTGGTGGACCAACGCTATTCTGGCGGTGCTGAGCATCGGCATGTTCTTCCTGCCGGTGAACGGCAGCGTACTGATGTTTATCTTCATCTTCGTCATCGGTGTTCTGCACCAGCTCGTGACGCCAATCCAGTGGGTGATGATGTCCGACACCGTCGATTACGGCGAATGGAATGACGGCAAGCGTCTGACGGGTATCAGTTTCGCCGGTACCCTGTTTGTGCTGAAACTCGGTCTGGCACTGGCCGGCGCGATGATCGGCTGGATGCTGGCTGGTTCCGGTTATCAGTCCGGTGCCACTACTCAAAATGCGGCCACCATGACCAGCATTATCGCGTTATTCACTCTGGTTCCGGCAGTCTGCTATCTGCTGAGCGCCATCATCTGCAAACGCTATTACATTCTGCGCACCCCGCTGCTGCGCCGCATTCTTGATGAAGTGGCTCAGGGCATCCGCCGTAATCAGCAAGAGTTTATGAAATGAATTTGTTTTTGAAAAACTGAAATTGATTTAACTGAACATGCCCAAAATCATTCGTGCTGAATCAAGGCGGCAACTGAGTAAATCCCCGGGAGCATACACAGGTATGTGACCGGGGTTGGCGAAGGCAGCCAACGCAGAGTCAGCGCGAAGGATGAAGGGCTAAAGGAGAAATTCATTATGAAAATCAGTGACGGTAACTGGTTGATACAAGATGGTTTGTCGCTGACACATCCGCTACAGGTGTTTGAAGTGCAGCGCTCAGGCAACGACATGGTGATTTATGCCGCGCCGAAAGATGCGTCAGAGCGTGCCAGCCAGCTGGATTCACCGCTGTTCACGCTGCGATTTTTCTCGCCGCAAACCGGTGTTATTGGTGTGCGCATTACCCACTTTGACGGCGAAACCGATAAAGGCCCGCACTATTCGCTGCTGCAATCCGACACACCGGAATTGCGGTTTGAAGACAACGAGGAATTCGCTGCTTTGCACAGCGGTGACCTCTGTGTGCGTGTGACCAAAGGCAATAACTGGACGCTGGATTTTCTGCGCAATGGACGCCGGATAACCGGCAGTGTCGCCAAATCTAACGGCTACGTGCAGGACGCGAACTCGCAGAAAACCTACATGATGGAGCGTCTGGATCTCGGCGTCGGCGAAACGGTCTACGGTCTCGGTGAGCGTTTCACCGCACTGGTTAAAAATGGTCAGACTGTCGAAACCTGGAACCGCGATGGCGGTACCAGCACGGAGCAATCCTACAAAAACATTCCCTTCTATCTCACCAACCGCGGCTATGGCGTGCTGGTGAATCATCCAGAATGTGTATCTTTTGAAGTGGGTTCGGAGAAAGTCTCTAAAGTGCAGTTCAGCGTGGAAGGCGAGTATCTGGAATATTTCGTCATTGATGGCCCGACGCCGAAAAAAGTGCTCGACCGCTATACCCGTCTGACCGGCCGCCCTGCGCTGCCGCCGGCCTGGTCATTTGGACTGTGGCTGACGACCTCTTTCACCACCAATTACGATGAAGCCACGGTGAACAGCTTTATCGATGGCATGGCAGAACGCCAGCTGCCGTTGCACGTTTTCCACTTCGACTGCTTCTGGATGAAAGCCTTCCAGTGGTGTGATTTCGAGTGGGATCCTCAAACCTTCCCGGATCCGCAGGGCATGTTGCAGCGCCTGAAAGCGCGCGGTCTGAAAATCTGTGTGTGGATCAACCCGTATATTGGTCAGAAATCACCGCTGTTCCATGAAGGCAAAGAAAAAGGTTATCTGCTTAAGCGCCCGGACGGCCGCGTGTGGCAATGGGACAAATGGCAGGCCGGAATGGGCATTGTGGATTTCACTAATCCACAGGCCTGCGAATGGTATGCTGGACATCTGAAACGTCTGGTGGATATGGGTGTGGACTGTTTCAAAACCGATTTCGGCGAGCGCATCCCGACCGACGTGGTCTGGCATGATGGCTGCGACCCGCAGAAAATGCACAACCATTACGCGTTCGTATACAACAAACTGGTGTACGAAACATTGCAGGACAAACTCGGCGAATCGGAAGCCGTGCTGTTCGCCCGTTCAGCATCGGTCGGTGCCCAGCAATTCCCGGTTCACTGGGGCGGTGACTGTTACGCTACCTACGAATCGATGGCGGAAAGCCTGCGCGGCGGGTTATCTATCGGATTGTCTGGTTTCGGTTTCTGGAGCCACGATATCGGTGGATTCGAAAATACCGCTCCGGCGCACATCTACAAACGCTGGTGCGCTTTCGGCCTGCTATCAAGTCACAGCCGTCTGCATGGCAGCAAATCCTATCGTGTGCCATGGGTCTATGACGATGAAGCCTGTGATGTCGTGCGCCAGTTTACGCAACTTAAATGCCGCCTGATGCCGTATCTGTATCCTGCGTCTTCACAGGCAGCCAGCCACGGAACGCCAGTCATGCGCGCCATGATGCTGGAATTCCCGGAAGATCCGGCCTGCGATTATCTCGACCGCCAGTATATGTTGGGCGATGATTTGCTGGTTGCGCCGGTCTTCAGCGAAGAAGGCGACGTCGATTTCTATCTGCCGCAGGGCCGCTGGACGCATCTTCTGAGTAACGAAGTCGCCGAAGGTTCACGCTGGCATCGTCAGCAGCACGGCTTTGACAGCCTGCCGCTGTATGTCCGCCCGAACACGTTGCTGGCACTCGGCAGTAACGACCAGAAGCCGGATTACGATTACAGCCAGCAAACCGAATTCCATCTGTTTGAACTGGAAGACGGTGCGGTAGCGGAAAGTGCTATCACGGATCTGAACGGGAAAACTGTTTTCAACCTGAAAGCCGAACGTCGGGATGGCGTGATTACAGTGACCCAGGAGGGCCAGGCTGCAGGATGGACACTGTGTCTGCGTAACCTGAGCACCGTGCGTGAAATCTGCGGCGCACATCAGAAAGCGGATTCACAAGGAGTCGTGCTGACGCCCGCCTCGGACTGTCGGGAATTGGTGATTACCTTATAAAATTTATCATTAACCACCCCCGCTACCTCCACAGGTAGCGGGTTTTTTATTCCCGTCAATTTCAGCATCACTCATTTGTACTCATCGTTATAAAACAAATCATTCTTTTCTTCTTCATCTTATTTTACGTGCACATTTCACTGGCAATGAAATAATAAAACATCTCGGTTACTCCAGCGGAAATCCTTTCTTTCTTTAAACACGACTCAATATTTAAATACCCTTGCCGCGCCGTTAAGGATGTCAATATGAAATGTAGATTTTATTTTTCTTTGCTGCTGGCCTGTTGTGCAGGAATATCGGTACCGTCCGTTCAGGCTGCTGACGGACAGGCTAACGTGGTGTGTAGTTTCAGTCATATGAAACCGGATGACGCCATATTAATGCCCGGAATGCCAGGCATGGCAATGTCCCATGATTTTGTGGGCAACCGCTCCACCGACGCCTTCTCTACGGCAGAAAGCCTTCTCCTGCATTCAGGCACAACCTGTAATAACGCGGCGGACAGCACCGGTTATTGGGCGCCGACCATGATGTTACCTGATGGTCAGGTGGTGAACCCGGCCTACATCAAAATTTATTATCAGGCAAATAATGTTGCACAGTACCCTATCACCGCTTATCCGCACGGTTTGCAGTTACTGGCGGGTGATCACCGGGGCTCGGGGCCGAATCCTCAGGTTAATTTCTTATGCGCAAATGGCAATGGTTACACCCACACCGCCGACCAGACCTGCGGCCTGCGCTCCGCTGGCGACGCCGTGCAGTTCAATATTGCTGTGATGTTTCCTAACTGCTGGGATGGTGTCAACCTGAAAGCCAAGGGCACGAAAAATGCCGTCTACAGCGATAATTCAGGGAAGTGTCCGGCCGACCATCCTGTCAAAATTGCCTCAGTGAATATGAACATTGCGTATGTCCTTCCTCAGATCCAATCGCTGGATGTCAGTAAAATCAAGTTATCACTGGATCCTCAGATGATTGACGGTCAGCTGACACCACTCTGGGGCAGTATTTATACCGCCCATGGTGATTTCATGAATGGGTGGACAGAAGATGCAACCAAATTCATGGCTGACCGTTGTATGAATTATTCTATGGAATGTTCGACGAATATCCCTTACAGCTATACCGATGCAGAAGCTGATACCTATGTCAGCAATCAAACCGATGCCGAAAACAATTATGGCAGCGTCCCGACATTATTAGTGCAGGATGACTGGAGAAACTCCAGCCGCGATTATCATAAACAAATGCTGGCATTAATTAAATTCAAAATCCCCGCTTTACCGCCAAATGTGGATGATTACCCCGGCGTAAGCTTTAAATATAAAATCCGCATCTATAATGGAAATATTTCTGATACAAGTGCCTTTACTATTTTCTTCTACCCAACCACACCTGATGGCTGGGATGAAAATACAGTGAATTGGAATAACAAACCGTCGTTCAAATATACTGCGGATGCCAGTTTGTATATGGATAACGTTCAGCAATTCCGCTATGTCGATGTCGATAAAGCCGTCCGAGCAGCTATTGCTGCAGGGCAAACCGAAGTGGCGTATTACATAGGCGGCGAACGCACCGGCCGCACCATCAGTGTCGAAGCAAAAGAAAGCGGTAAGCCGCCGGTTCTGATGCTTGCCGGTTATCAAAAGGTCGTCGAACCTTAAAAAGCGGAAGGTCTGTCTTGCCCCGTTGCCCTCACAACGGGGCTTTTTTTATGTGGTTTCTAAACGTCCTGATAGACACTTTCGCCGTGAATACTCCGGTATTCTTTCGGCGTCATTTCGTAGCCTTTTTTGAATACCGAATAGAAATATTGCAGCGACGGATAGCCGCACATCTGCGAGATCTCATTAATTGAAATCGACGTCGCCGCCAGCAGATTGCGCGCCCGGTCGAGTTTCTCTTCGTGGATCACACCGTGGATTGTTTGCCCGGTTTCATCTTTAAAGCGTTTTTCCAGGTTCGAACGCGACATCCCGATGGCATCAAGAACCTGCTCTACCTTAATCCCTTTACAGGCGTGATAACGGATATAGTGCATGGCCTGGATAACCGCCGGATCGCGCAAAGAACGGAAATCAGTTGAACGGCGCTCAACCACTTTCACCGGTGGCACCAGAATGCGCTGTAACGGTAAATCGCGCTGATCCAGCAACTGATGCAGGAGTTTTGCCGCCCGGTATCCCATCTGCCGCGTCCCCTGTACCACCGAAGACAACGCCACACGCGACAAATACCGCGTCAGTTCTTCGTTATCAATGCCGATGACACTGAGCTTTTCCGGCACCGGAATATTCAGATGCTCACAGACTTGCAACAGATGCCGTGCCCGGGCATCGGTGACGGCAATAATGCCGGTTTGCTGCGGCAAGGTCTGGATCCAGTCGGCCAGCCGGTTTTGCGCGTGCTGCCAGTTTTCCGGCGCGGTTTCCATCCCCTGATACACCACACCCTGATATTGCTCGGCCGATACCAGTTTTTTGAAGGCATGCTCGCGCTCCTGTGCCCAGCGTTTCCCGCCCGCATCAGGTAAACCATAAAATGCGAAGCGGTTGATACCTTTCTCTTTGAGATGCATAAAGGCCGCTTCAACCAGCGCGTAGTTGTCGGTGGCGATGTAATGCACTGGCGGATAATCGTCTTCCTGATGATAAGAACCGCCGACGCCGACGATAGGAACGTTGAGATCCTTAAGCAACGTCTCGATTTCCCTGTCGTCAAAATCAGCAATGACGCCATCGCCGAGCCAGTCTTTAATATTATCTATACGGCAGCGGAAATCCTCTTCAATGAAAATATCCCAGTCGCTTTGTGAGGCCTGCAAATACTCACCCACGCCTTCTACTACCTGACGGTCGTAAACTTTGTTAGCGTTAAATAACAGAGTGATCCGATAACGTTTCTCAAACATGCCTGTCTCTCACCGGTTTCTAATAGACTAAGCCTCATTCATTGCGCTAACTGAATGAGGCTGATTGCGTTGGTCAATAGCACAGCGCAATGGCTTAGGTTGATTTGGCATAGTGATTATGTGAGGTTCCTCAGGTTTTCCTGCATTGCCTCTTATAATCACCGCCACAGCGGTGGATTTATGCGCGTCTCTTGGTGGCCGAATCCATCCAGACCGCCAGCAGCAGGATCGCGCCTTTGACGATGTACTGCCAGAACGTTGGCACGTCCAGCATACTCATGCCGTTATCCAGCGATGCCATGATGAAAGCGCCCATTACGGCACCCGCAACACTCCCCACCCCACCCGCCAGGCTGGTTCCACCAATAACGCAGGCGGCAATGGCATCCAGTTCGGCAATATTACCCGCCGATGGCGAACCCGCGCCCAAACGTGAACTGAGGATCAGACCGGCGATAGCGACCATCAGTCCGTTTATAGCAAATACCGCCAGCTTGCTGCGCTCAACGTTCACGCCTGATAACCGCGCCGCTTCGATGTTGCCACCAATGGCATAAATACGACGACCAAATGAGGTACGGGACGCCATAAACATGCCGCCCAGCATCAGCGCGACCAGAATCAGCACCGGTGTCGGCACGCCGCGATAGTCGTTGAGCAGATATATCGCACCCAGCGCAATGATGGCCGTCAGTGCCTGACGGGTAACATCGTTTTTAGCCGCGCTCACCGGCAACCCGAGAGCTGCACGCTGTTTACGCCGGTGCCATTGCCAGCCGATAAACAGCGCCAGCGCCACTGCACCGATACCAAAACCTAAGGTATCTGGCAGGTAGCTTTGACCAATCAGCGACATCGCAGGCGTTGTCGGCGACACCGTGGTGCCGCTGGTGATACCAATCAGAATGCCGCGAAACGCCAGCATCCCTGCCAGCGTGACGATAAATGACGGTACCTTACGGTAAGCCACCCACCAGCCGTTCCATGCGCCAAGCAACAATCCAAGCGCCAGCGTCACCACGATAGTCAGTGGCAACGGCCAGCCGAGCCAGACGTCAAAAATCGCCGCCACGCCGCCGAGTAAACCCATCATCGAGCCGACGGACAGGTCGATTTCCGCAGAAATAATCACGAACACCATGCCGACGGCCAGAATGCCGGTAATGGCGGTCTGCCGCAGCAAATTAGAAACGTTACGCGCGCTGATATACGCGCCGTCGGTGGTCACGCTGAAAAACACGATAATCACCGCAATCGCCGCCAGCATGACAAAAACTTGCAGGTTGATACTTTTCAGTTTTTTGACCGATAGCACGGCCTCTGAACCGCTCTCGTTGACGGCAGCGGAAGGGGTTCCTGGCTGGGGAAATTTAGACATAAGCTTCACTCCTCAATGCGGCTTCCATGACCTGCTCCTGACTTAAATTGTTATTTTCCAGGCAGGCTTTCACCCGCCCGAGATGCATCACCACGACGCGGTCACTTAGTCCAAGCACTTCGGGTAACTCTGATGAGATAACGATGATTGCCATTCCCTGTGCCGCAAGCTGGCCGATCAGTTTGTAGATTTCATGTTTTGCTCCCACATCGATTCCGCGTGTAGGTTCATCAAGAATTAAGATTTTGGGTTTCAGTAGCAGGCAACGCGCCAGAATGGCTTTTTGTTGATTGCCGCCGCTGAGCCTTCCGATTGCCAGCTCGGGAGAAGATGTTTTGATTTTGAGTTGTTTCACCGATTCGCTGATGGTGTGCTGTTCCTGCGCTTCACGCAGAACGCCGCCACCGCTGAACTGGCTCAGCGCTGCCAGCGTGATATTGCTGCCCACCGCCATCACCGGCACGATGCCGTCGCGTTTGCGGTCTTCGGGCACCATCGCCAGGCCACGGCGCATGGCATCACGGCAATCGGTAATTTGCACTTTATGGGCTTCCAGCCACACATCTCCTGACCAGCGCCCCGGATAAACACCGAAAAGGCACTCCATCATTTCTGTTCTGCCTGCACCGACCAGACCTGCGACGCCCAGTACTTCGCCCTGACGCAGCGTAAAACCGGCATTATCCACCCGCTTTATGTGGCGATTCACCTGGTGCCACGCAGTGAGGTTTTCAATGCGCAAAATTTCATTACCAATCTGCCGCTCACGCGGGGGGAATAACTCAGTGAGTTCGCGGCCCACCATCATAGCGATGATGTCCTTTTCCGACGTGCCGGCCGCATTGCAGGTGGCGATATGACGTCCATCACGAATGACGCAAAGTTTGTCGGAGATAGCTTTCACTTCGTTCAGTTTGTGGGAAATGTAAATGCAGGCGATATCGTGATGGCGCAAATCGCGGATAATATCGAGCAAAATCGCGGTTTCACTTTCAGTGAGAGACGCCGTGGGTTCGTCAAGCACCAGCAAACGCACCTGCTTGTTGAGGGCTTTAGCAATTTCAACCAGCTGCCGCTGCCCTAATCCCAGTTCGCCCACCAGCGTATGCGGATCGATATCGAGTTTGACCTGCGCCAGCATACGCTGACAGCGCAGATACATTTTATCGGTATCGAGCATGCCAAAGCTGCCCCACTCATTGCCCAAAAACATGTTTTCCAGCACGCTCAGTTGTTTTACCAGCGCTAGCTCCTGATGAATTATCGCAATCCCTTTTTGTTCGGTATCACGAATACCTTTTGCAGTAAGTCGTTCACCTGAAAAATAAATTTCTCCCTCAAAAGCTCCGTGCGGATAAATTGCGCACAATACTTTCATTAATGTCGATTTTCCGGACCCGTTCTCGCCGCACAGGGATAACACTTCGCCTGCGGCCAGCGTCAGACTAATATTATCAACCGCTTTTACCGCACCAAATTTCTTGGTGATATTTCGCATATCCAGCAGGGGTAATTTTTCATATTGATCTGGCATGTTTACCTCCAGCAAAAACAACACGTCAAAAGGAAGTGTTGTTTTCGTAGAAAAATATTGAAAAATTAAAGATCAGATTTCTTATGGAAACCGTCAGCCACCACGGTGCTATCAATATTATTTTTATCCACCTGAATCGGTGTTAATAAATACGAAGGCACTTCTTTTTTACCGTTATTTAATGTCGCATTAGATTTTGGCGTTTCACCTTTACCTAACTGCACGGCAATTTCGGCAGCATCATTGGCCAGTTTGGTGATGGGTTTGTAAACCGTCATGGTCTGCGTACCCGCTTCGATACGTTTGATCGCCGCAAGATCAGCATCCTGACCGGAGATCGCGACTTTACCTGCCAGACCCTGTGCAGATAACGCCTGCACCGCACCACCGGCGGTCGCATCGTTGGAGGCGACGACGGCATCGATTTTGTTGTTGTTGGCAGTCAGCGCGTTTTCCATAATCTTCAGGGCATTTTCAGGCAACCAGCCATCAGCCCATTGATCACCCACCACTTTTATCTTGCCCTCTTTGATTAACGGATTGAGCACTTTCATCTGACCGGCGCGGAAAAGCTTGGCGTTGTTATCCACCGGCGAGCCGCCCATCAGGAAATAATTGCCTTGGGGTACGCGTTCAACCAGACTTTGCGCCTGAAGTTCACCCACCTTTTCATTATCAAAAGAGATATAAAAATCAATGTCGGCGTTGTTAATCATGCGGTCATACGCCAGCACTTTTATGCCTTCCTGTTTGGCTTCGGCAATAACATTACTCAGCACTTGTCCGTTATAAGGAATGATCACCAGCACATCGACGCCACGGTTGATCATATTTTCAATCTGCGCCATTTGGGTTTCTTCATTACCATTCGCAGACTGAACAAAAACATCGGCACCGAGCGTTTTGGCTTTAGCCACAAAAATATCACGGTCTTTTTGCCAGCGTTCTAAACGTAAGTCATCAATAGCCATACCAATTTTAATTTCTTTCGCCAACCCTGACTGGCTGAAAAGCACTAATGTGGCACAGGCAGAAAGAATTATTTTATTCATTTTCATCATGTCAGACCTTTTATAAGAATAAGTAGAGGCAGATACAGAAGAGTTCGTACAGCAATGACACAAGGATTGTTGTCGCTGGGTAATTAATCGGCAATTGCAGATTTTAATCACTGCATTACGATTTTTTGTTTATTTCAGGAATTATGATGGGGATCATGGTTTGCCTGTAATACGCGCACGATAAGACTTTTTATTATCGAGACATCGTGGAAGCTTAATAAAAATCATGAAGAAAACTGCTTATTTATGCGATCTACCGCACACTTAATAATTCTATTAAATTGAGTGTGAAATAACGTAATTGTGGGATTTAACATCTCCTCCGAAGATAGAGCTTCAGCTACCCAGTCCCGCTGGGCCCGTTTTCAAGGAGTTTTCAATGCACGCATATTTCGACAAGCTTGACGCCGTTCGCTACGAAGGTGCTAACAGCACTAATCCGCTGGCATTTCGTCATTACAATCCTGAAGAAGTCATCCTCGGCAAAACGATGGCTGAGCATCTGCGTTTCGCAGCCTGCTACTGGCACACATTCTGCTGGAACGGCAATGATATGTTCGGCGTGGGCGCATTTGATCGTCCGTGGCAACAACCCGGCGATGCGCTGGAGCTGGCGAAACGTAAAGCAGATGTGGCGTTCGAATTCTTCCAGAAACTCAATGTGCCTTACTACTGCTTCCACGATGTTGATGTCTCGCCGGAAGGCGCGACGATTAAAGAATACATCAATAATTTTGCCGTGATGACCGATGTTCTGGCGCGAAAACAGGAAGCCAGCGGCGTTAAACTGCTGTGGGGCACCGCGAACTGCTTTACCAATCCACGTTACGGCGCGGGTGCGGCAACCAATCCAAATCCTGAAATTTATACCTGGGCAGCGACGCAGGTTGTTCATGCGATGAACGCCACTAAACAGCTCGGCGGTGAAAACTATGTGTTGTGGGGTGGCCGCGAAGGTTATGAAACACTGCTCAATACCGATCTGCGTCAGGAACGTGAACAGCTGGGTCGCTTCATGCAGATGGTGGTTGAGCACAAACACAAAATTGGTTTCCAGGGCACCCTGCTGATTGAGCCAAAACCGCAGGAACCGACCAAGCATCAGTATGATTATGACGTGGCATCCGTTTACGGGTTCCTTAAACAGTTTGGTTTGGAAAAAGAGATCAAGGTAAATATCGAGGCGAACCACGCGACGCTGGCAGGTCACTCATTCCATCATGAAATTGCCAACGCCATTGCCCTTGGGATCTTTGGTTCCGTCGATGCTAACCGCGGTGACCCGCAATGCGGCTGGGACACTGACCAGTTCCCGAACAGCGTGGAAGAAAACGCGCTGGTGATGTATGAAATCATCAAAGCCGGCGGTTTCACCACCGGTGGTCTGAACTTCGACTCTAAGGTGCGTCGTCAGAGCACCGACAAATATGATCTGTTCTACGGCCATATTGGTGGCATGGATACCATGGCGCTGGCGTTGAAAGTGGCGGCCCGTATGATTGAAAGCCGTGAACTGGATAAACACGTAGCACAGCGTTACGCAGGCTGGAATACAGAACTGGGTCAGCAGATCCTGCAAGGCAAAATGTCTCTGGAATCCCTGAGCAACTACGCGCAACAAAACGCGCTGGCACCTCAGCATCAGAGCGGCCAGCAGGAACGTCTGGAGAATCTGGTTAACCGTTATCTGTTTGGTTAATCTTGTAAAATAAGCTGACGCCCTGCCCGCTTTGTGCGGAATCGCAGGGCGTAAATCTTTCTGGAAACGGGTTAACAGATAAGGGAAAAATATGTATCTCGGAATAGATCTCGGCACGTCTGGCGTCAAAGCCATTTTGCTTAGCGAAGAAGGTCGGGTGGTCGCCAGCCACAGTGAGGCGTTAACCCTTTCCCGTCCCCATCCTTTGTGGTCTGAGCAAAATCCGGCTGACTGGTGGACTGCAACAGACCGCGCAGTTTCTGCATTATCTAAGCAACATGCCCTGCAAAGTGTAAAAGCGGTCGGCCTGACGGGGCAGATGCATGGCGCCACGGTTCTTGATGCAAAGCATCAGGTTCTGCGTCCGGCAATTTTATGGAACGATGGCCGCAGTTTCAGCCAGTGCGGGAAACTGGAAGCGGAACTCCCGGACTCCCGCCAGATAACCGGCAACCTGATGATGCCCGGCTTTACGGCACCAAAACTCCTCTGGCTGCGCGAAAACGAACCCGAGTTATTCGCGAAAATAGACAAAGTATTGCTGCCCAAAGATCATCTGCGCTGGCTGATGACCGGCGTTTTTGCTTCAGATATGTCTGACGCCGCAGGCACGATGTGGCTCGACGTAGCGAAACGCGACTGGAGCGACAAAATGCTGAGCGCAACCGGCCTGACGCGTAAACACATGCCGGAGCTTTTCGAAGGCAATCAGATTACCGGTAAGTTACTGCCAGAACTCGCCTCCCGCTGGGGAATGGATTGTGTGCCAGTCATCGCTGGTGGCGGCGATAATGCTGCTGGAGCGGTAGGTGTCGGGTTATACAAAACGGGTCAGGCGATGCTTTCTCTTGGCACGTCCGGCGTGTATTTCGCAGTCAGCGACGGATTTCTGAGTAATCCGCAACAGGCGGTACACAGTTTCTGCCACGCGCTGCCGGACACCTGGCATCTGATGTCGGTTATGCTCAGTGCCGCATCCTGTCTGGACTGGGCCGCGAATCTGACCGGCACCGCCTCAGTGGGTGAGCTGATCACTCTGGCGCAGAAAACTCAACCCGCCGACTCTCCGGTCTGGTTCCTGCCGTATCTGTCCGGTGAACGCACGCCGCACAATAATCCGAATGCCAAAGGAACGTTGTTTGGCCTGACGCATCAGCACGGCCCTGCCGATATTGCCCGCGCGGTGCTCGAAGGTGTGGGATTCGCCCTGGCAGACGGAATGGACGTGTTGCACGCAACCGGTCTGAAACCGCACAGCATCACGCTGATTGGCGGCGGTGCCCGAAGCCCTTACTGGCGGCAAATGCTGGCGGATATCAGCGGTAAGACGCTGGAATACCGCACCGGCGGCGATGTCGGTCCGGCATTGGGCGCAGCGCGTCTGGCGCAAATTGCGATGAATACGGGTAAACCGCTGGAACAGTTCCTGCCGGAGCTGGCACTTGAGCAAGTGCATGAACCAGACAGTGTTAAGCACACGGCATATGCGGAGCGGAGGAAAGTGTTCAGGGAGTTATATGTGAGGCTTGAAGGGTTGATGTAATGGCGGATTGGCCATCAGGGCAATGTCAATGAAGGCCTGCTCGAGAAGATTTCGGTTTCTCAAGTGCTGCGGTCACCTGACGCACAGTGCCGAAACCGACCAGAGGGGAAAGGCTTTTCCCCTCTGAACTCCCCTCGCTTTTTCAAACACGTGATCCGCGCGCTGGCTATGTTTCAGGTATCGCAGCGACAGGCTGGAAATCTTGCCGCGTTGCGGTGCCTTCTCTCGGTCCTGGAGCCTCTGGTCTCCAGGCCGCTCCGCTCAGCAAGATTTCTGAATCGCCCGCGCGATCTTAAAGTCAAAACCAATCCGCTTTTCATATCAAAATCAGTAAGGTTGCGAAGTAGAAGCCTGAGGCCGGTTCCAAAATACCGCCGGAGGGAGAGGTGGAAAACCGCGTGGCTTTTTACGCGGGTTGTAACCCGAACGAAGGGAACCGCGCAGCGGCGGGGTTTTGCGGCTATCACTGCGGCTGATGAAACATAGTCAGCGAGCGAAGCGCGCAGTGAAAGAGCCCGGGGGGTCTTGGGGGGTGGCGGCGATAGGCCGCCCCCCAAGTCGGTGTGGGCCGACGCCCACGGTTTTGAAGTTGCAGTTGCAGTTGCAGTTGCAGTTAGAAATTACAGGTCAAGGGTAAATCCCCTTGAAAGTTGTCTTCTTCCTCGGCTCCGACATAATCCCCTCAAGCGCTTCAACGCATTTCAGATAATGGGGGGTTTTCTTGTGCGCCAGCACAGCATCATTATCCTGATAGGCTTCGTAGATAAAGAATCGCGTCGGTACATTTTCGTCCTGCAACACATCAAACCTCAGGTTTCCCGGTTCTTTCACCGCACCTGAATGATTGGCGTGAAACACTTCCAGAAACTCATCCACCTTTTCCGGCTGAACATTAATTTCGACCAGTGTCACTTCCATGATTCACCCCTTTTCGCTCAGGAACAGTTCGTATGCGTGCGCCACGCTGGCATTTTCATGCACCACCGCTTTCACGGCTTTCAGCATGGCGATTGGCGACTCGGACTGGAAGATGTTACGCCCCATATCCACACCGGATGCGCCCTGGTCTATAGCGTTGAAACACATTTCCAGCGCCTCGCGTTCCGGCAGTTTTTTACCGCCCGCAATTACAATCGGCACAGGACAGCCCGCCGCGACGCGTTCGAAACCTTCATCGACGTAATAGGTTTTAATAATGTTCGCGCCCATTTCAGCCGCAATACGGGTTGCCAGCGAGAAGTAACGCTGATCACGCGCCATGTCTTTGCCGACGCCGGTCACCGCCATGGTCGGCATGCCGTAGCGCATCCCCTGATCGACCAACTGAATGATATTTTTAATCGACTGATGCTCGTATTCACTGCCGATGTACACCTGCGCCGCCATCGCCGCGACGTTCAGGCGCAGCGCGTCCTCTATCGCTACGGCTACGGTTTCATTGGAAAGCTCAGTCAGAATCGAGTTACCGCCGGAAGCGCGCATTACCACTGGCTTATTGACCGCCGCCGGAACCACACTGCGCAGCACGCCACGGGTACACATCAGTACATCGGTATGAGCAAACAGCGGTGCAATATTGATATCGATACGCTCAAGCCCGGTCGTCGGGCCCTGAAAATAGCCGTGGTCGAACGCCAGCATCACTGTACGCCCGGATTCCGGATTGAAAATACGCGCCAGCCGCGACTGCATTCCCCAGTCCAGCTGACCGCTGCCTTTGAGGAAAAACGCATGATTGTCCTGCGGCGTGCCGATGCCGAAGTTCTTGCCGTCTCTGATATCGTCCAGATCTGCCATGTTTATTTCTCCTTAATCGTCAGAAGTCGTATTTGCCGATGTTGTCCTTGGTGAAGACCACGCGTTCCGGCAGTAACACGATGCCGTTGCCTTTGGCCTCATACTGGTAGCCCTGCACGCTGTTCGGCACGACTTCTACCGATCCGACGTTTGGCACATCCAGTTTGTCACCTACATTGAGTTCGCCTTTTTTCAGTAACTGATCGGCGACGTAAACCGAAATCTTGCCCTGACTGACCACGTCCCACAGGCCGAACTGTTTCACCGTCCCGCGCTCAACATACGGGCGCATGACGTTTGGCGTACTGAAGCCGACAATGGTCACATTGGTACGTTTGAGGTTTTCCGCCGCCTGTGCGGCCGCCGGTAATGCATTGGCGTCTGGTGCAATAATCGCGTCGAGATCACCGTAGGATTTCAAAATCCCTTCGGCGGTTTGCAGCGATTTGGTGGCATCGTTATAGCCGTATTGCGTGGTCACGATTTCCCAGCCCGGATGCTCTTTAGCAATTTTGGCTTTCGCCTCTTTTACCCACTGGTTCTGGTCGGTCACCGTCGGGCTGGAGTAGAAAAACGCCACTTTGGCTTTTTCTTTCTTCACCTGGCTGGACGTCATGTCCACCAGCATCGAGCCGAGCTGTTGCGGTGTGCCCTGATTGATGTAAATCGAGCGACATTCTGGTTTGGTGTCAGAATCCCAGGTCAGCACTTTCACGCCGCGTTGCATAGCGCGTTTAAGTGCCGGACACAGGCCATCCGGTGATACCGCCGCGACTACGATCGCGTTGTATCCCTGATTAACGAAGTTGTTGATCATTTGTACCTGACCGGAAACGCTCGGTTCGGTCGGGCCGTCATACGTGACGTCCACACCCAGTTCTTTCCCCGCCGCCGTCGCGCCATTGCCGCCGCTGGTGAAATAGCCGACGCCCACCAGTTTTGGGATAAACGCGATACGTTCTGCCGCCTGCGCACTCACGCAGGCGAGGCTTACGGCGCTGGCAATCAGTAAGGTTTTCATTGTGTTGGCTTTCATCATTAACCCCGGCTTATTTAGAAGACGTCAAGGAAGGAGAAGGCGCAGACCAGCGCTGGCGATAACGCTGGAAAACACTGCGGATAAGACCACGGTTGAGGCTGGCAGAACGACCGATGACCACCAGGATCAATAGCGCGCCGGACAGCGCACTGGAAACCTGACTGGAGACGCCGACCATCTGCAAGCCCTGCTGGAGATACCCGATCAGCAGCGTCGCCAGCGCCGTGCCGAGAATGGAACCTGAACCGCCGTAGATATTGGCGCCACCAAGCACGACCGCCGTGATAGCGGGCATCAGCAAAGCGTTGCCGAGATCAGAACGGGCAGAGCCGAAATAGGATGTCATCAGGATGGCGGCGACCGCGGACGCCAGGCCGGTCATCCCGTAAAGGGCAAACACCGTGCCGCTGACCGGCAATGCGCCATAGCGCGCCACGCGGGCATTCTGTCCGATGAGGAAGACATTGCGACCGGTGCGACTGCGGTGCATCAGCAGCCAGAAAAACAGCGTCGCCAGCAGGAAGATCACCAGCGGCATCGGCAGCCCCATCACCACCTGATTAGCAAAGTTGGTGAACGCATCAGGGAAATTACCGATACCTTCGAAACCCGTCGCACCCGCCAGCCCGGAAAGCAGTAAGGCGCTGCCGCCGAACAGATAAAGCGTGCCAAGCGTGATGACCAGCGGGTTAACCCCGGTATAAAGAATAAGAGCCGCATTCAGCAAACCACAGGCCGCGCCGAGCGCCAGCGTCATGATGATCGCCAGTGCCAGCGGCACGCCAGCCTGACAAAGTACGCCGAGCGCGATGGCGCACAGGCCGATGGTTGAACCGAAGGAAATGTCGATGCCGCCGCTGACAATCACCAGGGTCAGCGGCAATGCCACAATTCCGATGGTGATGAAATCGCTGGTGCTGAACAGCAGCGTATTCGCATCCAACATGCGCGGATTGGCGAAACCGAACAGTAAGATTTCGATGACCAGTAACGCCAGCAGCGCGATTTCCCAGCCATATTGTTGGAGTTTATTCATCACATCACCCCGCTCTTTTTGCCGGTACTTAACCGGCGGCTGGTATTTTTTGATGGCTGAGATTTACGTTCAACAGGTTTCTTCTGAAGCGGCGGACTGGCCGTCAGGAAGCGTGAATATTTCTGACGGCGCAGGTTTTTCTCCAGCGCCTGTCGCAACCTGCCGTCGAATACCAGCACCGCCAGCAACACCAGTCCGGCGATAAAATCGTTCCACCAGGCAGGAAGGCGTAACAGCACCAGCACGCTGTCGATTTGTGTCAGGAAATACGCGCCGAGCACCGCGCCGAGTATAGATCCGGTGCCGCCGAGCAGGCTGATACCACCCAGTACGCAGGCGGCAATGGCTTTCATTTCCAGTCCGCTTCCGGTCTGGTTAGGCACAAAACCGATTTGCGAAGCGAAGACAATACCGGCGATGGCCGCCATCATGCCGTTGATGCCGAACGCCAGAATGCGTACGCGGTTAACAGCGACACCCAGCTGCCGCGCGCCCTGTAAGTTATCGCCCACCGCGTAAAAACTGCGGCCAAATACGGTGCGGCTGAGCATCCAGAACATCGCCACCAGTAAAACCATCACCAGCCAGCCCAGCGATGAAACGCTGAGAAACACCGGTTCGGACAACGATTTCAGTCCTGCAGGTAAGCCTTCAATCCATTTGCCGCCGGTCATCAGCAACATCAGCCCGCGGTATAAACCCAGTGTGCCGAGGGTGGCGACAATCGCCGGAATGCGCAGCCAGGCCACCAGCACGCCGTTAAATAATCCCGCCAGCAAACCGGTGCCGAGAGTTATCACACAGGCCAGCGGCAGGTTCATGCCACTGTTGAGCAAAACCCCCAGTGTCACGGCGCAGAGGCCGGTAATGGAACCGACCGACACGTCGATATTGCGGGTGAGCATCACCACCGTCGCGCCCATCGCCAGCAACATCAGAATTTGCGCGCTGCCGAAAATCATGCCCAGCGTCTGAAAACTGAACGACTGCCTGTCCATCGCGCCGAGTAAGGCAAACAAGGCGATGATCGCCATCAGCGCGGTCAGTTCACGGTTGTTTTGTATCCGCTTCAGCATGAAGATCCTCCGGTGGCGGGGGTTTTGGCGTGATTACCAAACGCGATGTGCATAATGTTGCTGACGTTGATGTCGCTGCCCTGCAACTCGCCACTCATTTCGCCCTGATGCATGACAAAGACCCGGTCGGCAAGCCCTTCAATTTCATCAAGATCAGAAGAAATCAGAATCACCGCCACGTTCTGTTCAACGACATTGCGCAGCAGCTGATAAATATCCGCCCGCGCAGAAACATCGACTCCGCGCGTTGGTTCATCGACGATCAGCACCGCTGGCTGGGCTTCCAGACATTTCGCAATCAGCAATTTCTGCTGATTTCCGCCGGAAAGCGTGCGGGCAGTTTGTGACCCGTCGCGATATTTGATACCCAGCGCACGGTGATAACGCTCCAGCACTGCCGCCTCACGTTTGATATTCAGCCACCAGCCCTGACGGTTGAACGTGAGCGATGTGGCGTTCCAGCTCAGTGGCGCATCCAGATAAAGGCCGGACGCCTGCCGGTCTTCCGGCAAATACACCAGCCCTTTTCTAAGACGTTGTAAGGTGCTAAACCCGCTGATGTCCTGTTGCAACAAAAGCACCTGACCGCTTTGTGCATCCCGCAGGCCATACAGGGTTTCGGCCAGTTCGGTGCGCCCAGCGCCGACAACGCCTGCCAGCCCGACGATTTCCCCGGCGCGGGCGCTGAATGAAATATTGATAAACCCTTCACCGGTCAGGTTTTGCACCTGCAAGATCGGCTGGTTTCCCGACGAATTACGCCGTGCTCCCGGTAAATCCAGCCACAGCTTTTGTTCTGCGGGCAGTGCAGTGGCCTGCGTTTGCGGTGTGATAGCCGCAATCAGCGCATCGTTATCCAGCTCTGAAAGCGCGCCGCTGAGCGCAATTTTACCGTCGCGCATCACGCTGACCCGGTCGGCAATGGCGCGGATTTCCGGCAATTTGTGCGAGATGAACACCACGCCGACGCCCTGTGCCGTCAGGTGTCTAACCTGCGTAAACAGGCGGGCGGATTCCGCGGGAGTCAGCGAAGCCGTCGGTTCATCGAGGATCAGCAAACGCGCATCACGCATCAGCCCGCGCAGAATTTCCACCAGTTGCTGATCCGCCACTTCCAGCGTTCCGGCCAGGGAACCGAGCGGCAGATTGCAGCCCAGTTCAGTCAGCGACTGTTGCAGTTTTTTCTCGCTGGCCTGCTGTGCGGGAAGACGGAAAAGAATGTTTTCGCGCACGCTGAGGCTCGGGAACAGCATCGGTTCCTGCGGCACCAGATAGATACCTGCCTGATGTGCTTTGGCAGGTGTCAGCGCCACCAGCGGCGCGCCACCAAGTCGCATTTCGCCCCGGTCGGCAATCTCGACACCGGCGATGATTTTCATCAGCGTCGATTTCCCCGCGCCATTCCCGCCCAGCAGTGCATGTACCTCACCGCGTTGCAGGCTGAAATCGATATTTTTCAGTACCGCAACACCGGAAAAGCTCTTACTGACACCGCTGACCTGCAACAGCAGGTCCGGGGATGGTGCGTCTGCTGATAAGTTTTCGCTGGACTGCATACGCTGGCCTCAGGTGAGATACATTAAGTGAACAAATGTATTTATTGTTTAACAATGTTCATAAAGCTAGTCTGTGGTGACGCGGAAAACTTTTGCCCTGATCACAGTTTGTTCAACTCATATACTCTGCGTTATGATTCGGGCAGTAATCATTTTAAATTTGCCAAATACATCACAGTTAACAACATTTTGTTAACGAACAATTGATCTACATTTTGATAAGTGTTCACTATGAATGACAAAACAACGCTTTCCGATTTGACTAACCATCCGGAATTCAGCATGGGTGAAGAGGAACTGCTGGCGCGCACCGCGTGGTTCTATTACCACGACGGCCTGACCCAGAATGAGATTGGTGAACGGCTCGGACTGACGCGGCTTAAAGTGTCGCGTCTGCTGGAAAAAGGCCGGCAATCCGGGGTGATCCGCGTACAAATTAACTCGCGTTTTGAGGGCTGTTTGTCGCTGGAAAACACGCTGCTTGAGCGCTTTGGTTTGCAGCAGGTTCGTGTGCTGCCCCAGCTTGCCGACGGTTCGCTGAGCGCGCGACTGGGCGTCGGCGCGGCGCATATGCTGATGACGATGTTAAAACCAGAGCAATTGCTGGCCGTGGGATTTGGCGAAACCGCCATGAGCACCTTGCAGCATCTGAGCGGGTTTATCGCCTCTCAGCAGATCCGCATGGTGACGCTTTCCGGCGGAGTTGGTCCGTATATGACCGGCATCGGGCAGCTTGATGCAGCCTGCGGCGTGAGCATTATTCCTGCGCCGTTGCGGGCGTCATCAGCCAGCGTGGCGACCATTTTCCGTCAGGAACGCAATGTTCACGACGTGATGCTGGCGGCCTGCGCTGCGGATATTGCCGTCGTCGGCATCGGTTCGCTGAACCAGAAACAGGAAGCGACCATTTTGCGCTCAGGTTATATCAGCGAAGGCGAACAGCTTTTATTTGGCCGTAAAGGCGCAGTAGGCGACATTCTCGGGTTCTTTATGCAGCGCAATGGTGAGCTGGCGGAAAACATGGCGATCCACGACGAACTGATTGCCGTCGCACCGGACGAACTGGCCAGCATTCCGACCGTATTAGGCGTGGCGGGCGGAGTAGAGAAGGCCGAAGCGATTGTCGCCGCACTGAAAGGCAAACGAATAAACGCACTGGTGACTGAAGAGAGCACAGCAAGAGCCATGCTGGCGCTGCTCGGCTGACCCGCAGGGAGTGAGGGGCGTGGCGGTCAGGTAACCGGTGCCCGATAAACTGGCACGAGAGAACATCACGATGACCCCTACCCTGAACTCTGACGACGATCGTAGCTATCTGATGGCGCTGGATGCCGGTACCGGCAGTATCCGGGCGGTAATTTTCAATCTCGAAGGTGAGCAGATTGCCGCCGGACAAGCAGAGTGGATCCATCTCGCCGTGCCGGATGTCCCCGGTTCGATGGAGTTTGATCTGCAAAAAAACTGGCAGCTTGCCTGTCAGTGTATTCGCCAGGCGCTGCATGAAGCGCATCTCCCTGCTTCCGCTATCCGTGCCGTTGCCGCCTGTTCTATGCGCGAGGGCATCGTGCTGTACGACAAATCCGGCGAGCCTGTCTGGGCGTGTGCCAACGTCGATGCCCGCGCCAGCCGTGAAGTCTCCGAATTAAAAGAAATCCACGATTTCGAATTTGAACGCGAAGTCTATGAATGCTCCGGCCAGACGCTGGCGCTGAGCGCAATGCCGCGTCTGCTGTGGCTGGCGCATCACCGGCCTGACATTTACCGGCAGGCAGCCACCATCACGATGATCAGCGACTGGCTGGCGTATATGCTCAGCGGCGAGCTGGCGGTGGATCCGTCCAACGCCGGCACCACCGGTATGCTGGATTTAGCCACCCGCAACTGGCGCCCTGAACTGCTGGATATGGCGGGACTGCGCGCCGATATGCTTTCGCCGGTGGCAGAAACCGGTACCCGCCTCGGCTATGTGACGGCCCGCGCTGCGGATGCCTGCGGCCTGAAAGCCGGAACACCCGTCGGCATGGGCGGTGGTGATGCGCAACTGGGCACGCTTGGCCTCGGGCTGGTGCGTCCCGGTCAGACGGCGGTTCTCGGCGGTACATTCTGGCAGCAAATCGTCAATCTGCCGCAAGCGGTCACCGATCCGGACATGAATATCCGCGTCAATCCGCACGTCATTCCCGGCATGGCGCAGGCTGAATCCATCAGTTTCTTCACCGGCCTGACCATGCGCTGGTTCCGCGATGCTTTTTGTACGGAAGAAAAAACCATGGCGCATCGTCTTGGCGTGGATGCCTACAGTTTGCTGGAAGACATGGCGGCGCGGGTACCCGTCGGTGCCTGGGGCGTGACGCCGGTATTCTCGGATGCGATGCATTTCAAGAACTGGTATCACGCCGCCCCGTCATTCATCAATCTTTCCATCGATCCTGAAAAGTGCAACAAACCGGTGCTGTTCCGTGCATTGGAAGAGAACGCTGCCATCGTCTCAGCCTGCAATCTGGATATGATCGCTGCATTCTCCGGCGTACGCGCCAAATCGCTGGTGTTCTCCGGCGGCGGTTCGAAGGGCAAATTGTGGTGTCAGATTTTAAGTGATGTGACCGGCGTGCCGGTGAATGTGCCGGTGGTGAAAGAAGCAACCGCGCTGGGTTGTGCGATTGCAGCGGGTGTCGCGGCAGGCGTGTATTCATCGCTCGCCGACACCGGTGAAGCGCTGGTGCGCTGGGAACGAGAATATCAGCCGGATGTGGCAAATCACGCAAAATATCTGGTGCAGAAAGCCAACTGGCAGGAAGTGTATGCGGATCAGCTTGGGCTGGTGGACAGGCAGCTGACGACGTCGATGTGGAAAGCACCAGGATTGTGAGGGTTAGCCACCCTAACTGGCTGCCTGAGGTCAAGGTCGTGGGCTCGCCGCCCACACTAGCTTTAAGGTCAACACCCTGGGCTGCCACCCAAACTGGCCTTAAGAGGCGCCTATCGCCGCGCCTCTTAAGAATCTCCGGCTCTTTCACTACGCGCTATCGTTAGACACTATGTTTCAGATACTACAGCGACAGGCTGGAAAGCTTGCCGCTACGCGGTCCCTTCATTTCGGGATTGCAGCCTTTGGTCTGCAACCTCTCACTCAGCAAGTTTTCTGAATCGCCCGCATGATCTTAAATTCAAAACCAAAATCTAAACTGCCATTGATTGAGAAGGTGTCGCAGGTTCCAAATTCACCATGATTACTGGAACATAGCCAGCAAGCGGAGCGTCTGTTGAAAAAGCGAAACTATCACAGTCCATAACTAAGAGGCCATAACGCCCAGTTATTTGACACTTGCCATCGGCGGGTCCATTGCCACTTTGCCTTTCACTGCTTTGTTTTTCACTCTTCTTGACCACATCGCTGTCAGGATCGGCACCAGTATCGAGGTGACGATAACCGAAGTAGCGACCAGCGCCGTGGCGGCCGGGGCGATAGGTTTGAATTGCGGCACCATTTCGGCAATCAGTACCGGCGTCGCCACGGCGGCACCCGCGGAACTGGACGCGGCGATACCTGCGGTGCCATCCCCACCGCCGATAAATTTGTCGGCGAGGATCAGCGGGATACCGGTGATCACAATGACTGACACGCCCAGCAATATGCCTAACAGACCGGTTTGTGCGATGACGCTCAGGTTGATGGTGTTACCGAGGGCGAAAGCGAAGAACGGGATCAGCGTTTGTACCGCTTTGCTAAAGAATTCACGCAGTTCAGGATCCAGATTGCCTAAGCCAAAACCGACCAGGAATGGCAACACTGCGCCAACGAACACATGAGGTTCAAAGGATGCAATCCCTGCTGTACCCAGGATGACCATCGTCATCAGCGGGCCGGATTCGAGAGACATCAGGACGAAAGCCCCCGCCTCTTCTTTGGTGCCGTATTGCTGCATTACTGAGGCATACAGGCCGCCGTTGGTCATGTCCATTGCGGCGACCAGCGCCAGTACCGAAAGCCCGGCGAAGAAGCCAAACTCCACGCCATTTTCCGGCATAAACCGTGATGCTATCGCCGCCACAACCCAGGCGACCGCGATTTTCGTGACCACCAGCGTGCCTGACTTACGCAACACGGTTCCGGTTGCGCTCAGTTTGATCGAGGCTCCCATGCAGAAGAACCACACCGCCAGAATCGGTACGGTGCCGGTCATCAGTCCGTTAGTGAAAGAGCCAAAATATTTGCCCGAATCAGGCGCGAAGGTATGGCACAACGCACCAAGAAAGAGAGGCACTAACATCATTCCGCCAGGAATTTTTTCTATCGCTCGTTTAATGTGCATATTTTTTCACCTGATTAGAAGTAACGGACCACTGAATGCCGCTACGTTATCCATTTATCAGGTGTATAAAAGTGACTCGCCTCATAAATTGAAACGATGTTTCTATTTTTTAGATAGGTAGTTTTATTAATTTATTCCGTCAATATTTAATTTCGGAGCGCAATCACATTTTCAGATTTTTATTATTCAGAAGGTGTCTGTCAGAAAACAAAAAACCCGCAGCAGTCGCCTGTGCGGGTTAGGTATGGCGGGAATGAAAATCAACTGATTGACGTTGTTCCGAAAGCCTGGCGCCAGTCGGCATCAAATTTTTCGACGGCCGCCTGCACTGCCGGTGTATCGAGCAGTTGCTCAGCAACATCAACCGGCAGAGTGATTGACTGACAACCGGCCAGCAGACAATCCATCGCCTGGCGGGGCGTTCTGAAACTGGCCGCCAGCACTTTTGCATGTGGCGCATGAAGATTCAGCAGGGTCTGCAACTCCTTCACTACAGCAATACCATCACCGCCCTGCGCGTCCAGACGGTTGACGTAAGGCGCGACATATTCAGCCCCTGCCAGTGCCGATAATAACCCCTGACCCGCCCCGTAAACGGCGGTGCCGAGGGTCGGGATATTCATCCCTTTCAGTTTTTTAATCGCGGCCAGACCTTCACGGGTTACGGGGACTTTTACCACTAAACCAGATACGCGCTGCGTCAGTAACAACGCTTCGGCCACCATCTGTTCAGCATCAGACGCCATCACCTGCGCGAATAATTTGCCATTACCGCCCAGCGCATCCCGCAACGCAGGCAACACTTCCCACAGCGATTTACCTTCTTTCGCCACAATGCTGGGATTTGTCGTCACCCCCTGCAACGGCAATATGCGTGAAAGACGTTTGACCGCAGCCACATCAGCAGTATCGAGATACAACTCCATAACCCTCTCCTTAAACATGTGAGCAAATGCAAAGTTCAGTGAGTGTACGCCTGCAAGCAGAAGATTTGTTGATCATCATCAAAATCACTTTCGAATGAAAGCATGTAAATTACGAAAGAAGAAAAAGACACAAAGGAGTGTCGAGATGATTTTCAATGTGCAGCGTTATTCCACACATGATGGCCCCGGGATCCGCACGGTCGTGTTTCTTAAAGGCTGTTCGCTGGGATGCACCTGGTGCCAGAACCCGGAAAGTCGCTCCGCCAGCCACGATATTTTGTTCGATACCCGCCTGTGCAGCACTGGCTGTGACTACTGCGCGCAGGTCTTCCCACATGCAGTCAGTGTTGAGGATGGCAGGATCCGCGTCCGACAGGAAAATTTTACTGCGGCAGATTTATGTCAGATAGAACAGACCTGCCCTTCCGGCGCGCTGAGCGTGTGCGGAAGTGAGGCAGATGTCGATGAACTGATGCAGCAAATTTTGCGTGATAAACCTTTTTATCAGCGTACCGGTGGCGGCATCACGCTTTCCGGTGGCGAACCTTTTATGCAGCCGCAGACGGCACAAACGTTACTGCAACGCTGCAAACAGGAAGGTTTGCACACGGCGGTGGAAAGCTGTCTGCATGTGCCGTGGAAATACATTGAACCCTCACTCGGTGCGCTCGATCTGGTGCTGGCCGATTTAAAACATGTCGGGGATGACCCCTTCAGACGCCTGACCGGCGGCTCGATAAAACGCGTGATGGATAATTTTCGCCGTCTGGCTGCTGCCGGACAACGGCTTATCGTGCGCGTTCCGTTAATTCCCGATTTCAACGCTGACCGTGCGTCCATACGGCAGATTGTGGATTTTGCCGCTGAAGAAACCGGCTGCGAAGCCATTCACTTTTTGCCGTATCACACACTTGGCATCAACAAATACGCCCTGCTCGGGCAACCTTATCTGGCTCCGCGCCAGCCGTTAAATGACCCTGACCTGCTGACGTTTGCCGAAGAATACGCCGCACAAAAAGGGCTATGTTCACAGTTAAGAGGATAAGAATAATGACCCAGCTGAATCTGAATACCCTTTCCGCCCGGATCCGCTCACACAAAGATGCCCTGATCCACATCGTAAAACCACCGGTCTGTACTGAACGCGCGCAGCATTACACGCAGATTTATCAGCAACATGCCGACAAGCCGCTGGCGGTGCGTCGCGCCCTGGCGCTGGCTGAACATCTGCGCCAGCGAACTATCTGGATCAAACATGATGAACTGATTGTCGGGAACCAGGCCAGTGAAGTTCGTGCCGCGCCGATTTTCCCGGAATACACCGTCGGCTGGATCGAGAGTGAAATCGATGCGCTGGCGGACCGGCCGGGTGCGGGTTTTGCCGTCAGCGAAGCCAACAAAAAAGTTCTGCATGAAATCTGCCCGTGGTGGCGTGGTCAGACGGTTCAGGACCGTTGCTACGGGATGTTTACGGACGAACAGAAAGCGCTGCTCGAAAGCGGGATCGTGAAAGCTGAAGGGAATATGACGTCAGGAGACGCGCATCTGGCGGTGAATTTCCCGCTGCTGCTGGAACTCGGGCTTGACGGTTTACGTCATAAAGTGGACGAACGCCGCAGCCGCATTCAGCTGACAGACTGGGAAGATCTGCACAAAGAACAGTTGCTGAAGGCCATTGATATCACCCTGACTGCCGTGAGCCATCATGTTCTTCGCTTCGCTGAGCTGGCGCGTGAAATGGCAATTTCTGAAACCCGCGAAAACCGCCGTGCGGAATTAGTGACCATGGCAGCGAACTGCGAAGTGATTGCCCACCGGCCACCCGAGAATTTCTGGCAGGCGTTGCAGTTATGCTATTTCATTCAGCTGATTCTGCAGATTGAATCCAACGGACATTCCGTTTCGTTCGGGCGTATGGATCAGTATCTGTATCCGTTCTACCGCCGTGATGTGGAGCTGGAACAGACGCTGGAACGCGGTCAGGCGATTGAGCTGCTGCAAAGCTGCTGGCTGAAACTGCTGGAAGTGAACAAAATTCGCTCCGGCACACACTCAAAAGCGTCGGCAGGCAGCCCGCTATATCAGAACGTCACCATCGGCGGCCAGACTTTGCATCACGGCGTGGCGGCGGATGCGGTCAATCCACTGTCTTACGCGGTGCTGGAATCCTGCGGACAACTGCGTTCTACCCAGCCAAACCTCAGCGTGCGTTATCACGCCGGTATGAGTAATGATTTTCTTGACGCCTGCGTACAGGTGATCCGCTGCGGCTTTGGGATGCCTGCGTTCAACAACGATGAAATCGTCATTCCTGAATTCATTAAGCTGGGCGTCGAAAAGCAAGATGCATATGATTATGCAGCCATTGGTTGTATCGAAACCGCGGTCGGCGGCAAATGGGGATACCGCTGCACCGGCATGAGTTTCATCAACTTTGCTCGTGTCATGCTGGCGGCGCTGGAACAAGGCAAAGACGCGAAAAGCCATACCCGTTTCCTTGCTCAGGAACGCGGTTTGTCGCAGGGTAATTTCGATAACTTCGAACAGGTTTTTGCGCAGTGGGATGAACAGATCCGTTATTACACCCGCAAATCAATCGAGATTGAATGCGTGGTCGATACGGTGCTGGAAGAAAACGCGCAGGATATTTTATGTTCCGCACTGGTCGACGACTGCATTGAACGCGGAAAAACCATCAAGCAAGGCGGCGCGAAATATGACTGGGTATCCGGTTTGCAGGTCGGTATCGCCAATCTGGGTAACAGTCTGGCGGCGGTGAAAAAGCTGGTCTTCGAACAGGGAACTATCGGTCAGCAGGAACTGGCTGAAGCGCTGGCTTCCGATTATGAAGGGCTGGATGGCGAGCGTCTTCGTCAACGCCTGATTAACGGCGCAGAGAAATATGGCAACGACCATGACGGCGTAGATAATCTGCTGGTGCGCGCCTATCAGTGTTATATCGACGAACTGTCGAATTATCACAATACCCGCTTCGGTCGCGGCCCGATTGGCGGCACGTATTATGCGGGCACGTCGTCAATTTCCGCCAATGTGCCTTTCGGGGCAGCCACCACGGCAACGCCGGATGGTCGCAAAGCCTTTACACCGCTGGCCGAAGGCGCAAGTCCGGCATCGGGTACCGATCATCTCGGTCCGACCGCCGTATTTAACTCGCTGGGCAAATTGCCGACTGAAGCAATTCTTGGAGGTGTATTGCTGAACCAGAAGCTCAATCCGGCATCACTTGAAAACGAAAATGACCGCCAGACGTTAATGCTGATGTTGCGGACTTTCTTCGAGGAACATCACGGCTGGCATGTTCAGTACAATATTGTTTCCCGCGAGACATTACTGAAAGCCCGTGAAGAGCCGCAGAACTATCGTGACCTTGTGGTTCGCGTGGCCGGATATTCCGCGTTCTTTACGGCCTTATCGCCGGAGGCTCAGGATGATATTATCGCCCGTACTGAACACTCACTTTAGTGTTCTCAACTGATATTTCTTTTTTTGGGCGGTTCCGGCCGCCCTTACTTTCGGGCGATTATGAACGACAGACAACAAATTATTCTGCAATGGGTAAATGACAAACAACGTATCAGCGTCTCTGAGTTATCACAGATTTGTCAGGTTTCCGAAGTCACGATCCGCCATGATCTGACCCAGCTCGAGCAGCGCCATTATCTGCGCCGTGCCCACGGTTTTGCGGTCGCGATCCAGACTGATGACGTGGATACCCGCATGATGTCGAATTTTGCACAGAAACAGAAACTGGCAAGATTTGCTGCATCATTGATTCAGGACGGAGAAACTGTGTTTTTCGAAAGCGGCAGCAGTATCGCCCTGCTGGCACAATATCTTGCTGACAAAAAGAATCTGACTGTGATTACCGTCAGCAGTTATGTGGCGTCATTATTGAAAAGTATGCCGTGTGACGTGGTTCTGCTGGGCGGAATGTATCAGAAAACCAGTCAGACCGTGGTCGGCCCGCTGACCAGACTGTGCCTGCAACAAATGAATTTCAGCAAGGCGTTTATGGGGATTGACGGCTTCACAGAGGCGACGGGTTTTACCGGTCGCGACATGCTGCGCGCCGATGTAGTGAATGCGGTGGTGGAGAAAGGGGCGGAAAATATCGTCCTGACCGATTCCTCTAAATTCGGCCAGATCAATCTCAATCCGCTCGGCCCTGTCAGCGCATTCAGCAGGGTGATCACTGACGATAAATTGTCACCCGAGTATCAGCAACTGCTTTCTGCGGCTGGCATTCAGGTCAGCCTTGTAGGCTGACCTTTGGCATCAAAAGGTTTACTGCCCGTAGTTTACTGCCCGTAATAAGCGTTTTTTCCATGCTTGCGAAGATAGTGCTTATCTAAAAGTTGCGGCTGCATATCCGGCAGCTGCGGCGATAACTGACGTGAGAAAATCCCCATATACGCGATTTCTTCCAGTACGACGGCGTTATGTACGGCGTTATCTGCGTCGGTTCCCCAGGTAAACGGTCCGTGTGAATGCACCAGAACCGCCGGGATATCCGCCGGTGACAGGTTTCTTTCCGCAAAGGTTTTGACGATCACTTCGCCGGTTTCCCATTCGTAACGCCCTGCAATCTCCTCTTCCGTCATCCGGCGGGTGCAGGGAATATTGCCGTAGAAATAATCCGCATGAGTGGTGCCCCAGGCCGGAATGTCCAGACCGGCCTGCGACCAGATGGTCGCGTGGCGCGAATGCGTATGAACAATACCGCCCGCTTGCGGAAAATTGAGGTACAGCACCCGATGGGTATCGGTATCCGAAGACGGCTTTTTGCTGCCTTCTAAGATTTTGCCGGTTTCCAGTTCCACCACCACCATGTCGTCCGCGCCCATGTGGTCGTATTCCACGCCCGATGGTTTAATCACGACCAGCCCGAGCGCACGGTCAACAGCGCTGACATTTCCCCAGGTAAAGGTCACCAGATTATGGCGCGGAAGTGCCAGGTTGGCCTCTAATACCTGCTCTTTAAGTTGTTTCAGCATCTTGGTTCCCTCATATTGCGATGCTTTATTGTCTGGGGTGCGGAGGTGTGCAGGTATGGGGCAAATCGCTAAAGAGTGCGTACAGATCTGCTGCAAACACAAAAGTGCCAGCCGGGCGAGATGAGGGATGAAATGTCACCGGCTTTAGTCTTTTGTGCTCCGGTGACGCTTTGCGCTGGTGAATTAAGATTATTCACCTAGTGAATGAATGGTGGTTTCACTATTTTAATTCAACGGATGCAAAAGTGCGTCCGGATGATACGAAATATAAATAAAGGTTCGGAACAGCCAAAAAATTTATTAGTAGTGTGAAGGATCACAAGGTGAATTTCGGTGATAACGCTGCAACTTACCTATACTTATAAATGATGCTGAACGTTAATCCTTTGAGGAAGATAACTATGATGCTCGTAAATAAACGCGTTGCCAGTATTGCACTGGTTCTGACTCTTGCGATGTCTGTTACCGCCTGCGGTAACTGGTCTAAACGTGACCGTAACACGGCAATTGGTGCCGGTGCCGGTGCACTGGGTGGTGCGGTTCTGACTGATGGCAGTACTTTAGGTACATTAGGTGGCGCAGCAGTCGGTGGTATTGTGGGTCATCAGGTCAGCAAATAAAAACAGAAAGACGCTGCGCTGTCGACCGGCGCAGCATCTTGTTTACACCAGCTCAAGTACATTAACTTAAGTACATCAGCCGCCAGCCAGCTTCACTTTCATTCCTTTCGCTTCAAGCAACTGTTTCAGCAGGTCACGTTTATCGCCCTGGATCTCAATCACGCCCTCTTTCACCGCTCCGCCACAACCGCATTTCTTTTTCAGTTCTGCCGCGAGTTTTTCCAGTGCTGCATCATCTAGATCAACGCCGGTGATCAGACACACGCCTTTGCCTTTACGACCGCTGGTCTGGCGCTGAATACGCACAATACCGTCACCTTTCGGACGCGCGACGACGGCTTTCGGCTCATCAATCCTGCCGCTGTCGGTTGAATAGACCAGACGGCTGTTGTTGTCATTGCTCATACGTTTCCCTCTTAACGCAGTGATGCGCGGATATCACGCAGGGTCTGCGCCGGGTCGGCGGACTGCGTAATCGGACGGCCAATTACCATATAATCCACACCGGCTGCCAGCGCTTCCTGCGGGGTCATGACGCGACGCTGGTCGTCAGCTTTACTGCCCGCAGGACGAATGCCCGGTGTCACCAGCTGGAACGCCTGCCCCAGCGCAGATTTAAAGCGCGTCGCTTCCTGAGCAGAACACACCACGCCGTCCAGGCCACAATCGTGGGTCAGACGCGCCAGACGCTCAGCGTAATCCGCAGGGGAAAGTGTAATGCCTAAATCCGCCAGGTCACTGCCTTCCATGCTGGTCAGCACGGTCACTGCAATCAGCAGCGGTGCATCTTTACCAAAGGGTGCCAGCGCTTCTCGGGCTGCGGTCATCATGCGCGCACCGCCGCTGGCGTGAACATTCACCATCCACACGCCCAGATCCGCCGCAGCGGCAACGGCACGTGCGGTAGTGTTAGGGATGTCGTGGAATTTCAAATCCAGAAAAACGTCAAAACCGCGGCTTTGCAAATCTTTGACCATCTGCGGACCAAAATGCGTGAACATCTCTTTGCCCACTTTCAGCCGGCAATCGCGGGGGTCAATCTTATCGGCAAACGCCAGCGCAGAGGCTTTGTCGGCATAGTCAAGTGCGACAACAATAGGTGATGTATTTAAGTCGTTGTTGTTAATGTTATTTTCAGACTTCATATCGTCAGCCTCTTGTGTGAATTCAAATCAGAAAGGGGAAATAATTTTTTTGCCGCCCGCATTTTACATGGCAAGACGCTGAATTCACAGCTACACATAATGTGACAAATTTATTAAATTTTTGTGAATCACTAGACGATGCAACAAGGCTGGCATAGCTTGTTACTTTTACTCTAAGGAAAGGCTGAAAAATGAGTGAGATAACAACCCTGACCGTCAAAATCCCGGTTGAATTAAAAGAACTGATCAAAAACGCCGCCGCTGACGCAGAACATTCATTAAGCGCAGAAGTGGCAGCACGTCTGGAGCAAAGTTTTAATCCTGCTGCACCAAAAAGCAAAAAGGCCGCCAAAGCGACCGAACACGAGATTGATAACCAGCATCTGGCGGAAGAAAGCGAACCTGCCTTGACCGCCAAAGAAATCAAGAAATTGCGTACCTTACTGAGCACACGTAAGACGAGCACCAAGAAGAAGTAACACTGAGAATCAGAACGAGACAGCCGGAGGGACAGCGAGTCAAAAGATCACTGTCCGTCCAGTCCTCTTATAGGCTTGATCGTCGCCCAGCCCCGGCATGACGGGCAGTGCCAGTACAATGAATGCGCGGTGAAGCCGCATTTGTGGCAACGGTAACGCGGTTTGGTACGGATTTGCTCGCCTACCATGTCGCGCAGTAAGACCAGACTTTCCTTCGCACGTCCCTCTTCTGCATCCGCAAGATGGTAATCCATCAGGTGATGGAACACGCGCATCGTCGGATGGCGTTGCAGCTGACGGTTAATGTAGTTCTGCGCCGTCTCACGCCCTTCCTCATTATGAATGATTTCCGCCAGCATCAGCTCCGCAGCCGCACCGGTATTTTCATCCACACAACGTTTGAGGAATTCAGCCCAACCGAGAGTATCTTTCAGGTGCTGATAGCATTCCTGGAGCATCGGCAACGCTTCACTGACCAGCTCTTTATCCTGCTCCAGCACGCGCTGCAGGGCTTCTGTCGCTTTGCGGTATTCACCCTGCGCCAGCAAAATTCGCCCTTGCATGATAGAGACGCGGGCGCAGAGTTTATCCGCAGCAGCCGCTTTTTTCAGCAGCCCCATCGCTTTATCAAAATCATCGGCAACGATCGCCTGTAAGGCCAGTTCGCACCAGAAATGCGCGATTTCTTTACGGCGATTTTCTTTACCCAGTTTGACCAGTCGCTCAGCCACATCGATGGCATTTTGCCAGTCGCTGGTTGCCTGATGGATGATCAACAGTTGCTCAAGCGCAAACAGCTGGAAATCCTGCTCTTTAACCAGCTGATTGAACATGTCTTCGGCGCGGTCATAAAAACCGGCAGCCATGTAGTCACGTCCCAGTTGCTGGACGGCAAGCAGGCGTTGTTCGAAGGTCAGTGAGGCGCTTTCCATCAGTGACTGGTGGATGCGGATTGCGCGATCCACTTCGCCACGGGAGCGGAACAGGTTACCCAGAGTCAGGTGCGCTTCGACTGTACTGCTGTCCTCTTTTAACATCTCAAGGAACAGGTCGACCGCTTTGTCCTGCTGATTGGAAAGCAGGAAGTTAACCCCCGCTACGTATTCACGCGACAGGCGGTTAGCATTTTCCTGTTTATCCTGCTGAGAACTTCTGCGCCCCATGTACCAGCCATAGGCGGCCGCAACGGGCAACAACAGAAACAGCAGTTCTAACATAGAGGATTATTCCTTGCTGACATCATAAGATGCTGCTGGCGGCGTAACGACAGCCGCGGGCTCAATTTGTTGTTCAAGACGTTTGATTTTACGTTGCGCGCGCCCCAGTGACAGACGGACGCGAAGATAGAACAACCCGCAAATGACCCAGCCGAGGATAAAACCGGTGGCAAACAGCACGGCAAGTAGTGTGGAAACGCGATAGTCACCCTGCGCCAGCAAATAGTTAAAGGTCACAGTCTGATCGTTATGGGCACCCAGAGTGATAGAAATCACAACGATGACCAGCAAAAATAAAAAAATCAGCAGATATTTCACATTCGTTCCTGTAATGCCGGATGTTCCGGATGAATTATGCCAAAAACTCTCGTCCCGACCTAATAAGTTAGCATTTCCGAACAAAGCTGGGAAATATTGCAGCGGCTTTAAATGCAGTCTGTATCAACTTCGACCAATTTTGAAGACTATATCCGAAGTTGCGCATATCACTGCCATCAGGCCAATAAGAAGTATATGGGGATTCAGTACGGGGAATTAAAGGGGCGCGGCGAGCGCCCCTTTTGGTGACAAACACTTATCTGTTTTTTCCGGTCATTCGCGCTCACGAATTTCCTGATTTTCTGCCGGCGGTGGCGTCAGCGGGCCGACGTAACGTTCGGTCAGCCAGCAGGCCACCGTCACCAGTATCCAGCTGATCCCCACGGATGCCAGCAGGTCACGCGGCCAGTGCATACCCAGCATCAGGCGGCTGCCCATAACCACCACCGCCCACACCATTAGCACCGTGACCGTGTTGTAGTGCTTACGGCGCCATAACAAACCGATACCTAACAAAGCCCAGGTAGCCGCAAACATGGTATGACCGGAAGGAAATGCGTATCCGGTATCGTTCTGCCAGCTTTTGTTCAGCCAGTGCGGGATTTGCACGTTATCGCCCAACACTTCTTTCACCTGAGCGCTGCGCACTTTCCTTTTCTGGGCGTAAAAATCTTCAACGTCCATATGATGGTCAGTGCCCAGCCACGCCACATAGGGCCTCGGCTCACGGACTTCCCCCTTAATGTAATCTTTCGCATACTGCCCGACCAGCAGAGAGGCGATGATAATCAGGCCCAGTCCGATGGCGGGTTTAAGCCGAAAACGCAGACACCACAAAAACCAACCACAAAGGATCACTGTGGTGATGATTCCCCACGGCTGACTCACGGTTTCAGTGACCCAGTACAACGGGCGCAACACGGCCGGATTTCCTCCCGGCACCCAGAGCCAGCCGCTTATCCATACCGCTGCGGGCATCAGCATTAAAATTACAGCCCCGAGAGCGGTGCGTTTGGCGATATCAAACATAGTTGTCCTTTCCGTCAGTCGTAAAAGAATTGGAGTGTAGCAACGTTGTCACTGCATCACATTCTCAATGCTTCGATTGTTGAGGATGCAGTTATAATTCATATCTTATTAACTAATCGTTCAAATATTCCCGCTAAAATGAACAGCAAACTGTGGCAAAATGGTGCCCTGTCATGATGGAAAGGCACCGATTCCCTATCCACAGGCCGCATCTGAACGTAGGATGCGCATCAACAAGTAAAATACTCACTGTGAATCAAGACTATTTGTGGTTTTTTTGGAGCGTAAAATGCAGCTGAAACGGGTGGCAGAAGCCAATCTGCCAACACCTTGGGGCGATTTCCTGATGGTGGGTTTTGAAGAATTGGCCACCGGGCACGACCACCTGGCGTTAGTTTTTGGTGACATCAGCGGTGAAACACCCGTTCTTGCGCGAGTTCACTCTGAATGTCTGACCGGTGATGCTTTATTCAGCCTGCGCTGTGACTGTGGTTTTCAGCTCGAAGCAGCACTGAATCACATTGCTGAGGAAGGCCGCGGTATCCTGATGTATCACCGTCAGGAAGGCCGTAACATCGGCTTGCTCAATAAAATCCGTGCTTATGCGCTGCAGGACAAAGGCTACGACACCGTCGAAGCCAACCACCAGCTCGGGTTTGCCGCTGACGAGCGTGACTTCACGCTGTGTGCGGACATGTTCAAACTGCTCGGCGTGGATTCCGTTCGTCTGCTGACCAACAATCCGAAGAAAGTCGAAATCCTGACTGAAGCCGGGATCCATATTACCGAACGCGTCCCGTTGATCGTGGGCCGTAATCCGGAAAACGAGCGCTACCTGTCGACCAAAGCAGCCAAAATGGGTCACCTGCTCGATAAGTAACGGCTATATAGTCCGATGAAAATATTAAGGGCACCTTAAGAAGGTGCCCTTTTTTATGGCAGAAGGTCAGGTATTACAGCATTTTGCGGATCACATAATGCAGAATGCCGCCGTTCTGGAAGTACGTCAGCTCATTGCCGGTATCAATACGACAGCGGGCATCGACCGTTTCTTTATGCCCGTCGGCATAAACGATATGCACCGCGACGTCCTGCCCCGGCGTCAGGGTTTGTAATCCGCTGACACTAATCTGCTCGTCGCCGGTCAGTTTCAGCGTTTTACGGGTCACACCCTGCGGGAATTCGAGCGGTAGAATCCCCATCCCGATCAGATTCGAACGGTGAATACGTTCGAAAGATTCGGCGATAACGACGCGCACGCCAAGAAGACGCGGTCCCTTTGCTGCCCAGTCACGGCTTGAACCCGAACCGTATTCTTTACCCGCAATCACCGCCGTCGGCACACTTTCATGCTGATAACGCATCGCGGCATCGTAAATCGCCAGCTGATCCTGCGAAGGAATATGACGGGTATAACCGCCCTCCACACCCGGCACCATTTCGTTTTTGATACGGATATTGGCAAACGTCCCGCGCATCATGACTTCATGGTTACCACGGCGTGAACCATAGGAGTTAAAGGCTTTTGGTTCAACACCATGCTGTTTGAGATACAACCCCGCCGGGCTTTCCGCCTTAATATTACCGGCTGGTGAGATGTGGTCGGTGGTTACGGAGTCCGCCAGAATCGCCAGAATACGGGCATCCTTGATGTCTTCGAGCGCATCCGGTTCGGCTTTCATATCACTGAAGAACGGCGGATGGCGGATGTAAGTAGAATCTTCCTGCCAGGTGTAGGTCGGCGTGCCGTCAACCTGAATCGCCTGCCAGCTGGCATCACCGTTGAAGACTTCGGCATATTCTTTGTGGAACATTTCCGTCGTCACCTGCCCGACCGCATTGGCAATGTCATTAGCAGAAGGCCAGATATCTTTCAGATACACCGGCTTGCCGTCTTTGTCCTCGCCGAGCGCATCGGTCGTCAGATCGACATTCATATTCCCCGCCAGCGCGTAGGCCACCACCAGCGGCGGTGAAGCCAGCCAGTTGGTTTTAATCAGCGGATGAATACGCCCTTCGAAGTTACGGTTGCCAGAAAGTACCGCACCGACGGTCAGGTCACCGGCTTTAATAGCCGATTCAATCGGTTCCGGCAACGGCCCGGAGTTACCGATACAGGTTGTACAGCCGTAACCCACCAGATTAAATCCGAGTTGTTCCAGATACGGCATCAGACCGGCGGCATTAAGATAATCGGTCACCACTTTAGAACCAGGCGCCAGCGAGGTTTTCACCCACGGCTTACTGGTGAGACCTTTTTCAGCAGCATTTTTGGCCAGCAAACCGGCCGCCATCAGCACGCTCGGGTTCGAGGTGTTGGTACAAGAGGTGATGGCGGCAATCACCACCGCGCCGGTGGTAAGGGCATAATGCTGCCCGTCCAGCGTGAACGTCTCTTTATCGCTGCGCCCCGCTTTGCTGTTGCCCAGCTCCAGTTCCGTCGCCGCTTTAAACGCTTTGGGAACGTTGGGCAGTGCCACGCGATCCTGCGGTCGTTTCGGCCCGGCCAGACTCGGCTCGACTTCACCCATATCCAGCGCCAGCGTACTCGTAAACACCGGCTCATCACCGGCATTACGCCACAAGCCCTGAACCTGAGAATAGGCCTTCACCAGTTCGATTTGCTCGTCGCTGCGGCCACTGAGTTTCATATAACTCAGGGTGACGTCATCCACCGGGAAGAATCCGCAGGTGGCACCGAATTCCGGCGACATATTGGCAATGGTGGCGCGGTCGGCCAGTGGTAAGTCAGCCAGTCCGTCACCGTAGAATTCGACAAATTTGCCCACCACGCCGTGTTTGCGCAGCATCTGCGTGACCGTTAACACCAGGTCAGTCGCGGTGATGCCTTCGCGTAATTTACCGGTGAGTTTGAACCCGACAACATCCGGGATCAGCATGGAAACCGGTTGTCCGAGCATGGCCGCTTCGGCTTCGATACCGCCGCAGCCCCAGCCTAAAATACCCAACCCGTTGATCATGGTGGTGTGCGAATCGGTGCCGACCAGTGTGTCGGGATAGGCGACCGTTTTGCCATCCTGTTCTTCATACCAGACGGTTTGCCCGAGGTACTCAAGGTTGACCTGATGACAGATACCAGTGCCGGGCGGAACCACGCGGAAACGGTTGAAGGCTTTTTGCCCCCAGCGCAGGAACTGGTAGCGTTCGTTATTACGCTCCATTTCGAGGCGGACGTTTTCATCAAAGGCCTGATCATCACCAAATTCATCGACCGTTACGGAGTGGTCGATAACCAGATCTACAGGCGATAACGGGTTTACCTGTTCGACGTTACCGCCAAGCCGTTTGACCGCCTGACGCATTGCCGCCAGATCGACCACGGCGGGTACACCGGTGAAGTCCTGCATCAGAACGCGCGCCGGGCGGTAAGCAATTTCCCTGTCCGCATGGCCGGTTTTCTGCCAGCTGACCAGTTCCTGTAAATCACTTTCCGTGACTGTGTCGCCATCGACATGGCGCAGCAGATTTTCGAGTAACACTTTGAGGGATTTAGGCAGGCGCTGGATATCACCCAGCGTTTTGGCTGCGAGTGGCAGGCTGTAGTAGTGGAACTCCTTGTTCTGGACCGCCAGCTTATCCAGACTGTTCTTGCGAATAGACGACATAGCTTCTCCTTTAGCGCTCAGCGTGGCCTTAAGGAATAACCCGCTGGCTTATAAGTGCATAGTTAAAGATAACACAAATAATTGTTAACATTTCGATAACAGCTCAAAGTGTTCAACAGGCAAAAAAAATCCCGCAGCATCATCAGAGGCGGCGGGACTGGCGGTCAGCAAAGAAAATGTTGCGTTTTATTTCACCGGCAATTTGATGTCTTTAAACATCTCTTCAATATCTTCGTTGGATCGCAGGGAAATGGCGGAATCCACTACATCACGCGTCAGATGCGGCGCAAAGCGCTGGATAAAATCGTACATGTAACTGCGCAGGAACGTACTGCGGCGGAAACCGATTTTAGTGGTGCTGTAGGTGAAGATATCGCGCGCATCGACAGTGACCAGATCCGGATCTTGCACCGGATCTACCGCCATACTGGCGATCACCCCGACGCCGAGCCCCAGACGTACATAAGTTTTGATCACGTCGGCATCGGTGGCAGTGAAAACAATGCGTGGCGTCAGACCCGCACGGTTAAACGCGGTATCCAGTTCGGAGCGGCCGGTAAAGCCAAAGGTATACGTGACGATAGGATAAGCGGCCAGTTCTTCGATGGTGACTTTCTCTTTGCCCGCCAGCGGATGATCCGGCTGAACCACGACCGCACGGTTCCAGTGGTAACAAGGCAACATCACCAGGTCATCGTAAAGATGCAGGGCTTCGGTGGCGATAGCGAAATCCGCATTCCCTTTGGAAACGGCTTCAGCAATCTGAGTCGGAGAACCCTGATGCATATGCAGTGAAACACGCGGGTAACGCTCGATAAAGCCTTTAATCACGTTCGGCAAGGCATAACGTGCCTGCGTGTGCGTGGTCGCCACATACAACGACCCTTTGTCCGGGTAGGTGTGCTCGCCAGCCACGGCTTTGATGGCATCCACTTTAGACAAGACTTCACGGGCAATACGGATAATTTCCTGCCCGGCGGGAGTCACCTGCGTGAGATGTTTGCCACTGCGCGAAAAAATCTGGATCCCCAGTTCATCTTCCAGCATGCGAACCTGTTTACTGATACCCGGCTGCGACGTGTACAGGCCTTCTGCCGTCGAACTGACGTTCAGATTGTGATTAACAACCTCTACGATGTAGCGCAGTTGCTGCAATTTCATATCTCATACCACCCTGGTTTCAAACCCTGTCGCCATCCCTGTTCATCCGTTGGCTGAACAGTCTGGAAATGATTTTTTTATCGACTACCGGAAGTCTGTGAACGCACCGTTTTTATGCCCCAGACGCATTAACTTATTACTTAAGTGCATAAGAATAAATTTTATATAACAATTATATCAATTATTAACGTCATGTATACCCGAAGAACATAACGATAATCGTGGTCTGTCGCAGACTGATAATAAAAATACACAGAACTCAGCGATGATAGATCTTAATGCAATAAAAAAACCAGCCCGGAGGACTGGTTTTTTACAACTGCGCAACAGGATGCAGTCATTCGGTTATCGCCTAAATAATTCAAGTCGCAGCAAGGCGGCAAACACTTGCATCCCCTGTCACAGGGCTAACCCTGTGACAGGGGTGACTGAGCGCAGCCAATGCATCGGCACGTTGAATTATGACGGCGATAATTATTTTTTGCCTTCGACCCATTTACCATCAACAAAGAACGCCGTCCAGCCAGTGGCTTTACCGTCTTTCTCAGAGGATACGTACTGCTGCTTAGTCTTGCGGCTGAAACGTACCATCGATTTATTACCTTCCGGGTCAGCGACTGGCGCATCGGCCAGATAGCTCAGTTTTTCCGGCAGACGATCTTTAAAGCGTTTCAGTTCTTCCACCAGCGGTGCGCGGGTTTCGCGCGATTTAGGGAAAGTATTGGCCGCCAGGAAGACCCCTGCCGCACCATCACGCAGAACGAAATAGGCGTCTGATTTCTCACACGGCAATTCAGGCAATGGAACCGGATCTTCTTTCGGCGGCGCAACGTCACCGTTACGTAAGATCTTACGGGTGTTTTTACACTCGTCGTTGGTACAGCCCATGTACTTACCGAAACGCCCCATTTTCAGGTGCATCTCAGAACCACATTTCTCGCACTCAACGATCGGGCCGTCATAGCCCTTGATGCGGAACTCGCCCTGCTCGATTTCGTAACCATCACATTCCGGGTTATTACCGCAGACATGCAATTTACGCTGATTATCGATGAGATAGCTGTCCATTGCCGTGCCGCATTTGCCGCAACGGCGTTTCGCACGCAGCGCATTGGCTTCGGCTTCGTCGCCTTCCAGAATGTTGAGCACTTCGGCATCAGCAATCAGGTTGATGGTGGTTTTGCAGCGCTCTTTCGGCGGCAACGCATAACCGGAACAACCCAGGAAGACGCCGGTGCTGGCGGTGCGGATCCCCATCGGACGGCCACAGGTCGGGCATTCGATGCTGGTCAGTACCATCTGATTCGGGCGCATACCGCCTTCTTCAGGATCTTTCTCGGCGGTTTCTAACTGCTGGCTGAATTCACTGAAGAATTCATCAAGAACCGCTTTCCATTCCGCCTTGTTATTAGCGACCTGATCCAGCCCGTCTTCCATGCGCGCAGTGAAATCGTAGTTCATCAGTTCGCGGAAGTTTTCTTCCAGACGATCGGTGACGATTTCGCCCATTTTCTCGGCATAGAAACGACGGTTTTCAACGTGTACGTAACCGCGATCCTGAATGGTCGAAATGATCGACGCATAAGTAGACGGACGACCAATGCCACGTTTTTCCAGCTCTTTAACCAGTGATGCTTCGCTGAAACGCGCAGGCGGCTTGGTGAAGTGCTGAGTTGGCAGCAGTTGTTGCAGCTCCAGTTCAGTGCCCACTTCAATCGCCGGTAAGGTTCTGTCTTCGTCGCCTTTACGCAACGCAGGCATCACTTTGGTCCAGCCATCAAAACGCAGCGTACGGCCTTTGGCACGCAGGGAATAATCACCGGCTTTAACCGTCAGCGTGGTGGAATCGTACTGAGCTGGTGTCATCTGACACGCCACAAACTGGCGCCAGATCAACTGATACAGGCGCTGTGCATCCGCTTCCATATCTTTCAGCTGTTCGGAAACAACGGCCACATCAGAAGGACGAATCGCTTCGTGCGCTTCCTGAGAGTTCTCTTTGTTGCTGTACTGCAGCGGGGCTTTAGGCAGGTATTTATCGCCGAAATTCTCGCCAATATAGCCGCGTACCATTTCCACCGCGTCCTGGCTCAGGTTGGTGGAGTCAGTACGCATATAGGTAATGTGACCGGCTTCGTACAGACGCTGGGCCATCATCATGGTTTTCTTAACACCAAAGCTCAGACGCGTACTGGCAGCCTGTTGCAACGTAGAAGTAATGAACGGCGCACCCGGTTTGCTGCTGGTCGGTTTGTCTTCACGATCAACCACGGTGTAGCGCGCTTTCTCAAGCAGCGAAACGGCTGCGTGAGTCTGTTCTTTATTCACCGGCTTGAACGGTTTTTCCAGGTGATGCGTAACTTCCATTTGCAGGGCGGTTTCTTTCTTCGCCAGCAAATCTGCATGCAACTCCCAGTATTCTTCCGGCACGAACGCTTTGATTTCTTTCTCGCGTTCCACGACCAGACGCACTGCCACGGACTGAACACGGCCAGCAGATAAACCACGCGCAATTTTCTTCCACAGCAGCGGGGACACCATGTAACCCACCACGCGGTCCATAAAGCGACGCGCCTGCTGAGCATTAACACGATCAATATTCAGTTCGCCGGGTTCTTTGAAGGCATTCTGAATCGCGTTTTTGGTAATTTCGTTAAATACCACGCGGCTGAAACGTTTGTCATCACCGCCAATCACTTCCCGCAAATGCCAGGCAATCGCCTCTCCTTCGCGGTCAAGGTCGGTTGCGAGATAGATGTGGTCAGCTTTTTCCGCTAACGCTTTTAACTCAGCAACAACCTTTTCTTTACCGGGAAGTATTTCGTATTGAGCAGTCCAGCCATGAAACGGATCGACGCCCATGCGATTAACCAGCGCAGTTTTCTCATCCTTTTTTACTTTTTTCTTTGTTTTTTCTTCGGTTGAGACGGCGGTTTTTTTAGCAGCGGATCCACTGGTCGGTAAATCACGGATATGACCGACGCTGGACTTAACCACGTAGTCATTTCCTAAATATTTATTAATCGTTTTGGCTTTTGCCGGGGACTCAACTATTACGAGAGCTTTGCCCATAATTACCTTTACCTGAATGATTCTTCATCAACTGAAGAAGATTTTGTCTAGTTATGCCGCGGCACAATATCACGTCTTTTTTTATATTGCGGCAGTGAGTCAGAACGTCAACTCATTTCTTTAAAAGAAGGAGCGAACTGACTTCCAGAGGTTCAAAACACTGATTCTGCAAGGGATTAACCAGACAGGGCTCAGCAGAATGTGCCCATTTTTATGTCAAATAATGACCAAGCGTAAACAAAACATTCCACCTGAAGCCACAAAATCCCACACTCTACCTGATTAAAATCGTCACGCAAACTAATTAACACGTAAACGCTCTTTTCGCCAATCCATGCAAACTCTTGACTGTTTAGTACAAATAACAATCAACCGTTCAGGTGGATTACCCACAGCAGATTTGCGGTTTTCTCCGTCGCGGGATTACAATAACGTCAGCAATTATAGTGGGGAGTAAATATCATGCACGAAAATACATCGGCAATTAGTCGCGAAGCTTTACTGGTCGAGGCGAATAAGGTTATCCGTGAGCACGAAGATTACATGCACGGAATGCTGGCGACAGACGTTGAGCAGAAAGGCAATGTGCTGGTTTTCCGCGGGGAGTTTTTCATGGATGACGACGGTTTACCGACCAGAAAAACCACGGCGGTATTTAATATGTTTAAACATCTGGCGCATCTTTTTTCAGAAAAATACCATCTCGTCGATTAAGCGTAAAAAAAGACTAATAAAGGTAAGCGTTACCGATTATCTCTTGCAGTAAATCGGGACAATAAAAAAGGGACAATAATGTCCCTTTTTGCTTTTAATGCTCAGCAACAACCATTAACGTTCTGCCCGTTCAGGCGTTACAGTAACGGCTTCTGACTGCGCTGCAACCAGCGCAGAAACAGGCGATCGGCGCTTTCTGCCGCACTGCCGGTAAACCGGTCCATCATGCGTTTACGGCGGCTGTAACGCACCGCGATCACTTCATGATTTTTCATTTCAGCAATCAGTAAATCATCACTGGTACCGATCGCGTCAATCAGACCATTTTCTCGTGCCTGCGTACCGAACCAGTGTTCGCCGGTCGCTACCGCATTAATGTCCAGTGAAGGACGGTTCTGATGCACGAATTCCTTGAACAGCACATGCGTTTCGTTCAGGTCTTCACGGAATTTCTCGCGCCCTTCCTCGGTGTTTTCACCCAGCAACGTCAGCGTCCGTTTGAACTCACCCGCCGTATGCAACTCAATATCAATGTCGTTCTTTTTCAGCAAACGGTTAAAGTTAGGGATTTGCGCCACAACACCGATGGAACCGATGATGGCAAACGGCGCCGCAACGATTCTGTCCGCCACGCACGCCATCATATAACCGCCGCTGGCGGCTACTTTATCCACGGCAACGGTCAGGCGGATCCCGCTCTGACGCAGGCGAACCAGCTGAGAGGCCGCAAGGCCATAACCGTGTACCACACCGCCAGGACTTTCGAGGCGCAGCAGCACTTCGTCTTCCGGTGTCGCCACCGCCAGAACCGCCGAAATTTCTTCACGCAGCGACGTGACTTCGTGGGCGTCCATACTGCCTTTAAAATCGAGCACATACAGGCATGGTTTGCTTTTCGAGCCACCGGTTTTTGCCTGCAGTTTTTTCTGTTTGGCTTCCGCTTTGTCTTTTTTCTTCAGTTCCTTGCTGCGAATTTTCAGCTCGGCAGGATTCATACGCGCACTGCGCATTTCACGTTGCATTTCGCGGTACTGTTCGCCTAAGTCGATCAGCTGTAACTCACCTTTGCTGTGAGATTTACGGTGACGAAGGCCAATCACCAGAATTATCAGTGCGCCGATGGCGATCACTACGGTCACAACTTTGGCCAAAAACAGCCCATAAAGAGAAAGTAAATCCACAAAACCGCCTTATCTATGTGGTCATAAAACCGTGGTCAGAAAGATGTTGAACATTCTAGACAATCGTCGCTGCGGCGTCTTGTTTGAATATGACATTGTCAATCGTACGTAAAACTGAGTGCGTCAGTGTTCCAATTTTGTTACAAAAGAACTGTCCGTTTTTAGGTTAATCATTGAAACTCATGCTCATTTGAGGCATACAAGCGGTGATCACTGCCAAAACACCCCAAATTTTCGCCAAAATGTCGCATCGCGGTTGAGCGCAATTTCTCCCGTTCCCGGCATTTTTGATATTAAGTGCGCCAGATGTGATGACGGCCATTTGCCGCCACATCGCACCCTGTTTAAGAGGACTGACTGTGCATTACCATCCTAAATCTGATTTGCTCAATAACCGCATTATTCTCATTACCGGCGCTGGCGACGGCATTGGTCGCGAAGCCGCCCTGACCTACGCCCGCTTCGGCGCGCAGCTGATTTTGCTGGGTCGCACTGAGAGCAAACTGGCCAGCGTGCAGCAGGAAATTGCGGCAAGAAACCTGCGTCCGGCTTTTATTTATGCACTGGATTTACTGACCGCCAGCCAGCAGGATTGCCAGCGCGTTGCCGATCAAATCGCGCAATGGGTACCGCATCTCGACGGCGTTTTGCACAATGCAGGCCTGCTGACTGAGATTACGCCGATGGCCGAAATTCAGTTGCAGGACTGGATGAACGTGATGCAGGTTAACGTGAATGCAACCTTTATGCTGACGCAGGCGTTACTGCCGCTGATGCTGAAATCCGCCAGCTCTTCTCTGGTCTTCACCACCTCCAGCGTGGGACGCGAAGGTCGCAGCGGCTGGGGTGCCTACGCCGTGTCCAAATTCGCCACCGAAGGCATGATGCAGGTGCTGGCTGAAGAACATAAGCATACCGGTTTGCGCGTCAACTGCATCAATCCGGGCGGTACGCGCACCAGCATGCGTGCCTCGGCGTTCCCCGATGAAAACAAAGATAAACTCAAAACACCGGCCGACATCATGCCGTTGTATCTTTACCTGATGGGCGATGACAGCCGCCGTAAAACCGGTATCAGTTTTGATGCCCAGCCGGGGCGTAAAGCCGGTCCGGCAGAATAATCACGGAGCCACTGATGACCGAAGATCGCCACAAGCAGCGCCAGCAAAAACTGAAAGAACAGGTTGACGCACGTATTGATGCTGCCAAAGAACAGCGCGGCATTTTGATTGTTTTTACCGGCAACGGTAAGGGCAAAACCACCGCGGCCTTTGGTACCGTCACCCGCGCGGTCGGGCATGGTATGCGTGCGGCAGTGATCCAGTTTATCAAGGGTGAATGGCCGAACGGCGAGAAGAACCTGCTCGAGCCGCACGGCGTAGAATTTCAGGTGATGGCGACCGGTTTTACCTGGGAAACGCAGAATAAAGAGACCGATACCGAAGCCTGTCAGGCTGTCTGGCAGCACGGAAAACGCATGCTGGCCGATGCCGCGTTGGATCTGGTGGTGCTCGATGAACTGACCTACATGGTCAGTTTCGGCTATCTGGATTTACAGGATGTGGTGGACGCGCTAAATGCCCGTCCGGCACACCAGACGGTGATTATTACCGGACGTGGTTGTCATCGTGATTTGCTGGAAATGGCCGATACCGTCAGCGAACTGCGGCCGGTAAAACATGCCTTTGACGCCGGTATTATGGCGCAACAGGGCATCGACTGGTGACGCCCTGTTTCACCGGTTAAAGCTCTATCTGACATTCTGCCAGCGTCGCCATTTCGTTATGAATCGTGCATGCGGCATCAATCAGCGGTAACGCGAGCGCCGCGCCGCTGCCTTCGCCCAGCCGCAGGTTCAGATCAAAATACGGTGTCATGCCCAGTGCTTCAAGCGCCAGCGTCGCGCCCTGCTCTGCCGAAAGATGTGAAGGAATGAGATAGGGTTTCAGCGCAGGCGCAATCTGGCATGCCGCGAGCGCAGATGCGTAAGAAAGAAAACCATCCAGCACCAGCGGAATACCGGCAGCTGCCGCTCCCATCATGGCACCCGCCATCGCCACCAGTTCAAACCCCCCCACTTTCGCCATCACATCCATTGCATCTGACGGATCAGGCTGATTGACCGCAATGGCTTTTTCCACCACGCTGATTTTATGCGCCAGTCTGTCCGGTGGCAGATTCGCACCCAGTCCGACGGTTTGCGCAGGCTGAGCACCGGTCAGCACCGCGACCATCGCCGCTGCGGGCGTGGTGTTTGCCATACCGAGTTCGCCGACTGCCAGCAGCGATAAGCCGCTTTCAGCTTTAGCTATCACCCGTTCTGCACTCCAGATCAGCAATGACTCAGCCTGTTCGCGCGTCATCGCCGGGCCGGTGGCAATATTTCCCGTTCCCTGCGCCACTTTATGGTTGAGCGTACCAGGAATATCCGGCCCGATGATCCCGCAGTCAATCAGCGTAACCTGCGCACCGGCCGCTCTCGCCAGCACGGAAACCCCAGCTTTCCCCTGCACAATATTCACCGCCTGAATGGCAGTTACAACCTGCGGAGACGGCGTGACACCTTCCTGCCACACACCGTGATCGGCAGCCATCACCAGCACTTCTTTGCTCGGAAAATGCAACGGCTGATTGCCACGAATGGAAGCCAGCTGGATCGCCAGTTGTTCCAGGCGGCCAAGGCTGCCCAGCGGTTTAACCAGACTGTCGAGCCGTTCTGACGCCTTCTGCGCGGCCTGTGTATCAGGTTCAGCAATCTGACGGAGGATATTTGCCAGCGAAGCCATCGGGTTGTCCTTACTATTTTAAAAAGTTAAATACCGCTGTCGTTAAAACGCTGGATCACACAAGCGCCATGACTGAGATCGATTTCACACACGCAGCCCTGCTTAAACGGGAAGCGCCACATGTCGGAGGGTGCCAGTTTGAGCATCATCGCCAGCAACAGGCTGAGCGAACCCTGATGCGCTACGATCGCTAACCGGCTTACCTGTGGACGCAAATGCAGCTGCTGCAAAGCCTGACGGATACGCTGGGTGAAATCTGTAAAAGATTCGCCCTGCGGGACATCGGCCTTTTGCCAGTCCTGACACCAGGCCTGATAACCTTCAGCCTGCGAGGCTTCCAGCTCCTTGTGATGGCGCATTTCCCAGTCGCCAAACGCCATCTCCTGCAACAGCGGCTGAGTTTCCATCGTCAGTTCGCGTCCGTGAGCAATTATCGCTGCCGTATCGCGGCTGCGGCGCATATCGGTGTGGATCAGCGCATCGAGTGGCACAGAAGCCAGCTGGCGGCCGACGTGCTGCGCCTGCCGCTCACCTTCAGCAGTCAGCGCAATGTCGCTGCTGCCGCAAAAAACGCCGCTTACGTTAGCCTGAGTTTGTCCGTGCCGTATCAGATACAGTTTCATCTTTTTGTCCTTTATCTCAGTGCCATAGCAGGAAAAACAGGAAGACCAGTTCGCTTAATTCGCATGCTGCACCCAGGGTATCACCGGTCTGACCGCCAATGCGGCTGGCAACGAAACGCCGGAAACCGAAGACAAACAGCAGCGTCACCAGCAATGCAAACAGGGATGATAATCCGCCGATTAACAAAACGAGCGCCGCCATCAGCAGCAATGTGACACCGAAGCGCCCTTCACTGATTTTACCGATAAATAAATTGCCCATTCCCGATTCGCGGGCATAAACCTGACGGTACATCATCACCGCCATCATGCCCCGCCCGACAACCGGTGTGACGATAAGAAGCCCCAGCACCGGCAATCCGTCAGCACTCATCTGATAAATCAGCGCTGTCCGCAGTACAACGGCTACAATCAGCGCCAGCGCGCCATTAGTGCCGATGCGGCTGTCGCGCATGATTTCAAGGATCCGCTCGCGGCTGCGTACCGAAAACAAACCGTCGCAACTGTCAGCTAATCCGTCGAGATGCAGACCGCCGGTCAGCATAATGTGCGCGATGACAACGGCGATTGCCGCGACAAGCGCGCCGACATGCGGCATGACAGTCCACCATACCAGCGCGGTAAGTAAACCCATCACCAGTCCGACCAGCGGAAAACAGACAATCCCGCGGGAATACTCTTTCAGATCAACGCCGTCGCACCATCGTTCCTTCACCGGAATGCGGGTAAGAAACTGCAACATCGCCAGAAACTGCCGCCAAAAAGCCATAATAAATTCCCTTTTCTGAGTGGTTTTATTCCGATATTTTTACCGGTAGCGGAATGCCTGAGACAATCAGGTAAACGTCGTCCGCTGCGGCGGCCAGTTGCTGATTTACCCGCCCGGCGATATCACGAAAACGCCGCGCCAGCAGGTTGTCTGGCACGATACCCATGCCCACTTCGTTGGTGACAATAATCACCTCGGATTCAGGATGTTGCGCAGCTTCCATCAGCTGTGCAACTTGCGCAAAAATGTGCTGTTCTATCGCGTCAAAATCCATCTCTTCCGGCGGTGTTTCACCGGCAATATCAAACAGAAGATTGGTGATAAGCGTCGTGATGCACTCGATAATAATGGTCGGAAACTGCGCCTGATGCGCACGCACAACATTACCCAGGTCACGATAGCTTTCAAAAGTATGCCAGTGAGCCGGACGTTGTTGCTGGTGATAACGGATGCGCTCCGCCATTTCGGCATCGGTCACGACCGAGGTGGCGATATACAGCACCTCGCCGCCACGTTTTTCAGCCACCTGCTCGGCAAAACGGCTTTTGCCGCTGCGGGCACCGCCGGTGATCAGCATCATAATCGGCTCCTTGCTTTCTGTTGGTTAATTCAACATTCGTCATAAATGACGTTATGCCCTGAATTTTGAGCAAAAAAAAACCGCAGTCACTGACTGCGGTTTATGAGCATAGACGCAAGTGCCTCGCTTGTCAGCGATTAACCCCGTTTTGCCGGTCCGGTTGCACGACGTGCCGGTGCAACCTGAGTGTGGCGCTTAACAGCACGACGGATCTGGTTAGCTTTCACACGACGACGGTCACGTTCAACCGGCAGTTTGCTGACGGTTTCTTCGGTCATATCGACCAGTGTGCGCAGATAGTTGATGTCTGGCAGATCCAGCTCTTTATAGCCGCCACGAGGCAGGCCTTTAGGCAGGTTCAGGTCACCATAACGCACGCGGATCAGACGGCTGACCTGCACGCCAACGGCTTCCCACAGACGACGAACTTCGCGGTTACGCCCTTCTGTCAGGGTCACGTTGTACCACTGGTTCAGGCCTTCACCGCCCTGGAATTTGATCGAGCGGAATGCCGCAGGACCGTCTTCCAGCTGCACGCCACGGCTCAGTTGTTTGATTTTTTCATCATCAACCTGACCGAACACACGTACAGCATATTCGCGCTCAACTTCACGGCTCGGGTGCATCAGCCGGTTAGCCAGTTCACCGTCGGTGGTGAATAACAGCAGGCCGGAGGTGTTAACGTCCAGACGCCCTACCGCAATCCAGCGTGAACCGCGCATTTTTGGCAGACGGTCAAAGACGGTCGGACGGCCTTCCGGATCACTGCGCGTACACAACTCGCCTTCCGGCTTGTAGTACGCCAGCACGCGGCAGACGGTGTCCTGAGATTCCATCACTGACAGAACGTGGCCATCAAGACGAATTTTGGTGCCGCCGGTGACTTCCACGCGGTCGCCCAGCGTAGAAATTTTACCGTCAACGCTGACGCGGCCAGCCTGGATCATCGCTTCAACTTCACGACGTGAACCGTGGCCAGCACGTGCCAGGACTTTTTGCAGCTTTTCGCTTTGTCCTTCGGTGCTGTCCAGCGCGTTCTTCGGCTTCTGGTATTTCACTTCTTCTTCTTCGCCGTTTTCATCAAACAGCGCTTCAGCTTTAGGTTTGGTACCACGCGGTTTTAGCGGCGCGCGAGGTTTTTCACCACGGGCATTTTCCGGACGACCCGGTTTGCCTGTACGTGGTTTTTCAATACGGGAGTTCTCGGTGCGTGAATCGCCGCGGCCTGCGTCAGAACGTGGTTTGTCTGAACGCGGCTTGTCGCTGCGTGGTTTATCTGTACGTGGTTTGTCAGTACGTGGCTTTTCGCCACGCTTTTCAGCCCGTGACGGTTCCGGACGGCTTTTAGCTGCGCCGGAATTTCTGCCACTTTTTGGCTTGTCACCAGATGGACGTGCCGGTTTGGCTTTATCGCTGGTGTGCTTCTGGGAATTATACTTCTCGCTCATTGAGCAGCCTCATTTGTCGCCTTCACAGGCGTCGGGGGGAGCCGGCAGCATGACGTGATTCGCCATCTGCCCGCCAAAATTCAGTTATTGCGTAGTGATACAACGACTTACAAAAAAGTCAGCCCGCCATTATACACATTTATCAGTAATTTGTATCCCGCTAAGGACGTTACGGGCTGATTATTTTTCAAACAAAATGCCACATATGACTCACGGGAAGATCAGCGGAAAGGTGCCGGATCGCCCGCGCCTTCACGGATCACTTCCGGTGACGCTTCAGTCAGGTCAATCACCGTGGTCGGTTGCTGACCGAGGGATCCGCCGTCGATGACCAGATCAACCAGCTTGCCTAAATTATCCTTGATGTCTTCCGGATCAGATTCCGCAAAGTCATTGCCCGGCAGCATCAGCGTAGTGGACATCAGCGGCTCACCCAGTGCATCGAGTAATGCGACAGCAATCGGGTTTGACGGCACGCGCAGACCAATGGTTTTACGCTTCTCACTCATCAGGCGACGCGGCACTTCTTTGGTCGCTTTCAGAATGAACGTGTAGTTACCCGGCGTGTTATTTTTGATCAGACGAAATGCCGAATTATCCACGTAAGCGTAAGTGGACAGCTCAGAGAGATCCCGGCACATCAGAGTAAAGTTGTGGTTTCCGTCTAACTGACGGATGCGGCAAATGCGCTCCATCGCGTTCTTTTCTTCCAGACGACAACCCAGCGCATAGCCTGAGTCCGTCGGATAAACGATCACATTGCCCTTGCGCAGCAATTCAACTGCCTGATTAATCAGACGTGGCTGCGGATTTTCGGGGTGAATATAAAAATATTGACTCATTGTTCCCTCTTAATTCTTCTTCTGCGGTCGGGCTTCAGACCGGTTCAATTTCAGGCTGTTTCCCGGCGACCGGCCAGTGTTGCCATACCGGTTCAACGCCTGCGGGAAGCCAAAGTTTGCGCCCCAGCTCAATCCACGAACAAGGCTGATGGAAGTCAGATCCCTGTGAGGCGAGCAAATTATAGTCACGGGCGTAAGCCGCCAGTTGCGCACGCTCATTGGGTGCCTGCTGACACTGCGCGACTTCCATGGCATCGCCGCCCTGTTCTGCAAAGAACGCGAGCAGGCGTTTCAGCCATTTTGTGGACAAGTCATAACGCCCCGGATGGGCGACCACGGCCTGTCCGCCAGACTGATGAATCGCATCAATCGCTTGTTCTATTGTACACCACTGTGGCGGAACGTAGCCGGTCTTGCCTTTGGCGAGGAATTTTTTGAACACCTGGGCGATATTGTCAGCCGCACCAAATTCCACCAGATAGCGGGCAAAGTGCGCCCGGGTTACAGCACCGCCATCGGCCAGACGCAACGCGCCTTCCCATGCACCTTCGATACGCGCTTTCGCCAGTCGACGGCCCATTTCCTGCGCACGTTGCTGACGCAAATCGGCCTGTACTTTCAGTAACGCGATCATCGCCGGATGCGAAGGGTCGATGCCCAGCCCGACGATGTGAATTTCATGGTTTTCCCACAATGTAGAAATTTCAACACCGTTCACCAGTTGCAACGGCAGCTGATTTTCAGCAATGGCCTGTGCCGCCCGCGCCAGCCCTTCAGTACTGTCGTGATCGGTGATCGCCAGAACGCCCACCCGCATTTCCACCGCACGCGCAACCAGGGCTTCCGGCGTTAAATAGCCGTCCGACGCCGTGGTATGGCTGTGAAGATCGTAAATCGTGAATGCAGTGCTGGTGGTCTGATCGTCTGCTGAAGATGAAGTGTTTACGGGTAAAGTCGTTGTCACGTGGGGGATTAACCTGTTTCGGAATGCAGCACCCATCATAACGCGTTAGGGCTTTTCACGTTAGGGATGATTTTCACCTGAACGTGATGCACTGCAACGGTGCGATAACACTTTTTGCACAAAACAGCCGCACTAAAGCGGGGAAGTGCATGAAAAAGAGGGTTGACTTTACATCGCTGAACTAGTTTACTAGTACGCAAGTTCACGGGACAGTTCAGAAATGAACAGCGTGACAAACCGATTCAGAAAGCTTACGTTTTAAAGACGTTAGCTTCATAAACAAACAAGAGTGTCTGATGATGAAAACTCACATGAAGGCGGTTCTCAGCTGGTGGCGTACTTCCCTTTGGCGGGCGGAATAATCACGCATAGCTGTCATCAGACGCTGCAAGATTTCCGAAGCCCGCATAATGCGGGCTTTTTTGTGGCCGTCTATTTGAAATCTGTTTTACAGAAACGTTAAAAAATTTCAGGAAGCAAAATGACTATTCAGAAACCACGATTAGAATTGCTGACCGCAGAAGGAAGTTATCGCGGTGACCCGACGGCCATTTTCCACCAGCTTTGTGGCGCACGTCCGGCCACGCTGCTGCTTGAATCCTCAGAAGTGACCAGCAAAGAAAACCTGAAGAGCCTGTTGATTGTTGACAGCGCCCTGCGCATCACCGCGCTGGGTTCCCGGGTTTCCATTCAGGCACTGACCCCCAACGGCGCTTCTTTACTGTCACTGATTGACGCCGCATTACCGGCTGAAATCCGCAATGATGTTCGTCCGAACGGTCGCGAACTGAGCTTCCCGGTGATTGACCAGATGCAGGACGAAGATGCCCGTCTGCGTTCACGTTCCGTATTTGACGCACTGCGCAGCATTCTGACCTCAGTTGAAACGCCTGCTGATGAACGCGAGGCGATGTTCCTCGGCGGTCTGTTTGCTTATGACCTGGTCGCCGGTTTCGAAGATTTACCGCAACTGCCTTCTGACCAGCGCTGCCCGGATTTCTGTTTCTATCTGGCAGAAACCCTGCTGGTGCTTGACCATCAGAACCGCTCCTGCCGTTTGCAGGCCAGCTTGTTTATCCCTTCCGCTGAAGAGAAACAGCGCCTGCACGAGCGTCTGGAACAGTTGCAACATCAGCTGCAATTACCGGCGCACGCCATTCCGCATCAGAGCGTGCCGGAAATGCAACTGAGCGTGAACCAGAGTGACGAAGAGTTCGGTGCCGTTGTTGAGAATATGAAAGTGGCGATCCGCGCCGGTGAAATTTTCCAGGTCGTGCCTTCCCGTCGTTTCTCACTGCCGTGCCCTGCTCCGCTGGCCGCTTATGAAACGCTGAAAAACAACAACCCGAGCCCGTACATGTTTTTCATGCAGGACAACGATTTCACGTTGTTCGGCGCATCGCCTGAGAGCGCGCTGAAATATGACGCGACGAATCGCCAGATCGAAATCTATCCGATTGCAGGCACCCGCCCGCGCGGTCGCCGTGCTGACGGTTCACTGGATTTAGATCTCGACAGCCGTATCGAACTGGAAATGCGTACCGATCATAAAGAACTGGCCGAGCATCTGATGCTTGTGGATTTAGCGCGTAACGATCTGGCGCGTATCTGTGAGCCTGGCAGTCGTTACGTCGCCGACCTGACCAAAGTTGACCGTTATTCTTTCGTGATGCATCTGGTGTCCCGCGTGGTCGGCACACTGCGTCATGACCTCGACGTGCTGCATGCTTATCAGGCCGTCATGAATATGGGCACGCTGACCGGCGCACCGAAAGTTCGCGCCATGCAGTTGATTTCGGCCTCCGAGCAGACACGTCGTGGCAGTTACGGCGGCGCGGTTGGCTACTTCACCGCTCACGGTGATTTAGATACCTGCATCGTGATCCGCTCAGCCTATGTCGAAGACGGCATTGCCACCGTGCAGGCAGGCGGCGGCGTGGTGCTGGATTCCGTCCCGCAAGCTGAAGCCGACGAAACCCGTAATAAAGCCCGTGCAGTCCTGCGCGCCATCGCCACCGCCCACAATGCGAAAGAGGTATTTTAAGATGGCCGATATCTTACTCATCGATAACGTCGATTCCTTTACTTACAACCTCGTCGATCAGCTGCGTTCGAGTGGTCATAACGTGGTGATTTACCGCAATCAGATCCCGGCTGACGTGATTATTGAAAAACTCAGCCAGCTGGAAAAACCCGTGCTGGTGCTTTCTCCGGGTCCGGGTACGCCTTCCGAAGCGGGCTGCATGCCGGAACTGCTGAAACGTCTGCGCGGTCAGTTACCGATTATCGGTATCTGCCTGGGTCATCAGGCGATTGTCGAGACCTACGGCGGATTTGTAGGTCAGGCGGGTGAAATCCTGCATGGTAAAGCGTCTTCTGTTACGCATGACAACGAAGCGATGTTTGCCGGTATGAACAACCCGCTGCCGGTAGCACGTTATCACTCGCTGGTCGGCAGCCAGATCCCCGACGGTCTGACCGTTAACGCCCGTTTCGGCGACATGGTGATGGCAGTGCGCCACGAAGAAGATCGCGTTTGCGGTTTCCAGTTCCATCCGGAATCCATCTTAACTTCACAGGGCGCCCGTCTGCTTGAGCAGACACTGGCCTGGGCTTTGGCGTAAGGAGAACTGTCATGAAAACGCAAACTATTCCCGGCATTCTCGAAAATCTGTTTCGCGCTCAGACAATGACGCAGGAAGAAAGCCAGCAGTTATTTACCGCCATCGTGAATGGCGAACTGGAACCGGCGCAGCTGGCCGGTGCATTAATCAGCATGAAAGTGCGTGGCGAACAACCGGCTGAAATCGCCGGTGCGGCCAAAGCGTTACTGGCACACGCGGAACCGTTCCCGCGTCCTGATTATCAGTTCGCTGACATTGTCGGCACCGGCGGCGACGGCACCAACAGCATCAACATTTCTACCGCCAGCGCCTTTGTTGCGGCGGCGTGTGGCGCTCGTGTGGCGAAACACGGTAACCGCAGCGTGTCCAGCCGTTCGGGCTCGTCGGATTTACTGGCGGCGTTTGGTATCCGTCTGGATATGCCAGCGGAAGAATCCCGCGCCGCGCTGGATGACCTGAACGTGTGTTTCCTGTTCGCACCGCAATATCACACTGGTTTTCGCCATGCGATGCCGGTACGCAAAGCACTGAAAACCCGCACGCTGTTTAACGTGCTGGGTCCGCTGATAAATCCGGCACGTCCGCCGCTGGCGCTGATTGGCGTGTACAGCCCGGAGCTGGTGCAGCCGATTGCCGAAACATTGCGTGCGCTGGGTTATGAGCGTGCGGCAGTGGTTCACGGCGGCGGAATGGATGAGGTTGCTATCCACGCAGCCACACAGGTTGCCGAGCTAAAAGACGGTAAAATCACCACTTATGAACTGACGCCGCAGGACTTCGGTCTCGATAATTATCCGATTGAATCCTTGCTGGGCGGCGAGCCGGAAGAAAACCGTGACATTCTGGCACGCTTATTACAAGGTAAAGGAGATCCGGCCCATGAAGCCGCAGTATCCGTCAATGTGGCGATGTTACTGCGTCTGTTCGGTCAGGAAGACTTAAAGCAAAACGCACAACAGGCTTTGGCCGTCATGCGCAGCGGTGAACCTTACCAGCGCGTGCTGGCATTGGCAGCAAGAGGATAAGTGATGCAGCAGGAAACCGTGCTCCACAAAATTGTACGCGACAAGGAAATTTGGGTCGCGGCACGCAAAGAACAACAACCGCTGGCCAGCTTTCAGAACGAAATAACTCAGAGCCAGCGCAGTTTCTACCATGCCCTGCAAGGTGCAAGAACGGCCTTTATTCTGGAGTGTAAACAAGCCTCTCCGTCGAAAGGAAAGATCCGCGAAAACTTCGATCCGATAGAAATCGCCAGTGTTTATAAAGACCATGCTTCCGCCATTTCAGTATTAACCGATGAGAAATACTTCCAGGGCAGTTTTGATTTCCTGCCGCTGGTCAGCAAAACCGTCACACAGCCGGTGCTGTGCAAAGATTTTATTATCGACCCGTATCAGATCCATCTGGCCCGCTTTTATCAGGCAGATGCGATTTTGCTGATGCTGTCAGTGCTGGATGATGACCAGTACGTTCAGCTCGCCGCCGTCGCTCACAGCCTGAATATGGGCGTACTGACCGAAGCGAGTAATGAAGAAGAACTGGATCGCGCCGTTAAGCTGAAAGCGAAAGTGGTCGGTATCAATAACCGCGACCTGCGCGATTTGTCCATCGACCTGAACCGCACCCGTGAACTGGCACCGCGCGTTCCGCACGGCGTGACGGTCATCAGTGAATCCGGCATTAATACTTACGGGCAAATTCGTGAGCTCAGCCGCTTCGCCAATGGTTTCCTGATTGGCAGCGCGCTGATGTCAGAACAAGATTTGTCCGCTGCCGTGCGTCGTGTACTGCTCGGTGATAATAAAGTCTGCGGCCTGACCCGCGCTGCGGACGCCAAAGCGGCGTACGACGCCGGTGCCATTTATGGCGGACTGATTTTTGTCGAAACCTCACCGCGTTTCGTCACACAAACGCTGGCGAAAGAAGTGCAGAACGGCGCGCCGCTGAAATATGTCGGCGTGTTCCGCGATGAAACCGTCAGCACAGTGGTACAAACCGCAGAGACTCTGAAACTGACCGCCGTGCAACTTCACGGCGATGAGAGCCAGGCCTATATCGATGAACTGCGCGCAACGCTGCCGGAAACAGTGCAGATCTGGAAAGCGCTGAGCGTCAAAGAAACATTGCCCGCGCGCAACCTGAACCACGTGGATCGTTACGTGCTCGACAACGGCAAAGGCGGCACCGGTTATCGTTTCGACTGGAGTAAACTGGCCGGTCACGATCTGAGCAATACGTTACTCGCCGGTGGCCTGAGCGCAGATAACTGCGTCGAAGCTGCACAACTCGGTTGTGCAGGGCTGGATTTCAACTCCGGTGTTGAAAGCGAGCCGGGCATCAAAGATGCCGAAAAAATTACCGCCGTATTCCAGACATTGCGGGCGTACTAAGCCGCACGCAATGACGCAAAAATTGACAGACAGGACGGAATAACATGACTTTACTTAATCCCTACTTCGGCGAATTTGGCGGCCAGTATGTTCCGCAAATTCTGATGCCTGCGCTGGTCCAGCTGGAAGAAGCCTTTGTCAGCGCACAGCGCGACCCTGAGTTTCAGGCTGAATTTATTGATTTGCTGAAAAACTATGCAGGTCGCCCGACGGCGCTGACACTGTGCAAAAACCTCACCGCCGGTACTAAAACCAAGCTGTATCTTAAGCGTGAAGATTTGCTGCACGGCGGCGCGCATAAGACTAACCAGGTGTTGGGTCAGGCATTGCTGGCAAAACGCATGGGCAAAACAGAAATCATTGCTGAAACCGGTGCCGGCCAGCACGGTGTGGCATCGGCTCTGGCCTGCGCACTGCTCGGTCTGAAATGCCGCATTTATATGGGTGCCAAAGACATTGAGCGTCAGTCGCCAAACGTGTTCCGTATGCGCCTGATGGGTGCGGAAGTGATCCCGGTACACAGCGGTTCATCCACGCTGAAAGATGCCTGTAATGAGGCACTGCGTGACTGGTCAGGCAGCTATGAAACAGCACACTACATGCTGGGCACCGCAGCAGGCCCGCATCCGTATCCGACTATCGTGCGCGAATTCCAGCGCATGATCGGCGAAGAAACCAAATCCCAGATGCAGGAACGCGAAGGCTGTCTGCCCGATGCGGTGATTGCCTGCGTCGGTGGCGGTTCCAATGCCATCGGCATGTTTGCAGATTTCATCGACGACACCAGCGTGAAACTGATTGGGGTTGAACCGGGCGGTCTGGGTATCGAAACCGGACAACACGGCGCGCCGCTTAAACACGGTCACGTCGGCATTTATTTCGGCATGAAAGCGCCAATGATGCAGACGTCTGAAGGTCAGATTGAAGAGTCCTACTCGATTTCAGCCGGTCTGGATTTCCCGTCTGTCGGCCCGCAACACGCCTTCCTCAACAGCATTGGCCGTGCAGAATATGTGTCGATTACCGATGATGAAGCGCTGGATGCCTTTAAAGAATTGTCCCGTCATGAAGGGATTATTCCTGCGCTGGAATCCTCACACGCGCTGGCTTATGCGTTGAAACTGATCAAGGAAACGCCAGAGAAAGAACAAATCCTGGTCGTGAATTTGTCAGGTCGCGGCGACAAAGACATTTTCACCGTACATGACATTCTGACTGCCCGGGGAGAAATTTAATGGAACGTTATCAGCAATTATTCAAGCGTCTGGAAAGCAAAAAAGAAGGTGCATTTGTTCCTTTCGTTACGCTGGGCGATCCGGGCGTTGAGCTTTCCCTGTCCATCATCGACACGCTGATTGAAGCGGGTGCGGATGCGCTGGAACTGGGTATCCCGTTCTCTGACCCGCTGGCTGACGGCCCGACAATTCAGAATGCTAACCTGCGCGCTTTCGCAGCGGGTGTGACACCGACGCAGTGTTTCAATATGCTCGCACGCATTCGTGAAAAGCATCCGGACATTCCGATTGGCCTGCTGATGTACGCCAATCTGGTGTTCCACAACGGTATCGAAACCTTCTATCAGCGTTGCGCTGAAGTGGGCGTCGATTCTGTGCTGGTGGCCGATGTGCCGTTTGAAGAATCCACGCCGTTCCGCGCCGCTGCATTGCGACACGGTATTGCGCCAATTTTCATCTGCCCGCCAAATGCGTCGGATGACTTGCTGCGTGAGATTTCTTCTCATGGTCGCGGCTACACTTATTTGCTGTCCCGCGCTGGCGTTACCGGTACGGAGAAGCGCGCGCTGACGCCGCTGAATCACATGGTTGACAAGTTGCGGGAATACAATGCCGCGCCACCATTGCAGGGCTTTGGTATTTCTGAACCTTCACAGGTGAAAGAAACGCTGGCCGCAGGCGCAGCCGGTGCGATTTCCGGTTCAGCGACAGTGCGTATCATCGAAAACAACCAGCATCAGCCTTCTGAAATGCTGGCTCAGCTTTCCCGCTTTGTCAGTGAAATGAAGGCCGCAACCCGCGCATAACCTTCTCTAAAACAGAACCTCAGTCATACAGTGACTAAGGTTCTGTTTCTTTTAATTTCTTACTTTTTTTTACCCCGCTTAATTTGTATTACCCATTTCAATAATCCAAACTAAAATTACTCTGCAGATCAATGATACTGTACGTGAGAGAGATATCATCTGCTCAGTTAAACGTTTGTTTCTTTTGGTTTTATAACAAATCATGGAGAGTTATTTTATGAAGCTATTCAAAACATTGTCCGCATTCTGCATGGCAGCCGTTGTGGTCATGGCCGTTGCCGCTTGTGCACCGACTAAAAAATCAGAAGGAACCGGTGGTTACATCGATGACACTGTTGTCACTACAAAAGTAAAATCAGCCCTGCTGGCCGATAAAACGATTAAATCCACTGAGATTAGCGTCGAGACCTTTAAAGGCCGCGTGCAGTTGAGTGGTTTTGTGACGTCAAAGGCGGATGCAAACCGTGCGGTAGAAGTGACGCGTGGCGTTGCAGGTGTACGTTCGATTGAAAATGATATGCGGGTGAAATAAGCCCGCGAATGCGGTATACGCAAATGCGGTAAACTGAAAAGCGAAGAGGCGCCGAAGCGCCTCTTTTTTTGTGTTTTTTTCTTTAAAATCAGAAACGATAGCCGACGCCAAACATAAAGACCCACGGATCGATCCGGGTGTTGATGTTTTGCTGCTCACCACCGGCTTTGAATTTAACTTCCGTATCAATATCCATCCACCACACAGACATGTTGATTAACCAGTTGTCGTCCAGGTTGTAATCCAGACCCGCCTGCGTTGCCACGCCCCATGAATCTTTGACGCTTAAATCAGACAGCCCGGCATCACGCCCGGTCTGGTTGAAATCCGTGTCATAGAACGTGGTGTAGTTGATACCCACACCGAGGTAAGGACGCAATTTGTCCTGTCTGTCACCGAAGTAATACTGCGCCATCAATGAAGGCGGCAACTGCTTCACTTCTGCGATTGTCCCGGTACTTTGCAAACCGACTTTGTGCTGGAACGGCGTCGCGGCCAGCAACTCCATGCCGATATTGTCGGTGAACATGTAGCCAAGTGTTAAGCCCATCTGGGTATTGTTGTTGATATTAAATGACCCCAGACCCAGCACGTTATCCGAACCTTCTGTCGGACGTACCGTGGCGGTGCCTACGCGAAAAATCACATCCCCTGCCTGATGTGCGCTCGCGACTGCCGGAAATGCCGCTGCTGCGACTAATGCCCAATATGCTGCTTTCATTGTCCCTTCCCTTTGTGTGGATTATTTATCAACCGCGCGAATGATACCTACTCTTTGGTATGGTTTGATCAATGCGAGATCACATCTTTAAAACAAAAAGTAAGAAAATGCATCTTCCGCAAAGCAATCTAAATCTATAAAAACAAAGGAATTGATCTACATCAAAAATGAGGGGATTTTGTAGATTTGTTAACAGGTGTAATCCCAGTTGCTAAAAAAATAGCGTTGCGTAATTTGCATACACATGTTGGTTTTAAAATGGTGCCGTGGGCTGAATACGAATTTACTGGCGATTGTTCTCAGCCCCCTCAGTGAGGTTTACGCAGAGATTCATCAGGCAGACTGACAGGAAATCAGCGCAAAACTATCGGCGGAGTATATTTAAAGGGTACAATCCCCGCCTTATTGATTTTTGCTTTTTGCCAAGGAGCGTCCATGTCTATCACGGCCAGTACGTTGTACCGTGACAGTTATAATTTTATGCGTAATCAGATGAGTAGCGTTTTGGCGCTCTCGGTTCTGGCCGCATTGATTACCGTCATATTGAGCTGGGTTTTAAGTCCTTCCGCTGAGCAGATCGATGCTATCGGCCAACTGATGAGCAACATGACCGGCATGAGCGTCGGCGATATGATGGGTTATATCGAACAGCAAATTACTCCGGAGCAGCAAAGCGCTATTTTCCGCTATAGCCTGGCAGCGCTGTTTTCCACCCTGGCCGGTAACGTTATTCTGGTCGGCGGCGTATTAACGCTCATTCAGCTGGTTTCTCAGGGCGTACGCGCCAGTGTCGTTCAGGTGATGACCGCTTCCCTGCCGGTTCTGCCGCGTCTGGCTATTTTGCTCTTCATTTACAGCGTGATGTTCCGTATCGGGCTGGCACTGCTGTTTGTTCCTGCTTTCCTGATTGCGATTGCATGGGCGTTATCCCCGGTTATCGCGTGCAAAGAGAACACGGGTGCCTTCAAAGCGATGCGCCTGAGTACACGTCTGGCCTTCTCAAATGTACGTCTTGTGGCACCGGCTGTGATGTTGTGGATTGTGGCACAAGTGGTTCTGATGCTGTTTGTCGGCGTTCTGAGCGCACTCAATCCGATGATTGGCGCCGTTATTCTCGGCGCAGTCAGCAATATCATCAGTGCATTTATGCTCATTTATCTGTTCCGTCTTTACATGAAATTACATGCATAATATAGACATACGTTTTTAAGGGGCGCTCCGGCGCCCTTTTCTTTTGTCCGTGAAATGATTCCGGTATAGTCATCCCATACATAAAACATGGAATGAAGTATGAAGCAGCTCCTCGATTTTCTTCCCCTGATTGTCTTTTTTGTGGTTTATAAGCTTTACGACATCTTTGTCGCATCAGGCGCGTTAATCGCTGCCACCGCGTTAGCGTTAGTGATCACCTGGATTCTGTACCGTAAAATCGAGAAGATGACGTTAATCACCTTCGCGATGGTGGCGGTTTTCGGCACCCTGACCCTGGTTTTCCATAATGATGAATTCATTAAATGGAAAGTGACCGTGATTTACGTCCTGTTCTCCGGCGCATTGCTGATCAGTCAGCTGGTGCTGAAAAAGCCGTTAATCCAGCGTATGTTGGGTAAAGAGCTGACATTGCCGGATCACGTGTGGAATAAACTGAACATCAGCTGGGCGATCTTTTTCCTGCTGTGCGGCCTGGCGAACATCTATGTCGCCTTCTGGTTGCCACAGAATATTTGGGTCAACTTTAAGGTCTTTGGCCTGACAGCCCTGACGCTGGTATTTACGCTGTTAAGTGGTATCTATATTTACCGGCATATGCCGGATGATGAAAAAAAATAAGCATTTTTTTGCACAGGCCTTTCTTTGAAAGGCCTTAATCTTTTGACAGTGTGAAGCCCAATACATGAACGAAAAACATAGCTTACCCAATGGTGAAATGGTGTTGCGTACGCTGGCTATGCCCGCTGACACCAATGCAAACGGTGATATTTTTGGCGGCTGGCTGATGTCACAGATGGACATGGGCGGTGCGATCCAGGCGAAGGAAATCGCTAAAGGTCGCGTCGTGACGGTTCGCGTTGATGGCATGACATTCCTCAAGCCGGTCGCGGTCGGTGATGTGGTGTGCTGTTATGCCCGTTGTATCCGTACCGGCAACAGCTCGATTACCATCAATGTTGAAGTCTGGGTGAAGAAAGTCTCTTCTGAGCCTATCGGACAGCGTTACAGAGCCACTGAAGCGGTCTTTACCTATGTCGCCGTGGATGACGAAGGCAAATCACGTCAGTTGCCGGATGGACGCAGTAATTTCAGCGTTGATTCAGACGGTGTTTCCCAGGACTGAGTGATTTCCTGAAACGCTGAAAAACGAAAAGGTCGCCTTGAGGGGCGACCTTTTTTATTGTGCTGAACGTCAGAATCCGCAGCAGGTGTTACTCCACACTGCTGCCGCCTTTGATTTTGAACACCAGATTAACAATCAGGTTGCTCGCCGCTTTAGGCTCATAACGCCATTTGTTCATCGCCTGCTTCACTTCACGCTCAAACATGTTGCGTGGTTCGGCTGACAATACGCGGATATTCTGCACGCGACCGTCGCTGTCTACATCAAACTGCACACGTACACGACCTTCGATACGCAGGGCCAAAGCACGTGCCGGATAACCAGGCTGCCCGCGTTGCAGCGGACGTGGCCCGCTGTCACTTTTCGCATTGGTTGACGCTGGCGGCTGACTGAACGGTTTGTTTACCGGCTGATTGCTGGTCACCGGCGCGGTTTGCACCGTTTGCGTCGGTTTTTCTACCGGACGTTCAACAGGCTTAACCTTCGGTTTCACCACGGGTTTTTTAACCGGCTTCGGTTTGGGTTTCGGTGGTTCAGGGATCACCACGGCTTCTGGCGGAGGTGGCGGCTCAGGCACCACTTCCGGCTCAGGTTCAGGTGGCGTCGGTTCAGCCTGAGGCGGCGGCGGAGGTGGCGCAAAGTCAGCGGGATTGACCATCGTCACGCTCATCACCTTTTGTTCCTGCGTCGGCAATTTGATCGACTCACCGACTGTCATATACAAAACGCCGGCGATAACAGCGACATGCAAACTGACAGCAAGCGCAACCGGAATCGTAACCTTGCGGATAAATCTAAACTTTTTTAGCGGCATAATGATTCATTTTCCCCGTGAAGCCGCAAGTTTAAATGTAAATAGCAATCATATTCAACACCGAGATGACAACTATTCTCAAATAACCTTTGCTTTGATCCTACGCAAAGCACTTTCCCCGGACTTCAGGTTTAGCTATGTTAATTCTGCAAAACGCTCTGGCAGCACCTGAATGCTGCAAATCGCTCTATAAAACCCAATTAAAGGTGACTCATGCTTTACGTTATTTATTCTGAAGATGTTTCGGATTCACTAGAGAAACGTGCCGCTGCCCGCCCTGCGCACATCGAACGCCTGAAAAAATTGCAGGAGCAAGGCCGCGTATTGATCGGCGGCCCGACTCCGGCCATCGACAGTGAAGATCCGGGCGCTGCCGGAATGACCGGCTCCGTACTGATTGTTGAATTTGAAACGCTCGATGACGCCAAAGTGTGGGCCGATGCAGACCCTTATGTCGCCGCTGGCGTCTATAAATCAGTCACCGTCAAACCGTTCAAACGCGTATTCTGATATTTCTCGGGCAGTCTTCGGGCTGCCCGTCGTTCCCTGTGCCCTGTCCTCTCTCCTGCTTTAATCAACTTTACTTTTGCTTACGCCAGTTGATTGTCTAACTCTCCGGATAGCCAATAATTTACCTGCGCAATTTTTATCAAAAGCGAATGGAGAACCGGATATGCAATGTCCTGTATGCAAAGAAAGCCAGCTGGTGATGTCTGAACGTCAGGGGATCGAGATCGACTATTGCCCGGACTGTCGCGGCGTCTGGTTAGATCGCGGTGAGCTGGATAAAATCATTGAGAAGTCCGCCGCGCTACAGCAGGCGGCTCAGGTACAAGCTCCTCAGGAGCAACGTCCTCAGCCTGTACGTTATGACGAGCGCGACCGCCGGGACGACAATCGCCATCATGGCAATTACGATAACCGGGGTCATTACTCGTCGCATAAGCCGTATAAAAAGAAGAGTTTTCTTTCTGAGTTGTTCGACTAATTTCTGCCCGCTAAAAACTCACGCGTCATGACTAATGCGTCATGGCGCGATTTCCCCGAATGTCGTCACATTGCTTTCATCGCTTCTGTGTTAGGATGCCTACCCCTGCCCACGAGGTACGTCCTATGTCATTCTTCGACGGATTGAAGTTTCTAACCAGTACGACCACGAAGGTCACATGCCCTGAATGTGGTTACGTTTCAGAACAGATGACTGCAAAAGTACGCAAAAACTCGACGCTGGTTTGCAAAAAATGTGGCGCGCTGTTTCAGCCTAAATCCCGCTAATCAGGAATTCCATTCGTAATTTACGGCATATAATGACAAACGCTGGTGCTGCTGATGGTGGATCTGGCGAATGCGGTAGATGTGACGATAGCGTCTTGACTGACCTTCCAGCCAGCGGCTTCTGCGGCGCTGAGTCTGGCGTAGCATACGCCACCGGCCAACTTCATTTTTACTGCGTTTCATTCACTTGTGTCCCGTGATGCCCGTCACTGCTTCTTTAACGGAAGAGTTTCTTTTACAGAAAGTGTCTTAAGCGGAAAAAACTGCGGAGGTCATTATAGGCCGATGACGTTGTGATCCAAGTCTTGTTTTTCCTTCTTCCCCGTTATCGTCTAACCTTGATGTCAGAGCAGTGACATTTTTATTTAGCTGATACAGATTTAAGAGGTAGCTGATTGATTGCTGGGATAAAGTTAGTTAAAAGAATGCCCCTTTCACGTACACTCACGCCGATGGCTTGCGAACAGGATTTTTCGCCTTTATGACAACATTTTATACGGTAATCAGCGGACTTCTGGTTTTCGGTTACTGGTTACTGATTGCCGGCGTCACCCTGCGTATTCTGATGAAACGCCGGGCGGTTCCTTCCGCAATGGCATGGCTGCTGATCATCTACATCATTCCTCTGGTCGGCATCATTGCCTATCTTTCGTTTGGTGAATTGCATTTAGGCAAACGACGCGCAGAGCGTGCTAAAGCCATGTGGCCTTCCACGGCCCGCTGGCTGAATGATCTCAAAGACTGCAAACGTATTTTCGCGACAGAAAACAGTGAGATTGCGGCGTCTCTTTTCCAGCTTTGTGAACGCCGTCAGGGCATTGCGGGCGTCAAAGGCAACCAGCTGCAACTGCTGACCACCAGTGACGACGTGCTGAAAGCCATGATGCGCGATATCGAACTGGCCCGCAGCAACATCGAAATGGTGTTCTATATCTGGCAGCCTGGCGGTCTGGTGGATCAGGTCGCTGAGTCCCTGATGGCCGCATCACGCCGTGGTATTCATTGCCGTCTGATGCTCGACTCCGCAGGCAGCGTGGCCTTCTTCCGCAGCCCTTATCCCGCCATGATGCGCAACGCCGGTATCGAAGTGGTCGAAGCGTTACAGGTGAATTTATTCCGTGTATTCCTGCGCCGTATGGATTTGCGCCAGCACCGTAAAGTCGTGTTGATCGACAACTATGTCGCGTACACCGGCAGCATGAATATGGTCGATCCGCGTTTTTTCAAGCAGGATGCTGGCGTCGGTCAGTGGGTGGACCTGATGGCGCGTATGGAAGGCCCGGTCGCCACGACCATGGGCATTGTGTATTCCTGCGACTGGGAGATTGAGACCGGCAAACGCATTCTGCCACCGGAACCGGATCTGAATCAGATGCCGTTCGAGCAGGAAAGCGGCCATACCATTCAGGTGATCGCCTCCGGTCCGGGCTTCCCGGAAGATATGATCCACCAGGCGCTGCTGACCGCAACGTATTCCGCCCGCGAACAACTGGTGATGACGACACCTTATCTGGTACCAAGTGATGACCTGCTGCACGCCATTTGTACCGCAGCTCAGCGCGGGGTCGATGTCAGTATCATTTTGCCAATGAAGAACGATTCAATGATGGTCGACTGGGCCAGCAAAGCCTTCTTTGGCGAGTTGCTGGAAGCTGGCGTGAAAATTTATCAGTTCGAAGATGGCCTGCTGCATACCAAAAGTATTCTGGTCGACGGTCAGCTCAGTCTGGTTGGTACCGTGAATCTCGATATGCGCAGCCTGTGGCTGAATTTTGAAATAACGCTGGTCATTGATGACGCCGGATTCGGTGACGATCTGGGTCGTGTGCAGGAAGATTACCTTGCCCGTTCGCATCTGTTGGATGTCGAAGCCTGGCTTAACCGGCCTTTCTGGCATCGCATCGTTGAACGTTTGTTCTACTTTTTCAGTCCGCTGCTGTAAAAGCCGCGTCGGGCATGATGTAATACGCTCAGTACCGGCTGGTTTCAGCCTGAACACACTTATTTGTAAACGAGAATGATATGGACCTGAATAATCGCCTGACCGAAGACGAAACGCTTGAACAAGCCTACGACATCTTTCTGGAACTGGCCGGAGATAATCTGGATCCAGCGGATATCCTGATCTTCAATCTGCAATTTGAAGAACGCGGCGGCGCTGAATTATATGATCCTGCAGAAGACTGGGTTGAGCATGTGGATTACGATCTGAATCCTGACTTCTTCGCGGAAGTGGTGATTGGTCTGGCTGACGCTGAAGATCAGCCGATTAATGATATCTTTGCCCGTGTCCTGTTGTGCCGTGAGAAAGATCATAAGCTCTGTCATATCCTCTGGAAGGAGTGATTTAGGAGAGGCGCTTAACAGAAAAGAAAAACCTGCCATTGGCAGGTTTTTTTATGCTTTCCGTCTGAGAGTATGTATCAGAGCGGATCGACTTTCAGGCAGGATACCGCATGGCGGAAGCTGCCTTCCAGCAACGGACGGGTGATCGCACATTCAGGCCCGGCAATCGGGCAGCGGGTACGGAATACGCAGCCTGATGGCGGATTGATTGGCGAAGGTAACTCCCCTTCCAGCAACTGAATGGTCTTGTTGCGCTCTTTATCCGGATCCGGCACGGGCACCGCAGACATCAGGGCACGGGTATACGGATGCTGAGGATTGTTGTACACCTCATCATAAGTTCCCAGTTCGACCGCATGTCCCAGATACATCACCAAGACACGGTCAGAAATGTGCTTCACCACTGCCAGATCGTGCGCGATGAAAATCAGCGACAAGCCCATTTCGCGCTGCAACTGTTGCAACAAGTTAACAACCTGCGCCTGAATAGAAACGTCCAGAGCAGAAACCGGTTCATCACAGATAATCAGTTTCGGTTCAAGGATCAGGGCGCGGGCAATACCGATACGCTGACACTGACCGCCGGAGAATTCGTGCGGGTAACGGTTAATCAGGTTAGGCAGCAGCCCGACCTTTAACATCATTGCCTTCACTTTCTCTTTGACCTCAGCACGAGGCATTTTCGGATTATAGGTTTTCAGCGGCTCGGCAATAATTTCGCCGATAGTCATACGCGGGTTCAAAGACGCCAGCGGATCCTGGAAAATCATCTGAATATCGCTGCGGGTCTGGCGCCACTCATTATCAGACATATTGAGCAGATCTTTGCCTAACCAGGCTACGCGGCCATCGGTCGCTTTTACCAGACCGATCAGCGCACGGGCGAAAGTCGATTTACCGCAACCGGATTCACCTACAACACCCAGAGTTTCACCTTCATACAGGCGCAGCGTGACACCATCAACCGCTTTCAGGGTTTTTGATGGCTGCCAGAACCACTGTTTGCCGTCTTTGATATCGAAATGGACTTTGAGATCCGCCACTTCAAGCAGGACCTTTTTCTCAGGTGCGTTTGTGTTCATTGCCGCGCTGTTCATTACTGTATTGTCAGTCATACCAGTTCCTCCAGCGGCTTATAGCAGGCACGCAGGCGACCATCACCGAAACGCTCAAGCGGCGGAGCCGAGGAGCAGATATCCATCGCATGCGGGCAGCGAGGCTGGAAAGGACAACCTTTTGGCAGGCGCAACAAGTTTGGCGGATTGCCGGGAATGGTGAGCATCGCCCCACCCTCGGCATCCAGACGCGGAACCGCGTTCAGCAGGCCGATAGAATACGGATGACACGGATCGTAGAACACATCGCGCGCACGACCATATTCCATGGTACGGCCAGCATACATCACCAGCACTTTATCGCAGATACCGGCCACAACGCCCAGATCATGGGTAATCATGATGATGGCGGTGTTGAACTCGGCTTTCAGCTCATTAAGTAACGTCATGATCTGCGCCTGAACAGTAACGTCCAGTGCGGTCGTGGGTTCATCAGCAATCAGCAATTTTGGACGGCACAATAAGGCCATCGCGATCATTACACGCTGGCGCATACCGCCGGAAAACTCATGCGGGAACATTTTCATACGCTTGCGGGCTTCCGGCATTTTTACCGCGTCCAGCATGCGTACGGATTCTTCAAACGCTTCACGACTGCTCATTTTTTTATGCAGGATCAGGACTTCCATCAGCTGCTCACCCACGCGCATGTACGGGTTGAGAGAGGTCATCGGATCCTGGAAAATCATCGATATCTGTTCTGCACGAAGCTTGTTGAGCTGCTGTTGCGGCAGGTTCAGAATTTCGCGGCCATTAAATTTCGCAGAACCGCCAATGCGACCGTTGCTGGCCAGCAGCCCCATCAGGGCAAATGCAGTCTGTGATTTACCGGAGCCTGATTCGCCCACGATGCCCAGCGTTTCACCGGCACGTAAGTCAAAGTTCAGGTCATTTACCGCGGTCACGTCACCGTCAGGCGTCTCGAAAGTCACGCGCAGGTCTTGCACATCCAGCAGGATCGGAGGTGCTTTGCCGTCAACCGCAGCGGGCGATGCAAAAGTGGAATGTTCAATGGTGCTCATGGTTGCACTCCTTAACGATCTTTCGGGTCGAGGGCATCACGCAAGCCATCGCCGATAAAATTGAAACAAAACAGAGTTACAACCAGGAAGCCTGCCGGGAACAGCAGTAACCAAGGTGAAACTTCCATCGAGTTGGCGCCATCACTTAACAACGCGCCCCAACTGCTCAGCGGCTCCTGTGTCCCTAAGCCGAGGAAGCTCAGGAAGGATTCGAACAGGATCATGCTGGGTACCAGCAGCGATGCATACACCACTACGACACCCAGTACGTTCGGAACAATGTGACGCAACACGATATTGCGCGTATTCACACCGCTCACCAGCGCCGCTTCGATGAATTCTTTACGTTTCAGGCTAAGGGTCTGACCACGCACGATACGCGCCATGTCCAGCCAGGACACCATCCCGATCGCCACGAAGATCAGCAGGATGTTTTGTCCGAAGAAGGTCACTAACAGAATGACGAAGAACATGAACGGGAAGGAGTTGAGGATTTCCAGCAGACGCATCATCGCGGAGTCAATTTTACCGCCCAGATAACCGGACAATGACCCGTAAAGCGTACCGAGGATCACCGCAACCAGCGCTGCAGCAACGCCAACCATCAGGGAAATACGCCCGCCGATCGCCACGCGCACCAGCAAATCACGGCCTGAAGAATCTGTACCGAAGAAGTGATGGGAAGCCATATCAGGGGCGGCTGACATCATATTCCAGTCAGTATCATCGTAGGCAAACTGCGATAACATTGGCGCGAAAGTCACAAACAAGGCGATGAACGCGAGGACGATCAGGCTGGTCACCGCGGCGCGGTTGTGCATAAAGCGGCGTCGCGCATCCTGCCACAAACTGCGGCCTTCAACTTCCAGTTTCTCGCTGAAGTTTTCGACGACGTCGCTATTTTTCTTACTTAACATCATTGACGTACTCCGGCATTAATAACGGATTTTCGGGTCGATGACGGCATAAAGCACGTCGACGATCGCATTGAACAAAATAGTCAATGCACCCACTAAAATGGTCAGGCTCAGAACCAGTGAATAGTCACGGTTTAATGCACCGTTAACAAACAGCTGGCCAATACCTGGCAATCCGAAAATGCTCTCGATGACCATCGAACCGGTGATGATACCCACGAAGGCCGGTCCCATGTAGGACAATACCGGCAGCAGCGCGGGTTTCAGTGCGTGACGCAAAATGATGCGGCGCAGTGGCAAACCTTTGGCACGTGCTGTACGGATAAAGTTGGAATGCAGAATTTCGATCATTGAGCCACGGGTGATACGCGCGATACTGGCGATATACGCCAGAGACAGCGCCACCATTGGCAAGATCATATATTTTGCGCCACCGCCGTTCCAGCCACCACCAGGCAGCCATTTCAGCGTAATCGCAAATATCAGCACCAGTAACGGCGCCACCACGAAACTGGGTATGACCACCCCGGTCATCGCTATGCCCATTACCGTGTAATCCCATTTGGTATTTTGGTTCAGGGCAGCAATAACGCCCGCACTCACACCAAACACAATCGCCATGATAAATGCCGCCAGACCGAGTTTCGCTGAAACCGGGAACGAGGCCGCGACCAGATCATTAACGGTATAGTCTTTATATTTGAACGACGGGCCGAAATCGCCTTTCGCCAGCTGTTCTAAATAGTGGAAGTACTGCTTATACATAGGGTCATTGAGGTGATATTTGGCCTCAATGTTTGCCATCACTTCTGGCGGGAGATTACGCTCACCAGTAAAAGGGCTGCCCGGTGCGAGACGCATCATAAAAAATGAAATGGTGATCAGAATGAATAGCGTCGGAATCGCTTCCAGACAGCGGCGTAAAATAAACTTTAACATTGCCCGTACCTGTTTCTAAGCCTGTCACTACAGCTTTATAGTTTTGGCTTGTTCACGGCGACCATCAAATGATCGTCGCCGTGGTGGCTCTTTGTTTTCATCCCGAAATCCGGAATAAAAAACATTACCTTCATCAAAATAGGATGAGCAAGGCAGCTCGGGGATGCCTTGCTCTGATATCCGTGACTTAGTGTTTGATGATGTACAAGTCTTTCACGTAGACGTTGTCCTGCGGATCCTTACCGGTGTAACCGCCAACGTATGGTTTCACCAGACGCGCGTTCACGTAGTAATAAACAGGAACAATGGCAGAGTCTTTATCCAGCTGGGTTTCTGCTTTCTGATACAGCGCCGCACGCTCTTCATCAGTTTTCACTGTCAGAGTGTCCGCGATGTCTTTATCAAACGCCGGGCTCTTATAGTGAGCAGTGTTGTTGCTGCTGTCAGACAGCATGGTGTTCAGGAAGGAAGAAGGTTCGTTGTAGTCAGAACACCAGCCAGCACGTGCCACATCAAAGTTGCCCTGATGACGGCTGTCCAGGAAGGTTTTCCATTCCTGGTTAACGAGTTTCACGTCAACACCCAGGTTTTTCTTCCAGATAGCGGCGGCTGCAATAGCCAGTTTCTTGTGCAGATCCGACGTGTTGTACAACAGATCGAAAGTGAGAGGTTTAGCAGAGGTGTAACCTGCTTCGGCCAGCAGTTTTTTAGCCTGCTCGTTACGTTGTTCCTGAGTCTCTTTGAACCAGGCTGGCGGAGTTAGTTTCGCACCATCGGTATAAGGAGGGGTGTAACCGTAAGCTGGCAGGTCGCCCTGTGCTTTCACTTTGTTCACGATGATATCGCGGTCCAGGCCCAGCTTCAGTGCTTCACGAACGCGTGAATCAGTGAACGGCGCTTTCTGGTTGTTGATTTCGTAGTAATAAGTACACAGGTACGGGTCAACGTGAACTTCGGTTGGGATTTCTTTTTTCAGTTTCTGGAACAGTTCGATCGGCATGTTGTTGTAAGTCATGTCGATTTCGCCGCTGCGGTAGCGGTTAACGTCAGTTACTTCCGAAGAAATTGGCAGGTAAGTGACCTGGTTGATCACAGTTTTTGCGTTATCCCAGTAAGTCGGGCTACGTTCCAGGACAATACGTTCGTTGACGGTCCAGGCTTTCAGTTTGTATGCGCCGTTGCTCACGTAGTTTTCTGGCTGGGTCCATTTGTCGCCAAACTTCTCAACAACACTTTTGTTTACCGGCTTCATCGCGGTGTGAGACAGCATTTTTACGAAATACGGAACAGGTTCGGTCAGCGTCACTTGCAGGGTATGGTCGTCGATGGCTTTCACACCCAGAGTATCAGGGCTTTTCTTACCACTGATGATGTCATCAATGTTTTCGATATGACCGTATTGCAGGTAGCTTTCATAAGGAGATGCGGTTTTAGGATCTGCCAGACGCTGCCAGCTGTAAACGAAATCAGCGGCGGTCACAGGGTCACCGTTAGACCATTTAGCTTCAGGACGCAGGTGGAAGGTCCAGACTTTAAAATCTTTGTTTTCCCAGCTGGTTGCTACGCCAGGAATAACGCTGCCGTCTTTACTGTCGGTATTCACCAGGCCTTCGAGCAAATCACGGATAACGTTTGATTCTGGTACGCCTTCAACTTTATGCGGGTCGAGAGACTGAACTTCTGAGCCGTTGTTACGAACCAGTTCTTGTTTGGCTGCCAGAGTGACACCTGCTGGCACATTGGCTGCAAATGCATTATTCACTGACACCGCGCCAACCGCAGCCATAATGCAGGCAGCCAGCAGATTTTTTTTTGTGATGTTGGTCATTTTTATTCAACTCCAGTTTTTATTATGAACTTGCACGCCTGGGTGCAAGATAAACCCTTGCTGGGTCAACGGATCTCATGAGCAGGAACGAATTGCTCATGAAAAGCCCCATGTAGTTACCACCCGCAGATGGCTGTCCCCTACTACTGCATGTGTTACCTGGTAAGTCCGTTAAACCTCTGGCTGTTAATCGCCTTGCGGTTTCTGAGATCGTTAAGGATGACCTCCCTCCATTTGATTCACCCTGTGCGCGACAAAAAGAATTCTGTGGCGAACCAGGCAATCACATACTGTTATTCCTGCACTTAACAATATTATTTTCTTATTCACCCGACTTAAGGCGACAGAAAATCCTTCGCGGTTAAATGCGAGCCATCAATTTAATAAGAAGAAGATCTGAAGATTTGTTTAGCTGATCATGAAAATTCAGCATAAGGCGGTTTGATGTCGTCAACGTTATGCCCAGCTTTCTTTTTGCAGAAAACACATGAGGATAAATTTGCAGTAAGCATTGCGACACGACACTCTCCAAAAACAAATAAAATGGCTTCAATCTTTTTCGCACTAGCAAGAATCGTGCTCACCAGGAGCATTGCTCTAAACAAAAATCCATTTTTGAAGGCGATTTGAAAATTATCAGAACCCTGTTACGCGCGCCAATAAATTTTGCAAATTTGTTACGCAATTCTCTTTTACTCGTAACAGTCTTTACAACAGGTCAGTCAGGCACAGAGCAGAAAACAGCATTAACTCGCTGATTTATAAAATCTTTATGGCTAAATCACTCATCAAAGCCATACCGAAGACTGTTCAAGAACTCGCCTGACACAATCAGTTAACATTGTTAGATTTATAAGAATAAACACCTGTTAACTGCTGTGTTAACACTAATAACATCTCGATACAGCCTGCACAAGCCTTACAGAATGATGTGGGCAAATTAACGTCAATACGGGCAATAAACGCCAGTAATTAGCGAATAATTAGCTAAGTTTATTTAAAGAAATGAGGACTTGGATTGAAAAGAGGAGTGAGACGAGGGTTTGCGCCACATTAGGGTGCAATCGCTCTGAATTAAGTCATTAGCTGCACTATAATAAGGCATTCGATTATAAGTGGAAGTGATAATTATCACGAAAACACCTGAGTATTTTCGTGATAATTCGGCCGCTAATTGATTAAAGAAGGCCCGGGAAAATCGCTTTTATACCTGTCACAATAAATTCAATGCCCAGTGACATCAGCAGCAATCCCATAATACGGGTGATGACGTTAATGCCGGTTTGCCCCAGCAGACGCACCAGTAAAGGTGCCGCCCTGAACAGCAGCCAGCAGCAGAAGGCGAAGAACATGATAGCAACAGTCAGACCCAGCAGGTTTGGCCAGCTGTGATAACGCGAACTCCAGACGATTGTTGAACTGATTGCACCGGGTCCTGCCATTAAAGGCAACGCCAGCGGTACTACACCGACGTTTTCGCGGATCGCTGTTTCTGACTTTTCCTGCTTGTTCTGTTTATCTTCTCCGAGCTTTCCGCTGATCATCGACATGGCGATAGTGACCACAAGGATCCCGCCAGCAATACGGAATGAATCAATGGAAATGCCAAACAGGTGCAAAATTGCATCGCCGAGGAACAGCGCAGTCGACAATATAATGGCAACAGACAGGTTGGCCGTCATATTGGTTTTGTTACGCCCTGCCGCCGCCTGATAGCTGGTCATGCTGATAAACACGGGCAAGATCCCCACCGGATTGACCAGTGCAAACAGCCCGACAAAGAATTTGATATAACCAGAAAAATCTAATAAAGATTGGCTCACGCAGAACTCCGCACAGTTACGCCGGTAGATGAAGGTTTTGATGGGCGCTAATGTACTGGAATCGCAGTAAAGGCGCCACGCCGTTTCATAGTTTTTATCACCAGATTTCCAAATAAAGGTAGTGGATACGACTTTTGTTAAAAATCAGTTTTTTTATTGATAACTTTAGATACAAAACTGTATTATCCACCGGCTAATTTGATAATTATTCTCAATAAACTACTGCTGAAAGGTGTCAGCTTCGGTATTTAGTGATCCAGATCAAATTACGTCTGCCTACAAATAGGTAAGCTTTGTGCATAGTCACTCAACGGTAGTTTGCAGAACAAATATTCGTCAAGCCACGTTGAATGAGGAGTTATCTACTACCTTACGTGCTTCACTACTGGAAGCTCTTTAAGCAAATAAAAAGACAAAGACAACACCTTGAGAATCATAGAGTTAATTAGTTTCTCACGGTGACTGATAGCAGGTCTATACTAGTCTTTGGCAAGTTATTTACTAAAAGAGTTTAACTTTATCAGGAGAGCATCATGGCTGTAACAAATGTCGCTGAACTAAACGCACTCGTTGCGCGAGTCAAAAAGGCACAGCGCGAATATGCCAACTTCAGTCAGGAACAAGTAGATAAGATTTTCGCTGCCGCCGCTCTGGCTGCTGCCGATTCTCGTATTCTGCTCGCCAAACTGGCCGTTGAAGAATCCGGAATGGGTATTGTCGAAGACAAAGTGATCAAGAACCACTTCGCCTCCGAATATATCTACAATGCTTACAAAGACGAAAAAACCTGTGGCATCCTGGGCCAGGATGACACTTTCGGTACCATCACTATCGCTGAGCCCATCGGCCTGATTTGCGGTATCGTCCCAACTACCAACCCCACTTCCACTGCGATTTTCAAAGCGCTTATCAGCCTGAAAACACGTAACGGTATTATCTTCTCTCCACACCCACGTGCTAAAAACGCGACTAACAAAGCGGCAGACATCGTTCTGCAGGCTGCTATCGCTGCCGGTGCGCCAAAAGACATCATTGGCTGGATTGATGAACCAAGTGTAGAACTTTCTAACCAACTTATGCACCACCCTGATCTGAACCTGATTCTGGCAACCGGTGGTCCGGGCATGGTTAAAGCAGCCTACAGCTCCGGTAAGCCAGCAATCGGCGTGGGTGCAGGTAATACCCCGGTCGTTGTAGATGAAACTGCAGATATCAAACGTGTTGTTGCTTCCGTGCTGATGTCCAAAACCTTCGATAATGGCGTAATCTGTGCGTCTGAACAGTCCATCATCGTGGTTGATTCTGCTTATAACGCAGTTCGTGAACGTTTCGCATCGCACGGCGGCTACATGCTGCAAGGCAAAGAGCTGAAAGCTGTTTCAGATATCATTCTGAAAAATGGTGGCCTGAACGCGGCTATCGTAGGCCAGCCAGCGACTAAAATTGCCGAAATGGCCGGCATCAAAGTGCCAGCTCATACTAAAGTGTTAATTGGTGAAGTCAGCGTTGTTGACGAATCAGAACCATTTGCACACGAAAAACTGTCCCCAACCCTCGCGATGTACCGTGCTAAGAACTTCGAAGACGCGGTTGCTAAAGCTGAGAAACTGGTAGAAATGGGCGGTATCGGCCATACCTCTTGCCTGTATACAGACCAGGACAACCAACCAGAACGTGTGAACTATTTTGGCAACAAAATGAAAACCGCACGTATCCTGATCAACACCCCGGCTTCTCAGGGTGGTATCGGTGACCTGTACAACTTCAAACTTGCTCCTTCTCTGACGCTGGGTTGCGGTTCATGGGGTGGTAACTCCATCTCTGAAAACGTCGGTCCTAAACACTTGATCAACAAGAAAACTGTAGCGAAGCGAGCAGAAAACATGTTGTGGCATAAACTTCCGAAATCTATTTACTTCCGTCGTGGCTCACTGCCAATCGCACTGGAAGAAGTGGCTACTGATGGAGCAAAACGCGCATTCATCGTCACTGACCGTTTCCTGTTCAATAACGGCTATGCAGATCAGATTACCAGCGTTCTGAAAAGCCACGGTATTGAAACAGAAGTGTTCTTTGAAGTAGAGGCTGACCCAACGCTGAGCATTGTTCGTAAAGGTGCTGAGCAAATGAACTCCTTCAAACCAGACGTCATTATCGCGCTGGGTGGTGGTTCACCGATGGACGCCGCGAAAATCATGTGGGTTCTGTACGAACATCCAGACACTCAGTTCGAAGATTTGGCGCTGCGCTTTATGGATATCCGTAAACGTATCTACAAATTCCCGAAAATGGGCGTGAAAGCGAAAATGATCGCCGTCACCACCACTTCCGGTACTGGTTCAGAAGTGACTCCGTTTGCGGTTGTTACCGATGATGCAACTGGTCAGAAATATCCACTGGCTGACTATGCGCTGACACCTGATATGGCTATCGTTGATGCTAATCTGGTGATGAACATGCCTAAATCACTGTGTGCTTTCGGTGGTCTGGATGCTGTGACTCACGCACTGGAAGCTTACGTTTCTGTACTGGCTAACGAATATTCCGACGGTCAGGCTCTGCAGGCACTGAAACTGCTGAAAGAAAACCTGCCAGCCAGCTACAACGAAGGGGCTAAAAATCCGGTAGCACGTGAGCGTGTTCACAATGCGGCAACTATTGCGGGTATCGCGTTCGCTAACGCCTTCCTTGGGGTTTGTCACTCAATGGCCCATAAACTGGGTTCAGAGTTCCATATTCCACACGGTCTGGCTAACGCAATGCTGATTTCTAACGTTATCCGCTACAACGCCAATGACAACCCAACTAAACAGACTGCTTTCAGTCAGTATGACCGCCCACAAGCGCGTCGTCGCTACGCAGAAGTGGCTGACCATTTAGGTCTGAGCGCAACCGGTGACCGTACTGCACAGAAAATTCAGAAACTGCTGACCTGGTTGGATGAAATCAAAGCGGAGCTGGGTATCCCAACCTCTATCCGTGAAGCAGGCGTTCAGGAAGCTGACTTCCTGGCGAAAGTAGACAAACTGTCTGAAGATGCGTTCGATGACCAGTGTACCGGTGCTAACCCACGTTACCCGCTGATCTCTGAACTGAAACAGATTCTGATGGATACTTTCTACGGCCGCGAATTCAGCGAAGAAGAAGCAGCAGAAGTTGTTGTTGCTGCTCCTAAAGCTGAAAAGAAAACCAGCAAAAAATAATCTGCTGAGTTTCTGATAGCTCAAATCAGAAAGTAAAAACCCGCTGAAAAGCGGGTTTTTTTATGGATTCAGGATAAATGAGGGAAAATTTGAGAATGGCTTTGAAGATAAAAGCCAAAAAACCTCTGTAAATACTTTGCAGATTTACTCTGGTTTAGCTTCGACCGTGGTATCAAACGCCGCCATGGCTTCTTTGTAGTGCTTACGGCAGACAGATACATAGCTTTCGTCACCGCCTATAACGACCTGTGCGCCATCATGCAGGGCGTTACCCTTCTCATCCAGCCTCAGGTTACGGTTAGCCTTACGCCCGCAGTGACAAATGGTTTTCAGCTCAACCAGTTTATCCGCCCATGCCAGCAAATATTCACTGCCCTCAAAAAGTTCACCACGAAAATCGGTCCGCAGGCCATAACAAAGTACCGGCACATCCAGATCGTCCACAACGTCAGTGAGCTGGGATACCTGCGCCTTAGTGAGGAACTGGCATTCATCTATCAGAACGCAGCTCAGACGCTGTAAGCGATTCTCCTGGGCTATCAGATTAAAAAGTTCAGTGTCCTTATTGTAGAGCTCTGCCGGCGAGGATAAACCGATTCGGGAGCTGACTTTACCGACGCCGAAACGATGATCTAATTCTGCTGTTAACACCAGCGTGCGCATACCACGTTCTTGATAATTATATGAAGATTGCAATAGCGAAGTAGACTTACCGGCATTCATCGCCGAGTAATAGAAATAAAGCTGAGCCATGAAGGAGTGACCCCATAATGTAAATGGATGGCATAAATTGTCGGCGTGGATTGTACCACAAGCCTGACAATCTATAACCACACGCCTCTGGCACAGTTATCGGGACGGTTCAAAGAATCATTACATTTGAAAAAATCACAGAAACTTACAATCAAAATTTATAAATGCAATAGCCGATAATCCGTAATCGTTAGACGACAATACTCCCTGACATGGCTCATCTTATATACCAGAGGGCCGCATAATGGGTTTGTCTATACAATATCTGGCTGGGTAGAAGCTCATAAAAGTAAAAATTTGAGTATGCTTTTGCGATACGGCCTCCCCCATTTCCCCTGCCCCTACATTAGTTATCTACACTTCTTCTTTAATTATGTGAACAATCGCATGCTTATAAAACGACTTACACATTGCAACAATAGCGCTAAAGCGTGTATTGAAATTAGGGTTATAGACCTCAGATAAATAGTGTGAAATGTCCTGCCTATATTTGCATGACACATTCACCATTTGCTTTAAATGCGTAAATTAAGGTCAGGTATACAAATTGGCTATTGCAGAATACTGAAGAGCATTCTATTATTAGCCAAACGCCCCCCACCAATATAATTTGAGACTAGTATAATGAGCGAAGCATTAAAGATTCTGAACAACATCCGTACTCTGCGCGCGCAAGCAAGAGAATGCACTCTGGAAACTCTGGAAGAGATGCTGGAAAAATTAGAAGTTGTTGTAAACGAGCGTCGCGAAGAAGATTCTCAGGCAGCTGCTGAGATTGAAGAGCGCACTCGCAAACTGCAACAATACCGTGAAATGCTGATTGCTGATGGCATTGACCCTAACGAATTGCTGCAAACCATGGCTGCAACTAAAGCTACCGGCAAAGCAAAACGTGCAGCGCGTCCTGCTAAATACAAATACGTTGATGAAAACGGCGAAAACAAAACCTGGACTGGCCAGGGCCGTACTCCAGCTGTAATCAAGAAAGCAATCGAAGAGCAAGGTAAATCACTGGACGATTTCCTGCTGTAATTGCCCTTATTAACGTAAATGTTAATACAAAAAAGCCCATCTTTATGATGGGCTTTTCGTTTTCTAATCCCGCAGATAAATGCTTCTTGTCACTAATACAAAAACGAACCAGGTACATCTTAAAAAAGGATTACATTCAGACTGCTATAGGACTTAACTGATTCCATAAAAAAGGCTGCCTGAGCAGCCTTCAACATAACAGAAGTTTTATCCTGAATTTCAGACCTGATAAAAATCCCGATACCAGTCAACAAACTTCTGCACGCCCTGGTCGACACTGGTTTCAGGCGCAAAGCCAATGGCCTGCGACAATGGCTGCGTATCCGCGCTGGTCTCGTGTACATCGCCCGGTTGCATTGGCAGCATATTCTTAACTGCCTCCATGCCTAATGCCTTCTCCAGCGCACTGATATAGGCCATGAGTTTTACCGGATTGTTATTGCCGATATTATAAACGCAATAAGGCGCGGAACTGCTGGCCGGAGATCCCTGTTCCACAGTCCAGTTCGGATCAGATTGCGGTATGACATCCTGTAAACGAACAATGGCTTCTGCAATATCATCGATATAAGTAAAGTCTCGACGCATTTCACCGTGGTTATAAACATCAATACTCTGTCCCTCCAGCATTGCTTTAGTAAACTTAAACAATGCCATATCAGGACGTCCCCAGGGACCATATACCGTAAAGAAACGTAATCCGGTCGTTGGTAATCCATAAAGATGTGAATAGGTGTGAGCCATTAATTCATTGGCTTTTTTCGTCGCCGCATACAATGAAACAGGATGGTCAACAGAATCATCGGTTGAGAAAGGTTGCTTTTTGTTCAAGCCATAAACTGAGCTGGAAGAAGCATAGAGCAAATGCCCAACTTTATTATGGCGACAACCTTCCAGAATGTTTACAAAACCTACCAGGTTGGAATCAGCATAAGCAAGAGGATTTTCGATTGAATATCGGACACCAGCCTGCGCGGCCAAATGGATCACACGTTCGAAACGCTGCCCGGCAAACAATGCGGCCATGCCTTCACGATCGGCTAAATCCAGCTTAATAAACTCGAAGCCGTCTTTATTCTCCAGCTGAGCAAGCCGCGCCAGTTTCAGGCTGACATCATAATAATCATTCAGATTATCGATGCCGACAACCGAATGACCCGCTGCTAACAAACGTTGCGACACATAGAAACCAATAAAGCCCGCTGCGCCGGTAACCAGATATTTCATGAAAACTCCTTACAGAACCGGATTGATTGAAGCACCGCGGCCAATGCCGTAGTAAGTAAACCCGCGTTTCTCCAAACGTTCAGGATCGAATAAGTTTCGACCATCAAAGATAACCGGCTCTTTTAATGCTTTTTTGATCACATCGAAATCAGGGGCACGGAAGTTCTGCCATTCAGTACAAATAATCAACGCATCAGCATTGTGCAATGCGGATTCTTTAGTACCCATTAATTCTAAATCTTCGCGATGACCATAAATACGTTGTGTCTCATTCATGGCTTCAGGATCATAAGCTTTGATTTTCGCACCCGCAGCCCAGAGCTGTTCCATTAATACACGGCTTGAGGCTTCACGCATGTCATCGGTATTAGGTTTGAAGGACAGCCCCCAAAGCGCAAAGGTTTTGCCTTTCAGATCGTCACCGAAGTGGCGCTGAATGAAAGCAGGCAATTTATATTTTTGCTGATAATTGACCTGTTCCACCGCCTGCAGAAGTTTAGGCTGATACCCGATGTGCTCTGCTGTACGGATTAATGCCTGAACATCTTTAGGGAAACAGGAACCGCCATAACCGCAACCGGGATAGATAAAGTGGTAACCGATACGGGAGTCAGAACCAATCCCCTGACGCACTTTTTCGATATCAGCACCCAGCATCTCTGCCAGATTGGACATTTCGTTCATGAAGCTGATTTTGGTTGCCAGCATACAGTTGGCCGCATATTTGGTCAGTTCAGCACTGCGGATATCCATCAGGATCATACGATCGTGATTACGGTTAAACGGTTCGTAAAGCTCACGGATAGGATCGATGGCATCAGGATTATCTGTACCGATGACGATACGCTCAGGACGCATACAGTCAGCAACCGCAGCACCTTCTTTCAGGAACTCAGGATTGGATACGACATCAAAAGTGATATCCACGCCGCGTTCTTTGAGTTTTTCACTCATTACCGCACGCACTTTATCGGCAGTACCCACCGGCACAGTAGACTTATCGATAACTACTTTAGGTTCGGTCATGTGCTCGGCAATAGTGCGCGCTACGGCAGTCACATATTTAAGATCCGCAGAACCATCTTCATCTGGCGGAGTACCGACAGCGATAAACTGAACGGTAGCGTGGGCAACACCTTCAGCCGCATTGGTGCTGAACAGCAAACGCCCTGCTTCGTAATTACGTTGAACCAGAGGAGTTAGACCTGGTTCAAAAATTGGGATCTGCCCGTTCTTCAGGTTTTCCACTTTCTTTGCATCAACATCGATGCACAAAACTTCGTGCCCGACTTCAGCAAGAACCGCCGCCTGAACAAGTCCGACGTAACCGATACCAAAAACTGTTACTTTCATCAGCGAATTCCTATTTGTTATTTTTTAAACAACGTGAAACAGACAGCCAAAAATTCCGGAACGCATTATACCAGTTTCAGCCGCAAGTTCGCCTGCAAAGGCATATTTTGCATAAGATAGGTCTTAGCAGAATGGATTAAAACGAAGACAGGTAATAACACGCCGAAAAAATGCTCAATGTTATTAAGGCATTATTATCAGTGACAATAAGTGAGTTCACTCTGTGGACAGCATTAATCTCAGACGCCCACCTGCTCCCCATACCTGACACTGCCACGCATCGCATTTCTGACTGATTTGATTGGAATATGTCGCACCCGTCGTGCCCAGCGGGACACCGTTACTGAGCTGGATCATATTGGTGCCGGTATTGACGTTGGCATGTAATCCCGCAGAAACCAGAATGAGATTCTTAAAACCGGCGTGATAATAACCCAGTAACAAAGGGAATTGCCCTTCAAGATTAGCCTGTCTGAATAAATGATTGACTTGTTTTAGCAACGTTGACATTTGCGGTAACCGCTGTTGCTGATTACTCAAATGCTCACGTAATAAGCTGTTAAAAATGGCCCGCAATAATAAGGCTGCCAGAACGCCATTTTCATTGGCACGGGTGACATCAAGACAATAAAACCCGAGATCTTTGGATGAAAGCGCCGCAATATCGAGCACCAGCCCCGGACGGTCCGCCGTTGTCAGTTGCCGGTAATTAATGCGGCAACTCGCCAGCGTCTGCTGCACAGGCGGTTGCAACTCCTGCAATAACCGCCGGGCTTCATTCGGATTACGGCACAGCGCTTCCCAGTCCTGAACCAGTGAACTTTCTTCCATCGCCTGTGAGGAAAAAAGCTTCGGGTACAATGACGTAAGCAACGCCTCACGTAAACGCTGCAAATCGTTAATAGGTTTAAGCAGAACATCTTCCACGCCCAGTCGCAGCATAGAAGCGACATCGGTCATTTTATCAGTGGCCGAAATCACCAGCACCGGGATTTTGTTGCCCTGCAACCGCAGATTTTCGACAAACTCCATCCCGCCCATTTCTGGCATCGCTAAGTCACAGAGGATCAGGTCAGGCGGGTAGTCCTCAAGCAGGGATAACGCTTCAAGACCATTCTCAGCTTCGGTAAAGGTGGCACCCAGGGAACTTACATAGCCAGCAAGAATAGATCGGAAAACGGCTTCGTCTTCAACGATGAGAATATGCTTGCTTGTAAGTGGCTTGTCCATCAGGGTCCCCCAGAATTTCTTATTCTAATAGTGGCTCATAAAGCCTGTTTTTGCTTGGCAGAATTGTCAGATTCGACCAAAGACGTTTTAAGCCATTCAGAACTGTCTATTTTTTATCAGGGGCAACAGCTGCTCTCTTTGCTTTTCAACCGCAAGCCGGCCCGCCTCAATCGCTTCTTCCGCCCGATGAAAATCCAGCGTCGAAATCTGCGGACAATACGGCTGGATCAACACATCAGGCGGATCACCTGCCATACGGTTACGCTTAAGCCGGTTCTCCAGCACCTGAATAGAGGTAGACATAATCTCCATCGCCGAAGGGCTGACATTCGGCTTTCTGGCGTTTGGACGAGTTAAGCGCTGGCGGATTCTGTCACGCCAGCTGACTTCTTTCTCAGTATTTAGTGCTTCTCCGGTCGGTTGTACGGTAAGCAAATCTTGCTGCATCAGATGCGCGTCATGCTGGAGATCGACAGCAATCACGATATCGGCCCCCAGAGCGCGGGTGAGCGACACCGGCACAGGATTGACTACGGCACCGTCAACCAGCCAATAACCGTTATGCCAGACCGGTGCCAGCAGGCCAGGCATACTGCATGAGGCGCGAATAGCCTGATGCAAATCGCCTTTAGTCAGCCACAGTTCACGTCCGGTACTCAGGTTAGTCGCGACGGCACCAAACTTCTTCGAGCACTTTTCAAACTCATCGATACGGATCAACTGACCGACGGCATTGAAAACCCGCTCGCCGCGCAGCAAACCGCCGCGTCGCCATGAAAAATCCATCAGCCGCAGCACATCCCAGTAGCTGAACGAACGTACCCAGCTTTCAATCGCCGGTAATCTGTTGCTCACATACGCCGCACCGACCAGCGCACCGACCGAGCAACCCGCCACCACATCGACTTCGATATCCATTTCTTTCAGGGCATTGATCACGCCAATGTGCGCCCACCCTTTTGCCGCTCCCGACCCCAGGGCAAGACCGATGGTGACTTTTCTGCTCATCTGATGACCTTAATATTTCGCATATCTTGAGAATGGGCCGGGAAGCGCGTTGTCACCCGGCGAGTTTGTTAGGTAACATATCATTTTGGTGCATTCAATAGCGCAGACCGCGCACCGGATGTCGATACTCTGCCTATTCAGGAGTTTGTGTGTCTGAAATATGCCCTTGCGGCAGCAGCCTTTCTTATGAAGAATGCTGCCAGCCCTACATTACTGAGAATAAAGTGGCGCCTTCTCCGGCAGCTTTGATGCGCTCGCGCTATACAGCCTATGTTTTGAAAAATGCGAGTTATCTGATCGCCTCCTGGCACCCGGATTGTCAACCAGAGCAATGGCGTGACAGTTTACAGGAAGGCTTTACCAGCACGCACTGGCAAGGACTTGAGGTTATCCGCGAAACTGACGGGCGCGACAACAATGAAGGCTTTGTCGAGTTTGCTGCGCGATTCACAGAAACCGGTGATGAACACATTCACCTCATCCATGAACGCTCGCGATTTCTTCGTTTAAAAGAACGCTGGTACTATATTGACGGAATTAAACCGCAGACAGGCCGGAACGATGCTTGCCCGTGCGGTTCCGGCAAAAAATATAAGAAGTGCTGCGGTAAATAATTCAACCGTAATATTGATAAGTCTTGGACAGGATCCACACCCTCATGCCGCAACAGAACGTACAAACCAAGGTGTTACGCACCATTTGCCCTGACGCAAAAGGTCTGATCGCCAAAATTACCAACATTTGCTACAAGCACGAACTCAATATCGTGCAGAACAACGAATTTGTTGATCACCGCACCGGCCGCTTCTTTATGCGTACTGAGCTGGAAGGGATTTTCAACGACACCACCCTGCTGGCCGATCTCGACAGCGCGCTGCCTGCCGGTTCTGTCCGTGAGCTGAACAGCACCGGACGTCGCCGCATCGTCATTTTGGTCACCAAAGAGGCGCATTGCCTGGGTGACTTACTGATGAAAGCCGCTTACGGTGGTCTGGATGTAGAAATTGCTGCGGTCATTGGCAACCACGATACTTTGCAGACGTTAGTCGAGCGTTTCGATATTCCGTTCCATCTGGTCAGCCACGATGGTCTGACCCGCGAACAGCACGACAGCGCGATGATTGCGCAAATCGATCAGTACCAGCCTGATTATGTGGTGCTCGCGAAATACATGCGCGTACTGACGCCGGGCTTTGTGCAGCATTATCCGCATCAGGTGATCAACATTCATCACTCGTTCCTGCCGGCATTCATCGGTGCCCGTCCGTACCATCAGGCATACGAGCGCGGCGTGAAACTGATTGGTGCTACGGCTCACTACGTGAATGACAATCTGGATGAAGGCCCGATCATCATGCAGGACGTCATCAACGTCGATCACACTTATACCGCTGAAGATATGATGCGTGCAGGCCGTGACGTTGAGAAAAACGTCCTCAGCCGGGCGTTATACCGCGTGCTGGCGCAGCGTGTATTTGTTTACGGAAATCGCACAGTTATTCTGTAAACCGTATTCTGACGGTGCTTTTCGTTCAGAGAAGCACCGTTAAGAACAAAAAACCCGCAAACGAACTTTTTTATCGCTTTCAGCGCTTTACACCTTCGAATCATTTGGTATTATGCGCCCCGTTCGCAGCTAACCGCTGTAACGATAAATCATCCATGTAGCGCATGATGATTTAAGGCCAGAAGTAAGTAGTAAATGCCACAAAAAATTGTGGTGGGGTTCCCGAGCGGCCAAAGGGAGCAGACTGTAAATCTGCCGTCATCGACTTCGAAGGTTCGAATCCTTCCCCCACCACCATCTTCCAGAAATTCCGTCCCTTTTACGAAAACTCCAAACTAAAATAAAAATGCAAATCGGGAAGGATAGAGAACCTTCGACCCGAAGGTTTGAGCCGAGCAAAGCGAGACAACGTTGCGCAGCAACGACCCGAAGGGCAAGTCCGGAGGACGAGTAATCCTTCCCCCACCACCATCTTCCAGACTCATCCCTGAGTCGCTTCTTAGTAAACTTTCCTGTATCCCCCGTCAAACCTGAACAAAATGTCCTGCTGATATTTCCTGATATTGCCTTTGCGGCGGAACATAGCCGTTATCGCGCACCGGGCTCTTCAGCTCATCCACCTGCATTTGCCGTTTGAGCATTCTGCGGGAGGGATCCGGCACCGGTACAGATGCCATCAGTTTTTTGGTATACGCATGTTGGGGATTATCAAATATTGCCGCACGTGGCCCAATCTCCACGATTTCCCCCAGATACATCACCGCCACGCGATGACTCACCCGCTCAACCACCGCCATGTCATGCGAAATAAACAGATAGGAAAGATTCATGCTTTCCTGCAAATCGAGCAGCAAATTCACGACCTGCGCTTTCACTGACACATCCAGCGCCGAAACCGACTCATCAGCGACAATCACTTTGGGATCGAGCGTCAGGGCACGCGCGATGCAAATTCGCTGACGCTGACCGCCGGAAAACTCGTGCGGAAAACGGCGCAGCATATCCGGCGACAACCCGACCTTTTGCAGCAGCGACGCCGCCTTCTCTTTCGCATCGCTGCGGTTATGCAGTTTATGTTGCAGCATCGGTTCGATCAGCGCGTCGCCAATGCGCATACGCGGGTTAAGACTGGCGAAAGGATCCTGAAATATCATCTGGATGCGCTGACGCATTTGCAAAATGTCGCGCTTACCCAGATTCGTGACATCGAAACCGTCGAAATCAATCGCGCCGCTGTGCGGCTTCAGCAGACGGGTCACAGCACGACCCGTCGTGGATTTCCCGCAACCGGACTCGCCGACCAGCGAAAGCGTTTCGCCCTGAAATAAATCAAAGCTGATATTTTCCACCGCGTGCACCGCGCCTACCTGACGGCTGAAAATACCGCCATACACCGGAAAACGCGCGCTGAGGTTTTTGACCGATAACAACGGCGTCAGCCCCGAATCTATGGTTCCCGCCACTTCTTGCGGCACACTGGCTTCACCGGTTTGCAGGTTGATTTGCGGAAAACGCAGCGGCCAGTCGCGCCCCTGCATCGACCCTAATTTTGGCACCGCCGCAAGTAATGCACGGGTATACGGGTGCTGAGGCCGGTGGAAAATGTCTTCCGTCGCCCCGCTTTCCACCGCTTCTCCGCGATACATCACCAGCGTCCGGTCGGCAATCTCCGCCACCACGCCCATATCATGCGTGATGAACAGCACCGCCATCCCTTCTTCTTCCTGCAACGTCTTGATCAAATCCAGAATCTGTCCCTGAATCGTCACATCCAGCGCGGTCGTGGGTTCGTCCGCGATCAGTAATTTCGGTTTCAGCGCCAGCGCCATGGCGATCATCACGCGCTGACGCATGCCGCCGGAAAACTGATGCGGATATTCATCAAAACGCGCTTTGGCATTCGGAATACGCACTTTTTCCAGTAGCCGCAGGGTTTCTGCCCGCGCTTGTGCCGATGACATGCCGCGATGCCGCTTCAGGCTTTCGGCAATCTGCCGTCCGATGCTGAACGTTGGATTAAGCGACGTCATCGGCTCCTGAAAGATCATCGCCATCTCATTGCCACGGATATCGCGCATCTGTTTGTCCGAGAGCCGCAGCACATTGCGCTGATTAAGCCAGACCTCGCCCTCAATCCGGCTGCTTTGCGCTTTGAGTAAACGCATCACCGACAGCGACGTCACGCTCTTGCCGGAACCGGATTCACCGACAATCGCCAGCGTTTCTCCGGCATAGACGTCAAACGACAAATCACGCACTACCGGCAGCCAGTCGTCCTCGCCGAGAAATGAAGTGGTCAGATGCTTCACGCTCAGCACGGGCTGACGTTTTTCCTGCTGTCCGGCAGTCTGATTCATCTTATTGGCTCCTGAATTATTTGCTGCGCGCGGAAAGCTGTACCTGCGGCGAATAGCTGAAATCCCGGTCAAACGGGAAGGTTTTGCGTGCTTTGCGGTTGCGTGGCAAGCGCTCTACAAACTGATCCACCACGCCGTTAGACAGCGCCATCAGATTCGGGCTGGCAATCGGTGCCAGTTCGGGCGACAGATAACCGGATTTCACCACCACGATATCGGCGCTATGCGGATCGAGTTCCAGCACAGTGAAATCGCTGATGTTGTGATACGGACGACGACGCGCCGACACCACGACGTCAATTCCGCCAGTGCGCAGAACCGCCTGACGGTCAGAAGGTGTCAGTGCATCGAGCAGGAAAACCACCTCAAAATCACCTTTCACCTGCGGGCTGGAATGATCCAGCGAAGCCCCTAACGTCAGCGTCAGCACTGATCCCACGCCAGCGTTAAATGCTGCGTCCGTTGCCGGTGCATCGGCAATACCTGCCACGATCGTATTTTGCGCATACTGTTTGATAAGCTCCTGCAACACATCTGCACGATCGCCCACGCCGCCGCCCGTCGGGTTATCGCCGGAATCGGCCAGCACCACCGGACGAGTTTCACAGGCAATCGCCTTTTTCACGCAGGACTCAACGGTGTCCGTTTCACAGCCAAACACGAAATCTTCGCGCGCGTCCCAGTAAGCCTGCGCCAGTTGCGTGCCCTGTTGTTCCAGCACCGTCCGGTCGGTGCCGGTCATGATCACTGCGGCTGTCGCTCGTGGCTCATCTGCCCATACATAACCAACCATCAGCGAGCTGTCCCACACGCCATCCACTTCATCCATTTCTGGCAGACGGGCGTACAAACTTTTCGCCGGTTCATCTTCCGTACTGGTACGTTCACCCGGTAATACCACCGGCACCGGCACCCACAGCAGCGTCGGTTTTACACCGGTTTGCAGATGTTTCACCAGCATCGCGACCGAACGGCGCATGGTTTCCTCCACATCGATATGCGGGGCAGTGCGGTAAGTCGAAAACATATCAATGGCGTCGATAATCCGCTGAGAAACATTGCCGTGCAGGTCATAACTGACGCTAATCGGACAATCCGGCCCAACGGCTTTTCGCGCCGCAGCAATCCAGTCGCCTTCCGCATCTTCCAGCCCTTCGACATACATCGCGCCGTGCATCGCCAGATATAAGCCATCGAACGGTTTTTGCGCTTCCAGTCCTGCCAGCATTTCCGCTTTGAATTTATCGTACGTCGCGCGTGCTACCGGACCACCGGCAATGGCACGGGCGTGGATAGTCGGTAAAAACGTCGCCGGGTAATCCTGCAAAAAACGAAAACGCGGCGACGCCAGTAACTGGGCGTCACGCACGACGGTGAAATCCTTTTCCTCATTCAGCACCGGGTTATAAGTGCTGCATTCAATGTGGATACCGCTGACAGCTATACGCATGTTGATGATTCCTCAGACAGGCTTCAGACCGACCAGAAAGCGATGTGCAGCAATACTTGCCGCCGCGCGCGCCCAGGTGTCGTCATTTAGGGTAAAAGTGCGAACCGGCGTTTTCCCGGCATTTCCCGGCAAAACGTTGGCTTCGATAGACTGATGCACAACCGTGCCGAACAGCCCGGAGAAATCTGCGTTCTGATGAGCTATCAGGATCAGGTCCGGGTCATTAATTTGAATCAGATGGGATATCGCTAAACCGAGCGCTGAACCAGCACGGTGCAGAATACGCACCGCTTCGCTGACGCCCTGCATCGCCAGCTTTTCCAGGCCGCCAATGGTGGTCGCGTCCAGCCCGCCGTCTCTGGCCATTTCGGCAATAGCATTCAGAGACGCCAGCGTATCGAGACAACCGCGCTTGCCGCAGCGGCAGGGCAAACCGTTCAGTTCCAGCGTGCAGTGGGCGATTTCCCCTGCGCCGCCATGCAGGCCGCGATGCAACTGACCGGCGACAAAATGCGCGCTGCCGATCCCTGCGCCATGACTGACCAGCGTAAAGCTGCTCAAATCCCGCGCCTGTCCGAAATTTTTCTCACTCACCGCCAGTGCTTTGGCGTCATTTTCGATGGCCACGTCCATGCCGGTGGCCTGTGAAATCAGGCTGGCCAGCGGCACATCGCGCCAGCCAAGCAGCGCCGACTGTACGCAGGTGGACTGATGTTCATCAATAAGGCCGGATAACGTCACCCCCAGCCCGACCAGTTTTTTTGCCGCTTCGGGATGCGGTTCAAGCAGTGCCGGTAATGCGCTGGCGATATTTTCTGCCAGGCGCTGCGGACTGGCACCGCCATCGAAAGACACCCGTGAAAGGATTTCGCCATGCAGATTAATCAGCGCCATCTGCGCCGGATTTTGCAGCAAAGAAACGCCCGCAAACCACGCGCCATCCGGATGAACCACCAGCCGCACCGAGGGTCTGCCCTGCCCGTTCCCCGGCACGGTTTCCGCTTCGTGCAGGAAACCGGCGTCGATCATTTCACGCACCACGCCGCCAATCGCCGCTTTGCTCATTCCTGAAAGCTGCGCCAGTTCGGTACGGCTCAGACCGCCGGATGCATTGACCGCACCCAATATCTGACGTTGCAAAGTTGTTAGCATATTCGTTTCGGCGCTCTCAGTTTTCGGTCATCTGCATTGACATTAAACGCTGGAAATGGATATATCAATGCCAATTAGTTCACAAAATAAACTAAATGTTGGCATATAAGTATTTCATATGAACTATTTGTTAAATCTCTTTGTTAAAACAAACTGTCTTTAAAACCGGCGTTTTACCGAACCGGCAGACGTAGCCAGAGCCACTTAATCCGATTTTTCACGCAGAGGGCAGAACATGAAGATTACCCGTTACATCCGGCGTCCCGTGCAGTTAACGTTGCTGAGCAGCGCTCTTCTGGCGGCGTTTTCGCTGCCGGTTTACGCCGCCACACTGAACGTGATGCAAAACGAAGCACCGCGCAGTATGGATCCGGGCAACCAGACCGCGACCTTTACCGGTACCGTGCTGGATCCGATGTATGAAGGCCTGCTGCGCATGTCGCCGCAACTGAAACCTGAAGCCGCGCTGGCGACTTCCTGGAGCAGTGATGAAAGCGGGCTGGTGTGGACATTCAAACTGCGCAGCGGCGTCACTTTCCATGACGGCACTCCGTTTAACGCCGATGCGGTGGTCGCTAACTTTGCCCGCCATCTCGACACAAAACGCGGTCTGGCGGCCAGCGGACGTCTGCGCACCTTCCTCGACAGCGTGACCAAAACCGACGACTCCACCGTTGTCTTTAAACTGAAAAAACCGTATCCCGCATTCCTGAATTTACTGACCACCGGCGCCTGTCTGATGGTCAGCCCGGCGGCCGATAAAACCGGCACGCTCGACAGCAAAGCCGTCGGCACCGGCCCGTACAAAATGGTGCAATACAAAACCGGTGAATTCGTGCTGGAAGAAAAATATCCGGGCTACTGGGGTGATAAAGCTGCCGGGCCAGATGACATCAAATGGACGTGGAGCGCCGAGCCTTCGGTCATGAATATGGCGTTGCAGGCGGGCGAAACTGACGTGATTAACCCGGTGCCGCCACAGTTTGCCCGCGTGCTGAAAAACAATCCGAAGTTCGACCTGCATGAAAGCCCGGGTGCCTCTGTATTCTGGGTGGCGCTGAATACCGATCTCAAACCGCTCAGCGACGTCCGTGTGCGTCAGGCACTGAACTACGCCACCGACCGTGACGGTCTGGTGCGCGCCATCATGTCCGGCTTCGCGCAACCGGCGAACTCGCCGCTGGCACCGGTCACCGCCGGTTATGACAAAACCCTGAACCCGTATCCGCTGGATCTGGCGAAAGCCAAATCCCTGCTCAAAGAAGCCGGTGTGGCTGACGGATTCACAATGTCGATTGCAGTGCAGGGTCAGGACGCACGTATCGGTCAGGTGCTGCAAAGCATGTGGGCGAAAATTGGCGTGAAGCTGGACGTGAAAATCATGGAAAGCGGCGTTTGGACCAAAGCGGCATTTGCCGATCAGGCCGGTAAAAAAGCCGATAACACCGGCGCGGTGCTGGCATCCTGGTCTTCCGGCGCGAACGGCGCCGATCTGCAACTTCGTCCGCTGTACTACAGCAAAAGTTTTGCTCCGGGCGGCGCAAATCTGGGCTTCTTCAGTGACCCGAAACTGGATGAAATGTTAGACAAGGCCGCATCGACGCTGGATGAAAATACCCGCAACGCGATTTATGTCGATGCGCAGAAAGAGATTAACCAGCAGGCGCCGCAGGTGCTGTTGTATTACCAGAATGACTTGTACGCCACCGGCAAAAACATCTCAGGCGTCACGATGATCCCGGGCGGCCAAATTGTGGTGAAAGATGCTCAGAAGAAATAAACGCATTCACAGTGGGAAATAGCCATGAAAGCCTATCTTGCCAAAAAACTCATCGCCTTCCCGATCATCCTGATCGGGGTTTCGATGCTGATTTTTGTGTCCATCCGCGCGCTGCCGGGGGATCCGGCACGTCTGATGGCCGGGCCTGAAGCCACACAGGAAGCCGTAGATGCCATGCGCGTTCGCCTCGGGCTGGATCAGCCGCTGCTGACGCAGTATCTGCATTTTGCCGGTGACGTTCTGCACGGCAATCTCGGCGTCTCGTTGCAGTCGCAGCAGCCGGTGACGCAGGAAATCGGGGAACGCATGCCTTACACGCTGATGCTGGCAGTACTGTCGTATTTTCTGGCAGTAGCGATTGGCGTTCCGGCGGGCATGATAGGCGCGGTGTATCGCAACTGCTGGCCGGATTTTGGCGTGATGTTACTGGCGATCGCCGGTGCTTCGATTGCCAACTTCTGGCTGGGGCTGATGGCCATGAACACCTTTTCGGTCAATCTCGGCTGGCTGCCGTTGCTCGGCGCAACGTCATGGAAAAGCTATATTCTGCCTTCCGTGACGCTGGCCGTTTTGCCGATGGCGGTGATGGCGCGCATGACGCGTTCCAGCATGCTGGATGTGCTCTCGGAAGATTATATCCGCACCGCCCGCGCCAAGGGGTTGTCGGCAACGACCGTATATTGCAGCCATGCTTTTCGAAATGCGCTGATCCCGATTGTCACCATTGTGGCGCTCAATTTCGGCAGCCTGATTGGCGGCGCAGTGGTGACAGAATCTGTCTTTAACTGGCCGGGCATTGGCCGCTTACTGGTAGATTCCGTGCGTTATCGCGACTATCCGGTGATTCAGGGCGTTGCGCTGGTCGCTGTCTGCGGTGTGGTGGTGATGAATCTGCTCGGTGAATTACTGATCGCTTTCCTGAATCCAAAAATAAGGTTCGATTAATGTCTGCCATTATCACGCAATTACCCCGTCGCAAACCGCGCACGCTGCGGTTTTTCCGCTGGTTGTGGCGACATCCGGCAGTGTCCATCGGCGGCTTTATCGTCAGTCTGATCGTGCTGATGGGAGTGTTCGCACCCTTAATTGCACGTCACGATCCTTACGCCCAGGATCTGATTGATACCCTGCTTTCCCCCGGTGCCGATCACTGGTTTGGCACTGACGATTACGGGCGTGATATCTTCGCCCGCGTCATTTACGGGGCACGCATTTCCATTATTGAAGTGGTGCTGAGTGTTGGTCTGGCGATGATTATCGGTATTCCGCTGGGCATTATTGCCGGTATGGCCGGTCGTTATACCGACATGATCGTCATGTGGTTTATGGATATGCTGTTCGCGTTTCCGGGCATCGTGCTGGCGATTCTGGTGGTCAGTATTCTCGGCGGCGGTCTGGTGAATCTTTTGATCGCCATTTCGCTGTTCGCTATCCCGGTGTATGCGCGTCTGAGCCGTAACCTGACGCTCGGTTTAAAGCAGATGGAATATGTCGAAGCGGCGCAGGCGCTGGGTTTGTCTAATTACCGTATCATCGTGCATTACATTTTGCGCAATGCCATCGGGCCGATTATCGTCCAGTCGACGCTGACCGCCGGTACGGTCATTCTTGCCGCTGCCAGCCTCTCATTTCTGGGGCTTGGCGTGCAACCGCCGATGCCGGAATGGGGTACCATGATGAGCGATGGCCGTAACTTCCTCGGCATTAATATTTACCTTTCGCTGTTCCCGGGTCTGGCCATTATGCTGACCGTGCTTGGTTTTAACGTACTGGGCGACGGGCTGCGAGATTTACTGGACACACGCTCATGACCTCAGCTGTTTTTTGCGCCGATATCGGCGGTTCATTTATTAAGTTTGGTGTTTCGCGCCATCCCGGCGAAATGGAAGAATGCGGCAAAGTCCCGACACCGGTTTCTTCATGGGACGATTTTGTGCAGGCGATGCACAATCTGATCGAAAAATTTGGTGCGGATTTACCCGCCGGTACACCGCTGGCGATTTCTACAGCCGGACTGGTTTCGCCACAAACCGGCGAAATGCTGGCAACCAATATTCCGGCATTTACCGGACATTCGCTGGCGAAAGATCTCAGCGTCGCGCTCGCCCGTCCGGTAACGGCGGCGAATGACGCGGACTGTTTTGCGCTCGCCGAAGCCCATGCCGGTAACGCGCAACACCAGCCGGTGGTGGTCGCCATTATTCTGGGCACCGGCGTCGGTGGCGGACTGGTGATCAACGGCCAGCTGGTGCGCGGTCACGGCGGCGTCACCGGCGAATGGGGGCACGGCGCCATCACCCGCACTGAGCTGGTGATAAATGGCGAAAACTACGCCGTTCCGCGCCTTAAATGTGGTTGCGGTCAGACCGGTTGCCTCGACATGCTGGGTGGCGCTCGCGGAATGGAACGCTTACATCAGCATTTTCATCATAAAGACTGCACCAGTCTGGAGATCGTGACCGGCTGGCTGAACGGCGATGCCAGCGCGTCTCTCACCGTTAACGCCTGGCTGGAACTGGTCGCCGAACCGCTGGCCTTACTGGTCAATATTCTTGGCCCTTCGCGGATTGTCGCCGGTGGCGGACTGGCTTCTGCCAGTGAACTGATCGCCGCGCTGGATGTGAAAGTTCGCAGCGGCGTTCTGCACAACTATCAACAAACGCTGCTGGTGCCGGGGAAATTCCTGACCGACGGTGGCCTGGTCGGCGCATCAGTGATGGGAAGACTGGAAAGTTAAGGAGCTGCCCTCTCCTTCGGGATGAGGGCAACGTCAGATTTCAGCTCGCGACCAGCATCGGTTCCAGAACCGGTGCGGTTTGCTCGAAGACCAGTGACAGCAGAATTTTCCTCACCGCCATCGCTTCCTGCGATAACGCCAGCGTTTCAGAAACACACAGTGAAAGCGGAACCTGAATCGACGGACTGCTGATGCATGACATCCAGGCTTTCGCCGGACCAGTCATGGCACGGGCAGCAGATTCAGGCAAAATGGTGACGCCCAGACCGCTGGCCACGGCGGCAGTCAGCGTGGCAGCGGATTCAATTTCCCCGATGATATTCGCGCTCAGGCGGCGCAGCGCCATAGCGTCATCCACCAGACGGCGGGTCACGTTGTGCGAGCGCGGCATGAACAAATTCATTTTCGCCACATCGCTCAGTTCGACATATTTCCCCGGATTCAGCACCGAGTGCGCCCCGACGAGATACAAATCCTCTTTCATCAGAGGCTGGCTGCTCAGTCCGGCGGCCATACTGGTGCCATAAAATACCGCCATATCCATGCGACCGTTGAGAACCAAATCACCCAGCGCCGTGCCGAAATTTTCATTCAGATACAACAAAATGCCCGGATGCTGTTTACGCACCGCCTGTAACAGCGGCACCGCCAGCTGAGAAGCCGCCGTGCCCGGCGCAAGACCAACGGAAACCTGCCCGTTCAGCGACTGACCGGCATTATTGACCGCGCTGTGGATCTGGTCGCACTGGCGCAAAATCGCCTGCGCGTGGGAATAAAGAATATTACCGGCTTCGGTAGGAGTGACGCCGCGCTTGGTGCGAATCAGCAATTGTTGCTGCAATTCTCCTTCCAGTGTCGCCAGTTGCTGGCTCAGTGCCGGTTGGGCGATGTGCAGAACATCAGCGGCCTGCGTCAGGCTGCCGATATCGACGATTTTCACAAAGTACTTCAGACGTCTGAGATTCATCTCTGTCTCCATCTTGCGCGAATGGGGTAACCCCGGGCGGTCGTTAATGATGCGAATAATAAGCTGGACTAATAAAAGCAAGATTTACGCCAATCTCCGGCGCGCAGGAAAAAAACGCTTGTTCAGAAAGCTAATACCGCAAAATATAAGAGAAAACGATTACGCACGATGAGCAGAAAACTGGCGACGATGAAAAAAAAGAAGGGAATGAAATGCGCTGCAAAGGAAGGATGCACCAATATCATGCATTCTTATAGGTCATCCTTATAAATTAGCAGGATTAATAACAGAGGCAGCAACAGCAAGGGCCGCCATCTGACACGCGGCCCTGAATACCAAAATCCATCACTTTTTCCTCTGCTTAACGTATTGCGAAAATAATCAATTTTGCATCAATGACTTACCCAACTTTACTGACTTTGTTGAGCACCATCTGATAAGCCGATTGCAGGTGACTGCGCATCATTTCCGCCGCCGCCTCCATTCGTCCCTCCATCACGGCGTCGATGATGGCGACGTGCTCCTCGCACCATTCGCGCACGCGTTGTTTATTGGTGTAACTGCCAAACTCAAGCAAACGACGCAGCCGGTTTTGCTGCTGGATCGCCTGCAAAACAAAAATGTTGCCGCTGAATTCCGCCAGCATCTCGTGGAAAGTCGCATCCGTTTCGAAAATCTGACGCCCATCCACAGCCAGAATATCCGGATGCGTTATCAGATAAATATGCTGCATCCGCAGGCGGCGCAGCGCGCTCTTGTCGGCATGAAAACCCGCCGCCAGCATCGCACCCGGCTCAATCATCAGGCGGAATCCGTAGCCGTTACTCAGCGCCACATCGGTATTCAGCGTCGGTAAAAACGACCAGCCATGCCCCTTATTGCGGGCGATCAGGCCGTCCTCGGCCAGCCGCAACAACGTGCGCGCCAGCACCCCGCGATCGGCGTCATAGCGCTGAGCGATTTCAGTTTGCGTCAGGGAATCCGGCAACTTTCCGGCAATGCGATCTTTCACCAGCTGCTCGTATAAATCCTGATCGCTGCTGGCGGGGATATCGATGCTGATGCGCTGGAGTTCATCGAAGGCTTTCAGCAGGAAAAAACCCTGATTACGCCGCGCTTCGATAATCCCTAATTCACACAGCAATTTCAGGGCGGTACGCACCGGCGTGCGGGAAACGCCGAGCATATCAGCAAGCTGTTGCTCCCTGAGATGGTGACCTGGCTCAAATTTTGCTTCACGTATCAGGTCAAGGATTTGGTTTGCCAGACGCCTTCCGCTGGCTGTCGTAGTTTGGGTCATGGAATAGCAGCACCTGAAAGTATTTGTTGTTTAGGTTTGTACAATATCACAAGCCTTGAGGAGGGTGAAGCCTGGTGATAAATCCCCCAAATCGTGCAATTAATGCACCAAAAAAGAGCCTTGACTCACAAGTTTAATTGTATTTAATGAGACACAAAGAGCAATCTTGCTCATGGGAAACAGGAGTCTGTCATGTCAAAAAAATATTTTTTGCGTCGATATGCCGCCGTCTCTCTGGCCGCTATTTGCCTGAGTGCCCCGCTGTTCAGCCAGGCCGCCGCGCCTGCTCTGGTCAGCAAAGGTCAGCTGACGTACGGCACCGCCGCCACGTTCATGCCATTTGAATTTACCAAAGACGGCAAGCTGACCGGATTCGATATCGACCTGATCACCGCCATGTCTGAAAAACTGGCGCTGAAACCGGCGCCGATGTCGATGGAATTCAAAGGGCTGATCCCGGCATTGCAGGGCAAACGTCTGGATATCATTAACTCCGCGATGTACATCAACCCGACCCGTTCTGAGCAGGTCGATTTCGTGCCATACCTGAAAATCGGCAGCCGCGTGATTGTGGCAAAAGGAAATCCGGAAAATATCACTGGCCGTGATTTGTCCCTGTGCGGAAAAAACATTGCCGTGACGCTGGGCGGCATCGAAGAAAGCCAGGCACGTGCGGATAACCAGAAATGTCTCGATGCCAAAAAACCGGCACTGACCGTGCTGACCTTCCCGGCAGCCACCGATTCCGCCGTCGCTGTCGCCCAAAAACGTGCCGATGCGGAATTCCTGTCAACACCGGGCGCGGTAGCGCTGCTGAGCGAAAAAGGTGACACCTTCGAAGCCGTCGGTGCTGAATTTGAAGCTGATACGCACATCGGTTTTGCCGTGCGTAAAGGCGATACAGAAATGAAATCGCTGCTGGAAAAAGGCCTTCAGGATGTCGTGAAAGACGGCTCGTATCAGAAAATCATCAGCAAATGGCAGTTCCCGGCTTCAGTGTCCATTTTCTGAAACCGCGAAGTTAAGAAAAGCTTTGCCCTGACGTTGAGGAAAGTTCATGTCACTTGATCTTGTTTGGCAATACCTGTTCTCACCGGCGTTCTTTCAGGGCGCATTGATGACCTTGTTGTTAACGGTGTGCTCGTTGTTCTTTGGCATTATTGCCGGACTGGTGCTGGCCCTGCTGCAGGAATCCCGCTTCCGTGCGGGTTCCGTTCTGGCTTTCTTTTATCTGTGGTTGTTTCGCGGCACACCGGTGCTGTTCCAGATTATTTTCGTTTACAACGTTCTGCCGACCTTTGGCCTGCGATTCTCCGCCTTTACCTGCGCGGTAATGGCGTTGTCCTTAAATGAGGGCGCCTATATGGCCGAAATTCTGCGATCCGGTTTGCAGGCCGTACGCAGCGGTCAGCGTACCGCCGGGATGGCGCTCGGCATGACCCAAAGCCAGATCATGCGCAAGATAGTTTTGCCACAGGCCGCGCGGATTGTGCTGCCGCCGATGGGCAATCAGATGATCAGCATGCTCAAATCCAGCGCACTGGTGTCAGTGATTGCGGTGCAGGAACTTCTGCTTATCGCCAACCAGACCGCCAGCGCAAGCTTCCGTTATTTCGAAGCCTTGTGCGCCGCCGGGATTTACTACCTGGTGCTGACGTCGATCTTTATGGTCGGACAGGCATGGCTGGAACGCTCTCTTGATCCGAAAAAGCGTAAGAAACCCACGCTGTCCTTGACTGAACGCCTGCTGCGCAGCAGCACGCCAAACTGAGGAGAAGCCCGTGAATAAATCCAAACCGGTTCTGGAAATCATCGGCGTCGATAAACATTTTGGCGCACAACATGTTCTGAAAAACTGCTCCCTGAATGTGGCTCAGGGCGAAACCGTGGTGCTGATCGGCCCGTCCGGCTCAGGCAAATCCACCTTACTGCGTTGCATTAATTTGCTGGAACCGATTCAGGGCGGCGCAATCTTCTTTCGTAATCAGGACATCACCCACGCCAGCATGGAGCCACACAAACTGCGTCAGGACATCGGCATGGTGTTTCAGAACTACGAGCTGTTTTCGCATCTGACTGCCGCGGAAAACATCATGCTGGCCCCCATGACCGTGCTGGGCGTCAGCCGCAGTGAAGCCGAAGCGCAGGCACTGGAACTGCTTGGCAAAGTGCGTATTCCGGATAAAGCCGATTCGTTTCCTGATGAGCTTTCCGGTGGTCAGCAGCAGCGCGTCGCCATTGCCCGCGCGCTGGCGATGAAACCGAAACTGATGCTGTTTGATGAACCAACTTCAGCACTGGATCCGGAGATGATCCGCGAAGTGCTCGACGTGATGGCCGATCTCAGCGCCGAAGGCATGACCAGCATTGTGGTGACGCATGAAATGGGCTTTGCGAAACGCGCGGCCAACCAAATCGTCTTTATGGAAAACGGCGAAATTATCGAAAACGCGACCGGTGAAAAATTCTTCGGCGGCGACGTCAGCCTGCGGGCGCAACGTTTCTTAGATCAAATCTTACATTAATCACTTTTAGCAGCACTGAATCACACACTGCGCTCTCACCAGGGGCCTGACTTTTGCCACAAACTGTATTTCAAATACTGTATTTCAGGAGACACCGATGAGCCTTTCATCGCCCGATATCAGCAGAATGAAACGTGACCTTGCCGCACTGGTCGCGATCAATACCGAAAATCCGCCAGGGCGCGAACGCGAAGCCGCTGAACTTATCAGCGCCATGCTCAGCGAAATCGGCTTCGACATGACACTCAGCGAATACGCGCCGGGACGCACCAACGTGATTGGTCGCCTCGAAAACGGCGCAGGGCCGTGCTTTGCTTTTAATACCCACATCGACGTGGTGCCCGCCGGTGAAGGCTGGCAGCAGGATCCGTTTACCCTCACCGAACGCGACGGCCGGTTATATGGTCGCGGTGCCTGCGACGCCAAAGGGCCGCTGATCGCCATGATCGAAGCCATGCGCTGGCTGGCGGCCAACCGCAACGACTGGAGCGGCACGCTGATGGCGATTTTTGTCGCCGACGAAGAAGTCGCCAGCGAAGGTGCGAAGTTTTACGTGCGCGACGCCCCGGCACATATCGACTTCGTGGTGATCGGCGAACCAACCTCTAACACCACGTATTCGGCACATAAAGGCAGTTTGCGCCCGCTGGTCCGCGTTCACGGCGTCACCGCTCACTCCGGCACACCGGAACTGGGCGAGAACGCTATTTTCCGCGCCGCACAACTGCTCGGTCTGGTGGAAGAAACCCACCAGCACACCGTGCGCTGCCGCTGTCATCCGCTGGTCGGTAATGCCAGCCTGACGGTCACCCGCATTAATGGCGGTCATGCCGATAACGTGCTGCCGGGTGCCTGCGAATTACTGCTCGATCGTCGCATGGTGCCTGGCGAAGACGAAGACGCAGTGAAACAGGAGATTCAGGATTTACTGCAACTCGCCCATGACAAATTCGGTGTACGCAGCGAAATCATTACCTTCAAACCGACCACCGGCGGTGCAACCGAAACCGACTCCGGCGATCCGATTGTGCTGGCCGGCGTTGAAGCTTGCGCGGCACAAGGCAATCCGGAACCGGGTCCGTTCGGTTTTCAGGGCGGTTGCGATCTGGTGCATTTTCGCAGTCTGGGAACCAAAGGCATCATCATCGGCCCCGGTTCGCTGGCGGTCGCGCACAAACCTGATGAGTTTATCCCGATCGACGAATTCATCGCAGGCAGCAAAATTTACTGCGATGTCGCGCTGAAAATGCTCAAACGCTGAGGAGGAGCCGGTGAAAGCTACGTTGTATCGCGCCGACCTGCGGTATCCGCATCTGCAACTTTACACCGCCTCTTCGGGCAGTGTGCCAGGGCTGGACACCTTGTATCTGCTGCTGGAAGACAAAAACGTCAACGGGCTGGGCGAGGTGCGTATCAATATCGCTTATCTCAATGGTTGCAGCGCCGAAAGGGTGTTGAGTGATGTGATCCGTGCGTTGCAGCAACTGGATCTCAGCCAGCCTGCCAGCACGCTTTTGCTCAACCTGCCGCAACGGATGGCAGATTTTCTGGCACCGACACGCATGCTGCTGGATATCGCATTGCATGATCTGATTGCCCGTCAGGAAGGTATCAGCGTGGCAGAACTTGCCGGGGCAGAAAACAGCCAAACGGTGAGTTATCACACCAACCAGACGCTGTTCTGGACGCCGATGGAACAGATGCTGGAACAGGCCACAGCCTATGTGGAGCGCGGTTTTACTCAGCTGAAACTGCGCGTCGGTGTGGCGTCATTTGCTGAGGACGAAGCACGCCTTAGCGCCCTGCGCCGTCGTTTCGGACACGAGATCAGTTTGTCCGCCGATGCCAACGGACAATGGCAACCGGAAGAAGCCCGCAGTCATTTACTGTCGCTGGCGAAATTTGAAATGAGTTATCTCGAACAGCCGGTTTCTGACGCCAATGCGCACTATTACCCGGCGCTCGCCGAAGTCAGTCCGCTGCCGCTGATGCTTGATGAAAGCATGAGCAGCGAGGCGGATTTAGAACGTATTGTGCAGCTCAAAGGCAAGGTCATGGCGCATCTCAAGCTGGTCAAAATGGGAGGGATTGCGCCGACAATAGCGGCCGCACGACGCCTGACCGCGGCGGGTGTGCCGTTTATGATCGGCCAGATGAATGAAGGCGGTGCCGCTACCGCCGCCGCGCTGCACGTCGCCCGCGCCAGTCAGCCGGCTTATGCAGAACTTTACGGTGCCGACGGGCTGGGCAACGACCCGGTTCACGGCCTTTCCTATCATCAGGGTTTACTCAGCAGCCAGCCGGGCGCGGGGCTTGGCATCCGCTTTACCCCTTCTCAGGCAGAATTTATTCAGGAGTTTGAACAATGACAGCAACATCATTGCCCGATCTGGGCCGCGTCGTGCCAGGCGCAGAATCCGCCTTTCGTGAAGCAGAATATGCGCAGCGCATGGCGAAAGCGCGTCAGCTGCTGGTCAAAGCCGGTCTGGACGTCATGGTCATCACCGGTCCGGAAAATATCTTTTATCTGACCGGCCAGCAAACGCCGGGCTACTACACCTTCCAGACGCTGGTGTTGCCGGTGGAAGGCGATCCGGTTTTTGTCATCCGTCAGCTGGAGTATTTCAACTTTATCTCCAACACCTTTATCCGCGACGCCGCGATTTATACCGATGGCGATAATCCGGTGAATTTCCTGCTCGATGTGCTGAAAGCGCGCGGCTGGATGAAAAGCCGGATCGGTATCGACAAACGCGGCTGGTTCCTGCCCGTGGCGGTATACGAAGCGTTGCAGGCTGAAATCGGCACTATTCACGACGCGGCCGGCGTTATCGAACAACTGCGGGCGGTGAAATCTGCCGCAGAACTGGAAAAAATGGCCCACGCAGCGCGTTACGTTGATGCCGGTATGCTGGCAGGTCGCGCGGCGATTGCCGCCGGTGCCACTGAAAACGATCTGGTTTCCGCCATGATGGGCGCCGCCATTGCCGCCGGATCCGAATACATGGGCATGGAACCGCTGGTTTCCAGCGGTCCGCGCACCGGCGTACCGCACGGCACCTGGCGACGTCGCAAAATTCTCGATGGCGACCCGATTTTCCTGGAAATGGCCGCCACGCATGACCGTTACCACGCTGCCCTGATGCGCTCCGCCTGGCTTGGCAAACCACCCGCCGTAGCGCTGGAAATGGAAAAAGTGTGTCAGGAAGCGCTGCAGGCTGCACTGGATGCCATTCGTCCGGGCGCCACCTGCGAAGCACCGCATCTGGCGTGTCAGGCCGTCATTGACCGCGCCGGTTACACCGACAACTTCAAAAAACGCACCGGTTATTCGATTGGGATCTCATTTGCACCTGACTGGGGCGAAGGCGCGATCCTCAGCCTTTACAGCGGCATCACGACTGAATTACAGCCGGGCATGACCTTCCACATTCCACCGGCACTGCGCATTTACGGCGAATTCACCGTCGGTGTCAGTGAAACCATTGTGGTGACCGAAACCGGCTACCGCGCCCTCGGCACGGTGGATCGTCCGCTGACCTTACTTTGATTTAGCGTTTAACAAGATGATGGGAAGTGAATAAATGAAAGACATCAGTGAAAGCCAGGCGCGCCTGAAAGGTATTTTTAATATTACCGTCACGCCTTTTACCGCCAGCGGCGAGTTTGATTTCGCGGGGCTGTCGCGCAATATCGAGCGCGTCATCAGCCTCGGTTATGACGGCATTTTGATTGGCGGCACCTACGGCGAATTCCCGGCAATGACCGCAGATGAGCGCGCCACGCTGTTTCGTTATGTCATGGAAGTGGTCGGTAACCGCTTACCGGTAATGTTATGCAGCGCCGGCTCCGATGCCCGCGTCGTGCGCGATTTAACCCAACTGGCGGGTGATCTGGGCGGGCTCCCAATGGTGACACCGCCGTTTGTTTCGGAAGTGACGGATGCGCAAATCATCAGTTTTTTCAAACAGATGGCGCCGCTATCACGCACCGGTATTCTGGTGTACAACGCGCCGGGCATCGGCATTACGTTACCGCCTGTGGTGCTGGAGCAACTGGCCGATATCGAAGGCGTTGTGGGCATTAAACAAGGTGACCTCAACCCGACGGCCATTGACCAGATTGCCAACCGGCTGGGCGGACGTCTGCGCCTGTTCTGCGCTTCTGACCTGGCATTTTTAGGTCCGATGATGTGCGGTTTTGATGGCATCAGCACCACTAACAGCGGCGCATTGCCGGAAATCATTCTGGCGACATATCGTGCGCTGGAAAATGGCGATGCGAACACCGCGCGCGAACTGCACCGCCTTTGGTATCCGTACCGCGCCCTCGCCCGCCGCTATGGTCAGCCGCAACTGGTGAAAGCGGCCATGAACCTGCGCGGCTTCGACGGTCACCATGTGCGCGCACCACTGATTGATCTGGAGCCTGACGTTATCGGGCTGGTGGAGCAGGAACTCCAGCATCTGGCTGCGGATCCGCGTTCCGGCGTCACCCTGAAGTAATCCGCTTTGCTAAAACTCCCGTCTGAGCAGGCGGGAATTTCCTCTCGTTACATCCGCTTTTCCGGGACATCCCGCAAATTCAGCAATGACATTTTTAATGTCCTTGCCATCGCCTTTCGACGTATATACCTTTGCACTATATTTTTCAGGCGAGTATTATTTGAGCAGATTTCCGGCTTAAACAACTTACTGAGGAATAACGACATGCCCAAAGGCACCGTATTTTTAAATAACAGGACGCAAAGCGTACGTATTCCGGCAGAGTGCCGTTTTCCAGATGAGGTAAAAATCGTGACGATAAGAAAAGTAGGGAGTTCACTGGTTTTAACGCCAGTGGATAACACATGGGATAATTTTTTCCACAGCGAACTGCGCGTGACGGATGATTTTATGGAAGAACGCGCCTCACAAGATCAGTCTGAGCGGGATACATTTTAATGCTGACCTATCTGCTGGACACCAATATTGTCATTTATATACTCAAACGCAGGCCGATGAGCGTGCTGGCAAAATTCAACCAGCACGCCGATCAACTGGCGATCTCAATGATCACTTATGCTGAACTACTGCATGGCATTGCGAAAAGCACCAGTCCGACCAAAAACAAACTGGCGGTAGAGGAATTCGTTTCTCATTTACGTATCGTGGACTATGACCAGAAAGCTGCCGCGCATTACGGACATATCCGTGCCTGCCTCGAAAAATGCGGCAACCTGATTGGGGTGAACGATATTCATATTGCCGCACAGGCACGCAGCGCGGGTATGGTGATGGTGACCAATAATATGAATGAGTTCACCCGCGTTGACGGGCTCCTGACTGAGAACTGGGTGGGTCCTTCCTTAACTGCGCTTTGAACCCGCCGCTTTTAAAAACGCGGTCAGCAGCGGATGCGGTTTCACACGCAGTGACGACAACTCCGGATGCCCTTGTACTCCGAGATAAAACGGGTGATGAGTGAACTCAATACCATCAGCAATTTTTCCCGTAGCGTCAGTCCCGCTGATATGCAGCCCGAACTTCTCCAGATCGGGCTTCAGTTCGGGTTCAAGATGAAAGCGGTGGTTATAGCGCACGGTAAATTCATCGCCGAGGATGTCATTTAATCTGCTGCCAGGACGGCAATGCATCTGATAATCCCCAAGACGATGTACCGGAAATGTCGGCGTATCCGTCAGCGGGATAAAGGTTTTAATTTCGGCATTAGCATCGGCTTCGGCAAGATTGGCTTTCGTGGAACCAAGCATTTTCTGCACGATGGCCGTGGTCATGGTTTGCATACCCAGACAAAGCCCGAGAATGGGAATATTACGGTTCAGCGCGTAATGCGCCGCGCAAATTTGTCCGGTCACATTACACATCGCTGAGCCTCCGGGCAGCAATATACCATCGACATTTTCCATCACTTCATGCAGGTGATCTTCCAGCGCCTGCGGTGCTGCGTACACCATGTCCAGTGATAACGACAGCGCATCTGCCGCGTCCCCCAGAGCAGCCAGAGTGGCAGGGTAAATACTGCATTGATCCGACTGGGATCCGACCAGCGCAATGCGCAATGACGGGCCGGTGTGCGGTGGCATGTTCTGATTGATCCAGCGCCCGTAGCGGTCTCGCCACCAGCATCCTGACGCTTCATCTGTCTGACCATGACGCCTGAATACAAACCCCTGATTGGCGCGCTCAACCGTAACCAGTTCGTAATCCAGCGCGTTATCCCGCACCTGTCTGGCGATTTGCGTGAACTGAATAATTTGCATCGGCCCCAGCGGAACCACCACATCCTGCGTACCGTAAGTATTGAGCAGATCTTCCAGCTCCATAACCTTTCCGGCACTTTGCGGATTCATTCGCTCAGTCCACAACAAACCGCTGGTCATCAGCTGTCCTTCGCCGATGACATGCTGACAGGCATCCGGATAGCGGGCGATATCCCAGCTCACCGGCAGATGAGCTAACGGTAAATGTTTTTGTGCTGCCAGTATTGCCGCCATCGCCCCGTACAGAGATGGCTCAGGTGTGTCATGTGCAACAAAAATAAAAGACATAAGACAACCTTGAAATATAAAAGGAAAGTGACGGCATTTCGCAGACTCCGGAGTCTGCCAAACGAGTTGCCGTGCCATTTCCGCCGGTAAAATGCTGCTCAGCACGAAGAAATTATGAGCAAAGCAAAAAGAAGAATGGTAAGTTTAAATTGGTTTTAATGATTCATATAATACAATTTTGTTATTGCTCAAACAGGGGAAACAATGTCTGCTGAATTTCTTGCACCTCGTTTACGTCGTGTGCGCCCTTCGCCGACAGCGGCGATTTCCGACCAGGTACGCGCGTTTATTGCGTCTGGCGTTGATGTTATCAATCTCGGTGAAGGCGAACTCGATTTCGACACTCCCGCACACATCAGGCAGGCAGGGATCGATGCGATTGTACAAGGTGACACAAAATACACCGCTGTGGCCGGTACCGCCGCGCTGAAACTAGCCATCATCACTAAGTTTAATCGCGAAAATGGGATCAGCTACCGTGCGGACGAAGTGATTGCAGGTAGCGGAGCCAAGCAACTGATCTTCAATGCTCTTTTAGCCACGGTTTCTGCCGGTGATCAGGTCCTTATTCCTGCGCCCTATTGGGTTTCTTACCCGGACATGGTGGCGCTGGCAGAAGGCGAGCCGAAGATAGTACCTTGCCTGGAAAGCCATGGCTGGAAGTTACAGCCGGAAGATCTGGCGGCCGCGATTACCCCGCAAACCCGCTGGGTTATCCTCAACTCTCCGAATAACCCAACCGGCGCGGTGTATTCTGCAGAAGAATTAAAGGCGCTGGCTGCCGTTGTGCTGGAACATCCGCAGTTGCTTGTCATGGCGGATGATATTTATGAGCAAATTTGTTTCACCTCCGGCGAATTCGCCACGCTGGCGCAGGTTGAACCGCGCCTGAAGGATCGTATCCTCACGGTCAACGGTGTTTCAAAGGGTTATTCAATGACCGGCTGGCGACTGGGTTATGCCGGAGGCCCGGCCTGGCTGATCTCAGCGATGCAAATTTTGCAGTCCCAAAGCACGTCAAATCCAAGCTCAATCTCTCAGGCGGCGACCGTTGTCGCACTGGAACACGGCAGCGAATTCATCACGGAGTGGATTGAAATACTGTCACGCCGCCGCACCCTGATCATGAACTGCATCAACGCCATTGACGGCCTGAGTGCAGAGGTTCCGCCAGGGGCATTTTACGTTTTCGCTAATTGCCAGAGAATGCTGGGCAAAACAACGCCTTCGGGTGAGTCCCTCCATACAGATGAAGATTTTGCGGCTTATCTGCTGAAATTTGCCCACGTGGCAACGCTTCAGGGTTCAGCTTTCGGCGCCCCAGGCTATTTACGCATCGCTTATGCCATTGATGACAAGCGTTTACAGGAAGCCTGTGACCGGATCACCCGCGCCTGCGGCGAATTGCGCTAACCGGGCAAAGGCTGACAGAGTGCAGAAACAGGCCTTTCGGGTTTCTTTTCGATTCTATTGTCAACAACTTGACCAAAGTATCAGCAAACGAACGCATTTATAGAGTTTCCCCTTTGACATGCCGCGGGGCAGTCGCTATTATTCGCCCCGTTCCAACGATTCCTCTGTAGTTCAGTCGGTAGAACGGCGGACTGTTAATCCGTATGTCACTGGTTCGAGTCCAGTCAGAGGAGCCAAATTAGAAACGCCCGCTTAAGGATACTTAAGCGGGCGTTTTGCTTTGGTGTTTTCTTATGCCGGTATCATCTCTGCATAAGAAAAGGCTTATGGAGAGATAGCCCTAAGAAAATTGATCTCTATTAATGAGATTGAAAACAATAATGGGCGGATTTCACAAGCCTATAGATTAGCGTTGCTTAATACTCTACTGTATCGGGAAACTCAGACTGTTCATAAGTGCGTATGGCCTTCGGATAGACATGGCATGCTGTACCTGCGTTTGCTGACTTTCTTTCACACATCAGGCAAATGTTCTGCAGAATAAATTACTTTTGCCTTTCTTTACTTTCTAGCCTAATCAACGCCCTTTCTAAACCTGATATCTTAATCACTAGGCGCTGATCTTATTTAAATGCTTTAGTGATAATCCTCATTGGAGAAGCATTTATATGAGTGTTAAGGCACAAGTTATTGTCGCACGTAAGCTGGGATTCACATCACATCAAAATGCGGTTCCTCTATTACGTGAACTTATCTTGCATAATGAATCGGAGCAAGCATTTCAGGATTTGACATTACATCTGCAAACATCGCCTGCAGTATTGGAAGCAAAACAATGGAAAATTGACCGTTTACTTCCATACTCCTCGGTTGATATCCGGGAACGGGACGTTAAGCTCAATGCAGAATGGCTCTCCGAATTAACGGAAAGTGTCGTTTGTGAAGTCACACTATGTTTGCGTCATGGCGACGAAGAACTTTTTACTGAATGTTATCCACTTGAAGCATTGGCAAAAAATGAATGGGGTGGAGAGGCAATGGTGGAATTGCTGCCCTCTTTTATTATGCCAAACGATCCCGCCGTGGACCGGATTCTCAAAGCGACATCCGATGTTCTGCGAAGTGCAGGTAAAAATGAAGGGTTGGATGGTTACGAAAGTAAATCCAGAACTCGTGTCTGGGAAATTGCATCTGCGCTCTGGACTGCAATCTGTAATCTGAATATCAGCTACGCCCTTCCACCGGCAAGCTTTGAGCGTAACGGTCAGAAAATTCGTACGCCAGGTGCCATTATCGAAGGTAAAGTCGCAACGTGTTTGGATACCACGTTATTATTCGCATCCGCATTAGAGCAGTTGGGCCTCAATTCACTTGTATTTCTCACCGAAGGCCACGCCTTTGCCGGCTTATGGTTGCAACCGCAAGAATTTGCGCAGTTAGTGACTGAAGATGTCTCCGCTGTAAGAAAACGCATCGACCTGAAAGAGATGGTTGTATTTGAAACAACACTGGCAACCAAAGCCCAACCGGCTTCTTTTACTCAGGCTTCTGATGAAGCATTGCAGCATTTTACTGAGGATAAATTCCACGCAGCAATAGATACACGCCGTGCGCGGATGCAAAAAATTCGCCCGCTTGCACTCGGTATGAGCTCATCCCCAGACCATAGCGATTCTGAACAAATCATCTCCCACGGTTTTGAAGATGCGCCGTTCTTGCCTTCGTTTGATATTGATGTCGACACATCTGAAAATAAAGAATCAGTCGGCCGTCTGATTCAATGGCAACGTAAACTTTTAGATTTAACAACACGCAACCGCCTGCTGCATTTACCCGAGAGTGCCAAAGCGATAAAACTTTTATGCGCTGATCCGGGTTATCTCGAAGATAAGCTTGCGGAAGGTAAACGCCTTAGAATCGTATCTTTGCCAGATCTTGAAATGGGCATCCGTGACGCTGAATTATATCAGCAGCAGACCCATGAAAACCTGCAGGATGAGTTCGTCCAGCAAGCACTTGAACGCGGCGAAGTGGTCTCACCACTTGATAAAGAACGCCTTGAATCATCTCTGATTGATCTATATCGCAAATCAAAAAGCGATGTGGAAGAAGGTGGAGCTAATACGCTTTTTCTGGCAGTCGGGTTTCTGAAATGGAAAAAATCAGCAGATGACCCTAAAAGTTATTCTGCACCACTCATTTTACTGCCTATTCAGCTTGATCGCAGAAGCGCCCTTTCAGGCGTTACCATGCGATTGCTGGAAGAAGAGCCCCGCTTCAATCTGACATTACTTGAGTTACTTCGAAATGATTTCGCCCTGACAATTAACGGGCTGGATGGCGAATTGCCAACCGACGAAAGTGGTATTGATGTAGATGGAATTTGGAACTTAGTACGCCGTGCAGTGCGTGATATTCCTGGATTCGAAGTCAGCCGGGACGTTGTCATTGGTACCTTTTCATTTGCTAAATATCTGATGTGGAAAGATCTCGTTGACCGCTCGCCTCAGTTGATGGAAAGCCCGCTGGTTAAATATCTCATCGAACGTGGCAAAGAAAACGTTGTTCTTGAGAAGTGCGGAGAAGTTATCAGCGTCGAGCAGTTGGATAACGCAGTCAATACGCAAGACCTCTTCCTTCCATTGCCAGCAGACTCATCGCAAATAGCCGCCGTTGTCGCCTCAGCCAAAGGGCGTGACTTTGTCCTGGACGGGCCTCCCGGAACCGGTAAATCGCAAACGATAGCCAATATGATTGCGCACAATCTCGCACTTGGCAGACGTGTATTGTTTGTTGCTGAGAAAAAAGCAGCGTTGGACGTGGTTTATCGCCGGCTGGAATCACAAGGGCTGGGTGAGTTTTGTCTTGAACTACATTCAAGCAAAACTTCGAAGATGGATTTTCTTAAACAGCTTGAACGCGCCTGGGATACGCGGGATATGCTGACAGCCGGAGAATGGCAAGAAGAGACAAGTAAGGTTCAAAACCTTAGGGACAAACTCAACGAAGTCGTCCGCCTGCTCCATTTGCGCTGGCCCAATGGCTTCTCATTGCATCAGGCCATGGGTCGGGTCATAAAAGACGCCACTGAGGCAACCCCGCATTTCACGTGGCCAGCAAATACACTCCATTCCTTAGAGCAAATGGAACAGTTCAGGCAGATTGCTAAACGTCTGGAACTGAACCGTACTGCCAGTAAACAGCACGGTGATCACTTTGCTCTGATTGCACAAACAGACTGGACAAATGCATGGCAATCATCACTTGTCGCAGAGGCAAAAACGCTGCCCGGTTCTATCGATGAACTTGAGCATGCTGCCGATGAACTGTTTCAGGCAACGGGAATAATGCCAGGTTCGAAAGAACCAACCAAACTCAAGCAACTAACCTCTTTCTGCGAATTACTGTCTAAAGCTGGTGGTATGAATCTCAGCTTTATGTTTGCTCCAAATGCCACTGACCTTGTTGAATCCGCCCACACTGCAATCAGTATACTAAGGGAGTTGGAGACGTTAAAAGCTCGGTTGTCCGTCGATTATCCGGGCGATAGCTGGCAATACGCAGACGTTCAGCAAATCAGGAATGCCCTTGAGCTCGCTGAAAAGAAATTCTGGTTCTTAGCTACCCGTGCGCGTAAACAAGTAATTGCAGGCGTTATTACACAACACTCACTTAACTCCACCCCTAATTTGTCAACGGACCTTCCGATCATCGTTATGCTGCAGTCTTTATTGCAACGCCTTAGCGACTTAAATGCTATGACGACAGCCTTGCCGGGATGGGAGGGGATAAACACGGATGTCATAAAATTACAAAGTACATTGGCAATAGCTGAAGATATTCGCAATAGACTGGGAACCTTTGCATCTACTCCTCAACAGCTTGCAGAGATTCGAAAAGCGATCAAAACACTGCTCATTGATTCCAATGACCTGCTTGGTCCGCAGGGCATAGTTGCCGCGTTAACCCAAAACCTTCGTACAGCGTTATCTGAGCTAACTGAGGCAAAGGTACGATTCTGCCAGTTGATAAAACCATCAGAAGAAAACCTGTCACTCTCACAGCTGCGGGATTGTGCATTAGGCGTCTCTCAGCATCAGACAGGGCTGAAAGCATGGAGCGACTGGAGCCGTGTCCGTGAGGAAGCTATTTCTCAGGGCTTATCGCCGATGCTTAACGCACTCATCTATCTCGACACTTCAGATATCAGCGCGACAGAGATTTTTGAAACTGCTTACTGCCGGTGGTTTGCTTCCTGGATGATAGATTCAGAGCCGACACTGCATAATTTTGTCCCCGCTGAACATATGAGCGACATTGAAACCTATCGTCATCATATTGATCGCCTTGCCAGATTAACTGTGCGCTATATCCGCGCTCGTCTTTGTGGTGTGATCCCCGCTAAAAATGAGATAGCAAAACATGGGGGATTTGCCCTGCTCAAATATGAACTGCAAAAGTCACGTCGTCATAAACCGGTGAGACAAATGGCAGCTGAAATGGGTGATGCGATGTCAAAGCTGGCTCCGTGTATGCTGATGAGTCCCCTATCTGTCGCTCAATTCTTACCTTCAGATCAGGCGCTGTTTGATCTGGTTATTTTTGATGAGGCATCGCAGATATCTCCGTGGGATGCTATCGGTGCAATGGCTCGTGGAAAACAAGTGGTCATCGCCGGCGATCCACGACAGATGCCACCAACCAGTTTTTTCAACCGCGCAGCAAATGAAACAGATGATAATACTGAAGAAGACATGGAAAGCATTCTGGATGAGTGTCTGGCTGCGGGTCTCTTCAACCACAAACTCAACTGGCACTATCGCAGTCGCCACGAAAGCCTCATCACGTTCTCCAACCATCGTTATTACGACAGTAATCTGATTACTTTCCCCGCGTCCGAAACCAGGCAAAGCGCAGTACGCTGGCAAAAAGTTGAAGGCGTCTATTCCAAAGGGAAAGGCCGCCATAATCAGGCTGAAGCAGAAGCGATTGTCGCAGAAACTATAAAACGTCTGACAGATAAAAGCTTCATTTCGTCAGGCAGATCGATTGGCATTATCACCCTGAACACTGAACAGCAAAAACTCATCAGTGACCTGCTTGACCGTGCCCGGCAAATGCATCCTCAAATTGAGCCTTTCTTCCAGCCGGAACGAGAAGAGCCAGTGGTGGTTAAAAATCTCGAAACCGTTCAAGGTGATGAACGCGACTTAATTATGTTAGGCATCGGATATGGTCCAACCGAGCACGGTGCCAATACGATGTCAATGAATTTTGGCCCATTAAACCGCGATGGTGGCTGGCGCAGGCTCAACGTTGCCGTCACCCGCGCGCGTCAGGAAATGATGGTATTCAGCTCCTTCGATCCTTCTCTTATCGATCTCAACCGAACCAGTGCACGAGCAGTGGCGGATCTCAAACACTTTATTGAATTTGCCCACCGCGGCCCTGTTGCAATGGCACAGGCTGTGCGGGGTTCCGTTGGCGGCTATGATTCACCGTTTGAGGAAGCTGTCGCTAACGGCTTGAGACGAAAAGGCTGGCAGGTCGTTCCGCAGATTGGCGTGTCCAGGTTCAGAATTGATTTAGGGATTGTTCACCCGGATAAGCCCGGTGATTATCTCGTGGGCGTGGAATGCGACGGCGCAACTTACCACAGTGCAGCGACAGCACGTGATCGCGATAAAGTTCGCAGCGCAATTCTTCAGGACCTTGGCTGGAAATTACTCCGTCTATGGTCGACTGAATGGTGGATTGATAAAGAAGGCGCACTTGAGAGACTTGATTTAGCCATTAACACGCTGCTGGAGGTGTCCAGAGCAGACGAAGCAGTTCGGATCGCTGAAGCCGAAGCAGCGGTGAAATTGGAAGAAGAGATTCAACTCCAGATTCAAACCTGTCAAGATGCAGTCTCCACAGAAGAAACTGCTGTCGCAAGTTTGATTTCACCTGTGGCAAATGATGAAGAAATTGCAGCCCCCATTGAGAGGGTCAGACAAATGGAGGCGGAAAATGACGATATTGGCAGCCCAGTGCCTGCCATAAAATATGCCTCTTCTGTCGTCCCGGATATTGCGAAAATCTCCCCTACGGGTAAGTACAAGATCAATGATTTGCAGGAATGGAGCAGCAAAACTAATGCCGAGAAATTTTATGACCCTGAATACAATGAAACGCTCAACGGCCTCATTGAGGCCGTAGTGACAACGGAATCACCTGTTCTTGAAACCACGTTAATACAACGAATTTCCCGGGTTCACGGTTTTAACCGGGCCGGCAGATTGATCAGGGAACGTGTGATGGAGGTCGTCGATAAGCACTATCATATTGCTACCGATCACTATGGCGAAAATTTTGTCTGGCTATCTGCCGGTCAGCGTGCCGACTGGAATAGCTATCGCTTACCAGCAACAGAAAATGATATCCGTCAGGTTGATGCCATTCCCAGCGAAGAACTGTGCGCGCTGGCGCTGGACACCAGTGGAGAGAACAAGATTGCAGAAATGGCTAAATCACTCGGCATTAAACGTCTGACGACTCAGGCAAGACAAAAGCTTGAATCTTTACTCTGATAATTCACTGGATTCTCAGGGTTAATTACTGACTGAGCCTGACCAGAAACGCCCGCTTAAGGAAACTTAAGCGGGCGTTTTGCTTTGGTGTGTATCACTCTTCACCTGCCCGACAGGTCGCCACCTGCTTTAAAATTCGTTATCATCCGCTCCCACTCTTCCGCCGGTTAGTCTGATGTCTGCGATTATTGATACCTTTATTGCCCCGCCGTGCCATGAAACGATTGAGATCCTCTTTCAGGACGAGCATCTGGTGCTTATCAATAAACCCTCCGGACTACTTAGCCTCTCGGGGAAAAATCCGCAAAATTTGGATTCTGTTCATCACCGGCTGGTAAAGCTATTCCCCGGTTGCACCCTGACCCATCGTCTGGATTTCGGCACTTCCGGTCTGATGGTGCTCGCCCGTAATAAAGCGATAAATGCTGCCCTCTGCCAGCAGTTCAGCCAGCGCACCGTGACCAAAATCTACAGCGCATTGCTCTGCGGGCATTTGCAAGATGATGAAGGGGTGATAGACGCGCCGATTGCCAAAGACCCGGCGCTGTTCCCGCTGATGTCGATTTGTGCAATCACTGGCAAGCCTGCCCGCTCCGGCTATCAGGTGGTTGAGCGCTTTTATCATGAGCTGGAGGACGGAACGTCGCTGCCGTTAACACGGGTTCAGCTGATGCCGGAAACCGGGCGCACTCACCAGCTTCGCATCCACTGCCAGCAGATGGGGCATCCTATTTTGGGCTGTGACCTCTACGGTGGTCGCCTGCTGCCCGGCACTGAACAGACTCCGCGACTGATGCTGCACGCCAGCGAACTGCACTTTGTACACCCTTTCAGCCTGGAGCGGATAGAAGCCCGCAATACCAGCCCGTTCTGAATGAGAAATTTCCTGTAAAACCCCTGTCAGCCCCCTTCTCCGCATTAAATTCCCTTCACTTTGCAAAAGCGTTTTTAACCTGACGGTTGACGCTGTAGTCTCAGTAGCGGTTTTATTTAGCTGCGCGCCAGATGAAACCCGCTTAACTGTTTTAATAAACAAAAACGCTAATAACTAAAAGTTTAGAAATCTGAGGAACAGACAGGACAATTATGGACTCCATGCTCACCGCCCCCCGCCCCGATGAGGAGATAATTTTACATAACCGTGCCCGCCGGGCTGCCTGGGGCAGCTTCGTTGGCGCAGTCGTAGACTGGTTCGATTTTCTGCTGTACGGCATCACCGCAGCGCTGGTGTTTAACAGCGAGTTCTTCCCGCAAATCGACCCGGCAATGGGCACGCTCGCCGCATTTGCTACTTTCGGCGTCGGCTTTCTCTTTCGCCCGCTCGGCGGCATTGTCTTCGGCCATTTCGGCGATCGTCTGGGCCGTAAACGGATGCTGATGATGACCGTCTGGATCATGGGCATCGCCACCGCCTGCATCGGTATTCTCCCCTCTTTTGCAACAATTGGCTGGTGGGCTCCGGCGCTGCTGGTCACGCTGCGCGCTATTCAGGGGTTTGCCGTCGGGGGTGAATGGGGCGGCGCAGCGTTACTGGCCGTCGAAAGTGCGCCTGCCGGGAAAAAAGCCTTCTACAGCAGTGGTATTCAGATGGGGTATGGCGTAGGCCTGTTACTCGCAACCGGTCTGGTGTCTTTGATAAGCAGCCTGACAACGGATGCGCAGTTCATGAGCTGGGGCTGGCGGTTGCCGTTCCTGTTCAGTGTTGTGCTGGTACTCGGCGCGCTGTGGGTGCGTAACGGTATGGAAGAGTCGGTCGAGTTTGAACGCGCTCAGGAAGAGCAACCAAAAGAAGCAAAAAAACGCTTACCGGTATTCGAAGCACTGTTTCGCCATCCCGGCGCATTTCTGAAAATCATCCTCCTGCGCCTGTGTGAATTGCTGACGATGTACATTGTCACCGCGTTCGCACTTAACTATTCGACGCACAACCTTGGGATGTCGCGTGAACTGTTTCTGAATATCGGACTGCTGGTCGGCGGTATTAGTTGCCTGACAATTCCTCTGTTTGCCTGGCTTGCAGACCGTTTCGGGCGTCGCCGCATTTACATTACCGGCGCACTCGTTGGCGCACTGAGCGCCTTCCCGTTCTTTATGGCGCTGGAAGCCCGCTCCATTATCGGCGTAGTGATCTTCTCGTTGCTGCTGGCAAATATCGCCCACGATATGGTGGTCTGCGTCCAGCAACCGATGTTCACGGAAATGTTCGGCGCAGGTTACCGCTACAGCGGTGCGGGTGTGGGTTATCAGGTCGCCAGCGTGGTGGGCGGTGGATTTACGCCGTTTATTGCCGCTGCGTTGCTGAATTTCTCCGGAGGAGAATGGCATTCTGTCGCCATCTATCTGATGGCCGGTTGTGTGCTCTCGGCCCTCACGGCGATGTTTATGAAAACGTCTCAGCCGCACTGAACCGCCCCCTGTTAAAAAAGCATCATCCGGAACAGTTGCGCGAATAAAACATTGGCGGCAGCGCGCAGACAAGCCATATTTAGAGTGAATGATGACGAAAGAAGCACAAAGGAAAACGTATGGATAACAAGTCCCTCACCGCTTCACAGGCGATTGAGAAGCTCGAAGAGATGTATAACAGCTCTGTGGCCGCATTGCGGGTGGCGATTAAAGACTTCATCGTTGAGGGGACACTGCCTGACATCAGTGCGCGTGCCGCCGGGTTGTTTGTTTACCCGGAATTACGTGTCACCTGGGACGGCGTAACGCCCGCTAAAAACCCGACCCGCGCCTATGGTCGTTTTTCCCATCCAGGCCGTTATGCCAACACCATCACGCACCCTGAATTGTTCCGTCACTATCTGCTCGAGCAGCTGTCCCTGCTGGAAGAGGAATATGAAGCGGTAATTGAAGTCGTCCCTTCCCAGCAGGAAATCCCGTATTCCTACGTGATTGACGGCTCCGATCTGATGCTTGACCGCTCAATGAGCGCGGGTCTGGCGAAGCATTTTCCGACCACCGAACTCTCGCAAATTGGCGATGAAACCGCAGATGGCCTCAGTTATCCCGGCGATATCTTCCCGCTGTCGCATTTTAATGCCCTGCGCGCGGACTTCTCGCTGGCGCGCCTGCGTCATTACACCGGCACACTGATCGAACACTTCCAGCCGTATGTACTTTTCACCAACTACACCCGCTACGTGGATGAATTCGTCAGCTGGGCGTGCGCGCAGATTGCCGATCCTGAAAGTCCTTACGAGGCGTTGGCCTGCGCGGGCAGTGTATTCATTACCGCAGAGACGCAGAATCCGGAACAGGCAGTGTCGGATCTGGCCTGGAAAAAGCATCAGATGCCTGCCTATCACCTGATTGCCCGCGACGGCTCAGGTATTACGCTGGTGAATATCGGCGTGGGTCCGGCGAACGCCAAAACCATTTGCGATCACCTGGCCGTCTTACGGCCACACGTATGGCTGATGATTGGGCACTGCGGCGGATTGCGTGAAACGCAGTCGATTGGTGATTATGTTCTGGCACACGCCTATCTGCGTGACGATCACGTTCTGGATGCCGTTCTGCCGCCAGATATTCCTATCCCAAGCATCGCTGAAGTGCAGCGCGCACTTTACGACGCAACGAAAAAAATGAGCGGAATGCCGGGTGAGGAAGTGAAGCAACGGCTGCGCACCGGTACGGTTGTGACCACCGATGACCGTAACTGGGAACTACGTTACGCCGCGTCGGCACTGCGCTTTAATCTCAGCCGCGCCGTGGCCGTCGATATGGAAAGTGCGACAATTGCCGCGCAAGGTTACCGTTTCCGTGTGCCTTACGGCACGTTGCTGTGCGTATCGGATAAGCCATTGCACGGTGAAATCAAACTGCCGGGCCAGGCGAACAAATTCTACGAAGGCGCCATTTCAGAACATCTGCAAATTGGCATCTGCGCTATCGACCTGCTGCGCGCCGAAGGCGATCATCTGCATTCACGCAAATTGCGCACGTTTAATGAGCCGCCTTTCCGCTGAAAACCACTCTGAACTCCCCTGAATAGTTCGGGTTGCAGGCAGGCGGCAAGTTTGATAATCCCGATGAGCTGACATTCAGTCAGTGATTCGGGTTGTTAAACGCAGCCAGCGCCTCTGCGGCACGAAATATGACGGGGAATTAAGGATTTCCATAAAAAGACTTTGCATATTGCGGAGTCTTTTACCATCATAAATTAAAACGCTGTTCTACTTTCTTCCACACTGGAACTCTCTTGCAAAACGTCATCGTCTCTTTGCGCAAAGCCATCGAGCGCACGCCCTGGTATCCGAAACGGCGTTCTTACCGCACGTTGTTCTGGCGCGAAATAACGCCCCTCGCTGTCCCGATCTTTTTTGAGAATGCCTGCGTCCTGCTGATGGGCGTACTGAGTACTTTTCTGGTCAGCTGGCTGGGTAAAGAAGCGATGGCGGGCGTTGGCCTGGCCGACAGTTTTAACATGGTGGTGATTTCGTTCTTCGCGGCGGTCGATCTGGGGACGACCGTTGTCGTTGCCTTCAGTCTGGGGAAACTCGACCATGAACGCGCCCGCGCTGCTGCCCGTCAGTCGCTGGCCATCATGACCGTTTTCGCGGTGCTTCTGGCCATACTTTTGCAATTTTCCGGGCATGTGATTATCGACATGATCGCCGGAAATGCGGAGCCGGAAGTCAAAGAACTGGCGCTGTCTTATCTGCAAATGAGTAGCTGGAGTTATCCGGCGGCGGCCATCGCACTGATAGGTTCCGGTGCGCTGCGGGGTGCGGGCAACACTAAAATCCCGATGTTACTGAATGGTGGGATGAACATCCTCAATCTGGTGATCAGCAGCGTGCTGATTTACGGCTGTTTTGGCTGGCACGGTCTGGGCTTTATCGGCGCCGGTCTGGGGCTGACTATCGCCCGTTATTTCGGTGCGATTGCGGTCATTGTTGTGCTGATGGTCGGTTTCAACCCTTCGCTGAAAATCTCCCTGAAAAGTTATTTCCTGCCACTTAATACCAATATTTTGCGTGAAGTGCTGGGCATCGGTATCCCGGCCAGTATTGAATCCGTGCTGTTTAACGGCGGTAAATTACTGACACAGGTTTTTGTGGCGGGCATGGGCACCAATGTCATTGCCGGTAACTTTATTGCCTTCTCGATTGCCGCACTGATCAACCTGCCGGGGAATGCGCTGGGGTCAGCTTCTACCATCATCGTTGGTACGCGCCTGGGTAAAGGGCAAATTGCTCAATCCGAGCGCCAGCTGCGCCACATTTTCTGGTTATCCACTTTTGGGCTTTGCGTGCTGGCGTTTCTTTCCGTGCCGTTTGCCGGATTGCTGGCGCGGTTTTACACCAATGAACAAGACGTTATCGACGTCGTAAAAATCCTCATCTGGCTGAACGCCGCCTTTATGCCTTTCTGGGCCGCGTCCTGGGTATTACCTGCAGGACTAAAAGGCGCACGTGACGCACGTTTCACCATGTACGTCTCGATGCTCGGCATGTGGGGTTGTCGTATTGTGGTGGGCTATTTCCTCGGTATTGTTCTTGGTTTTGGCGTGGTCGGCATCTGGCTGGGGATGTTCCTCGACTGGATCGTGCGCGGGATATTCTTTTACTGGCGCATGGCGAGCGGTCGCTGGCTGTGGAAATACCCGAAAACTAAAAGAACCGAATAGTTTTGACTGCTACGCCCGCCGGTACATCCGGCGGGGATGGCCAATTTTCCCGTACAGCATTTCGACTTTCAAATCTCCTTTCTGCACACAATGTTCAAGATAACGCCGGGCAGTGGTTTTACTCAAACCGGTTTCACTGACCACTTCATCCACTGAATAGCAACGCCCACTCTCCTGGATAAAGATGCCTTCCACCAGATTAAGCGTATTTTCCTCGATGCCTTTATTGCCCGCTTTCGGCGTAAAATCCTTCGCCTGTAGCTGGTAAAGACTGTCGACGTTTTGCTGATCCACCACTTTCCAGGCACGCTGCGTCTGGCTGAACTGAATAAAACGCTCCAGCGATTGTTGCAGCCGGTTCCACGACACAGGCTTCAAAATATAATCAAAAGCCCCGCAGCGGATCGCCTGACTGCACGTGTTCATGTCACTGGCCGCTGTAATAAAGATCACCGAACAGTGGGTCTTTTTAAGCAGGTCATTTTCAATTAATGAAATGCCCTGACCGTCAGGTAAATAGTTATCCAGCAGCAGGAGCTGCGGTCGTTTTGCTTCTATAAGTTCTCTGGCTTCGCGCAACGTTGTTGCTACACCCGCCAGTCTCAGCCAGGGATGATTGTCTATAAGTTCGGCATAAAGCTGTGCCAGCCGGTTTTCATCTTCCACAATCATTACGTCAATTATTTCAGCTTGCATCATTTACTCACTTCCGTATTTTCCGGTTGAAGGTACTCTGCTGTATAACCTGGAACTCCGTTACCGTTGGGGATAAAAACAGAGAAAACAGCACCGGTTGGCACATTGTCGGAAACCTCAATACTGCCGCCAGCATGGCTGACATAGCTGGCGACCAGATGCAGCCCCAGGCCGTGATCTCCTTCCGGCTTTGAAGTCACACCCATCGAAAATATGTCTTCCCGCCGTTCCTGTATAATACCCACTCCGTGATCTGCCACTTCAATCACCAGTTCATCCTGGCTGCAAACGATATACACCTCGACCGGCCCTGCCTCGCTACCGCGCAGCAGCGTAGCTTCAATGGCGTTATCCAGCAGGTTTCCGATAACTGACATCAGCTCAGTTTCACTCAGTGTTGCCGGCAACCGGGTTATCTCACAGGCCGGATCAAACTCCAGCACGACGCCCTTTTCCCGGGCACGGGCATATTTACCCAGTAGCAATCCGCACAGTCTGGGTGAGCAAAAACGCGCCGAGACAAAATCCAGTATTTCCTGTGCATTTTCTGATTGCGCCTCGATGTAGCGTATGGCCTCATCGTAACGCCCCATATGCAACAAACCCGCGAGCGTCGCTGTCCAATTAAGCTGTTCATGGCGCATGATGCGCAGGTTATCGGCATAACGTTGCACCTGACTGAGCTGGATGCTGAGCCGGTCGATATCGCTGCAATCGCGGAAAGTAATCACCCAACCCTGCAGCTGATTTTCCAGCATGATCCGCACCCGGCTAGCGATCACCGTCAGGTTATTGAACAGGCAAATTTCATCGTGAATATCTTTTTCCAGCATCACCTGCGGAGTGAAAAAGCCGACCGGAACGATGACCTGCTGAAGCGGGAGACCGCGCAATTCACGCGACGGCGCCTCAAGATTGAGTAACTTTTTGGCTGCCTGGTTGATCACCGCCACGCGAAACTGGTCATCAATGGCGATCACGCCTTCGTAGATAGACTCCATCAGGGCTTTTTGCTGACGCACCAGCAGACCGATGTCGCGCGGTTCCAGCGAGAACATCTGCTTTTTGATCGAGCGGGAGAAAAACCAGGAGAAGGTAAACAATGCCACCAGCAAAGTGACCGCCGCCAGTAAAATGCTGATCACTTTCTCGAGCGTCAGGCTATTAATGTGGCTGGTCAGATACCCGACCGAGACGATACCTATCACCTGATTTTCAGCATTGCGGATGGGTGCTTTGCTGCGCAATGACAATCCGGCGCCTCCCAGCCTGATTGTGGTGGTACTTTTACCGGCCAGCACCTCTTTGTTATCACCGCCGATCAGCGTTGACCCCAGCCTGTCGGCATCGATGGAGTGAAACAGATGCATCGCTTTCCCGTCGCCGATCACCATATAACTGGCATCACTGTGTGCAGAGACATTCTTCATTAAATGGTTAATTGCTGAAATATCCTTATTTTCAACTGCGTTTATTAATGAGGGAATAAGTGCAATTTCGTCTGCCTGAACTTTTGCACGAATACCCATATCGTCATACAACTGTCTCTGAATATCCTGATAGTAATAAATGCCCACTATCGAAAACAGCGCCATAAACAACATAACAAGATAAGTAAAAAGTTTTATCTGAAAAGAAGGCCGAAACCGCATCAGGCAACCTGTAAACAAACAGTGATATTAATAACAGTGCAGGGATATTATCACCGGGCGGTATTCCAGTCAGAGTGGAGAATAAAAGTTGCGAGGCGTGCCGCAGAACATCGCCCGCCAAAGCAAGCCACGGGTGGCGACACACATAATTCACAACAGTTATTTCACCATAAATTAACAGCAATATTATAATTACAAATAACACCATAAAAACCACGAAAAAATAAACTCAGCCACTTTATGAATTTAATTAAAACCATAAAAACCTTTCACTCCTTTAAAATACCGCTTCTAATTTGCGGCACCTCACATATTAGCGGACATTATCTCTCTTACACTCCCTGCACAAATTGACACAGGGGATTCATCATGAGTACAACCGACGACACCTATTCTGTTCCCGCGGGATCTTCACCCGCAAAACAGCTCTCATTAAAAGAAAAATGGTGGCATATTCTCGACACCTGGAAGATCGGCATTATTCCACTGCCTTTATTTGTCATGGCTGGCGTGCTGATCGCCATTGATTGCCTTGATGGAAAACTGCCCAGCGATATTGTGGTGATGGTTGCTACTTTAGCGTTCTTTGGTTTCGCCTGTGGTGAGTTCGGCAAGCGCCTGCCTTTCATCGGCAAGATGGGCGCGGCGGCGATTTGCGCCACCTTTATCCCTTCCGCACTGGTCTATTACGGCCTGCTGCCGGATGTGGTAGTGGAATCCACCACTAAGTTCTATAAAAGCACCAACATTCTTTACCTCTATATCTGCTGCATTATCGTCGGCAGCATTATGAGCATGGATCGCAAAGTGCTGATCCAGGGTTTCATGCGCATCTTCTTCCCGATGCTGTGCGGTGAAGTGGTCGGCATGTTAACCGGCATGGGCGTTGGCCTGGCGCTGGGCATGGAACCCTTCCAGATTTTCTTCTTCCTGATCCTGCCGATTATGGCCGGTGGCGTCGGTGAAGGGGCTATCCCACTTTCGATCGGTTACGCGGCATTACTGCATATGGATCAGGGTGTGGCGCTGGGTCGCATTCTGCCGATCGTCATGCTGGGTGGTCTGACCGCTATCGTTATTTCCGGCTCACTCAATCAGTTAGGTAAACGCTATCCGCATCTGACCGGCGAAGGCCAGTTGATGCCGACGTCCAAAAATGCCACCGCTGACAGCAGCAAACTGAGCAGCACCAGCGGTAAAGTTGATGTCACCACCATTGCCGCAGGCGCGTTACTGGCCGTTCTGCTTTATATGGTGGGCATGCTGTTACACAAACTGATTGGTCTTCCTGCACCTGTCGGCATGCTGTTTGCGGCGGTTGCGCTGAAACTGGCGCACGGCGTTTCACCACGCCTGCTGGAAGGTTCTCAGGTGGTTTACAAATTCTTCCAGACATCTGTTACCTATCCGATTCTGTTCGCCGTGGGTGTGGCAATCACACCGTGGAATGAACTGGTCGCCGCATTCACCCTTTCTAATCTTTTGGTCATCGTCAGCACCGTTGCGGCGCTGGTTGCGACCGGTTTCTTCGTTGGCAAGAAAATTGGTATGCACCCGATTGATGTTGCCATTGTCTCCTGCTGCCAGAGCGGTCAGGGCGGAACCGGTGATGTCGCGATCCTCACAGCCGGTAACCGTATGCAACTCATGCCATTTGCGCAAATCGCCACCCGCATCGGCGGCGCGATCAATGTCTCCGTGTCGCTGCTGGTGCTCGGCAACTTCCTCGTCTGAGGCTGTGTGAAATCTCTTTAAATCAGGACCTAATATGAAACTGGCAAGCTATCTCTATCAGGGGCGCAAGTCCTACGGCATTGCGACCGACAAGGGCATGATCGACCTTGGTCGTCATCTCGGGAAGCGTTATCCGGATCTCAAAGCCCTGCTGGCAGGCAATGCGCTGTCGCAGGCTCAGGAACTCGCCGCCCTGCCCGCTGATCTGGATTTCACCGACATCACGTTTCTGCCGGTGATTCAGAATCCGGAGAAAATTCTCTGTGTCGGCATGAACTACGCCGAAAAGCGCAAAGAGTTTGATCAGCATAATCCGGCACCGACGCTGTTTGTGCGTTTCGCTGACTCTCAGACAGGTCATGCCTCTCCCATCATCAAACCGAGCCGTTCCGTTGAGTTTGACTATGAAGGTGAACTGGCGGTGATCATCGGTTCTGCGGGGGAAAATATCGCACGTGAAGACGCCCTGTCGCATGTCGCCGGATACAGCTGTTACATGGACGGTTCCGCCCGCGACTGGCAGCACACGTGGTTTACCGCCGGTAAAAACTGGCGTCAGACCGGGGCATTTGGGCCGTGGATGACCACCGCCGATGAGATCCCCGATCCGCACACGCTGGCAATCCGTACCTGGCTCAACGGCAATATGGTGCAGGACGACAACACCTGCAGCATGATCCACAAAGTGGCTGAACTGATTGAATACATCAGCACCTTTACCTCGCTTCATGCCGGTGACGTAATCATCACAGGTTCACCCGGCGGTGTGGGCAAAAAACGTGTGCCGCCGCTGTTTATGAAACCCGGCGACCGCATTGAAGTGGAAATCGAAAAGATTGGTCATCTGAGCAATGTGATTGTCGCAGCAGACATGAAGATTGCCCCCCATCGTCACGCGAGCCCGGCTTATGTTCAGTCGTAATACGCCTGACTTTCACGTCATCTCTGTCAGCAAGCCACCAAAAGGCATGCTTGAGGACATTCGTGCCCTGCTTCAGCAAAGTCAGCTGGGCATGGATGATGACATTGAACAGTTTGTGGTGGCCTGTTCAGGCCACCATTTAGTCGGCTGCGCAGGTCTGGTCAGTAACACCATTAAATGCGTCGCCGTCGCGTCCGGCTGGCGCGGTGAAAATCTCAGCGCCAGATTGCTCGGTGAAGTTGAGAACCTGGCGGTTCAGCGCGGTAATTTTCATCTGTTTCTCTATACCCGCCCTGCCAATCTGGAGCGTTTTCGCGGCTGCGGATTTTATCCGCTGGTGCAGTGGGATGATGTGGCCGTACTGATGGAAAACACGCCGGTAGGTATCAGTCATTACTGTCGTTCGCTGCAACGTCACCTTCACCACGGTCAGCGTATCGGTGCGGTGGTGATGAATGCTAATCCGTTTACCCTCGGCCACCGTTATCTGGCAGAACAGGCGGCCGCCACTTGTGACTGGCTGCACGTGTTTGTGGTCAGCGAAGACGTGTCGTATTTCCCGTTTCAGGAACGGCTTGAAATGGTGCGTCAGGGCGTCGCGGATTTGCCTAACGTGACCGTACATGCCGGTTCGGAATATCTGATTTCGCGCGCGACCTTTCCCGGTTATTTCCTCAAGGATGCCGGTCTGGTCAATCAGGCATGGAGCGTGATGGATTTGCTGATTTTTCGTCAATACATCGCACCGGCATTAAGCATTACCCATCGGTTTGTCGGCAGCGAGCCTTTTTGTCCGGTCACCCATCAGTACAACTGCGACATGCATGACTGGCTGGAAACGCCGGGCCGCTCGGCCTCACCGCCACTGGGCGTTATCGAATTGCCACGGAAACGCCATGCCAGCGGCAGAGCCATTTCCGCATCCGAAGTGCGCGCATTGCTCAAAACGCAGCAGCTGGCCCGTATACGCGACATCGTTCCGCCCGGCACTTATGCGCACCTGAAACAGCATTATTGCGTCACGGCGGCGGTTGAAACGACGTACGACGACGCACTCACTATTTCACCCTCACTTTGTTAACTGCAGGAAAAACGAATGAAAATTATGAAGGAGGCGCTGGCAGGAACGGTTGAATCCAGCGATTTGCTGGTAAAAATCGCCCCGGCCAGTGAGCTGACGGTGATCATCAACAGTGAAGTCATCAAACAGTTTGGCGACCAAATCCGCAGCGTCGTCAATGAAACACTCAGCGCCCTCGCGGTCACTGAAGGTTTGCTGATTATCGACGACAAGGGCGCTCTTGATTGTGTGATCCGCGCGCGCGTTCAAAGTGCGGTGATGCGTGCTGCACAAGCCGAAGAGATTAACTGGGAGACATTACGATGAAGAAACTGCGCCGCAGTATGCTGTTCCTGCCCGGAGCCAGCGCCGCCATGCTCTCCACCGCATTTATCTATCGCCCGGACTCCATCATGTTTGATCTCGAAGATGCTGTTTCCCTGCGCGAAAAAGATACCGCACGCATTCTGGTATTTCATGCGCTGCAACACCCGATGTATCGCGATATTGAAACCGTAGTGCGCATCAATCAGCTCAGCACACCGTTTGGCCTTAAAGATTTAGAAGCCGTAGTACGCGCGGGCGTGGATGTCGTACGTTTGCCGAAAACTGATACGCCGGAAGATATCTTTGAGCTGGAAGCACATATAGAGCGCATCGAAAAAGAGTGTGGTCGCGAAGCGGGCTCCACCAAAATTATGGCCGCCATTGAATCGGCCATTGGCGTGATCAATGCCGTGGCGATCGCCCGCTGTTCACCGCGCCTGATCGGCATCGCACTGGCAGCTTTCGATTATGTGATGGATATGCAGACAGAACGCGGCGACGGCACAGAGCTGTTTTATGCCCGTTGCGCCGTGCTGCACGCGGCCCGTGCGGCGGGCATTGATGCCTTCGATGTGGTGTATTCCGACATCAACGATGAAGCCGGTTTCCTGCGCGAAGTCGAACTGATCCGCAAAATGGGCTTCAACGGAAAATCCCTGATCAATCCGCGTCAGATTGAGTTGCTGCATAACGCTTACGCGCCGACCCCGGAAGACGTGGATTACGCGAAACGGGTGATTGCCGCCGCCGAAGAAGGTGAACGCAAAGGGCTGGGGGTGATTTCACTCAACGGCAAGATGATCGATGGGCCGATCATTAATCACGCGCAGGTAGTGCTGGAACGCGCCAGTGCGTCTGGCGTCCGCCGCTAGCCCTCAAATTTGCACAGGAATATCAATACAATGAGTCATTTAACTGAAATGTTGCACAGCGAATATCCGCAGTTAAAACACCTGGTTGCCTTTGACGGTGCGCACAGGACGACACCTTATCTTTCTGATCCCGATGCCCGTCAGCACCGTAAACTTTGCACTTCACTGGAACAGGCGATTGCCCGCAGCGGCCTGAAAGACGGTATGACCATTTCCTTCCACCACGCGTTTCGTGAAGGCGATCAGGTCATTAATAACGTAGTCGCTATGCTTTCAAAACTCGGCTTTAAAAATCTCACGCTGGCGTCCAGTTCGCTGATGTCCTGCAATGATGCGCTGATCGAACATATCCGTAGCGGTGTCATCAGCCGGATTTACACCTCCGGAATGCGCGGCAAACTGGCTGACGCTATTTCTCACGGACTGATGGAAGAACCGGTACAAATTCACTCGCACGGTGGTCGGGTGAAACTATTACAGGACGGCGAACTGAACATCGATGTCGCATTTCTCGGCGTGCCGTGCAGTGACGAATTCGGTAACGCCAACGGCACACACGGAAAATCCTGCTGCGGTTCGCTGGGCTACGCGATGGTCGATGCACAATTCGCTAAAACTGTGGTGCTGCTGACAGAAGAACTGGTGCCCTTCCCGAATATGCCCGCCAGCCTGCTACAGGATCAGGTGGATTACATCGTCAAAGTCGAGCAGGTCGGTGATCCGGCCAAAATCAGCGTCGGTGCCGCCCGTGTCACCAGCAACCCGCGGGAGCTGATGATTGCCCGCACGGCCGCTGAAGTCATCGAATTTTCAGGCTATTTCAAACCCGGATTTTCGATGCAAACCGGATCCGGCGCAGCGGCCACAGCCTGCACCCGTTTCATGGAAGAAAAAATGGAACGCCACCAAATAACCGCCCGTTTTGCCCTCGGCGGTATCACCGGCAGCCTGGTGGATTTACATGAAAAAGGGCTGATTGAAACGTTGCTCGATACACAATGTTTTGACGGTCAGGCGGCGGCATCGCTCAGCCGTAATCCGCAACACATCGAGATTTCCACCAACGTCTATGCCAATCCGGGAGCCAAGGCGGCGAGTTGCGATCAGCTGGATATCGTTATTCTGAGCGCACTTGAAATCGACACCGGTTTCAATGTCAACGTGATCACCGGTTCCGACGGCGTGATGCGCGGTGCTTCCGGCGGTCATTGCGATGTGGCCAGTGCCGCCAATCTGACCATTGTCGTCGCGCCGTTGCTGCGCAGCCGCATTCCGACGGTCGTCCGCCGGGTCACGACCCGCGTGACACCGGGGGAAAGTATTGATGTGCTGGTGACCGATCACGGTATCGCCGTCAATCCTGCGCGACCGGAGATCCGCCTGCGGCTGGAAGACGCCGGAATGAAAGTGATGGATATCGAAGCGTTATACCAGCGCGCCATTTCTCTGAGCGGTGAGCCGAAACCAATTGCTTTCACCGACCGCGTCGTCGGCGTGATCCGCTATCGCGACGGCAGCGTGATCGACGTCGTTCATCAGGTCAGAGAGGACGCATAATGACTATTGTGACGCCTGCACCAGCAGGCGTCAGTCTGGAGGATTTGCTGGCCGCAAAGGAACTGCGCGCCAGACGGCAAACCGACTGGCTGACACAATTCGAACAACCGCTGATTTCACTCACGCTGGTGACGCCGGGACCGGTGAAAGATTCTGTTGCCTGGCGCGAGATCATGCGCGAGGCGCTGCAACAAGCCAAAGTCATGCTGCGCCAACACGGCTGGCCGGTGCTGAAACAGGAGGTTTTCTGGCTACCGACGGGTGCGGAAGCGTTCTGGTGTGTGAAGCATTCTGCCCCTGAAATGAAAGCGGCTACAGTTGCGCTGGAGCAATCGCACGCCCTCGGGCGTTTATGGGATTTCGATGTTATCTGTCCGCAGGCAGGCGTTGTTGGCCGCCGTTCGCTGGATAATGCCAGCCGCCGCTGTCTGGTTTGCGACGGCCCCGCCCACGCGTGCGCCCGCTCGCGTAAACATCCGCTGTCTGAAGTGATGCAAAAAGTGGAGGCGCTGATTGATGGCTGGCATCGCATACTCTGAACCCCTTTCTGCTGTCTGCATTGCCACGCTGGCGGCTGACGCCCTGCGCAGCGAAGTCTGGCTGACACCGAAACCAGGGCTGGTGGACAGCATCAATAAGGGCTCGCACAGTGACATGGATTTGCCGCTTTTTTTGCGCAGCATCGATGCCATCACGCCGTGGCTGTATCAGTTTTACGCTCTCGGTCAGCAGGATTTTTTGCAACCTGCGAAGGCAATGCTGATGCGCATCCGTCCGACCGGGATTGCCTGTGAACAGGCCATGTTCGGCGCCACACAGGGCGTGAATACGCACAAAGGCGGTATTTTTTCGCTAGGACTGTTATGTACAGCGGCTGGCAGGATCAGCGCGCATCGCCATCCACTGACCCGTCGCGGGATATGTCGCGAAGTGGCTGCCATGACACAAGGGCTGATTGAGCGTGAACTGCAAAGCTGTCGCCAGCCGGTGACGGCGGGTGAACGGCTGTTTGTGGCACACGGCATGACCGGAGCACGCGGCGAAGTGCAGAGCGGATTCCTCACCCTGCGCCGTCACGTTTTACCTTACTGGTATCAGGAAAATAATCCTGAGCGCCGCAGCCTGAATGCCCTGCTGCGTCTGATGGCGTATAACCCTGACACTAATCTGGTATCACGTGGTGGTCTGAACGGACTGCATTTCGTACAGGATTATGCCCGCCGGTTGCTGAAAAAAGGGTGGCAGAAAGAGGATTTGCAGGAGATGGACAGGCAGCTGATTACCCGCCATCTCAGCCCCGGCGGCAGTGCTGATTTACTGGCGATTGCCACCGTGCTGATGGGTTTTCCGCCATGAACGCGATGCCAGAAATAAACCTGAGACGTTTGCCGCGCAACTGGCGGCAAACCGTTCTTATTAACTGCGGAAAAGTACATCCGGTGTAGCGTTACTCAACAATACGGGTTTGGGTTGCCGGTGCAGGCTGAGATTTTTGGCAACACAGAAAAACCATCACCAGCAGCGGGATCCAGCCCAGCACAATGCCCAGGGTGATTTTCATCCAGACATACGTTTCCGGTGACGCGTATTCCATCAGGATGGAATTCAGCAAACGCGAGACTATACCTGCCAGATAAACACCGCCAAACCACCAGCCGGAGCGGTTAATGTCATGCATGCGCCTGACGCCGACCGCCAGCAGCGGTAATGCCGTCGCCAGTGCAAACAGGGTATAAGCGACGCCCGCGTAGAAAACGCTGTAAGGATTTCCCACCACCGTGAACCCGAATGACACACTCATTGTCAGCAAAATAATTATCAGCAAATTGCCCAGCGCAAAGGTCCAGAACTCCTTGCGGCTCGCACGTCCCCGGAAATCCACATACTTTTTCCAGCCCTGCACATAACTCTGCCATAACGTCATTGCTTCACTTCCTTTTGCTGTTCAGTCGTCTGCTTAACATAGTCCGGGGATTTAACCGGTTTATCACTGGCCGCGCAACTGCCTGGCCAGAATATCGAGCTGGTCGGCTATCTGATTAAGATCCTTATCTTGCACACCCGGCGCACTGGCAGAGTTTCTTACCACCAGTCTGGCGGGCAGCACTTTGGAAGGCATCCCGTCATTGTCTTCAGCCAGCAGATGTTCAACCGCTTCTTTACTTTGCAAATCGAGATCCAGCGATACCGTGGTCAGCGCCGGATGGAAGAATGCACTGTCATACGTATCGTCATAGCCCACGATAGAAACCTGCTGCGGGATAGCCACATTGTGCTGATGCAACGCGCTGATCACGCCCAGCGCCATCTGGTCATTCCCGACAAGTATGGCGGTAAACTGCGGTGTTTCGCGCAGCATCTGTAATGCGCTGTAATAACCACTTTTTGCGCTCCAGTCACCGTGGATCACGGTCACCGGCACAATGCCCTTTTCTTCCAGCGTTTCCTGCCAGCTTTGCAGCCGCAAACGTGAGGAAACCGAATCATCCGGCCCCGCCAGTAAAGCAAACTCACGGTGTCCCAGACTCAGCAAATATTCCACGCTGGCCCGTGAGCCGTCCGCCGGATTGAAGCAGACATTGAATACCGGACTGGTCGGATCGACATCTAAAAACAGACAAAGAATGTCGCGGTTATTTTCATAAATTCGCTCCGCCTCGGCACTTTCCAGCGGGATATTAATGATGACCTTTTCGACGCGCTGTGATTTCAGCTCGTTAATGGAGTCCTGAATGCTCTGATTGACGTCTTCATCAATCATGGAAATCAGCACCTGATACCCGGCCTGATGAGCATATTTCTTCACAGAAGCGGCAATCTGTGACGGCGCGTGCAATGCCAGCGATGTCGTCACCAGTCCGATGGTAAAGCTCTGTTTTCCAACCAGTTGCTGCGCCAGCCGGTTTGGCACGTAGCGCAATACTTCAATGGCCTGTTCGACCTTCAGACGCGTGGCGTCTGAAACATTGGCCGACTTGTTTAAAACCCGCGACACCGTCTGATACGAAACACCGGCATAGCGGGCAACATCTTCTAATGTCGAACTTTTTGATTTCATTCTTTCCCCAGACCGCAACCCGTGATTTTGCATAATTCTATGATAATCGAGCCAAAGTACGGGATCTCATTTAAAAGTTCAATCCGGGCACCCTCCGGCTGCATAAGTTATACGTTAACATTGCATACAATCGTGATTTACATCACTTCAACTTTATATTTAACGCATAAGTTGTAGACATATATCACATTTCACAATATGTAAAATTGATCATTATTGTTTCTGGGTATCTTATACATTTCGTAAATGTGAACGTCATACAAACATAAGGAAAAAAAATGAAACACAACTTACGCACTCTGGCTGTGGCGGTTTCGCTCGCCATCACAGCAGGCCCTGCAATGGCTAATGATATTGATTTTCATGGATATCTGCGTTCGGGGCTGGGGGTTTCTGGCGGTGGCAGTCTGGAGCAATTCCAAAAAAACAAGGTCGGGCGTCTGGGCAACGAAAACGACACATACGGCGAAGTAGAACTGGGCAGCGAAGTCTATAAAAAAGACGATGTGAGTTTTTATGTCGATTCGATGGTCAGCATGGTGTCGGACGGTTCGAATGATGATGAAAGCACGGTCGATGACGATGCACAGTTCGGTCTGCGTCAGCTAAATCTGCAAATCAAGGGGCTGGTGCCATGGGATAAAGATGCGGTGATCTGGGGCGGTAAACGTTATTACCAGCGCCACGACTTGCACATCATTGATACCAAATACTGGAATATTTCCGGTGCCGGTGCCGGTATTGAAAACCTGAAAATGGGCGAAGGCGCGCTGTCTCTGGCGTGGATCCGCGGCGATGCCAATGACGTGGATTACCGCGTGGACGGCAATAACGACGTGAACATCAACTACATCGACGTACGTTATGCCGGCATCAAACCGTGGAGCGGCGCTTGGATGGAAGTCGGTGCCGACTACGCTATGCCAAACCTGTCGCATGATCAGAAGGAGTACGGCGGCCTTTACGACGCGGATAACGGCGTGATGCTGACCGGCGAAATCAGTCAGGACATGTGGGGCGGCTACAATAAACTGGTGTTGCAGTACGCCAACAAAGGTCTGGCGCAGAACATGATTTCGCAGGGCGGCGGCTGGTACGATATGTGGAACTACACCAATGACGCCACCGGTTATCGCGGCATCATCACCGGCCTTATTCCGATCACCAGCAAGTTCAGCCTCAACCACGTGCTGACGTATGGCCATGCCGAAAACATCACCGATTACACCGACACCACTGAGCTGGTATCTCTGGTGGGTCGTGCGCAATACCAGTGGACCGATTATGTGCGTACTATCGGCGAAGTCGGTACCTTCTACCAGAAAGATGATTACAAGAACGGTTCGAACTACAAACAAGGCGGTCAGAAATATACGCTGGCAATGGGTCTGGCAGCCGGTCCGGAGTTTATGTCACGCCCTGAACTGCGCGTGTTCGCGTCTTATCTGAATGATTCTGAACATGGCGATACGTTTGACGACCATACCAAAGCGGATACGTGGAACTTTGGGGTACAGGTAGAAGCCTGGTGGTAAATTTCCTTCATTCTTGAAGCTGTTGCTGCGTTGGCTGCGTTTACTCACCCGAATCACTGACTTCAGTCAGCTCATCGGGACTCGCTCACTTGCCGCCTGGCTACAACTCCAATAATTTTGGAAATGTGAAGTCATATTGTACAAAAAGAAATATCCTCATTGTTATACAGCGACAGATAAAAACTTAATTTCTCTTGTAGGGGATCGTTACGTTTTTTCTCTGCACAGCAGCATCATTATTATATTTTATAAAAAGCAGAAACAATAAAGGCAGCCTTGTGTCGGGCTGCCTTTATTTTTGGCGTTATTTAAATAACAGAGCTTAATTACTTTTTAAACCAAACTTTTCAGTCATTAATTTTTTCAGGCTGTCGGACTGTTTGCCAAATATCGCATGTACTTCCTGACCGATAATCACCACGCCAATCGCGCCGGTTTGCTGGATAGCACCGGAGTTCACCCGTTTGAGTTCTTTTACCGTTACGCGCAGGCGGGTAATACAGGCATCGACATTCACAATATTATCGCGACCGCCGAGCGCATCAATTAATAACGCTACGTCAGTCGATGGCGGCGCGTCATTTTCAGGGGGTTTATTCTTCGCGGAGAATACATGCATAAAGTCTTTAATATTTACCATGATGATTACTCTCTTTCAGGAATGAAAAAAAACGTGCAACCGGGAAACCTGATTGCACGTCAGTATTAAAAATAACGGGTTAAGAAATGGCAGATAAACGGCGCGTCAGGATCTGATAACCAAATGCCGGAAGCGTCAGTTTGCGCGGTAAAGTGCCACCGTGAATCATGTCGCTGTAATCCGCGGTTAACGTAATTGTCTGACTCTGCGCCGCATAGTTTTGCAGGAAGATAAATTCACTTTCACCGTCAGTGCGTCGCGCCGCCGTCATCCCTTCCGGCAGCGTTGCCTCCAGCGCCCGTGGCAAGTTCATTTCCTGCGCCAGCGCGGTGTAAAAATCTGCGTGGAATGTCTGATCGTTTCGGGAGGCCAGATAATATGCCTGCCCTTTGCCAAACAGATTCACCGTCACAGCTGGCGTTCCGGCGTAGAAATCATCACCGTAAGTCGCCAGCGTAGCCGCGCCCTCCAGGTGGATCACTTCACACAATTCTCTGGCGCGATACGGGCCGTTTAAACCCAGCGCATTGCCTTCAGTGCCGCTGACACTGTTGTGCTGATCGTCGGTCAGGCTGTCGATTTCTTCCGCCCAGATACCCAGTATCGGACGCAACGGTCCAGGGAATCCGTTGAGGAAACACAAATCGCTTTCGTTAACGATACCGCTCCAGTAAGTCGCGACGAAGCGTCCACCGGCCTGCACGAATGCGGAGATCCGCTCGCCGACGCCTGCACGCACCATATACAGCATCGGCGCGATCACCAGGTCGTAGCCGCTTAATTCGCAGTCGGCGTTGATCACATCCACCGCAATGCCCTGCGCCCACAGCGCACGATAATGTCCGGCGACAGTGTTTTCATATTCCAGCCCCTGATTACGCGGACCGAGGGAATCGTCCATCGCCCAGCGGCTTTCCCAGTCGAAAATAATCGCCACTTTCGCTTCCACACGGCTGCCCGCTACCGGTGCCAGCGCGGATAAAATTCCGCCCAGTTCCGATACTTCGCGCCCAACGCGGGTATTAATGTGTCCGACGTGATCGACAACCGCGCCGTGGAATTTCTCAGAAGAACCGCGGCTTTTACGCCACTGGAAATACTGCACCGAATCCGAACCGTGAGCGACCGCCTGCAAAGAAGACAGAATATGCATACCCGGCTTTTTCAGTTTGCTGACCGGCTGCCAGTTGGTGAAGCTCGGCGTGGATTCCATCAGTACAAAGGGCTGACCCTGTTTCAGCGTGCGCATCAGATCGTGATACATCGCGGTATACGCCGCCAGGCCGATATCGTCTTTGCGGGTGTGCCACATCGGATAGCTGTCCCACGAGATGAAATCCAGCACGCTGGCAAGTTTCCAGTAATCGTAATCGTAGAAATATTCCATGAAATTGGTGGTTGCCGGTAACGCCGGGTTCTCCGCTTTCAGCGGGCGGATTTCTTCGCTGCAAAAACGCGTGACCTGATCGGTGTTAAAACGACGCCAGTCAAGATTCAGGCCGTGAACGCCGCTTTCGCCCTGCGGCGATGGCGATTCAATCTGCGCCCAGTCGGTATAGGTGTGGCTCCAGAAGGTGCTCCACCAGGCTTTATTCAGCGCATCGAGCGTGACGTAACGGGCTTTCAGCCAGTCACGAAAACGTCCCTGACAGTGGTTGCAATGACACTCGCCGCCGTATTCGTTGGAAATATGCCAGCCGATCACCGCCGGATGATGGGCGTAACGCTTCGCCAGCGCGCTGTTCATCAGCTGCACTTTTTCGGCATATACCGGCGAACTCATACAGTGATTGTGACGCCCGCCGTGCAGCGCTTTTATGCGGTCGCGTCCCACGCGCAGAACTTCAGGGTATTTTTGCGACATCCATGCAGGCCGCGCACCGCTTGGCGTGGCGAGAAATACCGAGATGCCGTTTTCATGCAACCTGTCCAGCACCTGATCCATCCAGCCAAAGGTGAAATGGCCTTCTTCAGGTTCCAGCGCCGACCAGCTGAAAATCCCGACAGACATGACATTACAACGAGCCTCTTTCATCATTTCGACATCGCGGATCAGGACATCAGGGCTTTCCAGCCACTGTTCCGGGTTGTAATCCGCGCCATGCAACAGCCCGGAAATCTTACTGCTCAGAAGAGGAAATTTCGTCATGCTTGGGTCCTTAGGAACTTTAAGAAAGTTAAACTCCCCGGCCAATGAAGCCGGGGAAAAAGGGATTAATGGAAGACGTTGATGGAAGGAAGTACCTGACCGTCACAGCTGAACAACGCCTGATTTTCGCGGGCATTGCCCTCTTTCCAGTGGTCGTTGATATAGGTCATACCGGCAGGTGTCGCCCAGCCTGCGCCATCAACGGCGATCCAGGTCGGTTCCCAGTAGAACAACCCTTTGCCGCGATGATCCGGCACGGCGACCAGGCTTTTGATCATGTTGCTGAGGAAATCAGCCTGCCCCTGAACCGTGGCAGGATAGCCGCCGTCTTTAGCTTCTTTTTCGGTGAAGCTGTTTTCAGCGGCGTCGCAGTTTTTGGTGGTGTAGCCGTAGGCCACTTCGACGACGATTACGTCTTTGTTGTAGCGTTTGCTGATGTCATCCATGTTGGCCTGTAAGGCGGAAATCGGGCCATTCCAGTAGGTGTAAAACGACAAGCCGATGACGTCGTAAGGCACCTTGCGCTGATTGATTTCATCGAACCACCAGCGGAAAGTATCGTTCTTGGTGCCTTCGGCAAGATGCAGCATGATTTTGATATCAGTAGGATTTTTTTCATCAGCGCGGACACCGGCAATCGCGGCGTTCAGCAGTCCGGCCAGACGGTCAAACTCGCCGCCGCCCGCGCCCCAGCTTTTGCCCTCCGGCCATAAAATCCCGCCGTTCATTTCATTGCCGACCTGCACCATATCCGGCACGGTGCCCTGCTCGCGGAATTTAGCAATCACCTCGCGGCTGTAATCGTGAATGGCCGTTTTCAGCTGCGGATAATCCATTTTCTCCCAGCTTTTCGGCTTGAACTGCTTACCAGGATCGGTCCAGAAATCGCTGTAATGGAAATCGAGCAGGATTTTAAAGCCCTGCGCTTTGGCACGTTTCGCCAGCTCCAGCGTGGTGGCCAGATCGTTATCGCCCCCGCCGTACGGATGCCCTTGCGCGTCTTTTGGATCCACCCACAAGCGCAGGCGCACGTAGTTGAACCCGTTTTGTCTGAGGATCACCATCGCATCGGTCTGTTTGTGGTTCTGATCGAAGAACTTACCGCCGTGTTTTTCCACATCAATCAGCGTCGAGATATCCGCGCCTTTGATAAAATCTGCCGGGACGTTGGCGACTTTTTTTATCACCACATCCTGTGCCACCGTTGAAAATGACATCGCCAGCAGCACGCAGGCCATTGCGCTTTTTTTGAAAATCTTCTCAGAAAAGAAAGTCATCGGATTATCCTTTTGTACTGCCAGCCGTCAGGCCGGAAACGAAGTATTTTTGTAAGGCGAGATAGAAAATGGCGACCGGCACGGCGATCAGTACCGCGCCTGCGGCGTACATGGTGTAGTTGGCACCCATTTTTTGCGCGACCAGGTTGTACAGGCCAATCGGTAAGGTGTACTTATCCGGTGTGCGTAAAATGGTGCTGGAAAGAATGAAATCCCCCAGCGGTCCGGTGAAGGAGAACAGCGCGATCACCGCCAGTATCGGTTTCGATAGCGGCATGATGATTTCGATGAAAATGCGGAAATTACCCGCGCCGTCCATCCGCGCTGATTCATCCAGATCTTTCGGAATCGCGTCCAGATAGCCTTTCATCAGATAGGTGTTCATCGGGATCATGCCGCCGACGTAGATCAGCACCAGTGCCAGATGGCTGTTAATCAGACCGAGCAACTGTGCCAGCACAAAGATGGCGATCAGCGCCGAAAACTGCGGGATCATCTGCAATAACAGGAACAGCATCAGCCCGTCTTTACGGCCTTTAAAGCGAAAGCGCGAGAAGGAATAGGCGGTGAAGCTGACGCAAATCAGCGTCAGGATCATGGTCAGGAAGCTGATTTTCATCGAGTTCCAGTACCAGCCAACGTAATTCACTTCGCCGTTAAACAGGTCTTTGTAATGCTGGAACGACACGTTCTCCGGAATAATTGATGTGCTGAGCAGACTGTTACCGGCGTTCAGCGAGGCGCCGACGGTCCAGATCAGCGGATAAATGATGATCACCGCCACAATCAGCAACAGGAAATAACTCAGACCCAGGCGAATAAACCGGTTTCTTTTAATACTGCTGTTCTTACTCATGCCCTTCTCCCGGTTACGCCATATCATCTTGTTTAAAGGAATTGGTTGAGCGGAATTGCCACAGCGCAATACCGACCACAAATATCGACAGCAAAATCGTAATGGTCGCGGCTATGGCATATTGCGAAGATGACATGGTGAGTTTATATATCCAGGACACCAGAATATCCGTTCCGCCTGCGTTAGAACCGGCTACTGCCGGGCCACCGTTATTAAACAGATAGATAATATTGAAGTTATTAAAGTTGAAGGTGTATTGCGTGATAATAATTGGCGCAATGGAATATAAGACCAGCGGCAGCGTAATGGTTTTCAGTTTCTTCCAGGTACTTGCCCCGTCCATGGTCGCCGCTTCATATAAATCGTTGGGAATAGCCTGCAATACGCCGGTGGTCATCGCAAATACAAACGGGAAACCCAGCCAGGTCTGCATCATGATCAGCGCGGTTTTGGTCCAGAACGGATCCGTCAGCCAGGCTTTCGGTTCAATACCTAAAGCGGCCAGAATGCCGTTGTTAATCACCCCAAACGAGTCATTGAACATACCGGCAAACACCAGAATGGTGACAAAGCCCGGCACCGCCCACGGCAAAATCAGTACGGTGCGGATCAGCGCCTTGAAACGCAAATCTTTCTGGTTCACCAGAATTGCCAGCATCACGCCAACCGTACATTGCAGCGTGGTCGCCAGCACCGTCCAGACCACCGTCCATTGCAAGACGTCCAGCAATGTCGAGCGCCAGATATTCAGCGTGAAGATATTAATAAAGTTTTTGAACCCCACCCAGTCGACTAATTTAGCCGGTGGCGTGTGATACAAATTGTAATTGGTAAACGCAATCGAGAAACCGAATATAATCGGAAAGACCACCACAAACACCAGCAAAATAAAGCCCGGCGTAATCATTAAATACGGAAAACCTTCACGCAGCAGTAAATGATATTGCTTGCGCACGCTGGGTAATTCCAACCCCTGATCGCGAAGTTTGCCGTTTGCCCAGGCGTCGCGCAGACTCCAGTAATAAAAGCCCACGCCGAACGCACCAATCAATACGCTGATAATGCCTTTGGCTAACAGGAATATCGAGTTATCACGCGGCACTTCTTCGCCCAGCGTATATAAACCCCATAATCCCTGACGCAGGAAATCATAGAACACGCCGGCGAAACAAATAAGAATGATAAAAAACAGTATTCCCTTGGCCCATTGCCGGTTATAGAACTGCCCAAAACCGGGGATCAGCGCCACAGCCAGCGCCACCGGTGCATGGTGCCTGGCGGAGAGTGGCGCCTGGTTTTCCTCATGAAGACGCATAGACACAAAGATGTTCCTTTCACTGGTGAGGGCGTGAATTCACGCCCTCCTTTCAGAAGTACGGGTGTTTAACCAAAATAATTGCGTTTAACGGATTACTCGTTGCTGGCTTTCGCTGCCTCGATTTGCATCTGGATATTTTTCACCGCGTCGTTCAGGGCGGCGTCAACCGGTTGTTTGCCGGTCACACCCAGCTGGATACCGTTGTTAGCCGGGCCCCAGACTTCCTGCATTTCTGGTACACCCGGCATCGCCGTGGCGCGGGTTGACTGCTCGGCTACCGCGTTGGCTTTTTCATCGTTTTTAATCATCGGATCGTTAACCAGCGCCGTCAGTGCCGGGATTTCCTTGGTCACTTCGTAACGCACCTTGGCGTACTTCGGCTGGTTGATGAAGGTGATGAATTTCTCGGCCAGCGGTTTTTGCTTGCTGTAGGTCGAAACCGCATAACCTTTCACGCCGAGAAATGAACTCATCGGTTTGCCATTCGGCAACAGCGGCAGCGCTTTGACGCCGTAGTTGATGCCCGCCGCTTCATACGGCTGGAATGCCCACGGGCCGGTGATCACTGCGGCCGCTTTCTTCTCAGTAAATAGCGAATCGATGGCATTCAGGCCGTTATCACCGACAATCCCCGCCGGGAATAATCCGTCGGCATAGAATTTTTTCAGGTAAGTAATGGCTTCGATGCTGCCCGGTTTGTTCAGGCCGATATCTTCAACGTTGATTTCGCCTTTACCATCCTTACCGAAGATATAGCCGCCCATGGAAGCCATCGCACCATAGGCGTAATACACTTCGTCAAACTTGGCCAGCAGGCCGTATTTGCCTTTCGCCCGCTCTTCTTTGGAGAAGGTGTAATACTCGTCGAGCGTTGCCGGAGCCTGTGGCAGCAAATCTTTGTTGTAAATCAGCACCAGGGTTTCCACCGCTTTCGGCACGCCGTAGGTCTGGCCTTTCAGCTGAAATGCGTTAATCGCCGATGGCGTAAAGCTGTCGGTAAACGCTTTATCAAGGGTCAGCGGTGCCAGTAATCCCTGCACCACCGCCGTGCCTACCTGGTCATTGGGAATGACCACCACGTCGGGGCCAATTCCCGCCGGACCATCCAGACGTAATTTCTCCGTTTGTTGTGCATAAGGCGTTTCCTGCACAACGACTTTGACGTTGTTCTCTTTTTCAAAATCTTTCACCGCATCGGAAATACCGGAAGATTTCTTAATATCTTCCCAGACAAGTAACTGTCCCTCTGCTGCCCGGACGGCCTGACTGCTGAGACTTAATGACATCAGTACCAGGGCAGTAAGGTGTGTAATTTTCATTGTTGCTCCTGAATGTGAAGGTATAACATTTTTGTAGGATACGCAGCGACATCAAATCCATCATCAACATTAAAAACCCGTTACAACCTGATTTATTGATGGTTAATGCCGTCATAAAAACTATGTTATACGTTAAACTTACAAGCCACAAATCACTACAAAAAGATGCGCATTGTGTGATCTTCTCTCCAAAATTCGAACCAGCTTGTGCAAACGTTTACACAAGGTGGTTATAGTCCGAAACATCAGCGGTATGAATTCTTTATGAGGTCAAACATGTCCAGCATCAGACTTAAAAATGTGGTCAAACGTTTCGATAAAACAGTGACGTTGCATGGCATCAACATTGATATTGAGGACGGCGAATTCACCGTTTTCGTCGGGCCGTCCGGGTGCGGGAAATCCACCCTGTTGCGCATGATTGCCGGGCTGGAAGATATTACGGAAGGTGACGTTTACATTGGCGAGCAGCGGGTGAATGACGTCGACCCTTCACGGCGTGGTGTGGCGATGGTGTTTCAGTCTTACGCGCTGTATCCGCACATGACGATTGCTGAAAACATGGGTTACGGCCTGAAAGTGAACGGTGTGCCGAAAGAAGAAATCCGCCATCAGGTTGAGATGGTCGCCAAAACCTTGCAGCTTTCTCATCTGCTGGACAGAAAACCTAAACAGCTTTCCGGTGGTCAGCGTCAGCGCACCGCCATCGGTCGCGCCATCGTGAGAAATCCGCAGGTGTTTATGTTCGATGAACCGCTGTCTAACCTCGATGCCGAATTGCGTGTGGATATGCGTTTACACATATCCAAGCTGCATCAGGAACTGAAAACCACCATGGTCTACGTGACGCACGATCAGACCGAAGCCATGACGCTGGCCGATAAAATCGTGGTGATGAACTACGGCAAAGTCGAACAGATGGGCGCACCGATGGATCTTTACTACAACCCGGTAAATCAGTTTGTGGCCGGATTTATCGGCTCACCGAAGATGAATTTCCTGCCAGCCGAAGTCATCAGCTGGCAGCCGGAGCGGCTTGACGTGCGACTGACGCCGGAGAAAACCCTGTCACTGGCGCTGAGCACCCGTGAACTGGCCGCAGGCGATAAAGTCACGCTCGGCATTCGTCCTGAACATCTGCTGTCGCAGGAAACCGAAAACATGCTGGAATTTAACTGCGAAGTGGTTGAGCGGCTTGGGAACAGCACCTATCTGTTCGGTCAGTGTTACGGCACCGACGGTTTTAAAATGCTGCTGCCGGGCGACATGGCCTTCAACCCTTATCAGAGTCTGACCACCTGGTTTGATGCCAAACGTTGCATGGTCTTCAGCGAAGACGGTCTGCGCATCAGCGCGCCCAGCCTTTCACATCTGCATTAATTTATTCAGACCGCCCTTCACGGGCGGTTTTACCAGTGCCCTTTAAACAACCCTTCAACCTTCAAACTCATTCACACCGCTTCCCCTGTGCAGGGCTTTTGCGCCGCAGGTGGCTTGATCCCCTTGCCTGATGCGCTGCCTTCCGTTGATCAGGATATTTGGCGCACCGGTCAGAAAAACCGACCTCACTGCACATACCGGACATAAAAAACCGTGACCGGTCAGCACGGCACAATGACCATCAACTTTAAAATCATATTCTCCCTCTCTTAATGTGCCGCCGTGCGTTGTGGTATCTCCGGTGACGATTAATGGTTGCTTCATTTTTAATTCCCTTTATTTATTAAGTCTTCCGGGCGCTATAATAGCACCGGTTTAAAAAAGGATATCCAGCACAAGGAAATAAAAACATGGCCGGTCATGTCATTTCACTCGCGAAAGAAATTTTTAATCCTGTTAATAGTCAAAACCGTTATTTACTTCACTTATTTAATTCTGACGTTATTGCTGATATTGAATCATTCACCGGATATGACGCCTTAAGCACGCCTTATTACTACGTTATCCGCTTCACGTCACATCAGAAGGATATTCCCGACGCAAGCCTGTTAAAACAATACGCTTCTTTCGAGATGCGCATACCGGATCCGGCCTGGTCTGCTTATTTACCCGGTTCAGCATACTGGAAAAAAAACCGGCAGGTCGAAGGAGTCATTACTGCATTTCAGCGGATCAGTACCTCCGCAGACGAATCCCTTTATGAAATAACTTTATCTCATCCTATGGCTCTGATGAATAATACGCGGCGCTCCGCGATTTATCAGGATATTTCTGTACCGGAATTAGTGAAACAAATACTCAAAGAGCATCATTTCGAAGGTTACGAAATTAATTTTGATGATCTGGCGTGGGTTTATCCCCGCCGTGAAATGATCACACAATGGGGGGAAACGGATTTACAGTTTATCCGCCGTTTGCTTTCTGAGGTGGGGATCTGGTTCCGCTTTGGGAAACACCCGCAGCATGACGACATTGTCATGATGGTTTTTGCAGACAGTCAAAGTCAGTACCTGTTTAATCACGCTATCCGCCTGTATAACGAGGCCGGAATGTCAGGCAATGATTATACGATCCGCGAACTGAAATCCCGTCATCACGTCGTCCCGGCCAGCGTGATGACAAAAAACTACTATTACCCGCTGCGCAACTATGACACCACCACAGAAACCATAGACGTAACCCGCACTGACGAAAAAACGCAGGGTACGCAGTACATTTATGCGGACATACATCAGATACCCGGAGACAAGTACTCGCACGGGCGCGGCCAGACCGCTGAGACCAGCGCTTTTTATGCCCGCATTCGCCATGAACTTTTACTTAATGAGCAACACCAGCTGACAGGGATAACAGACAGCCCGCAGATCATGCCGGGCACTGAATTAGTGATTGATGGCAACCTTTCCGAAGCCTTTAAAAACAGCTTTGTCGTTACGGCCATGACGGCGACCGGTTCGCGCAAAAATGCGTACAGGTCAGAATTAAGCGGCATTCCTTACAGTGAAGATGTGTGCTTCCGGCCTGAACGTCTGCCGCGCCCCTGCATTTCCGGCACTATTCCCGCCCGTATTTCAGCGTTAAAAATCAACGACACGTTAGCGCACATTGACGCCTTTGGGCGTTACCGCGTGAAGTTTCATTTTGATTTACAGGATGAATGGAAAAAAGGCTACGAAAGCCTGCCGGTCAGGCTGGCCCGCCCTTATGCCGGTGATACTTACGGTTTCCATTTCCCGTTGCAGGATAATACCGAAGTCGCCATAGCCTTTGAGGGGGGCGATCCTGAACGGCCATATATAGCCCATGCCCTGCACGACGCCACAAACCCCGATCTGGTCACCAGCCGCAACAACTCGCGCAACGTGATCCGCACTCAGCGAAATAATAAATTGAGGATGGAAGATAAGCGGGGTCAGGAACATATCAAGCTTGCCACGGAATATGGCAAATCGCAGGCGAATTTAGGCCATCTGGTTGACGCCGGTGGAAAACAGCGCGGGGAAGGTTTCGAAGTCCGCACGGATAAACACGGCGCTTTACGTGCGGATCTGGGGCTGCATATCACGACAGAAGCACAGCCAAAAGCCAGCGGCCATCAGCTGGACATGGCCGCGACGGTTGCACAGCTGCAGGCGGCTTTACAGTTAGCGCAATCCCTTGCGGCCAGCACCACGGCCAGCGATACCCCCGCCACGGACACCGGCAAACAACAGGCATTACGCCAGGCGGCTGACAAGCTGGCCGGACCGGTAATCGCACTTTATTCAGATGCAGGCATTGTCCAGACGACGCCAAAAACCGCACAAATCAGCGCCGGTGAAAACGTGATCACCACGTCGCATAAAGACACCTCGTTAAATGCCTTTGGCCGCTTTACGGTCGCGGCAGCGGAATTGTTTTCCGTCTTTGTGCGCAAGGCGGGGATTTTGCTTACCGCTGCGGGCGGACCGATCCACCTGAAAGCGCAAAAAGATGAAATCAAGTTAACGGCATTCGGGGACGTGATCACCACCAGCTCAAACGGGCGCATTTCTTTCAATGCTAAAAATGAGATCGTCCTGATGTCCGGCGGCGCGGGCATTCGTATAAAAAACGGCGTGGTTGAGGTGTTAGCCCCGCAGGGCATTCTTTATAAAACGATGGATGTCCGCTATCTGCCTGCGGCCAGCATTCAGGAGGCGTTACCGGTCTTTAAAGACGGCGAATTATCGCAGCGGTTTTTACTTCACGCAGAAGACGAACCGGATCACCCCATCGCCAACCAGAAATTTATGCTGATTAAAAACGGCCTACAAACTGAGGGCATCACAGATGCTGACGGCTATTCACCCTTACTGAACCCGTCAGAACTGGAAAGTTATTCGTTAAAACTCATTCACAACAAAAAAGAATAAGGAAATCATCATGACAGACAGCACAGAAAAACAGAGACCACCGCGCCCGCCGGTCTGGCTGGCGACCGGCTGCATCGGCGTGCCCACGGATGCGGGGCCGTCGATGTACGTGACTAAATGTGCGGTTCCGCGCCCCATGCCCTGCATTGTGATTTTGGTTCACGGCGTTAACGATGTGGGAGAAGCCTATCAGAATCAGGAAA